>JAABUR0100000056.1_pt1 | contig 240540 bp, 150 predicted proteins | sample 5560091 | NCBI WGS metagenome assembly JAABUR01 (sample SAMN10711879, study PRJNA513375) | rock metagenome | isolation source: Antarctica rocks | place: Antarctica: Victoria Land, University Valley sud | reverse complement strand
AAATCCCCAAACCTAGCTCCAGCAAAGGACTCCAGCACTTACTACAGAAAGCCAATCCACCAAAAACATTCATTCCATCAACAAGTTCCCGTATGCTATATTCTATATTCTATATCCTAGAATATAATATAATACAACATATGTAATGTGGTAGAACTACCTATACAATACCCAAGTAGTCATATAGCTTGAGCTTGGCAAATATGTACTCCCTCTTGAAAAGCTACCTACACCAAACTCCATACATAATCTACAATCCTCTCACCATCCACATTTTCACTCAACATACATAGAATACGTCAGTCAGTCTGCAAGAAAGGGTATTTCAAACCAAACCCAATCAAAGAAGCCCACCCCTGAAAATCGCGCTTTACCAGCCGCCTCACATATCCAACGAATGCACATAAACATCATAATCCATAACACACACAAATCCCCACACCTCTCCCACCCACCTCCCCTCCCATCTCCAATTCAAGACGCCGTAACACTCCTCTGCACCACCCTCCTCGCACCCCCACCATCCAACCCCCTCGTCTCCCTCCCCCCAAACATCCTCCCCACCCGCCCCTTCAACCCCCCATCCCCAGACCTCTTCTTCGTCGGGCTCGCTCCCTCCACCCACATCGCGCCGGGTGTCGCAACGTCATGTACAAACATTCCATTCTCATATCTGACCTCAACAGGGCCTTTGCTGGTGTCCATCGGTCGCGGGTAGACGCCGGCTTCGATTTCCTTGTGCCAGCTAGGACCGCGGATGATGGGCGGTGGCTGCTTGTGCATTTTGGTCGAAGTGGCGGCGGATTCGGAGTCGCGACGGTTCTTGGTAGGTTTCAGTGATATCTCGTTGCGGGACTGAGAACGCGGGAGGTCTTGGCCTAGGCGTGATGTGGAGCGCGGTACGGAGAGCTCCGAATCCTTGATCAAGGTTTCTTGCTGGGCAGTGCGTCGAGGGGATTCCTGTCGTGTTTGCGACGAGGAGGTTTTGCGTGGTGGGTCTTGCATTATCTGTGATTCGCGATAGCGATGCAGTGTGCGTTCCATGCTCTCATTGCGGAGAATGGGGCCGGAGATGGACTCTTTCTTCACATGGCCGTTCGCTGGTGCTTGTTGCTGCTGAAGTGGATACGGTGCCTCGGGTCCAAGATTCTTTTCCTTCCTGCGGCCGCGGCCCCCAACCTTCATCAGTTGGCCGATATGTGTTTTCGTCTCTTTGTATTGGTCCAGGCCTGGAAGGGCGGGCAGAGGGCGGTTCAGGTTCGGTTCGCCGTTCTTGCGAAGTTTGGAGGGTTCATCTTGATCCGGTCTGGTGCTACGAAAGGAGCTCCAGCTGCCTTTGCGTCGTAGGCCGCCTCCACGCCACCAGCCATTGCTACTGCTCCTGCTCGTACTGCTGCTGCGGCTGTGCGATCTCGAAAGCCCAGCCGCGGATGACCGCCCTGATCGCGTGCTGTCCTGACTCGCTCGTGGTCTCATGTAGTGACTTATACCGCTTCGTATACTTTCCGTTATGCTACCAGATCTGCTCAACGGTCTTTCGTACTCCGAGTCGCCATCGCCTCCCCATCTCCTCGACCGTTTTGACGCTCTACTTCCCGGTCTGGCTGCACGGCCGCTGCTGTTATATTTCTCTTCCGCTTGTCGAAGAACGCGCTCGTGACCCTGCCATGCTTTGGCGTGGACATTGGACTCTCCGCTTTGGTCGGATTCATCAGATGGCCTCCTGTACGAGTTGACTGATGGCTGTCTGTGGTATGATATCCGCTTGTCGTCACCAGGTGTTAAGACAGCAGAAGTTACGGCAGTCGACGTGGGGCGGCCGTGGTGATCATAGTCGGTATTCGAACGTGTACTGGATTTGCTGGATCCGCCCGATGGCTCATCATAGTCTACCGTAGCCGCAGCGGAGGTTTTGGGCCGGCCGTGCAAACTAGCTCGAATGTGGTCGAGAATGGGCTCCTGGCCCTCGATTTGTCTGGCTCGACTGTTCGTTACGATCGTTGCATGCACTGGTGGGAGGAGCTCCAGTCTAGTGATACTGCGATTTTCCATGGGTTGTCGATGACGATCCGAATCCATCTCTTTTTGCTTCCCCTTGGCCTTGTTGGATATCTTGGTATGGGTTGGCTCGAGTGGTTCCATGGCGAACCGGTATGTTTCCGCTGATCTACCATGGCCCATAGGTCCCTCCAAGCTTTCAGCTGCGTCCATGAGTGCAGCGGCTCGAGGTTCTGACTTCGAATCACACAAATGCACATCCTGGGGAGGTCTTCGTGCAGAGTATCTTCTGGGTTGCTCCTTTCGAGGCTGTTCCTTCACCGTCTCCGCAGTATTCCCCATCCTCAGCTCGGCTTGCCGTTCAATCACCTTCCTCCGCTCAAGCTCCGCTTCTCTCGCGACCGCTCGCTTAGCTTCCGCCTCCAATTGCCGGGCGTGCTCCTTCTGCGCCTTCTCATATGCACGCTGCTCCGTTCGAGCCGACTTAATTTCCGCTTTTTGTGACTTGACATCCGCTGCACGAGCCTGTGCTACATACTTCGCTTTCCTTTCCTCCTCAAACTTTCGAAGTGTTTCGTAGTGGGCTGGTTCTTCATCTGGATCTGGCGGGTTGGTCTCGTTGACAATAATGGCACATGCTTGCCGCAAATCGAGGATCAGCTGAGGGTGTACCGTGGGACGCTCCATTTCGGATGCGGTGGGACTGTAGGGTGGAGAGGTGTCGATGTCGTAGTCTGTCCCAACGTCATTTGCTGACGAGGAGATTTTCTATGATTTCGTCAGCTCCTACACTTCCTTCCATGATACAAATATGTCGTTTCCAAGCGGTCAACGTGTCATGAGGATGTTGGAGCGTTGCAGAAGACCCACCAGGCGCAGCGAAGAGAGAGAAAACTTCCGGTTGGTGATCCCCATGGTGTAGGATTTTGCTGAGACTCCGTTGAAGGATTGGGCCTAACAGCGTTGAGATGTCGCTGTGCCTCGATAGGATCGGGCGAAGTCGCAGCGGGTCTGGGGCGATGAAAAGCAGAGGTGAAACTCGTCAAACAAAGTCCCTCTACTCCTTCGTCCCTTAAGACATTATTGATTCAGTGTGGTATATATACAAGGTCAAAACAAAACATATTAGCAAAGGGGAGAGGGAAATAGATGAAATTCATCTTGCAAATTGCTCCAGTCGGAATCCAATCCACCTGGTGCGAATCACCGACAAAGTTTGCAGGCCCTAAGATTTAGACAATAGACCATCGCACTTGCAAATCGACGATAGCAGGCGAATGGCATAACGACCAATGGTAGTGCAGGACAGCAAGACAAACGGTTCAACCCGTGGTAGGTGCGCTTTTCAGTCTGGGGTTTTAAGTCGCCAGGATCCCTGCATTCTATCGCCGCTTGTTCCTGGCCGATTGGTGGGGCTTACATTACGGCCATCTGTCGTCCACCTGTCAAATCCGCGCATTTCCCCATACTCATACTACTAGCAGACTATCTGCCGGAAAGCTTGGAGGTTTCCCCTGAGACTATAAATAGCATCTCAAAGTTCTATGCAGAATATAATATTGGAAGATGGTACCCTATCAAAGCATCCACCGCCAAGTAGTCGTTCGCAAGGTATTATACATAGATTCACTTCACCAATGCATAAACGATCGTTCTGGCCCATGAGCTATTTCAACATTGAAAAGGCTTCCGGCTATCTAAAACATCGTCGAAGAGTATATCACAGGCATCCCAACGCTTTCCAGTCGCACAAGACTCCTGCATGGTATCCGCTTATACTCCGGTGCAATGCAACTCCCGTCGCTGTTGATGCTGTGTCTTGCTACATGATCCCCTACCTCCCTCTCGCTCTATGGAACCTTTATTCATCTCCGAGGTCTCTTGTTGTCCGAAAACTTTCTCTCGTTCTGTCCACCATCGTCGCCTCGTCCTCTCTTCCTGCCGCTCCCGACCCCATCCCTCCGCTCTCGCTCTTCTCTCCTATCGGCACCCTCTCGCTGATCACGCTCTCGATACGGTCCATCCTCCCTACGCCGTCCGTCTCTGGCTTGTCCCCTATCGCGTCCCTCTCTCTCGGGAGCGCCACTACTGCCTCGAATGTTGGCTTCCAGCGCTCCAGGGACCCCTCGAACATCTCGATCAAGGGGGCCATCATTGCCTCGGGGGCGGTGGTCTCTCTGGCCGTCCCTACCCTGTGGTAATCCCTCTTCGCGCATTCGGTGCATTGCTCCCACTTGTCGATCCTTGTCAGCCGAACGGCTCCGGTGTCTGTCAGACCGACGATCGCCATCTCTTAGACCATCTCTTGGAATTCTACCGTCTCTGCCGTAAGCGGCGTCGTCATCTGGCGGTTGAGAGATTGGTCCACTCGGTCTGCCCACAAACAGGTCTTCACGAGAAGCTTGCTGGTTTGGTCTCGCAAATCCTGGCGTTGGTGGAGCAGAGGTTACGGGAGAAGGACCGTTGACGTTGTTGGCACGGCCGCCTCTGCCTCGGATGCTTGCTCCTTGACCCGATCTCTCAGGCACGCTTGGCGCACCGGCCTGTTGGAGGACGTTCTGGATACCGGCAAACGTACGTTTGTCTCTGCCATTTCTGTCATTGGGCATTGAGGGCCCTGTTGGAGGTCCACGATTGTTGGCTAACGGGCCGATGGGGCTGGGTAGTTGATTGTTGTTCGGTCCCCTGGGCGGCATGGAGACCGGAGGTGGAGCTTGCCTCATCCCTAACCCACCCTGAGGCTGACTCTCAGCCGGCACAGCTCCGACCCCTTGTAGCGCTTTGAGACGGTCCGGGTGGATGCCAGCTGTATCCGGACTTTCAGCAACGGGTGTGGGAGGTGCCGATGATGTAGTGGCATGCTGTGGGAAAGGAGGTGGATTTCGAGGCGATCCTCTTATCGAAGGCCCGCTAGGAGCATGCCTGTCCTGCACTGGAGTTGTTGGTCCTAGAACTTGGGAAGGGAGTTGAGTATTGAGCTGAGGTTGGGGGGCGCTGACATTTCGCCCACCTCGCTGTGGAGGTGGATGGTTCCCGTTTGTCAATCGAGGACCCGATGGTATATCATTGTCCGACGTTAGTCGACCATACTGTGACTCTACCTGCCTGCCACCGAAGCTGGTGTCATGGCTTAATCGGCCATGGTTCGGGTCGACAGGCGGCACGGCAGCTGATGGCTTCATCGAGTCCCTGAATCTCTCGTTCGAGTTCAACGACCCGGAACCAACACTAGGTGGACGGCCGCCAGTGCGGGGACCAGTTGGGGCATGTGGTTCTTCAAAGCGTGGCGGAACAGGACGTCCGCCCTCTTCGATCGGACGACGCGCGTTGATTGGTGGACGATCATTGTATCTTGAAGGACGACGGTCATCTGCACGTGATGGCGAAGGCCCTCGGGACTTGCGCTCAGGGTATGTATATCCCTCCTGCCGTACTAAATCAGGACGGCGATCAGGATGAATATTATCGGGCTGTCCTCGATCGGGAACTTGACCGTGAATTAGAGCGGCCCTGGCAGGGTCGATCGGATGCTGAGGAACCATCGGCCTTGGTGGAGGCATTGCAGTCTCTCTAGACTGCTGCCTCAGGCCATCTGCGTCTCTACGGCTTTCATGCTGCTCAGGATACTGCCTATCTCCTGCGGGTCTCTCCGTTCGTTCATCGCGGGCTGGGTACCTTGAATCTCGAGCATGTGGCTCTACATTGCGAATATCGAGACCAGATCGACCTGGCGGTGCTTTGTCATTTATCCATTGTTGATTTGTGCGGTCTCTCTCCATTGCTTGTATTCGTTCATGGCCATGCGGGTAGGGTCCAGGTACTGAGCGGTCCAAGCCTCTGTTTTGAAGCAGATCCCTAGACTCGCCACGCTCAGGATAGCGCGCATCCCTAGCATATTCATGCGGTCCACGGTCGCCAGCTCTCGGATGCAAGCGATGATCGCCAGCTCTTGGCTGCGATGGTTCTGGCTTGCTGGGGAGATTGTGTTGCGCCCGTCCGCTGAAAGCGCCTGAAGATTCAGCCCGATTGACGTCTGGTCGGGTTGGGGGTGCGTGATCCCCAGCAGAAGGCGGCGTTGGCTTGACTTCAGGTCTCGGAGGCGGTGACTCAACTCGCGGTGACCTGGATACTTGTGGTATCATGGTAACCACTACCGCTTCAGCTTTTGGCTTCGGCGTATCCGCTAAGCTCCAGTTGGAACTCGGTGCAGTATTCGAGGCCGTGCCGTTATTGGCTGGTGCGTCTGTCATTCTCGCATCCTCGATCTCGCCATCTTCGGCGTCAATTTTGTCGAAAGTGCCGTCCATCATGAGAGTGCTATTTGCGCTATAGTTAGTTGAGTCAGTGGACTGATCTTGGGAATGTCTTGGGGTTTCGAAACTTACGATCCGCGGGGACTTGGCTGGAAATCAGGAGCTGTAGGGTTCAACGTCTTGACTGATCCTCCGTTGGGGAGTGGAGTTGACGGCTTCGCTGATACAGATCGAGTTCCCGCTGTATAAGGGGCGGCAGTGTCGTTGTGTGCCTCACACGTTTGTTAGAGCGATGACTTTTGACGAGGTGGAGATGCTCACTAGACTAAATGCTTGTGGAAGTACCCAGTCCTTCTCTCTCCTCTTGAGTGCGCCCATCAAAGACATGGCTGCAACCTTCAGGTCTTCTCTAGACTCAGACTTATTCAGTTCTGTGATGCTATCCAGCAAGCCTTTTCCCATCCAATTGACAGCGGGAAAATGCTGATTGATGTTGTTGAGGACGTTGACAGCATTGCGGATGTGCATATATTCGCCACTTCCTATACAGACCTTGATCGCAAAACTGAGATTTCGATGCCATTTGAGGAGTAGTCTTCGAAAGTCCTCATATTCCAAGAAAGCATATTGGGACTTATCACTACCCATCCTTTTCGTAAAACCAGGCAGATCTTTCTTGACACCGAAAGCTTCCTTTTCGTAATCTTTCTTGTTGATGTGCCATCGACTGAGGTATCGGAGCATCTCATTGAGGAAGCGGCCTATATTTTCAGCTTCCTTAGCCGTACACAAGAACATCATCGATGTAAGCCTTTTCTCTTTGAAGAACTGGTCCAAAACGCCCATGGTCCTGAAATTTGTCGCTCCAGAGGTGTGAAGGAACGTGAGCATCTTGAACGTGTACAATGCATCCAGAGGTGATATCACAATCCGCGGAAAAAAGCATTGCTCGATCAACGTAACGTTGAATACTTCCCAATTCCCGATAGTACCTGGGAACCAATGATTCCTCTCTTTCATCATTCGTTTACGCACAGATGCATAGACACCGACCCGCGACTCGCGCTCCCTTGATAGTAGATCCTGCAAATCGGAGATTGCTTTCTTCTCTAAATCCTTCCTTGCCGTACCTATACGGGTGACATCTTGGCGGTCATCGCTGATGGCCTTGATCTTTTTCTGTTGTCGCATGTTTTCATCTTGATAGCTCGTTGCTGCAATGTCCATGTCCGACAGGGATAAGGACCAGAACGTAACATAGAATGGTAGACTCAAAATCTCCCAAGTCTCATCAGGCAAAGCTGGGCGAATTGCATCCATAAGTTCTTGGAGTATCGGATGCCGTGGCTGCTGTATCAGTTCGGTCTTGGCTGGTGGCGGCGAAGTCGTTGGCGAGAGTTTTGCTGCATTCTTGATGTCCGTGTCACCTTGGTCTGCGTTCGGCACTCCATTTACCAAGACTTCTGACACATCCATTGCATCTTCAGCAGCTGCTGGGTTGGCAGTTTCATTGACGGAACTTTTGTCCGCGGCTGACTCAAATTCTGCTTTGATCGATCCTTCCGCAGACTTCTTGGCCGGCGACCTGCAGGCCTCTGATTTACGTTTCCCATTCTTAGCGTCGTACTCTGCTACTGCATTTGCAATGGATGGGCGACTGATCCAGAAGGCGATGCTGGGATCGATACCAAATTCAGTGACTAACCTAGCAACACCTGGTACGAAATAATCGAAGTCTTTGACAGACAGGTTGCTTCTCAAGAGATCCGTATACTGTACGAGTATACGATGGAGTTGATCGGCCAGATTGCCAAGCAATTTTGGGTGAGCGTTCTGCTCCTCGATCCTGTATATGCCTGTTTGTCGTTCCTGCGCAAGCGATACAAGAATTTGACCTGCCAATCTGGAATCCGTCAATGATCTCATCAGACGCTTGGCGGTAGTCTTTGACTCGTGTCGCTGATCAAACAATTGTAACAGCGTTTGAGCTTGTAGAAGCTCGCCGCCAGCCATAGCCAAGACTTGAGCCTCATTAAAGTTGGTGTCTGAGATAATGCCGGCCATGGATTTGGTTATTTCTTCGAGGATAATGAGGTCTGTCGAATTTCCTCGCCGAAGCTGATCGGCAACGTACTGGATTATAGGTGTAGGGTTCAATACGGAGTACTTCTTGAAGACCTTACCGGCAAATAGTGACAATGCTGCAAGCCATTTGCTTGTTAACATGCCGTCTGTTTGCACTCTGTTCCTTCCTGTGCCACCAAGGGCACTCATCAAGGACCAAATGAGAACATCGTAGGCGAGGAACGTGAAGTATCGAGCGCAGTCGACAACAGCATCGACGATGTTGTCGTATGATTCCAGCTGTGCGATGGCCACGGAAAAGACGATGCCGGGGTTCGCGTATGCTACTTTTGATAAAGCTCGAGCCATGGGCTTGAGAGTTGTCTTGCTGATACGCTTGAGGACATCCTTTGTCTCGGCTTTTGCTTGGTCGAAAGCTGCCTTCATGTCAGGCAAGCGGGATGTCTGTCCCGAGTACCACTCCGCATAGATATTGTATCGCGTTGGCGTCGAGAACTTGTTGATTAGCTCGAAAACCTCGTTAACCGCTCCAGGTTTACACTTCGTTAGAGACACTGCTGGTACAATCACTCGCTTGGACAAGTCAATCCAACGAGACAAGTTGAAGTCGGAGGTATCAACTGCCAGAGAATGACTCCCTATGCGAACCAGCTTCAGTAAGAGCGCCGCATCCTGACCAATCTTGACCCCAGTGAGGTTCAGTAGTGATGAACATAATGTGAAGACATCGTCAACATTCTGACACACGGGAACACTATCGGCCCAGTCATCCCAGTAAAATTTATAATCGATAGCCTCGTTGGTGTCTTCCTTATCCAATTGGGCCCATCGCATCGTCTTCCGTGCTGGAGCGTCCTTAAACTTGATTCCACCCTTGACAGCTCCGGCTTGGTCGGGGTCCGGTAGCTTCTGTAAGTCTCGCAGGCCGGAGTGATCATTTAGCGGCCGTAAAGGCTCGTAGACCTTCGATAAAGAGTGGTGTAGTATTCTATGGATATGTTCGGGAAGTTCAAGGAATGCATCGGGAAGCCAGGGAAAGCGGCCTAGCATGTATAAAGCTTCAGGCAGTGCGCCAATACACAGTAGACTCTTCAGGAGTTGGATTTTCTGTTCGGAAGGCTCTGGAAGCTCGTCCGCCTTCTCTTCTGGTTGAGCTGCTGGTGTTGCTCTGTCAGTGGTTTGATCTACCTTGGCAGCGTTTCTTCGAGCTGCGTCCGCCTCGCGAAGCCTTGCAAATTCTCTCCCGTCAATAGTGTCGTCTGGTAAAGGCGCAGCGGCAAGCAAGGCATTAAGGGCACCACCTCCTGGTCGATTTAGACGTTCCCGTTCTGCTTTCTCTTTCATCTTTTCCTCCCGAACAACCTCCATATCTGAGTCTGCTGGCCAAATGTGAGGGTAAAGGTCTCGGAGCGAGATGAAGCCGACCTTGATGAGCAATGCAGCCAAGTATATGAGGTTTAGTGGAAGGACATCGACAGGGTCTCGCGCAGAGGAGCTATAGAAACGAAGTTTGAAGCCAAGAACCTGTGCGGCAACTTTGTTACCAGATGGTGGCAGGGTCTTGGTGATCTCGATCCATTTGCGGTCTTCGTCGTCTTGGTTCGACTCCGTAGCGGTACCATTGGTCGCTGCGATGAGCGCCGACCCTTCTGCTCTCCGACCGCCAAGCTCGAAGAAAGCAGCCATACCAATTTGTTTGCTTCTTTCCCAAAAAGCTCGGTCGCGCTCCGCCTTTGCTGCCGTGGCTGCCTCCTTTTCCTGATCGTTCAATGGCCGACAAGACGATCCAGGCAGCGCCCACCGAGGCAACGGGTCCAGAGCCAGCTCAGCAGAACCACTCTTGATAGGCTTGTCTTGCGGCCACCATGAGCTTGCTCGAAGATACTTGACAAAGAAGCGGTATTGTTTGACTAAGACAGCGGCAAAAACGTCGAGGGTAATATCAAGCACGCGGCCAACATCGAGATCAAAGGCTCCTATCATGCCCTTCACCCGTTCAAAGGTTTCCTCCACCACTTCACTGGTCGGCGGTTCATTGCTGCTTGTGGTGAAAAGCTCTGTCACAAGCTTTGAGTAGCCTTCCGTCTCTTCTCTCAGAAGGTTGTAGTTTGATTGCCGGTACAGGAGATTCGTTATTTGCCGGATTCCAGCCCGCACAAATGTACTGCGGATCATCCCTAGACTTACTAAGAGTGTGGTCTCCAGTTCGAGCCGCATCTTAGAGGGCGAAATGCCTGTGGCGAGAATCATCGTATTCAAAGATGTATTTAGGGTTGGAGTGGTGCTCGCTGCTTCAGCAAATATTGAGAGGCAGTCGAGGAATTGCGAGCTCGCATCAACTGCAGAATCCTTGACCATGGCGACCGGCGCGCCGCCATCTGTATTATCCTCCCCGAGTATTTCTTTTACCACCTTGCCGGCATCAGTCGCACTTATGCGTTCATCGAGTCCAGATCTGACGAGCTCTTGGAAAAGAAGACTCAAGGTGAGAGCATCATTACTAATTCGGGCCTGAATCCCGACTTCCACAATACTGCGTCGTCCAATATCCGCCCATGATGCCAGGGTTGGCTCTGTTATATGTTCATACTCAAAGAGGACAGAATCCTCCAGCTCCAGCTTTGGGGCCTGCGTGGCTGCAGTGTTCATAGCCGGCGTCTGCAGTGCAGTGTCCTTCCTTGGCTCTGTTGATGATTTAGAGGGAGTGAGAGCCGGCGATGTCGGTTTGGCAGGCAAATTATTGAGACGTGGCTGGACAGGTATTGCGTTTGGGCTGTTCATCGGACTGTGTTGAGAACCTCCTCCGCGTCCTCCTCTACTCGCTCTCCTCCTACCTCCACCTCGCTGGTCATACTGATCTCTTCCATAGCTTTGGAATTGCTGAGCTTGCTGCTGATTGGTTGACTGACCTAATGTCAAGCTGCCGGGTCGATGTGGTGAAGGTCTTGAGCCATCTTCTCTGCTGTCGCCTGGGTATGTCCTATCGCCCCTCTTTCTCTTCCCTCCCCCTCCTGGAGCCATTTGACTCAAGCCCAGACGGGCTACTCAGCTTACCTGTCTCTAGTCAAGAGCACCATAGATATAAATCGCGATTTCACAGGTAATGATGTAGTACCCGACTGGGGCGCAGCTAAGGCAAGGTAGGAATGTGACAATTCAGTCCAATCAGTATTGGTATGGTAGTCGATAATCCGAGAGCAAAGAATGCGTCATTTTGAGTGAGAAGTTCGAATCGAGAGGCTGATATAAATCCTTGGGAAGCTATTGTTCAAAGATCTTTATTCATTCGGACCCCATTCATTAGGCAAGGCCAATTTGGGCTTAGCTCCTTTTCTAGTCCATCGCGCGAAAGAGTCATCGCGATAGCCGCTGAAGCCCCTACATACAACCTTGCAACCTCCATACTTATCTCACTTCACTGTGAGGCAAGCCTAACAAAAATGAACGCAAGTCTAGGCCATGATTCGAAGCCCAAGTACTTGCGGGGTCGCCATGAAGATTGAATGGGAGACGAGGAGGATGACTCATCCTCAGAGATCATCATAGCTTTACTTTCGCCGCATTGAAACAAAGAGCATTTGACCACACACTCCATGAATAGAGACGCTGATAGAAAACCAACAGGACTCTGACCTCATATTGTCGCTACGTTCTTTCATACTACTCGCAGCATCCCGTGCATTCCTTCCCAAAATCAGCCATGCCGGCTAGAATCCTTCTGTGAACCCTATCCGCCAATACTCGGTCCCTGGAGATTGAAGAGTTTTGGTACGGAAATGGCATTCTTTCACGACGGATGCCCTCGTGCGCAACAGCAAGAAAAGGGGCAATGGTGGCAGAATTCGATTTCAAGGCCGGACTGAAGTTGGAGCAGCGAGGAAGGAAGGCAATACTCATCTGGATGGGCAATATTGCTTATCATTACACTTTGGAAATCTTGATCACATAATCTCACGTCGGATGCTACGTACGGCTTGAATCTGCTCACTTCAACCGTGAAGGTACCGCAAGAAGCATCGCCGATGAACTAACTTCCACTAGATCCGAAGAGTCTGGAAGGTATTACCTATACATATCGGAAAGACATTGTTCGTATGCAGACACGGACTGCAAGATACTAAGCCATGCTCTCGTTGAAGTCAACGGTGATGGTGGACTCTATAACTACCCCTACCAGATTTTCCATAGAAAGTCGATTAAGCGTGATCAAGTTTTGCTAGAGCAACGACGTTATCTAATGTATGGAGCACTTTATCTGTTCACCAGCATCTATACCTGAGGCGACAATGCTATATCAAGAAATCTTTAGGCTCAGAGGATCTTTGGTGCTCAGTCTGGTTGGACATCCCAAAAAACCCCTGTGGCTCGGAGAGGGAGGCCTAGAGGCACTGTCTTCTCTCCAATCCGCACCTTTGATCAGCATGCATGAAGTACTCCCTCCCGAGGTCTCTTATATGGGGAAGCTCCCACCCTTCAACATCAATACAATCGAAGAGTCCGCCGGGGTTCGTGTCTTACTACTATATGGTGACCTGAATTCCCTAATCCCACAGTACCTCAATCGAATTGCCATTGAACGAGGTTACACTTATGAAAACATGGCTTGCTCGCCAGGTCTTTAGTCGTGATGCTAACTTTGCTTTACATGTTCGTCTCATTCGGAAGGTTATCCAATGGTGGCCACCCAACGATGATGGTTCGCTCTCACACCTGAGTGATCATTGGAAAGCGTGCATTGATAGGATCCTGTGAATCTAAGCACATGCTGAGGAACATTTCACCCATGGACCCGTTATTGTATAATGATCCTGGGATCCATTCAATACTTTGCTCTTATCTTTGCTGCAAAATGATGGCAGATGTCCTTTTCCGAAGGGACCATCTCCAATTAGAGGAAATTTTGTAAAGGCGTACGGACCAAGTATATACACGAACGAGATGCCCATCTCCTCTAAGCAAATCACTCAAATCGCACCCAACTCCTTCAACCTCCTAATCATCCCATCCACATCCTCCACCTTCTCCCCCCCAACCCTCGGCGGCGGTTCCTCAACCTTAACAGTCCTCAACCTCCTCCCCCCTTCCACCCCATAATCCCCCAACGTCCGCTTATCAATCCTCTTCTTCCTCGCCTTCATAATATTCGGCAACGTCGCATACCGCGGCTCGTTCAGCCTCAGATCCGTCGTGATGACCATCGGCAACGGACTCCTCACCGTCTCCACGCCCCCATCCACCTCCCTCGTCACCTGCACCCTATCATCCCCCTCAAACACAATCTTGCTCGCCTGCGTCGCCTGTCCCCATCCCAACAAGCCCGCTAGCATCTGTCCCGTCTGTCCCGCATCGTCGTCAATACTCTGTTTCCCCAAAATCACCAAGTTGCTCTCCTCCTCCGCAACAACCTTCGCCAGCAGTTTCGCAACCCCCAAAGGTTCCAATTCCCCGTCGGCGGCGGTGTCAGTGTCGGTGGCGGTGTCGGTGGCGTCGTCTGTGGCGGGCGAGGTCTCAACGTGGATGGAGCGGTCGGCGCCCATGGCCATGGCGGTGCGGAGGACGTCGACGGCCTTTGCGGGACCGGCGGAGAGTGCGACGATTTCGGAAACGGGGGCTTCTTCGCGTTCGCGGATGCGGACGGCGGCTTCGATGGAGAGTTCGTCGAAGGGGTTCATGCTGTGTTTGACGCCGGCGGTCTCGATCGCTGTCCGGGCTTTATTGACGCGGGGTTTGATCTGTTGGTTGGAGGGGGGGGGTTGTTAGTTGGAGGTGTATGGGATTTGGGGATTGGGGGAAAGGGAGGGGTGCGTACGGCATAGTCGATGACACGTTTGACGGGTACTAGGATCTTTAGGGGGGTTGACATTGTGTGTGTATAAGGTAACTGGAGGGGAGGGCAGAGTTGCTGATTGTTCTTAAGATGGACATACATAACCTCGGCTGTAGCCGTGGCTTGCCGAGTCAGATTGAGCGGACGTTAGCGCTGCCGCTTTTGGCGAGTGACAGGTGCAGGGTTTCTCTTGTCGGTTCTCTCACGGTGCGGGATTCTTCATACTCATGCGTATAAGCAACGCTTCGGAAGCCTTTCAGATAACGGAAGGGGGATATAATGAATGAGAGTGACTCCTCGATGGTATGGGGTCAGCGGATGCTGTTGGATTCGGGTGGAATGAAGCCCTGGCATGTACCTCATACGTAGATTTGCAGTCACCCTTCGCTAGCCTTTACCTCTCCGGTTAAATTTAATTGTCTGTCTCTTCATGAGCTCAGCAGAAGCTGTGATGGTAATGACAACAATTGCTTTGTACCATACCCGAAATTGTATCTCATATACTAGAGATTAATCTTTTTTTTATGTCCAGCACGGCCCATACCTCGACCATGTAGTACCCCCATACGCCATCGCTGTGATCCGATCGCCTACCCATGTCACACGGGAAATAACTGTACCCCGTCACGCCGTCCCACAGTCACAGGATATTACACATCTTCCCCTTCCCCTTCCCCATATCCTCCGTCCACTTCCTCCTCTTCGGCCTCCTCCCGCCCCCACCTCTGCCCCTAAAGCCCCCTTTCTCCCTCGGCAAGCCCCTCTCCATCTCTCTGATCTGCCTCGTGGCAACATCCTTCCTGATAATCTGCCGACACAGATCCACAAATGCCTCGTCCACGTTGGCGCGTCTTCGCGCGCTGGTTTCGTAGTAAGGCGCGTCGTTCCACGATCGGGAGACGGAAAAGGCGCGGGAGCGAGAGACGGCGCGATCTTCTTCTAGGTCGGACTTGTTGCCGACCATGACTAGGGGGATGTTGACGTCGTCTTTTATGCGGACGATTTGCTCGCGCAGTTCGTGCAGTTCGGTTAGGGAGGAGAGGGAGGTTATGCTGAAGACGAGGAGGAAGCCTTGGCCTGATTTCATGTAAAGTTCTCTGTTCGTACATGACATGTTAGAGATGCTTTGGGATGGGGTGGTAGGCGGAGCTGGGACGAGCGTACCTCATTGCGGTGAACTGTTCCGTCCCAGCGGTATCTAGTATTTCCAACATGCACTGACGCCCCTGCGTAGTAGATCAGTTTAGTTTTTCACCCCGAGAGGTCAACAGCTTCACATCAACTTCGATGTGTTTCCGATACGAGTCCTCGATCGTAGGGTCGTAGCTCTCTATCCAGACGTTCTGTACGAATTGCGCTAGGACAGTCCGTCGTCAGTCGGATGATGGGTTTGGAGTAGAGGCGCGTGCCCCATGCAGTAGCGTACCCGTCAGACAGCTTTTGCCCACGCCGCCTAGGAGTGGTCGTTAGCGAGATGCTGAGGAAGTGGCAACGTGGCATCTTCTCACCTGCTCCCAGGACCACTATATGATATTCTCTACTAGGAGGAGTTTGTCAGTATGGGTTGAGATGAAAGCTAAGTGATCGCGGATGTACCGTTGCGACATTATGTAGGAACCCCAGGTCTTCAACCCCCTCTGGTGTTATTGAGGAGACGCCTCGTTTCCTTGCATGTATGACACGATCCTGCTTCGACTCGTGGCTTCGATCGTTATGTGTGCCACTGTTCGGGGGTATCTCTATTTGTATGCCGGTTTGTCTCGCTGCCACCGTCTGACTTCACGGAAGCCCAAGTGAGTCGAAGAGGAATGGCACGAGGAGGTCGATGAGTTTAGAGAAGGAGAAGGAGAGGCGATTATGATTAAGGATTAGGTGGGCATCTCCCTTTTTTCTCCCTTTTTCCGTGGTGATGTTTGAACCATTGGATCGCAAGTCAGGCAGAGCTCATCAAGAGATCTAGAAGCCCTTCTAGGGTAGAGCTAGCGGGATCGGTAGCGCCTCTCCGGGTCGAACAAACTGCCGGGCTCCCAGCCTTAAACTTTGGTTCTGGGGGGGCGGGCCCAAGACGATGGGAATCTGCTATTCTATTTCTAGGTACCTAGATATGCTTGAACAGCACACCGTTCCTCTAATAGCAGAACTATTCTGTCTGTTGACCGCAATTACACATGGCTTCTACCAACTTCAGACGCTGTCTATGATACCTGCTAACACACCTTACAACATGCGACCGCAATGTTCGTTTAACACTGCCTGAATGATCCATAGATCAGCTTCTCCGCATGTTCAATATCGGCTTCACCGACATCCTTTGCTTCAACGACCACCAATCAAGATGCTATTCTCACGACAACGATTTCAGGCATCCTCTATCTACTTGTTGCCTTCGTCTGGTAGTCTGCGTCGACCTCGCTTCCATCCAACCCATCAGCAATTACCGCAATAGCTCATTCGCAGCTGAGGCTCTCTTCCGCTTTTGCTCGCTCGCGATCGTGTGCGCCAGTCGACGAAACAACGGAGGAACGATGGAAGTACATTTTGCGGATATGCCTTTCTTCCATGAGGATTCACCTTACGGCTACGCCTTATGGACCAATATATCCAGGGCTAGTGAGCATTCTCGAGGTAATACCCTCCTAGCGAAGGTGCCTAACGTTTAGATGGAGTTCTGCCTTACCGCTAAGCCTCACTCGGACCGCTGTCACGAGAAGCTACATGCACTACGTCTCTTTGGAGCGCCACAAGAAGTCGTTTTCCATACTGTCATTGGCGACTGTTGGTATTCCTTGGACCAAGTGGGCCAAATGCGCAAATTAGTAGACAACAATCGAAAGACTGCTGTCCTCGCTAGCCGGACTCCGAAAATTTGTGCTCTCGATTGACAATGTACAGTACATGGGAGGGACCTCCGCTCTGCCTTGTGCTATTCTACTCAATGAAGGAGGGAGCAATCGAATATTTGGAGACTCGCAAAGGCGAACAGGCCTCTATTCGCGATGATATACCAAGCTGTGATACAGCTGATGCGATTACCTCTAGGATATACGTGCTCTCAAAACACCTGTCCTTTAGGAACTTCAGACCTCGGACCCTTCGAGGGGCCTCTAAGAATGATGGTATTACATTAAACAAAACGGAGCAACAGAGCATCAGACTCGCAGGACTGAAAATAGGCATAGATGCGAGAAGAACACCACTCTTCTCGTTTCTGCATGGACAAGAATTCCGGCGCATGTCCAAGCAGAGGATCCATTACAGGTCAGAATCCTTCAGGATGTCTGGCATGAATATTCATGTGGTGAGCAACAGTAAGGGCACACCCTGAGCCAAATGTCTGTTCTCATTATGTCGATATCTGTGCAAATTAGGGACGATCGACACTCGCTGCAATGATAGGTATGTACATTATTGAGCGTTGGAGTACATCACGTGATTTATCACTTCGACCAATCAGACCTTGATGATGTCAATTGCGGGGATCCAACTCATTGTGAATAATTACAGTCAATGTACCAGCGCAAAAGGGGAAGGAGCATGTTTTCTCATTGCTATGACCTAATTGTACTGCGATTTTCAATTCTGACTTCCCTTGTCATCCTCTCTGTTACCTCATTTTCCCATTCTCCTCGTCAACAATCGTCGCAACAATCGTCGCCATGTCTGACGCAATACACGACTCCCATGGTGTGGAATACTACGAGATACCATCGTTCACCTTCACCACGGGCGAAAGACTTCCCATCAAAGTCGCCTACCGCTCCTACAACACTGACTCCACAAAGACAGCATGCATCCCTACCTGCTACGGCGGCCGCATCAACAACACTCTTGCTTTCACCGAGAAAGATCAGGCCTTTTCCTCTTACCATGTCATTGTCGTTGCCATGCTTGGTAACGGCGAATCATCATCGCCTTCAAATACGCCTGGCTTCCCTAAAGCGCTAGACTACCGTGACTGCATACACGCACAGTACGAGCTTCTCACGAAGCACCTGGGTATAAAGAGTCTGGACGTGGTTCAAGGCTTCTCGATGGGCGGTCAGCAGGCATACTACTGGGCTTGCATGTATCCACAATTCATGAAGAATGTGATCGTCACTTGCGGCTCAGCGAAAACGAGTGGGCACAATTACACTTTCCTCGAGGGACCGAAGACTGCGTTGATCAACAGTACGGATTATGCGGATGGAGACTACAGAGCGAAAGGCCTGACGCCGACAAAGGGCATACGGGCGTTCGGAAGGGCATACTGCGCTTGGTTGACCAGTGGTGCCTGGTTCCGCGAGAGACTGTGGGAAAAGAAGCTCGGGCACAAGAGCCTCGAAGACTACATCACAAAGGATGGGGAGTCATCATTCGATGGGTGGGATGCGGAAGATATTCTTATACTAGCTAGGATGTGGCAGGCAGGTGATATTGGTACTACAAGGGAAGACAGTGAATATACACATGCACTGAAGGCTATCGAAGCTCGGGTACTGGTCATGCCCGGCCGGACGGATCAGTACTTCCTAGTCGCTGACAGCGAGGTCGAAATGAAGTTTTTGAAGAAGGGGGAATTTGCACCTATCGAGTCGATTTGGGGTCACGTCGCTGGCGGGGGAGGGAACGAGGAGGATACACAATGGATGAGTGACAGGATCAAGACGTTTCTAGGCAAGAGCTAGCCTACCTTTGACCGGAGATCTGAAGAGGTGAGATATAGTACCTTTGCATTCCCAGATGTTGGCAATACTTCCTCTGATTTTCTCACCTTCCTAATTGGGAATGGTTTCTGAACAAGTGTCGGCCATTTCTTATCTGCAACAATTACAACGTCACTGGAGTGCGTTGATCGTGCAGCGAATGCTCGTTCCTGCGTTTCTTCCAACGTGGGAAGGACAAGGATCGGGATGCATCCATTGAAGTGTTTGTTTGGAACGATTGCATCAACTTTCGTGATTGCGAATGCTCAGCTCGACACTTATGATGTTCGTGAATCAACGGTGGAGAGCATGCACAGTGCTCTTCATGGTGGTCTCACATCCTGCCGCGGCATCGTCCAGTCGTTCATTGCACGTGTGGAAGCATATAACCCGGTTTTGAATGCTATCATATCTCTGAACCCTAATGCACTCCTCGTTGCCGACCAGCAAGACTTGCTCTTGGCCTCAGGCAATGTGACAGGGGCTCTTTTCTGCATTCCTATACTTTTGAAAGATAACTACGACACCGCGGACATACCGACCACCGGCGGCTGCCTCGACCTCGCTAGCTCACAACCCACGGTCGACGCCCCAGCAGTGAAAGCCCTAACGAACGCCGGAGCTATCATTCTAGGCAAGACGAATCTGCACGAGCTAGCCCTCGAAGGCCTCTCGGTCTCTTCGCTTGGTGGCCAGACCGTCAACCCATACGATCACACTCGCACCCCAGGTGGTAGTTCCGGTGGCACGGGAGCTGCGATCGCAGCCTCTCTTGCCGTCTTCGGCACCGGCAGTGACACTGTGAACTCGCTGCGCAGCCCTGCCAATGCGAACAGCTTGTTCAGCGTTCGTCCGACCAGGGGTCTTATCTCGAGATCGGGGATCATACCAATTTCCTTCACGCAAGATGCCATTGGACCGATCGCGAGGAACGTGAACGATTTGGCGGTCGCGCTCACGGTAATGGCGGGTGTGGGTTATGATGCAGATGACAATGCTACGGCGTTAGTTCCGAGCAGTTCGGTCGGCGTAGACTATTCTGCCGCACTTTACGGAGGGTCTTTGCAGGGCATGAGGTTCGGTTTGATCGAAGGGTTCTTCAACCGTACCGCGAGTAATGAAACCACACCTGTCAACGATGTTTTCGACGCCATGGTCTCGACTCTGACCGCTGCCGGTGCCACCATCGTTCCCATCACGGATCCAATCTACAACTCCACAGCCATCCTGGCCGCCTACGACGTGCAAAGATTCGAGTACCGCCAAGAGATGGATACGTACCTCGCTCAACCATCCCTAAAGGGAATCCATCCATCAACTCTGAACGAACTATACTCCAGCGGGAAATTCCTCGTCATCCCCTCCCAATACTCTTACGTCAACACCGCCCTCGTCTCCTCCACCTCCAACACAACCTACGCCTCCATAAAAGTCGGTATCCAAAACCTAACCACAGCCCTCGAATCCACCCTAAAAGCCAACGCCCTCGACGCACTCATCTACCCCGAACAAAGCAACCTCGTCGTCAAAATCGGCTCCCGGTCGCAATCGGGTCGCAATGGCATCTTGGCCGCCGTCACGGGACATCCTGTCGTTACGGTGCCGGCGGGGTTCTCGCCGCAAAGTGCGGATGCACCGATTGGTGTGCCGGTGGGTATGGAGATTTTGGGGATGAAGTGGACGGAGGCGCGGCTGTTGCAGATTGCGAGGATGGTGGCTGAGGTTAGGAGGGTGAGGAGGATGCCGGTGTCGACGGGGGCGGGGGTGGAGGGCGGGGTGTTGAGTGAGGTGCCGAGGATTGTGCCTGATACGGTGGATATACCTAAAGCGTACCCGATTGGCGTTCTATGAGTATGGGACTTGTTGGTATTTGTATCGTTGATAATATTCGATATGAGGAATAGAAGCGCCTGAAGTACCATTCTACCATCGAATTCAAGACGTACTGCATATGTATGACTTCCGCATTAGTGATATAGGATCTTCCGCTCATCACGAGTCCTAGAACAGAAGGAGCGAGGTGGTAGGGGTTGCTTTTCAAAGGTTATGGGTTTGGTATAGGGTGTGTATGGTGGGTTTTGTTTGACGGGGTATGGAGAAGGGGTTTATATGATAGGTTTTGTTTGACGGGGTATGGAGAAGGGGAGGGAAGGGGTGAGTGCTCGAATTGAGGAGAGTAAGGAGGGGAGGAAAGGAATAGGTCTTTTTAGATGGATGAGATGTTGGGTTGAGGTAGATCGCTTGAGGGGTTGGTGGATGGATGGATTTGTTGAATAAGTACATGTCATTATTTATGCTGTAGGCTCTGACTTGATTCACGCATTCTCTCTGCTGTCTGTGGGCCGAGGCGTCGGATACAGATATTTAATCTTGTTACGGCATATGTGCAAATGTTGCGCTTGGTGGAAGGCCTGTGGGCTCTTTCAGGTCGTGGAAGCAGAGGTGATTGTCAAGTTGAGTGGAGGTGAGTTGTGATGGTTGTGGTGCTCAAACTATCATGTCTTGCCCCTTGACGGATGCAATAGTCCTGATCTTTCTTGACTTGATGCGATATTGATGGTTTGTTGGAGATTGTGTATCACGATGTAGGAAGGCGAACTTATGTTCAAGAGAAAGAGGGAAGTCTGGTTGAAGGACCAGACATCGTAGTAATGGAGGTTGTAGGCCTTCTTGGCGAGATGTCCTCAGAAGCATGATCGCGTTGGGAATGAATGGCACGATTGATGCCAGCTGATCGGCAACAGGGACTTTGCGTACAATGAGATGGATACGGCTACGGCCAAGTTGTAGCGACTCGCTTCTTCATCGCATTAGAGGGAGGACGCGGTCGTTGTTGTATCTGAGATAGTAGAGCTCTCCAAACGTCAAGATTGCCAAGTACTGGGAGAGGTGGTCGTATTACTACGAGCTTGACGGCGATGATGTAATCCATCGCTGGGTTGCCGCTTGGAGGAAGGCACGGGCTGGAAGACAAGGCATCCTTCATGTCGCTCAATAGCGGAGCGACCGTTGAGGGTTCTTTTTTGGCAGCGATCTTTGGACCCTTGTATGCGGTTGCACGGCACATGCCTTTAGAGAAGTCTGCAGTGCGGAAGATGCAATCCTCGGGGGTCGTTCTCCATTCAGTCAACCACTGTCAAATCTCTCTGTATCAGCCAATGGGCCACTGCTCCAAGTCGCAGCTTTCGCTGCGAGGGATTCCAAAGCACCAAAATCGAAACACGTGCTGGATCCGTTCCTAGTCAATCCTTAGGCCTTGGGCAAATGGGTATTCTCTTGACTTCTGTTCCGCCGGTTTCAAAGTCGCTTATCAACCGATCAGGAAGTTGAGTACTAGCCTCGGTACCTGCGAGAGAAAAGTCCGTAGTAATATTACGGAAGAGGTTTCGGCCTGGTTGAGAGGTAACGTCTATCCCCATGACGTTCTCACACATCCTTGGTGGAGACTAATCTGAAAGCTGCTCTAGCAATCCCGAAATCGATCGGCTAGCCCGATGGCACAGCATGAGCGGCGTAGTAGACTTGCATGACACCAGTGACAGATTGGATCAAGCCGAAGATGATTGTCAGGACAAGGATCAGAATCGCAACCCAGAATGTGTACCACTGCACCTTACTTCGTCGATCATGCCACCACTGGCCAAGGCTCTTTGGCTCCGACTCATCATATGCTAATCTGATAATCTCCAAGCGTTGGCCCCAATATTTGTACTTTTCGGGTAATCGCGCCCAACGGAGTGGTTCAACGTCCCCAGCTCCTTCATCAATACTTGTAGCATGTTTATTGAACCACCTTCTACAGTCGACGTTAGACCGGGGTATGAGAAGTGTCAGTGTCTGCAAGGTTTCGAGGATCAGTTGCTCCGGTAATACTTGGTCTTCTGATTTGGTGTGTAGAAAACCACGTAGAACCTGCGCATGATGGTAGACGTGAATGTGGCCAAGATCTTCGTTCAGATAGAGGTGGTCCGCCAGGTTATCTGTCCAGACGATTACAAATCCACCAACCCGCTCCAGATTGTATGCGTTCAGGGAGTATGGCCATTGTGACGGCCGAGCAGATGTAGATTCGGAAAGGGGAAAGCAAGCGCTGATGAAGTTGTCGAGGCTTTGGTCGTCAGTCCATTCCAGGCTAGATCTTCCGGGGGTGAACGCATGGATGCCAGGGGATGTGACATTGAGCATAAGCCATAAGCGGACAGCTAGAAAGATGGAATTTCGGGCAGAGACTGGATCACAATACGGGACGCGGTACCTTAACGGCAATTGCAAGTGATCCAGATCATAGTCATCCGTGGACGGTATTGCTTTCTCGTGGGTGGGTCGTAATTCGGGAAAGAAGTCATCGATAGCAGATGAGGAGATCTTCTCGTGATGAAAAAGCTTCAAATGCTCTACTATATTCAGTAAATCTTGGTACGTTTGCTGCGAGCTCTCGAAGTCAGCGGTTTATTCGGTGAGACCCATGCAATAGTACCATTACTCGTTGGACAGTCAAGATTCCTCAGCCGTGTCGCTCGACCGCTATACTACTTGAGAAGGTAACGAATGATGACAAAATATCACTTACAATGGCAACAGCGCTGCCACTCAGTCTCCAAGCCTGACATTCGTTCTGGAAATATTGAAAGTAGGCAGAAGAGTTGGGGATATCAGAAGACGACCACAGAGAGGCTAGGGTATGCTCCCGCAATCGATTATCCAAAGCGTCCTCCGGATCTTCGGATAGAAGTATTTTGTGAACCTCTGGTCCATCACGATGTGTGGACATACTCATGTGTTCCTAATTCCCCAACATATTGTTTATCAACTGTCGTCTCGCTTGCAAGTGATCTTACGGAAAGAATATCTCCGGGGTCTCGGGCCGAGAGGAGCCGCAGATCCATCTGCGCCACACCCTGGGATTACCCTGAGATCTTGGGCGCCACACACGCCCCCCAAGTGCCAAGGTAAAAACGTGGGGAACAAGCTAGCTTGCTCACTGTTGTTTATAACCTCTGGAGTGAAGGTGGCGGAGTCATGACAGTCAAAATGTGTAGGCAGCATGCAATGAATGCCAATCCTACTTTCGCAAGCATCCTTTCAGCTGGAAGGGGACCTGCAGTTCGACATGGCCTCAGACCTGGTGTCTATAGCCTCGAAAGAGAGGAAATTCGGCATGCGTAACAAGTTTACTGCTTTCAAACATAAGACATCCCTCGCAGCTGGTGAGCCCACTGACCCCTCTTTTGAAGACTCTTTTGGCGACCAGTTGAGCGACCTCAGTGGCAGACATCGATGGATCCTGGCCGGGTCGGCGCTGCAGAAATGGCATCAGGATCTTCGAGATCGAGTGGGAGAAGTGTTGCGGGACAACGAAGGAGAAATATACAAGGGACGAAGCATGCGGGGTACGGCAACGCTTCAACATTGCTGGATGATGGGTTATGATAGATCATATGCCCATCCTACTGTCATCATATCATGCGATCAGGCGGTTATCCTTAAGAGAACTATGAGAGCCATTTCACAGCATGGAATCTTGAAGGCCGCAAAGTTTGCTCTGAAAGGTATACATTTCTGCGATTTGAAGCTTCGGACGGAACCTAAAGGAGATGATGCCCATAAAGTGGCCGAATTCCTTAACGAGCCCCAGATCAGTCATGAGATCACTGCTGGAGAGGGTGGAACCGAGCTGCGGAGAAACTTCCCGCCAGCTACGATGTCATCAAGCTTGAATCAAAGTGGAGAGTCACCACTAGTACCTTTTGGAGAGAAGAGGATGACCGACACTTCACTCCCAACGGGAGACGAGGAAACAGCAAGAGAAGGACAAGGGATTGCAGTAAATTTCCAGCCAGTATCCCCGGCTCTACGACAAGCACAACATCCAGGACATGAACAGCAAGCCAGCGGACAGCCACAAGATTCAACACCATCTCTTATCTCTCCAGAAATATTCCTGGCAGGCCCCAAAAAATACTCAATTCATGATAAAGCCCAACACAAAAGTGAGGTTAAAGGAGGGGAGGATAACCAGGAAGTAGATTACAAGTATTTTCAGGAATCTCACAAGAAAGGGAAGGGATGGGGGCAGGGAAATAATGGCAGTTCTAACGTAAATTTCGAATCTCTGAAGAATTCGGAGAGGGAGCTAGTGCCGTACGATCTGGACAGCTCGGACGACGATGAACTACCACTCCGCTTCGGTGCAGAAGAGATCATCATCCCTCACTCCGGTAGATCCTCCACCCTCGGCGGCTTCCTCATGGTTGACAACGTGTGTTTCGGCTTGACAACGGCACATGCATTCACTGAGGAAGGCCAAGATCTCGAACAACGACAACTTGAAGAAACAGGAATGACAGACCAACTCTACGATAGCGATTGGGCTAATGAGGACTCTGACACTGCAGATGACAATGAAAGCGTAACAGACTTAAATATAGATCCGAAGGCAAAGGAGCAACAACTGCAGCGACCAAGGAAGAAAAAGTCATCCACTAAGCCCACATACGAGTCGTCAAGCGGAGAAGGTTTTCAAATCACGGCTAAGTCACGATCATTAACAGCGAACGGACTGGATTGGGCTTTGTGTGACCTTGGTGATTCGGGCAATTTTTCGCTAAATGGAGCTTACCTACCATTGGAACATAGGGGTGAAAATGACCTGGAATACCTCCTCTTCAGCCAATTCAAGCCAAGTCCGCCGTTTGGCAAAGTCCTGGTAGCAACGAAGAGAGGTGTAATCTCTGGGCTTGGTACCGGCTCTGAATGCTCCATTAGGCTCGGCAGAGATGATAGGTATCGACATGTATGGTCTATACAAGTAGAGCAAAGCCTTTCATCCGGCGACTCTGGATCGTGGGTGGTGGACGCCGTGACTGGAGATGTGTATGGTATCATTGTGGCTGGAAGCACCACTTTGTGCGAGGAATACTTGATTCCCGCTTTTGAAATTGGTCAAGACATCTGCCGTGTCATGCGTGCTGAACACGTGAGACTACCAAATTGGCAAGATGTTAGGGCCGCTCGCACAGAGCAGATTCCCTCTTGGAATTCCACTCAAGACTCAATGAGAGACGCTTTAGGGTGGGAAAGTGTCGACTCAGGGGATGATTCAGATGAACGACCGCTAAACGAGGAAGAAAAGGCAAGTTTAGCTATGCGTGGACTGCCTAGCAGCCGCCTATATCTAAGCATAATTCTACTCCTTCACTTGTCGGGCATAGCTGACAAGTTTGTGATTGCAGCGATTTTTACTAGCGGAAGTCCTGAAAACTTCGTCCATTGACACCAAGATTCTTGCCAGAACTATCAAAGATGCCGAAATACGGCCTAAATGGACTGCTATGAGTTTACCAAAAAGTGAGCAATATTTTTCATAGCTCTATCTGCGGTGATCCCTCAGTGTAGAATATCACACTGTCGTATTTTCATACTGTGACTAATCGGAATGGTACAGGGCGATCCCTCAAGACCGCACAAAGGGCTGTTGATTATCTCCTCGCAGATTCCTGGCCGAGAGACGATTCCACCGAGGATCAGTGGGCGTTCACAAGACCTGGACTGCAAAGACAGCGCGAAAAGAGCTACATTAGGGAAATATCAGCGTCAACAAAGGCGAGCACAGAACCAATGGAACGTAGCGATAAGCGCGATGACGACAACAAAATACCTCCCTTTGAAGACTCACCGGTGCTGTTAGACTCGAACCCAAGTTTCAGAGCAGAGATGTCGAGAAGAGCCTGGCGGGCGAAACGCCGAGCTGACCAGAGTTCCGGTACCAGTGCGTGACACTTTCATTCATTCCCTTATTGTGTCCCAATGGACTTGCATATTTTAGCCCAGTGTTTGCCCCATTCCTATCTACTAAATCGTCCCTCTATGGCAAGTCTCCTACTCTCAGAACAAATGCTGATATGGAATCTACAGAAGCTTCTCATCGAAAGCATCGTCCGCGCCAAAAGTCTGGCGAGGAACCTCAGACCGACCCTATATTGAAAGTTGTTGGATCGTCCGAAAAAGCTATCACCAAAGATCAAAGCAAACTTGAGGGAGAGTTGGCGGCCAAGCAAGGCCGCGATGATCCTGACATTCTGATCTTGAAGCACAAAGGCTCAACGTACATGTTCAAGTTCCCTCCGTCGTCTATCGCGGATAGATGGCTACTGGTTGGGGATCTGCGGCACCAAGCAGCAAAAGAGTTTGGAATCGAAGACGCTAGCAAAGTATTATTGGTTCACAAGGGGAAGAGACTCAAGTTTGATACCCGCCCTTGCCAAGAAGAGGGTCTGGAATTCAGAAGCGAAGTGCTTTGCGTAATAAAACGGACTCCTTACGAAGAAGTAGAGTTCCTCTCCAATAAGTTTCGCACCGAATTAGTCCCGCAAGGCCTCGAATTCATTTCCGACACGCCCGATGACGCCAGGAAAAGAGATTTAGAATACAAGAAGATATCAGAGACGATACTAGCGCAGATAGTGATGCAGTTGGACGAGATAGATCCGAGAGGAGATGATGACGTGCGGAATATGAGGAGGCAGCTCATCACCGAGGTGCAAAGCTTTCTGGAAGATCTGGATCGGGCAGCGAACAAAGATTCGCCAGCTGCTTGGCATGCTGACTTCATTGAACCAAAGAAAGAGATGGGACCATTGCCAATCAGGCCTTCTTTTTCCGATCAGCATTCATCTGGCTCGAGACTCCGCAGGCGTAGCACCAGAGACGTTGATGATCCCGAAGATCTAGCCCTGTCGGACGATGAGACCATGCCGTGACGGACGCTTACAAGACCAGGGGACAAAATTTAGTGAAGAGGTGATTATACCAAAGGGCGTTGATTTCGAAGTCGGCATAGGGGGTATTTGCTGGTTGTCTTATCATCCATACCCAGCTATCGATATTATTCTTGTATGGATAACGTCTGGATGACATCTTACAAGGATTATGGAATCGCTGACGATATTGACAGTGAATTCGATGCAGCTCTGCGTCGACTTGTTACTCGTACGTCTACTAAGAACACTCCAGTGCTCCATGGTGGCGGACCATACTTGGGACCAGCCGTCACATCAACGCAATGCGATCCTCAGATTACAGAACCACATTGCTATTCGTTTCTCTGTGAATTTCATCAGAGAGCTTCATTGATTGCCTCTGATACGACAGCATGAACTCACCATCAACTACAGGGTGAGTTTTGGAGGATCCTCTTCAGCCCCAGCACGTTGGAACGAAGATCTTAGGATCAGGGGTGACATAGCCGACACATCCGTGAATGGAGATACCGTCTGAGCGAGCAAGTGGGTTCGGTACATATGCCTATTGAGCGCTTCTGGCTGTGGATCATGTACCACCGATTGTACTGCCGGTTTCAGTATCTACAGCTGCCACAAGCAACACGTACGCCTTCACCTTATTCAATCAGCTCGCGGTACAGAACATTGTGGTGCAGCCTGCACTTCGGACCCGAACTCTCAGATGACCTGATTATTGGCTGCAGTCTTACACTCCTAGAGACTCGGCTCAGCAGCCTTCGTGCATGCAATAATGCTAAATCCAATATACTACACTGAGCCACATTGCGATACAATAACCGCCGTAGCGACGAGCTAGCAGATTGGTTGCTTTAGCATCAACAACAGTGCTGATCGCATCGCCCAATCAATAGACAACAGACAATTTTTTTTGGATCAGATGGATGTATAGAGATTACTCTAGAATTCTAGATCTCGGTCATATGGAACTTGGTTATAACTTTGGACATCATACGAGCTAGACCTGCTCGCAGATAAAGTCTCTGATCGTGTAATATCTGGACGATCGTCGAGTAGAGTTGATCTAGGATCTAACTATCAGATATCAAATATCTCAGTCTGTGCACTGATGGCATAATACGCCGAAGCGAGACCCGCTTTGATAGGGCTTACGAGAATAGACTCAAGTAAATAGCAACAACAAATTTGATATCCACAAGAATGTACGTTGTGGTGTAAACGCTCTGTTATAAAAATCCCACACTCCCCACTCCCCACCATGCACAATCCACATTTCAAGTCCACTAATTCAGCTCCTCCATCCTACAAAATACCAGAATTCCTCTAAAACATGCCGTCAAACAAAGGTATCGTCTGTCAGGAATCAATCTTTCTCAGGGTATCGGTACCATCAACATTATACGTAAGAGTCTCGAGGCCCAATTTCGAGGAAACCTCAGTATTATATTCCAACAACATTGCTAGGCCCAAATGCCAACATCCACCATGAGATATTTCATTCAATCACTCAGTAAATGCCTTCCAAACACGTGCTTCGTCAGCGTGATCGCATCCTCTTAATGTTCATACGAAGATAATTCTAGTCCCAAATTGTATTGGGAAAAGCGTAGATAGTGGGGCAGATATATGCCTTCGTTTTCAACAAGTCGTCCTTAAATTGCTGTGGTCAGGGACATGAATCGAATAATGTGCGGTTATTTGACGAGCTTGTTGCTAGGAACGGAACATGAGGTAGATCGGGATCAGAGAGAGACTTGACTGTCGTCATGGGGGTGTCAAGAGGTGATGATTGACAAATTATTGTGATTGTGCGCTGGCTGGACGCATGACGTGGTGAGCGTTGATTCCGCGCTAAGTTTAGGAGGAGTGGGTTTTCAAGGGACGAATTGTGTTCGTGATCTTAGACATGAGAAGATAGAACCAGGCTCTTTGAAGGGGGTGGTTAGGTGGATATTGAGCAAAAGGAGGCTCCAAAGTTACTCCTCCGTCTGATATCCTGTATATTGTGAAATTTCCTACCAGTGAGTTGAGTCATACCTAGAAAGGTCAGCCGAAAGCCCATTGCAAGAGGGTTTTCCAGGCCCTAATCTGCCAGTTGTCAGACGCGTATTCGTAAGTCCGAGATGAATGATGGATATGACACGACAACAACGCTAGACCGCTTTGGGTAGGTTAACCAACCTCCTCTATCAAAGTGATCCGGAGTAACCAAGAACCGTTGTCAGTGACAAATGTGCGGGCACGACTGGGAAGTCATGTGGACTCCCTTTTGGGGCGAACAAGCCAAGTAGACTAGACTGCGTTGGGAGGAGGTTGGTTTTCTTCACATTGAAGTGTTCAGGAGTAATCAAGGACCCATTTCAATAACCCCTCTGCTTGTCGGTGTAATATGTCTGGGAGGTTGTATGGAAACCTTATTGGGGTAAACAAGCCGAGTAGACTAGACCGCGTTGGGACGAAACACCAACCTCCTAATATCAAAGTGTTGTTGACAGTGAATGAGTCTTAACATCGACCGCGCTCTGATTCCGCCAGAGCAGTATTTGTTTCTTCACCAACTTCGATCCTCTTAGAAACTCTACATACTCTTCCACAATTCTCCATATCTACTGCACACTGCATCAACGTAGCTGGTATACATATATCTCGTGTCAATCAGATCTTCCGCGTGTTGTGTCTCAATCGAGAGAAAGACAGAACGCATAGTGTCGAGATTTTCGAAAGCAACTGCGGAAAGCCAAGTAACACTCAGCAAGTTCCCATTGAGTATCGCCCATCATCTCCACCATAAGCGTTCGTCATGGCAGACAAGGTACGTAACGAGGCTCCCGTTTTGCGTGATAATATTAAAGGAATGCAGCCAGAGAACATACTTCCCGCCAGCGAGCGGATGCTCAATCAACAGTTGGCAGCCGCACAGGTAGAGCCCAAGATCCCTATAAGACGCCAGATCCGAGAGCTCAAAGATCCAGGTATGATGATGACTCGCGTACCTGGCGTTCGACCAAGGCTGACATCAAATAGAAAACCATATCAACCCATGGGTCCGGAAGTCTGAGTTGGCTAGATTGACCAGAAAACCAATGTCGAAGGGGCGTGGTCGGCCTCTCAACAGGGGTATGTATCTCGCCAACGCCTGCCTAATTTGCAGAAGTCTGCTAAGGCTCTGTAGCTGTAGGAGACTATGAGTGCGAGAACATCGATCTCGAGGACGAGCTCAGTCAGCCTCGACACCATGACGCCGACCGAGTCGAGGACATCGACTTTGGGGCCATGGCTCAGGAGCTCGAGAATGAAGAGGACGAAGACGAAGACGAAGACCCCGAGGACGCACCGGCTCCTCCACAGAAGAAGCGAAAGCGCCACGTCGATAACGATGACCTGCCTGAAGACTTGCCGGGTCCATCTCGTCCGAAGAAGCAAGCAGCATACCCACAGCATAGAGACACCATTGCAGGCATAGATTTTGGAGGTCCGGCTCAAAAGCTCGTTGAAGAAGACTTTGATGATCTGGAGAGCAATCTACCTTCACCACCAAAGAAGCGAAAGCGCGGCGCAGATGACGATAATCAGCATGACGACACAACAGCTTCACCCGCTCAAAAGAAGATATTCACAGGTCGAAAGCGTATGATGACCCAGTACTGTGGCGTCCAATCTCCAAGCCTGCATGATCCGCCTCTCCCACCGAAGAAAGGCGGTTTCCCTGCAGCTGGCGCCATCCAATACCATTGCTCTCGTTGCGACGTCGCCCTGTCTCGACCAGACACTGTACGCAAGCACTTCGAGAAATGCATCGAAACGAATGGGAATCCGGATGCGTTGAAGTGGACCGATTACCGCGAGGTAGCTCGTACGCCTGAGGAAACAATCAAACAGTCGCAGCAAGAGAAGAAAGGAAAGCATGAGGGCAGCGCTCATCTACCAACACCAAGCTCTAGCCCAGACCAAGCACCAGTGACAGTCTCAGCCCGAACGGCAAGCTCTTTACTAGTACCGTCGCAGTCACCAGCCCTACTTCAACATGGTCAGCAACAACGTCAGCCAAAGACCCACAGACATTTGACGGCAGTCTGCGGCGTCTACTCGCAATCACTCAATGATCCTCCCGTCCAGCCCGCAAACTACGGTAAAAATCAGAGCAAGAATCGGTACCACTGTCCTCGATGCGACTACGCCCTCTCCGTCGCAGATTCCGTTCGTAAGCATTTTCTCACCTGCATTGACAAGAACGGCAATCCAGATGCGCTCAGATGGACCGATTACCATATCGATGCCTCAGACCATGTGGCTGGAGACTGTGCGGAAGGGAAAACAACTCTGCAAGCAAGCGGAGTACCGGAGAGCACCAAAAAATTGGTACCAATGTCAATCGCAATGGCAGCCAAGCGCAAACATCGTGAGGACGGCGATGTTGAACAGACGTATGACACGGAGCACCGCGCTCCTGTAGACGGCGGACGTACACAACAGAAGCGTCAGAAGCGAACATACGAAACAGCCAATGACGTGGCCAAGAGGACTGCCCACAAGCCCGCTGGGCTGAGACACTCGTCGTCAGATAGAATGTTCCCAACCACGAACCCGCACCCTGATTTCGCTCGCACTATGCAGCCGTGGGATAGACCCGGCCCAGGTATGCTTTCCGAGATCGACATGTGCACCTGGCAGAGGCGCGAGGGCAATACGATTCCCTTAGCTACGGAGCTGGCATTGCTCCGGGGTGAAATTATCTCGGTCTGGAAGTCGCGCGGGGACGACCCGGAAGTGGGAACAGAGAAGAATAAGAAGTCGTAGGTTTAAGGAAGCACGGATGGATGAGCTGTCAGAATGCTAACTGATTGCAGGGAGGAGCGGATGGCTGCTCGGAAGCAGCGGGAGGAGAACGATGCCTTCCTTGCCCAGTTTACGGTCGAAGAATAGATTGGAAGGTGAGGACTGGTGGCAGTGTTCGAATGATGCCAGGATATTTTTTGCATGCTTGATGTCCGGTTTTCTGGTGTGTGATATTCAACGGCTGTATACGGGACTGCGTTGTGTCGCTGTGGACTTGTTGAGATCGGAAAGTCTGATTCGTCTGCACAACCTCTACCACATTATGTTTCGCTGACTTCCTCGGGAGTCGGAGGAGTATCACTGTGGTTGGGCTCTGTGCGAGTCGTTTTAGTTGACTTCTTGTTGTCTTTTCTATCCATCTCAACCACTTGGAGGCTCAGGTTCGCCTGGGTCGCTCGGTCTTTGAGACGGATGTTTACAGATCGCTTGCTGCTCCTTTTGGGGCAGCCGGAGGTCGGTAGAGTGAAAGTGATAGGGAGGTCAACTAATCTTTGCCTTTCCGAATATTCCCAAGATACTGCCCAGTGTTCATTTCAGGCTGTAGATTTAGCAATGAACAATATTTCGGTACCATCTTCTGTTCCCAGAATTCTGCTGAGATTTGAACACCAAGCTGCCACGTTGCCAATGCGTGATCTATGTCTGTGTAAGATACACGTTGTGGATCCACACCAGGCTGTGCGAGTATCCTATCAGCAGTTCATTGACGAAGGTATTGATACCCACAATGTACCGCCAATATACTGCCCAAACTCGAAGTGCCGTCAAAACTAACGTCCTCGAATACCTTACATGCCGGCGAAGGAAACACTAGTAAAGACTACTGAATGATTCTGATGTCACAACAACCGCAAGGATGACTCTTACAGAAGCATCTGCTTCATCCACCAGGCCTCCTAGTCCTGTAGCCTCATCCTGAGTTCGTTGAGCAACTTCCCAAGAAGCTCATTCATCCTTCCCCACAATCTCACCGAGCTCATATCTCAGCACACTCTTCCTCTCCAACATCAATACTTCAGCCCCCTCGCCCACAAACCCAGCCAAAGCAGCATCACCAAACACCCTACTTCAGGGCCAGTCCATTATACGTGATCTAACATGTGAACCCCTTGTATATTGCCTTCAGCACCAATTTCGCGACCACACTAGCTTATATGCTTTGGGAAGATAAAGGTGAGCCTCCGGCATGCACGTAGTGTGAGATAATGGATAAATGCAGAGGACGTGGCTGGATGGAGATGTGTCAAACGTCTGGGACTGGGCCGTTGGGAAAGAGTATAGTGCAGGAAAGGCCGCTGGCTGAGGAGAGGAGGGACGTGGGATTCATCGTGCAAGCAAGGTGAGAGTTGCTCGGGATCGAGAGGTCGTTCCCTGTGGTGACACGGAGAAGCAATGCTGAGTTACGATAGGACTAGTCAGTCGGATTAGATAAAGGATTATGACAGTGAGGACTAACTATATCAGGCCGTTTCAGCCCTACAGGATGTCATACCCTTCAATGGATCCTAAAATGCACTGAATCAAGATAAATCTCATTCTAGACAATGGACATAAGTACAGCGTTACAGAAGTATTCTAACAGAACCTCATAGCACAGTGATCTTGTAACGTGCTGATGCCACGTTATCGTCGCAGACCATTCTTTGTTATCCCTGACTGTCACATAACATCAACATAGATGTTAATGAAGTCGCTCAGGATGGCTCTGAAAGTGGGAACAAAGGTTCACTCCCAGCATCGATTATACTGACTGAGTTACTAGACTCTCAGTGCTAAGAATGCAACAGCATTGGATAAGGACTTAATGAGCGTTGGGGCCTTCTCTCTCGATCAACTAATGGAACTGGCCGGTCTCTCGGTTTCTCAAGCATGTCCGTGATCTTCTGATATATGCCAACGATAGTGATGACACTGATGGAGTACTGTAAGTGTACCGCGTACATCCACCAAGCAAGGGAAAGAACATACTAGTAGCCTGCGGCCCTGGCAATAACGGTACTCCATGGCCACAATCACGTTCACCCAGCGACGACTGACCAATTCAAGGCGGCGATGGTCTGGTAGCAGCGCGCCATCTTTACCACTACGGCTATCACCCCACAATCTTCTTTCCCAAGAAAACCTCCAATGAACTCTACGGCCGTCTCGTCACCCAACTCAAGAACCTCGAAATCCCGTTCACTGAGGACTTTGAATCCTCATTGAACGATTCTCATCATGTCGTAGACGCCATCTTCGGCTTCAGCTTTAGTGGCGAAGTGCGCGACCCCTTCAAGGACGTCATCTCTACCATGGAGAAGACCGATGTTCCGGTACTGTCGGTCGACGCACCTTCTAGCTGGAGTATAGAAGACGGGCCGCCTGCTGAAGGACCAGGGGCGAAATTCAATCCTCAGACCCTAATAAGCCTAACCGCACCGAAGCCTTTGGTCAAACATTTCCATGGTACGCACTTTGTTGGTGGGAGGTGAGTAAGAGCAATATTCTGTTTCTTTGCGCCAAGAACAGTATTTGGGAAGATTCTGATAGTTCCCTTAGATTCCTCTCGCTGTCGGTTGCAGAGAAGTATGATCTAGACATGCCGGAATACCAAGGATTAGATCAAATTGTGGAGATTAGCAGTGGCAAATAAAATCCGAGATCTGGGGACGGTATGGCTGAATGACAATCCTGGTTTTATATCTTGCTTACTTCCCCTTCTCGTATCTCAGTCAGCGAAGGGTTAGTGCATCAGGCCACCTCTCCAATATAAAGCTCCTCCTTAGCCAAATCATTAAGAGATCTTAGCGCTGACGGAGCTGACTGTCGTCACCTTATCATAACACCAATTCTGCAGAACACTGTAGTAGATGCAATAGCCTATCACCACAGTAGTCTCACCACCTCAACCTTCTGACATATCATTCGCCTTGACACTCAATTTCACCCTCTGCTTCAGTGCCGGCTCTGGCGGAGACTCCCTCTCTACCCTCGCCTTGAGCGCATCGTTCATCAGCTCAAAACCCCTCTGCGTCGTCTCATACATGTTTGAACCCATCCAGTAAAGCACCCATGCCAGTATTCCCGAGAATTGCTCCGATTGCTCTAATCTGGTACCAGCCTCGGTAGGGTGGAGGATGAAGTGATGATGGCCGGTGAAAAGCCCAGGGATTCCTAGGAGGCGCCCTCTCCAGTGAAGATGCTCATTTGGTATGAATGTTTGGATGACGGAGTTGAAAGTCATGGCTTTTGGACGTCTGTTAGGGTTGAAAGGGGTAAAGGATGATGATTGGTCCCTGACCCAGATAGGATCTTACCTGAGCTATTGTTCGGAGGTTTGATGGTGACGGTGAGTATACCATTCACTATTGGAAAGCCTCAATAATCACTCTAGTCCAGAACTGGGAATGACAGACCTTCCTTGTCGCCAGATAATCTAGTTAGGAATGGGTTCCACTCTGGATAGTATTCGTAGCCTGTGAGGACTGCCCATACCGCGTTCGGTGGGGCTGCGATCTCGACTTCGGTGAAGATAGACGGTGCCATATTGTAAAGCCGACGGATTATATCTTAATTAAGGACTTCAAATCTGCATAGTATGAATGATGAGCATAGATGGCTTGCAAGGGATCCGACTGGCGCGTTGGTAAGCTTACATTCAACCACAAGAAAGTCCGCTGGCTTAGTAGCACTGGGAGTAGCCACCTGATCAGGGCCCTTTGAATCGCTGGAGCTCCTATGGGGACTTATGTGTGGATGTGTAGTTTGCACGAGTAGGCTAAATTGAGCGAGCTTGCACAGCCACAAAGGGGCTCAATGAATGGTTTTCCCGGCTTGGCACGTCGGAGAGGGTGTGGCAGAAGCCGATTGATCAGACTTCTATCTTACCATGCCTCATGAACACCCGCTATTATGTCCTTTCTGCAACCCGATCTCATTATTCGTGGCACTTGGCGGAGAGCTACCTACACAGTCCATCGGCTGATTAGGAACGACTGTCCAATTGTCTGGCTTGGACAAAGGTATGAAGGTTGGATAGGGCAATCTCGCTGTCTTGATATCTTTGCTAACATGCGACAGTAACGCTCAACAGAGCGTGGTCCTCAAAGAAGCCTTGAGCAAACAATCATTCAACATTGAAGTCAATGCTCTTGGCCTCTTTTCGACAATTACTTGATATATTCCGGCGTCAGAAGATCATGGTTTACGAATATCTTGCCGACAACCTTCACAGTGAGCTGTACTCGCGACCTCAACGGAAACTCGAGGAAGAAGAGGTCAAAAAGGTGGCTAGGGTCGTGCTTGAGGGATTAGCGACAACGCATGAGAAAAATATGGCGCATACCGGTATGCTATAAGCACTCTTCCCCGAATTGTCAGCATGCCACGGTTGCACTCAATGCTGGACAATAGACATCAAATCCGATAATATTGTCGTGGATTTCGACCAGCAGGGTACACTCAGCAGGATCAAATTGATCGACTTGGGTGACTCCGTCATAATAGAGCCCACGACACACCATCCTTTCACACATCCTACGTATCGCGCACCTGAAGGGTTGCTCGGACTGCCTTGGACAACAAGGGTCGATCTATGGGCTCTTGGCACACTGGTGAGTGGCATCTTTGGCCGTAGGCTGAGCGATACGAATTTCCTAACCTTATGTGTAGATAATGTGGGGGCTCACCGGAGCAGGGTTGTTTAGTCCCATTGAAGTGGATGAGAAAGATGAGATATATTATGCTATGATCCTGATGCTTCAATGTGCCTATTTCGGACCCTTTCCTCAAAAATTTGTGGAACTTTCGGACGGTATCACACAGGGCGACCTTGATGGTATTGAGGGGCTCGTGACTCTGAAGGGAGGTAGAGAGAGATACAGAAATACACTTACTACTAAGATCAGTAAGGATGCCGTGAGCTTCCTCGACAAACTCATGAAGCTTGACCCGAGAGATCGATCATCACCACGAGAGCTTCTCCAAGATCGCTGGTTATCGAGTGTGTCAGATTAGAATCTGCTACCACTCCGGACCTTGCTGTTGAGATGCAGTTTTCCATGCGCTCACAACACGTCCACATTTCTCAAGGCTGAATTGGCAGGCGCTAAAGACTAAAGTATGACTCTGATCGCACGATTCCGTTGCATAACATGAACCTCGGATGTCAATCATATGTTTCAAACACCTTTCCTAGTCCCAGGGACCGACGCTGTAGCTAAGCAAGGGGTCTCCAATGCTGCCCCAAATACATACTCTGTGGCATTGCACCACTGAGCCGCAGCTTGGTGCCATACTCCTTTACCGGCGATCACTTCCGAAGGTCGTTCTACCATCTCCTTTAAAGATTTCTCGCAACGCCTCCCCAACCACGTCGGTGGAGCTGAGAGACTTGCTCTGAATGGTACCCCACACTCGGCTCCAATCGGAATCGACGCAGTTTCAAGGTTGCCATCGCTTGACCCTGCATACATCAGTACTTATTGGTCTTCATTTCTTTGGTTTAACATGCTCGGCCTTGATTTATTTGCCGTTTTCATCAAGACAGGCCACGTCAGTATGGATGTCGACTCGATTCTCTAAGTCGCTTTATTCAATATCACTAAAGCAATTTTGTCTAGGGCTTCACCAACATTACCACACAAAGGCTCTCATTGAACAGCGCAGCCGCCATGCTAAGGTACTCAAGGACATCGATTCGCCGGATTGGACTGGTGGCCTACGACGTGCCGTACTATTGCAAAAGACTGATAAGATGTATCCTTCGACTATCAAGCAGTGAAGTCGGTTGCGGGCATACGGGGCATAGTAAGTCGTGGGGCAGCTTTAAATCGTAATTTAGAAGCAAGATAACTATAAGCATAATTCGTGCCAATCAGCTGCGGTTGACAGGTACTACAATATTAGGTCGCCGCCAGAAGTGGTATTACCTTCGGCCCATGTCGTAAGAAGCAAAATGATCTGGGGCGAATGCGTCTTCTTAGGTGAACGATCACTCGTGCCAACGTGTACACAGAGAGCTCGACAAGAAATCAGTCATAGGGCTGGGAATACTGTCGGCAGCTACCTAGGCTGTTACGGGTTGCCGCAAGTTGGTTGCTTCTGCTGTCGCAAGTTGCGCCAAAGAGCTATTCTATATCGGAAGTGTCCAAGTTCATGGGACAAGTGCTGCCATCCAAGCGTCCCAATCCTCATTATATCTCAGTGGTACATACTAACATGCACCCATCGCAGCATCCGTCTTCGACAAAACACCCTACCACGGCTGTATAATGACAATGCGCATCGACTTTTACACAAGCCTATTCTTCGTCCACTTCCCACTTCTCATCCAGTGCTTGCCCAGTGCTCCATACGCATGGCTCAGGTCTCCTCGCGGTGGCGACATCAATAGTGCGCACAACCTAACTTCCATTGACCCAGTCCTACAACTTCTCAATACAACCCAAATAACGCCAATATTCCCTGTCCTGCAGGAGATTCTTTATAAAGTACACGGCACCCCCGTCATCCTTCACATTACACTTCGGGATCCACCCATTCCAGTGCTATATCTCAACGCGTTCTTGACCACAGTTCTCCGGCAAATCGCGCGGAAAGTGCAGACCCAAGGCGATAGTCCCATTCCTCGTGACCGATTCATGTATAGCGACAGGATCACTGGTGCAGGGTTTGCTTATGTGGGGCTTTCGGAATCACACAGGATTACATGGCAAATGCTTAGTTGGACGTTAGAGGTATGACTTTTCTTGGTATCTAGACTGCGTTGCTATCTATCCCACGCATGGCTGCTCCAAGCTTGTTTAGTGTCATGTTTCGTAGATTGCTACCAGTCATATATTGAAAATATCGAGTAAGGCTAATACCACAGGGATCGACTAGGGACTACTGAGGTTTGGGAACGAGAAAGATGAAAATTGTATGGCTATGATGGTGAGGGTTGGTATCGAAGACGAGAGTGCGCCTTGGTCGCCAATGTATGGTCTCCTGATCTTAAGATACAATGGCGATGGTGAGACGAGAGAGGTGGCGAAGCTTTAATAGAGCAACGCTATCCATTCGAGTAGTTAATATGTGCCTGAGCTTCTGATATCGTACATTAATATTGTATTCGTCAAAACCTCCCTATGAGGGAATTGCCAAAGTAGTAGCTTGAGGGCTACACCGCCGGAACTCCTGCCGTATGACTACAAATTATCTTTCACAGAACTTGAGATCAAACGGGAGTACACCATCACTGCCATAATATTAGATATATTAGATAGGACTAACTGCTAATGGTTAGACTAAAGCCTGTTAAATAGTAATAATATTAATAAGTCATCTATACGTGATTTAGGTATAATATAATAGTATTATAATAACTAATAGATAGATATAGCTATATAGAATAGAATAACTATTATAAGAAATCTCTACTAGTCTACTAAGGCCCCCTAACTAGTCCTAGTTAGTAACTACTAAGGTTAACCCAGCCTAATTTCTAATACTCCCTCTTAGATTAATAGTAATAAGGTAATCTACCTATTATTAACTATTATATCTAAATACCCTTATACTTTACTTAGAGCTAGTCTTAATTATTATCTAGCTAGGCTAAAGTTAATAGGGTTAATAGGTTTTATTAGTAGATTAGTATATTAGCCTTTAGTATTAACCTATTAAAGATAGATTTCTTTAATTTTAGAAATAAGTTAATATATTAAATAATATCTTATTTAAATATATTTTATAATAGTATAATTAATTAGGTTAGTAGCTAATTTTATAACTACCTAGTTATTAATACTTAGGAGTACTAGTACTACTCCTTTATTATACCCTAGCTCTTTAAGTATAAGGCCTAGATATAGAGCTTCTTTATATACCTCTATTATAGTAATATATTTAGACTTATATATAGATATTACTACTAGCTTTTATAATTTAGATTACTAAGTAATAAGGCTATTAAATAGTTTATAAATATACGCCCTAGTAGAATAAGATATCTTATAATTATTATAGTATAACGCGTTAGTAAAACCTTCTAAGCTATTATTATTATCTAATTAATAGATAAGGCTATTATTAACTATTCCTAATAGATAATATAGTACCCTTTCTACTATATTTATATATTATAAAGTAGGGTTATTAAGTAAATAACTTAGGTTATTAATAGTATATATAATATCTAGCCTAGTTATAATACTTAGCTAATTAAGTACTTTTATAAGGGACTAATAAGCCTCCCTTTTAGATAAAGAGGCTATATAGCTATTAGGAGTAATAGTAATATTAGCCTATTTTAGAAGTAACTTAGCTAGCGAATATTTTTTTATACCTAGTTATTTTAATAACTAATTAATATATTTTATCTAGTTAACTTAAATAGAATAGTTATCTAGATTTTTAATAGTATTTATTCTTAAATAGTCTTTTAGGTCTCTTATATATTTAAAGTTAAACCTCTTATTAAGTTCCTTCTTTATCTAAGTAATTAGGTCCTAATTATATACTATAAATAATAAGTTATTAATATATATTATAATAATAACCTTTATAATAGTATTAATAAATATATAATAATTATACTTAAGGCGCTTAAAACCTAGAGATTTAAGTACCTTATAAAGGGTTTTATACTATTTATAGGAAGCTTATTTAAGGTTATATAGAGCTTTATTTAGTTTATAAGTATATTCTTATTTACTATTAATAAAGCGGTAAGGTTACTCTACTTAGATTTCTTCTTAAATAAGTAATTCTAAGAAGGCCGCGATAATATCTATATACTTAATAACTAGCCTATATTTAGCTATTAGGGCTAGGAGGAGTTACTATAATAATACCTTTAGGGTTAATAAGAATATCTTATTAAAATTAATCCCTTTAATTTAGTAGAAGCCTTTAACTACCTACTATACTTTATATTAGCTAATTTCACCTATTAGCCTATATTTATAAGATAAGACCTATCTACCTAATAAGATATATACTTTATAAGGTAGTTAATATAGTTCTTATTATATTATCTACTTATTATAATTAGCTAATTCTTCTTTAGTAGTAGCGAGCTATTTATCTTTATTAGGTCTACTAAGAGCTATATCTATTAATATTAGGTAGGGACGCTCCTTAATACTAGTAATAATATAGGTAAGTATAACTCTAAACTTATTAGGGTTATTAGAAGATTTTATACCCCTCTTATTTATCTAGCTATAATTAATCTAGGGTTTATTATAAATAGAATAATATAATATATTAGGAATAATTCTTTAAGATTTATTATTTTAAGTTAATTATTTATTAATAATAGCTAATAATATTATAATAGTAATTTAGCGTATTAAATTATCCTAACTATTCTAATATTAATTAGTTAGTAATTCTAACTCCACTTAGCTATTTTGAGTAGTCTAATTATTTAACTTATTCTAATTTAATTTAAGTAGATTATCCTAATTATATCTATTTAGACTAATAGGCCTAATATTAATTAGCTAGATAGAAAAGTTATTACTAATCTATTACTAGTATTACTAGTATTATTAGTATTTTTAGTATTATATAATACTCCCTTAATACCCTATTAATTAGGGGTAGTTACTCCCTCTAAGGCCTAATTACTACTATCTAATTAATTAGTCTAGAGCTAGCTTAGGAGGTCTACTATATTATTATTATTACTAGAGTCTCCCTCTATTAGGAGCTTATTATTATCTATTAATAATATAGTAGCCCTCTTATTAAATAATATATATATTAATTAAGTAATATATTATCCTTTAATATCTTATACGCGGTAGATACTCTTACTATTATAACTAAGGAAGCGGTATTTAATAGCCTTATTATCTAGTTTCTTCTTATTTAATAATATATTAAATAAGTAGTACTAATATCTAAATAGCTTTAGGTATATTAATTAAGGTTTATAGCCGTACTATTTCTTAAAGGGGGACTTCCTATCCTTACTAGGTATAAGGTTCTTAATATAATTAATATAGTAGATAGCCTTACTCTAGAACTCTTATAATAGTCTAGCGTTAATAAGAACTATTCTAACTTTATTAAATAGTATCTAGTTCTTCCGTTTAGCGATCCTATTTTAATAAGGGTTATAGGAAGCTAATAGGGTAATAAATATCCTATATTCCTAGAAGATTTATTAATATTTACAGCCCTAGACTAGTTTATTATTACTTTAAATAAAGGCTATTTTATACCCCTAGTTATTCTAATATTTTATTTAGAACTCGACTTTTTATAGTAACTCCGCCTAACTAATTATATAATCTATTTAAGTAAACCCTACTACTTTATATATAGATACTATTATATTAATATACCCCCTAAGGGTAGTTATATAGCTTACTAACGCTAGGTTAATATACTAGTATTAGCTAGGGATAGTAACTCTAGTTATTAATAACTATAAGGGTATTTAGGTAATTTTCCCTAATATATAACTCTTATATAATTCCTATTTCTTATACTTTTATAAGTAATTAGTAGCTTTATAATTAATATTAGTAGTATATACTATAGCCTTTATAGCCTTTATACTAATATATCTATATCTCTTATACTATTAGGTCTAAGACGTATTATTCTTAGCTAGGACTATTGATTTAAAGTAGAATACCCTTATCTAGTTAATCTATATAATATCTAGCTAGTATATATAATTATATAGGAAGGCTTATAATACCTCCTCGCCTTATTTATTATGAAATATATTCTTCCCTCTACTACTAGTATATGTATAGCCTTATAAATCTAGTTATATAATAGATAGAAGGTTATATTTAATATTTAGTATATAATAAATATTAGTTAATAAGAATTTACTAATTTTATTATTAATAATTACTAGGATTAGTACTATTCTAATCCTTTTAATAGTTACTAGTTTACCCCTAGTTAGTCCTAATATAATATAGTTCTAGACTAGTAAATAGTTAATAAACTTAGATTAATTCTAGAAGATATACTCTTAGTCCCCTAAGTTAATAATAATAATCTTATAGGACTTATTATTTTATTATAAGCTATACCTAAAGTAAGTAGTATAGGATTTATTCTATTTTTATTTATCTAGGTTTTATCTACTTTATTAATAACTAGGACCTCTATTTTAATACTATTATTTATTTTATACTTCTAGATCTTTCTTTATTTTAGGAACAAATCCTTCTAGTCCTAGCTTTAGATTAATATACTAGTAGTCTTTTATATTATACTAATAGTTATAGAATATATATTTATTATTATTATTACTCTAGCTCTTATTATTAGGCTTATTTTAATATTAGCCTTATTTTAGCTATTTATTAAAATTACTAGTATATACCTTAGATTCTTTAGTCTTTAAAGGTATAACCCTATTAACTAATAATATAGTAATATACTTAAAATCTTATAACTTACCCCTGGATTAAGTAATTTTAGTAAGGGTATAAACTACTTCCTTTATCTCTTCTAATAGGCCCCTCTTAAAGACTACTATCTAGAAATCTATTTCCAGTAGACTATTTATTTATAAAAGCTTATTTATATACTCCTTAAATTTAGTAAAGTAGATATAAAGGTCTTTAAATTAATCTAAGTAAAGTTTATATAAGGTAAAGTATATTACTTTCTTAGTAGTATAAGAATCTATCTTATATAATAACTTTAATTTAGCTTATATTTCTTTTACTATTATCTAAGTTTTAATTATACTATAAGCTAATAGTAATATAGTAAGATAAATAGTAGTAAGTACTTACTCCTCTAGATTAATATACTTTTCCTATTTTTCTTTATCCACCTCCTTAATAGGTAGTTCTACTCCTCTAGTAGTAGGTAAGTTAGAGTTAGTTAGTAATTTATACTCTAGTCTTATAACTCTAAATATATTATTAATTATAAGTAATACGCGTATAATAATTTCCTATAATTTATAATTCTTAGTACCTTTTAACTTCTAAATTTTATAATAGTTAGATATAATAGTACCTATTATAAATAATTCTAGGAATATTTCTTTTAGAGTAATACTAAGTCTTAGTAAAAAGCCTACTATATAATTTATATAGTTCCTAGGTTATATAGAACCTAGGCTTATAACCTATTAAATAGTAATAATATTAATAAGTTATCTATATATAATTTAGATATAGTATAATAGTATTATAATAACTAATAGATAGATATAGCTATATAGAATAGAATAACTATTACGAGAAATCTCTACTAGTCTACTAAGGCCCCCTGACTAGTCCTAGTTAGTAACTACCGAGGTTGACCCGGCCTGATTTCCAATAAAGCCATGGTCTTAGCGCTCTTGGCGCTCAGAATCCATTCCAGCCAGAATCCCTTGCATCCACATATGTCATCCCAAAGCATCAATGTGGCAGACATCAGTCATACAACTGGCCACTGCCAAAAGCTGTGGTAGATGTGTCTATGTGATCTGCCTGACTGGTCTCCGAAGCCCCAATTATCCAACGCACTTGCAGCTCTTCATGAACTTCGACTGTGGCAGCTGTGGGGACCCATCGAGAGTCAAGTAAGTCTGAGGAGTACTCATATTTCAATTGAACCTGGCCTTGATGGCGAGGCTTCAAACTAGAATTGGATCCAGGTAGAGACCTCAACGCAATGGTCCACCGATCTAGGGTATCTGTCCATACTATTGTCTCTACCATGAACCCAAGTTACCCTGCAACCTATCCAGCATCGTGTCTCAGTCACCCAGATAAATCTTTCGACAGCCGAGAAAGCATTGTCCAATCTGTCACACCTGTTCCAGAAATGCCTCCTACAGCCACAAAGAAGCTACGTCCTTCTCCTGCCGACTCGATCTCTGTAGTGCCCCCAAACGGATACTTCTTCCCCACAACACATTCTGTCAGAATTCTGGTTGCAGTTCGCCCAATATCCACCATACGGAACATATCGACACGTCTGCGGTCCAAGTTCTTGATTAGCACCATGCAGCGACCAAAGGGCCACTTTTCATTTCTGGGATCGTCGAGGTTAATGTCCACTTCCGACGTATAGCCAAATGATCTAGGGAGCCACGGGTCTCCGTAGCTGGAGAGTATGTGATCGATGATAAGGTGGCAATCTTCTACCGCCGCTGCTTTCAGATTTGGTAGGTACGGATTGAAACAATTCACGGGCTGATCTGTTAGGGATGCAGAAGAACTTGTTGTGCTGTTCGTAACATTCAGAGATGCAAGGATTGCACTTGGCATGCTTTGTGGTCCAGATGGTGGGCGAATTCGAAGAGCCGCTAACACTTGTAACGCGGCCGTGAAGACGATCAAGAGATGATGAATCATGCAGAATACCATTTTTGTCGCCTTTAGCAATAATCAAATGGCATATGTGACTACTTCCGGTTGCAAAGGAGAAGCAGAAGCTGAGTCTTTGAGACAATGCGGTAATATTGACCGCCAGGTGCGATACATGATCACTTAGCGTCCATTGTAGCAAGGCGAATCCATTAGGCGCACAACCTAGCCTAAGAGTCTTAGGCAGACGATGCGATGATTATTCTTCATCGAGCGGCTATAAGTTCCCTGTTCAGTAGTGGCAAAGTTTCCGAATCTCTATGGCGCTATGCTGATGCATTGTAGGGATTGTTATACAAGTGGAATTAGTCTGCTGCAATAAGACAACGACGATCACAGCGAATATCAGGACGTTGTGAGTAGCAGGCTCAATGCTTTCGTTTAGCCGGATTTCTATTCTTCTTCTGTTATGATTGGCACAGTTGGCCGATACGCGCTGTTCGATTAGCAAAGCAACAATATAGAACTGGCATAGAACATCATGAGCCTCGGAATCGGTCAGCTCCACTGCTTTGGCTTGTGGAAGAACTAAGGATGGGTCTCTCCGAGTCCCTTGACTAACTCAATTGTCCAAGTGGAATCCTCTTCGCATCCTCACAGTTGCTCTTTGCAAAGAACTCATCTGCCGGTCTTTGTTTTGCAAGAGCGCAGCCATCACCAGCACAGCAATGACGACAGTCTTTACCAACACCACTCAAATGCTAGGTAACAGTCGTTCGAAACGTCGATAAGGTGCCCCTCTAGCTTTAGCTATCAACAGACTCCCTTAGATGTTTGGAACGGGGGCGGTAGCACACGATAACGCTAGGTAGGATTATGCGATCTACGATACGAAGAGGGTCTCAAGAGCATATGGAGGAGTACCATGGGAGCCAAGCCACTTATTACGTTTACCTGTATCAGTCTCAGCAGATCCGCTCAACTAATACTAATCAGTCAGTCTCTATCGCAGGTTGATGACAAGCAAAGTCGCAATTTCATAGTACATCGAGCTCGATCAATTACGATGCGATCTATTGCAACACGAATGAGTGCCTGTCCGATCGATATATGACGAAACATGATAACTTCATTCAGACATCGACGCTATACATAACAGATCTAGCATTCACAGGAACCAATGGAAGATTCCATCCGCCAGAGAAGATCTCATTGGTATTGTACACAAAGAAGGACAGCACAGGAGTATATCGTGACTTAAAGAGTTGCGCAATTCCTCGAACCAGCCTCCGTGGTGAGCTATAGCGGAGTGACAAATTTTACGCTGTGTATCAATATCATGGATCAAGCCGCAGTGGCATCTTCTTCGAAAGAGTCACCGCACTTAATCGATAACATCAGGCTTTCTGCGTTGCGCCGTGTATATCTACAAGGCATCGCATGGACCTTCAAAAGGTTATCCCATTATCCTAAGTCCCATTGGCTCCCCGAGCGACTATTGCGAACGGCAAAACCATTATGTCGCGAACGGCACGTACATGATTAGTATGCGCTTATCTAGTGGTCAGATCGCTCCGATTGCTTAAGCGGGCCAGATCTATACAGAAGCGACTACACAGTGATGCGCCAATTAGCGACATCTACTTTGCGTGGGCCCGAGCCTTTAATGTGTTCTACAAGAGATGCAGGTACCCTCAATGAATTCATGCAGCTTTCAAACAGCAGACTCACAGCACAATGGCACTGCCCACATTCCTCTTGTTCCTACTATACTCGCTTCTCTCAACCACAATCTCAGCAAATCCTCTACAGCTCAACCTACCCTCCACAATCGCACTCAACGCAACCTATCTGAGAAGCGAAACCCAGTGCTTCAAGCGAACCATGACGCGTCGCCTCTTCCCCACGAACCACGCTGACTGCAGCAATGCGCTTGAGCAACTCATCATTAGCAGACCATTATACGAGTACGACGTGATGCAAAACTTCAGTTCGAACATCACAGCGGCTTCCAACGTTTGGCACCTACCAATTCAGGAAAGGAGTGGCACATGCGAGATCAAACTATCGACAAGTCACTACAACGACGTCGCTGAGGCGAGCCTTGCGGAGATACATGATAAGCTTTTAGAAGAGGATAAAGGGGTATTGAGACAGTGCTTGCTATCTCCGTGGCCGCTGGGCGGGATGACGTATCTGGGGATGCGAGACAGCCTGTATATCAATGTATTGGGTATTAGGAAATATGATAGTGAGGTCGCCACTTCTTGAACGCATCAGTGGGTGGATATTGGAAAGGTCAATCAACTCGACTGGGGACTTCAAGAACATAAAATCACTCAAGATTTAGGCCGCTGGCTACGAAATGTCAGACGCTCAGTGCGATATCACGTTCGGCAGGTCCGGGCCGCATACACAAACCGAACGGTACAGATATCAATGTATTCACTCCAGATTGAAGCCGTGGTTCCTCAACCACGAATCTACTTCACGCAGACACCAGCCTCATCTTACCACTTACGGACCAGCAATCTCTTACTACATCCAATCCTCAGTCAAGATCGGCGACCCCAAATCCGCAGAAATATAACGTCGTATCAACGAAGTAAATACAAGCGTACACCACCTGAACACGCTCGCACTCCGAGTGTCTTACCATACATAGTATCTACAACTAGAAATGATCTTCCACCACAGTGAATATGAGTCTAGATGCCACTGCCAAATTCCATCACAGTCACTGAAAGTCTAGATGACCACTGCTAAACATCTACTTAACAGTCCCCAAAGCGAAAAACATGACATCGCAACATGCCCCCAACTTTTCCCTAATCCGTGAGATCAATAATCCTACATGAAATCCATTCCGAAATCCGGACCTGTAAAATTTCTACTTCTAAACTCTCTACTCTTATTCCCTAAAGCTCATTCAAATAGAACCTCATCGTCCTAGATATATACAGAGCAAGAGCGCGTGTAACATACGATTAGCTAGCTAGAGGGCATACGTAGTATACGCCCAAATTCCGCGACGGATTTGATAAAAAGTTGGGTTGCAGATACGGAGGAAGTAGAGTAGGAAATTCTAAGAGTGAGAGGTATATACCGTAGCTTAGCAGTCTCTTATCATAAAAATATTACTTCATCTAGAGAAAACCTTTATGGTAGTAATGCGGCTCTTGAAGAAATCTAGCCAGCTAGATTACCAAGCCAACGTAGTACTCCTAGGCGTCTTTACTATGAAGTCTAGCATGGTGAAAAATGAAACCTCTATCGCCCTTACCCGAGGATATCGAAGCCTACCCTAGCACTTCCTCAAATCACATCCACATCCGCAAAATCCTCCACCTCCACCTCCGCCTGAGCCCCAAGTTCCGGTTCCAGCAAAATGCCAAACTGTGTAATCCCCTTCTTTAACCCCTCTCTACAACCCACGCGGAACCGTTCTCTAACCTCCTCAAGACTTCCAGCCTCTCCTCTATCAACAGTGTTTTTCCTACCTATGAAACCAGACTGCGATGAACTGAGGGTGAACTTGATTTTGAGCACCTCTCTTCCGGAGGTGTGAGCGGCGGCTTGGGCGAAGAGTGTTTCTAGGGTCATCTCGCTGAGGGAGGGTCCGGTCCAGCGTTCTTCGAAAGAGGAGGTGGAGTCGGAGGCGAGGGTGTAGTATTTTGGTTTCGGAGTCGGGTTGGGTAAGGAGGCTTTAGTTGCTGGAGGGGCGCTTGTGGGATTCACTGTTTGCGGAATTCCATGGTCCGTAGAGTGGTTGGTTTGAGTTCCACTCGGGATGTTTGGAGCTGTTTCTGGATAGTCCTGATGATCCGTAGGGACGTTTCGGTCGGCGGGTACAGTATTCTGCTGTTTACCCAGCGGCTGAATAGTGCTTCGCTTTAGCATCTTTTGGCTTCCGATTCCGGACGCATCCCTGGGAGTCTTTCGGAGTCCATCCCGTGCTGATGAAGAAGATTGATCAGGGATCGGAGGGGGCTTCAGACCCGCAGATTCGGGCATGATACAATCTGGGGGAGATGGTCAGCATATTGACAGGAGAGGTTTTTACGCTGGATTGAGATGGTGATTGGGTAAACTCACTCTGGCCAGCCGCCCTACAACGTTTACACGGCTTATCAACATCGCATTTCTTCCTCCATTGCTGGCATCTTCGACACCGATTCACCGCGCGATTGCCGGGGTGGCTGACCTTTTCGTTGTTGGGCAATGGTACCTCAGCAGACAGCTGTGATAGAGTCCTCTTGCGAGTTGACAACCGTGTACGGTTGAGATCACCGTCAGGAGGCGCATCATTACCGTTCTTTCCTATGCTTGATTCTTTGATCGTGGGCCCGATGGGCGACTCAGAAGCAAATATGTTCCAGCTAGTTGGTGATAGGTGCCTTGAAAACGACGCATTGTCTATGGCCTCAACTGCGCCGGTCACGGTCTCTGCCCCGGCTCGACTGCTTTCAAATAATTCGTTGTCCTCGCGATGACGTCTGACAGCTCCTGATACGTTCCTTTGCCGGGTCATCACTCTCCGGTGTAACATAGATTCGCTATCGGTATCGGATCTGTCTTTCACGAAATGCGGAGGATCGGTCACGACTTGTGTGGCTTTGGTTGGGGACTTGTGCTCCGGCGTTGTTGTACTTTGGGGAACACTGGCCGGTGCTGGTTTCCCAGCCATGTCCACAGCTGGGGTGGAGTTTGTGATCTGGAATGCGGCGCGGAATTCCCGGTACTGTGCAAGATTCAGTATGAACCTCCTCGTAAATATCTATATGTTGTAGTCAGACATGAAGTATCCTTTCTAAGGTTGCGGACTAATACGTACTGGATTTGGTAGGCCCTGATTGTCTTCCTCTTCATCCTCGGTACTCGACTCAGCATAGGTACCTTCACCTATCCTTGGACGTCGATGCCCTTCTGACAAAAGAGAGAGACGCGTTACTCTCGCGTGAGAATGGTCATGGGCGGGAGACAGACTTTGGGCCTTTCTTTGCAATGTATCTTGCCTTTCTTTGTTGATCCCGTTATTCTTCGCAGATAAATTCTGCCTCCAGAACAGTTGGTGCAAAAGGCCTAGTAATCTGGATTTTCAGTACAGGCAGTGAATCGTGGGTAGGCGTGAGACTCACTGTTCCTCATCCCGCCCGCGCTCCAACCCTCCGTTCCCCGATGGCCATAGCCTTGCTCCCCAGTACTGGTAGAATCCTTCGCTCATCTCTTTGATGTCCGCGTTACCCTTGTCGGTATTCCAGTCTATAATATCGCTGCCTGGGATTCCGTCGCTGTTGACGTAGGATTGACGCCACGCCTTGGTGAAAAGTGTTAGGTCATATTGGCGCTTTGGTTTTAACTTCGTGTTGTAGCCCAATCTGGTGCATATATCCTCCACAGATAGGACCTGTGATTGTGGGATCGGCATTGGAGGATCAGTTGTAAGCTTGAAGATCAAGCAATGATAGGTGTATAATGGGAGTATAACTAATCTCGGTAGAAATTGGAAGAGAAGAGTGGGGTAGATTAAATCAAGGTGATGAAGGTAAGATGGAAACTATTGATTGAAGTAAATACTACTAGTAGAAGTCACGAAGTGTCACTTTACCATCCGAGATTAACCCTTCACCTTCTCGAGATGATTTCGTATCGATAACGTGACTTTGAATTTCGATGTTGGTAAATTACCTTCACGCCGTTCTTATACGCGTATAGCCCTGTTGAACAACGTGATTATAGCTATCTGCATAGTACTATAAGGAGGTAAGAACAAGGACTAGAAGCTAAAATTCTTGTCAAAAAGATCTATGCCAAGACGCTAGCATGGATGGGGCTAGATGCATATTAGCGTGTGCAGTTTCAATGTCATTGGCGTGCTGCAAGACCCCGACCCCGACCCCAGTGTTATTACGCCTATGCAACTATACTACTCAACTTTCAACGCTTATGATATATATCTAAGTAGGCTAAAAGATACGTATTAATCTTTGATATCTAATACTCTAAAGATTATAAAATTCCGTTAACGTACGTAGAAGATATGACTAATTTTAAGAGTACGTCTACCATGTAAAGCGTGATCGGGGTCGGGGTGTTACAGCAGGCCAATCGCATTGGAAATGCACACGCTAAAGTGACATTGAAATCGCACACGCTAATATCTCTAACAATCCCCCTGCCCCCTTCCAGCGTATACGCCCCAGTATTTGTCTCGATGGTGGGGCTAACACGGAGCTTGTACCTTTGTCTACACATTCATAGTGCGCATGATTTCATAGATAAGCTTTTTCGGAGAAGTGTGCCAAGCCTAATGAAGACATGGTGAGATGGTGGTGAAATCATCACCACAATAATGTGGCTAGGTGCGTAAGTGATAGAAAGGATGCACACTGCATTCCCTACTTCACATCTTGCGATAGAGAGTTATCGTACAGATCTTTCATGCTGGAGGACTCTCTCTTTGTTGGAAGGACATCTAAGCCTGCAAGATAATAGTGATGTAGGGCAGGTAGGAGTAATATGTTCCCAATTCAATATTGCCCGACTTAACGCTAGGATTTAATGGGAAATCACAACGGTATCTTAAAACGCAGCAGCAAGCGACACATCCGCAATCCCTGAACTTACATCTTGTATCGCGAACAAAAAGCAAGAACGCAAAGCTACCGTATCAAGCTGCGGCTTTCGTATCCAACAAGGGCCTAGGGCACCGCCCCATACTCATTGTTTGGCACCAACTTTTTGTAGCCCGGCGGCATCTGCATCCCGAACACCAGCTGCAGCTCTTCCCTTCCATCTCCAGCGTTGTGTTCCTCATCAATAGCAGCAACCCTTACGTTCTTCTCGAAAACGCTGAGGCCATAGATCCCCGAACTGGTGCTGTGGAACTCATCAAGGTCTTTCTCAGGTTGTGGTGAAACCAATGCCAGCGTTGTGAGTTCCGAGACAGACCGCCAAGAAGACGAGGTATGGCCGTTCCAGAGGCTGTACAAAGAAAACAATACAACAACGACGGCGTAGATCAAGAGCACAACTATATAGAATTGAACGATGATCCCATCACTAGAGTAGACGAGACCCTGGACGGAATGCCTGACCTGCCATTCATTCCAATTCAATGATTTCGCCTCAGAGGGTTCGATGAAATAAGCCGGATCAGATGAATAAAGCCTAGAGTAATCACAGGGGTCGACTTGAAGGTTCACGGCACATAAAGCGGCCTGCGAAAGATTGCCTTGCAAAGTGGCGTCGATGAAAACGTTTGCTAGTCCATTGGTCACTAGAGCCGCTAAGATTGTTTCGTAACCTCGTGAAAGTGAATTTCCAGCCTCGAGTAAATCTGTCGGTTGCATTTGAGCTAGATAGTGGGTCTGATCACCCTTGAAGAATGAAGAGAGCCATCCAAAGACCCTGTTCCCTGAATCATCCGTGACGGGGTTCAGATATGCGGCCCAACTGGGTGAAATCTCAATATTTCGTCTGGAAAAAGCACTGATGTTACTTGGACTCTCTACTGATCCGGTCGATAGATTCAGATATGTTGCGGCCCAGCCAGCATGTACAACGCACGTAGAGAAACTTTGATTGCTCTCAATTATCACAGCGCCAAGTGTAACATCCCCAAGATCAGGGTCTGACCAGTGGAGGTCGTTAAGATCAACAAAGTGAAGACTTGGCGGTTTTGCATTATCCAGTGTTTGCAACAGCCCTGATCGATTCATTGTCATCAGATCTTCCTCATTATCATCCCGGAAGTCTTTCTTGAAGGGAATGGGCCGGGTATCGCTCGCGTTATCGATGGAATAGTTGGAGGTGCAGAAGACAGCAGCATAAGGCTGCCAAGCACTCAAGGCATGAGATGAGGCTCCTGTAAGGTACGCGTCTTTGGAAGATTGAGTTATGAGCGTCCACATCTGGCTAATCACGAATAGAGCTTCAGAAAGAGCGGCGTGTTGAGTTGTCATGAGATTGATACCCTGGTCGTTGCTGTCTGTCCGATACATTGAGCGCGTGGCGTAAGAGCCTACCAGGTCAATCACATTGTCTGAAGAGCTGCTGTTGATGAGGTATTCGGCCGAGGACCGGTCCCAGTTAGAAGTAGGCGGTCCACGTAGTCCAGCAGTGTCTGAGAGGATTGCGCTTCTGAATCCAGCAAGCGCTTCCCAGCCACTCGAAGGACAAGGATTTAAGCTAGGTAGGTCTGTAATATTCGTACAGGACGAGCGAACCAAGGTGTCGTTGAGCGTAGATGGGAAAAGACTACTACTACTAGCATTCAGCCAGAAGGGCGTATTGCCGACATCAGAGAGTTTTAGCCTCGGGATCATCAAGCCGCCACTCGCGGGCCCAACTGTAAAGCTGAGTATACCAGCTCCAAATACAACGAGCGCGAGCTTTGCTTTGTGCAATTTACCCGTTTCGTCAGATCTGAGCAATCCCCAGGTCTCTTGTGACCATATAAACCTTGGCTGACTGACTTGGAACCCCGAGAATACTGCACCGTAGGGTAGACCATTGCGACAGCACAGTTCAGAACACATGACAGAAAAGACGAGGCTTGTCAAAGAGGCAAGCATGAAAAGTTCGTGTAGCTTTGCGGCCTGTAGTAGGGCCGGAACCCAGTGCGATGATGACTCCAGATAGTCCACGACGAAGAAGCCGAATAGGTGCCCCTTGATGTTCAGAGTCACTACAACAGCGACGCCAGCAACGGGAATGAGATGCATGCTAGTTCCGAGCAAGGCATACGGTCGACTGTATTGGATGGCAACTTTCTTGGGTTCCTGAAGTCCGCGTTTGCGCATGAACCAAGCTGGTATGCTCCTGATGCCTGTTGCTCGGAAAAGAGCGTCCCACACAGATTGAGACTGCTCAACTCGAGGTTTCTCTGGATCAAAATTGGTCGAAGCAGTTCCGCCACCGAGGCTATGCGTTCAGTGTTAGCTAAGGCCACCTGTGTTTCTATTACGAATGTAGAGATGTGAAGTTTGCATATATGAGATTATCATAGGTGGAACGTACCTTGGGGAGACTGTTTCCAACAGAACATGCTCGTTGTCGGCCCCAGGGGTTTCTAAGAGCCGAGATGCTTCCATAGATTTGTCTTAGCAAAATGCTAGTGAGTGATGGCTGCGCAATATGATTTTTGTCCTTTGGGGAGGGAGAAGATGGATCAAAATGGGACCTGAGTATAAACTATGGGGAGCCCCACGTGTGATTGAATCTCTACATTGCTAGATGCATCTAATGCTATGCTTTCAACGTACTTCATGCGGCCCCCGTGGTGCCAAAGCTGCGAAGGTACGTGCGGGAGGCTTCCCCGTGACGCTTGTAATACACCATCGGCATAAATTGATGGATTGCGCGCGGCGCAGCGTTGGTTTGGGAAGGTGGCTTGCATCATACTCCAGGATTCTGATTGATTGGTTACCTCGATGGTTGGCATATGCGACCTAGATTGGCCATGCGAGTTGTAGCTAAACTCGGAGACAAGTCACTGATTTTACCGAGATAAGTTAATAAGACCAAGGAATATCTTGGAACGTTGGCCACCCGGTGAGGAGTTACGACGAGATGTCGACCCGGTGTATGATAGCCTTAAGTACGCTCTGACCTCTGGCGATCTTCACTTTTCGTGCTCATGCGCTGTGAGGCTCCACGTTGGGATGCTCACATGAACCATTCACAGGTGTTGATAATGTGTTTGGTATCACGTCTGCGAAAGGTACGATGCCTGCGCGACAATGAGTGTTCGTGAGCTGTCGCAGAGGCTAACTCCCTGCAGCCTGTACCTACGATAGACATCGCTACCGCGACATTGTGCAGGCTGCCGTCCCGAAAGTCGCTAGAGAAAGGTTAAGAGGCAGGGACAATTGGTTATGCAAAGTTCCGGTCGAGACACAGTTCCGACTACCCGAACGTGACGGCAGGAACAGCTAGCTAAGATGCACATGTCAGGCGAAGACTCTCTCTCGCCGACTGGAGTCCCCAGGCTGCTACGGATAGTCGGAGCTGTTGCTGGAGTCAGATGCCCTTGAAGTTGCTGCTCGCACCCATGCTTGTTACGAAGTATAGCGACCGCCTTCAGAACATCGCCTCTCTAGTCTCTACTTTGGATTGCCGACGGGGCTGTGTGCCAAGTACGATGCTCGTAGCCGCTGCAGAAGAAACGCTTTTCGCTTTTGATATGTATGCAAATGAGTGGGAGATGACCACCTGATCAAATGCAGTGCGCAGTCGTGAGAACATGTATTGACCTGGGGTCGCCTTCTGCCATCGGTTCATTTGCCTAATGTCGGAGGTACGAACATGTGATCACTGGGTAAGTATTGGGGATCTCAGCTACCCGAGTCGACATGTGATATATACCTAGATATTACAAGGGGACTCGAGAGAAATGTCGATCGACTTGATTGTTGTGGCGGAAAGCGCTTGATGTTCAGGGCTTCGTGTCAGGTATTGTACAACATAGGTGTCTTACAATGTAGTCTTGAACCCAAGGAAAGCGCTGCCCTCGTTGGTCTTGGGCGGGCTCGCCGAGGTTGATCACACTTCGATGCTTTGAACGTGAAACCACGAATGTTTCCAATGCAAGAGTGTCATCACTCTCAAGGATAACAAGATCAGATATGAGGTAAAGGATACCGAAGATTATCCAGGACCGTTCGTGCTAGTCGTCCATGCGCGCAGTCAATGAAAACGCTGTTTTGGATGAGGCTCGCGGGTCAATGATTCCACGAGAAGGTGTTCTCAGATGCTGGCTGTTGCAGGCAAATTGGAGGTAGTCGAGGCATACAGGTTGAAGGAATACCTCGAAGGGTCGGCCCTGCTAGCTTCCGTGGTCTTGGCAAATCGGCCTCCTCTCAGTTCAGGAAGCCACGGCATTCCTCCACGTTACAGCAGTTTCAACCTCATCCCTTCCCTCTTGGTTCAGTCATCGCTTTCGATGCGCCACTTATCCTTGTCGATGTGACCAGGTCGTCTACACGAGTAACATTCGCTTCAACCCATTCCATTCACACACCACACTCGTTCGCAATGAGGACAGTTTTACTCCTCTTCCCCGCCCTCCATGCATCTATAACCTTAGCGCAAGTCGCAACCACTTTACCCAATACACTTCCGGCCTGCGCTCAACAATGTACGATTCTTACCAGTGCTCAACAATCGTGCGCTTCCAATGCAGCAGCCTACCAGTCATGTTTCTGCCAATCGGCCTTACTCAGTCAGCTATACACTAGCCAACCGATACAGCTATGCACACAATGTTCGGCCGCCGACATGGCATCCATACAGACCTGGTATAAGGCATCTTGTCAGAATGGTGGAACCGTAGCAGCAGCGAATCAGCCGACGACTACATCTACACCCACACCATCGCCTTCAACGGCTACAACAACGCCCCGTACTTCCCACACAGGGGGCACTACCACGACCAACCAGCAAGATTCCAATAGTGGTCCATCCGGACCATGGTACGTTCTGTTATCCTTGCCTATGATACCTTGATAAGGCCAGCAGTGAAGCTAATGGCGCAAATCATAGGATGTCCACCCATTACAAATGGGTGATAATGCTCGTTGTCCTCTTCGTCGGCCTCATCGGTCTCGCATTCATCTTCTGGTTCCTCCACCGTCGCTATCACCGCCGTCGCGAAGCTCAATGGGGCCAGGCTACTGGAGGCTCGATGCCCAATATCAATACCTGGGGACCAAACCAGAGTGTCCATGATTTGGGATACACGCCGGGAGCGAGCTCGAATAGCGAGAAGGGAAAAGGAAGGGAGCAGGTGCGAGGTATCAATGAACCACCACCGGCAAGGATGAGAGAAAATCGGTTGTCGAAAATATAGACAGCGACTGGGAGCAAGATTTGCAAAACGGGACTGGCGTAAGGATCATTCGGCTGAAGAACATCTCTGGATATCAGGTTAGGTTGGGTTACATCAGGCTGACGTTTGGGGAAGGATAATGATAATGACGCATAAGGTGGTAGTCGATATATTTATGCTAACGTTGAGCTCCCGGCACCTAGCTTTGGGCCTCTGCACTATGGCAATAGCTAACGTGAATTACCATCTGACGCGAATGGAATTCTTGGCAGAAGTCGGACGTGTATAAAAAATCATCCACCGCTGTACGATCGTTAACGATCAGTGCAGTTCTGCTGAAGCGTGACAATAAACCATGCCATAGCAAACAACTGGTTCATTCGAGGCTTCATCTGGAAAATCTCTTCTGTGGTCTTTTGCCTTATAAAAGATCCATGAAGAACTTTGCTACAATATGACAAGGACATATAGCTATTTACTCCTAAGTTGATCCTTTTGGTCTAGCTTCTTCCATACAAAGACGTGTTGATTTATCCCTGTACCTATCGAGGACTAGGTTTATATAAGGATCTGATTTTGTATCCGTTGTTGACCTATATAGAATTGCCCTTGTCGGGTCTTGAAAGCAGGTAGCATCCTAGATTCTACCTCCAAGAGGAAATCACAGAGATATATCCACAAGACCTCTAAACTATCATTACCGAATGCCTTTGCGCTAATCTTGGAGTGTTGCTATCTGCATCTTCGCCATCATTCTCTACTTCTTGGGCGACAGATACCATCGCAGAATTCTCATGTCCAAATATCATCTATTGCGGCTTATCGAGAGTCCAAGGTTTTCCATTGCATTTCAACCCTTTGAAGTGCATACAAAAGATTCCGAGCCGCCAATTACATTTCTAAAGACGAGGTGACAGATCGTCGGCGTTAGATTCTGGGGGGCTGTTTCCTCCGTTATGTAGTTGAATAATGTACAGGTACGCAGACTGGAGTTGATTGATTTCGAGGTGAAGAAGCTAGTTCCAGTAGCGTGAAGATGTGCCACCACGGTCCACGGACATCTATACTTAGCTTCCGCAGCGGCCCGAAGCGTTATCAAGGGTCAGCACCGGTCGAGGTTTCAATCTGCAAGTGACCACGGTTCGTCTTCCTTTCACCTGACATGTCAACGAACATATGACTCCTCAAGACGCATAGACACAGTGCTTCCGACGTTCGTTGCAACACTGCATGAAAAGCCGGTGATAGCCTCCTTGTTGGAGCGGAAATTTGGAAAATGCCGGCTTATCACGCCATCAATGGCGACGCAGAGCATAGTCCGCGTCGGCCAGCCAGCGCCGATTCTTCTCGATCGCGGTGAGTGTAATTGCGACCTTGTGTGTTACAGTACACCTCGGATATGTCCAGACTGACAGCGAACAGGCAGCGCTCCGCTCGAGGTAGGAAAGAGGTGGGCATGATCGGTCAAGCTAGCTGGATCAGTAGCGTTATCAACCTGGTCAATACAAGTATGCATTTTTGAAATATGGAGATAGAAAAAAAACCTGACGATTGAACAGTTGTTGGAGCCGGTGTCCTGGCCATGCCCCTCGCGCTTTCCCGCATGGGAATCCTCCTCGGCATCATCATCATCCTTTGGTCCGGCCTGACTGCAGGCTTTGGTCTCTACCTACAAACAAGATGTGCCAAATACCTGGATCGGGGAAATTCTTCCTTCTTTGCTTTGTCTCAAATCACATACCCGAACGCTGCGGTCATATTCGATGCGGCCATTGCGATAAAGTGCTTTGGGGTTGGAGTGAGCTATCTGATTATCATTGGGGATCTGATGCCTGGTGTAGTGAGAGGCTTTAGTGAGGAGGCTGGGGGCATAGGGTTTCTGGTCGATAGACATTTCTGGGTTACTGGGTTTATGTGAGCCCTGCCGCTCCTACATTAGAGGGTGTTGTTTGGGATAGTAGGCTAATGAAAAACCATACAGGCTCATCGTCATTCCATTATCTTTCCTACGGCGTCTGGACTCTCTGAAATATACCAGTGTTATTGCACTGATATCCATTGGATACTTGGTTATACTCGTATTGGCGCATTTCATAAAAGGGGATACCATGGCGGATAGAGGCGTTATCAGGACGATTCAGCCACAGGGCGCTGTCGCGATCCTGAATAGCTTGCCAGTCATTGTTTTTGCGTTTACTTGCCATCAGAATGTAAGAGACCTTTGAATCGAGGAAATCAGATTGCTGACAAGATTCCAGATGTTCTCGATCCTCAATGAGATCGCCAACAATTCGCATTTTAGAACGGCTGCTGTTGTCTTTGCCAGCATAGGAAGTGCCGCTTTCATCTATTGTCTAGTCGCTATAACAGGCTACCTATCCTTCGGCAATGCAGTAGGAGGCAACGTCGTAGCTATGTGTAAGGTCTTTCCACCTCTACAGCATCTACGAAGCTCATATTATACCAGACGCCCCCTCAGTGACCTCGACAATCGGCAAAGCCGCCATCGTAGTCCTCGTCATGTTCTCCTACCCGCTCCAAGTGCACCCATGCCGAGCCTCCATAGACGCAGTACTCAGATGGCGACCGCGGCGGCGAAACGACTCCAATGATTCGCCAAGCAGATCTAACCTGCTGCCTGGCGGTAAGCTAGGTACGAAACCAACAGGCGACGGCATAGGTGAAGTTCGCTTCGCAGCCATCACGACCGCAATCATCGTGCTGAGCTATATTGTCGCGATGACCGTATCATCCCTAGAAAAAGTCTTAGCATACGTGGGCAGCACGGGAAGCACGAGCATCAGCTTCATCCTTCCCGGTTTATTTTACTATAAGATCTCATCGCCCGAGTCGCCGCAGCATCAGCGGTTGATGAAGGAAAACGACGATGAGGAAGATGTGTCCGATGGCAGTGACGACGATGCATTGCTTGGTGGAGGTGGATTGAAAGGTGGTGCGTGGCGACGGAAGTTGCTGAGGAGGTGCAGTCTTGCGCTGGCGATCTATGGCGCTGTTGTGATGGTCACCTGTTTGGTGACGAATAGTATGTTTGTGGTCGCGGTGCATTGAGTGGGGGATATAGACCGCGTTTGGTTCTGGATAGCTTACATCTGGAGTCCTGTTGTACAATGTATATAGATATGCAGCGATCCCCCAAACTCCCGTCTCGCTCACCCATCTCCTACATGGAAGTCGCTACTACAACTCCGCAACCAAATCCCGTGTCACCCCTGTAAATGCGAATAAACGCTCCCAAAACGCCTTCTCAATGCCCTCCACAATATACCCCTTCTCTCACGAACCAAAACCCCCCATCCAGCCCCATACATATATCACCGACCCTCCAACGCATCCACGGTCTCCTTACTCAACGCCGACTCACTCAACGCAGCCTCCTTCTGCGTCACCGCCGCCTGCTGCATCTTCTGCACGTTGTACTTTGGCTCCAGCAATCCTATCTGTGCAGTTCTATTAGCAATGATTCTCTTCTCCTCTCTCTCCTCTCTTCTCCCATCCCCAACCCCCCCCTTCCCAAAATATTCCCCCCTCCCCCATCCCCATCCCAAGAAAAACCACACAACTCACCATACTCAACAGCCTCCACGCAGTATCACTCGGCTGCGCCCCAACCCCCAACCAATACTTCGCCCGCGCCGTATCCAGCTTGATATCCTTGATCGGCTTGCCCGATTCGCCGAGCGGTGGCGGTTTGGGGATGGGGTCGTAGGTGCCGAGGACTTCTAGGGGTTTGGAGTTGCGTGCGGATCTAGTTGGGGGTGTTAGACGGGGTTGGGAGGGAGAAGGGAAGGGGGGGGGAAAGGATGGGGGATGGGAGGGGGATGGGGGGAGATACCGGGCTTGGGCGACGACGATGTTGTAGAAGGGGGCGTTGCGTTTGCCGAAGCGGGCGAGGCGGATTTTGAGGACCATTATGGGAATTGAGAGGATGGGGGGATTGGGGGGATTGGGGATGGGAAGGTGATGGGATTGATTGGGGTACGTGTGGTATGCCGTAGGATGGACCTCGACGTGGTTTAGGGCTGAGGTGGCACCTGGCGCTGAAAGGTCTCAGGTACACTGGCTCAAAACTCTTGTCCTCAGCGAACACGACGCTTGCAAAGCAGTGCTAGATACATGCAAGGCTAAGAGGATACCTGAGAGAGATTACGATCACGTAGCTATTGATGTCAAGACTACGCTTCAAGATATTCCAGACCAAGGCATCCAAAAGTCGATCCAAGTGCTTTAGATGAATCACTGCACAACAATTGCGATGATGGCTCTGTTTCAGTGGCCTACGGACTACTTCCCGTCTGCTGGAAGAATTAGAAGTTAGAATAGGGTCAGTTCCCACCGGCGCTGATCCAATGGGGGTATTGTTTCCTTTTCTCTTTTCACTCAGAGTCGCACAAGGAATCTATCTGCAACTCTTAGTAAGTACATCGGCAAAAATGCAGATATTGACGCCGAAGGTATCTCTAACGGAATCTGTGCATAGATGGCTTGATATATACCAAGTGACAAACTTGACGGCTTTCGAACGTTCTTTCGTTTGGCGAAGCATTGGTCATAGATACCCATTTAGGGTCCGCGCATCTGCAAAGTAACATATTCCAGGCGACTTTAGAAACCTAGTCGACACCGAGCTTATCTTATCAGCCACGAACTTACCGACTCTGAATGGCGGTTTTCATATATTCAAGGACATATTGTAGGGAGCAATATGGATCGAGGAATCTTGCAAATAACCTTACGAACACGGAATCAAAAGTCGTGGATATGGACACGGCTTTGTCAGTGACGTAGCTTCTTCAATAGGAGTACTAACTTATATGCTAATGAGTCAATATAGCGAGATGCATGACAATGGATTCATTCCGGAAACGCGGTATCGCCCACATCAAAATCACTGCTCTTCATCCGAGCTCTTATTCATCAGATATACAGACAACCAATAATTTGACCACGTCGATTGATCCCGAATTCATCAACCACCTCAACCGACTTGCTTCCTCCGAGCCTTGACTCACTGAGCTGTGTTGATGACCGGCCAGTCCCTGCTTCGTTTGGCGTTGTCCGCTTTAGAATGACATAGCGAGCTATGATTGTGTTGTTGGATATTCTGGCTCATAAGCAGGGATCCGTTGGGCCATGGTAGAATCGACAGCCCAAAGAAAAATGCCGATGCTATTCGAGTGACCTACGATACCCCATTGTGTCAAATGAGCGAAGCCAGTCAAAACTACTAGCAAGTACGGGAGATCTCACGATGGTACTTACCAGTGGTGATGAGTCCTGGTATACCAAAGTTCAACAGACAAGTTTTTGCAAGCTTGTATGCTTGATGCCATATATCATAATAAGAAGCTACGTCAGCCTCCTTATAATCATCTAGAAGGCCAAGACCCTCAACCTAGAAGACCTGTCAGGGAAACCCATTTCAAGGGCAGGTGTCATTCAGTCATACGCCTTCTAGAGCTGGGTTCCGCATCATCACCAGTTCAACCATGCATGTGCCTTGTTGAAAGATCAGTCAACCAAAACGAAAACTTTTGCTGGAGTTCTCCTCCAGCAAAACCTACCAGATACATATTTGCGCGGCATCTTTTCAGTCTCATAAGGATATTCGTGATGCGACGGAGGCTCACGAAACTCGAAAAGGTGCTTTTTGTGCTCAGTCTCTTCGACATGGCGCATCTTCTCTATTGCTACTAAACAATCTTTTCCCTCGAATGCATGAGTCAGGAATTCTTCCTGTCTGCTACAGTAATAGTGCTCTTCCTCATTATGGAGTGCGATCGTGGAAGAGGCGGAATTGACCGGCGCGGTCAGAGATTGTCCTGTGGGAATCGTAGCAGTAGTCGATATATCGACGTAGAAGGCTAATAGAGAGAGAAGTAAGAAGCGTTGTAATGGAGCCCGTTGGAGATGAATGGCAGGAGCCATAGTGAAATGATAGAGAATTTGCTGAGGGGATAGAGCCAGGGAATCAAACAACAGCAGGAACGTGAAAGCTATAGGAAATACCCCCAAGTCATTACCTTACCCTGCAATTGCAACATCTTCAATAACTCTCTGCGGTTCAGCGGCTAATGAGGCTGCGAGGCGACATTCGCAAATATTGCTCTACACTGATTCGGCGAGATGTTAGGAGCGCGTTTTACAACACCCGACAAGCGGTAGGAGTCGCGTTCTACCCCAAAGGTTCAGAGACGACCAATCATCAGTTGCCTTTCGGTAGATGTTGAGTTTGGGGACCAGTCAACGGCTCAAGTCACACATTGCCGACCTGCGCTTGTCGTGAACCTGCTCAGCATTAATAGGTTCCCCAACTAGAGCATCAAAGCTGCTTTGTGTTGGAGATGTCGCGTGACGCCAGAAAACAGCAATATATGTTTCGTGACCCTTGAGCACAGCGAAAGATCGACAAGTACAGTAGCGATAGATGTAATGGTAATTCGATGAAACCGCGAAGGAAGATCGAGCTCCAGCATGATTCCAAGGTACTATCTGGAGCTCGGGCAGGTTTTCACACTTGCCGGCAAAGGACTTTGGTCGACAGCTATGTGTCTGATTGCATGGTGGCATGAGACAAAAGCTCAGCATCAAATGACACGAAAGACCAAGCCGAGCGCAAACCAGCGTAGCCAATGCGTATTTACCAATTGAAGACTTCTCCATTGTGATTATTGTTGATCGGTGGCAGAGCGTGAAGAAACCAAACCTGCGAGTATCTGACTTCCCTAAACTGTGTGGGAAAAACAGATGGCCACCTCCAATCGGGCTCATACTATGAGCTCAACGGAACTTTTTATGCTTCTTTGATGGTTGAAGAAAACAAGAGACACCGTCGTGTTGGCACTTCAAGTATGTAATCTGCCAATAGCCTCCTGCCAGCTAGTAAGCCTGGAGGACCGCTAGAGATCTTGTCGATATTTTGATACTGAAATCGGCGAACGAAGAGCTGAGAACCGAATACGATCCTGTTATCGCCATTGAAATACTACTTCGGCCAAACCATGATGTAGTATGCTCAACCCCATTAGCTCGTGGAGTCTAGAGGTCATCAGTACCTGTCCGTACCTATTATATACCCATCAGCCGAAGTGGGAATCTTCAGTGAGGGTCGTGGAATCCACCTGTTCGCATAGCTATTAATAGGGTAAGTAAGGAGACCGGTAGACTAGGGATTTGCCTACTCCATAGGATAAGTGATTGCGGAGGCCGCGGTTTTGTTGACAAGGCGACTACACAATGACGGGCAATCCCAGTCTGAACTTGACAGTCTACACAGGAGTGATAGTAGAGCCAGATGGCGACTTCGATCAACAGTTACTAAGTATCCCCTCTCTAGATGGGTCACGTGGTTCTTAGACGCGCTCAGAAAGGGTACAGTAGGATAGTCGTGTCGGCAAATTACAAAAATAAGACACTTTTCTGGAATATTTTCAAAAATGCCATATTTCAAAAATACCACACCGGGGACTTGCGCACCTCGGACGCTGGGCGCATCAGCCCCATCGCCGCCCTTAAAGCCTGAGACTCCGCGTAGCAAACCCCGCAGCAGCCCCGTAAGTCAGCTTCCGGCACCTCCGTCCCCAGGGTATAGGCCGGCCTAGAGATCTCCTATATAGACCTCCCGAGCGTCGCTATCATCATAAGGAATAAGAAAATTAGGGGTAAAATTCAACTTCTGTAGGGGCTTCTATAGGGGCTTCTACGGGGGCTACTACTGGAAGTCTCCCGCTATAAAGGGTACGGCTTAGGAGAGACCCTATATAGCTAATAAGAGACCTATTAATAATAGACCCCTTCCTATTATTAATCTACTTAAAGATAGTACTTAATAATTTTAATTAATAAATATAATTTGAATTAATTAAAGTAATTATTAAAAAGGAGGTTACTACTATTTTATTATAAACTAGAAAATACCTATAAAAATTCAAGATTTTTACTTAGGAAAAGTATACTTAAAAGTATAGTTCTTTTATTTATTAGTAAGTAATAATAGTTATAAGGTAAATTTAAGTCTAAATATAATAGATATTCGTATAAACTCTTATAGATACTAAGACCCCCCTTAAGTATTATAGGAGTTATAGGGTAAGCATTACTAAAAATATTAATTTTAGATTAAAGGGATTATTTACGATAGTTACCTAGTACTAGAGTATTAATAAATAGTTATTAGGCTTATCTACGTTATAACTCTACTATAATATTACTATTTAGGATTAATAGGGTATAACTAAGTATACTATTATTAGACGACTTATTATATTAGTTATTATTAGGAAAAGACGTTATTATTATTAAGATAGAAGTATTAAAAGACTAATACTATCTATATTAACTACGGGATATCTAGTATAATAATACTCTATTCTATTAATAACTCCTATACTACTAGATTATTTAATATAATTCTTAAATTATTATACCCCTTATATTATAATATATCTTTTATACTCTTATAATAATTATTAATAGTTATATTAAATTTATCGCGTTAATATAAAGGAATCTATTAGATATAGGAGTTTATACGGCCTAGTATTTATCCAGCCCTTTAAAGTTTAACTAGTAGTATTTAATAAACTAAATAGTAGAATAGCTTATTTTTATTATTAGAAAGTCTAATATTATAGTCTAATATAAAGATATAACTATATAACTAAGTATAGTATTAGGCCGTTTTTATACTTCTAATATTATAATTAGTATTCTTATAAGCTACTAAGTAGCTATTAATAAGATCTAGGCGTTAATAGTAAGTTATAATTAATATATTAGGGGTAGTCTACCTATTATCTAATAGTACCTACTTATATATAATATTTTTTATTATTCGGCTAGATATATATTTAGGAGTTTTAAGCCTAATAATATAGAGGTTTCCCTATCTTATTACCTATACACTTTATTAATTAGCCTTATAATTTATTAATAGTTATAATAAATACCGGTTAGATAGGGTACTATTTATAAATAAAGGGGGTAGGAATCTACTTATTATTTTCTTTAGATTATAACGGCGTCTTAAATAGTATTACCTTCTTACTATTATAGGTACTACTTATAATCTCCCCCTTAAAGATATACTTACTATATCTTATTACCTATAATCGGGTCCTATTATATAGACGTAGCGGATTAAGGTTCCTTAGTAGTATAACTAATACGCCTAGCTTAATATATAACTTATAAGATAGTAGGGAGGATTTATAGAACCTATAAAAGTACTTAGGGGAGAAGAGTTTATTATCTTCTTCTGATATAATATAATTAATACTCTAGTAGGTTATTATATTACTAGAGATATATGATATTATTTTAGTATTAATACTAGTAATATCTTTATTAGTAATAGTAAGAATAGCCTATTCTAATAGATAATCCCTCTAAGAGATATTTATCTTAATATTAGTATAGATATTCTTAACTAAATTATTAATAGCGTTTCTAGGGGTATAACTATATTTCTAATATAATACCTCTTTATTAGTAGTAGGGCTTTTATAGATATTAATACTATTATTAATAGTAAGGAGATCGCTTATAAATAGTCCTAGTTTATAATATATAGTATCTAGTAGATTAGGTTTATTAAGTCGCTTATTAATAGTAAGATTTAAATATATAACCTTATTCTAGAAATAGGCCTTTTAAAGATACGCCTTAATAACCTAGCTACTAGATCCTCCTAGAATAACTAGGAGTATTTATTAGAAGTCCCTATAAAAGTAGACTACCTTACCCCTAAAATAAGCTTAATTATTATTATAAATATCCTAAAGGCTATAACTAATAGCTTCTATATTATATTAACTCTATATAGGAGACTTATCCTAAAAGATAATATAAGCTCGCTTAATTAGCTTAGTAAGATTAATACCCTTCTTAATCTTATATAAGGAGGTAGTATTAGAGTCTAGGGGTATCTTAAACTATAAGTAAGTAGTCTAACTACCCTATAATAGCGTTAATATAATACTAGAAGATACTACTACTAGAGTAACCTTTTATTAGGAATAGAGCCTTTCTATAATAGTATTTTAAACTATTATCTTACTAGTCCCCCTAGTATTATTAAGGAAGAATAGTATACCTAGAGTATTAAATTTATTATTAGTATTAGTATTAATAGCGGTAATAATCTAATTAGTAGTATAGTATTAGTTAGTATTTAGCCTATTCTATAAGACCTTAGCCTTATTAGGGGTAATTTAGTAAGATATTTCTTCCCGTAAAAGTCTATTTAAAATATTATTAAAATTATTAAATAGAATAGTTAGAATAAGTAGGTTATATTAGGCTAGATCCTTAGTATATTTAGGGGTTAATTAATATTCTAATTAGCTATTAATTAAGTAAAGGGCGTACTATTTAGTAAATAACTATTACTTATAATAATTATCTAGGATTTAAAGTATTAAAAAATCCCGTTATAAGAGGTATAAGTAGTTATTTAAGATATACTCCTTATACTTATTCTATAAGGTAAGGGCGTTAGTAGGTTAGAGTTTAATTAATATTAATATAAAAAGACTACGTAGCTTATAACCTCCCTAAAAATCCTTTCCCTTATTAAGGATCTTATTAGTATATCTATTATTTTTAGTTAATCTAAGCTTTATATAAGCCTTCTTCTATCCTATTAGCTAGCTATCTACTATTTATAGGTTATTAAATAATATAGCCCCCTTAATATAATAGAGGAGTAGTTAATAATAGTAGAGATCCTTAGTTTTAGGATTAATAAAATTAATACGCCTAAGAGTCTCCCCCCTTTTATATATTTTCTAACGTTAATTTCTTTTATTCTAGGTAAAGACTTTAGGAAAATCGGCGTATAGATAGTTAAGTAGATCCCTTATAATAGTAGGATATTTCCCGTTCTATTTTATAAAAGGTAATAGCTAACTATTATTATAAGCTTCCTTAGTAAGATAGTTTATATTAAAAAACTCTATTAATATAGTCCTACGGAGCTTATTACTATCTATTAGCTTTTATTTAGTAGCCTTATTAGTAGCCTAGTTATTAACTAGTTTAAAAAGGGTATACTATTAGTCTAGGAGGTAGATTTATAAACGCTCTATATAAGGCTTTATAATACCTATATTAAATAAGAGTATCTTCTAAATAGCCTTAATAGACCTAATCTAACGGGCTAACTAGAACTCTATAATCTTATCTACTAACTCCCCTTACTATTACGGCTAGCTATTAGGAGCGGGGTTATTATAATTATATATATAATTCCTAGTAAGGGAGATATTAGCCTAATTAGGTCCCTTATAAATATATTTATATAAATAGAAAATAGACTTAATAGAGCCGTAGATCTTAATATTAATATAGGTACTATATTTCTTTAATAGGTATAAGTTATAAGGGATAACCTATCTATTATTAATAAAGGAATTAGGTTCTAGGGAGCTAACTAGATATTTATAAAAAGGATAACTCTTATTAGGTATAAAAGATATCTCTTAGCGAAAATCCTTTAAAAAAGCCTTATTATAATAATTCTTCTCCTAACTATAATATCTATTACTAGGGACGCTAGTATAATAATTATAAAATATATATTATAGGACTAATTTACGTAGTATATTATCCTATTATAAAGGGGGGATAAATACTTAAATAACGCTATTAACGTCGCTAACTATCTAGATCTAATCCTCTTCCTATATAATAAGGAGAATATAAGTATATAGGAGACCTCGCTTTTAAAACTTAATAATATAATAGTGGCTTATATAAATACTAAGGACGTATTCCTTAAGGAGGTCCTTTATTAGCTCCTAGAGCTTCTAATTAAAGATATAGGTAAATAGGTTATAATAGTACTCTAATATCTAACTAGATACTAGTAAGCTCTAAATATTAGACTACTTAGGATTATATATAAAGGTAATAAAAAAATTAGGTTTACCCCTTTTCTAGACTATTATTGTAGCGTCTTATATTCTCGCTTTTATAGTACGTAGGCTTCCTAGTATTATTAATAGGAGGATAGTTACCTTACTACTAATATCTTTAAGTAAGATATCTAGATTAATACTAAGCCTAACTATTAGGCTGGAGTAGTAGTCTACCTAAATAGTCTATTAGTTCTAATAATACTAATTTAGGTTATTAAGCTCTATTAATATCTAGATATTAGTAGCCTAGTAGTTAAATAGACGTCCGCTATTAATAGTATAATTAAAGAAATTAGGCCGGATCTAGATATTAATTAGCTAATTATTTAAATTATATTAACTATCCCCTAGCTATTATCTAAATAATTTAGAACTATTTATAACTAAGTAGATTTAGGTCTAGAAAATAACTAGGGAAATATATTAAATAGTCTTACCTATATTTATTTTATATAAAATTAATATCTTATTACTTACTAAGACCTATTATAACCCTAAGGTATATACTTACTAGTAATATACTAGTCTAGCTTCTATTTAAAGTTACTACCTTCTTCCTACTCTAGTTTATTATCGCTACTAATTAAGGTATACTAGGTAAGCGTACTAGTAATATAGTTCTATCGCGATATATATAGTAGATAGTCGCCTAGAAGCTAATAGCCGGCTAATAGGAGGCGGTTATACTATAACTATTTACTAAATAAAAATAGGAGCGGATATTAAAGGACTATATAGGAAGGATACTAATTAAGGATTAATATAAGGCCCCCCTTAATAGTTTTAATATAGATATCCCGCTTAATCTAGCCTCTTATAACGTTATTAGGAGTTATTATAATATAGGCTACTTCTATAAAGGTAGGGTAATTATAAGTGCCTTTATCCTATTATTTAGGATTTAGCTATTAGATATAAACGCTTATAATATTAATAGGATATTATAATTAATTCTCTTTAAGGTAGTTATAATAGGATTTAAACCCCTAGACGTATAGGTTAATAGACTAAAGGGTATACTAAGTAGAAGTAAGGGTATCTTAATTTAAATTATTAAAATATTAATAGTAAATATCTAGTTACTCCTATATACTATCTAGTATATAGATCTAGGCGAATTTTAGCCTAAGGCTATTATTAGTAATAAGTAGACCTATTAGATAATAAATAGACCCCTAGATCTAGAAGGTAGTTTAACTAATATAGGTATTAATATTAGTTATACCCTCGCTAGTAAAGGATAGATAGTTATTATAACTAATAATATTATCTAAAAATTCTTTATTATATATAGTCCTCCTTTATATAGACTATCTATTAATAATATTATTATCTACGTTACTAAGTAATTTATTAATAAATTATACCCTAAGCTTAGCGTCCTTTTAAGGCCCCTTAGGTAATAAGTTAATATCGGCTAGCTTATATAACTAGTTAGGGGATAGCTAATTATTCTTCTTACTATTATAATATAGCTATTAACTATCCTCTAAGTTACTATATTAATTTTTTTATAATAGTATATTATAGTATAGATATCTATTTATAGAGATATTAAATAATTTATTAACTAGGTAGAGTATTATATCTCCTACTATTTAGGGATCCCTATATACTTAATATCCCTAGCCTAGCGTCCGTCCCTAATATATATTATTTAGACGCTAGTATAGGCCTTATTAAATAGGGGGCTAGTACTTAATATTATTATCTTAATTAGCCTACTAGGAGGCGTACTAGTAATATATATCTAGATAATATTTAGGAGCTAATAGAGGAGCGATTTCTTAGGGAGTCTCTTTAAAGATAGGGGGAGTAGGTTATTAAGGGTTCCTAGGCGAAATAACTACTTAAATAGTTATATTAGCGAGGGCTATATACTACTAGGGAGTAATACCCTTATTAAGGTAGTTATAAGGGCGAGTATCTAATAGTATTTCTCTAGGGTAAAGTTCTATTAATATAATATCTCTAGGGTTTATTAGTAGGTTAGTAGACCTAACCTAAGTACTTAAATTAGTCTTTTTTAGGCGTCTAGTACGCCTTATACTATTACTCTTATAAGATTTAACCCTCTTATTAATAGTATTAGGGTGTAGCTTAGAAAGAGCTACGCGCTTAGAAGGTATTAGTAGGGAGCTAGAGGAGCTATATTTAGTATAGGAAGGGCGATAATATATACTTTAAAGATAATTAGTATAGCTTATAAGGCGTGGATTATTAGGGGGAGGAATAATATTTATAGTAAGGTATTTAATAATAAAAATAAGGTAGGAAGAAAAAATTAGTCGGGCGGTAGAGATATACTAAGATATTAGATAGTTAGACTAATATTAGTAGGTAAATCTATTTATTCTAATATATCCTTTAAACTACTATATTAACTTTTAATGTTTTTAAAGTATTAGATAGGTAAAAGTAAGCTATATAACTTTATTTAAATAGAAAATATTATAAAGCGTTATTACGTAGGTAGATAGAATATAAAGAAATATTAGACTTTTAATATTCGCGCTAGTCTAGGAAAGGAATCTAGGGGACTTATTAACTAACTAATAAGCTGTAATAAGCTTAGGGTCCTAAATTATAGATATTCTATTATAGTAAAGAAGATATAAAATTATATACCTTTAAAAACTATTAATAATTATATATAAAGTAGTAAACATCTTATATTAATAATACTATTAAAAATAATAAATATAATAATAATATTAGAATACTTTAAAGTAGTAAAATATTTAGAGTATTATAATATTAAGTTAATATTAATCCCTTATAATAGTAATAGTAATAGTAATAGTAATAGTAATAGTAATAGTAATAGTAATAGTAATTATATATAGAATAAGTATAGTAGATATATTAATTAATACCTCTATTACTATATAGATATATCGCGTATATATTACGTATATTATTTAAGGGGTCTTTCTAAGAGGTCTCTTATTAGTTTTATAGGGTCTATCTAAAGCTATACCCTATTTAAGGAGCTAGATACCTATAAGGGTACTACGTAATAACGTAGCTATTAAGTACTATAAATGGTACGTATATATATATATATAGAACTCTCTATTCTTATTAATAATAAGACTAATCGCTACCCTTCCCTTTAGGGGGAATTCCCTCCTCTATATACTACAGGTAAAGGGGTAGCGTAGCACTACTACGTACTATAGACGCCACGTCGATAGTAGTATTATATTCCTAACTAGTCCTTATAATACCCCTATTATTCCTACTCCTTAGTACCTCCTATAGTAGTATAATAGAATTAGAAGATAATAAGACTACGGTAAATTATAAAAATACTATACTTTTCTAAGATATTTTTAAAAATACTAGACCTATATTTTAAAAATAATATACTAGGTAATTATATACCTTAGAAGCTAGGCTTATACGCCCTAGAAGCTAGGCGTATATACCCCTAAGACTAGGCGCTTCAGCCTTACAGCTACTTTTATAGTAGGTATAGCTTTAGATAAACTATTATAACCTACTTAATAGGCTATATAATATATACGCTTAATATATATTACGCCCTTATATTAACCTGTAAGGGGAAATAATATATAAGGCTTACTAGTTCTCTTTAAAGGGTTTATTAGATCCCCCGTAGAATAATTCTTAGATTTCTTAAGAATTAGTCTTACTATAAAAATAGACTAATTTTATATTACTATATAACCCCTATAATTTATAATTATAATAATTATAATTCTTCTACCTATTTAAGAGTAGTAACTTATTATTAGTTATAGTAAATATAACTTACTCTAGTAGTATTATAAATAATATACTATTATAATAGAGTTAAGATAAAAGTAGTTTATTAAATACTTTTAATAATAATCCTAGCTAATAGGAGAGGGAACGGGAAAGTTATATAAGGGATATAAATAAACCTAATAACGCTAAAAATACCCCTAAGGGAGATTTAGAGAATTATAAAGGAAGTATTCCCCTTATAATAAAACGCCTTATATAGGTAAGGTATAAGTAAGAAGAGTTACTATAAATTTAGTAACTTAAAGAAGTTAAAGTAGATATTACTACCTTAGAATTAAGGGAATAGATTTCTCTTTATAATAATAGTAGTATAGGTTAGAAGTATATATATAATAAAGCTAAGGAGTACTTAAGTCCCTTTTAAAGTATATTAAAGCTAACCCCTATTCCTAACTATTATAATAAGAATATCTATAAATATTAAGACTAGATATAATAATATAATATATCTTTTTTATAAACTCTATTTAATTTTATTATATAGATATTATATATTCTATTTATGATACTAGCGCTTAAAAGTAACTTAGAATAACTTTAAGCTACTTATTTATATTCTTATCTATTAGAAATATTAAGTTAGAAGGATTTTATAAACTTTTTATTAAATTATATTAAGGATCCTATAAATAGGGAGTTAAGTATATATTAATAGTATACTAATATATATTAATACTTAATATAAGTAATTTATAAGTTTAAAATATACTTAATATCTTTAGAAGCCTAACTTCCTAAAAAAGTTAAAAGTAAGCGGGTAATAAATTTATATATTAAGCTTATTAAAGAGCTTTAAATTACCCTTATAAATTAGGGGTCCCTACTTAATATAAGAGATAAACTCCTATTATTAGTAGTACGCCTTAAAGCTAATATTAATAAGACTAGAGGCCTTAATAAAAAAGGCTAGTGAAATATATTATATAAGTACGCGGATTATAATAAAGGTAAAAAACTATAAATAAATAGGGATAATATTATAAGAGGATAAGGAATAGGTAGTTATAATAGTAAGAGTAGTTATAATATACTTAAATCACGCGACTTATCAGATATTACTTATTAGAATTATAATAAGAAGGGCTACTATACTACTAGTTATCCTAATCTACTAAAATAAGGTAGATTCTAATAAAAAGGAAGACGCTTAAACTTTAGTATTATAAGTAAATAGGGCTAATATATAAGTAAGGAGTAGAGAAAAGGCTAGACCCTATTAAAGACTCTAAATTATTAGGGGAAAGGTTATAAGGAGTAGAGGTTAAACCTCTAATATTATATTAATATAAAGTTAAAGTAATATTAAAGTATAAGCCTCTTAAGTATAAGGGATATCTTAATTATAATTCCTAGCTAAATATTATCTTATAAGCTTATATTATTAAAGTAAGTTTAAAATATATTAAAGATACTAAATTATTATATCTAGGCTTTATAAATAGTAAGCCTATCTTCTATTATAATATATATAATATAATATACTAAACTACTAATAGTTAGGGTTCTTCTTATTAATATACCTATATCTTTTATATAATAGATAAGGTAGGACTACTATTAGTTATTAGTAGACTTATATAATATATAGTAGGTATTAAGGTTAATACAGGTATAAGGAAGTAGTATTTTAGAATTAATAAGTTATTATTTTAACTAAATAATCTATAATAGTTTATAAAATTCTTAAAGAAATAGCCTACTATCTATATACTTCTTATTTCTAATATTATTAATCTAGAACTTATATAATTAAGACTTAGAGTAGTAGGTATAAGCGATCTAAATAAGGAATATATAGTTAATTTATATATATTACCTCTAGAGTTTAGTAAGTTCTTAGATATATTCTTAGTTAAAGAAGCTAGATATCTACTATCTTATTAAGGAAGTAATTACGCTATTAATATAATAGGTAACCCGCTTTATAAACCCTTATATAACCTATTAAATATAGAGTTAGTAGAATTAAGATACTATTTAAATAAAGCCTTAATAAAAGGATAGATTAGGTACTCTAAGAGTCTTATAGAATTACCTATCCTATTTATCCTAAAGAAGGATAGAGGTCTACGTTTATATATTAACTACTATAAGTTAAATAAGGTAACTACTAAGAATAGATATCCTTTACCCTTAATTAGTAAAATATTAGATCGCTTAAATAGAGTAAAGGTCTTTATAAAACTTAATCTTAAAGATATATATTATTATATTTATATTTAAAAGGGAGATAAGTAGAAGACTATATTTTATATATAATATAGTTATTTTAAGTATTTAATAATATTATTTAGTCTTTTATATACTCTAGTAACCTTTTAAGCTTATATTAATAAGTCTTTAATAGCGTTACTAGATAAATTCTATATTATTTATCTTAATAATATTCTTATCTATTTAGAATCGCGTATAAAGTATAGGGATTATATATATAAAGTACTTAAGCGGCTTTAATAATATAAATTATTTACTAACCTAAAGAAATATTAATTCTTTATAACTAAAGTAGAGTTCTTAGGATTTATTATCTTAATTAAAGGTATTAATTAATTAATTGATTTATACGCCTACTTAAGCTACTACTATGTTACTTATAAGGGTATTCCTTATAATTTTACCCCCGAGTACCGAATATACTCGTTGGCCGCTGGAGAAACCGTTACTAGTTAAAAACTCCCTCTTATCCGTACCCTTCCACCAATCGTTAGCCTTGCGGTGGTACCGCTAGGCTCCTAACACTACGGTAGGAACTTACACGTGCTCCTAGTCTTGTATATTAGTACGTTATAGTCTAAACTACCGCTTTACAGCCGGTAGAGTAAGCAAGATAGTTAGATTTACGCGGCTGGTCTCAGGGCGGTTATTACCCCTTTATATTACGACCCGTAACCCGTAACTCTTAGAGGTAGTCAGGGTCTAAGGTGGATCTCGTAGAGAGGAGTATTAAGGAGAAGGCAAGTAGGCTTTATATTAAACTAGTCTAGTATAGAATTATATTTAGTATCTAGGAGATTAGTCTAATAGATAATATAAGTTAAGTATAAAGCTCCTATCTAAGTAGGAATACACGCTTTCTATATAGATATACGAGATCCTGCTAAGAGGTATAGTTCGGTAGATTACTTAGTAATCTACCCGTAATATAGTTCGCCTGATCGCTTAGTAATCCACCTGTCTATGACGAGAAGTACTCTCGCTAGGCGTAGTACAAGAACCGTTCGGTATGCTTGTAATATTAGGTCCCCCCTTATTAGTTTTCATCCCGAAAACCTTGTAATACTATGCCTGCTAACAGGCATCGTCTTCCTACTAAGTTCCGTCGTCGTTAATTAATAAATTCTTTTATCCCTACTAATCTAATGCGCGTATATTAAAACTATAATAAGGCACGCAGTCCGGAGAAGTATAAGGTTAGTAGTGCTTCCGACTAATGCATCGAATGCGCCCGTAAAGGCCGCAGTTATAATCTCGCGCCCTTCTCTCCTACTCGCTGGGCCAGGATCCGTGAATAAAAGGAGGAGAAAAAGAAAAAGGTAGACGAGGCTCTAGCTTGTTTTATGCGTTATAATAAGGAGGTGTCTACTCTTAAGAAACAAGAGCGTGAGATGGTTAAAGGAGAACTAAAGAATATTAATAAAGTGGAGGCGGACGAGTAGCTCGCCGCTATTAACCCCGACGACTTCCTTTTTAATATATCTTCTAAGCAGATTAAAATTCCTTCGGACTTCAACTGGAGTGGTTTTATTAGTGATAGTGAAATTACTATAGGAGGCTCTAGTAGTTCACAAGGTTCTTAGCTGGCTCCCAGGTATTCTCCGAGTCCTTATATCCTTTCCACTTTACTAGGTAACTCTGACCTTTCTATGATAGAATTCTTTCGGCTTCGAATTCATTTTCTTCTTCTATTTTAAAATAGAAGGTTTCCTGTAAGGGAGTATTAGAGTCTACTTGTTCTAATATAGAGACATAGAATACTAGATGGATTTTAGTATCAGGTAGAAGCTATAACTTATAGTTGACAGGTCCCTTCTCCTGAATTACTAAAAATGGTCCGACTTTAATATGGTCTAGTTTCTTGCTTAGTCTTATACTCTTCAAGTTCTTTATAAGGAGGTATGCTTTATCCCCCTTCTTTAGCTGAGGCCTATTTTTTCTTTTCTTGTTAGCCGTCGTTTCCGTTAAACTGTTTCTTTTACGGATCTCTCCTTATATTTCTCTATACAGGAGTTTCATGTCTAATATTAGCACCAAAGCTTTTTTAGCATCTAGTCCTCGTCTTAGGTCCAGGAATAAATTCGCGTGTCTCCCGTAGTTAGCGAAGAATAGTAATAGCTTTATAGTATTAGATCTTTTATCGTTATATGCTAATTATGCTATCGGGAGTAGCGAAACCTAATTGTTTTATCTCTTATTAACGTAGTATCTAAGATACGTTTCTATTATCTAATTCATATATTTAGTTTACCTATTAGTTTACGGATGATATATAGTTAATATTCGTAATTTTATTCTAATTAATACGATTAAGGTCTTCTAATAATTTAATATAAAGAGCTTATCTCTATCTAAGGTTATTAATTCTAGTATGCTATAATCTCTAATAAGTCTATCTAATAATATAAACCCAAGCTAACTAGTATTATAGGTTTCTTTATATAGAATTATAATAGTATACTTGGTAAGTTTATTAATAATTACTATTATTAAATCGTACTTGTCGTTTATTACCGGGTTAACTAACTAAGGTAGTTTCACGACGAAGTCTATTATAACATCCTTTTATAACGTGTCTAGAACTTTAGTAAACTGGATTTGTCCGTATTTAGCGTGTCTTACAGACTTGTTCTATTAATAATATATATATTCTCTAATATATTATTCAACTAATGCTCGCAGGTTTAGCGCAGTATATATTCTTTAAATAAGTTCCATCGTTTTAGATACTCCTAGATATCCTAGTAGAGGATCATCGTGGTGATTCCTAATTACTTCCTTAACTACTTTTAGAGGTAAGTATAGCTTTTACTTGTACTGTAATAGGTCCTAGTTAGGTTATTATTTTCTAAGCTTACTAGCTAAGGTGTCTCTAACGTATACTTCCCTTAGGTTCGGGATAGCATGTGTCGTGACTCGTATAGTCGCGGCCAGATCTTTTATTAGTACTAACGATCTATCGTTTTCTTGTTTTAAAATAGGTTATATCGTAATATCTTTTATTTATATATAGTTAGACCGTCTACTTAAAGCGTCTACTCGTCTATTATCTTTTCCTAGGGTGTACTAAATTTTAAACTTATATTATCTGAGAAGCTTAGCCTATCTAACCTGTCGTCGATTTAATTCTTTAGTCGTTATAAAACCGACTAAGTTCTTATAATCGGTAAAGATAGTAAGCTTAGAATAACTTTCAGCATATACTCTCTAATACTATAAAGCATAGATAATTACTAAGAGTTCTTTGTCGTATATATCATAGTTCTATTCTGCAGCTGTCATTTTTCGTGAATAGTAAGCTACTAGATACTATTTATCATTGCTCTGTTAATATAAGCAGGCTCTAATTATAAGGTCCGAAGTATCCGTTTCGATACGTGCGGGTTCTCCGCTATAAAACGTATAGAGTACGGGTGGATCTATATAAGCTCGCTTTAGTTTAGTAAATACTTTCTTTTAATTAGTATCCTATCGAAATCCCGTGTCTTTCTTTATAATTTCTATTAGTGGCAAGGCCTTCTTAGAATAGCCTTCTATGAAACGTCTATTAAAGTTAGCGAATCCTAAGAATCCTTATACTAATTTAATATTATATGGTATAGGCTAGTCCTATATAGCCTGAATCTTTTCAGGGCTTATACGAACTCCTTCTATTATTACTATAAACCCTAAGAACTCTACTAAGGTCTTGTAAAACTCGTACTTCTCTGGCTTTAAAAGGAGTCCTGCTTATAATAAGCATGTTAATACATCTTATATATAAAGGATATGTTCCTTAAGAGTCTTAGAGTAGATTAATATATTATCGAGGTATGCGATCGCTATTTAATCTAAATATACTCGTATAATATTATTAACTAGTACCTAGTAGGTTACTAGTACGTTGGTAAGGCTAAACGGCATGACTAGGTATTCGTAATATTTATACTAAGTTCTAAATACTATTTTCTATTCGTCACCTTCTTTTATTTAAATTAAGTTATATACTCCTCTAAGATCTAACTTTATAAAGATCTTTACCCTAGCTAGCCGATCCTATAGCTCGCTAATATTAGGTAGCGGGTAATGATTTTTAATTATTATATTATTTAACTTTCGATAGTCTATATATAGTCGTAGTAATCCGTCTTTCTTCTTTATAAAGAGTATCGGATATCCTGCTAGTAATTTGGATTCTCGAATAAATCCCTTTTTAAGGTTCTCTTCTAGGTACCTGCGAAGTACTAAGAGTTCCTTTTCGGATAACGTATAAATAGGTCCAAATATTAGTTCCTTCCCTAGTTCAAGTTCGATCTTATAACCCTAAGGTTAGTATTTAGGTAGAGCTTTTACTATTATCTCTTTTATAAAGAGGCGTTTCCATCTCTAATACTCTTATAAGATGTTAGGAGTACTATTAGTTACTCTAAGAACTCTAACTTATTAACCCTACGGACCTTCGCTGGTATCTATTAAGCCGGATCCTTATTTCTTAAGGCCATCCTTATTTGAAATTAAGGCAATATATGCCTCGACCGTCTTCCGGTTCGATTTCTTATCTACCGTCATCCTCTATCGGCGTATAGGGTAGAATCTAGCGATATCACCAGTTCGCTTAAATTTAAGTACTTTTCTTTTCCAGTTAATCGCTAGGTTATACTTTTCTAACCAAGGCATGCCTAGTATAATATAATAAGTGGCCATCCTAACTATATTAAAGGATATTTCCTTATAATATCATTGAATTATAAATAGTAGCGAGGTTATCTCCTTATTTATACTTCCTGTTAATAGTTTTAACCCGTCGGCTATCTATAAGTTATATAGATCCTTCTTCCTTCGTATTAGTAGGCCTATTAACCGTACTAACGCTTCGGAGATAAAATTTCTAGATGCTCTAGAATCTATTATTACTATAGTTCTCTAACTATTAATTCTAACCGGTATATTTACGTATATTATATACTCTATTAAGTATAACTATTATATTTTAGGGATTAGGATATTAATCTCCTTGTACTTCCCCGTAGCGTAAGGGATTACTCTTTTCCCGATTCGGGGAGAAATCCGGTAATTCTCTTTTATCGTATGTGTTTCTCACACTCGTCATGGAAATATACGTACCATTCCGATAAGTAACACTCCTTTATATCGGTATCGTACTTGAGGTGTTTATAGAGACTGCTATGCCATCTTTAATCATGATTTAGAAACTATTTACGACTTCTTTTTATTACTAAGTACTAATTACAGCTTAGGTTATTATAAGCCGTCTAAACTTTTCTACACGTGCGTATCCTAATTACTTTTCCCAAGTTTCTCTTTACTTAATCATGGATTAGGCACGTCGTATTAGTATAAGCCGTCTAATATATTACTCTATATTATAGATATATTAAGTCATTCCTAAATTCTTTCTATAAGAGTCTATCTAATACTTTCTCTTAGTAGAATTCTATTCTTTTCTTAAGTTCTGTCTGTGGATCTTTTAACGTAGAGGCGCGAGATTCTTTAAGGTATTTCCCCTTGCCCTTCGTAGGTTTATAGCTAAGATCTTCCCAGTCTAAATCGTCATTTTCTTAGCCTTACTTAGGATGTTCCTTCTAAGCCTAACCACCGTTACTATTATTATCGGAACCTAGTTCTTTTAACTATTCGTGAATTCGCGTAAGTCTTCCTTCGATTCTCCTAATATTTCTTTCTTTTCTGGTAATCTCTTCGCGTAATTCCTCTTCTCTATTTTTTAATTCCTTAATACTTTTATCTATTAGCCGATTAATAAGTACTAATAAATCTTCTATAATTACGTCTAGCTCTTCGTTATCGTATTCTACCTCTAGTTGATCCCTTAGAGGTCTAGTCGTCTTAATTAGTATTCTCTCTAATATATTCAACTATAGTCGTTTTACTATGTTTTTCGACCTGTAGTCTTTAGCGATGTAGCCCGGTTTACTATAGCTATAGCATTTCATTACTTTTCTATCCCCTTACTACTTCTTACCCCTGAATTTTCCTTTTTACTAAGTGAAGTCTAATTCTATTAGCATGGGTCTGTAAGGATTATATTACATATGTCTCTTATTATAATATCCTCCGGAATAGATCCCTACTCGTCCGAGTCTAGTAATGCTACTATTATAACGTAATTCCATCGCAAGCTCGTGAAGTTAGTTATTAATTCTTACTACGGCTTTAATAAGTATATCTAATATATTATATACTACTCCGTCTCGTATAATTTCTTTCTTAATATTATCCTTTAATCCTCTTCGATATATTATTATAAGTGCGTTGTCATCCCAGTTTATTCTTATAGAGTATTATTGAAACTAAGTTAAATACTCTAACGCTGACTTCTTCTACGTTAAATACTAGATAACTCGTATAGCTATACTTTCTTTATTTAAAGGTCTAAATATTCGTCTTATCTTAACACGGAAGCGTATAAAGCTCTCTATCTATGCTTTAATAGCGACGTTATTACTATTATCGGGGCCTTCTATATATCGCTTAAGATATAAGGCGGACTACCTCTAGGCCTATCCTCTTATATAAGTTATTATAAATAGTGGTTACTTACCTAATCTAATAGCGTCCCGGTTAAAAGAGAAGTATAGCTGCATCTATACTAACTACTCTTCTAACTTGTCCCGGTCGCTATAATACAGGTCTGGTTTAGTAATCTTAATACTATCCTTTACTTCAGCTGTTATTAACTGTCGTGAACCGCGTTCACTTAGGGTGGGGTTCCTTTCTCCTAAGGTACTCATCTTGAGGGTACTTAAAGTGTTACGACCCGTGACCTTTAGAGGTAGTTAGGGTCTAAGGTAGATCTCGTAGAGAGGAGTATTAAGGAGAAGGCAAGTAGGCTTTATACTAAACTAGTCTAGTATAGAATTATATTTAGTATCTAGGAGATTAGTCTAGTAGATAATATGAGTTAAGCACGAAGCTCCTATCTAAGTAGGAATACACGCTTTCTATATAGATATACGAGATCCTGCTAAGAGGTATAGTTCGGTAGATTACTTAGTAATCTACCCGTAATATAGTTCGCCTGATCGCTTAGTAATCTACCTATCTATGACGAGAAGTGCTCTCGCTAGGCGTAGTACAAGAACCGTTCGGTATGCTTGTAACACTTTAGCCCCCGCGTTTTTCTTCTTCTTCTTCTTCTTCCTCTTTTTCCTTGCGGGGATTTCCTGCTTAATACCCCGTGGGAGCCTCGACCTTGCTAGTTACTCCCCTGCTAGCGAGAAGGATGCGATTACTCTAGTCTCTACTATCTATTATACCGCTACTCTAATACCTATTACTTCGGTTAGTATCCTCTAAGTATCGGTCGTGCCAGCCTCCGTAAAAAGCCGCCGCTAGGCTTCCCTGAATTTAAGGTAGAAAAAGAGAATATATTTTATATCTTACTTCCTCTACCCGTATAAGTATTCGCCGCTATCTACTATTAGGATATATATACGGTAGAGGAAGTAGTTTAAGCCGATCTTTCCGCTTTAGAGCTAGGTCGCTATTAAGCTTTCTACTTTCCGTAGTATATAGTAGTAATCGAGCCGATTATTAAATAGGCCCCCTTACTAAGCGGGGGATATTAGCTGGCCCTAAAGGCCTGCCTTATACTTCTCCTACCTGTCGATCTAACGTCGCCGTACCTAGTACTTCACGTTCTCGTCGATTACCCTAGTACTCTAGTATTCCTCGGTTTTAGTACTCGAGGTATAGCCCTGTTTCTTCCTAGTAGTTATAACCGCCTTGTCCCAACAGTCGTAGCCTAAGGAGTCGAGGGCCTACCTCTCCTTCTCCTAGGTTAGAGTAGGTAGTAGGTCACGCCTCCTCCGCCGGCAGAGCCTATTCTAAATTATCCTGTTTCCATTTATTATTACGGAGTTAGCCCCTCTCGATACTTGGTATTATATAACTAGCCTATCGAGGTACTAGTCTATCGGTGCGATTACTGCCTCCGCCTTAAGAACTTGAACCGGGGTAGCCTTATAAGCCCCTTAATTAAAGGTATTATAATAGATTAGCGTAAGATAGATACTATCTAATTATAGCTTAAGCTAAAGAGCTTTTATAAAGTATAGATTTTTCTTAGATTTATAAATTTTTATTATTATTTTATTTATTAGTATTTATAAATTATATTACCCTTAATAGAGCTATTAAAGGGTAGTATAAAAGGCGTTAAGATAGGTCCTTTTAATTAGCTTAATAGAGCGGAGTATATATTTAATATACTCTATTAAGTATTTCTTAATATATTAATATTAAGATATTTTAGTCTTATATTACCTACGCGAGTTAAGATTAATATATTAGATTTTAAACTAGCTAGTATTTTATTATAACTCTAGGAATTAGGTTAATAGTATCTTATAGCCTTTTAAAGTAAGAAAATAAACTTAGTTAAAGAATATTATAAAACTTATAATAAGGAGTTACTTATAATAGTTATAGTCTTTAAGTAATAGAAATACTACCTAGAAGGTAGTTTCTATCTAGTTAAAGTACATTAATTATAATAACTTAAGGGGTTTTATAAATATAAAGGCCTTAAATAGTTAATAGACGAGATAGGTAATAAGACTCTTAACTTATAACTTTATTATTAAGTATAGGCTAGGTAAGACTAACCTAGCTAATATACTATTAAAACGCCTTAATTATAAAAGTAAGAGTAGGGTAATAAATAAACTTATCTCTATATTATAATAAAAGCTATTAATAGTAGTAGGTTTATTAAACCCTATTTTCTATACTATAATTAAAGCCTACGTATTTCCTATACTAGGATAGGGCTTATAACCCTCTAGTAATAGAGGTGAACTAACTATAATATATAATATATATATAAGGTAGTTATAGATACTAGTACTAGCCGTAAGATTAGTAGTACTAGGAATTATTAATATAGCTATTAGAATAATAGTTTTAGATAGAGTATATCTATTAAGGCGTAGGGACCTTTAACCTAAAATTATAAAGAGTATAAGTAAGATACTACCTTAATATACTTATAACGTAGCTAAGAAATAGCTTAACCCTATTACTAGAACTATTAGTTATAAATAACTTATTCTATATTTTCTAGCTAGTATAATAGTAGAGAATAAAATAGTATATACTATAACTTTAAAGTCTATAATTAAATTAATTAAAGTACTTTAGTAAGAAGATGTTTTTATTAGCTAGCGATATATAGGTAAAATAATAGATAGATAAGTTAAGAGAGCCGGTTAATAGATATTTAATAGTTAAGGTTTACTTAGATATAATAAGAAGTTATATATTCCTAAAGACTTATTAGTCTATAAAGAGCTATTAAAATACTATTATAATAACCCTTTAATAGAGTATTTTAGGCTTAATAAGACACTTAGTCTCCTTTACTAAAAGTATACCTAGATAGATATAAAGGCGGATATTAAAGAATATATTAGTTCTTATAATATTTATTAAAGAGTTAAGGTGGAATAATATTAATTATATAGCGACTTAATTATACTTCCTAAGCTAACTAGGTTATAAAGGTTAATTATAATAGATTTTATTATAAATCTTCCCCTATATAAATAGTATAAAGGTATTTATAATACTATCCTTATAATTATTAATAGGTATATAAAGATACTTTACTACCTTCTTATATAAAAGGATTATAAGGTAACTAATCTTATAAATATCTTATTTAAGGAAGTCTTCCTAAAGTATAATATACCTAATAATATTATATTAGATTAAGGGAGTCTATTTATAAGCCCTTATTAGTCTAACTTATACTACTATTTAAAGTTAAATTATAGGTTAAGTATAGCCTTCTATTTATAAACTAATAGTTAAATAGAATATTAGAATTAAATATTAAAATATTATTTAAGAACTTACTATAATAATAGATAAGATAATTAGGTAGAGTTATTACCCCTAGTTAAATTTATATATTATAGTATAAAGAATATAATAATAGGCTATAATCCTTTTAAGCTTTATTATAACTATTAGCCTAAGATTCTTATATATTCTAGGGATAGAACTTACTAAGAGGAGGTACTAAATATAAGATAATATATTTAAAAACTTTATAAATTATATAAAGACCTATTAAGTTAATAGTAAGATATATTAGAAATATAAGTAAAGTTTTATAATAGGAAGTATAAGCTAATATCTTTTAATTAAGGAGACTTAGTTATATTAAATATAAAGAACTTAAAGTAAAAGTAACTAAGTAGGAAGCTATCTTATAAGCTTATTAATCTATTTTATATCTTTAGACCTATTAGTAAGTAGGTATATTACCTAGTATTACTATTAATATATATAATCTACCCTATTTTTTATATTTCTCTCTTAGAGCTATATATATATAGGTAAGGTAATACCTTTATACCTAAGCTACTACCTCTAGAACTTATTAATAATAATAAGTAGTAGGAGTTAGAAGAGATTTTAGATAAGAAGATAAGGAAGGGTAAACTCTAGTATCTTATTAAGTAGAAGGGATATCCTCCCTAATATAATTAATAGGTTCTAGAAGAAAATCTAGAAGATATATAAAAAATATATAAAGACTTTAATAAGAAGTAAAAGTACTATTATTATAAGTAGGAGTTATAAATATTAAAATAGAGTTAGAGAATATAGTAAAGGATATTTAATTAGTTACTTAAAAGTAAGTATAAAGAGTATTAATCTCTTTAATCTTACTTACTAGGAGTAGGTAAAACGCCTTAGGGGCGCTAGTATATAAGGATAACTTAGAAAAGAAATAAAAAACTATCTAATTAAATTAGGAGAAGGAAACCTAGTATTAAGTAGTTAAAGCTTACTTAGCTACTTATATAAGCGTAGGTAATATAATATTAATATACTAGGTACCTACTTCTTATTATTTATATCTATCTTATCCTCTAGGCTAGAGGCTAAGGGCTTAAGGCCTATTTAAAGATATATAAGTAATAGTTATAATAAGTAATAAATATAATAAAAGTATAAGGGAGTATACCTTAATTTACTTAATATTATAAATACTTATAAGGATTTTATTAATATATTTTATTATTTAAAGAATTATAGTTTATACTTCTAATATACTTATTAATTTCTTTTTACTACTAAGATATACTATAATATAGTTATAAGAAGCTAGCTTAAAGTAGATAATAACTATAATATTTATAAGGGTAACACCTACTACTTAAAGCTTTAACTTATCCTCTAGAGTATCTAGATAATCTATATTATTAATTAATTAATAGAGCTTAATTACTTTATTATAAACTAGGATTATATTATAAAAAATCTAGAAGTTAAGTAATTAGTATATACTATAATTATAAAAGTAACTTAAAAATATAGGGAAAACCTACTAGTTTATAATTATAATAGACTTTTAAATAATAGTTATACTACTTAAGTATTATTTTCTTTTTATTAATAATTATAAATATAGTATTACTTATACTATTAATATATATATTAAGTATAATATAATTATAAATACTTATACTTTATAGGTCTTTTATTAATATAATAAATATACCTCTTATATATATTTTATTTTAGATAGGGAGCTCCCTAGGAATATATAACTAGGGAAGCGGGGGTAAGAATAATATACTACTTTATATTAACTATATAGTTAAGATATACCTAAGTACTTATATCTATAAAAGAGGGATAATAAGTAGGTATAACTAGATTTTTATATAAGTTAAATAAGTTATTAATACTTACGGCGGAGTTAAGGTAGGAAGTAGGCTTAGGAATAGGCTTATATAATAGAGGAGTAGGCTCTTTAATAGAATCTTTAATAGGAATCTTTATAGGATTTATAATAGGAGTTTTTATAAGATCCTTAATAATTAGATTATCTAACTAGGCGTTAGGATCTACTTCTACTTTTATTATAAAAGCTAGGCGTATTATATATATTTTATATTAGATTAAGCTATATTATATTAGCTATATTTACGTAAAGAGCTAGTAAACTAACTTATAAATAATATCTAAGATATTAAGATATTAGATATTATATTATATAATTAGCTATTATTACGTATATTATATATATTATATATATAAAAAGAGAGGGCGCTAAGTACCTAGAAGAATATTAATAATAGTTATAAAAGAGAAAGTATTAAGGAAAATTTTAGGTATTATAATAATAATACTAAGGCGCTAAGACTATATTAATATAGCTATTATTATTATTTATATAGATTTATTATATATAATATATATACCTTAGATTATAATATCTACTTATAATAGATAGCTATATTATAATATAAAGCTATAAGTATTATATATTATAATTATAATATAGATTAATCTTACTTTATTAAGTTCTTTTCCTTATATCTTATACTAGGTTTAAAGGTTTTTATTAAACTTAATTAAATAGGCTATTTATATTAAACTCGAGGGTAAGTTTCTTTAAGAGAGGAGGTAATTATTATAACCTACTTAATAGGCTATATAATATATACGCTTAGTATACGTTACGCCCTTATATTAACCTATAAGTAGAAATAATATATAAGGCTTACTAGTTCTCTTTAAGGGGTTTATTAGATCCCCCGTAGAATAATTCTTAGATTTCTTAAGAATTAGTCTTACTATAAAAATAGACTAATTTTATATTACTATATAACCCTTATAATTTATAATTATAATATAAACCTTATATAACTAATAAGAGACCCCTTAAAAAGACCCCTTAAATAATATATATAATATATACGCGATATATCTATATAGTAATAGAGGTATTAATTAATATATCTACTATACTTATTCTATATATAATTACTATTAATTAATTAATTAATTAATTATACTCTTATACTAGCTAAAAAGCTAATAAGGGTAGGCTATTTAGGGGTATATATTACGTATATATTATTCGGGGAGAAACCCTACTATAAGGATAAAAACTCCACCTGATAATTACGGTTCTCTTAACTATTTATAACTCCTTCCCTCCCCCCCCTAGTAGGCCTACTACTAGGGAGGTAATGGAGGGGTTAGGTTTACTACCTATTACACTAAAGTTTCGTTTATAAGTAAAACTCCTTTTCCTTATCTAGGGCCTAGCCCCTTTCTCTTTTCTATCTCTACTAGCTATTCTTAATCTAATCCGTTTAGCGTAATAGATAAATCCTTATAACGGATAATTCCTTATAGTCCCGGTTATAACGTCTATAACGGGGAGGGTATATACGTAAAGGGAGGTGATAGAACTAGTACTTACCTACTAGTCTATCGGTGCTAGGTACTGCTAGGTAACGAGGCCAGTAGCCCTAGCGTACTTATAGACCATTAGGTAGGAAGGCTAATATCCACGTATCTCTATACGGGTTAGGCCTCTACTACCTACTACTATATTATAGGGACTACCTAGGTACGGTTAAGCATCCCCCCGCCGTATAGTAGTAAGGTAGCGGATACCCGGTATATTTACCGCGGTTATATCGGCCGCTACTATTAAGGTATATGCGTGTAAAAGATAATAGGTACTATTAGTTAACTAGACCGGCAGCCCTATCGCGCTTATAAGCTATTAGGTGAGGAGTCTAATACCTACGTCCTATTTCAGGTTAGGTACCTACTACCTACAGCCGTACCGTAAGGACTACCTAGGAAGGGGACTGGAGTATCCTCGCCGCCGTACGGTAGTAATGGCGGTAGTATATACCCGGTATACTATCTAGCTTACGCTCGATTATTAAGAGGAAGGAAGGGCTGGCTCTATAGTATTACTATCTTTTTATTATACTGTTATTATCTGTGTATACTATAGCTGCCCTGAGGTAGGCAGACTCAGGCTACCTAGACCGCGCGGAGCGGGATCGGCTGGAGTGTAAGGACGTGGCCTCGTAAGAGACCCTGTGGCGGGTATAGGTATAGAAGTACCATATATATCCTGTAATACTGTAGAGGCTTTATATCGGTAGTATTTCTATCGTCTTATACTGGTATTACTAGTATTACTGGTATGTCGCGTTTATAACACGCGTAGGGAAGCGGAGGCTATATTAGGGAGAGGTGGAAGGGTATTTATATGGTATACATTTTTTGTCTATATCTGTGTATTCTATCGCGTTGAATCTTTTACCGTAATCTTCTAAGAGTTCTCCTTCTATCTTCTCTATTTCTCTGTCGCGTTAGCGTTCCTATTCTCGTTATTACTATACTCTACCTGCGTATCGATTCCGTAATAACTAGATAACCCTAGACGGTGCTTCTAAAATACCGTGAGATCTCTTAGCTCTCCTAGTACCGAGATACTAGAAGGTTCGTAGCCGGCACCACGTACAGGTAGATCTCGTCGCCGGCTTATAATTACTATTACTATTATTATTACTATTATTTATTATTACTATTACTTACTATTACTATTATAAGGGATTAATATTAACTTAATATTATAATACTTTAAATATTTTACTACTTTAAAGTATTCTAGTAATATTATTATATTTATTATTTTTAATAATATTATTAATATAAGATATTTACTACTTTATATATAATTATTATTAATCTTTAAAGGTATATAACTTAATTATATAACTTAATTAAAATTATTAAGTACTATCTTTAAGTAGATTAATAATAGGAAGGGGTCTATCGTTAAGGGGTCTCTTATTAGCTACACGGGGTCTCTCCTGAGCCGTACCCCCCTAAATACATGATTCCAACGCTGGTCCAATTACCCCTCATCACGCTCCTAGGAGCGCTCCAGCAACCAAGGACACTTCCTTGGGTATCGGAGTCATTGCAAACGATGGAGAGGCTTCCTCAGGAGTTACTTCGCTTGCTTCTTGAGAATGTCAAGTCGAGCCGAGATCTCCAAGCTATCCGTCTCCTCAACAAAGCACTCGCAGCAGCAGCCAACCCATTCCTCTTCCGCACGATCCCAGTATGGCTCAGTCTCAGAAGCCTACAGAGTCTCACCTTCGTATCCGAGCACTCTGAGCTAGCTTCTTACGTCCACACTATTGTAAGACGCACTATGGTAAAAGTTTAGACATTAATAGATTGAGCTACACGGTGAAGAACGGTTTACTTTCCAAACGTGCCCCGTGAGCTGCTTATGTGCCTGCATGGAAGAAATTGACTTTGAGATCACCCAGATCCTCTCACCGTCGCGGTTCATTGATCACGACGACATCTACGCCTATGAAGCTTCGGTACGGAATCGGCTTGAATATCAACCCTCCTCTTTGAGTTCGCACGAGCTTAGCGTGGGTCGACACATGGTAGCCTACAGCAGCTACATGGAGGAACAACGCCTTTTGACAACGAAGAATCTGGACGTCAAGAGCTTAAGTCGTGCACTGAGCAGATTTACATCCCTGGAAGAAATGAATATTGATCTCATGGCGAAGCGGATTGGGCTCCGAGAGTTGACAGAAGCCTTTGGAGCGTTCAAATATGATGATCTATTGACAAGGGACTGCGAGTACACCCTACCCGTTGTTTTTCGAGCCCTGTCGCAATCAACGGCGGAACTCAAGACCTTTAGCCTCGGACATGGCGCGGACATGATTGGTGACCAGATTGGCAATCCGACCCTTGGAGATGATGTCTCTGCCGGAGACGATTCCAACTCTTTGCGACAGTTCAGCCCAGGCCGCCATCAGGGTATGATCACGGAGCCACATTCATTAGAGACAATGCCCTGCATCTCCACCCGCGTAATGTATGCAACTTTTGGGTGGCAGCATGAGGATCAGTGTCGGTATATTTTGAGGGGATTACAGAGACTTGCAATCCGCGTATCTAGCATTCCGACAGCCGATCCGCTGTCTCTGTCAGAAATGGCTACTGCTCTTCAGCATCTTATCATCTTTGCCCCTCTCCTCCGGACAATCTTTCTCAAGCAATTCCTCGGTGACCTCCCACGTTGCCCAACCATGATAGACATCTTTGGCTATCATCATCTGAGACATCTACAAAACTTGGACCTTTGGGGTTACAACGCTAAAGAGCAAGATCTAATTGACTTCCTCACAACGCACTCTGCCACCATTATCAACGTCCGCTTCCGCGCGATGTACATCACAGACTCTCGCTGGGCCCAAATCCTTCCTCGCTTGAGAAACATCACTTTTCCGGTCCTACAGACCTTTGTTCTTGATGACTGTGGTGAGAATATCAAGCTCCTCCAGGCCCAGGATTACATATTGCGCAGGTCGGAGAACAATCCTATTTTTAAGGAAGCGGAACGCTTGAGTGACCTACTGACCGACGAGGAAGATGAAATACAGAGCGCCACATGAGAACTTCAGTTGACATCACGCGATTTGTCTTAGGTTTATATACATACAAGCTCGTGGCCTTACGGCCAAAATTTGCATGCGGCTGTGTGATATTAACCTACACCCACACCGGCGGGACCAAGTACTACAATCTGCATAGCCAGTCGATCGCCAGGAGAGACGCGTCTGAATGATATATGTAGTACGCTTTGATGTGTCCACTTGTGTCACTCAGCATCACCGTCTACTCCGAGTACCAGCCCCATCCACCCGACATCATACCCACCCCGCGCCCCCTATAGATCAGCAAAGACTCGAGTCATGAAATAATTAATTCTTTTCATCAAATCAATCGTACTACGGTTCTCAGACTACCAACGTGCTTCCTAAAATGTGCCGCGCACCACCTTCCACTTAATCTTGGAGGCCCACAAAGGAAACCTTCATGAAAATATGCGCTGGAGGCTGACTGAGAACGAATATTCCAAACCAGATAGTGCAACGAAGGATCTATACGTCCCCTAAGATAAAGTATTACTATCAAACATACAAATATTAATCCTCTAGCGTGGGTCCGAACATCGGGTCTATACATAGCATCCAGAAGCATATGATCCCCAATCCTATGCCATACCCATATCGATTCACGAGTCACAATTACAAGACACGCAATACGCAACCTTCGTCCTAACAGATAGCAACGCAGAAATACGAATACGCAACACACCACGTTCTTGCCCAAGTGAAAACTCACGACCGCGTAGAAAATAGACACGGCAATCTCACTTCAACTATCATTAACCCACCATGAGCACTCCCCCCCCCGCCCCACAAAATCCCTCCCTCCCTTCATCCACCAATCTACCTCGAACCCTTCCAAAAAAACAACCCAAATACTCCCTACATACCTCACATAACAGCATCCATCTATCCATCAACTCAGCCCCAGCCCCTTATCGTACACACCACACCCTATCACACCACACCATCCCATCTTGGTACACTCCAACTCAACTCACTATACTTAGCCCATAAATAGTGTACAGGTAAAGGTATGCAAGGGGATAGATGTTGGATGTTATAGAATATAGATTGAAGGAGGAGTATAGGTAAGTGTGGGAGGATTATGGGGGAAAGTAGATGAGGTGGGTGAGGAAGGGGGGTTTTGGGTATGGGAATGGGGATAGAAGATGGAGGCATAGGGGGATAGAGGCATGGGGGATAGAGGAACAGAGGGATAGGGGATCAGGGTGGAGGTGTTTTTGAAGGGTGAGTCGGTTCCTCCTTAATCGAAGCCGAGTCCGATTTCACAATATCGACATATCGTACGGAGTATGGGACAAGCAGTTCAGTCATGATAATGGGGCAAGATGTCGGATAAGCCCGAAATACAAATATGGACTTGATATTCATATTGGTTAGTAAGTAGTCCTAACTCGCTGTTCTGGATGCAGGAAAACGATACATGAAGTATGTATGATACGCACGACCGTGCAAGCGCTATGCAAGTTCCTCCCTTCGCTGAAAACATATACAATGCTGAACATGAGCATACCGTATGTCCTGCTATGCTCAAGAAAAGACCAACGGTCTCAAACCCCGTCCATATATCACACCCGTGAACCTCGTCTCAAGCACCCGCCCCCACAATCTCATCCCCAGTCCCAGAATCAGTAGTATCATTCCCCGTACCCGTATGATCGCTTCCATTCTCCTTCCCCAACCCCAACGACGACACCTTTTCCTTCTCAAACCTCACAGGCCCCGTGACCTTACTGTTGAGATTGGCTTTGGGCGACTTATACACACCGTTCTTCGCGCCACCGCTGCCGGCGGTCTTCTTCCCGTTGTCCGCGAGGGCGGGTGTGGCCTGGCTGAAATCTTTCCATTTGCGCCAGCCGTCGAAGTCGATGAGGGCTTGCATGCAGCCCCATTCCATGACTTTGCGGGTTAGCCATTCGAAATTGACGGGCTGTGAGGGATGAGTTAGCGGTGTAGGATGGAGTGGTGTGGAGGGATAGTTGGGAATTGTGTACCTTGGTCAGAAAGTCGTTGCAGCCGGCCGCGAGGGCCTCGTGTCTGTCGCTTTGTAGGGAGCTGGCTGTTAAGGCGACGATGATGACTGGGCTTTTGAAGAGTGCCGTGTTCATCAGGCTGTCTACACGGTCTGGCATGCCGTCAACGGTGTTTCCATTCGGGAAGGTGGGCGTTGTGGACGCGCTGTTCGAGAAGACGCCAATGTTGTTGACCCGCTCTAGTCGTCTGATCTCCTTGGTGGCATCCAAACCATTCATCACTGGTAGTTGAATATCCATCAGCACCAAATGAAATCCTCCCTCTCGCCATTTGGTAACAGCATCTTTTCCGTTCATGGCTGTACTCCATCGGACTTTCAGCCGCTTCATGAAAGCTTCCAAAAGGCGCAAGTTTATTATATTGTCTTCGACGATGAGAACATTAATAGGAGGGACTGCGCCATCGCGTACAGAACCGGAGGCCTGCGGTGTCTGATCCACAGTTTTCTTAGACCGTTTGTTGTTAGGCTTTGGTCGAGGTGAGGCATTACGGGGTACTGGTGGAGTAATAGGTTTGTGGGTAGTGACTTCTTCAGGTATCGGTGGGGTAGGCATAGGCGGAGGATTGGGGGTTTTATCTAGTGACGTTCAGCTGAGGCTCACCGTTATCCATATTGCACTAACCTACCATGACTCTGTTGCGCGTTAGCCACTCCTTGTGCTGTCGTAGGCGAGGAGGTATGCTGTCGCCCGAACTTGGGCCTCGCATGTGATTGCCGTACCATACGACCACCTGGGGACGGCAGATTGGTCGGGTGCCCAGTCGTAAGTACGCCGATAGAGCGTGAAGCTTGATGTGAGCTCGTTTGTGGGCTCGGGACGGGCATGTTGGTCGGGAGATGAGGTGATCGCTGGCCTGGCGGGGGCATAGGTGGGAAGTAATCAGTGCCGTTCTCACGGGGTCGGACATCATCGGTAAGGTAGTGTGCAATGGCCATGTGTGGAGAGTGCTTCGGCGTCCGCTTTTGGGGTACGTCAATGACGAGTGCCTCCTCCACAGCTTGACCACCAGGGTAGTTTATCTCGAGTATTTTCGATACAGCCTCTTCGGGTCCCAGTATACGTTCGGTTTGTGTATGCCTGCCTGAGGGACGTCGGAATATGATACGTAATGTAACATCCGGGGAATCAAAACTTCGGCCAAGAGAGTTGGCGTACTTCTTCAAAATCATATCCCTTACATCATCCACCAGATCCTCCTCGTTGATCATGACCTGCGTGGCGGACGACCCTGGCCGTTTCACCCATATCTTTCTGCGCTGCATCATTAGAGACGTTGGGCTGGATCCGAGTGATTCTAGGTTTGCGGGGAGTCGATGTGGACTTTCGGGCCGAAGAAGATTGTCGATAACGTGTAATTGGGAGTTGTCGATGTTAGATTGTTCCCTGTGTGCTATGTGTGAGGGCGAAGGGGCAATGCTGCTGTAGGCATCTGCTTCTGCCAGGTGTCCTGGTTGTTTCCCAAGCGGCTCTTCAACCTCCAGTCCTTCTTCAGAACGGCCTGTGAGCTTCGGTGTGGGTGCCTCGATGGCTAAGGTGGGAATATTCTTATCCGGAGGCGGCGTTCTCGGAGTTTCAGGACTTATAGCGGGTGTGTGCGTTGCTTCTCCTTGTGTGGGGATGTCTGACGGTATGCTAGGGGGAACGTGTGGTAAGGGTTCCGTATCTTCAAAGACGGGGATCGGGAGGGATTGTTTTCGATTCTTGGAGAGCCGAGTAGTACTCTTACTCCAACTGCGGCCTTCTCCCCACTGATTAGGTGTGATGGGCGAGTCTGATGTCGAGGATCTGGTGGAAGAGAAGGTTGAGCTGCGGCGGAATAGCGGCTGTAGACGCGCTTTCAAGTCGCCCATGATCCATTCATCACCCTCTCATCGCGACTATCAATGTGCTATAAGTATCATTCCACCTCTTATATTTCAATGGGGAACGAGATCGACTTCGCTGTCCTAGAACACAATCTCAGTCAGCCTAGTCAATCGCGGTCTCCACTCAATTTCATATCTACGCTGCCCGTTCTTTTCTGGGCCAGACCATGCAGGTTTGACGTACTTTTGCTTCTACGCCTGTTTGGTTTGTAACTTTGGTAACTAAGAGTTCAATTGTTAACAGGCGACTGTTTGTAAAGCTATCATCATTATTTCAGGGTCTACGTGTAAGCAATACTATTGACTTCGAGGAGTCCTACTTGTGTTGTTCTTGCAGGGAATCTTTCTTGCTTATGCAGCTATTTTACTTCCCTGCGCAGATCTCCCGCTGGCCTTCATGAAACCCCTAAAGCATACTAGAGAAGCTAGGGGCTTCTAAGCCGTCGGCGTCCTTCAGATATTTTACATAGGCCTATATATACGCTAAAGCTACCTAAGCTACTCTATCAATAATCTCTGTAATATAGAATATATATCTAGCTTATTATCTTATAAACTTTAATATACTTATTATTATTAGAAGTCTCGTACTTACTATTATACTTCCTCTTTACCTTACTTCTTAAAACATATATATATTATACTAAGAAATGCCTGTGAAAATCCAGATTTTCACATTTCACCCCTGGTACCTGGCGTTGGTCACATCGGACAACATCAGCCATATCATATGCACCCATGCACCAATTTGAATGATTCTGACAGCGTTGGAATCGCTGGAATGCGAAGTATCTTTTGCGCCACTCAGACTGATATCATATGCATTGGTAGGTGACTGGAGTAGAGGCGGAGCAATATCAGGACTTTTGATGTTCGCCGTCACAGCCACGGTCGCACCATTTTGGTAGGTGAAACCATTCAGTGCGACATATCTTTTGCATCACTACACCGAGTCTAATTATTTTTGAATCATTGAGTAGCATAGAATGGACTGAGTAAGAATTTTCAGCTAAAAATTATCATAATACGTCGGTGCATACGTGGGTACCTTATAACGCGAAGAATTGCCAGAGTTTTGACGTTCGCGCTATTCTAGTCCAGGAAAGGAATCTGCCAATGTTCCCATATTCTATTATATAAAAGGACCTTTAACTTTTACCTTATAAAATGATCATAAGTTAGTCGAAGCATTGTTGGCAACTCCTTTAGATAGTCAAGACAGGTGTCTGCGAATGCCATTGCTGTACGAGCAAGCAAAATCACGCGCAAGAGAAAGCACAAACCGCCATAATCATCGATGCAATGGTCTTAATACATGCGTCTCACTTTTCGGCCAACCGTTACAAAAAATACAACGCCAAGCAAGAAAACATGTCCAGCCTCTCAAGTATCAAAAGTGCTGCGGTTGAAGAAATCTTGAGGATCTACCTATATCGAATGCCGTTCGACTGTCTTCTGTTGGAGTTTCGGGTCGCTGTGGGGATCCAAGTCATCCCTCGCCGCAGCCATGGATGGCATAATCTAAACGGTCCTCTCAGCAGCGGTACTCTGGACCTGGAGAAGGATGACGTAGCTATTGTCTTACTTTACCGTGCCCTTCGCATAAGGTCTAGCAAAAATGGAAGTCATCTGCCTTGCCTAATGCCTATCAGTGTTTTCAAAACAATGTTGTTGTATTTCTGCGGCCGAGGTTTTAATCACGAGCCAATCGGATTCTGGGAGGTCTCAAAATACTTTTTGATAACTCTCCATCTAATGAATAGCCAGTCTAGCTTCCTCGCATTCGGATAACCCATGTAGCGAACGAGGTAAGAGAATCGATGTAGATTTCAGATTCAGAGAATGGTTTATTTCTTTGGAGAGATCCTGTCAAGAACCGAAGCCAGATGCGCGTAATCTAAGTAACTGAAGAACCCAGTGCGCACCGATCAGCTTTTGATTGGTGCGTGATTGAAATTGTAAGCCGAACCCTTCGAACCCTTCGATCAATTATTATGTAATTCAGTATCTTGAAACGCAGTACGTCTGAGCTGAGTCATTGCCAAGGCGAGGGCGCAGCCAACAGATTCCTTCGAAGAATTGGTATCTCCGTCCGTCGGACTTCTACCGAAGACAGTAAGTAAATGACCACATCGCTCGAAAGCCGCCCTACAGATCACACTGCGCACTAGTGATCATGTCTCCCTACAAGAGCGTCAGTTGATGATCGACCTCATTGAAAACAAGGTGTATTCTTTGCCCATCTTGCCAACCGACTATGACGTACAAACATGGTCTTCGCCTTCCTTCCAGGCACAATCTTCAGATATGTAAAGGCCGCTGAGAGACGCAAATGCTTCCCATCATCAAAATCAACATCTGCTCTTTCACTTTCGTCATCAAGAAGAAAAAAGACCTCAGATACAACTCAACTACGACAAAACCACATCCTTCCACCAAACTCCCCATCCACACACAAAAACCAAATCTAAAACCCCACCTCACCATCCCCCTCAAACCATGCATTTCACACCCCGCACCGCCAGCATCCTCCCCCTCTCCACATTCCAGCTACACGCCTCCGCCGCCCCGACCGCCGTCGATGCCCCCGCCGCCATCATCGCCAAGCGTGGCGACATCCTCGAGGACACACCAGGCGATCTGGCGGGCGACGACCTGAAAGCATGGAATGATTGCGTTGCGGTGACGGCGAGCGAAAATGGATTCAGCTGTCTTCAGTTGGGCGGTAAGGCTACGAAGGATGGCTGCTTGGCGGCTGAGAACACGATTCAGAAACCCGTGTGAAAATAAGGGCGTGCAGGCGAGATTGACGCAGATTTACTGCGAGGGGAATCCGAGGGGGAAATTCTGTTAGACTGGACCGGACTAGATGTAAAGTATCGAAGTGGAATCAGGAAGGGGGATTCTGATCTTTCGTGGCTGGTTTTTCTCTGTATGTGGTCAGAGTGGATAGATTGACTTACGACTATCATAACGTTCATTACATATTGAAAATCAACACACTCATCGAGATCTACATACGCTACGTGCTAGCCTTTCCATTGTCTCTTACGCTAGAAAACGTATGAATTCTGTGTTGAACGATCTCAGGGGTCTGATGGATGATATGATAGCTATGCTAGGTGTCTGAAAAGGTGTCTAGGAATAAGACAACGAGACAACAAGACTATATAGACGTGGCCGTTCGCTTATTGTCTTGGCAGAAGGGCTTATTTCCAACATTCTCTACTTAAGGAGTAGAGTCATAAGAGTTCGCGTGCCCGACAACCAGTTTTTGGTACCGACCCCTCGGCCGTTGGGAGTCGACTATTTTGTAGGCGAGAAAATCCAGATGATACACCTACTTTTATGCGCCTACTTGCACTCATCCCATATAACGTACATCGGACGTAGGAACGACGTATCCTTTATGCTCTTGGTGGGTGACACGGCGCTCCTACACCAACCTCACCCCGTCTATAAGCCGATCTCGTCAGCCGGAATCCTTGAGCCAAGAATTTCAACGCAGCTTTGGTGAGTAATTTGTTGACAATTTGAACCATCTTGAAGTTATCAGGCCTTCGAACAGTGCCCTCAACTGGCTATTCTCGACCTGCAGGAACACCGTGGCCCCTTATCTCGTCATCTCATAGTACCGAACAGTGTGTCTGCTTAGCTTGACATCGCTGAAACTATTCAAGGAGATGAGAATTTTTATAGGTTCGTATAAGTCTATTGCCATGTAAGGTCGCTAAGGCAAGCTTGATAGCGCGAGTTCAGGCCAGTGCTCTGTCATGTTCGAAAACGTTTCCCCTCTAGATCGAGACCGTTCGTTCTCTAGGAGCCCCATTTCATCTATTAGAGCAAGCGCCTCTACAGAAAACAGCCAGAAACCGAAAGCAGGCCTCACAGCCTTTTCCAGATCCTCGTTATTGTATTTCTCATCTTCGGCGCCAACCGGCCAGTTTACTTTCTTGTTCTTAAGGAAGCCGTCATCTGGGCCACGGCCGTTCCACTGATCATCTTCTTTCTGTAACCATATTTTTGCGCTCGTGCGATCAGAAATCTCATCTCCTCCTATAGTCGGGTCGAAGGCCAGAAGAAACCGATACTCGATCCTGGGTGGAGAAATATGCCATCTCTGCAGCAGTTGTAGCCAGCGTCGAAGCACGTCTCGCGAATCAACCAGGCCTGTTAGATATCTCAAGTCATGGGCTATGGGCCGTGGATCGCGATGTAAACGCTCGAAACTTGGTGGTATCGGCAAAATTGGTAGAGAGCGGTTGAATATAGTCTCGGACGTTCCTAGTCCGCTCCATACACCAAGGATCCTCCGCCCAACTCCAGGAGTCGAGATAAACCAGACCTCGCGTAGTTGTGTGAGAGTCTCTACAAAAGCTGACCTGACTTCGGGATCGAGATCTGAAGACTGCAACCCGTAGAGATCGGTTGCGCTGAGACCATTTCCGTCCATTGCTAAATTGAGGAGGCCGATATGGCGGGGATCGTAGATGGTCTTCAGATGATATAGAAAATCAACCAGAGTATCTTTCGCTGGCCATTCTGCGCTGATATGAAGGAAGTCCCACTCAGGATTGAAGTGAACAGTCCCATGACCCGTCGCTCCCCGTGTAAACCTACAGGGAAGATGGACTCGATAGAAGATCAAAGCTTCCTCTCTCGACTCCCTGTTTACCAGCAGAAGCTTGCTCAATAATTGGCTCCCATCTACAATGGTGAAAAAGCGCTCGCTATTACTGGTAGATTCAGGATTTTCCCCTGCTTGGGTGGCTGTTTGCCCTCTCTGATTATTGAGGCGCAAGTGGAGGATACGCTGGCGTTGCAACGTGTACTGCCATATCTTCAAGCGGAGTTCTTTTGGTAGTAGAGGGAAGAGAGGGAAGTTCGATTCCTCATTATGATCGGCTTGACTGCAGTTGAATATCTGGAGATGAGGCTGAGATGACATGTTTAATGTGTTGATAGTTTCCGGGCCTGTTCAGCTGGTTCTTGCTCGAAAGTGGAACGTCAGTTGTAGAGGACAATGGATTGATGCGTCCGAATAGTGGTAAGAAATCGAAAAGAAGGGTCAGAGGATTTGAACAACCATCAAGTCACAATGACGACACTAACACCAGCTTTCAACTTAATCTACCTTATCTATCTTATAAGGATATTTAGATCTAGCTTTCTTCTAAATAAGATAGTTTAATTAAGCTTTAACTAGCCTAGGCTTAAACTATATCTTAAGCCTTATACAGAAAATTATACCTAACTAGTCTTATAAAATCTATATAACTAGCGTAGTATTAGTAATAAAAGTAAGTCTACTAGTCTACTATATAACTATAATATTAAAATAACGCCTCGAGAATTAAAGCTACTATAGTAATAAGAGTATAGGTATATAGTCTACGATACGTATAGTACAAGGTAGTAAGATCCGGGGTTCGTTACATGAAAGGGGGTAGGAGAACTTGATCTCATAGAAAGTGTTGTTCTACCAATTTGACGTCTCGAGTAACATTTACATACATTATGAGTGGTGAAATAGCTTACGCAGTAGAAACCACAAGATAACGCGAGAAGGGAAACCAGCTACAAAGGCTACGCGGCTGCGGCTGCGGCTGTTGTGAGCCTCTGTATAGCCCAAATCCATGGGTATCCTATCATTGAATATAGAAGCCACGCAACAGTAGTGTCGGAGATAGATGTCTTAGTTTCTATCATATTATACTCCTTGGACGACGAGAGGCGACGACATCACCTGCTCCAACAGGTTGTTAGGACCTTGCCCCTTCAGCATCCCGTCGTCTTCGGGCTCTCTGAATGGAGCGTCCTGCCAGAGATCGCATCGAAAATGTTTCATCGGATCCGATGACAGAAGAGAAGTTACCAAGAATGAGGTCGCCGAACTTCACTACTGATCGATATTTGAGTGGGGTTTCCTCGTATCTTGGCCATCTTAGATCCTCCCCACCGTTCGGATTACCATTCGAGATGAAGTTGACGTATTTCTTTTGCATGAGTTTGGCCATTTTGGGGATTACGAATGCAGGTGGATCTTCGGTTGGATAGTACTAGAACTGGGTGAGCAAGCTGGACAATCAGATGAGCAGTAAGGATGAACGAATGGTGAAAGGCACATCCGACCCATGAATTGCCGGCTTGGCACTGAAGAGATATCTCCAGGTCAGAGTAGCAGAGTTATTTTTTATAACTGCGTTGGTCAGATAATGATTGTTGCACGAGACGGCAATGTCGTCTAAAAGATCAGAAACCGCGTTGATCTTGGTTATCTCCGATGTTTCCTTCTTTTCTGGTATCCCGTAATAATTGTCTTTCTTCATAGTGTCAAGGACTGAACTAGGTGTAGATGGATAAAGGTGCCTCATGTAGTCTCTGAGGGTCTGATCATTCCGGATCCAAGGCGGCGTGAAGAGAAGTCCATCAAGGGAGGTGTGACCAAGTGTCATCGATATGCCTTTGTGATAGACATTGCTCAACAGAAGTTGGCCTGGGAGTCGCGGTACGTATCCATAATCCACCTTAGGCCCGAATTTGAACAATCCGTATTCAGATTCATAGGTCATAATAGCATTAAGAAGCTAGATTTCATCCGTGCTCTTTGCCTAGAGATCCTCAAGGCTGCCATGGTAAGCACCCAATCGAGCTCGGAACTGGTTATAGACTGCATCTGACGACTCGGAGTCACCTTCGGGGAAGAGTGCCGGGCTTTACAGGATCGCTTGTGAAAATTTAGGTTTGAATTCTTCAACACCGGCACTGGCAACAATGTGATGTAGAATGCTTGAAGCACCAGCGCTCTGACCCATGACAGTGACAATAGGTATCATGATCAGTCAATCTGAGACAGATAGTGACAAATGCCATTTTCACCTGCTCTCATCGCCTCCAACGAGACCAATATACTCTTGGATCCAGCTCAACGCGAGGTTCTGATCTTGAAGACCGGCGTTTGGTGTGCCCCCATCACGGATAAATCTATGGCCATTTAACCAGCCAAGAGCTCCAAGTCGGTAATTCATAGCTACCTATCCCATCCGGTTAGTGAACCCCATGCAGGAGGAAAAGGCTTCTGGCATACGTAGATGATGTCTTTTTCTGTTCTTTAGCGGCCTGGAGGAGTGGTTCAGGGCCGCCGGCTTGATTTTTCCAACCAAATATGTAGCTGTGTGCTATAAGTAGGTATGTAGACTCCTAAACAGAGAAAGGAATAGAGTACCCTCCACCATAGATCCAAGCCACGAAAGGTACTTCTAGACTATAATTAGCTACCAAAAGCGAATCTAATTCACTGTGAGACCTACTTTTAGCTCTGTTGTCCCATACTGAGTTATGAACAAATACGTCAAGCAACAAGCAACCTTCATCAGCTAGACGAATTCAGCTTACAGAGATGGTGGGGAGGGACGATTGTCACCATTCTCATGTAAAGCGCTTCTATTGAACGCTGGATATTGGCTCGGATCAATGGGGTCAGTTCAGTTGTCTCGGAAAGAACAATACTGTGTTTCATTTAGAGCCCCGGCGTAGCAATTTAGCAATTCAAAGGCTTTTGGCACCCAGCCGACTTGATACTGAGGGTAAACCCGTTCCTTTAAGCCTTCGCTGACATCTGTGCTCTTATTTTGAGGAGGAATTGGGGCTTTAAAACGTAATGAGTCCAGTGGCGGCTTAGTAAATAGGATGTTGCTGAGCCTTACTCAGCTGCTATTATTTTGCATATCTTTTGCAGGAGGGTTTTCCTCAAATTCTAGGGTCAAACTCACCGATAGAAAACCACGATGAACCTCGTACGGAAGGGTGACATCATACTGGTCGAAGATAGTATGCTGAGTCTCTACCTGGTGACATGGATTCTTGTCACTTTCAATGCAACAGTTCTCATTTTGCAGGTCTTGGGGCTCTGTATCAATGTCAATAGTGATGTCGCCGTTGTTAGTATCGTCAAGATGGATGACGCCTGATTGAGCTACCCAGCAGAATGCCGAGAAGAGTCTTAAATGTCTTCATCTTGAGATCGAAGAGAACGACAGGGTCAGAAAACAGGAGCTACAGCACTACCTTAAGAGGAGTCTGTAGATATGTATGAGGGAGGCAAGAAGTAAAATTCGATGCTGAAGAAGGCTATGTTGGCCGATTTATGTATGGATTTCACGCTCAATGACGGGCTCGGCTCCTCTTAAGTTCTCAAAGGCTCGCTGTCCCTGCCAAGCTAGGTTTAACAGAAGGTGCTCGCCATGTGATGGGACGCCGAAGCTTGATAGGCACGCATTAGGGCCATCGGAGCAACAAGCATTGGAGTCCGAAAGCAGATGCATAAGGAATCGGCTGTACTCGGCACAGTCAAGGCTCGACAGGTCTGAACGGCTTCGACGTCAAACCAAGATGGTTCGCAAATCACTTTTACCCTTACCGACCGTGGTGCCTCTGGAGAACATAATCCGAACCTAAGTCGACCAAGGACGCAAACGGTCATTAATAGTCAATATTCGATACACAGAAAGCGTATGGCCAAGCTTGACGCGGTTGTCTGGAGAGAGCATCAGGGGTGAGATCGTGCTAGTGTTGCGATGATTTGTGGAGGTTGTCGGTCGAGATGGAAGTCACCTTTCGATTGATCTTGCTGCAGCTTCTATTGAGCCTGCTTCAACATGACGATGCCTTTCTGCAGAGCTGAGCCAGAATTGACAATCACCCCGCCCGTCCAGAGGCTGTGGATGGGATCGGCAATTTTAGGACGAGATTGGGGCGGACAGGTGGTGATGTTGTACCTTGACTAACCCTTGGGGTCAGCGGCCGAGGGTTGCCGATTCCCGATATCTATGTGTTTACATTGCGGGAGAACCTGGCCTAAACACATTTACAAGAGTCAAATTATGATAAGGATAATCTGGCTGGTCTCTGAAGCATTGAGTGATACTACCCAATACTGAAGGCTCTACCACATTTGAGAGCGATTCAATTGATCATCATCAACGTCGACCTTTTCTTTGTCCTCAGCCCCCGGGAAGGAGTAGGTTCTTCCTCTCTCCGAAACCTTCCGATTGAACGTTTGGAGTTTTACAGCCTGGGGTCGATCCGCCTTGCCCCTGTTGAATAATGTGAACATCGCTATGTGCTGAGTACTCTGAGGAGGTAAGAATACAAGGAGTCGAAGACTCTGTTAGCATGATCCATACCAAGACGCTAGCATGGGATTGGCTAGATAATTACCCATTTCTCGATAAGTAAAATAATTCAGATATATGTTTGTTACCGATTTTGAAATTAAGCCTGGGAAGATCTCCCACCTACCTTCGGTCTCCAGGTAGAGCAACTATTGGCGAGATTGGGACGATTGCCATGGAATCCCTGAAGCATACATACACGACAAGCTCATCGACTCACTCCGTATGATGAGACGAACCCAGGGGTGATCTATCATAACGACTGTGAAAGACTTTGGTGGCGACCTCAATCATGCCAGTATTACCAATTCTCCCAGACAATATCAGGTATTACTTTCCTCATCACATACCAGTGTCCCATTGCACTACGTGTTTGGGACGCTTTCAATAGCTCCGTTCGCCCTTTACCAAGAACCTGGCCTTCTCTCTTCATCAGATTCTCTACATCAAATATTTCGTTTTTGGGTAAAAGATGCTGCTGGCGTGCAGGACTGCCCAAGAAGTCTGCTTCAACTGGGGTACGGAATGTGAAGTCTTCACGTGAAGTTCGACAGAACATGACCAGGTTGGTGTAGTCTTCAGTCACCATTGGTATCGGCTCAGGCACTTCTCGGAATAGGCGGCATCTGCCAAAAACGGAAAGAGTCGTTCGAATGACGGAGATAGCCGAAGTGGAGAGCAGATCGCCCGCATAATTCTGGCATCGGTCAGCACGACACACAAGGGAGTCTAGTAGTACTTCAACGCACTATTGCGATGACTCCATCCCATTTGAGTAAATTGCTCAATTCTGTCAGAAATTCGAAGGTAAACAATTCAATTGGTTCTGCACCGCCTGTAAACACATCATGAATGATGTAATCGTATCTCCTTCTTGTCTCATTGCTTTGCATATCTTTGACTACCTTGGTTGCGTCTCCAATAATTGATGCGTGGTTGTGGGGAAGATCGAAATGCACGGTAGCAAATTCATGAACGATTGGATCGATTTCGACTGTTGTAGTGTGGATACCATGGGCAATAAGTGCAGATGGCGCTGTTCCGACACCTAGACCGCTACGAAGCGGCGATCGCTGGTGTCAGCATGTACATGTAAGAAGCGAAAGTAACGAGAAGAGTGCTGACTTAGATTGCTACTGAGCGGAAAGACCATGTATTTTATTGAGTGGAAGGGCAACTTGAGGTCGAAACGAGCCTGATCTTGAGCCTTTACCCTTTTAAATCTACGGCGCACCAGCTATAGATTGTATCTAGATCGAGACATTTCAACCGAGAGACGGAGAAACCCAGCCAAAACGTGTACTCACATCACCAAAGCGTTCTTGTCTGTTGACTTGGTTGCTTTCTTCGATCGAGACTCAACCAACCTCACTGCTTCAAGCATAACGAAAATAGAGTAGATCGGCTCGTTGAACCTAGCAGGATGACCTTCAGGTTTGTTCCTCCATTCGCCACCAAGCAGGCTATGGTCGCAACGCATCACCCGGAAGCCATCTTTGACATTGTCCAATACGGAGACGTAACCTGTCAATGACTCCTGACGGGCTACGAGTGACCACGCAGCAGTCTGCAGAGTAGCATTCACGATGGCCGTATTGTGCGCCAATGGCACATGGGGATTGAAGAAGAGAATGTGGAATAAAGGTAGCATTCCCAAAGATGCCGTCCATCTGGAGCGTGCAAGCGACGCCCAGAGGCCCGCTATAAGGGCTTGCATCATGTATCGACTGGTAAGAATCCCAGCTGTTGACATCATAACCGACGACAGCAAAATTGTAGCAGTCCTTTCCAAACCTCGGAATACATGCACAAAAGCGTAACTCAAGACCACGATGAAGGAGTTCTTGATTGCCCAGCGAAGGGATTGGCGTTCCAGCACCGATATAGTCCTCGGATCTTGAAAAGCTATTTCCATGCAAAAAGCAACGTTACCAGTGAGTGACCCGAAGAAGATGGGGAAAGAAGTAAATACATAAGCGACTCGTGGACCCCAATAAGGTCCAAGCCTGCCACTGGATCTTGCCAGAACGGGAAGTATGAGGGGTGGGAGGTAGCCGAGCAACGAGATCGGGACTGAAAATCTCGTCCACCAGTATCCTGAGACTGTGCTCCAGAGCACTACTAACGGTACCAGGGACTTGGTGATGTCAAGTTCTGATGGGATCGAGCCGTAGATGGGACTGAGAGATAATTTGCAGACCCGATCAGACAGAGCAGCCAACAGGAGTGTCATAATGAGTCTGACAACATGGCGCCCTACTGTTTGAGGAGTCATCACTTCGTTTGGGGGAAATAGCCTGCTAGGTTTCATTGTTGTGCCATGGGTTTGACGTGGCGGTGATACCATCGAGAATAGAGTAGCTCATTCCTTGGAGAAATCAAAAGATGAATCGCTATTCTATACCGTAAAATCAAAGTACGGTCGGTATACAGATACTCTGCGGTCTCCGAGAACCACGGAGCTAGCGCGAGTAGGTAGCTGAGCTGGCTTTGCATCTAGCAGGTCCTATTCTCGAATAAGAATGTTCCCAAACCCCATCATTCAATCTGACAGCAGTATAGCTGTAAGATTGATCTTGGAGTGCTATAGGTCTGTGTACTTTGTTTTGGAGTCATCCAAAGCTGCAAACAGAGAAAGCGCGTCAACGGACATCATCGCGCTAGTAGGACTTAGCTCAAGATCTAGCTCTACCGTGAAACGTGCTTGGCAAGATTTCAAGCCTCGACAACTCCCACCATGTCTGCAGTGACTATACAAGAGCGAGGGCCACTGACGACCGAATCCAACAGCACGGTTGACTCATTTGTGCGTTTATCTCCACACCTGGCTCAGCGTGCTTCACGATCACCAAGCTCGAAAGCTCGCATCAGGGTCACAAACCGCCGCAAGCGCTAGCTGGAAACACATCCCGAGTACTTCTTGTCGCCATCTCTTGAACTCGCAGGTCTGCCTTGCACCAGATCATGGCCAATCATGTAGCTGATCCTACCAAGACCCACTGGCCTACGACCGCCTTGTCCGTCGCTTTCAGACCACGGCAGAGCGAGAAGCTGAAGGACGCAGGAAAGGATACTCGGGAGTGCTTGAAGCCGATCTCTGGCGCTCGGAAGCCAAGGTCGATGCTCTAGCGAACTCGGACTCTACTTCGATGAGATATACGCGGGACGCGTCGGGTCAGATCATTACTGAAGACAAGGACGAGGTCCCTCCAAACAAAGAAGAAGGCCTGGATAGATGGCACAGGGAGATGGAAATGATGTTCCTGCGAGGAGACGATTCTGACTTCGAGTACGTGGCTGTTGATGAGGATGAGGCATACGACAACAAGGGGATCGAAGAGCTGGAGGAAGAAGAGAAATACTTCGACGAGGAAGAGCCGACATGGCTTGGACCGGATCAAGATCTCGAGATCATGAAAGGATCATGCGTTTTGACGGGGCAGACAGGCGTACAGGATTACTAAGGCTCTAAGGGCCTTGTACCGCAATGGACTTGTTTGAAGTTGTCCTTGTCAGGCGTTGGCATACGCTGGAGCGGGTCACACGCTTTGCATGCTTGTCAAGCGCCACAACTACAATGCCGATTTGGGAAAAGTCACTATCAACTAGATGGCTGTTCAGTTGGTCCCAAACGGACGCGGTATTCCCAATGGCGAAGTCACCATCAGTCAGAAGGTAGCCAACAGGGCGACATCTCGATGCTGCGCAGTCGCATCAGCATTCACCCCACCACACTCATGACGGTAGAGTTTGGTAGCGCTGCCACCATGGCACCAAACCGGACTGCCGGGACGCACCACCGCTGCAGGTTACCGCCAGCACTACTACATAGTATAGGATCTCGAATGCCGTCAAGCAGCCCATGGCAACGATCTGGCGTGTCAACGGCTAGGGGGCGGATCCGTTCATCGACGAGTCACAATGCAGACAGGGGGCTTACTACTTTATACTTTACTTTAGTAAGGTGATCCTCGATGGGAGCAAGGGTGACTTGCCTGGTACCGAGAAGCTACTTCAGGACTGGCTCGCAGCGCTAAGGGTGGGGCAATGCGATAACGAATTTCGATGCATCTTGCGACAGCCTGCCGACGAGAAATCAAATGGAAAGTCTGCCAGTCGACGGTGGCAATGGGAATTGTTTATAGCAGTCCAATGTCGCACTGTGTCTCGTAAGATCCTACGTACTAACATCTAGAAGTATTGTGAGACATCCTTCCGACAATCTCGAGGCTTCAGTCCATCTGGAAAGTACCCCAAAGGACAATACTCTGTACGACCCCAATGAATTCAGCTCCATGGCCGCACCACCCAAAGTAGCGTCCATAATCTAACGTATCTGCAAGAATCCTTCGGCTTCGCGGAAGATGCAGCCTAATTGGTGTTGCCAATAAGGGGCAGAAGATTCTGTAGGATGTCTGAGGTTCTTGCCTCGAAATCCCCGCCAACTTGCTAGCTCCTTGGAATTTCTGGGGCTCCCGTCCAAGAACTAAGAAGCCACTTTTTATCTTTTAATCTTCTCCTCATCCTCAGATTCCTTCTTCACCAGGGAGCACTCACGTCTTACAATCTCATCCAGCATATGTGGACGACTTCCGGTCGAGCTGATAAACTTCACAATTCCACACAATTGGCACGTAAGCGAGTTCTTTATCAATACTTACCCAGCTATTCTATCGCGACTACTCGACTAGCACCCCCCCCCCAGTGAAGATCGTCCTTCCCGAGCACCCACACAATTTCCCCTCCCAAAGTCCTCACAAAGGTGCGCCTCGAAGGACACTCGGGTCGCAGGCTGCCCTCACGCCGGTTCCCACACCAATCCTCGAGAAAGCGGAAGAACCTCCTCCCGTTGAGCCCACTAAAATCCTTAATCAGGTACGCAAATCCCGGTAGTTGTCGCTACTCGTCCTGTCAGCGTCCCTTCAAGAAAAAGCTCAGACGCACAGAGGCGCACTCCCCAAGACGCTATCCTCCTCATCTGCACGAATCAACGCCCAACCCTTATCGACTGCTTTACCCCATCCCTGCCTCCGATCAATCGAGAGAGCCCACGCCCAAGGATTCTTCTTCAATCTTCCCCGCCCGGTCGCAATCCCAGCTCTTGCCTATCGTCAAGCGCTCCTCTCCCTCGACTCACACAGCATTCAACATACTCCCGTTCTTGCCAGAATACTCATTCAGTACTACCGACCGAATTGGTTGATCCTGCCATTGACAGCTGCACACTCTACTACACCAATCAAACCTGACTTGCACCTTCATCGCTGAATCGGTGCATCCTGAGCTGCAGCCTTGAGCCATTGACTGCGCGCAAGTCACGCAGGCCTTGCGCTCTCTCACGAATGCAATCAGATAATGCGATGATCGGACAATACGGAAGCACGCAAGCCTAATAAGCATATTACCTATCCAATTCGGCAGAAGATCCTGGCCCCTCAACCCTGCCCCCGTGCAAGACTTGCAGAGACATCAAAGTGTCAGGTCGGAAGCAGAGATCATCACGCGTCTACAACGCGCACGCATTGTCATCTTCGAGACTCACATCACGCACCAGACTCCTCACTTCCATTCCCGACGTGAAAGAGTTGGTACCAGATATCGTGCAATGGCAACGAACGGCTACATGCACACCAACGGCCCCAACCACATGTCGTACCGCATCCCGAATTCTCAAACCATATCTCCTTCCAGCCAGAATGGCAACGACCCTTTCGACACGGATTTGGCAGTCCCCGGCCTTGCGATAGGGTCCGAGAGAAGCGCTGGCACGGAAACAAGCACAGCTTTGCTTATGCGCAAACTCCCCCGACATACCACGACCGACTCTCTGCGGACCATGCTCCTCTTCGCGAAAGATTTTGATCGTGCCGATCTGGTTTCCTCATCCCCCCAAGATCAAGGCTATCTTACAGCCATCGCACGCTTTCGAACATCAACCGCTGCGGAAGAAGCCCGAGCACTTTTACATGGAAAGCAGAACAATCCGAAGGAGCCGCCTCTCCATGTGGAATTCATCCGGCAATCACCGGGAGGTGGTCTTGGATCTAAAAGGAATGCCTCTGATACTGTCTTCAACAGGGCCAACTCCGGTTCCTCTACTGGTTCCTCGAGCGGACAACTCCGGCAATCGTCTCGCTTCAACAACACCTTCCAGGCTATGGATCCTATTTCGCCGCCCAAAGGAGCGCCGGGTCTCACCAACGGAGGCTCCTTTTCCTCAGCTGAAGGTCCCGACATCATGTCACCGCACCCCTTCTTCTCCCCTCAGTCACCCATTGGACAGGTGATGGGCGACCGCCAGAGGTTGTCAGGAAAGGCTGTTATTGGAGAAGATGGGATTGATGATGAACCTGGAGATCTACTGAAAGACCCAGTGGCCTTCGCCAAAAGCGATATGTCGGGCCAACTGTCGCGCCATCCTACGAACCCTCAATTGCCTACATCTCGTTTCGCTGGTTTGGCTTTGAGCACCAACACACCTACTTCTCCACCGATGTCGGGCTTCACATCTGCGAGAAGCTCGGCTCCGATACAGAGCCCTACATCGGCCATGTCACCAAGCAGCATGGGCGGTTTCGGTCCCAATGTTCCGTACCAATTGGCCAACCAGCATCACCAGAGGCACAATTATCCTCCGGTCAATCCTGCCGATCAGAACCCTCCCTGCAACACGCTCTATGTCGGCAATTTGCCCATCGATACTTCAGAGGACGAACTGAAGGCTATGTTTTCCAAGCAGAGAGGATACAAGAGATTGTGTTTCAGGACCAAGCAAAATGGACCAATGTGCTTTGTGGAATTTGATGATACTTCTGCTGCAACGAAGGCTTTGAATGAGCTATATGGGCATCCGCTACACAACAGTGTCAAGGGTGGGATCCGACTAAGTTTCTCGAAGAATCCTCTTGGCGTGCGTAGTGGTCAGGCTGGTGGTATGGGCTCACCAACACCCCTTTCGCCAACCGGTCCTATGCTGGGCATGAACGGACTCGGTATTGCGCCATTCTCAACGGCCAATGGACCTCCACCTGGGCTGGCAGCTCCCCCCGGCCTTAATTCTCCGATTGGCAGCATGAACGGTATGATCAATCCTACGAGCATGGGGGGCACGTTTGCCATGAGCATGGGTATGGGGATGAATGGGATGAGGCATCCGCAAGCGAGCGGCATGACGGCGGGGTGGGGTGGGCAGGCACCCCAATACTCGTATGATATGTACGGACGTTGACCTGGTCACTTACGATCTACGAAGCGACGCGGGAGCTTTGGTAGAACACCATACGCGACACTCATTGACGGCATCATTTGGCGAGGCGCTGTGGCGAGCATTTGGTTTTTGGGAGCAGGCGTTGAGGAGACTACATTCCTTTCAAAAGGCTCAGACAATACCTATGGAAAAGCTACGGCTGCAGGCATGTGGCACAGGCCCGATGCTTGCGCCCGGATCTGGAGGAACAAAGCATGTGGTATTTGGGCCGGATGGCTTTGATTCAGGGCATTTGTGCGATGATTCCCCCTTTGCATACATTATTCAGGGCTGTGCTGGTTGTTGTCCTTGCATGCGGTTTGGTTTCTTCTTTCTCTTTGAATTTGGCGACTTTTGTCTTACGTGTGGGAAGAGGGGATGGGAAAAGGGCATTTTGTTCGTGCAATGGTTCGACGCATCGACAGCTGGGCTATGGGGTGCATATACATGGCGACTTGCGATCATACATGGGCCTCTCCTTCTTTATTGAATGGATGCATAGGCTATTCTACTACGTATAGACGCATGGCTGCGATGCTTTTGTGATGGAAGATTGAAGTTTAGACTTGTTGTTCAGTGGTATATCAAGTTGTATTACTGAGCTAAATTTGAAAGACAAGTATATATATCCAAATAGTATTCCGATTCTATATCATCCGATCCGCTTCCTTGGTCCAATGGTTCAGGATTCCACCCTTCCAATTCCTGGAAATTATTCTAGAATTATAGGTGGAGGTCCGTGTTCGATTCACGGAGGTTGCAGAAAGCCTTTCATTCACCTTATATTTTTTATTTTTTATTTTTTATTTTTTATTTCTGCTAGCAATGATCTAGAGGTTTTTGGTAAAGTCGTATCGTTTGGATAAATCGGGATGAAGTTCTGTCCTTTAAGAGGTAGGACGAATTGAGGCTTTTTAAAAATATCCTTGGTGAATGTTATGGACTGCAATTTCCGGCTCGATGATTGGTCGTTGATGCGATTAAGAGTTAGACTTGTACTTTTATTATATTTACTAGGATTTGGTTTATAGTATCGAGACGTAATCACATGGAAACGATTTCAATTGCCGCTCCCCACCACGCGGGCAGATAATTATTTCATATCGATCCATCTCCCAATGAACTCGGGTTCGCAGCAACACAAGGGACGAGTCTTTAGAACACTCACGGAGTAAAATCAAGATTGAAGATTGTCGTATAACTCAGATCTTATTTATAAGGATAGCCACGTCCTTATACCTATTCTATCTCATAATAGCGAAGAAGCTTTCGCCTTTTAGATGGGATTAGTATTCAAGTTAGATATTCTACCTCGTACTTATATGCTTGAAGATGTTGTTAGTGGGCGCGAGCGGAATAGTATCTGGGAACTGAGAGAATTCACGACTAGCTGCTAAAGGTTGAATTGATTGGGGTCCGTAAGTTGTGGGTATCACAAGTTTTGTGGGTGGGCTTGGTGCTATGGATCTTGGTTTGGGAGGTAGATGGTCTCGGCGAGGTGCAGAGCAAGGATGAGGAGAGCAGGGATGGTGTGGGTACTGGGGATGTCTGTGATATAGATGTTTGAATGGGTAGATACATGGATGGATGGATATCAACGCTCAGATGTTACAGAGACAGGTTAAGCAATCAGGAGGCAAGGCAAGGCATGCACATGAGAGACCCGCTAATAAATAGGCGCAAATAGACTATCCTTATCAACCGTTGTCTGGTGAAGCTGTAGGAGCTGCCTCTATTAACGCTGGCATGAACAACGGGACGCAAGCCGTCGCAATCGGATACGCAGTGTGGTACAAATTGACCGTAGCCTGCGTCTTGGGTCCTTTCTTCTCCTTCCCAATCCCCATTTCGCCCACCACGTCCAGTGAGAGCCCGACGTTTGTCTCGGCCTTGACGCCTGTTGTTAAAGCTCCGGCGTCTTTGCTGCAGAGGCCCGTCGCATCTGGACGCTTCCGTTAGCCCGGCTCACCTGTCACAGAGAAAGATCATAGCGCGAGGGTGTGTGATCAAGCATACGTACCATAAGCCGCCTCCAACGACTGCGTGAACTGCGGCAACTTGAGCTGCAGCGAAAGGTCGAATTTCTCCACATCTCGCACCTCGACGCCGAACACGAGCTTCGGCCGATCGAAGACCTCGAAGACGACGGACCCGGACGCGTGGCGGATGTCGGCCGATCGAAGACCTCGAAGACGATGGACCCGGACGCGTTGCGGATGTCTGCCATCGGCTTGATCGACTCCTCCCCGCCCCATCCCGTCGCGCGGCTGGCGTTGAGGTCGCAGGCGTCGAGCGTGGCCCGGGCATGATTGGGAACGGTGAATGCGACGCCGAAGGTGACAGTAGCGGACCCTTTGAAGCTGATGCCGCATCCGACCTCGTTATGTATGGCGGCGCCCACGTTCAGCCACGTGCCGACGCTGATGCCCGCGTCCGGCACGGCCATCTGCCACGTCTCCTTCTTCCATTTGTTCAAGACGTCCGGCTTGTCCGACAGCGCGAGCGTGGCTTCGAGCTCGAAGGTGGCGCTGACGTCGTGCGGGGAGACGGTCATGGTGAAGTCGGTCATGGCGTAGTCTTTGACGGCGAGCGTGCCGGTGACGGCGAAGGAGCCGGTGGTGTAGCAGTCGATGCAGTCGAGGGTGAAGCGGTCGACGGAGTGGGCGCCGACGGTGACTTTTACACTGTCGTGGAAGAGGCGGGTTCGTGAGCCTTTTTTGCCGATGGAGAAGGGGATGGAGGAGGCGCCGGTGGGGGTGCAGGTGCCGTCTAGACAGTTGATGAGGTCTCGCGTTTTTGTGCGCCGGCTGTGTTCTGGAAGGCTGGGCATGAGGTGTCCGAAGTCGAGGTTGTAGGTGCCGGCGACGTCGGACCATGGAAGGGGCTGAGCCGTCATGTGCGTGGTGAGGGTGGCGATGTCTTCCGATATACTTGAGACACTGGAACCCTTTGTCAGCGTTTGCATACGAACGCCGACGATCAAGACAAGAACGAACAGGTAAGGCCGCCTATCACCATCAACCCCACAACCAACATGATTCCCAATAAGCAAAAAGTACCCCTCCACATCATCATTGACATAACCCCACTCCCCCACCGCAAACCTCCACGCCTCCTCCGATCGAAACGTCACCGACACGATCCCCTCCGCAGCCTTGCATTCCACAGCCGCCGCACGCCCCTCGAAGCGCTCCATCGTGATCATCGGGACGCCGTTCGGGGCGTATATTGTCAGGTTGGCGAGGTGATGCTGCCCCGTTGTGCTGGAGACGCCGTGGTATAAGAGCTGGGAGCGGTCTTGCAGTGCGAAGTCGGCGAAGTCTGTGAAGGAGGAGGAGGGGTCCCGTGTAGTGTGTTGGTGTAGGCCGAGGGCGGCTTCGTAGTTGAGGATGGGGAGGGGGTGGAGGTGGAGGGCGGAGGTGGAGGCGAGGAGGAAGGTGGTTGCGGAGAAGATTTTGGGGAGGATTTGGGAGGGCATTTTTGGGGGGGATGGGGTGAAGATGGAAAGGGGGGTGTAGTTGTGGTGTGTAGTTGTGGTGTGGGTAGTGTAAGGTAGGTAAAGGTAGACTGTGGGTTTTGAAGACTATATCTTTTCTTTGATTGATATTGATCTTGATCGAAGTCTTGATCGAAGAACAGGAAGGCAGAATGAAGTATCGCTTGCTTGTGTATGAGGTTGTCAAGATGTGAAGATATGATTTCGCTGTGACAAGATGAAGATCCAACAGAGGAGACCCAGCTCCTATATATACACAGTGCCAATTATGGGCTTTCCACCCACCAAGCATCAGAAGAAGAAATAGAGATTTCTTAAAATGTCTCCACAACGCCAATCTTGCCAGCCGGCATCAAACCGTGAAGCGTATCAAGTATGGAAATATGGACTTGACCAATAGCGAGAAGGGAGATGGACACGCCTACCACGAGGCATATGAAAATTAATGGATATATTTCCCCCCGGAGGATAAAGAGAGGTTGGGGAGGTTTTTGGGGAGGTGTGGAGATTATGGATCAGCCAATGGTGATTGGGGAGATGGACATGCCTGCCATGTGTCTTTGGAGTTTTGGGGGTTTTATTTATATATTTTCGGGGAGTTGTAAATTGCGCAAGCCTATCAAGCCAACGGTGAGACGGTTCCGGTTTTGCTGTGATGGTGGGTGGAGGTGGAAAAGCGGTACCGTCGGATGTTGGATATAGAGTTTTGATATGGTGGGGTGGTCGTTTTCTTATTCCTCTATGTGCTAGTTGAGTGAGCGCCAGCGGTAAGACTATTTCAGACGTCTGCTATTGCGAGTGCAAGTTGAGGAAGCGGTGGATGCCGGTCGCAGGTTGTTGAGGGTGGTGTTCAGTTTCGTCCGTTCTTGGTTTGGTAAGTTGGAGGGTGTGGCGTTCGGATTAAGCATTTTGGGGGGAGTCGGGTGGCCCGGAACGATCCTGGGCGGAAGGTAGATGGCGGACTGGAGCGGAGAGGTTGGGGAAGGGCAAGGGGATAGGGCGGGTTTGGTGGATTAGGTGGATGAGGTGGGCGGTTGTTTGGGAATTAGGATAGGATATTGAGTTCGCGATATCTGGACTTTGAGTCTCTCGTCTGGGTTGTTCTCGGCTGAAGTGATGTGACTTGTCAGTTCCTCCTCTGTCAAGTAGGTGCACTCGCGAGCGTTTTATGGACGTTGCTTCATGTTTAGGTTTCGTCGCTCACTTGATGAATCAGTCCTATGGACTTACTGGAACGGTTCTCGAGATTTTGGAAATCGGGCAATTGAGATCAGCTTTGAGAATGTAATTGACTCACCCAGGAGGATGAAAGCACATAATTTTGGCGTTCACTAGAGATCGCTTTAGAAGATGATGCTTACCTTCGCAGACGAGTTTTCGTGGCCAGTACCATGTATAACGAGAGCAGATGAGGAGCAAGTATCGTGACGGTGGAGTTGTATTGACGGGTCGCGCTCACGAACCCCAGAGATGACCAAAACTTCATGCTGCACGTTAGAAACGTCGATTTGTGCTGCAGTGTAGCTTATATTAATTCTGGCCAAATTTGTTACTATTCTTGCATAATGGTACCATCCCGAGTCGCCTTAGTCGTCACAGTATCTCCACTGATTGCATTCGATTTCTACTAGAGAATCGACAGCTGGTTGTGATTAAGGACTGGACATTGGTACTCTAAGGATTTGCAGCGAGGTATATGTGGGAACTCTAGATAGTAAGACCGAGTAACGTGAGTTCTGATGATATAGCCACTCTTGAAACCCTCATCACAAGATGTTCTCTGGATGCTATATTGAAATGCTTGAGCAAAAGTCAAGCCTGACATGGTCCCTTGGGGTTTCGCTAATGGGATTGACCAGGTTTAGACCAGAGTAGGTCTCGTTTTGGCCGGCGCTTGGACGTACGAGTGCTTCCATGAAGTCATCAAGGTAGCAGTAGGGGTCTTGCAAGTCTACAAGGTCAGAGACGTACTCTTTGCGCCTTGACGGGTTGCAGACTTGATCTTTGATTTTACGCAACCTACAAGCACTTCGGCGCATTCGGTAAGAGTGTTCCTTATCTTACTCTCAGTTGTTGTCTTATTTCAGGTATATTCTTGTTGGATATCAAGTCGTCAACGTGAAAACGGTGATCTGGAAGTGCACGAGTTTGACTACTGAGTTTGTAGGCTCAATGGTCGCGGGTGTGGAGATGAAAGAATATGAACTGCTCGGCGCCACGGTATGGACTGGAAGATGTCTACCCCTATTGTGAAGGTCTGCATTTGAAACAGGATGGCACTACCACACTTAGCACAGTCGCTGTAGTTCGCACCGAATGGACGTGATGAGGCGAGGAAGCTGCTCTCAACTAGCACAGTTCGATTTGGCGATACTTTGCGAATTGTGGGTTGAATTGTACATCTTTTTACACAGTCATGCTGGAGCCAATGGGTATATCTTGCCCTGACCGCTCGTGTGAACGAAATCTGCCGACAGCTCAACATTTGGATGTTGTTCCCGTTGAGGGATAACATAGTATGATCTGTAAATCCACAAGCTTCTTCTTCGTCAGAGAGAGATCTGTGAATGAGTTCTTTGAGGGACCCGTCCTAGATGGAAGGGTCTTTATCAAGACATCCAGTAAGAAGCTTCTGATATCTGCATTGCTACATGCAGGACGTGATACAGTAAGGAAAAGGCATACTGCTATCAGGGTCAAGTACCAAGGATTGCTATAGCGTCCGAGAGTTAATGTCTCATCAACGACCTGCTTATCATAAGTATTTCCAGCACCCGCGTGCCAACGGATCGTAGGTATCTTTTCATACTATCAGGAACGCTGTGCTCAAGATTGGCTTCGGTCTATGGAGATCCTAGCAACAAAGTTAGCATGAGTTTTGCTAAGGAGGTACATTTCCATCTCATATTCCTGTCAACTGATAGACTAGGGGATGGATTAGATACTAGGATGTTAAGACAGTACACCGTCTTATCCTAACATTGGCGTAGACGCCTAGACTCACCAGACGTGGTCAAATGTCTGAGCCTCGTGCTCCGAGGAATACGAGGAGCTCAGCACGGAGACGGGAGGTTCCCTGATGTGTCTCTCACTCCTTGTAAGCGGAGGTATACTCATGAATTTGAAGGAAATGGAAGCCAACAATATGTAGATTCAATCCATACATGACGCTTGAACTCAAGCGTTCATAGCGTAGTCGAACCATTAACTATCCTCAACATCAACCACAAGGTTAGCAATACCACGTTCGGCTCTGTGGCAGCTTAGTGGCACCACTCCAAAACTCTTGGAGGTTCCATCTCAACTGATATCACGTTCTGCGCTGTCGACCCACTATCATCGTACACCAGCAAAGTGCCCGCTGAGTTCTGGCTAAACATCTTAGACCGATCTCGCAGATTTATCCCTTGTTTCCATCTTGCCTGGCGAGAGAATCTGATGCGATCCGAAGTTCTGAATTTGAGTTCGACTGAAATTGGAACAGTGCAATGGGACTAAATATTGCTAGGAGAGACTGTGAAGACTGGAGGCCGGTATCGAAGGTAGAGGGATGTATATCAATGGGTGATCTCAAGGGATATGATAGGGATACGATCATCTATGTGGTCTTCCGTTCCGTTCGAAAAGGGACAAGAGCTAGATTGATAGGCTCTATAGTTTATAGCGTTGGTTATCCACGAGTACCAGTATGTCCGAGCCTAAAGAGCTTAATCATGTATTTTGTACTGTAGTTCCCAGAAGCCTTGAGATTGGCATCTTAACGGCTATGCGATGGGACCGATGGCTTTGCACAACATGCACTTGATGTCTTCTCCATTCAAGCTTCTAGATCACCCTCACAGTGTATCTCAATTTGTTCACCGTAATTTGTACTTTAATGTGAAGAAATAGAGATGCCAAGATTGCCAGTTCCACGAGTCCGAAATTTCCCGCAATCGCAGATATTACCGAATGAGGGTTAGTGTCAGCGACTTCTGTCACCTAATCTCAGACCAATGTCCGCTCACTCGACACGGTACGAATACGTTCGCTTGTCTCTACAGATATATTCCCCTGGCGTGCGAGAGACTAAGACACTCGATACGTATATCGCTCGCAAGGATCATCCATGCCCAAATGTGTCCTACCTCCGCGAGCACGTCAACCCCTGTCTCACCTGCAAGCCGACGAGCGCGCTGCCAATACAGTACCTTACTAACAGCTACTGCCGCGATCTCCATATCAGCCAACATGATTAACTCCGCTGGTAAATCCGGCTCTTGTCAATAAGACCGCGGCTGATATTTCATCTTGTTGTCTTTTTGATAGGAGTACATCCGCAAATCCGACTAGTCCTCTCCGATGGCAACCTCAAACTACATCACTAAGGTTGCCATCGTTGGCGTGCGTGACCTTCATTCTATCATCCGCTGGCTTGCAACTCATCGACTGACAAACGTAGGCTGGCGGCAACAGCGGCAGCTGCATGACCGAAGCCCTGCTCGAGACTGGCAAACACACCATCACGGCCATCACACGCGTCGACAGCAAGAACAAGCTGCCAGACGGAGTGATCTCCAAGACGGTCGATTACAGCAAACCTGAGACACTCGTCGAGGCACTCAGAGGCCAAGATGCGCAGGTCATCACGCTGAGCGGTCACACACCAGCAGAGGCCCAAATACAACTCAATAACGCCGCCGGTGAGGCAGGCGTGGCATGGATTCTGCCGAACGAATGGTCTCCAGACACTGCGAACGAGACGATGGTCAAAGACGTTTTCGCTTTCGCGCCAAAGGGTGAGCAAATCTCCTTGTAGAAGTACCATGTGAGGCACCAGCCGATCACAATCTTCGGTGCTTGCAGTGGCTGCTCGCAATGCCATCGCCGACCTTGGCAAAAGCTCTTACATCGCCGTATCCACCGGCTTCTGGTACGAATGGGGTCTCGCCATGCCTGCAGGCTTCGGCATCGATTTTGCCAACCGTACCGTCACCCTCTTCGACGAGGGCGAGACCAAGATCTCTACGTCAACATTACCGCAGGTACGCACACAGTTGCAAAACCCTCTCTCATAACCGACTGAATCTCACCAAGTCGGTCGCGCCGTCGCCGCTCTACTGAGTCTTCCCATCAAACCCGAAGATTCAAACACAGCAGCCTGCCTTGAAACTTACAAGAACAAAGTCGTCTACATCAAATCCTTCACCATCAACCAAAAAGAAATGTTGGAATCCACTCTCCGCGTAACAGGAACCCAAAAGAACAACTGGACCATCACGAAAGAGCCGGCTCAGGAACGATTCGCCACGGGCATGAAGGAGATGCAGGAAGGTAAGCGCGCCGGTTTCGCAAAGTTGATGGCTCGCGTCTTTTATGCCGACGGCTGCGGTGACTTTGAGCATCATAAAGGCACACTTAATGGGGTGTTGGGGTTGCCGGACGAGGATATCGATGATGCGACTAAGGTTGCGATTGAGCGGTCGAAGGTTTCTGCGTGATTGAGGTGAGATGTGTGGTTACGGAGAGGAATTTACTCTTGCCTGGCGTGGAAGTTTTGCGCTGATAGATAGCTTGAACGTTGAGACTCGCAATGACACCCCCATCTCAGAAATAAGATCATTCCGACACCGTTTGCCGAGCTTGAAGGGCCTGTGGCATTCCTGGTACCCATTTCCATAATCATCGTTCTTTCCGTTGAGCTTGTTATTTGAACAGTATTCTAGATTTTGGAAATACTTATAGGTCCTATCGAATAGGTATATAGATAAGCCGTGATGGATGTAGTTTTATGGTAAGGTAAGAGGAGTGCAGATTGTGTGCCCATCAAGTGGGATGATGGAATGGGAGAGAAGGAATCAGAGAGTGTGGGTCTACGGAGAGGGAGGTGTCGTCTGGTATCTTGTAAAATCGTGCTACGACCTTCGTCCAATTGGGTACTTGATTTCCGTGAATAGGAGTTCGAGATTATCAGGATTATGCATCATCGTATATAATTGAGACCCAAAAGTACAAAACGTTACATTACTCTTCATCCCCATGATACCAAACCCCCCACCTACACTCCATCCCATTCCACCCCCTCCTCGCCCCCCTCCCTTTCCTCTTCAACTCAATTCAACCCAACCACCTGCCCCTTCGCCCCCCCCTCATCAAAAAGCACCAACAACGACCCCGCATCCAAAACCACCAATCCCGGCCAAACACTAACCACCCCCCCAACAGCAATCTTATCCCCCCACGCCCCACCCCCATCCCCACTCGTAACCAGCTTCGCCACACTCCCATCCAGATAATTCCCCGCCGGCCGATCCAGCGCCTCATCCTCATTAGTCTGAAAACTCACCACAAGCGTACCGCCGACATTTATAATCTGCGGCGCGCCGGCGCTGGCGTAGGGGCTGGGGGGGGTGTAGATTGTTTTCCGGCCGGACCAGGACTTGCCGTCGTCGGTGGAGGTGATGGAGGCGATGCTGAAGAGGCCTGTTGATTCGGTTTCGAAGACGGCAATGAGGGTGCTGCCGCTGACGGTGGTGACGCCGGTCATGCCGTCGCGGGATGTGATATCAGAACCTGAGATTGTGAGAGGCGCACTCCATGTCGCGCCGTCGTCTGTGGAGAAGCGCTTGAGGGTGTCTTGGTCCTGAGCGGAGTTTTCGCGTGAGTAGTAGATTTGTACGTCGCCGGATTGTGCGTTGCGGAGGAAGGGTTCCCAATTTCCGTTGATGGGGTTGGAGTCGGAGGATGCGGTGCTGAGGTATGTCCATGTTGCGCCGAGGTCGGTGGAGAGGCTGATGGTGATGCGGAAGTAGGTGTAGGCGCCTGTGGTGGGGTTTTTGGAGTGGTTTCGGAAGGCGCAGAGGACTTTTCCGGAGGGGAGCTGGAGGATGTAGGGGTTGTCGATGTCGTTGGCATTGGAGGGGCCGGAAGCTACGGAGCCTAGGGGTTGCCATCTGTGTGGGGGGAGGTTAGTGGGATTTTGTGGAGACGATGGGTAGGTCGGAGACGGATCCAGGAGTCCGTTTCATTATCTGGTGGCATATTCTAGGGTGCCAGGCGAAGTCCTACGCAATATGAGAGTTTCAATGGTGTGGACATACGATTTGCCGCCATCAGTACTCCTGACCGTCTTGATAATGTTGTTCCCTCCGTTGAAAGCGGTGTAGGCACCAATCAGACTACCATCAGAGAGATGATTGGCTCGAGGGTATGTGCCGTCGCCGAAGACAACGGGGCTGCCCACCAGCTTTGGCACGACTCCTCTCTTCTCGACAATGGTAGACCCAATAGGTGCAGCGGAACACACCGAAAGCAACAAGAGCACAAGGGCCACGATTAGAGCTGGTGATTGATACATTATCGTGATCTGGCAGTATGAAGATTTTTCCCAGCTGAAGTTCGGCCTCAATTGATGGGTTTGACTTCCACTGTTGCGTGTAATGTCTGGGGTAGCAGTACGTTTTAAGCATCGGGCAGTGACACGTCAACATCACTGGTGAGGTTTTTATATCTTGTCAACTTCCTTTTTCAGATTCCGCGCTACGTGTCTTGCATGACATCCCTTGCAACTCTTGAAGTTTAGTAGTATAGTACCCATGTTGTAACGGGGGTAGGAACGGAGAGCTGAGTGAGGAGCTTCCTCAACATCTCCGTGGTAAGACACAACCATCAATCCAACGCCTTTCCATTGCGTATGCCGAGGTCTACAGATTCGGACAAGGCCACCAAAGGAAGGTTATGCTGGATGAGATCCATCATAGCGACTTGATTGGAGTCAGACGATCACAACACAGGCTGGTTTGGTAAGGAGATAGAATGGAGAGGTAAACATATTCCGGAAGCAGTTGAAATGTATCTTCCTTTCACGATTGTTAGATATTGTGCGTGAAGAGGTCGGAATTAGTCCAAAACTTACGACAAGGATTTGGGAGGGGAATCGTAGACGAGCCACTCAATTGTCGCATGAACATGGCCCCCCCTGTCAATCGTATCGTTGCCAAGGTGGCTCGATTGGGGAACGACTCACCGGGTTCTACAGTCTCAGATCGGAGAGCCATCGCTTGGTAATTCAAAGTCCGAGTTCGGTCAACCCCTCTATGGGAGGACATCTTCCCTCGAGTGTTCTGGCTTACAATCAAATTTACCTTTTCAAAATCAAGTACAGATACCGCACCGGATGCATGCCTAGATAAATTGATACTCTTACCTTGGGGATCACAGGTAAGACGTTGGATATATGATGTGTGACCAGCTCGATGACAGTCTCATTAGTAACATCTCACCAAGAAGCTATCCCGTCTGCCATCCACGACTCTGGACAGGAAGTGGAGATAACTCTTCCGCAGCGTATCAATTTCATCCATCACGAAGAATTTAATGTGTTCAGCAGCCACCAGTTGCAAATGTAGGGGAGCGTACGATTCCGCTAGACTAAGGGAGGAGGTAGATCTGCCCTTGTAGGTCAAAGATCCGCTAAAATGGTACTCCGGAGTCGCTCTTCGGCTTATGACCTATTATCAATGTAGTGCATCAGTTCTTCAGCCTGCAGGACATACAGACATTCCTTATGCTGCTCGGTCGCAACGTGACTGCTCAACATCATCAGAAGCACGGCACCACATCGTTATTCCAGGTGGAGGATTTTCCGATAGCGTAGCATTCCCGTTTGAGGATTCACCTGAGCTTCGGACATGTCGTACTTACCTTGCCTTATCTATTTGATGTCTAGTCAGAAGTTTTAACTTGAGGTTCCCGCAACATAGCGACCCATGTCTGAACGCCTAGGCCTTGCGGTCCATACTGGTCCAAATCGACACTCATCTTACCCACGTCCTCTAAGAATCCACAGCGCTTGTACAAGGCATACCCGACATTGCTAGAATCGACATAACACCTTTCTTGGTTCTTGTCTGCCTGAGCGAAGCCCCATCGGATGAGCATAGTCCCAGCCCCTCTGCGCTCATGCTTTGGGTGCGTACCAATCAGGGTGAGCACTGACACCACCGCGCTTGTCAGTCTTCTCCACACTTTCACACCAGGTGATTCGATTTGAGGCAGATGGATCGCAGTGGTGGAGATAACTTACTCCAATGCGGCCCCTTCCTCCCCTCGTGATCTCCCCGCAACTCCGTTGTCATTCTCGAAACTTCTCTCATCAGCTTCTCATTAGCTCCCTCCGGCACATCGTGGACAAGAGCCAGGGTGTCCTCGTCCTTTCTGTAGCCATTTGGCAAGTGAATCCAAATCGCAAAGGCCACAATTTCGTTCGTGTCGGGATCTGTAACAATGAGACAATGGGTTTCTTGGTTGGGAGTCGGGTGCTCCTGTGATTCGATACTATCTCGAAAGGCAGCTGTAAATATCGCGAGTTGGCGCTCCCGCGAGACAGAGCCCATTGATACTATATGGCGGGGCCTGCGCTCGTAGGCGGAAATAAAGGCTTCGGCAAAGCCAGGAGCGTCGGAAGGAACGCATTGTTTCATCACGAGAGACATGGCTGTAAATGACGGTGCTAGCATATGGGAACCGGCTGCAACTGAGGGAAAGAGTCGTTTCCCCTTATAGATGTACAACATATAAGATGAGTCATGATGAAGCGGTGCTCGGCGATAATGCCGCTTAAGCCGAAGTACTTATGTCAACCTATGAGGGGGCGCGATCAACGAAGCTTGGCTGGAAAATATCTGAAGAAATATGCCCAAGTCTACAGAGAGTGTAGTCCTGAGCCTCTAATCGGGGGCCCCCTGAGTCGCCAGCTCCTATTAGTCCATAATTTATCGGACTGGCATTCGCGACTACTACAGCAGAAAAAGTTGCGTCGATGCTTATAGAAACGATTAGCGTATTAATAACTCTTGTAACTCCTTGGCACTAGCTGCTAGTCAGATGACACGGACACTTTTAGCTGAGATCTCTACCAAGGTGCCCTGGATTCATTTTGCGTGCTAGTGCTACAACATAGAGGATGGCAAAATTTATGCATTTAGCGTATTCAAGACTCTTAATAAACCTTGGCACTGAGAATAGAAAATTCCCCCCCTATCTATATGTGAATCTATGAAACTAGACGATAAGGCATGACACGAGAGGGAAGACTAAGTGCCTACGGATTACGAGCAGCTCTAATTATAATAGATTTGGACGTTATACACTAACGATACCATAATAATTAATCGTTATATAGTTTCACATAGAAAAAAGGGGGGTGAAATATGTGTGTCGAGCGCCAAGGTTTATAAAGAGTCTTGAATACGCCAAATACACTAAGATGACTCCTGGCCTGTCTTCCACATCCTCCATCGAAGTACTGAACCTCCAAGACTACTTCATCTCAGATTGAGTATTAGATGAAAGGCGAATCGCCATAGTTCTACTCTATGAGGATAGTTCTATAACACATGTTCCGTATGTACACCGCGAACAAAGGGCCCCATAGACATCACCAGTAAACACAGACTTCACCAGTAGACCGTGACACCCAATCAATGGATAGGGGGGACCTTATGTATAGCTCTCACTAACCAACCACCACTCCCACCGCTCTTGTAACATCCACATCTATACCCCTCTAAACAAAACCAAAGACGAACCCACCTTAAACACCCACTATTCCCAACGACTATAAAGACTGTGACGGAATAGCAGCCTTTATTGCGCTCGCTGAAGCTGTGCGTTGATTATCGGTGGATAGTCAACTTTGATCAGGATAGAATCATCTAGAAGGGGGTGGTATGTTTTTGTACGGAGCTAGTATGATGCTTGAAGATACTTGATATCATTAAGTATCGTATTTGGCCACGAGATCTTTGCGCTTCGTTGATATTGTATAGCTGTCAAGATGGGGAGGCTATTGGTGGTAGTAGCCTGGTGCTGACAAGTTTCTATGCTTCCCGTTAAGACAGCTGAATGTATTTCATGGATCCAGAAGAGGTGATTCTTCGAGATCTTCTTTGCGGTCGCTAAGAGGTGGGTATCCGGGGGAATTGGCACAGATGCCGGTGGCTAGAAAAGAAACCCCAGGGGTTGAGTGTAGAAGAGTCGTTGGCAGTATAAGCGCAGTATGTCATATGCCTATTAAAAGAATTCCGACGCTCAACGCTCGTTCGTTGAGCAAATGGGGGTTCACAAGATCATAATTGGAATTCCTGCACACCAGCCCAAAGATCTAGTCAACCCTGGTAGGAATCTTGATCTGTCCAATCTTGCGATCCTGGTGCGGTATGCCATATCTGGCACCCACACCCTTCCTGCTCCTCCCATCCGCTCCCACGCTCTCAACCTTGATATCCTGAAATCTGAACACACTCCTTCCAGTTACAGCCCTGGTAACTTCTTGCGCCTCCTTCACCTTCCGAATCCTATCCGCCTCTTTCCTTTTGTCCGCCTCAAGCTCGTTCGCTGCTCTCTGCCTCTCCAGTCTTTCAGGTTTCGGCATAGCTTCATTCCTCCATTTCTCCAACTGTATGAGTTCAGGATGTGGGATGCGGTCTTCTGCGGGCAGTAGCGTACGGTCGAACACTTTGCCTGCGTCGCGACGCGTGAAGTGGCGGGATTCTGAGACGGGGTGGAAGATTTGGAGTTCGGTGGCGCGATGGACGGGGAGGTCGTTGATGGATTCGTGAGTGACTGGGTCATTGGGTATGTATGGAGTTTGAGGCAGCATCCTCTGCACAGCTTTTGCGTAGGCGGTTGCAAGCGGCTTGCCCTTTAAATTGAAAGTTTAGCAGGGGCCCAGAAGACGTTGACAATTACAGCAAATATAAAGCATGCCAGAGGAGGTTAAGTCAGAGAGTTGTAATTATGTTTGGTAACCATGGTGGAAGTCTTCAAGACTAATCGATGTGTTTTTTCTCATCATTGGGTTGGCAGCAGCGCAAGGTGACAAGCATCAAGGCCCAAATCACATACCTGCTTCTCCCATTCTTTCTCCACAGCCTTCAGCCTCACTACCGCAGCCACTCTCTTCATCTCGACATTCAAGACTGCGCTGGTATCTCTCACGCTCTTCCCATCTTCCATCACCCTCTTCCATATCGCATCTTTCAGCTCTTCACTTAGCACAGCTTGACTTCTGAACTGCCGATTCATTGGAAACGGCATCAGGTCTTCGGCAGTCTCTTTCGGTAGCACCTGAATCTCTCTCTTCGCCTCTGAGATTGCCTCAGCTATACTTGCGTCTTTTCTTTCCCGTTTGGCCTGTCCATCTCCCTCTTCCTGCTCCTCCACCTTCTCTCTTTCCTCACCTTTCTCCTGCTCTTTGGCTTTCGCCTTGGCCCCTACATCGGCCGTCTTTGCCCTCAATAAATTTCCACTCCGATCATAGGCATTGAGGTAATTGGTGGAGCCGGGTAGGGGATGTCGGAAAACTTCTCCCGGGCCGTTGAGCCAGCGGTACATCTCACCGCGCTGTCGAGTGGCATTCCGCGGAGTCGATGAAAATGGTCTTGAACGTTCTTGGCAAAGACATATGCAAATGTGAGAGGATCGTGACGACAGTCCAGAGGGTGGTTGAAGTTTGGGATGCCGTATCCGAGGCGGCATTGATGTTGATGACGACTGTTAGTACACGAAAGGCTGTATCCGGCGTACAGAGAGTACCGACCTAGCGAAGGTCAATAGCAAAATCAAAAGATTGGGGTTGGATCTGGAATGGTGCATCTGGGGTAGAAATTGTAAAAAATGGCAGTCGCTATGCCAAGGCCGAAGGCTCGATTAGCGCTCTTTTCCCCATTCATTGAGAATAAAGTAAGGTGTGATTCATGTTATTTGAATTCTGCAATCAATAGTAATGTACTACATTATAGATAGCGTCTATTTCCTACAGGATTGTACGCCAGACGCCTCATTGTCTCTACTCCCCTCGAACTACGTTGGTCCATACGCCAATCCTTCTTAGCCTAGACCAATAGCAGCCCATTCATACATCAAGAATTCATCTCCCCTCTCGCAACATCATTTTTCGTGCCCAGACTCTAATTGTTCTGCTGGCTGTTGAGAATCCTGAGGATAGCCAAGAAAAGGTTGATGATGTCCAGATAAAGCGAGATTGCGGCAGCTATTTCCTCCTCGACGTGATAGTGGCGCATGATGAGTTGCGTATCGATCAGAATATAGCCGCTGAAGATCAGCGCAGCGATCGAGCCATAGACCATCTCAGCTCTCTTGTTGTATGGGAAGAAAGCTCCCACAAAGCCGAAAAGGATAAGTATCCATAACGCACCAAAGAGATATGGCTGCCACGCAGTGAAGTCGTATTTGGTCTGGCAAGCGAACAACGTTAGAGCAACGAAGATACCGGCCGTCAGGACTAGTGCTAAAAGCACAATCTTCGTATCATAGAAGGTGACGATGACGCCGATGGAGTAGGCTTCGAGCGCTGTGAAGCCGCTCAGAAAGAGTAGGTTCGTAGGGTATGATTTGCGTTTCCAGAAGGTCAAGAGCATGAAACCGATGGCTCCGAAGAGCGACACGTACATCATCCAAACGTTCGACTGGATCCAATGCTTATAGCCTTGACTGAAGTAGGAGATGGAGCTGACGGCCATCGTGGCGAGAATCTGGGCGGTCCTGTCATAATTAGCATCCGGCTCCAGCGAGATTGGTATATACGTAATAAACTTACAGGATGGCATAGACTTTGCGAACGAACTGCATCCGGATGGGGAGCGTAGCCTCAGCGACTGATCCACCAAACTATGCACGTATGAGCCTTGCATGTAGAGAGTAGTTTCTGATATGATGCTCACCTTAAAGTCGTCTGGTAGATTGTCATCTTCGCCTCTGGGTCCTCCCAACATGGGATCATTCTGGCTGGCTTCGGCCTGGTACGAAGGAGGCGCCTGAGTGTAAGAGGGCGATGGCTCGTCGAAAGAGTCGCGCTGAGGAGCTGGTTGGTACTTGGTATTAGAACCCATCGTGAAGGATATGGAGGAAGTTGTAGTATGGAGGAAAGGGTAGTGGGGATGAGGCGGCGACGAAGTTTCACATGCGCATACAACTTTAGTTCAGGCGCTCCGCCATCGTAATCTAGCCATCCTCGGTCTAGCTCTATTCTATTCTACCGAGATCTACCGAGACTTAACCGAAAGTGCATATGCTGCGACATGGTTGTGGCACTCATGCTGAGTTCTACTTACACTTCAGTAACCTCTTAATCTCTAGAACTTTTGCTCAAAACTCTATCTTCTTATGCTCTGGGCGCTCAGACGTTCGTACATTCTTTTATCTTAACAAGAGCTTGAAGCTCTGCAGGAACACAATTGTCATAGTCAACGTTTCTATTCAACCTGCTCTGTCTCTGTTCCATAGGGGCAGTCAGGGATGCAGGTACCTGGACCTTCTTCACGACGCTTGCTTTGCATGCTCCCTCGAGGTACTACCTAAAAGTGTGACACCGACTCTACCAAGTCGTACATCTCCACGATCCCTTCTTCACTGATGCCTGATATCTATGCTATCGTTTCTCTCATTGCTATTATGGTCAATATCTTATTGCTGAGTGGATTTGGATGACCTGTCAACGCTGGAGTCCTGTTGCTGGGACCTGCCTTCATCCCGGCAGATTATTCTCAGGCGAAGGTCAATGTTTGAATGCGTACAGAAAGCCTACATATCCCCCATGAGAAGATTCGACATGCACCATACTGCCCTAATTACATCAAGCTTGTCGCGCCAATGGCCCGCATCGTTCAACTTCATCAACCCGTTCATCAGCGAACACCATCCTCGATGGAGATATTACCCTCAATGCACTGGCTCTAGCCTTGCCTCTCGCATCAGCCTGCACGCACGGCTGCATCGCCATTGGAGCTGGCAATAGGGTCTTGCATTCGCCCACATCTCTCAGACCCTATCAGATAAGTGTACCTGGCTGCTATGTATCAAGTATTCTCGACTCTAGGCAAGCGTAATCCACCTCCATTTGCTACCTTTTAAAGCATCTGTTCAAATTTCTGCAATGAATCATCTGATTACGACACCAATGTTTGCAATCACTGCCTGTGCGGTACTGAGCCCGTGAACTACGTTATATATTTCCGAATATCACTTTTTCTGGAGACGTATCTGGTGCTGACTTGAGTGACTGGAAGCAGTGAAGAACACTTTCCCGATGGCGGAGTACATTGCCATTCTCTGGCGTAGAATGCACTTTCCTACTTTCATTGGCCCGAGACTAGATATTGTTCAGCTTATAAGTCACAGAAAATCAAGATGGGATGGGACATGAGAACATATCATTCAACATTGGGGATCCTACACGTCAGCTTGCTGTATGAAAATCTTGCCATTTCATCGTCCAATTGCATTGGCATGACCCTTGCGGACGATTCGCGCTACACAGCCTGCACAGCGAACACCCACATAGTGAATGTCTCGCAAATCAATATCTCCCGGACTGGCGTGATAGGCCGATTACTTGGATTGCCCCAAACAGGTGGCGTGGGCATCCTGCACAAACCCGCAATCCAAGGCTCAAGCAGGAAGGCCAACAAGGCTATGAGGCCACAACTTGCCACGTCAATTCCACTTCAGAAAATTCTTTTCCTTTCTCCAGCACATAATTCATCATCCTGTAGTGGTGCTGATTCCTCCCATGATTCTCCGCCATAGGCCATGGATCCATTATCCCTGACAGCTAGCGTCATTGCAGTGGCTGGCGCGGCCCAACAAGTTGGGAAAGGGTTAAACGTCCTTAAGACAGCAAAAGATGCACCACAAGGGCTCGACGATTTGCTGAGCGATGTCTCGAGATTTGAGATAGTGCTTGAAGTCGTCAAAAATGCGTTATCTGAGTCCGTGCGAGATACACCAGCGTTGACGCGAGTCCTGAGCGTGGCTCAAGGAAAGCTCCTCGAGGTCAATGAACTCGTCCAATACAATTTGACGATAGCAGGCAAGAACAACAAAGTCGACCGTTGGCAGTGGCTGAGAAGAGGAGATGAAGTTGGCAGGCTTAGAACTCAGCTTTATGGTATTCAAGGGGATCTCACAGCATTGATCAGTTCGAACAGCTTGTACGTTCTTTCGTGTTCATTGCATCACCTTTGTTACACTAATCATCTTCTCCCTCACGGCTTGTCATCTCGGTCCTACAGTAGTCTAACACGTGTTGGCACTTATAGCACAACCTTACAGCAACTATCCATCACTTCTCAGCTCTCCTTACGCGAACAGCAGCACATTCGCCAGCAGATCAATAGGCAAGAAGCTATGCTTGCTCTTTTGTGTGCAAGACATGAACAGTCCTTCTTGATACCAGAAGGAATGGCATGGCCACTAAGAGACGGTTGCCCGTTACATTCAAGAACCAACGAAGCTGTGGCTAGGCCTAGCTCCACAAGCTTCACGGTAACAGTCAACAACCTAGACAAGAGGTCGTCGATACAGCCCAAGAGTGGGGTTCGTCCAAGCAGATGCCGTCCATCCTGTGGCTGCTCCTGTCATCGTGTTCAAAGCCTCCGTGTACCAAGGGTTGGGAATTTTATGATTTGTGGAGTTCGATTTCCTGGTTCTCGCACTATTTGCGATATCAAGTCTTGCGAAGAACCCAGTCCGCTTTCAATTAGAGCGAATTTCTGCCCGCCAGCGTGGGTTGCTCGGCAAATGTTATTCATATTGTTTACTTCATCACCTCTGCGGGGTCCCGAACTGTTGCTCCGAGTGCCACGAATGGCATCAAAGGAAAGTCCAATTGTGCAAGCTCTCAACCAAGGAGATCTTTCAAGTTTCAAGAGAATTGTGGCCCAGGGAAAGGCGTCGCCGTACGATGTTGACGAGCATGGTCTCCCTTTCACATTGGTGTGTATCATGGTTGTCCGTGAGACATAGTGCTCCGATGATCTGCTGACGCTGATTTCGTATGTTGTAGACTTCACAGAGATGGCCTTATACGCTGGCAAAAGTCGAAACTTTGGCCTATCTCCTCAATGTGGAAGTAGACTTGCCTCGCTATAGGTGGATTTGGAACGGATCGTAAGAGTGTTTCATAATTGGAGAAATAATAGCTGAAGTTCAATAGAATGTGCAGTGCTGCATGCACCTACCTGGTGTACATTGCACATAGTATGCACTACAGAGTGTATGAAACTTGCTTGGCTTATCTTCGCAATGTCGATTGGGGTGATGTTTGCGAAGATTTAAATCTTTCTGAGCTGCATAAAATCGTCCTTGGTCTAAGCCTCAAGAGCTTGGATGCAGAGTCAAGCAGCCATCCCGGGAACCTTGACGAACAGGATCGACTCAGCCGTACTGCACTCTGGTACGCCTGCAGCTTCGGCCGCGAAGACTATATTGCGATCTTACTGAGCCACGGAGCGAACCCGAATGTTGGTGTAAATCAGCTCCCTCTTCGCGCTGCTATTGGCCTCGAGAATCTCAACTGTATGAGACTTCTTCTTGAGCACGAAGCCATACTTCCTGTGCAAGCTTTCATGGACGCTACCATGTACAGTGATCTCGGGCTATATACTCACGGTTTCTACCAATATGTGGAGCCAAAGCAGATGGTGGACATCGATAAGTTGTTGCTCGAACATGGTTTCGACTTTGATTGCCAGGATATTTTCGGATCTACCATGCTCATGCATTGCTGCAAGATTGGACCACCGAGATCAGGCTATCTTTCTTATCGCAGCTTCCGCAAGGAGCGTCTCGAATTCCTGCTTGAAGTAGGTGTAGACCTTGAGCTAGAAGATGATCAAGGAGACACCGCGCTAGCTTACGCTATCATGCATGCGAATGTCTATGCGGTTAAGAGATTGTTCCATGCTGGAGCCTGCCTCAACCTCGGAACAAGACACGGTCATACAATTCTGCACCTGGCAGTCCTGTGTGGTGATAATCTTGGCATTGTCCAAGCACTTATTGACTCCAATACTAGTGTTATTTTTTTGGAAGCTCAAGACAAACGGGGATTGTCAGCCTTCGACCTCTTGAAGCGCAGGGTGAGACAGACTGGTTGTATGTGGCCAAAGTCAAAAGACGATAGTCAATACTTATCGTACCCCCCCGTAAGCACTCTTGGAAGACTTGAGTGCTTAAACTTCTATACTGCGAATACTCCGGAAGAGGAGGCAGAGATCATTGCGGCATTCGATGTACTGTTCCGAAAGCTCCAGGATGAAAGACATGTACCAGTCCAAGCAAGATACCCCACATCAACACGTTTGCTCAGCCTAGCGGATGATGAAGAAAGCGAAAGCGATGGTGTACTGAGGGAAGTGGACTTCATGCCGGGTGCATGGCCAGGCGACCAAGCGAGAATTACATCCACTTTCTTCGTTCGTGAGGAAAGTCATTCAAATCCTGTGCATCCAGTGTCACCGGTCATGCTGGGCAGTCTTGCATATAGCGTATAATCTAAGGGTGAAACGGCGACAAAGAGCGGATTCTTCGTTGGTCAAACGTTCCTAGCTTATCGGAATATAACTGTGCTAGATGGAATGAACAAGGGCCATTACTTTCATCAAATCAGCAGAGGTATTTGAAGATCTAGGCGCGCGAAAGATTCTTCAAGTGTGCTTGCTCCGCCTTATTGTCCATTACTTTCCTACCTCAAGATGAAACATTATATATCTCAAGATCTTGCCCAGCATTCGAGATCCCATATGTTTTATGGCTCGAAGCTGGCGAGCTTGCCGCCGAGAGCGATAAGAGATCTGACAATACTTCGATGAGAGGATGACATGAATTGAGGGTAATTGAAACGGTCCGAATTGTGTGATTCCACTACACATCCAGTAGAACTATCAGATAGCGAGATATCAGCGTCTAACGATTGGCCCCATCCCAGGGGGAATCACGAATATTCATACTGTTCACAATTGATTGATTGATTCACGTGATATCATCTATTGTACTGTAAGTCTAATCACATTTGAATTGGACTGTTCAATATCACTATAACGTAAAGTAATTTGTATACTTTATCATTGGGGCAGAAATTGAACGCGTTTCTGCGTAGACTATTCTAGACGCGTTTTAGCGCGTCTCGTAAACAATGCATTCTGTGTCTCCGTAGTAGACAGGTACGCAGCAACAAACATACTTGACCAATGGCATTCTCTCGTCTGCCGCTCGAACTCCGTACCAGGATATATCAAGAGCTACTATGCCCACCGGGGGGTATTTACCTACACTGTGATTCGGAGCGGTGTTCATGCGGAAAACAAGAGACCGAGTTGAACGGCGAATATGACGATTCGAACAACGACCTTGAATGCGACGACAACGGAGACAAGTTCGACAAGGCGACCTCCATGACCTCCATACCGACCGCCATTCTCTACACAAATCGGCAATTACACACCGAGGTATCCCAAGTGCTGTACGGCTCTAATCGGTTCACCTTCAATGCTGCTCCAGTCATTGCCCTTCGGTTCCTCAAAAACCTCCCACCAGCCTTTGCGTCATTCATCAAACACATAGCCTTCACCAACAGAGCGACCGTAACAGACGTTGCTGACTGTATCAAGTGCTGGCATCTGCTCTGTGACTTCATCAGCTCCCACATGCAACTCATTACAGTCACTATCCAGCTCCCACGCGACCCGTATCAAGCAATTGACGGGACAAAGGTAGTTGATCCGCCGCAGGGCGGCGTGTGGTTCTGGTGGCCTGCCGTGAATACCTTGACAGGTATGCTTATGGAGAGGAAGATACAGAAGCTGAGGCTCGCATATACTGTCACCTACCTTCATTGCGGCGAGGATGAAGATCTAGAAGACTATAATGCCATTAAATGTCTTAGACATCCACAATGGCAGGAAGAGTGCGCTAGGGAAGACCAGGAGCGTCGTGATTTCCAGGCGGCTAGTGAAGCTGGGCGTCCACAAAAGTTCACGTCTAGTGTTGATTTATTGAATGACCAGATAACGAGGCGGCAGAGGCTGGACTTTGTCGTCAGCCGTGAGGATAACCTTGTTGGCGATATGGGCACTGTGCTTGTGCTAACCCGCCCACACAATCATTCGGAAGATGCATCTGCTAAATGACCAGACACCAAAGCCGCGATATCCATTGGGTCGAGGATAACGTTCCACAACTCGTTGGTGCCAATCTTTCAGTATCAATCTCAACATGCAATGCTACTTCAAAACCAACCAAATAGGTTCATCTATCCACTGAATTGGCAAGTCCCGCTTCGGAGGATCAAGAGCATTATGCTTGTTCTACCGATCACGAATCACCCTTGGTCCTCTGCCCTTCCTTCTCCGCCTCCATCCTGCAAACTCGCCTCGGATGCTATCGGATATGAAACCAGTCCTCACATATCACTGCCCAAGGGTCGTCTCCAATTCCACAACATCGACACGCAGGACGTCCATACACATCTCGACAGGAACTACTAGACTAATGGAATCACATATGATGGTGGAGTAGCCGCAGCGGTCATGGACTTTGTCAGGGTATCTGAACGAGCGGAAATGTGCTGCCGTACCCCAGTGCTCGTTAATGAATGTCCTATATCTGAGCACAAATGTGCCGACCGATGGGCCCAGGTGGGAGTTTAGAAAAGACACGTGGGACAGGAGATGTAGATGCTTTGGACCCTTTGGCGAGATGAATGCTCGGCTTCTATGAACGTTCACTAGTATAGACAGCAGCCATGAGAAATGACGAGGAGGTATAGAAAGCGACAGAGCCGAAATCATACTCGTCTTCATAACGTCACATAGCCAGCGTGTGCTAGACATTGTATCGAATTCTCCCTCCATGAATACAACCACATAAGAACTGAATTACCTCCCTATCGATAGGGCTAGATCCCAATCATCCATCCCCCCTTTCCCCCTGCTCTATCTACTCCATGTAGTATCATAACCCCCCCACCCCCCAAACTTCACCCCCATCCACCCACAGTATCCACCTCCTAAACCCCAACCCCATACTAATATCAAACAAAAACCCCCAACCTCACATCCCCCATCCCCATCCCCTAGCCTCCAATGATATCTATCTAATACAATCGTCTCACATATTCCTCCCACCATCTCATCAGCCATTTAGCATTGTGAGGCGAATGTGAGGTCTTTATGGAATGGATGGGTGAGTTGGAGGTTGTGGAAGGGTGATGAGGGCGGTGGTGAGGAAGGGGGGGAGGGGTTTGGTTGGTTTTTTGGAAAGAGATGGGTAGGGGGGAGTATCATGAGAGAAGGTTTTGATTGAGATCTTGGAGGCTCCTGAATTGAACAGTCCAATGATCACTAGATACTATTGGCCTGTTATTTGAAAAGCTAAGAGAATCTTTTGTGGTACAAAATACACGCTTGACAAAAGCACAATAGAAACACCTATCGTAAGAAGCCAGCATGTAGGCGAAGTACATGTGCTGCGAGCTTATGATATCAAGTATACCAGCACACTCCCATGAATACCATGCGAATTGCTCAGCCCTTGATGCAGAGTCGGCCTTATGCCATTGCTCCGTTGCTGTCATCAATGGCGGTACTCTGCTCCCTCGTCATACGACCCTCAGCTTCTCTCAGTTGGCTTTCACGGGCCAAGAGCTCTTGTCTCTTCTCGTTGATCTCGCGCTGTACTTTGATCTCGATTTCTCGAAGCTTCTCTTCTTCGCGGCGGAGTTGTTCTTCCTTTAGACGGACTGATTGGGAGGCTAGGTCTTCGGGATTCATCGAAGAGTCACTATACATTGGTGTTAGCTGCTCGCCTTTCAATTCGGCATTTGATAAACTCATACACTGAAGCGCCGCCCTCAACGCTCTTACTGAGCTTCTCCGTTCGATAATTTTCATAGAGGAAGTCATGTGTAATTTCCTTGAGATCCGCCAGATGGCTGTGAAGTAGAGCGCTCCTGATGGCAAGGAAATCCGAGTGGCGTGGGTTGTCAATCTCGACCACACCCCATGGATATTGTCGTGCTCTCACTCGTCGTCCTCCGATCTCGACCACCTCTTCAGAGCCTACAATCGCAAAAGGCATGAGCCCTCGCAATTCGGCGTTCTCCTCCACGGTGTCCTCATCGTCCTCCTCGATATCGTAGGGAAAGTTGTAGACGGGTATGCGGTAGTGCTCGATGTCCTCCATAACCAGCTTCTTCGACTCTGCAAGTTCGGCCGGAGTTAGTGAGTCCGCCTTACCGATGACGGGGATGACATTGACGCGGGGTGAGAGGCGCTTCATCAGTTCGATGTCCAATTCGCGGAGGCTGTTCACGCTTGTAAGCATAGCCACATCTGGGTCGCACGAAAGGCGCTTACCCATGTCCTGTAGGTGTAATAAAGTAGAGCAGAGCGTGCACGCGGTTGTCTCTGAATCTTGGGTTACGCTTGATACGTGACTCTTCTGCAAGGATGTCGTCGTATTGCCGCTCAAGGTGTCCCACGATCTCAGAGAAGCTATCGATCCCACGCATTAGCACCAGTGAGGATACCTGGAAGCCCAGATAGCGAACCTTGCTTCATTGTCGATTTGGTCTCCAAATCCAGGGGTATCAACGATGGTTAACGATATGCGAGTGCCCTCCTCATCAAGCTCGAGCTCTGGTACATCATCAGTCTTTCGGCATCACAAATCGGTACCTCGTGGAGCACCAACCGACAGTGATTGGCTTGATCCTGACACCCTCTTCGATGTGCGCGCTCTCTGGATCGTCCGAGTCTTTGCTTTGCAGCACCCGCTTTCCACACAGCGTGTTGACGAAGGTGGTACGGCCTGTGCCTGACGCACCACACACCATCAAACAGAACTGGATACCTTTCTTGACATTCTTCTTTCGACGCATTTTGATCTATGGTGGTCAATGCGTAAGTCCTGAGAAACGCGAGACATGGAGGAACTCTGGTAGGATGCAGGCTTACGGCGTTTAGGTTAGAAGACATAATTGCGGATTATGTAAGACTCCGTTGCTGTGATAGATAGGAATGCGCCGCAATGCTGTTTTGGAATGCTGTTGTTGTCAAGGGACATGGGCAGGATAACTGTCAACGCTCGAAAAGATGCGAGCTAAAGGGGTCTTGTCTTGGCAATATTGAAAGCTTGGCCCAATCTAGCGTGGTTCCGATAAACTACTAGCGCCCCGCATTGTTCACGAAGTGCCATTCTGTTTACCCGCTGCTACGAGGGGCTTCACTCCACAACAACATGTACCAAACTCGCTGCCATCTATATGATATTCATTCACTACTCTTGTATGACTATCACAACCCGCATTCGGCGTCTACCGCCATAGCCCCACTATACCGCCAATCATGAACACACGACCCGCGATTGACGAGTCGACAGGACCTGTCTCTTTATCAGTGGCGTTCAATCAAGATAGCAGCTGCTTCTCCGTTGGACTCGACACTGGGTTTTGTGGTAGGTCTTGTTCTCTCAGGGGCATCTCTGGAACTTATCCTCGCTCACATTTGCTCTTAGTGTTCAATTCGGAGCCCTGTGAGCTCAAAGTGTCTCGAGGTACGGCTTCGCAGCGACGATCTGTTTCGAACGCTCCAACATTCACAGCTACCAACTGATTATATTACTGACTAGATTTTAACGCCGGCATTGGAGTGGCGTGCCTACTGGGAAAGGCGAACTATGTAGCCTTGGTAGGAGGGGGGAGACAGCCAAAATTCCCACAAAACAAGGTCGGTAAGCTTCTGGCCAGCATCCCCCAAGGAGTCGCAGCTTGAGACTCATATTGCCTGCTTAGGTCGTTATATGGGATGATGCCAAACAGAAAGCTGCCATTACTCTCGAGTTCCGCACACAAGTCCACCGCGTCTGCCTCACAAGATCCCGAATTGTTGTCGTACTACAAAATACCATTCACATGTATGCATTCTCATCGCCTCCGGAGAAGCTATCAGTTTTTGAAACGGCAGACAATCCAAGTGGTCTCTGCTGCTTGGGGCCCAAAGTGGTAGCCTTTCCTGGTCGGACGCCCGGACAAGTGCAAATGGTGGAGACAGCGACCGGAAATGTCAGCATCATACCGGCTCACGGTACCCCGCTGAGAGCCATGGATCTAAGTGCCGATGGAGAGGTATTGGCTACAGCAAGTGAGACGGGGACGCTGATCAGGGTTTTCTCGACCGGCAACTGCGCCAAGATAGGAGAGCTACGAAGAGGGGTAGACCATGCTGTTGTCTACTCTGTTGCTATCTCACCGAACAGCACCCTCCTAGCAGTCACGTCGGATAAATCCACTCTACACATATTCGATCTTCCCAACATCGTGGCGCACTCCCACAGTGGCTCCATGTCGTCCAACAGACCACATCGCAACTCGAATAGCTCCTCCACCGCGGGCAGTTTTGAGGAAGGTAACAACCAGAAATGGGGTATCTTAGGTCGAATACCACTTATGCCACGAGTCTTTTCGGATATTTACTCGTTCACTTCAGCACACTTTGAAATCGACGATGCCCCACAGACGGACCTAGGGAAGACCGCAATGATGCCCATACCAGGGATACCGGGAGGGAAGCCTCGAAAGGGTGTCATCGGCTGGAAGGACGACTACACACTTCTTGTCATCGGCGCTGGTCGAGATGGGCGATGGGAAAAATTCATCCTAGGCCAAGGAGCAGACGGCAGGAGGCATCTTGTTCGGAATGGCTGGAAAAGGTATTTGGGTAATTGATGAAGTCTGGGTATGAATATCAACATAATCATGATGGAAGCGGCACGCGGCGTCCGGGAACCGGCACGAACGGAGTTGAGACCTTGCATAGGTTCAACTATATGTAGAATATGCTTTGGCCTTGTCTACGGACAGACAAGGTGATCAGGAAGAGTCCGCTTTCAGTGACTCCCTTTTTTCGAGCTGTCTCAACTCCAGATTTACCAATCCTATGATCGTTTGTGCGTAGACAGTTTTGGTAACCCAAAGTGTAGTACCGAACACGGTTGGGCCCAAAAGTAGCTACCATACTATGGTAGACAAACCTAAGATACAGATGGGGTTACTACATATTGCATCGTACCTCATGAGATTCGGGGTCACTCTCCACCTCCACCTGAGCCATACCTTATCATAACTTGGGAAAATTGATGGTCGGCAGAGAAAGATATGTTTTCTGTTGGAATGCTGGAAGAAATATGGCATATTGAGGTTACGATCAAGTTGATGGGTGAGATACACATTTAATGATTTGTTCACCAGTCGTATCGAGGCGATGTACCAAAATAGTAATCACTAGCGTTTTCCTCCAACTTCAACACGAGGCATGTTGAACGGTCTCAGGGGTTTGATGGATGATTTGGCTTTCATTGACTATTCTAGATGTCTGAAAAGGTGTCTAGGAACAAGACAATGAGACAACAAGACTTTGTAGAGGTGGCCACTCGCTTATTGTCTTGGCAGAAGGGCTTATTTCCAACAAGGCAGGCTGACTCGCGCCAAGCCTTCTTAGCGTGAAACTTAAACCACATCCTTCTTCCATCAACCACGCTCATCGCTCCACAACTAGATTCCATACTTACTATTCATCAACGACGTGAAGGGACCAATCGCGCTTACGACCATGGAGTGCTGCGCGACGACACAAGTGCCTAACATATCACTCGAGGGTAGTACACGTTCTGGCCGCAGCTCGATCCCATCGCCCTATAAGCCCCAAATCCTACGCTATGCCTTATATGCGAGCCGCACCGTCAATTAGCTCTGAGCTACAGCCAAGAGCTGAAGAATCCAAACACGCAAAGGATTCCGTTGATCCTCCTTGAAATGCCACCTGCCTCTCCTTCCCTTGTGCTCTGTACTCTCATTGTTATGCCACGACCATTTCTCATCTGATACACGATCTATAATCTAGCATTTGTTTACTGAATTCAAGATGCAGCATCAGTGCCCCACCCCCTCCTGTCTTCTTATCTTCCTCCTTTGCTCGTCCTTCTCCGCCCTCGCAATCCTGAACACAACATGCTACTTTCCCACCGGTGACGAGATACAAGACCCAAACGACTTCTACCAAGCTTGCCCCAGCAGTTTCGGCGGTGATAACATTCGCATGTGCTGCAAAACAGACGGTAGCTTCAACGACGTTTGCGTTTCAAATGGACTCTGCTCGCGCCCACGTAATCCTAAGCTTGGGGAGGAGCAAGGGCTGTTGAGATCGACGTGTACAGACCCCAGCTGGACTAGTCCGAGTTGCTTGAATCTCTGTACGACCGGTATTGGTGAGTTAAAGAATATACTGATCAGTAAATCCTGTCTAGTATGAAAAAGAGGCTTTGGCTGACGCCCGTTGATGCCCAGACCTCTACGGCATCAAGGCAAACCACTCCGAACAATACGTGCGTCCATGCCCCGGCGGCTCCTTCTGCTGCGAAGCCGAAAAACCCACCCTCAACCCTACCCAGAATGCCACGGTGGATACATGCTGCACGCAAGGAAAAGGATTCATCATAGAAAGCAACGGCAGAGTGTCAGACGTCAATGCAAGCGACAAATCAACACCTACTACTGCCAACTCTACATCACCACCACCTCCTACGCTCACGCCAACGCCCAAAACTAACATCGGAGCTATCGTTGGCGGCGTGGTTGGTGGTGTGGTGGGCTTGATTGTCATCGTTGGGGCTATTTGGTTCCTTTTAAGATCAAGAAGACGGAAGACAAGGGCGGCGCAGGAAGAGCAGATGCGGGGGATGCCGATGGAAGGAGCGCTGGGTGACCCGAACCGTACTAGAGTGAGCGAGATGGGAGCTGGCACGGTTCCGCTGATGGAAAAGAGTGGGAATGAGATGTATGAGAAGGATGGAGATCAAGTTACAGGTGAACGGGGAGGTCCCCATGAAATGTGATGATATGTAAGACATTGAGTGGAAGCAAGATAGTATGATAATGAGTCAGTACATGTTCTCCATCAGCCACAACTTCTCAACTCGGAATTGACTTGTTGGGATATTAGTCAGAGATTGACTCTACTTTTCACCCAAGATCAATCCAATCTTTATGAGTCCTCATGTGTCGCAAGCAGCCATACCCGAAGTATTACTAGCGCTTCTCATCTCTATTCACAGATTCCCAATGATCCCAAATCCCTCCCTACTTCATGGAAACTCTATCACTTTGCATCCTACGAGCAATAAATAGACTTCGACTCAGCTCTGCTTCACCCAAAGTCCGAAAACATCCACCCAGGTTCTGAATCTAATTCATTACCGTATTCCCCACAAGGGAATGAACATCTGAGGGCTTCAGAGGCGCTTTCGGGACAGTTTTTCGACCAAGTTCTGTGTCACAACAAACGACGCCACAACTCGCAATCGTCGCGCGATATCGACTCTCCGCTTCCAAACTACATCTATCCTAATATCAAGCCGCATATCCCTACAACCCTGAGACTCCAATTTAGCAAGAAACCCCAATTCTGCGACTCTTAACGATGCACTTTTAGGAGAAAATCTCGCTCTGAGCTACGATTCAATGACTCCTAAAACTGAATGAAGCTTTTGGAAGTACTGAATACCTATTCCAGATGAAGCACGTGGTGAAGCGTTCACGATTCATATTTCTCTTGAAAAGGTTCGGTGAAGTGGTAGATGTGAGGGTTTTTTGGATCTATTCATGTGAAACGAGTTTACTTCATGAAGGGGATAGACGTGATGGAGGGTGGGGATGGGAGGAGGTAACATAGAGCTCTTGGATGGGTTTTGTTTTGCGGTGGGATTGCTTTGATGAGTTATATATTATAGGTTGTGGTGGTTTCTCATCTTTCATCGCCTTGTTTATTTATTCAAGAACCTCCAGCTTGTCTATACAACTATTCTGCTTACGAGACTATGTATACATAATAACATCACCACCCCTTCCTTCCCAGTCCTCGGATAGCAAAAATACTCCACTTCCTCATCCCGTAGAAGGAAAGAAAAGCACACCACCAGCTCACCCTCACACACTTCATAAAGCACCAAGTGGCAAGCTTCCGTCTTCCATCCCTTCGCAGATTTCCCAATCATGATACAAAATTCTCCAGTAAGGTATCGTGATGAGCTTGATCGACGCTATTCTTTTCTTTTCTTTTCTACTTTAGTTGGTATCTAAATCCGTTTAGCTACGCTCTTGGACAGGGAGATTCAGTTGTGAGGAGGCTGAGATATTTGGGGTTGATGGTGCTACTGATTATGGTTGATTTGATTTTGTGGCGGCTATACTACTGCATTCTAAGGAAATCAAAGCAGATATTTTCCGTGGAAAGGTTCATGTGGCGTGGACGACGATGGTTCAATGTGTTCTGTGCATTCGAGGGCCGTGTCTTCATGGGCTTTTGTGATTTGGAGGAGGTCAGTCGGATGGGGGATTTTGATACACTTATACCATCCAGTACCCCTCTTAAACTAGGTATTCATCCTCGATATCTTTCGTGAGGAGGCTGAAGCATCGTGGATTAATAATACTCCTAATTATAGTCAATCTTACTTTATGGCGGCTCTACTGCTGCCTTTTGAGGAAAGTGAAGCAGATATTTTCTGAAGCCTGATGTGGCGTTGACGACGATGATTTAATGTGTTCTATACATTCGAGCGCCGTGTCATGGGTTCTGTGACATTTCAGCGTACCGTCAGTTGGTGGATTTAGATACCGTCACAGAAGCGTCGTTTTGGATGCACAATACGCTTATGTGGTATTCAGCTTTTGCACCATTGGACAAGACAAGATCTAAGGTGGTGCTGTACTATGGTAGAGATTTAGAAGGGCTGGATCTTTTCTATACGGTTATTCGACTTGGGTAAATTGGCATCTTTATCATGGCCCGAGCCATCCTACCAACCATCTTCATCGATTGAACTTCAGCCATCCTCTCTAATATATTAACAACCATAACTACTTTATATATATTTATACACATACATCTTCCCCTATAATGCATAATACACTCATGTCTTACTCAGCTTTCGCACCATTGTGGGTCCAAAGACGTGCTCATAGATATCGAAGGTCTGCAATCGCAGAATCTTTTCGTATCCGGCTTGTTTTGGCTTGGGTAGATTGGCATCATTACCATGACCTGAGCCATCCTACCACTCATCTTCATCAATTGAACTTCAGCCATCCTCTCCAAGAAATCGACAAATCAACAGATTTACCTACTTTTCTCTCTCTATATATATAGACATCTCCTCAGCCAGAGCAGCAACAAAAGCCCCAAAGCGCTGCAGAGAATATTTATATATCATATATACACGAGGCGAGGTATGGAAGGAGGTCTTTGCGAGAATTCCAAAAGGCAAGAGTGGAGCGTTAGGTATGTCAACCTACAATGCTGGCGAGTCAGTACTCGCTAGCGTCCCGTCAAGCTCAACGACGTTAAACAAAGCACTTCGGAAGGGCATCAGGCATAGTACATCAGACAACGGGAATAAAACAACGCCGTCGGCAATTCTGGGAGGCCATGGAAAATAACATCTGAAGTATAGCTAATCCTGCGCATCAAACGCGAGTGCGAATCAAGAAGGCTCGAGCTATCATGACTGAGGAGTGTAACGGTGAATGGGTGGTTAGTCTGCATAGATTTGCACATGAATTTTTACTCATGGGGGTTTGCTCGCACAGTGGCCAGTCTTCAGATCTTACTAGACTTTGAAGCTGCCACGGAAGCAGGTAATCGATGGTGATCGGGGGGGGAAACGAGTGGTCGATCAGGGTAAGTGTTGTTTTCACTCCCTTGAAGAATACTGAACCTCACTTTGCGATCCTACCTGCAATCACCATCTAAACTTTCTGTATGCTGACGTAACATTAGAGCCTGCATCGCGTTTCTAAGACCTCAATATATCATACAGCATTGCTTTACGCTTCAAACCTAAACTTAGGATTCGGAATTGCCATGGACGTTGAGGGAAGGAGTATAGCCGCTTTGGAGGGAGTACCGAGGGAGTGTAGGGGAGGAAGGGGGAGTAGGGAGGAGCAGGGGGGTAGAAGGGGGAGCATGGGGGAGCATGGGGGAGGAATATAGCCTGCGCGTGAGGCAACCTGATAATTAAACACGTCGAATTCAGGATTATGGGACCACGGGCGTGCAGAATAAAGACGCTGGATTGGCCGCCTTATACATAAGGATAACGAGTAGTTTGCCTCAGTACCTCAGACGTGCCATTGATTGGCCAGCAAGCTGGTCGCTAAGCCCCTTCAGGTTAGCAAGGCTGACTACGCAGTAGGAGGGCGGCACGTCTAAGCGTAAACTTCTGTAATTTTACTAGATATCCTGTTTTTTAGTAACGCGCTATATGAATTTTTCGCTTATTAATAAAATTTATTAATATTTAACTTTATAATATAATAGCATAGAATTCTACTATATATATACTAGCTATATTAGTACCTAATTATACTCTTACTTCTTCTAATTCTAACTAGCCTACTTTTAGCCTAATTAGACTACGATAACCCGTAGACTAACCGTCGAGTCGGGTTTCAGTACTATAGATTGGTACGACCCGAATACTCGGTACCTATTTAGGTACCGACCCGAATACTCGGTACTAGTTTCCGGTATTAACCCGAAAAGCCCTCGGTACCTTAGCGAGTCGGGTTAACCCGACCCGACTCGCCAAGGTATCGCCAAGACGCCAAGCCCCTAATAAAATAGTAAGGAACCCTAAAAATTTTCTAGAATTACCCCTATACTGAAAATAGATTTTTTTTTAATTAGAATTTTACTACCCCCTTTAGTTCCGTAGGAATATGTATTACCTTTTTGCATGACCTTAAAGAATTACCTAGGTTAGGCTAGGTAATAATACTTAGTAATATAGTAGTAAATTATAGATATAATAGTAAATACTATTATAGATAAAAAATATTAGTAATATTATAGTTATTATATCTATAGGAATAGCTAATTAGCTATTACCTTTCTATATCACCTTATTTACTATTAAGAATTACCTAGTTAGTAATAATAATAACGCTTAGTAATCTATTATTAAGCTATATATATAGTACGAAATACTATTATAAATAAAAAATATTCCTGATATAATAGTCTTAGTAAAATAATATAGTAGAACTAATATCTTAGCGAGTCGGGTTAATACTTCGGTACTAATACTTAGTACCACCCCATAGTATTAACTCGAATACTCGGTACTAACTATTAGTACCAACCCGAATACTTAGGCTAGGAATTTAGTATTAACTCGCTAAGAGTCGAGTCGGGAACCCGACTCGAGTTCGAAGTACCGACCTGACGCGGTTAGTCTATAACCCGTCTATAACGCTATCGCGGTCTATTAACTCTAAATTTCCAAAAATTCTAGTAGCTAGCTAGCGATAATAATAATAGGCTAGCTTATTTTTCTAGCGGTTAGTAGGTTAGATAGGATATCTAAGGTACTAGAGTAGGCGTATCTAATAAGTAGTATACTTAATATAGGTAAACTTAGTACTATAACTATTTAGTAGGAGCGGTTACAGAGCGAGATAGGGCGTAATAGCTTATAAATATACTATTAGCTTATTTTACATCTTATTAGGGTTCTAGATATATATACTATACTTTATACGTACCTTATAGTAAATAATACTAATATTATTAATATACTATTAATAATAAGGAGTTTATAAGTAAAGGAATAAAAGTTTACCCTTAGATATATTACCGCCTAGCTGCGTAGTTAGTATTACTAACCTGAAGGGGCTTGGCGCCTAGCTTAGAACACGTCTAAGGGATTAAGGTAATAAGTAGTATAAGAATAGGTAATAATATTATAAGCGAGTTCTTCTAAGTAACTAAGCGTTATAAGAAGTCTTTTATATAAAGGTATAGTTAATAGATAGTAATAGCTTAGTATATATTTAGAAGTTAGTCTAAGACTATAATATCTTATTTTATTAGAATCTTATAAGTAAATTATACTTAGACTAACTATAAGGAATTAAATTTGAAATCGAATTTATAAAGTTATATAATACTAAACCTATATAGGGTATAAGCTAGCTGTAAGTAGTTTAGTAATTCGAGTTAATACTAAAAATAACCCCTAAGTACTAAAAAAACGGTTAGTCTAATTATACTCTAGAAGAATCTAATAGAGTCGTAGTATATATAATAAGTGCTACTAATTAGCGCTATTAGTAAAAGGAGACTAAGGAATAGGAGTACTTATACTAGTAATATTATAAGTAGTAACTAAGTTCTTTAGTATTTATTATCTATATAGTACTATAACTATTTAAGGTTTAGTTAGCTATTATTATATTAAGTAATACATATTATATAATCTAATCTCCTCTTAACCTTTTCTTTATAGTATTACCTATAGTAAGATAATCTTCTTACTATAAAGAATAAGTTCTACTACCTTTTTAGGATTATAGGCTAGCCTAATACGGGAGTTATTTTTTATTATCCTACCTTATTAATTAGTCTATAAGTGCCCTAGTTACCCCTTTAGAATTAGTAGGAAAAGTAAGGAACTTTAAAGTCTATATTTCTTCGTATTCTACCTACCTATATACTTATACTTTATAATATTTTCTACTTAACTAAAGTTATATAGCTTATTTCTAGATACTTAAGGCTTTAATAATAATTAAAATTAGTCTACTACTACTTTAAAAGTTATATCTAAATAAATAGTTTTACCTATTAAATTTAGGTACGACTATAGCTGTAATAGTAAATATTAAAGTCCTAATATTACTCCGCCTCTATTCTAGTTACCTACTAATGTATATAATATTAGTCTATATAAATAAAAAGATATATCTTATTATAAGGGATATAATACTATCGGAATTACATCGGTAATTCAGGAAGTCGGCCCGCTAGTTTTAAGTTGCGTATCCTACGTAACCCGCCCCTAGCTAGCTATAAATATATAGAGTAACTTCCTATTACCTTAAGCTATAATAAAATAATATTACGGCCTAACTTAGCTAGGATCAGGCTAAAGTTAGATTAAATAAATTTAGATAGGTAGTTATAATAATATTCCGGATATATTATTCTAAAAATCTAATATTATTATACGTAACTACGCGATATATAACTATATAGTAATAAATATTATTAATATATCTATATCACCTACTATATATAGTATCGCGAGTATCCCTAGTATATTTACTATTACTATTATTAGGGTTAACTAATATTTCTTTCTCCTACTTAATTACGTCTAAGGTATACTTAGATTATAAGTCTAAATTAATAATAGTCTATATCTATTATAGTATATATAGTCTTAAGGTTTTATAGGGAGGATTAGAAGGTATTTCTTAAATAATAAGCATCTTTAGTTTTATAAGTAGTAGAGGTTCCTTATTATAATACCTCGCTATTAATAGTTAGTTCTTAGTACCCGAGTTTATTAAATAGGCGATAAATTTCTACTACTAAAAAGAGGTAGCTAGTAAGAGGAATAAGCGAGGTCTCTCTAACGTTTAGTTATAAGGTTAGTCTAGTAAGTAGTAGGTATAGCCTCCCTATTTAGCTCTATTCTACTAAAGCTACGCGTCTATTAGGCTCTTATAACGTAAATATTAGATATCGCCGGCTTAAACTAACTACCTATAAAAGTTAGTCTAGAATAGGAAGTCTAGAATAGTAGAATATACTATTAAGCTATCTACCCCTATAATTATTAACCACGTCACTATTTTAAGATATATATTTAAATTTCTACTATATATATACGATAGTAATATTAATTAGCTAGGTAAGTAATAGAGATAGCAACGGGTAAGTAATAGAGATAGTAACGGGTAAGTAATAGAGATAGTAACTAGTAAGTAATAGTAATAGTAATAGTTAGAAATCTAACTTATTAATAGTTAAAAAGTAAAAATTAAAGGATACTTATAAGAGTTAAACCTAGTTAGTAGGTATTCTATTAATCTAGTTAAAGTATTCTTAAGGGTATTAATACGTAGAGTTAGAATAGTAGCTTATATTAGTATAGGGCCGCTATATAGTAGCTTATAAGTAGTAGGCGTAGCTAGTTATTATTATTATAATAGTTAAGATAAGACGAGAAATAGGAATTAACTTATATAGTTAACTACTATACTATTAATACTTTCTTTATATAAATTATATCTTATTCTTTTACTTATCCTTTCTATACTTAGGAAAGGTTATACTTATAATACTATTAGGTATATAACTACTATAAGAGACTACATAGAGTAAGATCTTAGACTTAAAGAGAATAGTATATAGAACGCGATAATATATATAATAGGTATATATAATATATTAATTTACTATTTATATACTACCTATATATATCTATCTACCTTACTTATATTCCTTATATAGAGAAGTATAACTAATAATATATCTCTAGGTATTATAAGTACCCTAAGATATATATAGTATAACTACTTTAAGTAAAATAGACCTATCTTATTTAAAGATTATATAATATATATTTAGGTATTATAGTATATAAATAGCTACTAATTATAATTATAATATTAATATTTAATTTATAAAAGTTAATACTTTAATTTTACTGCCCGTCTAATAAATATATTTTAGCCTAGCTTTAGCCTAATATTAGGCTAATTCTTCCTCTACGCCTTATTTATACTAAATAATTCCTTATTTATCTAACTATTATTTACGTCTATATTCCTTAGCTTACTTATCTATAACCCTAGTACTATTTAATAGAAAATCTAGGTTATAGAAAGTATTAAATTAATCCTAGTTAATATAATTATTTATATAGAATCTTATATATTCCTTATTTACTAGTATTAGATATATATTATAGAGTATATAAGATAAATTATAAAAATACTAAGTACCTAGAAGCCTTAGGTTTTAGGACCTACTTAATAGTTATATCCCTACTTTAAGTATTCTATATACCTTATTTATTACTCTACTATTAATTTAGTATATTACCTTAATAAACGCCCCTATATATATTTATAGTCTTCCGTCCTTCTTAAGTCTTTTATAATTAAGGATAGAAATAATAAGTTATAATTATCTTATATATCTACTACTTCCTTTTATAGATCTTATAGCCTTATATCTAATATTAGGATTAATCTCTTATACCTAGATATAGTTACGCCGCTACCCTTTCCTCCTATACTAGCGTAGGGTATATTAAACCTTTTCCTATTAAAGGCGATTTATATTTAAAGAGTCCTTATTATTATACTTCTAGTAGGTTAAAGACTAATAAATTCTAATAAAATAGTAATTTACTTATATTAAATCCTTCTCGCGTCTATTAAGATTATTACTACTATATAACTACCCCTTAAGTCTATTTTAGTTTTCTTAAAGGAAAATTACTAATACGTTTATAAGGCCGTTATACTTAAATTCTAGATTAGCTAGTACTTATAAGACCTTCCGCTATTACTTATAACTATATTTTAGATTATATAATATTATTATATCGCCTTTAGGAATTACTATTATTATATATATTAGGTCTTAAGTAGTAGTAGAATATCTATTACTTATTTATTAACTCGCGCTTAAAGTAGAATTTATCTTATTATAGAGTATTATATTATTTATTATAATAAGGTTTTAATAGCGTGTATTATAACTTAGGATTTAACGCTCCTAGCCTTCTATCTTATTCATTATAAGAAAGAAGGATTTAAGTAGAACTTTATATACGGCTTTATTATAAGCTATATTAAAACTCTATATACTATTATATAAGTAAATAAATACGGCGTAATATATTATAATATATAATTTAGGGATACTAAATTAGGTTTTATTACTATTATTATTATCTAGGGTTATATTTTAGGGTTAATACTTTATAAAAACTATCTTTAAGTAGTTAATCCGGTATAATATATATTATATATAGGTTAAGGTATTCTTATTATAACTTTTATATATTATTAATATAATGAAGTCTATAATTACTTAATTATAACAGATCGCGGAGTCTTACTTCCTAGCTAGTAGAGGTACTATTACTAGAACTAGTTAATATACTATTACCTTCTACTTATTACTACTCTACTATTTAACCTTATTAAAGTATTTAAAGCGTTTTAAGCTAGTAAACCTAGGGACTTAGTAAAACTATTTATTAAGCTAAATTAATACTATAGACTTTACTACCTTTTTCTTACCCTTTATATTCCTTTTCCTTATAGCTTTCCTACTTATCCTAAGGATATCCTCTATTAGGGCTATATACTATTTAATTAGTCTTATAATTACCCCTTTAAATAATTAATATAAGATATTAATATCTATTAATATATAAATATTATAATATTTATACTTCTAGGCCTAATTTACTATTAGATATATCGCTATAATCTTTCCTACTTACTTTAGATTAAATAGTTACTTATAAAGTTTAACCTATATATATTTATAGCTCTAGTATTTCTATTCTTTTATAAGATTACCTTAATTATTAGGAGGTACTTTATAAATATTATAGTATTAATTTTTCTTAATACTTATAATTAGGACTTACTCTTTATAATCTACTATTATACTATTAATAATTAGGTAGTAGTATCTTATAAAGCTATCCGCGTAGTGAATATTTATACTAATCTCTATAAGACTCTTAAATACTACTCTAGTTAATTATAAATTACCCCTATTTAGCCTAATCTAGCCTATATTAGCATAGATAGCGTAAGTATTATAAGTAGATTAAATATATATTTAAAAATTTACTCTATTAATAAGTAATAAACCCCCGCTTATAAGTATTTTTAATACTCCTTTTTAATCTTTATAATTAGTATTAAGTTAATAAGAATTAAGCTTAGTCTTATCTAACTCTATTTAGTTAATCTATTAAGATTTCTAATTATTATATATACTAGCTATAAGTTCTAGTCTTTATAGTATTATATTATCTAGGTTTTATTAGTAGTAATAAGAATTAAGATAATTATAACGCCTTTTAGTAGCTTATCTTATATTTCCTACTACTAGTCCCTTATATATATCTTATTATAAACCCGAGTATTATTAGGTATTTTAAGTTAAATTAGGGTATAAGTTAGGTTACTTAGGAAAGGTTTATATCTAAGGAGAAAGTAAATAATACTTAGTATATCTTAGTAGTAGATAGTATATTCTATAATTATAAGACTACTTATAAGACTTAAGATTATAAAGTAGTCTTTAAACTATTAATCTTTATAGATATCTTATAAAATATAATATATTTATACCCGCTACTTAATAGTATTATAAAAATTAAGTTACTCCTATATTAATTTTAAATATATATTTTAATAGAAAGTATTAATACCTCCTTTAATAACCTTAGCCTTAATTAATTACCTTATAAAGGTATAGTCTATCTCGTCTTAAAAGGGCTAGTAGGGATTATATAAGGAGGAGAGTATCTTATTATAATAGTTATAATACGCCTTACTATCTACTTTAAGGATATCCTTAATAGGCGTTCTAGCTCTTTTAGCCTTTATAAATTCTTAAATTATAAGGGATAAAGACGTAGATTAAATATAGCTATCATTTAAAAGGATAGTTTTAGCGCTAGGAAGTTAAGGCTAGGAAAAATTAGTACTAGGTTATTTATAAGTATAATATTATTACTAATATTTATACCTATATTTATATACTTTAATATAGCCTTATTATCTTTATTTACCTCTAAAACCCCTAATATATCTAGATATATAATAGTATCCCTAGTCTTATTAATCTCTAGATCCGTCGCGATTTATTTATAAAGTTAATTAATCTTATCCTTATCTAGATAGGCCTTAGGCCTAGGGTCTCTTCTACGCTTTATACCTCGCGTTATAAGATATTAGTTAAGATACCTTATTAATAATCTAGCTATTTTAGTAATAAAATTATATATAAGATAGGAGTAATTTATTATAACTCTCTTTTATATTAAGGAAGTTAAGTTATACCTTAGATATATTATATAACTTATAATATATATTAATATTATATCCTTTATTATATTAGCCCTAGGGTTATTATTATATAAATATTAAGGTATAAAGCTACTTATATAATAAGTCTTAACCTAAATTTAGGCTAGATTCCGCCTAGTTCTAATTTACTAAGATTAGATCCTTCTTATCTTAATAACTAGATATTTTTAACTACGTCTATTAAATTATTACGCCTTAAAGTACTTATATATACCTTATAATAGATAATACTAATTTCCTATAAGTATTAAATAGTAATATAGAGTTATTAGTATTAATATTACTAGTACCTTCTAGGGAAATAGGGGGACTAGCCCTTAAAGATACGTAGTACCCTTTAAACTTATAGGGCTTAATTTAACCCTCTTCCCTTACTTTAAGCCTAACCTCTTCCTCCCGTCTTTTATTTAATAAATATGATTAGATTAAGGAGTTAGGTAATTAGATAGCTAATCTAGAATAAGTAATATAAGCTTTATAAGAGGTAGTAGTTAAATTAAATAATAAAGCTAGTATTTTTGCTAGAGTAGCTTAATATATATAATATAAGGGTAATTATACTTAATACTAGTAAAAGGAGTAATTTAGAAAGGGATAGTACTTTAATATAAAGTAGATTTAATATTAAAAATATTAGAATAATATCCTTTATAATTAATTTAATATAAGAAAGGATTTTATAATAATATAACTCTTTTAACTTAGCGTAGATTAAGTAAACTTATATAAAAATAAAATATCCCTATCTTATTACCTAGTTTAGGCTAATTTTATTAAGGTCTATATTATTTATAAAGTAATATCCTATCTTAGTTTACCTTTTATCTATAAACTACCTTATCCTCCCTCTCTCTCTCCCTATCCCTCTATTATTATACCTTTAGAATTTTATATAATATTAGTTAAATAGGCGTTCTTATAATATTATCTTTACTTTTACTTACTATTAGTATTTACCTTAATATCTATCCTAATTATAAGCCCTCTTAAGTTATAAAGTAACTTTAATTATAAAGAAGGTCTATTAAAGAATATATAGTTTAAGAAGTATATTATAAGTATATACCTAACTACTTATAAGTTAATAGTTAATAACCTCTTTATTATAACTATTAAGCTTATTAAGATAAATAGTATCTTTATAAGTAGGTTCTTAAGGTTATCTTTTATTAGGTTAGACCTTAATAGGTTATAAAAGGTATATAACTTAGCCCTTATTTTATAATTCAAAAAGAAGCTTAAGATTAAAGGATATTTAATATTTATCTTAAAATTATATTATAGTATATTAATATATATATTTATACTTATAAAGCCGGATACTATTCCTTTAGGTATTTCTAAAGAAGAGTTAATTAAGAGAGAGGAATAAAATACTCCCTCAACTCTTAAATAGGAATCCGCTACTAATTTCTATATAAAATCTCCCTCTACTTAGGAGCTTAAAGACTTTAAGTTTAATTATAAATTATTCTAAATAACTATAATTATAACTTTATATAAGGTAAGAGTAGGGATAATCTTAGAGTATAATAGGAATAGAGTATTAATACTTACTAATCTCTAGTATAAAAAACTCTAGGAGAGACTAGAGGTAAGATATATAATTAATAGTATATCTTAACTTACTTTATTCTATAAAGCTAATAATTAGTTTATAAGTATAATAGATAATAAGGATTTATAGACTACTACCCGCTAGTATCTAATATAAGGGCGGAGATTTATAAAGATTAGAGTTATAATATAAAATAATATTAATTAGCTAAGTCTTATACCTTTAATAATATATATTAACTTATAAGTAGTAAGTATTAAAGTACTTCCCTTCTAGTTATTTTAGCCGGCCTTATATACGCTTCCTTTAAGTCTAGCTTCTAATAATATTTTTATAAAATATAAAGGAAGTATATATTATAATAGTATCCTAGCTTATTTAAAGACTTATTTATAAGGGTTATATCTAAGTAAGTTACTTTCTTTTTCTCCTAGGCTCTTAACCTTTAATTTATCTTAATATTTATATTATTAATTAGGTCTATCTAAGTACTTATATTATCTCTTATTACTATCTAATTATAATTAAGCGTAGTAGCTATTACTAAGTAAAAAGCTTAATATAAGAGTATAAGTAGGGTAAGAGGAGAGTAAGGATAAAGACCTTATATAATATTAATATAAATAATAGTAGAGGTTAGACGTAGCTATTAGGTTAAGTATATTACTATTATTATTATTAAGTAAAAAGTCTTTACTTAATCTTAATCTATATATTATACTAGAGCTAGATATTAAGAAGGAGGGTAATAGTAAGTCTATTTAATCTAAAATAAATCTTAAGGATTAGTAAGTTAAGCTCCTCTTCTATAAAATCATTATAATTAACCTTCTTAGATTCTAGTAGTTTAGGGATAACTAGTTATATAAGTATCTTTAAGGTAATATATAGCCACGCGTAGCTAGATTCCTAAAGATCCCTAATTTTAATTTAAGTATAAGTAAAGATATTATATTACTCCCTAGAATATTTAAACCTTTATACTATTAATAATAGCTTTATATATTTATTATAATACTTATTAATACTAGTGCGCTAGGCCGTTTTAGTACCCTTATTAGAGATAAAATAGGATTAGGTAAGGTAAAGTTATTAATCCTAACTTAAATACTCTCTAGCTAATCTCTTTATATTAAGATATAGGAAGCTATTATATTAGCCGTATTTTATTATTAATTATAATAATAGTAGGAGAGAATCTATTAGGAATAGTATAATAAACCTAAAACTTATTAGTATTATAAAGAGGGCGCGGCCCTAGGATCTAAATATCTTATAAATAATTAATTTTATTAATATCCTTATTAATTAGAGTTAGAATATTTTAATATTTATCTTATATATAGATTAATAATATTCTTTATACTAAGTAGTAATATCTTAATATAGCTTATAGAGCTTAGTACCCTTATTAATTTTAAAATATTAAGTATTAAACTTATTAGCGAGTATTTAAGTATTATAAACTAAAATCTTACTTTAACTAGGGATATTATATAAAAGATTAAGACTATTAGGGATAATAATAACCCTAATATATAATTATTAAAGAAGGGTAAGGTTATTTACTTAAAGTAATAAGGCTTCCTAATTACTTAAGGTACTCTATTTTAGATTCTTACTATATAATAAACGTGGAACGCGAGATTTAAAAGTAGCCTTATTAAGATATATATATAAACCTACTAAAAGAATAAGGAAAAGGTAATAGATAAGGAGATAGTTTAATACTTCTATTATAGCTTAATAATTATTAATAAGAGCTATATTATAAAGAATACTAATAGAGGGCCTTAGAAGATATTATAAGAAATAAAATTAGATTAACTAAAATACTACTTCTAGTCTACTACCTTAAGTAGTATAATAATTAATTCTAGTCTAATAGATATTACGGGACTTATAGATATTATTAGTAGTACTAAGTAGGACTACCCTAATTATAAGTATTACGCGTTCTCTAATAGTAGGCTTATAAGCTTAGGTAAGAATAATAATAGATTAATAGAAAACTTAGGAGATATAAATATTATAAAACCCGCTTATAAGTTAATTAAGATATTTATTACTCTTCTCCTAGACTTCTTTATTAGGAGGTATAAGGAGAGTTAATAGAATAGATAGCTACTTATAAAGCTTAAGCTACTTTATAAGAGTTAAGTAAGGAGTAGATTCCCTAATAAATACTAGGTAGCCTTTAATAGGATAATAATATAATAGAAGTAATTAAGTAAAGCCTAGCTAGAATAAAAGTAAATAAATTAAAGGGAATAGTATTAGAAGTTAAGGATATTTAAAGAGGTAAACCCTAAGATATTAATAATAATAGATACTAGATTTATATATACTATTATAAGGATATTATAATTAACTAGTAATCTCTTATTCTTATATATAATTACTTATAAGGCTAAGTAGAAGTTCTTAAATAATATAATCTAGAAGATATATTAGGTATATAATATTAGGTATATAATATTAGGTATATAATAGATAGTTATATACTTAATAAATATTATACTTAAATAATAATAGATTATCTTAAACTTTAAAATATTAATTAGATTTTATAAAAGTACTACCCTATATATATCCTAATTCTTTCCTCCTTTCTAGAGATTACCCTTATAATAGAAAGAGTAAGTTCTTTTTTTACTTAAGACTTACTACTATTAATATATTATATCTTAGATCTTTTTATATTATAAAAATATCTTTATATCTTTAATATATTATAATAAATATTTACTTTACTAATTTAGTATATTTATAAGTATAAGGATCTTTATAAAAGTTTATATATATATTTTAAACCTTTAAAGAAGTAAAATATAATAAAGGAGGCCTTTTAATAGGAGGTAAACCCTAATATAAGTAAGCTAAAATATAAAGATTAACTAGATATATTAATAAGGTTAATAAAGATAATAGGGATTAAGCTAATACTTTATAAAGCTTTTATTATAATTATTATAAAGCCTATATATAATTTAAGTTTATATCTCTAGGTATTAAAGTAGGCTTATTACCTAGGATAGAAGGAGGATATATATTATTATATTCTCTATTTAAATATACTTATTAAGTAGGTAGTTAAGGAGAAGTAGATAAAGAAGTCTAAGTTTTTAAAGAATACCTTTAAAACTATAGAGGAAGCTAAAGCTAAGGATAGTAAGGGTAGTAGTAAAGGTAGTAGTAAGGGTAGTAGTAAGAGTAGTAGCGAGGGTAATAGTAATAGTAATAAGGATAAAAGGTTTAAAGCGTAGTTAAAATATATTAAATATACTTTAATAAATCTAGTTAGATTTATAATTAATATATTAACTTACTTAAATATTTAAATTAGGTTAAATTTAGCCTAAATTCGGCTTAAAAGCCTATATTAAGTATAAATAAGTTAGCGCGTATTATCTATTAACGCGTTATTTAAACTTATTATTAATCTCCTTATAATTACTTTATATCTTTCTTTAAAGTATTTTAATATAGGTATTAATAAGCTCTTAATATTAATTAACCTAATTTTACCTAATTTTACCTAAGTTCTATATTATCCCTAAGGCTATAATTCCTCTTTATTAAAATCTTATTATAATATAGACTTACTACCTAACTAGAGTTACTACTTCTCTAAATATTACCTATTATTATTAAGATACTTATAAAAGGTATCTTAAGCTATTATCTTTATTACTAATTTTTACTAATTTTTACCTTATTCTCTATTATAAATATAAGTCTACTTAAGTTAAAAGATAATTATAGGTATAAATAAGGGTTACTAATAAATATATAATTAAAGAAGTATATCTTAGGTATATACCTACCTAATTATAAGTAGATAATTAATAACCCCTTTAATATAATTATAAAGCTTATTAAGATATATAATTAATAACCCCTTTAATATAATTATAAAGCTTATTAAGATATATAATATTTTTATTAGTAAGCTCTTAAGTTTATTATCTATTAGATTAAAGCTTAATAGATTATAGAAGGAGTATAATCTAACCCTTACCTTAGAGTTTAAAGAGAAGCTCCCTATTAAAGGCTATAAGCGAGGTATTATTAAGTTATACTACTATATACCTACCTATATAAGTACCCTTATAAAGCTAAATACTAGTCCTTTAACTAATTTAAAAGAAGAGATACCTAAGAGCTAGTTAAAGGTAGAAGTAGTAATATTAAATATATTAAATAAAAACCTACTTTAAATCCTCTTATATATTATCCTCCTTTTAAATAGGTATTAGAAGACTTTAAATTTAATTATTAAATATTCTATATAAGTATAATTATAACTCCTTATAAAATAAGAGCTAGGATAATTATAAAGTAGGGTAGAGATAAAGTATTACTACTTATTAATCTCTATTATAAGAAACTTTAATTTAGACTTAAAGTAAGATATTTAATTAATAGTATATCTAAACTTACTCTAATATATAATATTAATAATAATATTCTAGGTATTATAAATAATAAGTATTTATAAACTACTATCCGCTAGTATATAAAGTAAGGACTAAGAAATATAAAGATCTTAGTTATAATATAAGATAATATTAGTTAGCTAAGTTTCCCGCCCCTAGTAAGATATATTAACTTATAAGTAGTAAGTATTAAATAATAAGCCTCCTTTAAATCCTTTAAACCTCCCTTAATATTACCTCTTATTAATCTAGTACTTATATTAGTTAGGGATCTTTTAATATCTAGCTATTATAATTACTTTATATCTTACTTAGAGGTAAATCCTCTAAGTTTAAAGCCGCGTAAGTTACTTTTATTCTCCCTTAAGCTTTAAGTCTTTCCTTTATCTTTATATTAATATTAATAATTAGATCTAGCTAAGTATTTATATTACTCCTTCTAAGTATATAAGTATTACTTTAATAATAGTATAGCCTAGTAGTTATTATATAATAAAAAGGTTAAGAAAAGTCTATAATAAGAGTAGGAGGAGAGAGGGGATAGAAGATATTATATAATATTAATATAAATAAAAGTAGAAGTTAGGCGCGTATATTAAGCTAATAATATTAGGCTAAAAATATTACTATCTTCTTCCTCTATCCTATTTACTTATACTTGATCCTACTATTTAAAATAATAGAACCCTAAGCTTAAGTAAAGCTAGATAAACTTAAGGAGAGTAATAGCTATTTTAATACTAATAATATAGATATTAACGCTTTATATATTAGACTTATCTTATATAAAATCTTTCTAACTAACCTTTTTAGATTCTAGTATTCTAGAGATAACTAGTTATATAAGTATAAGTAAGATAAAATTTAGGTACGCGTAATCTAATTCCTTAAGCTCCTAGAGTTCTAGAAGAGTATTAATATAAATATTATATTACTACCTTAAATATAATACCTTTATACTACTAATAGGACTTATATATTCTTATTATACTACCCTTTAATATTAGGTCGCTAAGTACTCTTAGAATATAAAATAGGATTAGGGAAGGTAGGATTTATAATCTTAATATATAAGCGCTTTAACTAATTAATACTATATTAAGGTATAGGAAGCTATTAGATCTATAATTCTTTATTATTAATTATAATATTAACCCTAAAAAATACTTTAGGAATAGTATAAGAAACTTAAATATTATTATTACTATAAAGATAGCGCGGCCTTAGGAATTAATATCTTATAAAAAGTTAATTTTATTATATTCTTACTAACTAGAGTTATAAAGGTTTGAATACTTATATAATATACGTATTATTAATATTCTTTATATTAAGTAATAATATCTCTTTATAACTAGTAGAACTTAAAGATCTCTTAGGTTTTAATAATTTATATTTTTAGCTTATTAGTAAATATAAGGGAATAATAGATATAAAGCTTACTTTACTTATAAATACCTTACTAGATATAAATATACTTAGAGATAGAAGATACCCTAAAGTATAATTTTTAAAGAAGGGTAAGGTTATTTATATAAGGTAATAAGGCTTCTTAACTACTTAGAGTACCTTAATTTAGACTCTAATTATATAATAGATATAGATAAGATCTAAGAAAGTATAAAATACCTTTACTAAGATATATAGGTAGATATACTAAAAGAAGGAAAAGTTAATAGATAAGGAGATAGTTAGCTACCTCTACTATAACTTAGCTATTATAGATAAAAGTTATATTAGGAAGAATATTAGGAAGTATTATAAAGGATACTACTAGATATAGAAATAGATAGACTAGGATATTACTTTAGATTTACTACTTTAAGTAGTATAATTATTAATACTAATCCTACTAATATTATAAGACTAATAGATATTATTAGTAGTCTATTCTTAAAAGCTAGGCTTATAACCTTAGATAAGACTATTAATAAATTAATAGAAAGCCTAGGAGATATAATTATTATATTAACTACTTATAATTTAATTAAGACCTTTATTAATCTTCTACCTAGCTTCCTTATTTAGAGGTATAAGTAGAGTCGTTAGAATAGAGAGCTACTTATAAAACTTAAGTTATATTAATAATAAGTATAGAGTAAATTCCCTAAGAAATACTAGGCGGTCTTGAATAGGAATATAATATAATAGAAGCTATTAAGTAGAGCCTAATAAGAATAAGAATAAAATAATTAGAGTAATTAATATTAAAAGCTAAAGATATTTAGGGAGGTAAATCCTAAGATACTAATAATTATAGATTATAAATTTATAATTAACGCCGTAAGAATATTATAATTAAGTATTAATCTCCTATACTTATATATTATTACTTATAAGGCTAAGTAGAATTATATAAATAAGGTAATCTAAAATATATATAAAGACCTTAAAACTACGCGTATAAAGAAAGGCTATATATTTAATTAGTTTTAATTATAAATTATAAAGTATTACCTAGAGGTTTAATAAGTTAGAATAATCTAGTAAAGCTACCCTAATAAGAGTATTATAATAATACCCTTATTTATAGAAACTATCCTTCTAATATAAAGAGTAAGTTCTTTAATTACCTAAATATAAATAAAGGTATAAAATCCTACTTAGCTTCCTCTTTACTTTAAGAATATCTTTATATCTTTAATATATTATAATAAATATTAATATTTATTAACTTAGTATATTTATAAGCTTAAGGATCTTAATTAAAGTCTATATATAGAGTTTAAAGTTCTAAAGGTATAAAAGGCGGTAAAGGAAGCCTATTTATAAGAGAGAGACCTTAAATTAGGTAAGCTACTTTATAAGTAATAACTAGATATACTAATAGTATTCTTAAAGATAATAGGGATTATATTAACCCTTATAAAGACTATTATTATAATAATTATAAACCCTAATATTTAATCTAATCCTATATTTATAAGTACTAAGACGCTATTAATATCCTAGTTATATAGAATAATTAATATTATATATTAATAGTATTATATATAAAGCTTATATATAAAGCTTAGTACTACTATTTATAAGACTTAGGTATTTATAAGGTTAAATATTTAAAGGTAGAGTAATATATATTAATATATATTATTCTATTAAAGATAACTTAGGCGGATTTAGGCTAGATTAAGGTAAAATATAGTCTTAACCTTATAATAAGATATACTTTTAATAGAAAGTTAATATAAAAGGATATATTTATTAAAGTTAAGTTAAAATTAGGCTAAGTTAAGCTAGAAAATTTTAATATCTATATTAATAAGTAGTAATTACTACTTCTAGAGACTTATAAGCGGGATATTTTCTATCTTATAAAATTAGTAATTATAACTCCTACTTAGAAATACCCTTATAAACTTAATAAGAAGTAGGTATAAAAAACTTTATATCTATTAAATAATAGCTATTAATAATTATATTAGACTATTAATATAATTAAGTTTACTATCTCTAGGCTACCCGTTTATTATATTATTATATAGACTAGCTTAAAGCTTCTCCGCTAGAAAAAAGATCCTATACTTAAAGGATATAATATAAGGATTAATAAGGATATAATAAAGATTAATACCTATATCCTAGAGCTACCTAAAGTCCTATTTATAAAGAATATAATAGTAAAGCCTTTATACTCCGGCCGCTAGTATTTAAGAAGTAAAGTCTTCTTCTTACTTAATACTACTCCTCTTAAATCCTAGGGTATTATTATCCTTACGTCTAGGGACTACTCGCCCCCTCCTACCTATAAGTAGATTAATAACTTTAGGAGGAACTTACTAAATCTTTACCGCGGTTATAGTAGTATTATTATAGAGTATAAGCCTATAATTATTATAAGGGAGGCTAATAATACTAATCTAATTATTAAATATTTCTAGTAAGCTAGTAATAAAGTTAATACTTTATTATAGATAATTATAATTATCCTATTAAATAAGGCTTTAAATATATATTACCGCGTAAAGAAGAACTATAACTACTACCTTAGGGTTATATTATAATATAGATCGGCTAGTTATATTATTAAAAATAATCCTTAATATTACTCTAATATCCTAATAAAGTTTAATTATAAGCTAGGAGGTACTATATTAATAATTAAGGTAGTAAGTTAGCCTTAGCTAGTAAGTATATATTAGCTAACTAATCCTAGAAAATACCATACTTTATTATTCCTACTATAAATATTAGAGCTGATATCTCTTATATAGTATTAGGTCTTAAGTAAGTATTTATAGCTACTATAACTATCTCTCTTAATAAGACCTACTCTTATTATAATATAGCTATCTAGTTAAATAGTTCGCGTATTAAGATAATTATTAAGATTAATATTACTAGTATACTTCTTCCTCTTATAGATTAGTAGATTAAGAATATTAGTTATAACTAATTATTAAGGTACGTTTACTACTTCTATAATAGTATTTCTAAGGCGTAGTATATTAATACTTTAAAATATAAAGTTATAAATATAAAGCTTATCTTTAATTAGCTTAGTAATAAGAATCTATCTTATATAATAAGTTTATATTAATTAATTTATCTACGGTAAAGATTAATCCTTTTTATAACCTAAGTTTACTATTATTATAGCTAAGAAGTAATATTATATTTACTTCCTTCCCCTAGTAGGTCCTATATCTAATAAGAATAGAAATCTAGTACTAGGTATTATTATTAATAGGGATATTACTTACCCCTTTAATAATAATATCTACCTCTACTTATATTCTATAATTTAGGGTATAGCTTAGCTATTATATTACTTAATTATTATAGATAAGATAGGTATTAATATTAATAAATTCTAGGTAATACTCTATAAGTCCTACTATTAATATTAGCGAGCTACTACCCCTATCTTATTATATATAATAATCCTAGCTTTTAGAGATAGAGTACTAATTATTAATAATCCCTACTATCTACTATAATTACTTAGTATCTAAGTAAGGAGAATCTTATATTAATATAGTATACCCTAATTATATAAAGCTACTTATAGAGTGTACCTAGTATCCTAGTAGGGAGGTATCTTTATACTTAGCTAAGATAAAGTTAGAGACTAAATAGCTTAAGCTACTACTATTTATACTTATAAATAATATTTATCTAGGTATATAATTTATCTAAGACTACTTTTCTAATACTTTAAGTTACTTTATATAAATAAATAGCCCTAATATATTAATTATTAATAATACTAGTAAGCGTATATTTTCTCTACTAATACCCTATTATAAGTAAATATAGCTTATTATATATACTAGCTCTCCTAGCTATTTATAAATATATATATATACTATATATACTTTTCCTAGTATAAATAGTAATTATAAATAGGAAAATAACTAGTAATTAAAATATTACATTATTAAAATTATTTACTATTTAGTATTCTTCTACCTAGGGTATAATACGGCTTATATATTACTCTATTATTATAAATAAGATAAGCGTTAATATTAATAAGTTTTAGGTTATAATTACTAGGATTAATATTTATAAGATACTTCTTCCTCGCGTAGATTTAGAATAAGAATAGTAGTAATACTAAGTATAAATATTAAAAAGAGGGTTAGTATAAGTAATAGCGCGTTTAAGCTAAATTTAGGCTAAGTTTAAGCTAAATCTAGGCTAGATCTAGCTTAAATACGCTATTAAAAATACTATAAAATTAATTAGCCTTTATTTTAATTCTTATCTTCTTCTATCTATCTTTTCTTTTTTTAATAATCCTCTATTATTAATATAATTACTATTATCTACGTATTATTCTTTTATATATAAATATAACCCCTTCCTTAAATAAATAAAAGTCCTTCTATCTAGAAGTATATAAACTTCCTTCCTAGTCTAGATAAACCGCGTATATAGCTAATTAACCTATTTATCCAAGCTAAGATAGATAACTAGATTCAGGCGCTCTACTACGTCGCCGGCTTAATATAAGGCGCGGTTCTACCGGTTAATAGGCTTATATACGCGGTAGTAGTAAGGCTTATAATAACGTTCGCGGCGCTAATATAATACAGCCCCAAGAATACCCCCGGGGTAGTAAGGAAGCATATAAAGACCCTGACGACGATCTAGAATAAAGGACTGCGTAAAGTACTAGGGGCGTATAAGGCCACCCTAATTCCGGTCCTTAAAGTAGAGGCGGGAATCCCGTCGGTAAGAGACTTCTTTAATAAGGCCCTACTACGGAGTAAGATCCTCCGAGGGATATATAAGACAGTCCTGAAAGGGAACGCGAAGATCAAGTCTCGGTTATAACTAAAAAGGGGTAGGAGGCTACGCCCTCCGCTACCCCCGTTAGCTAAGAAGGAGTCTTAGGCGAAGCGGTCGCTAAACGGGGTACTTAATAGCCCGACGTTATAGAAAAGGATACTAACCTAGTAGGAAGGCCGGTAGTAGGGCCGGTAGCGCCACTACTAGCGGGGATTAGAGGGCCGGAACACGAGCCTAGTATAGAAGGGTGACCTAGTAGGAGGGAGATAGGACCTCTATAAGGGCCTAAAGAAGCCGGAGAGCTCTATAATAGTCTAGTTACGTACGGACAAGATTAGGTTTAACTACTTCTTATTTATTAGGAAGGTTCCTAGGATCCTAAGTCCTAGCTACTTATACGGGGCGGCGAGGTAGACCGGTAAATATATCCTACTATTCTATCCCGACTATTATACTAGTAGGAGTTAGATATTACTAGAGGCTAGGTTAGAAGATTATAGTACTATTCTCTTATTACTAATAGGGATAAGGGCGGCGGCGAGGTAGTTAACTAGGTCAGGCGCCCTCTACTAGTTTATACTAGTAAAAGAGATATTAGCGAGAACTAATAGAGAGGAAGGGCTCCGCCCTAACTAAAGAGAAGAGAATATATAGTCGACGAAACCTTAGTATTATAGACGGTAGACCTAACCCCTCGATATACCGCCCTAATAGCAGGCCTATTAGGGGGGGGAGGGAAGGAGCCGAATAATATTATAGCCTGCAGATAGTAGGTAGAGTTTTCATCCCTTAGCTAGGTTTCTCCCCGAACGACAGGTACGCTAGGCGTACCTCCTGAAAAGTCTACCCTTATTAGCTTTAGCTAGTATAGGAGTATAAACAATCAATTAGTTAATTAACCTATTTATCCTAGGATAAATTTTCCTTAGATAACGCGCGTTCTAATTATTTAGAGCCTCTAAGGATAGGAGTAAAGTATTAAAGAACCTACGCTATTATTAATAATAATAACCTAGGGATATTACTATTATAGATATATATTATAGTATACTATTAACTAGTAACCTTATATAATACTTATTAAAATATTAGTCCTCCTTAATTATTTTATTTAATAACGAGAATATATAGAAAAAAAATAAGTATAGACCTTACTCCCCTTAATCTTAATATAATTATAAGGGAGTATACTTATATTAAGTTTAAAGTATTTTAAAGGCTCTAATAAAGACCCCCTATTATTAGTATCCTCCTACCCCTTATAAATACCTAATTATAATAATCTATTACGTAGGGGTTAATACCTTTAGGGTTAGATATCTTAACACCCTAAATAGGGTTTATCTCTAGGGTATAAAGTAATTATAATAAATATAGTATTATATATCTAGGCGACTATAACTATAAGCGTCTATAATAAAGAGTACGGGCTATAAGCTAATATATAGTAGAAGGTATAGCTAAGTATACGAGCTAGAAAGATATAGGATTTCAGTATAGGATCGAGGCGATTTTCAGACTAGGATGGGATATCCTACAGGATATCCCAGTGGCAAATCGCAAACTAGGCCTAATTAGGTAATATTTTTATAGGCTAAAAATATAGCTTAAACCCTATTTAATATTAAAAAAAACTTTATAAAAAACTTTAAAACTCGCTAAGATATAAAGCTCTAAAGTTAACGTAATAAATGCGTTAGCTTATACGGTAATTAAATCCTATATCTTTCCGGCGAGTAGCTAAGTATACTAATTAGGAAGATTTAGATAAGGATTATAAATTATCTTAGAAAGGTAGAAGGATAATATAATTATAATATTTATAAAATACTATTATTATAAGAGGTAAGGAAAGTTAGTATCTATTATATTAAATCTAAGTTAACTTACTTACCCTAAGCTAGATTTATAATAGAATTAGTGAAATCTGTAGTTATATAATAGAGAAGGCTTAAGATATTATATAAAGCTACTATACCTTTACTAATAGCTATAGCAAGTATATAAAGATACTCTTAAAGGGAAAGGCTTTTCTAAGTATTAATATCTATAATATAGGTTTTTAAATTAAATCTAGGACTTTTATTAACCTAGTCTTAGCTAAAGCTATTAAAGGCTTTCCTAAGTAATATAGTTATTAAGATAATTACTTCCCTATTTTTCCTTAATAATTATAGAAACCTAGGAAATAATAAACTAATAAAGTATATATTTAATCCCTTAATACTAGAATTAATAATTCTAGTATTAATAATAATTTAGTATATAATTAAGGAATATTAATATAATAGATAATAGATAATAAAGTTTAAGGGTTAGATTATTAAGAGTATAAGCCTTTAAATTTAAATCCTAAAAGCTATATTAATAGAATCTTTAGAACCCTTTAAATAAATTAAGGATATATAGTACTATTAAAGGATAGATAGATAAGAGGTAATTAGGATTATATTACGCGCTATTATTATCTAAATTTTAGGTATAAAGGAAGACTATAATAATAAGGAAATTATAAACTTTATATTTAAAGACTTACTTAATAACCTTAATAACCTAGATTATAAGCTAGACTTTAATAATCTATCTTAAGGATAATATTATAATTTAGATAATACTCCTATTAATAGGAATAAAAAGGGGCCTTTTATTAGCGGATTAAAGTTAACTTAGAAGGAAAGTTAATATATTATTAGGTTTAAATATAAGTTAATATTAAGTAGTAGGCTCTATTAAATAGTACTTTAATATATAATATACTTGATTAATTAATTGATTTATACGCCTACTCAAGCTACTACTATATTACTTATAAGGGTGTTCCTTATAATTTTACCCCCGAGCACCGAATATACTCGTTAGCCGCTAGAGAAACCGTTACTAGTTAAAAACTCCCTCTTATCCGTACCCTTCCACCAATTATTAGCCTTGCGGTGGTACCGCTAGGCTCCTAATACCACGGTAGGAACTTACACGTGCTCCTAGTCTTACGTATTAGTATATTATAGTCTAAACTACCGCTTTATAGCCGGTAGAGTAAGTAAGATAGTTAGATTCACGGGGCTGGTCTCAGGGCGGTTATTACCCCTTTAGCCCCCGCGTTTTTCTTCTTCTTCTTCTTCTTCCTCTTTTTCCTTGCGGGGATTTCCTGCTCGATACCCCGTGGGAGCCTCGACCTTGCTAGTTGCTCCCCTGCTAGCGAGAAGGATGCGATTACTCTAGTCTCTACTATCTATTATACCGCTAGAAGAGTTCACCTAGTAACCGTCCACACTTAGTAATCGTCCGGCCTTATAGGGCTGAACCCCTATAAGCGTACCCTAGAACATTATAAATATAGTCTATAACGTCCATTTCATGCTATAAATCCATAAAGCGACTGTTTCTAAGCTATTTAAATCATCCTTTACGAGGTTTTCTTATTCGCATGCCTCGTCCTGATTAGCTGATTCCTCTAATCACGTGTCCTTCCTGTCCTTCCTGTCCTTGCTGGCTATTTTGCCCTCGTAGGCCCCGTTCCAACTCCGCCGTAGTTATTCTAACAGGTAACCTGATAATAAGTCTTTTTAGTCGCTTAGTCGTCATGCGGGCGATGGTATAGTCCCCCTTACTTAGTGTTTCTTCCTGTATCGCCGTCGTCAGGGGTGCTCTGGTTCCATATAGGATCGCTGTTGCGGACGTGGCTATAGGGGACCTAAAAGGGGTGACGACTACTAGCCTGATTACCGGGGGTAATAGCTTCTTCCTAGGAGTAGGACGTGATTTAGGACCGGGTTTTTCCTTCGGTTTAAAGATTTCTGGACCGAGTCTATTCAGGGTAGTAACGACAGCTTTCTACGCTTTATTAGCCTGATTAGTCTATCGTTCTATAAGTACCGCTTCGTTCATGAATCTAGCAGCCTTATAGTTCCCCTTTAGACGATTAGATTTCTATTACTTCCATCTATTAAGTTCTATAAGTTCTGTATTAGTGACGCCCTAGATTATAGACTCAGCTATTACTCGAATAGCCGCTTTACCTACTTTTTATAGAATATTTAACAGATCAGGTTATTACGTCTCAACTCCGGTCTACGTGATATGCTGTAGGATTTATTGAATATATAGAGCATTAGCTGGTGTTAATACGAGGTGAAATTTCCCGTTAGGGCCAATTAAGGTGATTATTACCTCAGGAGGTATAGTAGGGCGGATCTCAATATTATACTATTGAGGTAGCTGAGTCGTAGGAAAATGTTATAGAATTAATTCAGGCCTGAATAGTAACAGTCCTGCTGCAGCCCAGGCCTTCTTTATATTAACTACTGTCATCGCTTCTTACCGGGCCTATTAATAGATATCTAAGAAGTCTACCTTATCGATGTAATAGCTTGCCCCTAGACGTGTAACTCGCTAGACGTGGGATTTATAGGCTGTCGCTAAGGGAGAAAAAACACCAACGTCTAATAGCTGAAGTAGATGTGTTATATGTAGCGGTAAGCAAAGAAGAATAATCTTGTAGTCTATATAGTACTAAATCGCTACAGTCGTGATATGAGAAGCATAGCTATTAACTAGTAGCATTCGATATTCTCCTTTTTAGTACGCTCGTGTCTCTTAATCAAATCCCCTCTAAAGCCATTTAAACCCGATCGTATTATTAGTCTAACCATTCTCGCTAATATAAATTTCGCCTGATTTAAGAGCTTCTTTCCAAGATTTCTGGATTAATTTGCCTTTGAAAATAATCCAGGGGGGTAGAGATCTACTATCTATTAAGACGCACTTAATAAGCGATACCTATTCACGATTCCTATATTATATTATATAAGCCTTCTTCTTATTATACTTAGGTATTATAACTTTAAGCTTGGCGATTACCCCTTATATAAAACCTTTCTTATCTATATTATAGATGTCCCTCTCGTCTACCTCGTACTCTATCTTAATACGTAGGTAGAGATCAAGCCAGCCTAATAGTACCTCAGGATCCTGTGCTATAGCACGTTCCTTGTCGAGTGGCGGAATATAGGCTGTCTTTACCTCCGGGTGTCGTGACATAAATTTCTAGGGCTAGTTCAGTCTAATTAGGGTTTTATCGTCCTTTATAAGAAGGATTTCATTCGCTATAAAGCGTATTTACTCTATCCTTGGTAGCTAACCCCATATATAAAGACGGAGAACCTAGGCTAGAAGTACTACTTCTTCTCTAGGAGTAATTCGCTGTTAGCCTTTATAAGCATCAGATGTTAGTTTACGGCCCCTAATCCTGTCGGCGAGTATACTCTTTAGTATACCATATTACTTAGCTGCCTTCGTAATTAATAGGATTCTATTACCGTGTCCCCTAGCCTTGATCTAGGCCGTGTAGGCTAGTTCTATACGATCTTCCCTACCTAGTTCGGTCTCGTATAATGGAGGAATAGACGGTAGCGGTACGTTTAACATGCTAAATAGATTTATAGACAGCGATTTTATAGAATTCAGGTCATAAGAAGTTATAAATAATAAAATCTGAAGCTCTGGGGTAGCCTTATAGGGTACTAACCCTATAAGGCCGGACGATTACTAAGTGTAGACGGTTACTAGGTGAACTCTTCTACTCTAATACCTATTACTTTAGTTAGTATCCTCCGAGTATTAGTCGTACCAGCCTCCGTAAAAAGCCGCCACCGGGCTTCCCTAAATTTAGGGCAGAAAAAGAGAATATATTTTATATCTTGCTTCCTCTACCTATATAAGTATTCGCCGCTATCCACTATTAGGACATATATACGGTAGAGGAAGTAGTTTAAGCCGATCTTTCCACTTTAGAGCTGGGTCGCTATTAAGCTTTCTGCTTTCCGTAGTATATAGTAGTGATCGAGCCGATTATTAAATAGGCCCCCTTACTAAGCGGGGGATATCAGCTAGCCCTGAAGGCCTGCCTTATACTTCTCCTACCTGTCGATCTAACGTCGCCGTACCTAGTACTTCACGTTCTCGTCGATTACCCTAGTACTCTAGTATTCCTCGGTTTTAGTACTTAAGGTATAGCCCTGTTTCTTCCTAGTAGCTGTGGCCGCCTTGTCCTAACAGTCGTAGCCTAAGGAGTCGAGGGCCCACCTCTCCTTCTCCTAGGTTGGAGTAGGTAGTAGGTCACGCCTCCTCCGCCGGCAGAGCCTATTCTAAATTGTCCTGTTTCCATTTATTATTACGGAGTTAGCCCCTCTCGATACTTGGTATCGCATGACTAGCCTATCGAGGTACTAGTCTATCGGTACGATTACTGCCTCCGCCTTAAGAACTTAAACCGGGGTGGCCTTATAGGCCCCAAGTACCGTCCTAAGGCACTGGTTCTGAATCACCGCCAGTGTTCTCGCGGGCGTTTTCGACGCTTCACTCGTGCCTTTAGGCCAAGGATAGATATGTAAGGTCAGCATCCTGCTTATTCAGGTCCTTACCCTGGTTTCCACCCCTCCCTACAGGCGTCACCTTTTGCTTTAGAGCTCAGGACTATTCGCCCGCAGGGGGGCTTTATGCTTCCGGCGGAGGCGGACTATTAGTACCTAAGTCAATCCTTATTTACTCCTTAAGTACATCTCCTAAGCGGATCTAGGTATTATTACCGCTTTAGCTTGCTCTCTACTCCGCCGCAGGCCCTATTTAGGTAGATTATTCCCTTAGCTTAACGTACTAACACGCGTATACTATCCTCTCAGGCTAAATAGATAGTCTCCGTAGTAGCCGCCATTAAATACCACGCCTTACAGGGTTAAGACCCCTACTTCGCGTTACTATTAGAGGTCTCCCTTATTTAGGCCGTCTATATCTCGCAGGGACTACTAGTATTAAGCCCCTAACCAGGTAGTATAATACGGTATTTCCACCCTACTAATCAAGGTACGCTACACTAGGTTTCTGGCATGCCTATATTGAAACCCACTTTTTATTCCGCTCCTAGCCGGTGACTGCGCGGGGGGGACTTGAACCCCTAGGAGGTATAAGAGTCGGTATTAATAAGTTCCCTATATCTAGTAGTCCACGTACCCTAAGGGTACCCTGTCTAATAGCTAGTAGTCTAGCGTATCTACTAGTTAAGACTAGCTTCGGCCTATATCGACGACGCGTAGTAGCTACTAGTCGGGTGGTTTTTATAAGCGATTTCCCTTATAGATATTAGGCGCGACCCAACGCGTCTCAGGCCTTAGACCTAGTCCTAGCCCTTTCCCTGCCAGGGGGTGCCCGTATAAGGAGATAGGAGGGTGCCCGTGTCCGTCCTCCTAGCCGCTCTTAGCTGATGACTGCGTGAGGGGACTTGAACCCCTAAGAGGTAGAGGACGCGTCTTAATAATTCGTCTCCTATTAGCCCGTCTTAACGATATAGCCCCGGCATCTCTTTCTAGTCTGTCCCCTGCCAGGGGGTGCCTGTATAAGGAGATAGAAGGGTGCCTGTATCCGTCCTCCTAGCCGCTCTCAGCTGATAACTGCGTGAGGGGACTTGAACCCCTAAGAGGTAGAGGACGCGTCTTAATGATTCGTCTCCTATCAACCCGTCTTAATAATATGGCCCTAGTATCTCTCTCTCCCTGACATATGTATCTGTCTTCTTAGGCTATATAGACAGTGTCCCTTTATAAGCTTCCTATAAACTCACAGCTATCCGGCCGCCGGAGGCGACTATCCGCTAGGGGTTAGAGCCTATTAAAGGGTTAAGGTCCCTAGGGCTATATATATATACTTTAGGCTGTATTTAACTGCAGTCGCTACTATTATATACCACGCCCTATAAGCCTTCTATAGAAAGCCTGTTTTATATTACCTATAAAGGTCTCCCTTAATAACTAGTCGTAGCTGGTTTAGGCCGACCGTATCTTATAAGAGTAGATGTTTCTATATACCCTAGGGCCCTAGCCGTGTATCTATTCCTAACTCTTACTAACTAAGCTCTTCTACGATAGTATAGGCGGCACCATATCTACCGCTACCTCTATCCCTAGTAGCGGCTTCAGGCCTTAGTGCGAATGAGGTACGCTGTCGCGTCTTTTCCCGTCCTCGCTATTCCGCCGCGCCGGGCGGTTTAATAGTCTTAGAATAGAGTCGAGCCTAAGGGTATCCTACCGCGTAGTTAGAACGATATTACATCTACCTACCTAAGGCTGGCTTCGGGCCTAAATACGGGTCAGGTGAATACGTATTAGATGATTCCCTTATTATTACCACGTCGCGAAAAGACCCTTAGCTAACGCCGAAGGCTTAATATAACGCGACGGCGGCGAGCCTCTAATAGATTCGAACTATTCACTGCAGCTGTATCTAGTACAGGTCTGTAGTACTAATACAGTGCTTGCTAGACACCGCGAGGCATATAATATACTAATAAGAGTATTATAGCTAATATTAGAGAATAGGAGAAATATTAGATAGTACTAGTAAAATATAAGTTAGTAATATTTAGGCTTAAGTTAGCCTAAGTTAGCTTAAGTTAGCTTAGTATTAGGCTATCTTTCCCTCTTTAAGCCTAACTTCTCTCCTACCTTAGCTAATAGAGAAGTAGGTAGATAAAGAGGAATAAAAATAGAGGTAGGAGTAGGGCTAAGAGGAGGCTATCTATAATAAAGTATAACCTTAATTAGATTATAATAGCTAGGTATACTAATAATTTCTAATTATACCTAGTCTTTATAAATAACTATAGTTATAAAGTAAAAAGGCGTAGTAACTATTAAGGATATTTATCTTTCCTAGGGTTATATATTAATTATACGCTAACTATTATTTAATAAATAGGCTACCTAGGATCCTATTAGTACTAATATAAAGCCTAAGGTAGTAGGTAATAAGTACCTTACTAAAGTTAAAGGAGTAGTAAAGTAATAAAAGATAAAGCTAGGCCTTATATATATAGCTTAAATAAAAAAGCTAGGGATAAAGAAGAATAGCGCTATTATATAATATTACTAAACTAGGCTACTAGAAACTATTATAAATAATAGTATAGGGTATTAAAAGTTCCTAAAATACGCGCGGTTAAATAGGGAGGTTAAGTTAAGACTAGGTAATAATTAAGACTATAAGTCTCTGTAATTATATAGATAATTTATTAATCTATTCGTTTATTAAGGAGTAGTTAGTAATAATACTATATATATAAACTACTATAATTACTATTATAAGAGTAATATTATTATTATATTTTAACTTAATAATATTAGAGTTAGTAGTAAAAAGGTACTATATAAAATAAGTATAGATAATAATATAATAAAGGCTTATAAAGATAACTATATACGCGTATATAGTAATAAAAGTTACTAATTCTATTATATATATATACCGTAATATAATATTATAGATTCCGGCCCCTAGCGCCTAAGAGCTAGCACTTATACTTAATAGTTCTAGGCGCCCCTAGCCGCCCCTAGCCGTAAGGGCTTCTATCCCCGAATTACTAATGTATTTAAATTAATATATAAGTATATATAATATAGCTAATATTATCTTATTTATCCGCTAAATACCTATCTTAGCTATTAGCCCTACGGGTAAATATTACGCGTAAATCCTAACTTCCTATTCTTCCTATTAACTACTCCTTATATCTTCTATCCTATATCTAAAGTAGTTATAATATATCTTAGCTAATACTTAATTTTAGTTATACTACTAAGGCTTCTATAGTATAGGGTCTACGTTAGTAAAGAAAGCGTACTAAATAAGAAAAGTACTATATAACTAAAATAGCTAAGAATTCACGCTCTTAGTAATAACCTCCCCCTTAGTAACCTACTACCCTACTACCGATATATAATATATAGGGTTATATTATATTACGCTACGGTATTCCACCTAAAATCTATAAAGAAGCCTAGTATACTATTAATAGTAAGTAATCTTTTAGAATTAACCTCCGCTAACAGGGTTCTTATAACCCCTTAGGACTTATAGTAGCCTACTAATTACCTTATATTTAATCTATAGAATTATTAGAGTAGTTAGAAGGACTAGGGTAGTATATAAGCTATTTAAACGTAGTATAAAAGATAGGAGGAGTAATACTATTATAAACGCGAAGATTTTCGTTATATATATAAAGAAGAGAAGGGAAAGATATAAGATTATAAGTTACTAGATATAACTAATAATATTTTAGAGGGATAGTTTAAAGGTATTAATCCTATCCTACGTAAATACTTTAACAACGCTTTTAACCTACGATATTTATTATAGCCTATATACTCTTAGATATATAATAGTATTAAAGAGAGGGTTAAGGAAACTATTAGGTAATATAAAATACTATTCTTAATAATAATAGCCTAGTTATAAGAATAGAAGTCTATACTATAATACTATTATATTATTAGGACTAGCGTTAGTTATAATCTAAAGGGTATAGTAAGAGAGCTCTAGTACCTTAAGGTAGGTAATACCCTAATATCTCTTCTAACCGCTCTAACTAATATTATAGTAGGTTAGCTAAGGCGTAGAATACGTACTTAATATATAAGAAACGTCTTAATTATTCTAAAACTACTATAAAACTTATTAATAAGGGGCTTATATTACTATATTAGGGGATTATATATAGCTTCTAGTATATTTTATAGAGGTATTCTACTCCGGGTCTTTATATTTAATAATAGTACTACTAATTCTCTTCTATAATAGCTCTAGTCGTTTCTTATTAACTACTCTACCTCTAGGCGTAGTACTAAGACTATTATATTACATATTATTATTATTATTATATAGTATAAAACTATTTATAGGATAGATACTATTATATTCCTAGGCTGAATATATAAATTACTATTTTACTCTACCTCTATTCCTATTACTTACTAACGTATATAATATTAGTCTAAGTAGATAGAAATATATATTATATTACTAGGAATATAATACTATTAGTATTATTAAAATAGATATACGGGTATATATAATATAGCTAATATTATTATTTTTACCCGCTAAATATCTATATTATTACTCCGTAGTTACTACTACTAACGCTAGGTAATAGGGGGGATTTTTCTCTATATAAAAATCTTGAATTTTTACAGGTATTTTCTAGTAGTATAATAATAGTATTACTTATATTATAGCTATAGTATTACCTATAATATAGCTATAGTATTACTATAGTATTACTTATAGTATTACTTATAGTAAGATAATAGTATAATAATAGTATTACCTATAGTATTACCTATAGTATTACCTAATTAGCACCCTACCCCTAGAAGCTATTACTTCTAGGGGTTTCTACTTAAATACTAGTTTTAGTCTAATATTAGATTTTTTAATATTTCTTCTAGAAGTCTATACTTCTCACCTTATAATATAAAGTAAGTACGTAATATTAGTAAGATATAGTATATAATTATATAATAACTATACTTTATCTAGCATTAGTTATATATAGCCTTAAGATCGGGCTTTATAATTAGGTACTTTCTAGAATTAGCCCTACTATACGTCTCTATATATATCTCTCTTTAATAGTATAATACTTAGGAATAGCGGCGCTATATATAAATCCGCCGCGGCGAAATATACTATAAGCCTCTACTATAGATACCTCTTAAACCTAAGAAGCTGCGGATATACTATCGTTGATAGGGAGTAGATAGTATTAGAAAATCCGACGTTAGACTAAAACCGACGTTTAGGTAGGAACCCCTAGGAGCGACAGCTCCTAGGGGTAGGGCGCCGATTATAGCATGGCTATAGTATTACCTGTAGTATTACTTATAGTATAGTAATAGTATAGTAATAGTACCCCTAGAATTATACTAGGTGTCGAGGGGGTTATTTGTTAGCGTCTTGGCACTTTTCTAGCGTGGCCCTTACTAGAAAAGTACTAAGACGCTAATAATTAAACCGTTAGATACTATAGTAGATCTTAGGGGGTATTAGAGAACTTAGCCCCCTAGTATTATATACCTTAGCGGGTTTTTAGGGAGCTTAGCCCCTAGAGTAGTTAGGTTTCTAGGGAGTATACACCTAATAGACTCCTAGCTTAATTACTAATCTCGTACTAAGATAGTAACCCTCTAGTAGATAGATATTAGATAATAGGATATAAAATAAGATAGAAGACTTAAGACCTTTAATTTATATAGAGTTATATATCTATTAGAATACCTTCTTATAAACTAATAATACGATTATTAAGTAGTTTTATTAATAAAATAAAGGGGGGGTGGTTTTACATTCAGCACCAAGGTTTATTAAAGTCTTGGATATGCTAAATTGGTCTTGCACACGCTAAATTCATTCATCACTACCCGCAAATAAATGCCATTGACCCTTAGTCTGGAGATGGACGAGAGAAATGAAGGCGAGTCTGGATGGGACCGGCTGGATGCTGGCAGCGCACCAACAGTGCAAGCCTGCACCGCCTTCACCCAACCCTGAGCACCCAGAGCAGCTTAATTAGCGCCGTGGGATCGACTGAAATCTGTACCCAATACCATACCTCCTTCACCAAGGACACACCGTCCAAAGACTTTTCGAGAGTCTGCAATAGCGACTCCATTCTTGCGACTCATGATATTAGCTTGCAAAGGGCTATGCTTGCAAAGAGAATTTTCCTTTGTCGGCTGTCGCACTGTACTCCATGATGAACCTCTCAGGATCGCTCACATCCATGTGACATTTGTCCGCTGACGTCGACATCCGGCCATGTCTGGCGCAGAGGCACTGGTCGTCATCGGAATCATTGCCAATATAGTCGCTCTGATCGACTTCACCGGCAAGGCCGTGTCGCGAATCAACAGCTTCGTGGGAGATGCACGCAAAGTACCGGCCTTATACCGCGACGTGCAGTCCATCTTGCTTCTTGTCGCTGACACAGTGCGGGAGTTGGACAAGCAGGCCAAGGAAGGTGATCTGGACGAGAAACGATGTCACACTGTGCAACCTACGATCAAGAGATGCGAAGAGGAACTTGCCAATCTAAAGGCTCTGCTGGAGAAGACGCTGCCTGGTGACAAAGATGGAAGAAGAGATCGTCTGCATAAGGCCATTACAAGTCTGCGGAAGGATAAAGAGGTTCAAGACATCGTGCAGAGCATTTCGAAGAAGATTCAGCTTGTCGCTGCGAATTATACGATATCCACATCGAAGAGTAAACGGGTCTCTGATGCCATTTCGTCGTTGAGTATTTCCAATACTCAAGAGCACCAGACATATTTCATGGTTCCTATCCAATGGTCCGATGACTTCAGCGGAAGAAAGGATGAGCTGACGGAGCTCGAACGAAGACTTGAATCTCCGGACAAGCTCTCCCGTGTGGCCCTGGTCGGGCTAGGGGGTATGGGCAAAACTCGTATAGCCATCGAATACGCACGCAGGTTCCGAAAGTCAGGCGAGGTCTCGGTCTTTTGGGTTCATGCGAGCTCAGCAGGCAGAATGAGAAAGGCCTATTTTGACATTGCAAACGAAGCTCAGATCCCAGGCCGGCAAGACACTAAGATTGATATCTTCACTCTCGTCAAGAATTGGCTGGAGGATCAGAAATCTGGGAAGTGGCTATTGATCGTAGACAACGCCGACGACGCCGACCTGCTCTATAAACATGGCGGGCCACGTCTTGCTGATTGGCTACCTCGCTCAGAGAGCGGCTCTATTTTAATGACTACGCGATCTGAAAGGGTTGGAATATCCTTTGCGACGGCTGCAAACATGATCAGGTTGGCAGGTCTGAATCCTGAAGATTCCATTGTTCTCGTCGCTTCAAAGCTTCCAGATGACCCTTCCAGCGCTGCAGGACACGCGGATCTAGCTCAAGAGCTCGAATGTATTCCTTTAGCTCTTGTCCAAGCTGCGGCCTTCATCTCCATTAATGGCTTGACCGTGTCAGAATATCTAGATCTTTACCGCGCAAACGATAGCGCCAAGTTTGAGTTGCTCAGCGAGGATTTTGAAGATGAGGTTCGAGATATCGAAATCAGAAATCCCATTGCAACCACTTGGGCAATCACATTCGATCGAATCCGCAGCCAAGAGCCATTCGCAGCAGATATTCTGTCTTTGATGTCCGTTCTTGATGCTCAGGCGATCCCGGAGTCCTTACTGAGTATCTCGGATAGCCCAATAAAGCTGAAGAAAGCGTTAGGATCCCTCCGATCGTATTCGCTGATTAGTTTTCGACGAAGGGCCGTGGACAGTCACGCCCATGACGATCCAACCTATGATTTGCACAGATTGGTCGGCTTAACAACTCGGAACTGGTTGAACATGAACAATAGCCTTGACCTATGGACAAATAGAGCAATCAAACTGTTAGACAGCCGTTATCCAGATGGCGAATTCGATACGCGAGATGTTTGGTTGAAGTACCTGTCCCACGCTGTCACATTGCTTGCAAATGAAAAGATATCACCGGACGTAAGCCAATCGAAAATCCGGCGAGAATTCCTAGGAGTCCACCTGGATTGTGGAAATTTACCTGCAGTTTTCTCGAACCAAGGTCTTCGAGGAGACCATGCCTTGGACGGGGATTGGTGCCCAAATTGTACAGTTTCTCTTCTGAACAATGTTTCCAAGAGCTTTGCGACAGATGGGGCTCTTACGCAAGCTAAATTGTATGCGGAACGAGCGCTGGTAGTCGCGGCGGAGTGCCTTGGTAAAGAGCACTTGGGAACACTGGATAGTCTAGATGTGAGTATAACTAGTTGCATCGTCCCTCCATTGAAACTGCATCACGTCCAATTCACGTTTGAATGGATATACCCCATACGTCAAATCTTAATCACTCCCAATATGCGCTCGCGGTACTCGGAGACACTATTGTCAAGTCTGGCTGACGTTATATGACGAGCAGCGGTATGGCTTTGCGCTCTTCCTAGCTAGTGACTATGACAAGGCTACTGAAATCTTCCAGAAGGTTTATGACGCTAGGTGTTCTTTGCAGGGGCGTTGGTCGCGGAACGCCCTAGGGACTCTATACAGTCTGGCGACGTCAAAAGTGGCGGCTGCGACTTCAGAAGATATGATCGCAGTGACAAATGAAGTGACGTCTCTGCTCGTGCACCACCGTGAAGTGCTGGGCGATAATCATCTCGAGACTCTGCGGGCGCAAACTCTAGTCCTTGCGCTTAAGCTTCTACCCTTGGAGAATTTAACTGAAGGGGCATTGCAGAAGGTTGCGAGGTCTGACGCAGACCTTGACAGCATCGTAGAACTCAGTCGCCGTGTCATGGGACCCGAACATCCTCGGACTTTGGACTGCTTGGCTGTGCTGGGCATGAGGTATTATCTTATAGGTCAGCTTGAGGAAAGCGAAACGACGTTCAAGTACATATACGAAGCCAGGAGAGAGCAATCTGTTTCCAACGATCCCATTACGCTGGCTGCTATGTTGAATTTGTCATTTGTGTATAATCGGCAGAACCGCCAAGAGAAACGAAAAGAGTGAGGAATCACAGCAATATCCAAACTGACTTTGGGATCTTCACTAACGCAGGCAGAATCCTGACTGAGCTACTGACACGTCAGCTCGAGATATTGGGCAAAGATCACAAAGACACCATCTCCACCTTAGCCTCGCTTGTCGACTACTACGAAACGCACCATCCGAACAAAGTCGAGGCGCAGAAAATCGTCGTAAAGCTGCAGTGTCAGGTCCTTGGCGATGACGCAGAGGTCACGCAAGTGTCCATAGCGAAGCTGGCTTTTGAAGAGGGCCGCAAAGAGGAATCGAAAAGGCTGCTTCTACGGTTACTTCGCCTGCACCAGTGGCAAGGAGACGTCGATCACGCGAATGCGCTAAGGAGCCTGTCTTTCTGGGAACATCGCTTCGTGGAGGGTCATGATCAAGACGCGTCTTTCCGAGAGATCTTTCGCTTCCGCACGGAGCTACTAGGAGCCAGCCACTCTGCATTCTTGTCTGGAGTCACATGGCCTGATCTAGGACCACAGGAGGGGTCTGCTGATGCTGATGGAGCCAATTGCAGGAATGCTCTTGAGGCGGTTCTGCGCACAGTAATATCTCTCTTAAATGGAGTCGTCCAACTCCTAGATGATAAGGCTCTGACAACAATTGGATTATATGCATCGGCACTTCGTGATCGAAAATTCTATCACCAGGCGCAGGAGCTCTGGCATGCCGTACTTGTGCGTCGTCTCGAAATTTTAGGGGAAGATCATGTCCATATCCAATACGCTAGGCATGGACTGAGCTGCATTTACGCAATGATGGGCGATTACAGCAGATCTGCAGAGCAAGAAGTCTTGCTCATGGAAACTTACGAGAGATCGTTGGGGGAGGATGACGCACAAACCCTCTCCGTGACCGCCAGTCTCGCAAACAGCCTTCAGTTCTTAGGCGATCACGCGGAAAGTTGCAGGCTGCGCCGCAAGGTGTATAATGTAAGGCAGAGAGACCTAGCTCATGAGCACCCTGATACGCAAGAGATCATGATGGACCTAGCAAATTCGCATCGTTCGCTCCAGCAATATGACGAGGCTACCACCTTGTCCCTGGCTGTGTTCCACGAGCGCACAAGGCTGCTTGGAAGCCGAGACCCGCAAACATTGTCGGCCGCCAGACAGGCGTCCACATGTCTTTATTATGCCGAGAAGTATGCCGAGAGCGAGGTGCTGATCAGAGGCGCACTGGAGATACTGCGAGACTTGTATGGCGACGACCACGAAGAGGTCTTGTCCGCCATGGCAGATTTGGCCATTCTCCACTACCTTCAGAATGAGCATCGGAAATGCGCCGAACTAGAATGGCAGATCCTCGACAAAAAGGAAAGGATCTTTGGCATCAGGCATGCACGGACCGTCCAGGCTGCCTCATCGCTGGTCACAACGTTGAAGCGATTGAAAGAATTCGCGGTAGCGGAGACGTTGGAGGTGTTCCTTCGTGAGGAGACTGAAGTCTTGCCCGATCAGAGGCGCGAAGGCACGCTCGATGCGGGAGATTAGCATGGCAGCGTCCTTAGAAGGCGAGTCATACATGGACTCATCTGTCGGAGAAATACCCGCAAAGTAGACTTATTTGTGATCCTTACATTCTCTCATCATCTCTCTCTCTTCACGGCCTCCCTCGGCACCGTCGTCGAATGGGTCCAGTACCTACCCTGAATTACACAGCCGTCCGCAGCTCTTCCAAACCCTGGGCATCATCTTAACATTTCCATCCGCAATTGCTCTCACGAGCCTAAGACTACCGAATAATACCTAACATATTCCATCGTCACTCGATTGGCCACACTAACTTAAGCATCGGCGGCCACGTGACGTCTCAGTAGGTAACCCCTCCCTTCCCTTCCCTTCCCCTTCCCTTCCCTTCCCCTTCCCTTCCTTCCTTTTGAGATCCCCTTCATCTACCTACTTATCCTCCCCGTCCCTCTTCCTACCCTGAATATTCCCCCCCTTTCACCCGTTGTCAGATATTCGTTCCGTTCCTAGTCCTCTTTAATTAGGCAAATAGGTAACTCATTCACAACAAAATAACAAAAAAACTCCCTAGACCCATTTTCCAGCGCTATTGTCTTATGTCTGATACTAGCTTTCTCGTACGTCTCTAGTAGGCCTACGTACCCTGCTCTCATTCTCTCTTAATTTCTTTTCTGAACCCGCTTCGAGCTTGACCTTGACCTAGAACTTCGAATCCCGAGTTCACGAAGGGCCACATTCTTAGGCGTTTAGAACTTGGATTTAGGTTTTAGATTTTATCCAAGAAGATGTTACTGCCTGTTTACTTACTCGTGAGCGGAGTTGGCTCCTGAAGAGAGGGAGGGAAGGGGGAGGCTTTGACAGACTCTCCTACGTCAAATTGGTAGTATATCTAGACAATGCAACCTCATCAGCGAAATCCCAATGCCCTAAGAGGGCCGATCACTCACGGAGCTACCAAGGCGACGCTGGTTTTTTTTTGTTGATTCGGACAGATCAATAGTGAATATTAACAGGACTAAGATTGGAAATAGTACGATGCCCAACTTCACAGTCTTATTTCCAATGTGAGACAAAATAAGGATTGGAAAATAAGAAAGTAAAAAGCGATGTTAATAGTTATCTCTTTAACTCATGCAACCTTGGATTCTAAGTAAATTAGGACCGATGAAAAAGCCATATCTTGTCAGCCTTTCTAATAATCTAGAGTCAGCAAGGCAATGTGTGGAGACCAGTCCCACGGCAAACAGGCGTCGAAGGAGAGGGCTGCGATCCACAGCTTTGTGGATCCATCCCTTTTCTTCCGTAGCAATGTATACATACCTCGATGTTTTACCCTTGTCGCCAACGCAGAACTTATGAATCCCCCTCAACGCCTTACTACTGTTGTATTGGCAAAATTTCCCACAATATCGAGAGATCTTTGCGCTGGCTGTCGAAAGGTTTTATGCCTTGTTTGTGAGACCAATGCATTCTCTGAAAGTTATGAGACAGTCTCTTCACCACCATGAGTGTTAACGCATACTGTACTTTCTAAGTGTAGATTCTATGTCTGGCATCAGACAATCGGACTCTCGCATGTCATGTTTCCATATTCATTCATGGACCGCCTGATCTTGTCGTTGTTCCAGATCTGCTAACTGTTACTGCAGATAGACTATTCGAAAAAGGTTGGGCCGTTTAAAGTGTTAAAAGATTCAGAGGTCTATATCTTTCCTTGGAATTTGAGTAAGCCTTTCTTACAAGGTAATACTATAGATCGTCTGGCTTTCCTCTTCAACTAAACTAGAATTATAGCTCCTTAGACTTTCGAGATGGTATTCTTCTTCTAGTATTTCAACTGTCTTTCAGCTTATATCGAAGACTTAGTAGAGTGAATGCTGTTATTTAATTATATACATCAATAATAGATCCTTTAATCCTTGTTATTGCCGTGGTGAGAGCAGATATCCCTGATTCGAATGGGAGGAGGGGAAGGATTAAAGGAGGGCGTAGGACTGTGCAGGTCTTGCTTGAAGCAGGCGCGGATCCAACGCTCAAGGATCATAGGACCTTGAGGATGGTGAGGAAGTATGCAGCTGAGGAATATGATGCGGAGCTGTTGATGTTGTTGGACCAGGCGCCTAAGATGGGGGTTTATGAAATAAGGGCTTGACGGGTTCGATCTGTTTGTCGTTATGAACAGTTCAGGTGGCAGTCTTGGAACGTGTGCATAGAATGGGAGGAATACCCCAACTTGAGCTTCTTCAGTGGCATATTCAGGCATGAGATAGGAGTATCACGTTATGACGCCAAGAAAGCATTTAACATACATCCGACGCGACATGAGTGGCTTGTGCTTCGACCCTCGTCCGCCTCAAGCGTAAATTCTTAAATTTCCCAAAGAGTCCTCTACCACCTGCCTCTTTCTCCATCTCGCTCTCTGCCTCGGGACTTGAACTAGGAGGCACCGGCTGGATCTCCGCACTACCCTCCTGCACACTTATGCTTGACACCATATTCAAACCCGACAATGACTCCTTTCCGCCCTTCCACTCCTTTTTATGCTCTTCATCCCACGCTTTCCTCCTCTCGTCTTCAGCCTTGAGGTCATGAGCTAGTATCGCTCTGTCGGCGTCGTTGGTAGGCTTTCTCATTTCGAAGTCCCGGTCCCATCTTTCGCGCGCGTTCATTTCGTCCCAGAGAGTGATTTCGTCCGTGTTGCTGAGTACTACGTATAGTTAGTTCTCTTTTCAAGTTTGTATTTGCACGACTAGTTGGACGGGAGGATATAGGTGATCGTGTGCAAATGGAGGCTTACCTGTGCCTTTTGCCATTTTGCGTTCATACACGGAACAGCGTCTATAAATAGGGACTGGTTTGTAGCGGTAGAAGGAGGGGTTTAATCGTGCGCAGAAGGCGCGTTTTTCGGCGTTAGTGACTTTCGTTCGCGTCCGTCATCACAATCATGTTAGAAGATTGGAAGACTCTTACCTTCGTGATATCTTGAGCTTTGCAGTGTCTCCTGCCTGAGGGCAAGCATTGGCATTCCGCCATTGACTCCTGCAGGAAGAAAGGTGGCATCGACGACGAATACCTGGTAGACTTTCCTTTGCTGGCAGACGTCGAAGTCCGTCCACGTCCCGGAGATGTAGCCGTGACAGGGCAATGGTAGTCCCTCTACGATCTCAATTTCGGTGGCGTTATCCGGGAGTTGGTGAAGAGCGAAGTGCTGATAGTCGGCCCATTGTATGGAGACAAGATCTATGGGGAGGTTGGGTGAGATGTATGCTTGGCTGGGAATATTGTTGAAGAAGCCTTGGATCTGGGTCGTGGTGGGATCTTCGTCGAACTGCTTGGCTGGTCAGTGGCCATGGGATTGAACGGAATTGGGCGATATACCTTGACTTCTACGCACTCCTTGCTGCCAGCGCGGTTAGGGGGTTGACTAGATCTCTTATGCTCTTGTTTCTTGACCGTTTCCACGTCTTCATCACCGACGTCATAGTTTCTGTCCCGGCTCTCCATTTCTTTCAAAAACTCGCTGATTCGTAACGGGGTATTAGTGGCTGCCTCTCTTTGTACGTAGGAGCTAAATGACCGATCTTCCGCTGCTTTGACGTATTCCAGATATGGTTGGCCTGCTTCATAGGCTGAGGTGGTCATGAAATGTTGGTATGGGATGTACGGGACTTGAATATCCAAGAGTTCGTGGTCTCGCTCGGAAGCACTAAATGCAAATTTCTCAACATCTGCCTTGGACCGAGGGAAGGCGCGAGGTTGCTGTCTCAAATCCTCATGGACGACCATGGAGCTTTCATCATCTAAGCAACCCTCCTTGTCATCTTTCTTGTGCTTCGGCTCTTTATATGCCAGGGCCCACACGCTGTCCTTCTCCGTTTTGGTGAAATAGCTCGGAGCGAAGGTGACTGTGCCGATGCGTAAGGTGTAAAGTCTGTAATCAGCCCAGATGAAATGTAACGGCGACATCAATGTTTCAAGCTTGCTTCTGACCACCATTAATTCCTTCAAACCCCGCCGTGTAATAAATTTTTCTCGGAGTTCCAGGCTCAGCATGTCTGTTGAACCAGATAGAGTCCCCAGATGATTCGTTAAACAGTCGTGAACAACAAGACCTGCTTCCTCGATAAAACCTGCGTCCAGTAAGAGTGTTGAATAAGATGCCATACAGCGAAAGGTGCTGTCGTGATCTTCGCCGAGGTGATGTATGGTCAGAACATATATTTGTCTCGCCTTGGCTTTGGCTTTATCAATGTCGCCAACAGATTTGTAATGGTTCACCAACTCCAGCTCACTGCCGATAGTAGCCTCCGCCATGGTACCCCAGAGGTTCTGCTGATCCGCAATGATATGCAGATACAACTCTTCAACCTCGTCCTTCCATATCCGGGTGCTCTGGGTTCTGTGCGCCTCTTGCTGTTCGCTGCTCAACGAATGCCAACTGTCGGGAGGGTCTGCATTTACGCCATCCCAGTATGCTTTGGTCTCGCTCTTAACGATTTCATTCACAAATCCTTGCGAGAGGTGGATAGTCTCGGAAAGATCTAGGCCCGCGATATATCCCGCTGCGTCGAGGGCTCTTTTATAGACAGTACGCATCCAAGAGTGATCTTTCCCATAAGCTATATCGGAAGCGTAGTCTAGCATCACACTCATGATATATAGTACACGGGAGTTTGCCAAATCGTCTTCATGGTCCACCACGGCTGTAAATACTGGGTGGGGCTCAACATGGGTCCGTGAAGATATTTTGTTATCGGCCTTGATCGCCGCACAGAGATCGGGATACTGTGCGAGATAGGCGTTCAGAATGCATCCGATACTGGCTTCGGTGATATGATCCAATGCAAGTTGTTTGTTTAATATTCGGTTGAAGGCACTCTCTTGGGTGATATGATCTAATGCTTTTTGTTTGTCCAATGTTCGGCTGAAGTCAATATATGATGCCCAGGGTGAAACGTGTTGGTATTCAGATATGTAATGATCCGCGATCTCAGCCCAGGCGTAGCGGGCACCAGCAAAGTCACCCACATCATAAAGAGATTCTGCAAGCTTTCGGGTGTTGCAAATGCCCTCGTCTTCTTTCCAAGCAGCCTCACGGGCTTCCTTCGCGTAGGTGTTGCTGTACATGTCAAATGGACCAATCCAGTACTTCTTGGATCTTTCATCTGGCCATTCGCTTGTCTTGCTAGGCGCGAAAGGGCTGTTCCAGAGCTGCCGTGGCGGAGACTGCCGTTGTGGATATAGTACGTGGCTTGGCCTCTCATCTGGCGGCGTACTTGCCGTTGGCGTTCCGTTGGAGGAGCTGCTCACGATCACGATTTGTTCTCCGCTACTGCTCCTGCCTAGTTCAATAGGGGAGTCATCACTGCCTTTGCTACTTCGCCGTCTACTCCTTCCGCTTCGACTTGCACTTCCACTCCTGCTCCGTTTGTCGCAGCTATCAGACATGTCCAATAATTCCCACAATACCGTGCTTCTAAGCACCCAACAAGTTCTTCCACGATCCCCAGAGACGAAGGGTGTGAGCCGTCACAAGTAAATAGCTATGCCAATTGAGTTCAAGAAGGATGGAAGGGAAAGCAGGATCGAGAATGCCCCATGGACCAGAGCTTTACCTTCCCAAGGGGTCGTGGTTATGAGGCTGCAATCTCAGCCCCAGTTGGCCAAGGCAGCAGCGTCAGGCAAATTACCCTGCGTGATGGGCAAGAGAACCTACGCTTAATTATTGGTTGAAATTATGACAAGTCCGGATGGTAACAAGGATACAGTAATCAATTATCTCGGCGACCAACGTGCGATGTGGCAGTGATGGGATGAAGCCGGGGGCAGTGATGCTCACAGCCCTCTGAAAGTGGCCTGGTGCGCCTCAGCCTGATGCGCCTTTGGGTCGCAGGCACTGGATACATTGCGGCTCCGATTTTCTTCAACTTCTCGTCTAGCCGCTTATTCACAAGATCACCCATCCACCTGGAGCTTTGAAGCGCTCCGCACTTAATTGAGAACGGATGAAACGAACGTACACCACCTCCTATGATCGGTAGGTGGCATTCGCCTAGCGCCCTTGCACACTGGTAAGAAGGCCATGCCTCCGCGTGAAGGAGGCATCGGCTATGGTCGCCTAGCCTCAAAACTCGCCCTGGACAACGACTTGTGCATGTTCCGACACTTCGCCGAGCTCAGTATCCGGAACATACTCTACCTGCAAAGCGAGCTTCAAGAGCTCGAACTGAAGCTGCAACAGCTGGATGCCGAAGCGAACGGTAATACCAACGAGCCTTCGAAATGGTCCAAACCACGGAGCTACCATTATGCTAGCAGAACCAAAGGCACAGCTCTGGACGGGGATGATGCATATTGGAATACGGTACTTCGGATTCGAGATGTGCTCAAAAGATACAGTATGTTCTTTCTTTCCTGAGTCGTGATTGAGGCGGATTCCGTACGATACGAGAATCTACCATGCTGATCTCGCGGCCAACTTAGACAAAGCGTTGCAGGATGAGGCCTGGCTACAGAAGCTGAAAACTCCTTCAAAGATTTCCTGGTCGACTGTCCATGAGTTCATCAACGCCAATAAGACCTTGATCTCGGAGACGGATGCCAAGTACACTGCTGTCGAAAATCAAGATGATCTCGTGCAGTTGACATGGAATGAGAAGGAAGCATTGGGTTACTTGATGGAAAAGTATTTGAAAAAGTTCTTGAAAAAAAGGGTAAGGATCAAAAGCATTGACTGACAATGTATAAATGACCCGCGATGTAGGACAGTCGGTTTGATGAACAAACCATCGGCTTTATTTCCGACAAGAAGGTTACACAGCTCGTACGCATTCTGGCCATCTCGCTTACCTCAGTCTTACCAATTGTATCGATCGTGGTCCTATATGTGGTCAAGCACGCAGTAGTGCGTCTTGGTGTGATAATTATCTTCTCGGTCCTGTGTTCGCTTGCGCTGGCCACACTCACCAACGCAAGAAATGTTGAGATCTTGGGTACTACGGCAGCGTAAGTCCGAAGAAGAGACGTAAAGTCTCTATGTCTAACCGTTATAGGTACGCAGCAGTTCAGGTGGTCTTTGTTAGCGGTAATCTGACAACTCCCTAAAATTTCGGAAAGGTTGAGAAGCTCGAATAGATGGCCTTCTCTGGAAGCTGGCATGGTCCCGTATGTCTCTCCGAGCACCCTGATAATACCGAACGAAGCACTTACTGGAAAACGAATGCTTACAAAGATTTTTGCAGGATTTGTATTGAAATCTCGACTTCATTCACAAACTTCCATAAAGCGCGCCCTTCACCCTAAGAACAATCTACCTTAAAAATCAACTATTAGCAACACTCTCGATCTATTCCGCAATCTTACTATACTCCTCCACCCTCTTCCTGATTCCACCTAGTGGCTCCTTCCCCAACGTCATCCTCAACAGCGGAGGGTCAGAAGACGGCTGCGAAACCTCCTTGACCATTTATTCAGCAATCTTGCTTGGGTCTTGTGCCGCTGTGCTGTTCAATGTGGTGATAGCCTGCAAAACATAGTCGGTGATGGTCCCCTTGTGGGCGTCTGGGATGGTCGGCATCTTCAATCTCTTTAGGTCGAAGAATGCGGTTTCATGCCACCGTGTTGAACCCTCAGGACTCTGATATCAAATGGAGACAGCTCGGCTACCAAAGCCTCGAATAGCCCTAGATTACGAATTTAGATGAGGCATAGATTGCAGCTCCAGGATGCGGGTCCCAGATCTCCGCGCTGGAGATGTTGACGACGACGCTTGTCTTTTTCTCTCATATTGATGGAATAAGCGCTTAGATGACGTGAATCGATCCCCAGAAAGTGGTCTCGAATTGGAAGTCTACAGTGAACTATGTTTATAACATGTCAAATCAAGATTGACCGCTACAATTGTTTGCAAAGCGGTTGACCGGACGCTAGTGGGCCGCAAATCGTTGAAGCTCCCAAAATTAGGTGGCAAGGTCTTAACGATATGCCGCCGTAATTATATCCTATATACCTTATAATGAACGTCTAAATGAGGCCGTAAATTGTCCTAGATATCCAATACTTGATGTTTCACTCCCGGCCTGTAGTCCTGCTGTCGTCACTCTCATAGAGGGCCCCCGTAGACGTCTTATTGTAGCCTATGCTGTCGTCTTGTTGCTCCCGAAGACGTCTTGTTGTAGCCGCTGTTATCCCCGTAGACGTCCTGTTGTAGCCTATGCTGTCCTCTTGTTGCTCCCGCAGACGTCTTATTGTAGCCTATGCTATCGTCTTGATACTCCAGCATACGTCTTGATACTCCTGCATACGTCTTGCTGTCGTCTTGTTGTAGCCGCTGTTGCCCCTGCAGACGTCTTATTGTAGCCTATGCTGTCATTTTGTAGCCCCCGCTGATGTCCAGCTGTAGCCTATGCTGTCGTCTTGATGCTCCCGCAGACGTCTTGTTGTTGAGGACAAGGCTTTCTGTCAGTCAGGTACACTTCTAGTAGAGCGTGTAGGTGGAATAGCTCTACTTTGCGCTCCAATTCGAGCAGTTTTGCATTCTCGATGACCTCAGACAGCACAATGGCCCAGAGAACAGCTGTGTTTGCGAGGACGAAGGTCTGTTTGGGTTGGGAGGTTGTAGGCTGCGTGGAACTAGAATTAGATGTACGGAATTTGAGGAAGGTTTTGACATTTGTGGGTAAGAGAACGGATGCTGTCTCATGAACGAAGGATGTCTTGAAGGCCATGGTTTGGCGACAGGATACGATAGAATCCAAACTGACTTCTGGTTAGCGCCCTCGCTTTCTACAACTATGGACTTTAACAGCTTGTTTTCGCTACAAGAATTGTAGAAAACGTAAGATTAAATATTTCTTATAGCAAAGTATTTTACATTATCAGGCTGGCTGGGGATCTATAGATACGACAGTTTCTAGGCCTAAGGGTACCTGGAGCTTGGTACTTGTTAAACAACGTGTTGGCAACGTGATTATGGCTATATGAACAGTACTCTGGGGAGGTAAGAACAAGGAGTTGAAAACTCTGTTCCACATGGACCATACCAAGACGCTAGCATGGATGGGGCTAGATGCCCATTTCTAACAGTACTGGAGCACGGATTTTCAAAAGCTCCGGGTCGCTAACCCTTTAGGGCTGGACCGGAAGTAAGTTTGGAAGGGGGTGAACTCTTCTAGAATACGTTCTGCGCCGCTTTGGGCCGGACATGATTGGGAATACGCATACATATCACCGACTGAAATGCTCTGACAGAGTGTCACCCCATTCGAGATGAACAGATACCTAAGTACGAATGAGAAAGGTGGTGCTGAGGCACACTGCGCCCCTACACTGCCACATATTCAGGGGATGCTATGAAACAAGAAGGTCCCCTGAATTTGGGGATGCCAGGACATTGGATACGAACAAATCTTTACGAGCTACGCCTCTACTGTTTCCTTCTTCGTGGTCTTCCAAGGCCAAAAACAAGCTGTCAGAAACGAGGCTGCCGAGCAGCCAAGAATCAGGATGAAAACTCCTCGAAGCCCTTCCATGTAGGCCGATAGCGCCTCGCCCCGCTTATTGCCCAAGTGAGCATTGCCTAGAATAGTTTCAAGGTTTGTTGCTCCAGTTTTCAAGATCAGTCCTGGATCTAGTCCGGGCAAGTGTTTTCGGAAAGCTATGAGAAGACCATTTTGGAAGATTGCTTGAGCGACCGAAAGAAAGACAGTCCCGCCTAGGGCGAAAAAGAAATTGCATAAGGTGGTGCCGACGGGAATGTCTCCAGTCGAGAGAACTGTCTGGACAGCGAGAGACGGCAGTGCGAATCCGGCTCCGAGGCCAATGCCGGTAAGTAACTCGAAGCTAAACCATTTGGCAAACGGAGTATGCACGCCGAGGGTCGTTATGAGTCCGCAACCGACACAATAAGTAGCCATTCCAGCAACGACAAACGGGCTGTAGTAACCGAGAACTGAAACTCCGGCCCCTATTACTATGTTCGAAATGACGCAAGTGAGAAGAAGTGCAAGGCTATCTATGCCGGACCGTGTCGCCGATGCACCTTTGATGGATTGAAAGTATATAGGAAGGTAATAAGCAAAGGTGAAATAACTGCCACCGAAAAAGAAAGAGAAAGCCCAAGCAGAGATCACTTGACGGTTGCGTAGTAGGTGAGGAGGGACAGTAGCCTTGGGTCCTCGCCAAACTTGCAGCATGGCGAAAACGCAAATTAGAACTCCGAAGCCAACAAATAGTCCGATAATTCGAGGACTCGACCACGAATAAGTTGAACCGCCAAGTTGCAGGGCCAGCAGGAGGCAGACAGTCGACGAGCTCAGAAAAAGCGATCCCAATGGGTCCAAATCCTTGATACGATCGAGTAGCGGTGCCTTCACGGCTTCTTGACGAGGTTGAGGAAGGGCCACAGCAATTACGGCGGCAGCTATTCCACCAACAGGAAGACTGGAGCACCGTCAGCCTTTAGCCACAAGAAAGGGAGGAGATTAGAACTTGATCCAGAAACACCATTTCCATGATATACTGTCGGTGAAGACCCCTCCCAGCAAAGGTCCCAGTATAGAAGCGATTCCGAACATTGCAGAGACACAACCAAAAGCCAAAGATCTCTTTTCTAAAGATACTACAGAGAATCCTGTCAGCTAGATTGCTCTAATATTTAAAATCTGAGATTGACAAGCAGCCACAAGGGACATTCGTTAATAGACAGCTCGTCAAAACAACGATCTTTTCAGCAATAGGCAACATGTCAATGAAGACTGAAACGGCTCCCGTACCTGTGCTCGCCAAGATAGTGTAAGCCCCAGCGAATATGGCACCGTCCCCTACACCAGCAAGTGCACGCCCTATGATAAGGGATGTACTTGTTGGTGCTACAGCACAAACAAGAGACCCTAGCTCGAAGGCGGCTACGGCCGCTAGAAACGATCTCTTGACCTGATGTTTCATACACCCATATCAGCAAGGCATACTCGAACTTCCACTATGAAAAAGACCGACTTGCATTGAAAACTTGATAAATCTTCCCGAAGGTAGGCTGAACGGCCACAGAGGACAGAAAATAAGCGCTTCCATACCAGCCAAGGTCGTCGATATTTCCAAAGGAGTCACTGTTTCAACCATAAAAAACGTCAGACGAGGCTGTGACAAGAACAATTGTCGCCTCACGTTATCTTCGGTATTGCTGTAGTCACGATCGTGTAGTCCAACGCGATCAAAAACACTGAAAGACAGAGCGCCCCAACAATGAAGATTGTTCTCCAAATCTGCTGTGGGTGTTGGCTGCTATTGGAGCTGGATGAGGTCTCGACATCTTGGCGGTCAAATGCTCCCATCTCATCTTGTGTCGTCGCATCCTCCTGATTGCCGATGCTGGATTTCTTACACATGCGTGAAGACTTAGAGAGGACAGATATGAAATATTCGAATGGGCCCCGGTTCTATAAACATCAATGCTATAAACTGAAATAGAGGTCTCTACTTTTTCGACCACACTTCATAGACATCACCGACCGAATGGAGGAATATCTCCACCTCCGCGAAGGAGGACAACCAATCTTCTCGTTTTGCCCCCATCACCCACTTCCTCCAAAGCGGGAGATCTGCACAGAGGACGAAACCACAGCGGCAATAAACATACATAACTTTGAAACGATGAAACATTTGTCAATACATTGACGCGAAGGCAGACTCATGCAAAGTTGCGGAGGCGGAGATCAGCGAAATCGAAATTGATTGGAGAGGTTGGACAAGAAGGCGTCAGGTGTGGTGGATCGGGATGTACGATTCGTAAATTTGTCCTCGGCCTGGAGGAATCAACGAGGAGTGGGTATGGGAAGGAAGCGGTGAGGTGTCAATATCCTATACGAGAATGTCAGATGCGGAACCTTTTGCGACGGCAAATCGGACATTCCCCACAAGATCCTCGTCCCGGAGCGGATTATGCGTGTGGTTCTGCAGTCAGCAATTAGGATGGGGCTGACTACCTCCGTATGTAGGTGGTTTCAACGACCAATATGCCATGCACACGAAATCCTTCGCCTAGTAGCAGTCTAGCCTATCGGGCGCCACGGCGCGTAGAATACCCTGACACTTCAGGATATCCCATCATTCGGCAGTGAGCCGCTAGAGCGGGATCTAACGCTTTAGGGCTTAGCGGTTACTCAAACAAGCCTTTTACAGGCTTAGATGATGTTAGCGTTGAGCGGCGCTAGCTCCGCGTGTGTGACTGCCGAAGGATCCAGCATCCTTGTCAGCCATCGACTACCTTAGGATGAATCCCACCGTCTTCAAAAAGCACGCACCGAGATCGAAACATTTCCTGTCCGACCTATACTTGAGTGATGTGATTGGTCATGCATACAAGCAAGACTGTGTTCCCCGATCCTTGGGCCTTGGTGCCAGAACGGTGGCTTCGCCTTGGACACAAGGAGCTTCGAGCGTATCCTGTTGCGCTTGACAAAGGATTGCGGCAACGCATTGCCAGCAATCTCGCGCACCCAGAAGTCTTCCTCACGCTGGCTGCTATAGTTCGAACATTCAACATGGAGCTCTCCGAGACGGACGCAAAAGATGTTGAATTCATACATGATCCTATCGATCTACATCCCCAACCAGGTACCCAAGTTGTTGGGGCAGCAGTAGAAGATAGAGCTGTGCGTAGGTAACGTTGGGCCCCCATCAACAGGATCAACTACCAGCCTTCCTACCCACAACCGTCACTCGATCACTTGCAAGAGCAACTCCTCGTCGGTTACTCTCGAACTCCAGTGCGGCTTTCTGAATCATCTCGCGTACTTCTGACGCGTTGCCCAGCCTCGTGCTGACCTCTTCCATTGCAAGGAGAGTGATGTCTTGGGAGCTAGAAAGGTTCCAAGAATGATTCTCCCTTCGATCTTCCACGACATATTCAAGTCCCGCCTGTTTCAAAATCTCCGACAATTTAGCGACCCATGAGCCGTGACTGCCGATTTACCAGTGTCAGTGAACTGCTTTGACAACGTATCACGAAGACTTTCATTCAAACCTACTTGACAGGCCAGTTGGGCGTTGGAGCTACTGCAAAGTTCTTGAGCTGCTCAGTGTATTTGGTGTCTGCGTCGGCGAAGGCGCTGACAACCTTGCAAGTGCTTAAATCTTGTTCGGTCCACTGAACCCAGCCGTTCGGTTTCAACATTTTCAAAACTTTGTTGATAACAGGCGTCGGATCTTGTTCCTTGACAACACAGAGGAAGAAGCGAATGTTGATGATATCTGGGCTTCCACATTGATGTTTGCTTTATCGAATACTGGGCCATTCTGACATACCGTATACTCCGACCAATTCCTCAGGAATCTCATCATATATATCAAGCTTCCGCATCGCTACGTTACTAGGCAGCCAAGCTCGCGGCGGGCATTGGGAAACGTCAATATCAAAGCCATCTAGCTGGACAGAGCTTGGAAGTTGTTCAGATAGGTCGAGAAGCCATATGCCAGTTCCAGCGCCAATATCGGCGATCTTGAGCGATTTTTCCTGCATACAAGTAATAGCAGGATGGATGAGGTAACCTTGCTGTTGCTTCCAAACATAATGTTGAAGGTTCAGCCTAGAATATCACGGTCTCAGTATCATTCTGTAGCAGTCTCAAATGAGGCTAGCAAGTATCTACCTCGCTACAGAGCGAAAGCCTGTCGCCAATGGATAAGCTGGCGGTTCGGCCATGGATTGATGTACCTCCAAAGTTTTGACAGGCGTAGGAGTGTAGAAATCCTATTCTTCTCCTGCCAGAATTGCCAGATCCTGTGGTCCAGTGGTTTTGATCGGCGTCTTGGCGTTGGAAATGCAGTCCCACAGACTGGTACCCTGCAGATGTCCATTCTGACGTACCCGTGCATCAGATGTCGCGGTACCGCCCGATTACTGGCCGACAACAAGCGCGCAAATCCTTCTTCAAGGACGATCACGGCGCCGAAGGCGAAGGTGACTTTAACTCTGGTAGAATATCCTTCTCCTGTCATATCAAGATTGCTGTGGTATGTGTCATGAAGACTAGCAAGCTTGAACTTCCTTCCGAACTTCCTAGCGATCGTCTCTTCCTGTATTCAGAAGATACAACGCCATCGCTTTGCAAAGCCCTCATGGACAGCAATATCAGTCGTGATTCCCTTTCTGACCCACTTCTCGAGAAGCAGGAAAGGAATTGTGGTCCTGGTACCCACTCTGGCACTGGATTTTGGAAACGAAGTTCACGATTCTTACCATGGTTCCACTTGGCAATGATGCTACTATACACCTGCTTCTTTGCTTTATACATATATCATTCGAAGGATTCCAAATGTAACGGCTACGACCTTATCTACTGTACGTGCCATTGATGCATCGCTTTTGAGCATTTTTCTACCAGGCTGACCAAAGCCAGCGCCTGCCATACAGCACCTTTTATATGAACGGAGAATCTTACTGACAGACCTCAACAACAATTCTTTCACAGGCGAGCCAAGGAGAGAGCTCGATAACGCATGGCACGAACTTCTGAAAAGTTGGTCAATTGAGCATGTCTTCTTGAGGTCCGAGCTGATGAATTTCTTCTTGAGTTAGGCGCAAATATCAAGATTACTGAGGAAGAGCTTGAGAAGCTCGGGGATCAACGTTCCATTGCACTCGCTGATGGTTCAGGATACGTAGCAGAGCTCGGAGTCTATCATGAGCTTCATTGCATCGTAAGACTTCCACTTGATGTCTATTCGCGAAGCTGGTAGAATACTCATTGGACGCTAGAAACGTGTTCGACAATATTTTCATCTAAATTACTACCACCCCAATTTCACTCCAACAGAATTAGAACGAGAGAAAGTCCACATAGGTTCATGCTCAAGACAACGGTGTAAATTACATGAAGCTAATTTCTATGAAGATCACTGCCTCGAATATCTGAGAGAAGTTGCAATATGTCGAGGGGATCCTTCTATAACGACTTTCGGTTGGCGAGATGGCAGGCCCACAGCTCACGTCAGGAGCGATCACCAATGCATCAAATGGGAGAGGCTTTCGTCGTGGGCCGAGAGCCGATCGGTAGACATGTTTGACTCCAACCTATTGCAACGAGAGCAACATGTTGACTCTGAGATAATGGGTTGATACGGATTATGCTATATCACTTTCTTTCTTCTCGGATTCGTTTGGGGCTCAAAAAGGAAACCCTTGCAAAACACTTCCAAGCCTAGTGGTGGTATTTGACGACGTGATCAACGGAATGCCCTCCAGAAATTGCTAATGATCATCGTTCAGGTCCGTCTCTTATGTAGAAGCTCACTCTTGGAATTCCGCCCAAGCATGCGCAACCGCCTCGTCAGCATCTGCAGCTGCTGGCACTGCTTCACGCTTTTCTTCGGAACCCTTCCAAGCACGGGGGATAGCCTCTGCAGCATCCGCAGGACCGGTAAGAGGGTGTGCCACAACTAACCAACATTAGACAGGAGCGTGTAACAGAAGGTGCAAACTCGTGAATCTGAACTCACTGGGTATGGCAATCATCCCAACACAGAGAAGGCCATATAGCGTTATATAGGAGGTAAGTCGCATATTGAATAGGTGAGACTGGGTTCGGTTTCTTTGCAAGATTTTGAGTTTTCTGCTGATTTCTCGGTCGCTGGGTTCTTCGCATGGAAATGACCAGACTTATACCAGTATCCTCCAGCAAGGGCCGACGAACGAGCTGCAGAAATAATGGATGACGATGTCAAGGGTGGGGCCAAAATGGCAGACCGGTCCGTGATGCCGGACTTTTGATTGATGTGTCAGAGTGCACATCATCCAGACTTTGGAAGTATCGGTACCCAGGCGGTCCCTGCGGTCATACTTCCCACCCGACCTGCATCTGTGGTATTGTGCGCATGGCTGCTGATATCTTGCAGGAAGCACGAAATCCTTACTCGATCGCAGTGGCCTTGAATGTGATAGGCACGCTTGCCTTAGAATAGGGATCAGGCCGTAAGGCTCAGAGTGTAGTAAAAGGCCTGGAAGTACTCTAGCTGGCCAGCTGAAGCTGACTTCGCCACGAAGGAATATGCACGCCGCACACTAATTTCAGAAAGGGAGGAGAAAGGGTAGATCAGTTGGAAGGAGTAATCGAAAAATACGGCACTGCTGTTGCACACAGAAAACGCCGACTTGGGTGGAATGAGCGAGGACTGCCGGTAATAGCGTGGCATTGAGAGCGATTCGTGGTGGGGCCCCTCCCTGTCCGACTGCAGGTCTTATCGGAGAATACCGACCGCCTGCTCCAGCACTCATAGATACTGGACGTTGATCCCAGTCTTGGCCAATCAATCTTTCGCCCTGATCCTCGAGTCATGTAGCGTGAGGTCGTAAGGTAAGGCGACAGTCTATTGGCTACTGTGACGGAAAAGCCCCGACGGATCGGGACGATGATTGGGCTAGAGTTCATGCAAGGTTATCAGGCCGCCTGAGCCTGCATACGAGTCCTACGGCGACATCATGAACCTGTATCTCGGTCGCTTAAGGACGTGAGTGCCACGGCAGCCTCTGATGGTTGCACCAGGTAGTCTCAACCTGGTGTTTGGGGAGGTATACCGTGCCCTAGGCTTGCATCATATTGATTAACGCCAATTGATTGCTGGTGTGGCCGTTTGGTCGACAGCAAGGCTACGTTTTGATGCATCCCAATCTCTCCACTCTCCTCAAACATTTTTTAACTCGTCCAAATTCTTCGCATCGTCAAATCATTGCACTTTCTATGAGCTTTGACTCATAGATGTATATTCGTCCTGCGCAGAACTGCCTTAGACCTTTTGCAGGACGAAAATCATCATGATAGAGATTGAAGCGAGACTTATAGCCCTCGGGGTGTTCTTACCAGCCTTGGCGACTTTCTTCACGGGTCTTCGCTGCTGGGTCAGGTACACGCGACGAACCCCATTCGGAATTGACGACTTTCTGGTTGTTGTTGCGTCTGTCCTAGTATGGGGAATGGGCATAACTCAGATTCTTGGTACGTCGGATACCTTTTCGTTCATGATAGGGCGCTCTCGCTTATCATATGTGCATTAGGTGCTACCGTAGGGGATCTCGGAGAAAGTATAGGGAAGTTGCCGAATGGCAAACCAAAAATTGATCATCGAACTCAGGAGTTCCTAAAGGTGCGGAGCCTTGACCCATCTTGCATTTGCTTGTTTGACCCTGCACCTCCGCGTTCGCTGACAGGTATTCTTAAGAATGAATACGCGTTTCAAATTATTGAAAAGTTAGCCTTCGGTGTAGTCAAGTTGAGTATAATCTTCCTTTACAGGAGGATATTCGTGGGGAGAATCTTCAACATCGCGTCGTGGGCCATGATAGCCATCGTTTCAGCATGGTCATTGTCGTTCTTCCTCGCAACGATTTGCGAATGCAATCCACGTGAGTTGAACAACGCTTCCACATTACATCCCACTTCGTCAGAGACTCCTCTGAATAGAAATCTAGCGTCGACCATTTGGAGTTCAAATCGAACGGCTCTGTTCACCAATTGCATCAAGTACATTCCCTTGCAGCTACTGTCAAAGTCTCTCATTGACCGTGCAATAGGACTGTCAAGATGCTCTTGGGCTTTGCCTGGTCCGACGTCTTCACAGATGGTAGGTACAGTCATAGCTCGTTGACTGGATTATCTAACAGGCCGACAGTCCTCATCCTATCACTTCCAATTCCGATGGTTTTGAAGTTGCAGTTGACAATGCGACGGAAAATAGCGCTGATTGGTGTCTTCCTGCTCGGCGCATTGTAAGTCTTAGTCGCACCTGGCACTTTGGGATCCCGTCTTATTCAAACTCTCAGAACTGTGTTAGCTGGTATTGCACGACTGGTGTTCTTTTATAGGGCTGCCGCAGGTATCTACTCGGAGGCGCTCTTTCAGAAATTACTATTTGCTGACCTTCACCACAGACCACACTGGTCCAGATATAGCTGGTAGGTCCATGGGGTTCTTAGTCGCAAGATCTCAAATCCGATATACGTCTTACAGCTACGAAAAAGACTAACCTATCTAAAACCAGTTAACACTGCCCCAACAATATACTGGTCTCTCGTCGAGGCATCTCTCGCCGTAGTAAGCGCCTGTCTACCAACCATCCGACCCCTCTTCCACGGCCTATCACCCGAAAGCGTCATCCGTAGCATCCGCAGCCGGATCTCCCTCCATTCCTTCCACAGCGGCGGATCAAAAGGATCCAAGGGATCCAAGGGCTCGAAACACGTCAAGCCTATGGAAGATCAAGGTTCGACGTCTTCCCAGATTGGGTTCAGGGACCAAGAAGAGGAGTTCCACGTCGACCATGCCTCCGATCTGGAGAACCTGAGCCAGCACCAAAGCCACTTGCAGACGCAAGTAAAAGGGGTTGAGCTTGGGGAAATTGTGCGGACCCCGTCTATGGATGTACCGGAAAATCGCATCAAGGTATCGAAGACGGTCGAGCAGAATGATAAGCGGGTTTGACGGGACTCCATAGCGGCAGTGTTGTCTAGTGCAACCCGCCGGTTGGAAATGTTCTCATCCTAGTTGCTGAACTATCTTCTTAGAATCAAAGACTTCGAGTTCCTCTCAAAGCTCAATGCCGCGGGTCAATACGGCACTCCAACCAATTCGACTGCTTTTCTTCGCTCCAAATCAGCATATAGCATTCACTTGTCCATCCTGTCTTGGCTCATCCACAAAAACAACGCCGGAGTGCAAGACGAGCTATGACCTTCAAAGAAGAGCATATCCCATGAAAAAGTCCGACTTCTTACCAAGGCCTCTGTTGAACAAAATCCAGCAGAACTCGTAACCGGAGTACAGGTACACTTCCAACCTTCCAATCCTAGTCTCTGCTCGTCGCTCCACTGCTCGAAAATTCAGCCATCAGAACAACCTCCCCCATCAGGAAATTGAGGAGATCGTTTCGAGGCATCGATGGCTAACTACCACTTCGTCGAATGAGCCTTGAGAAGGGACGTTAGTTAGTATTCGTGCATCATTGGTCCAGAGAATTTCACGGCAGAGTCTTCCCATCCACCATCCAATTCCTGCTTTCATAGCGCTCATTATCACTCCCTCCTGACTCTCATACCCGCTACCGGAGTCGGAAGGGTATGTATTCTACTGTGGTGTAGATGTCACGAGCGGCGAGTCAATCATTGTGTGCTCCAAGTCTACGGGGAAAGACATACAGCCTACAGAGTAAAGAAAGTTGTGAATTCAAGTTTCCTCGAAAAAACATAGCATTTGCTCTCTGCTAAAGCTCAGTGATTCACTCGAACCAGTTTAAGCAATCTCTGCTACCATCACCCCCACTCTTCCCATATCCAATCGAATCGAATCGATTGAGGACTTCGCGAATACTACACTACCCTCTGCATCATCCTCCTACAGTATTCCCGCGTATGCAGAAACGAATAATCCCTCTCCGCAGCGTCCAATCTTCAAGAAAAGAAGAGGAACCTATGAAGGCGAGGTTTACTCCAAAATTAGCTGGAGGAGAATTTGTGACTTAATAGCGAGGATGCATGAGAAGTGAAGGGGCAGTGTCACATACTTTTCAATTCATACAGGGGTAAATTATTCAACGGGAGTGTCATCACGTCCGAGATACACCTGGAAGCAAATACGAGCATTGGAATAGCTATAGCCATGTATAGATTCCATCACCTATACTCACCTAAACTCCATCGGTATTTGCTATAGAATAACCTAGGATCCAGCTCAGAGGAAGACGCTACTAATGGGCCTTGATAGGCTATATCGATTCTGAAAAACCTATATATATATGTTATATACAGCCTACCCTCCGCCCTCTACACCATCACTATCCCCTCCAGCAAAATCACTCCGCCCAGATCCATCACCAGCTCAAACACAACGAAAAAGACACAGCTATATCGCAGTCTATGGATCAGCAACGTCCTCCCTCGTCCTCTCCCTCTCCCTCATCCTCACCCTCATCCTCGCCCGATATGCCTTCGGGCTACCCCAATAACATGGACATCTACATACGCATACTAAGTCGCAGCTCAGCTTAGCACTGCACATACGGCGCAGAAATAGAGCTGGATAAGGGGGAGATGATGTTATTCGAGAGCGCAGTTAATATAGGGAGGGTATACGTTCGATAAGATGCCATCACAGCAAGCGAACGAGCAAGTGGGTGTCTAGGCACGATCAACAGAGCTCACTTCTACCCACTACAATACCCCGTCCACAAGCTGCCATATACATCACCACTTTCAGATATTTCAGATATTTCTACCCCAGAAACAACTCCACCAACGAATTCCATTACGCGCCCTGAACAAACAAAGGGTGTTTTTCTCTGTGATTATACATATATATTATATACACCCCGAACTTAGGATTGACAATTACCGTTTTCGTTCGAGAAAGGGAGCAGGGCCGCTTTAGAGGGAGCACCGAGAGAGCAGGCGGGAGCACAGGGGGAGCAGGGGGAAGTACAGAGTGAGCAAGGAGGAGCACAGAGGGAGCATCAAAGGAGTACATGAGGGAGTATTAAAGGAGGAGCCCGTAACGGCTCTTAGTAACAGATAAGGCAACACAAGGGAGCCGGAGTTGGCTGCTTTGTACCTGCCTGTAGCTGCCAAAGATCTTTTTATACATTTGCCGAGCCTACTACCCAAGCTCAGCCTCCTCTTGCCCAGACTTAGGGCCTTGATTTAATGCCTACGCGCTATCTAAGGATCGAGGGAATGCCTGGTGGAGACTTCTGCTCCGATCTCCTCAAGAACCAAGCTGCATATCTTTTTTTCAATGGCCATCTCCAAGACATCAGATTAGATAATATAATAAGATAATTTAAATATGTCAAGTAATGTGACCGGGGTGTAAGGTCTCCATATTCCCTGCTTGCCTGCAAATCCTGCTAATAAATAATAGCGGGGGGACGCGGAAGGGCTACCTGTTTCAGCAGGTTCGGACGCTGCTTTTGACACCCTTTTTACCAGGTAATCGCCCGGCGCCCTTGCCGCCCTAAAGCCTCCCCCTACCTAACCCTACACGCTATATCCTATATATTATACCCCTCTACTGCCGCTACTAATTATTCCTGTATTAACGCGACTATTATAATATATATTACTTAGCTTAGCGCTCTTATTATAAAATTATATTATAAGGCCCTTCTCCTATTATTAAATAATAGATATAAGATTATCCCTTTATAATAACTCTAGGATTAACTCCTAGGCTTAGTTACCCTCTTTATCTATTATTCCTATTATACTACCTTTCCTCCCTTCCTTTCTTATCCCTTTATACTCCTACCTTCGTTCCTCCTATAGCCTAACTTTAAAAAGAAAAGAACTACCCTAATCTATTAATACTATAACTCCTTAAAAATATAGCGAAACTGTAATATATATTATAGAGTATTCCCTGAAATACTACTAGTAAATAAAAGATAATTTAAAGATTTTAGAACTTACTTAATAAGTCTATAGGAGGGGTAGTAAAAATATTTTAAACCTAGTTAAGAGCTTTTAGTACTAGTAAGGACCTTTCCCCTATTTACCTAATAGACTAATTAGAGTTTAATTAGTAGTGCTACTACTAGATACTACTAATTTATTAAGAAGAACCTTATAATAACCCTTAAAGGTATCTTAATTAATATTTTATACGCCTTCTTTAACTAGCTTCTAAGGGAGTGTAAGGATAGCCTTAGTACGGCTAGTTCTTTATAAATAAACTAGAACGCTTTATACCTTATATAGAAGTAGGAGACGGGCTATTACTAGATTAATCTACTTATTAAGAGCTAAATATACGGGGTATACCTATAACTTTATAAAATAAGCCTTTACTAATAATTATATAAGTAAGATAACGACTTATAATTATATATAACCTACGGAAGGATAAAAAGAAAAAGCCTATATTATATATTAAAGAAAAGTTTAAGCTTCTAAAGATATTATATATCTCTACTAAGACGACTTTCCCTTATAAACGCTACCGCGTATAACTAGCCTTAATTATATAACTTACTAGGATTATAGGTAACTAGCCTTTAGCTCTATTAGTAGTCTATTACTTATATATTAAGGTAACCTTACTACTAGACCCTAAGGGTAGAGAGTAAACCTAAGTACTAATTAAGATTATATTCTATTATATTAAAGGCTACCTTAGAGAGAAAGATATATACGTCCTTTAATATTATACTTACTATAGCTTTAATCTATCTATTACTAATAAGGGTAGTAGAAATAAATTTAGGATTCCTAATATCCTAAATAAGTTATACCTACTACTCTATCCTTATATTATTATACTTACTTTACTCTTCACGGACTAAGCTTTTACTACCCCCTCTTTAACTTCTCTAGAGTAGTTATTCTATCTTTAGATTACTTTAGGATAAAAATAGTTATAAGTACCTCTAAAAGGGGAGTTAGTAGAAAGACCTCTATTCTAGCGGTATAAAAATACTATAAAAATTATATAGATTTCTAAGGAGTAAGCTCTAACTAATACTACTCTCTAACCCTAAATAACTAATCTTAGAAGTATTATTAGTATAAAACTTCCTATAGGTCTATATACCTTCTAATATAATAATAGGTAAGCTCTTAATAATAGTAGTAAATAGATAATAATTATTAGTTAAATTTAATACTTACTAGTATATAAGTAAGATTATAGACGCGTAGTAGAATATTATCCTATAATATTATAATTCCTCCGTTTTCTAGAAGAACTACGCCTTAAGATATATACCTAATACTTAGGCCGCCTATTATAACTTAAAACTATAAACCGCTCTGATATATACTGCTAGTAAGATAAGTTATACTATTAATCCTTAACGGCTAAGGAAACTTAACCTTATATAATAGTCTAAGGTTAATTACTACCTAGAGGTAAGACTTTTATAATAGAGGCTAAAGTTACTATTATAAACCTTCTAAGATTAGAAGTATTCTATTATTAATATAAAAGGGACCTACTTATATAATTACTATTAATAAGCCTATTAAGCTTATTATAATTTAAGATAGTACTATAAGAAGGCTCTTTTAATAGAGGTTAAAGAGAGGTATATAAAGGAGTAGCTAGTAATTAATATCTAATAATAATTAAAGGGATTACTAATTATAAAAAAGGAAGCTCTTTAAGTAATTAAATATATTTTATAAAAAGGGTCTATACTATTAACGCGCTCTTTACCTTTATTATAAAAATACTTAATTAAGCTATTATAATCTAAGTTATAACTAGTACTTAGTAATAAAGTAATTATATAAATAGTTTCTAAACTATAACTAGTAGTAGTATAATAGTCTCTATAAATACCTTAAATATAATAAGGATACTACTAAGTATTACTTAATAGAATAGTATATATATTTTTATAAGAAATATAAGAAATATATAAGATAAAAAAGAATTACTAGATTCCTCCTTAAATTAGAAAAAGAGTAATCCCTTATATTAAGGGGATATATAAGGAGATTAATATCCTAATCCCTAGAATATAATAGTTATACTTAATAGAGTATATAACATATATAAATATACTAGTTAGAATAGATAGTTAAAGTATTATAATAATAATAGATTCTAGAGTATTTAGAAACTTTATCTCTAAATCCTTAATATAATTAATAGGCCTACTAATATAAAGAAAGAAGGATTTATATAACTTATAAATAGCTAATAGGTTAAAACTATTAATAGGAAGTATAGCTAAGGAGATAATCTTATTACTATTTATAATTTAATAATATTATAAGGAAATATCCTTTAATATAATTAAGATAGCTACTTATTATATTATTCTAAGTATACCTTAATTAAAGAAGTATAACCTAGTAATTAATTAGAGGAGAAAAGTACTTAAGTTTAAATAAACTAGTAATATTACTAGATTCTACCCTATATATTAATAGAGGATAATAATAGATAAGAAATTAAATTAAAAGATAATTAAAGTATATATTACCTTAATTTTAAATAAGGATAGCCTTAAAGAATAAAGATCTAGCTTAATAGATATTAATAAAGGTTTATAAGGTTAATAAGTTAGAGTTTTTAGAGTAACTAATAGTACTCCTAATATCTTATAAGAGTATTAAAGATAGAAATACCTCTTTATAAAAGAGATATTAGTAAAAGCTCTACTTAAATATTAACCTTAAGATTATAAGATTAAACTTAAATTAAGGAAGGAACTAATATTTAGACCTATTTATATATATTATTTAAAAAGGAACTCTTAGTACTATATAAGTACTTAGATAAGAACCTAAAAAAGGGATTTATTTAAAAATCTAAATTACTAGTAGGATATCTAATACTTTTTATAAAAAAGAAAGATAGATTACTATAATTATATATAGACTATTAAAAGTTAAATATTATAATAATTAAAAACTATTATCTACTACCTAATATTAATAAGTTATAAGATTAGCTAGCTAAGGTAAAGATCTTTATAAAGTTAGATCTAAGAGGAGCGTATAACTTAATTTAAATAAAAGAAGGTAATAAATAGAAAATAGTATTTAAGACTTAATATAAATATTATAAGTACCTAATTATACTATTTAATCTTATTAATATATTAGTAACCTATTAGGTATGAATTAATAATATTATATAAGCTTATTTAAATTAAATAGTAATTATATACCTTAATAATATATTAATATACTCTAAGACTATTAAGGAGTATATCTTGTATATATAAGATATATTAATATACTTATTATAAGTAGGACTCCTCTTAAAACTAGAGAAGTACGAGTTTTATAAGGATTTAGTTAAATTCTTAAGGTTTATAATAATAACTAAAGGAGTCTATATAAGTCCTAAGAAGATTTAAGCTATATAAGACTAGCTTATACTATATAATATTAAATTAATATAAGGATTCTTAAGATTTACTAACTTTAATAGATATTTTATAGAAGGCTATTCTAAGAAGGCCTTACTACTTACTAAAATTATAAAGAGAGATATAGGATTTTAATAGGATACTAACTAAAAGAAAGTATTTACTAAGCTAAAATAAGCTTATATAAATCCGCTAGTACTCTATATATTTTATAATAGAGAGTTAATATATATTAAAATAGATACTTTAAACCTTATAATAGGAGCCTACTTATATTAATAGTTTAATAGTAAATAGTATCTAGTAGTATACTACTTATATAAAATAATAGTAGTAGAATAGAATTGTAATATATATAATAAAAAGCTTTTAGCTATTTCTATTTCCTATAATATTAAAGAGTATATATTAAGAGTTATTCTAAACTTACTATTTATATTAATTATAAAACTTAGTCGGGTTTATAATAATTAAGGAGTTAAATTAATAATAAATTAGATAGTTTAAGCTCTTTAGATAATATAAATTTAAAATTTAGTATACCCTAGGAAAAGATAATAGAAGAGTAGACGCTTTAAGTAGATAATTTAACTATATATACATAGAGGATATTATATTATAACCTATCTTAAAATAAGAGAATAATAGATTATTAGTATTAACTAGAAATCTAGTAATAACTATTAAAGTTATAGTATATATAGTTCTTAATTTAAAGGAAGTATATATTAGGGATACCTTAATTAGTAAGCTTAAGAAATAATAACTTAATTAAGACCTATTATTATATAAGTAAAAGCTATATTTACTACCTAAGGTAGTTAAAGAAGTAATTAGAGATTATTATAATAATCCTTTACTAGGATATCTAGGAGTCTCTAAGATAATAGAACTTATTTAGAGAATATATATTATATTAAACTTATAAGTATTAATTAAATAATATATTAAAGAATATATATATTATTAATAGAATAAGTCTACTAGATATATTAAATATAAATAAATTTAATTTATTAAAGTCCTAGATATATTATAAAAGGATATTATAATAGACTTTAATATAAAACTACCTTAATTAATTAACCTAATAATAAATAATAAGTATAATTCTATTATAATAATTATTAATAAACTTACTAAGTATACTATTATAATTTTATATAAAGAAACCTATAATATTAGTTAGCTTAAGTTTATTTTATTAAATAAGCTTATTAAAGATTATAATATACTAGAGTTAATAACCTTTAATAGAGATAAGCTCTTTACTTTAAGCTATTAAAAGACCTTAATTACCTCTATTAAAATTAGATTATAAATATTAACTATATATTATTTATAAATAGATAGATAAATAGAATATATAAACTAAATAATAAAAACCTATCTTAGATATTATATTAATAAAAGATAAAATAACTAGGGTTTACTACTCTTAATAATATAATTAACTTATAATAATAAAAGATTTAATATTATAAAGCTATTTTTATTCTTTATTAATTATAAAAGATATATAAACCTATTCCTAGATCTAAGATAAAGACTAAATACTAAGAAAGCTTTAATATTAATATTAGATATAAGGTACTTATATAAGGATATATAAGGTAAAATCTATAAGAGAAACTTATTTATAAAAGAAATAGCTAATAAAAAGAAAAAGAATAGCCCTTAATTAAAGAAGGGGGATAAAGTATATCTCTTTATAAAAAACTTAAAGAGTATAAGATTAAATAAGAAACTAGACTATATTAAAGTTAGACTATTTTTAATTATTAATAAAAAAGAACCTATTAATTATAAGTTATAACTTCTACTTAATATTAAAATCTATCTAGTATTCTATATCTTTATATTAGAATTAATAGACCCTAATATACCCTTATAAAAAACCTTTTATTTTAGAATAGAGGAAGAGAATAAATTTAAAGCTAAAAGGATTCTATTATAAAAAGGTTAGAGTTACCTAGTAAAGTAGAAAGGATATAAGGATATAGAAAATACCTAGGAACTAGATATAAATCTTATAAATTATTAAGAGCTCCTCTAGTAGTATTATTAAACATAGATAAACCCTAAGTAATCTACTTAAAAGCTCTAGGTAAAAGAGAACTAAAACCTTTAAACTCTAAGAATATAATATAGGTAGTAAGTACTTTCTTAACCTTACTAGCCTTCTTTAATTCTTTTAAATATTCTAACTCTTTAATATTATTAAGACCTTTATTAAATATTTATTATTTATACTCTTTTAAAAAATACTTTTATTAGTAAAGATATTTTAATTTTACTTATTTCTAATAAGCTATTTTATTACTTTAATAAGTAGTCTTATTAATAGCTTCTTAAGCTACCTCTATCTCTACCTCTTTACGCTTAAGCTTCTTTATAGCCTTATTAATACTAAAGAAGTAAATAATAGGTATAGCTAGTTTATATTATTTTCTTAGCTAAATATATCCCGCGTACTTTTATAAAAGAGAAGATACCTAATACTCCTTTTAAGACTTTATATGTTATAAATATAATATTATTATAATTACTCCCCTAATAGTAACTTAATCTAAGAACTTAATATAATATTATTAAGGATAAGATAATATAAATACTTAATTAACCTTTAAGATAAAAGTTTAAGAAAGGAGGGGCAATATTATACCCTTAATATATAAGCCTTAATAGATATTATAAGTGCTTACTAAAGTTAAATATACCTTAATATAATAAGTTAAGTAATTAGGTTAACTAGATTACTTTAATTAATATAAGTATAAACTTTCCTATATCTATATAGATAGTATTACTTTCCCTTTAAATAGAAGCTTTATACTTAACTTATATTATCTATTAAACTAATCTCCTAGATATTAAATATAATTCTATAGTAGACTAGTTTAATATAAAGCCTTCTCGCCTTCTCCTTAATACTCTACTCTACGAGATCCCTTATAGATCCCTAATAACCTACTTAGAGTTACGGGTTATAATATATAAGACCTCTACTTAACCTCTACTATTATAAATAGGATATCTATATCTAACTACTATATACTTACTATAAATCAAAGGAATAATTATACTATATTACCTATCCTAGTAGCCTCTTATCTAATGCTATATTCTCTAGCTAGGCTAGCTATATAGTTAGTTAAGCCGTAATAACGCCCTTTCCTCCTATTTACTCTAATACCGGTAATACCTAATATTACCTAAAGCTATAGAGCTAGCGTTATTAATAGGTATAAAGGGAGGGCTCCCCCTGTAAGAAAAGACTATAAGAACGCTAATTATATCTAGCTATAAGATAACTAAGACGAAGCTACTATATTAGAGGTAATATCTACTAACGAGGTATTACCTAATTAAATAAGCGAAGAAGCCTTCTCCCTCTATTACCCTTAAAGTATTAAAGAGTAATAATAAAATATAAATTTCAGCCTTAAAGACTAGTTTATAAAGTATAAAGAAGGTAGTATTTATTATTAGTACTAGGATCTTTATAAATATAGGTAGTAAGCCTCTTTATCCTCTACTCCTTATCCCCGCTAATTAACTTTAGAAGTCTTAGATTTTTAAACTATATAAATATTAGGCCGGAGTTCCTTTAATATATCTATTTATAATACCTCTAGGGATACTAACTACTTTTATATTATAATCCGCGACTTATAGATATATTCTATCTAGGCTAAGCCTATTATATTTTATATATTTATAGACCGGCTCGCCTAATATAGCTATCTCCTTTAGTATTATATATAAAATATTAATTATATTAAATAATAGCTATCCCTTTTAAATAGAATAACTATATATCTTTATAACTAGATAGATTAGGCACTTTATTATTATTATAGCTAGAAAAGACTACTTATACCCTCTTTATTTATTAGACCGGAATTACGCTCTTATACTTAGTACTATTATATATTACTTAAATAAGAAAGGATTAGAAAACGGCGACTTAATATTAGTAGGCTCCGTCCTAATATTATCTTCTATAGGGAAGAGAACCCTAACGGCTATATAATTAGGAAGATAGCGGCGTATAATATCTAACGGAGGCTAGATATTATCTATATTATAAGGACCGCGTTAAAAGTACTAGGGGCGAGGTAATTAATAAGTAGACTAACCGCGAGGTATCGCCTAGACTACTAAGCCGCTAATTCTTAGCGATTTAATACTAGAATCTAGTACTAAGTACTAAGAAAGTTACTATATATAGTATACTAGTATACTATATATAGTAATACGCTAAAAGGTTTAGCGAGGCGGTACTAAATTATAGTACTAATTCCTAACTCGACGGTTAGTCTATTAATAAGAGAACTATATTATACTATAAAGGCTTAAGGAGGACTAACTATATAAATTAATAAGGATTTACCCCTATTTAGTTTAGGCTTTAGCTATAATTTTATTTTTTAAAGGAGACTATAATAAGATTATTATACTATTTTTAGACTAAAGTTAGTTAGCCTTAAAGGATAAGTATTTATATAGATTCTTTACTAATTCTTATAGTAACTAGGCGACGTCTATAAAGGTTAGTATATTATAGATAAATTCTTAGGAAGTCTATAATAGATAATATATTTATAATTAATATAAGTAAGAAGGTAACTTATATTTATTCTAATAGCTACCTTTTAGAATAACCCTATATATAAGGGGCTTTCCGCCTATTATAAGGTCTAGAAAATATTCTATACCTTACTAGTTATATTCCTATTTAAGTAGAACTATCCCTTCGTATTAAAAAATATTTTATACTTCTAGGTCTAGATTTTCTTAGGAATAAGTAGGGGTAGTCTAAGAAATCTAAAATATTTAGTATAGATATAGACTTATTAGTTATTTACCTTATAATTAAGCTTAGCTAAAATTATATACTTTAAGATATATTCTTATAAAAGGATAAAATATTATATTATATAACTATAATCTATTTATTACTTATATATTAGAGATTTTTAATCTCGCTAGATATTATCTTATATACTTAATTATAAAATTTTATTAAAGCTTATTTTTAATAGGAAGGTATATAAGTCTTTAGAATATCTTCTAAAGTCTTTACTAGGGGAGATAAAGGTACGTAGCCTATCTTAATAAAAGGATAGCCTAGAGGCTACTACTTCTAGATACTACTTTTAATAGCCTTCTTACTAGATCGCCCTCCCGCCCTCCCGCCCCTCTAATATAAAAACCTATATAGCCTAACCGCCCTAACTCTATTTTCCTAGATACTATCTAAAATTATGAATTAATTTTATAGCCCTACTCTCCTCTATTATATAAGCCTAGAATTAGTCTTTTAACTCTATAATTAGCTACTTATCCCGTCCTCTCTAATAACCTAATCCTTCGCGTTCCTCTACTACCTTATCTCTTCTCTAGTATTATTAATAAAAGTATTTACGGGCTAAATTCTTTATTTACTCTAAAGGAAAGTACCCTTATATATAATTTAAATTATTTAATAACTAAGCTAGATATCTACCTATTCCTAGTATTAACTAACCTCTAGCCTAGATAAATAGTAGTAGATCTTAATTATAACTCTAATTAGTACGCTATTAAAGCTAAGTAGAAGGTAGGAGCTGCTAGTAGTTAATTTCTCCTTAAATATTATACCTTAAGCTTATAAGAACCTCCTAAAGACTAGTCTACTAGCTAACTCTATTTAATATATCTTTAGTAATATTATTAACCTTCCTACTACCTCTACTACTAGCTACCGCTTTAATATAATTATTAGCTTATAAGCCTTCTCTTCTACCTTAACCGTTACTTATACTACTACCTTATAGTAACGGCGGACCTTCCTCTCTCCCTCCTTTAGTTATATCCTTATTAAGTATACTTATTACCGTAGCCTTTATTAGCCGTAATTATAATAGGTACTAAAAGTAGACCTTTATTATCTATAAGGCGCAAGGTCTATAAAGTATAAGCGAGACTTATATAATATAGCTACTATTATAGGTTTAAAGGTTATTTAGACTAGGTAATATAATTAGCTAGAGACTTACCCCGCCTTAACTAATAATCTAGAAGCCCTTCTAAATTTCGCGTAAAAGAAGTAGATAGTTACTAGGAACTTATGTACCCCTAATATAAGGTTTATAAAGGAAAGTTATTAGGACGTACTAAAGAAATAGAAAAAGTAGGTAGTAGAAAAAGGCTAGTAGGCGAGCTATTAAATTACCTCTATTACTAGGCTTTTATAATAGATAATAGTAGGGGGTTTATATATAACTTAAGGTTTCTATAAGGAGAGAATTTTAATATTAAGGGAACTTAATAGAATATTAATTAGGTCTATAATAGTAGTATACCCTTAATAAGTTATAAGGTCTAAATCTTTTATATACTTACTAATCTATACTACTTAATTATAACCTCCGTTTAACGCTATATATAGAGTATTACTATATTATCTACCTTAAGTATTAATATTAGCTCCCTTCTCGAGTAGTCTTTATACTACTACTTAATTATAACCTCCGTTTAACGCCGCTTATAAAGCGTTATTATAGTATCTACCTTAAGTATTAATATTAGCTCCCTTCTTAAGTAGTATTTATACTACTTAATTATAACCTCTAGCTAACGCCGCTTATAAAGCGTAGCCTAAGTATCTACCTTAAGCGTTAATATTAGCTCCCTTCTTAAGTAGTCTCTATACTACTTATTTATAACCTCTAACTAACGCCGCTTATAGAGTATTACTATAGTATCTACCTTAAGTATTTACTTTTATAAATACTATAGACGTAAATCTAGGTAATTAAGCTAGTATTATTATACTTACTACTTCCTTACTATTTATTAATTTAGGTAAAGCCTAGTTAAACCCTAGTAATAATATATAATAGAATAGAGCTAGAATATCTTTTAATACGCGGCTAAATTTAATAGAAGTAACCTAGGGTTAATCTATATTATATAGCTTAATCTAAGTTCTAAATAAATCCTAATATTAAAATAACTTTAATATAGAATCTACTAGTCTAGGAGGTAGATTTATAGTATTTTAGTAATGGTAGTACTAATATATAGTTATAAAGTAGGCTTATAAGAAGTACTTAAGAAGACTCTAATCTAGATTTAAGCTTAAAAGACTATACTTAAGTAAGTATATTAAATAATTCTATATAATTTCGGTATATACTATAATACTACTTAAGCTAAATATTACGGCCTTCTATTATTAGATACGTTAGGATTCTAAGTATTCTTAAATAGAGAAATAAGTAATCTAAATAGTTAATACTAATCCTTCTTTATAATAGGTTTAAGCCGTATAGTTAGTATTAAGACTAATATTAATTAAACCTATATATATTTCGCGAATATTATTAGAATCCTATAACTAATATTTACAATTTAACCTTTTAGATTTATTAATTTTAACGGCGACCCTATTAATAACCTCTTATACTATTAATAGCCTTAGAGTAAAGTAAAGTAATATTAAGATCTATTAAGTATCTTTAATTAAAGAATAGTTAATATTATATAGAATCCGCTTATACATCTCATCTAGTAATTAAGGTAATAAATTAAGTAGGTAGTTAAGGTAATATTTATTATAAGAATATAACTATAAAGACTTAAATTAGTATTTAACCTATTAAAACCTATAAAATAGTTAGCTAATATCTTTAACTACTACTACTTTATAATTACTATCTACTTACACGCCCTTTATATATTTAACTAATATTTCTTAAATCTTATTACGGTATAATAATAATTTTTAGAGTCGTTAGTCTATATTAAAGCGACTAGATATAAAATTAGTAATATCCTTCTTAATCCCTACATTTTATATTATAACTTATTAGGTAGTAGAAAAGTTAAGTAAATTATAAATATCCAGCTTATTCTAGCTTATAATAAAGAGGTATAGACCTTATATATACTAAGTTTATATAGCCTCTAATATATTAAATATACCCTATTATAGTCTATTTTAGGGGCTCTTATTAAATGCGTCTAATATAATATACACCTAGTAAAACCTTTAAATTAAGCGCCGGAGATACTCTATTAGTACTAGCGGTAGAGGTATACCGGCTCTATATATATTATATAGCTAGATAAGATCTATACGGCTATCTTAGAGCTAACTTAATAATTATAATAGTAGTACTTATAATAAAGTAGATATATCTTATTTTAACTTATTATTAAAGGTAAAATAAATAAAAAAATCCTAATATTAAGGTTAGATCTCTAGTACTATAGAGTAAACTATATCGCCGTTAAGTATAAGACTAACTTACTAGACCCCGTAAATCCGATTAACTATATAGAAGAGTTCTCCTCTATTAACTATCTTATAAATTAGGGACTTTTAACGAGCTATATCCCTATACTAGGATACTTCTTTACGTAGGCTATATTATAATTAATAGTAGTATTAGGTATATTTAGCTAGTTATAAAGAATTAACTAAATTTAACTAGTTCTAACTAAGTCTAAAAGGAGTTTTATTCTAGTAATATTATCTTAAATTCTTCTATTATCCTTAAGTTATAAGACTTTTAGTATAGAGGAGAGATTAATATATATTTTATTAATATCTTTATTAAGTTTCTATAAGGTGCTCTATTAGAAAGGATATACTACTTAATATCCTATAACTCTAATAGTAGCTTTAATTCTATTTAAGTAGGCCTTACTAAACTTTTAATACTTATCCTATAATTCTTAAATTAATTTATTATAGTTTTTAACTAATATCTTAATATACTTAATTAAGCCTTATTTATCCGCTTAGAAAACGCGATCTAATAATATCCTTTTAAGGTATTAGAGAATACCTAGGAGGCTCTTAAGCCTTTTATTTATACTAGAAAGGTCTAAGTCCTAATTTTTATAGGTATTATAAAAGTCGACTAGCGACTACGTTAATTAGATCCCTAGTAAGATTAACCCCGCTACACTTACTATAATAGAGAGTAGGTCGGCTATTAAAGCTAACCTTACTTTAGCTGTAACTATTTCCTTAGAATAGTTAGTAAAAATAATAGATCTAGATCTAGTTATTTTATTCTAAGAAATATTTAGAGGATTACTATAACCGCGTATACCTTAGCTAGAAATTATTTCTAGTAAACGGTAGCTTAGCTAATATAGCTAGTTATTAAAAAGAGTACGCGTACTACCTTAATTAGCCTTAGCCTATTATAGTAGGCGCTTTCTCCTTAGATTAAGAAATTTTTCCGCTAGAGATGTAATAATTTCTTAGCTATAAAAACTATATATAGCTTAGACTTCCTTTATATCTAAAGGATTAAAGATTCTATAGAATAAGAGAGCCTTCTTTATCTATAATTTATAGAACGTACGAAGAAATATACTCTAAACTACATAGACTCTACTACTAGCCTTATAGCTTATTATACCTTATATAATAGCCTCGTCGCCTTCTTAGACTATAATAGGTTAGTATAATATATATAGAGGACTATACTTAGGTACTTAAAGACTATTATATTTACTTAATATAAAGAGACTTATACCTTATAAATACCTTACTACGGTAAGGCCTTATTATTAGATTATTATTATATTTATATTAATATAATTAAACCAGGCTATAAGAATATTAGTTATAATAATATCCGCTTTATAATAATATTTTCCCGTGTATTTAATTATTTTTAGTGTAGATTAATAATATACGCGATATAATAAATATTATTATCCTCCTAGTAAGTAGATTACTAATCTAGGTAAGACTAAACCTTAGACTAGATAAAAAAGGCTAACCCGCTTCCTTTTTAAGCTTTACCTATCTAACGTACTACTATCAGATAGAGAGCTTAAAGCTATCTCTATATTAACCTTTATTATATATTAGCTTTTAGGATAACTAATATCTAAGCTAGAAATTATTACCTTTTAGGACTCCTAATCTAATCTTTCTATATTTAAATTCCTGCGTTAGTTTCTCGCCTACTAGAGGGTACTAATTATAACTTAGTTATTCGAGTCCGCCCTAATAAATAGGAGAGTATCTATAAATTATATAAGTCTTATAAAAAGTCCTCGCTTATACTTTAATAATAGCTTAGTCGCTTTATAAGTATTAGATTTACGTAGGAGCGCGTTAGTTATAAGATCCCTAAAGTCTAGAGCTACCTAATATCTATTCCTTTAAGGGAGTACTTATAGAGGGAGTACGTACCCTAGGGAGTACTCCTCTAGCGAGTACTCCCTAGTATTCCCCCCTTAGTTTTTAAGGACCTCTAGAGAGTTGTTACGCCCTTGGTACGCGAGCCTTAGCAGATATTATAGGCGCTTACTAAGTCGAATATACCTTAGTATAACGAGTAGGGCGATCGCTTACTATAGTTACTCTAGTAAATATAAGATAACTACGGCGAGTATAATAATTACTTAATAGGTTACTTTAGTTTACGCGAGTTAATTAGGAGTAATTAGTATAAATATAAGCTTTCTTATATCTATATAAATAGTATTACTTTCCCTTTAAATAGGAGCTTTATACTTAACTTATATTATCTACTAGACTAATCTCCTAGATACTAAATATAATTTTATACTAGACTAGTTTAATATAAAGTCTACTTACCTTCTCCTTAATACTCCTCTCTATAAGATCTACTATAGACCCTAATAACCTCTAAGAGTCACGGGTTATAATACTTGAAGTACCCTTAAGATAAGTACCTTAGGAGAAAGGAACCCCACCCTAATTAAACGCGGTTTATAATAGTTAATAATAGTAGAAGCTAAGGATAGTATTAAGATTACTAAACTAGACCTATATTATAGTAACTAGGATAAGTTAGAAGAGTAGTTAGTATAGATATAGCTATACTTCTCTTTTAACTAGGACGCTATTAAGTTAGGTAAGTAACTACTATTTATAATAACTTATATATAAGGACGGGCCTAGAGGTAGTCTACCTTATATCTTAAATAATATATAGAAGGCCCTAATAATAATAATAATATTACTATTAAAGTATAGATAGAGAGCTTTACTCGCTTTTATATTAAGATAAGATAAATATTTAGACCCTCTAATAAAGAAAGTATAGCGGTATAAGTTATCTAGTATTTAATATAGAAAAAGTTAGTATTAGAGTATTTAACTTAGTTTTAATAATACTCTACTTAGATAAACTAGGATAATAACATACTTATAATAATATATTAAAGAGGATTAAAGGATAATATTAAGAAAGAACTTATACGAGATAGAGTAATATATAATACGCTAGATATACTTATTAAAGCCGCGGTAAGAATTAATAATTAACTTTATAAGCTTATAATAGAACTACGTTATAATAGTAGTATTACTAGACTTAGACGAGCTAGGATTTATTCTAGAGGATATTATAAGAGATATATATAATATAATCCTTACGGACCTATACTAATAGAATTAGACTTCACTTAAAAGAAAATTAAATTTAGGGGAAAGAAGTAGTAAGGGGATTAAAAGGTAATAAAATATTATAATTATAATAAACTAGGCTATATTACTAAAGATTATAAGTTAAAAATATAATAAAATAACTACAATTAAATATATTAGAGAGAATACTAATTAAGACGACTAGAACTCTAAGGGATTAACTAAAAGATAAGTATAATAATAAGGAGTTAGAAGTAATTATAGAAGATCTACTAGTACTTATTAACTATCTAATAAATAAAAGTATTAAAGAACTTAAAGTTAGATAAGATAAATTATATAAAGAGATTAAAAAGAAATAGAGGAATATTAATTAAATTAAAGAACGACTCGCGTATATTTATAATTAACTAAAAGAGCTTAGTTCTAATAATAATAGTAATAGTAGTTAGGCTTAGAAGGATAATCCTAAGTAAGGTCGAGAAAATAAAGATTTAGACTAGGAAGACCTTAGCTATAAACCTAAGAAGGGTAAGGAGAAAATCCTTAAGGAATCTTATACCTCTATATTAAGAGATTTATAAATAAAACTTAAGGAAAGAATAGAATTTTACTAAGAAAAAGTATTAGACGGACTCCTATAAAAGGAATTCTAGAATAACTTATAATATTTATAGTATAGAGTAATATACTAGACGGCTTATATAGATAAATACTACTTATACTATTACTAAGTAAAAGTAAACTTAGGAAAGATAGTTAGGATACGCACGTACGGGAATATATAAATAGCTTATAATAATTTAAGCTATAATTAGTATTTAGTAACTAAAAGGAGCTATAAGTAGTTTCTAAATTATAACTAGAAGTAGTATAGTAACCTTTATAGATATCTTAAGTATAATAAGGATACTAGAGAATATTATCTACTAGAGTAGTACGTATACTTCTATAATAAGTATAAAAAGTATATATAATAAAAGAAAATTACTAGATTCCTCCCTAATTTAGGAAAAGAGTAATCCCTTATACTAAGGGGAAGTATAAGGAGATTAATATCCTAATCCCTAAAATATAATAGTTATACTTAATAGAGTATATAATACACGTGAATATACTAGTTAGAATAGATAGTTAGAGAATTATAGTAATAATAGATTCTAGAGTATCTAGAAACTTTATCTCTAAAGCGTTAGTACGGTTAATAGGCCTACTAATATAAAGGAAGAAGGATCTATATAACTTATAAATAGCTGACGGGTTAAGCCTATTAATAGGAAGTATAACTAAGGAGATAACCTCGCTACTATTTATAATTTAGTGCTATTATAAGGAAATAACCTTTAATATAATTAGGATAGCTACTTATTATATTATTCTAGGTATACCTTAGTTAAAGAAATATAACCTAGTAATTAACTAGAGAAGAAAAGTACTTAAGTTTAAAGAAACCAGTAATATTACTAGATTTTACCTTATACGCTAATAGAGGATGATAGTAGATAAGAAATTAAACCGGAAGATAGTTAAGGTATATATTACCTTAATTTTAAATAAGGATAGCCTTAAAAAATAAGGATCCGGCTTAATAGATACTAGTAAAGGTCTGTAGGATTAATAAGTTAGAGTTCTTAGAGTAATTAATAGTACTCCTAATATCTTATAAGAGTATTAAAGATAGAAACGCCTCTTTATAAAAGAGATAATAGTAAAAGCTCTACCTAAATACTAACCTTAGGATTATAAGATTAAACTTAAATTAGGGAAGGAACTAATATTTAGACCTATTTATATATTATCTAAAAAGGAACTTACAATACTTCGCGGGTACTTAGATAAGAACCTAAAAAAGGGATTTATTTAAGAATCTAAATTACTAGCAGGATATCTAATACTCTTTATAAAAAAGAAAGACGGATTACTACGGCTATACTTCTGTAAATTTCAGACCTGCTTATAGCTCTAGGTAAATCTCTAAGTAATAATAGCAACTTTAGTAACCTCGAGCAGGTAGTAAAAATTTCTAAAAATAGTAAAGTTAAAATTACGTAGAAACGCTATATTAGTCGTTTTTAATTTAAGGTTTTTAAGATTTAGGCTCGGGACGAGCCGCCCGCTACGGGAGTAGCCGGAAACCTCTATAGCTCGCTTATCAATCAACGAATTTAAAAACTAACTAAAAAAATGAAATCTAGGCTAAAAATAGACTAGTAAAATATATCCTATAGCCTCCTACCCCCCCCCCACACCCCCCCTACTACTAGTAGGTGATTTTATTAATTTCTGAAATATTCCTAGTTAGTCCTAGTCAGTCCTAGTAAGTAGTTTACTAATTAGTAAGTAGGCTACTAATTAGTAAAAAATCTGTTAAAACCTGCTTATTTCATGCTATAAGTGCTTGAGAGCGACGACATAGGATTTTCCTGCTAAACCTGCTCCTAAGTACTTTTAGCACTTAAAGTATGCTATAGATTTTTGCAGATGTACGTAGACTTTTAGAAATTAAATAATATAATAATAAAGAATTATTACCCGCTACCTAATATTAGCGAGCTATAAGACCGGCTAGCTAAAGTAAAGATCTTTATAAAGTTAGATCTAAGAGGAGCGTATAACTTAATTTAAATAAAAAAAGGTAATAAGTAGAAGACTATATTTAGGACTTAGTATAGATATTATAAGTACCTAGTTATACTATTTAGCCTTACTAATATACTAGTAACCTACTAGGTATTAATTAATAATATTATACGAGCTTATTTAAATTAGATAGTAATTATATACCTTAATAATATATTAATCTATTCTAAAATTATAAAGGAATATATCCTATATATATAAGATATATTAATATACTTATTATAAGTAGGACTCCTCTTAAAGCTAGAAAAATATGAGTCTTATAAGACCTTACTTAAGTTCTTAGGGTTTATAATAATAATCTAAGGCGTTCGTATAAGCCCTAAAAAAATATAGGTTATATAAGAATAGCCTATACTATATAATATTAAATTAATATAAGGATTCTTAGGATTTACTAACTTTAATAGACGTTTTATAGAAGGCTACTCTAAGAAAGCCTTACTACTAATAGAAATTACTAAAAAGGATATTGGATTTTAATAGGATACTAACTAGAAGAAGGCATTTTCTAAGTTAAAGTAAGCTTATATAAACCTACTAGTACTTTATACTTTTAGGAATAGAGAACTAGCGCGTATTAAGATAGATACCTCAGATCTTATAATTAGAGCCTACTTATACTAGATAGTTAACGGCAAGTAGTATCTAATAGCTTACTACTTAAGGAAAATAATAATAGTAGAATAGAACTATAATATATATAATAAGGAACTCTTAGTAGTTATCTATTCCTTATAATACTAGAGAATATATATTAAGAGTTATTTAGAACTTACTATCTTTACTAATTATAAGAACTTAGTTAGATTTATTATAACTAAAGAACTAAATTAATGATAAGTTAGATAGGCTAAGCTCCTAGGATAATATAAGTTTAAAATCTAGTATACCCTAGGTAAAGATAATAGGTAAGTAAACGCTTTAAGTAGATAATCTAACTATATATAAATAAAAGATATTACTAGTTAACCTATATTAAAATAAGAAGATAATAGATTATTAATACTAACTAAAAACCTAGTAATAACCGTACGAGTTATAATATATATAGTTCCGGACCTTAAGGAAGTATATATTAGAGATACCTTAGCTAGTAAGCTTAGGAAATAGTAACCTAATAGAGACCTCTTATTATATAAGTAAAAGTTATATCTACTACTAAAAGTAGTTAAGGGAGTAATTAGAGATTACTATAATAATCTACTATTAGGATATCTAGGAGTATTTAAAACCTTAGAACTTATATAAAGATTATACGCCGCACCTAACCTATAAGTAATAATTAAATAATATATCAGAAAATATATATATTACTAGCAGAATAAATCTATAAGATACGCTAAGTACGGATAGATTTAGTTTACTAAAGTTCTAGATATACTATAAAAGGATATTATAATAGACTTTATTATAAAACTACCTTAGTTAATCGACCTAGTAATAAATAATAAATATAATTTAATAATAGTAATTATAACTAAACTTACTAAGTACGCTATTATAATTCTATATAAAGAAACTTATAACGCTAGTTAACTTAGGTTTATATTATTAGATAGACTTATTAGAGATTATAATATACTAGAATTAATAACCTTAGATAGAGATAAGCTCTTTACTTTAAACTATTAAAAGACCTTAATTACCTTAATTAGAACTAAGCTTTAATTATTAATAGTATACTATCTATAAATAGATAGATAAATAGAATATATAAATTAAATAATAGAAGTATACCTAAGATATTATATTAATAAAAGGTAAAATAATTAGGTATTACTACTCCTAATAGTATAATTAGTATATAATAATAAGAGATCTAATATTATAAAGCTATCTCTGTTCTTTATAAATTATAGATAAGATCTAAATCTATTCCTAGATCTAAGATAAAGATTAGATATAGAAAAAGCTTTAGTACTAATATTAGATATAAAAGAATTATATAAGGATATATAAAAATAAATCCGTAAGCGGAACTCTTTAATAAAGAGATAGCTAATAAAAAGAGGAAAAATAGCCCTTAATTAAAGAAGGGGGATAAAGTATACCTTCTTATAAAAAATCTAAGAAGTATAAGACTAAGTAAGAAACTAGACTATATTAAAGTCGGACTATTTTTAATAACTAAAGAAAAAGGACCTATTAATTATAAGTTATAACTTCTACCTAACGCTAAAATCTACCTAGTATTTTATATTTTAATATTAGAATAGGTAGACCCTAATATACCCTTATAAGAAACCTTCTATTTTAGAATAAAAGAAGAGAATAAATTTAAAGCTAAAAAGATTCTATTATAAAAAGTTTAGAGTTACCTAGTAAAATAGAAAGGATATAAGGACTTAAAAAATACCTAGGAACTAGTTATAAATCTTATAAACTATTAAGAGCTCCTCTAGTAGTATTATTAAACCTAGATATACCCTAAGTAATCTACTTAAGAGCTCTAGGCGAGAGAGTCCTAGAACCCTTAAACTCTAAGAAAGTAGGATACTTAATAAGTACCTTCTTAACTTTACTAGCTTTCTCTAGTTCTTTTAAATATTCTAACTCCTCTACGTTATTAAGACCTTTATTAAATATCTATTATTCCCGCTCTTTTAAGAAATACTTCTATTAATAAAGACGTTTTAATTTTATTTATTTCTAATAAGTAATTTTATTAGTAGCTTCCTAAGCCGCCTCTATCTCTACCTCTTCCTATTTAAGCTTCTCTATAGCCTTATTAATGCTAGAGAAGTAAATAATAGGTACGGCTAGTCTATATTACTTCCCTAGCTAAATATACTCCGCGTACTACTAGGAAAGAGAAGATACTTAATACTCTTTTTATGACCTTATATATTATAGGCACGACACTATTATAATTACTCCCTTATAAGCCACTTAATCTAATAGTTTAATACGGCGTTACTATAGACGAGATGATATAAAGACTTATTAGACCTTTAGGATAAAGGTTTAAGGAAGGAGGAGTAATATTACGCCCTTAGTACGCGAGCCTTAGTAGATATTATAGGCGCTTACTAAGTTAAATATACCTTAGTATAGTAAGTAGGGTAATTACTTACTATAATCACTCTAATAAATATAAGATAACTACGGCGAGTATAATAATTACTTAATAAGTTACTTTAATTAATATAAGTTAATTAGGAGTAATTAGTATAAATATAAGCTTTCTTATATTTATATAAATAGTATTACTTTCCCTCTAGATAGGAGCTTTATACTTAACTTATATTATCTACTAGACTAATCTCTTAGATACTAAATATAATTCTATACTAGACTAGTTTAGTATAAAGCCTACTTACCTTCTCCTTAATACTCCTCTCTACGAGATCTACTATAGACCCTGATAACCTCTAAGAGTCACGGGTCGTAATAAGAGTACGTACTACCCTAACGAGTACTCCCCTAGCAAGTACTCCCTAATATTTCCCTCCTCCTATTTTAGAAATCCCTAGGGAGTACTCCCTTATTAAGTACTCCCCGGGCGAGTATAGTTTTTAGAGATCCCTAGGGAGTGCTATACTAATCGCGTAAAGCTTAGCGTTAGTACTAGCTAGAACTATCTAGGTTACGAATAGTAAGCTTATAGACCTATTATATAACTAGACTAAGAGAGTAATTATATCACGATAAATAAAGATTACTTAGCGTGCTAAGCTTAACGTCTTAATAGACTAAGGGATACTACGTCCTTATAGCCGTATACGGGTAGTTAAAAATAGGTAATATCCTTATTATAATAGCTTTAGACGCCCGTCTTACTACTAATAGGCCTTACTAGGGGAGTACTTACCTAGGGAGTACTCCCTAGGAGTCCTCCTAAAAAGTAAGGGGAGGAAGTATAGGTAGCTCGCTCCCCTTTAATAGTATAATAGGAGTAGATAATATATATCCCGTTTAGTCTTAGGGCTATAAGCGAATATATTAAGTACTAGGTCTCCTTTATCCTATTATATTATACTATCCTTAAATACTTAAAATGGTAATCCTTTTTTTAAAGCGACTCTCTTCTAGTCTTTATATAATCTAAGTAAAGTCCTACTCTTATACTTAAGATGTTTTTATTCCTATTTTATAGTCTTTCTCTTATATTTAAATTCTAGAAATATATATATAAGTTATAACGACTCCTTTCGTATTATATAGCTATAAGATAGTATTTAAGTAGAGCTAACTAAGATACTTTCTTATTAATAATCTCTTAGTCTATTTTAATCCTACTACTCTAGCTTCTATTACCCTATCCTAGTTCTAGTACTCTACTCTAATTATAGATACTCTAGTTCTAGCCCCTTCTCTAATTCTAATATAGTATAAACCTTAGAACCTAGTAATTCAGGCTCTCCTAGTTAATATCTCTTAGGAGGTTTCTTCTAGGCTAACTTAAGATAGGTAGCTATTATACTTTACTACCTAATAACCTAGGCTCTCCTAGGTAGTATCTACTAGGAGGATTTATTTTAAGCTAGAGGTAGCTAGGATAAGTTAGTATTAGATTAAAAGGGACTAACTAGGATTAGACCTTCTAGGGAATAAGCTTAGGAGATCTTTCCTAGGAAGCTAGTAGTATATAAGTCCTCTATCTTCTTAATTAATATTAGCCTACTAAAAGATCTATTCTTAGTCTATTAAGCTATTCTTCTAGTATCCTCTATCTTAAAAGAGAAGTATATATATAGGGTTAATTTATATAGCTCTACTTATCTAGAATTATTAGATATTAACCTAGAGTTATATATACTACTTCTTAATTTCCTTTATACGGGAGACTTTAACCCTAGAGGAGGCTATTTAACTATAGATCTTTTTATAAGTCTAGCGTCTAATAATAAATATACCCCTCTAGCTAAAGTCTAGGAGGGTATTCTTAAGCTTAAGACTATAGAACTAGCTATTAACTCCTTATCTTTATAGGTTAACTCTAGTAATTCTTAAAAGGATCTTAATCTTAGTAACTATAAGAAGACGAAAATAAAGAAGGGTAAGAAGAAGAGTAATAAGAAATTTACTATATCTAAAGAAGTTTTATATAACTTACTACTATTACTATACCCTAAAGAGTTAGGTAGTTATAACGTAATTATAAAAGAGATGAAGTATAATTACTATTATAGAAATTATAGTTATAAATAATAAGAGAAGGTTAGGAGTTAGCTAGTTATTATATAATTAGATATCTATAATACTAAAGTTTAAAATACCTTAATACCTTAACTTACTTATATAATATAAGACTATATATAAAAAGTCTCGTTAATATATTAGTCTATAATTTTAATTATATAGTATCCTACTTCCTATTAATAGGCTCTAGGTACTAAAGCTGAAGTAGGGTATTAGAATTAAAGTATACTTATAAAAAGGATATCTAATTATATAGTAGGCTAGAGGAAGCTTCTAGAATATATTTAATGCTAAATTATTTATAGATAGGTTTTAAAATATAACTAAATTAAAAGCGTCTTATATAAGCTTACTAAAGAATATTAGTACCTTATAAGAATTTATATAACTAATATTTATTAATTAAGGCGCTTTTTTAGGTTAATTATATACCTACTTTCTTTCTAATCTTTTATGCCTCCTACTTCTCCTTCTATACTAAGTTTAATAAAAGCTCTTAGTTATAGACTACTATAACTAACTTATAGGTAGTAGAATATACTTTAATATTAGATAGGGTCTATACCCCTTTTAAAGATTTAATTAAATCTTGCCTCTTAGTTAATAAGTCCTATCCTAGACTTATATATAGTTAGATAAAGTATATAGTTAAAGTCTTTAGAGAGTAGATTAATAGGTAAAGGGTAGGAGGCTTTCTATAATTATATTAGTTAAAGGTTAATATAATAAAATATATATTAATACTTTTATAAGAGGGGTTAACTACCCTTATTATAATAGAGGTTAATAAAGAGTTAGGGGAGGTAAATATATTATTAAAGTATTTTATAATCTTTATATAAATTAATTATATATTAGGATAAAGATAATAATAATAATAATAAAGGGATAAGAGAGACCCTAGAGGATATAAAGGAGGAGGAGGAAGAGGCTATTACCTCCCCTATTATTATATTACCCGCCCCCGCTCCTACTACTCCTAGCCGCCCTTCTTATAGTAGTAGTACTACTAGTACTTCTACTTCTACTCGCCCTATCCGCGCTACTCGCGCTCCTTACGCCCCTTATACTCCTTATACCCCTACTCTTATACCTACTTTTATACCCGCCCCGCCTATCTCTATTAGGGATATTACCTTATTTTCTAGCTTATCTTCCGCGGGCTAATACGCTCCCCTTATAAGATATAGGTATTATACCTTTAAGTAAAAATTCTTTTCTTAGATTATAAGGATTTTCCCCGTAATTAATTCTTTTCTTATATACTTTTTTATTAAAATCTCTATTATATAAATATAATTTATAACTTACCTTATATAACTTAACTTTATAATTAGATAGTTTTATTATAATAGTTATATATTAATATTTTATTTATAATATTTCTTTATTATATATATATTATTATATTCCCTTTATAAGTCTTTTATATTTATATCCTTAATAGATATCTATTAATTATATTATATTTTATAATTAAATTACTTAATTAAGTAGTATTAAATACCTTTACTCCTTATTTTATCTAAAATTTATTCTACCTTATAATATTCTTTACTATTAATAAGTTTTAGAAGAGGTATAAATAATTATTTACCTTTATTAAAATAGCTCTAATATAATTCTAATAAGGAGATATAAAATATAGGATAGATTCTTTATATTATTAAGAGACTTAAGTAGTATACCTAATATCTAATTATCTTTATAACCTTAAAGGGACTTATATATTTATATAATAACTTTCTATTTAATCTTTTCTACTTTAAGTTCTTTATAATTAATATTATTAATTCTCCTATTATATAAGACTTTAAGATATAAAGTTTATTATAAAACTTTATAACTTATACTTAAATAGTCTATTATTAATCTATTAATATAGCTCTTACTTTTAAAAGGTTTTTTATATAGTCTTTAATTATAAGTACTCCCCCTTTTAGAAAGTTATCCCTAACTTTATCTTTTATATATAGATTATATCTATATATTATATAAAATAATAAATAACCTAATATAATATAAATACTATTATAATATATAAGTTTAGCTATTAAAAGTATAATAGCCTAATTATCTTATTCTTTATTTAAAAATACCTTAAGGTAATATTTTAATATTTAGTTCTAATATTTAATCTATCTATCTATTTATAAATAAAATATAATACTTAGTTATCTCTTTATCTTTATATAATAATAGACTTTTAATTAATAGGTATTAATAAATAAAGATCCCTAATCTAAGATAATATCTATTAATATATTATATTATAATATTATATTCTTAAATAAGATCTTAGCTAATTTAATAGTAGTATAAGTACTCTTAATTAAAAGGTCTTAAACTATCTTTATATACCTATTAATAATTATAAGAATAAAATTATATATAAAAAATTTATATTTATTAAGTAGTAAGCTTATAATAAAATTTATAGAAAGTTCTTCTTAAAGCCCTTTAAATTATAATAAGGATATTATACTATTATAAAGTTTATATTTAAGAGCTTTAACTCTTTAGTATATTTTATAAGTCTAGATATATAGCTTAATATCTATTAATATTCTACCCTAATAATATTTATATTAAAGTAACTCTAAGGTTTTTTATAATTTAAAATAACTTATTAAAGTATTATTATAATACCTTATAATAATTTTTACATATAATATTAAATTATTTAATATATAAAGTACTCCTTTAAATTTTAATAATCTTATAAAATTAACCTTCTAAGGCTATTTAATAGTATTTTACTTAGAAGCTATATATTTTACCTTATCTTTCTATTTAATAATAAATAGATTATTATATTATAATAAGAGGATAAGTTCTTTTAAGGATTTTAATCTAGCTTTATAAGTTATTTTAAGTCTAATAACTACTCTTATTAATATTTATAAGATATATTATTTATAACTAATAACCCTAATAATAGGATTAAGTAGTAGCGCTATTATATTACTTTAATATTAAGAAGGTAGCTTTATACCCCTTCTATCTAAGTTTTTAAGCTTAGTTAAGGGTTTCTTAAGCCCTCTTAAGCTAGATAGGTTTATATACTTAGTTATTTCTTCTAGCTACCTTTAACTAGAGATAATACTTCCTAAGTTTACTAGCTTATTTTATAAGGTAGGTAGGAGCTAGTTAAATAATATCTTAATATTATTATAATTAGGTCTATATAATAGAGTATTTATAAGATTCTTCTTACTAGGTTAATATTTAATATTAAAGTTATATATAGTTAAATAGATAGCCTATTAAGCTTAATAACTATTTAACTACTTTACTTATATAAATCCTCTAAGATTTTTATAATTTATAAGTACTTTAATAGTATAATAACTACCTTCTATATAATATTACTATTACTTAAAGGCTTTAATAATTACTAATAGCTCTTAATTATATATCTTATACCTAGTCTTAGTAGGTATTAATTTATAAGACTAAAAAGCTACTAGATACTAAGCCCTATTATTATCCTATTAGGATAAGATAGTAGTTATAATAAAATTAGATATATCTATTTTAATCTAAATTTTCTTATTAGGATTAAAATATATTAAAATAGGTATAGTTATAAAGGCGTAATATAGGTTATAAAATACCTTCTCTTTACTAGTACCTTATAAGAAGGGTCTTAACTTTTTCCTATCCTTACTACCTTTTAAGAGGCTAGTTAAGGGGGATACTATTTATAAATAGTAGTAGATAAAACACTAGTAGAAGTTTATAAATCTCAAGAATACTTAGACTTCTTAATATATAATTAATACTAGCTAGTCTTAAATAGTAAATACCTTATAACTATCTATTAATATACTATTAATACTTATAATAAACCTAAGGAATTTTACTAAATTAATATAAAATTAATATTTCTTTTAGTTTATATAAAGCTAAAACTTTTATAACTACTTAAGTACTTAGTAGATATATTACTTATAACTTAAGATATCTTTTAAATAAATTAAAATATTATTAAGATATACTATATAAGTAATATTTACTAGACCTACTAAAGCTCTATTAATATAGGCTTAGAATATTACTAAGGCGTTTACTAATTTAAATAGTATAATTATATATTTAAAATAGCTATATTATATATAAAACGCCGTCTTCTACTTATTATCCTTATAAATATAAATTTTATAATAAGTATCTTTAAGGTTTAATTTAGTAAATATCTATATACCTTATAAGTAATTAAGTATTTTATTAATTAAAGAGAGAGGATAATAATTCTTTATTATTACCTTATTTAACTTATAATAGTTAATATATAAATATAGGCTACTATCCTTCTTTAATATAAATAAAATAGGAGCCTTAATAGGGTTAGTAGACTCTTATATCTAACCCTTTAACTCAATATTATCTAAGTAGATATATAAAATTTCTAACTCCCTTTATATTAATAATATAGTCTCTAGGCTTAAATAGAGGTAGTCGTCCTACCTCTTTATTTAAAAAGATATCTAAAAAGTTATATAAACTTTTAAGTAGCTTTTAATATATTATTATTAGAGCTCTAGGTTTCCGCTTAGGATAATTTAATATAAATAATAGTATAAATTACTAATTTACCTTTAAAGGTATTTATAAATACTTATAACTCTAGGATAGATATACTAGTAGAGTCTAATAGGAATTACTACTTTTAACTCCCTAGGTCTACTTATACCCTAGCTTCTAATAAAGTAGGTATATTAAGAATAATTAGTAACCCCTTCTTCTTAATTATATAAAATATATTAGTATATTAACCTAACTATCCCTAGCTATTAATAAGATAGTACTCTACTTAATATATATTATAATAATAGATTAATTAACTATTTATCTATTTAGGAATTAATAGCTAATAGCCCTCTAGGAGTTTTAGGTTATATTACTTAATAAAGCTTTAAGAGATAATATTAATTTCTACTCTTATATTTATTAGGAAGTCTATATAGTCCTATATACCTTATATATTAATAGAACTATTAATATTAATATTATAAATTAATAATAAACCCCTTTTAATAAGTAAGCGCCTTAGTATTAAGGTCTTAATAGAGGCGCGCTTTCTTTTTTTAGTTTAATAGTCCTTTTTTTAATAGTATTAATAGGTATTATATTTAGATTCCTAGGTATCCTAGGTTTATAATAATCCCTATTATAGTACCCCTTCTTCTTATAATTAAAATATATTAACCCTTCCTTAGTATCTAGTAACTTACTATAACTATTAGCGGGTTAAATACTTCCTACTTTTATAAAAGGGTTAATACCCCTATCTTAACTTCCTTTCCTCTTCTAACCTCTATTCTATTTATTAGAATAATCCCCTTTTTTAATAATATAACTATTACCTACTATTACTCTAGTATAATACCGCTAGTTATTCTTTAACTAAGTAGTAAGGGTAATTAGGCTTTCTTTAGTTATAAGGAGGTCTTAATAGTTTATAAGGGCCTTTTAAAGGTTTAGGTATAACTTTATAAAGAAGTTAATACGCTAATATTCCTCTAAAAAGGGGGGGATTTATAACTTAATCCTACTTAGATATATATTAAAGCTTTATACTAACTAGTTAGGGGTCTATTATATATCTAAGTATAATTATATATTATAGAGCTAGTAGTTTACTAGGTCCCTGATAAGGTTTAATAAATATTAAGTAAAGTACTCCTAGGTAATTACTCTCCCTAATAATATCTTTTTATAATAATCTTATAACTTAGTAGGTTTACCTTCTAAGAACTATATAGCCTAAGTAACCTTTATAAATTTAATTAAGAATTTATTAGGTATTAATTAAAATATAATATCTATAACTTAATACTATTTCCTATACTTATATATATTCTTCCCCTTATAAAAGGGTAAGTCCTTAGGCTTTAAGTAGCTCCTAGGGTATTAACTACTAGGTTCTTCTAACTAGCCTTTAATAGACTAACTTAGGGTAAAACTATTAAAGATAGAGTCTATCTTAGGGTCTAATATACCTTATATATTAATACCCTAATCTAGAGGGTATTAGTTCTCTATTAGGCCTAGTTCTAACCTTTATTATATCCCGCCTAATAATCCGCTAGTAATCTAATATAAATTTAATATAACTACTTCTACTTTTACTTATAATCTAGCTATCCTTTCTTAGATACCTTAAAGCTTTCTTTCCTTTATTAACTACTCTTCTTTAACTTTAGTAGTAGTAATAAGTTTATTAAGTATAATAGTACTAATAAGGGTTTTATTAGAAATTCTATTACTAGGTATATTATTTCTTATTTTAATATCTCTTATATTAGACTTTAATATTATTTTAATTTTATTACGCTAGACTTCTAATATATTTTTATCTTATTTAGTATTAAATATCTTCGCGTTATTATACTATTATAATTTAAACTATCCCCCTTTTAAGGTAGAGAGATTAGAATTATTAGGAACTAGATTAGGGGACTAGTTCCTAAGGGCTAAAATAAATAGTATAAACTACTAGTAAGTAGGTACTATTATAAAGGTAGACTTAATACTCTAGTAACTTTATAGTTTTAAAAGAACCAATCTCTACCTTTTAAGGAGGTAGAGGGAGGACTATCTAAATACCTCTTAAGGAAGCTACCTAGCTTTACGGATATCTAGATAAAAGGATATCTATTAGATAATAAGAAGCCGAGCTAATACTACTAGGATACCGCTAGTAAACCGCCGTTATACTAACTAGATATATTAAGATATTCTAATAGATAAGTATAATTCTATAGTATTTTTAGAGAGTAAATTATTTAGATAAGTCTTAGGTAATAGTAATTTAAATACTATTAATTTTAATATAAACCTATTTTATAATTTAATTACTATACTTACTATAAGAAATAATATACTACCTAATATTCTCCTACCTAGATATACTACTTCAAGCCTAGCGCTACAGCGTTAAAGTCGATGTCGTTATATAGCTTACTATTATATACTAGGCTTTCCGCTACTAGCCGTATAATCCTATATATTATTAGAATATTTAGGTATAAGTAGTAAATATATATAATAAGAGCCTTCTAATATAAATCGCGGTATTTTATAGTATTATATCTAGTATACTAGTTAGTAGAGATTCTATATATAAAGGGATAGATTATATTTTTCTAGCTATAATAGGTCTGTAGAGTAATAGAAATCCTAAATCTAATCTAGGGATACTATTACTATTAATAATAAAACTATTAATTAGTATTAATTATTATTACCTATTCTATAAGTCCTTCTAAAGGCCTTACCTCGTACGCTTATAATCCTTTAGAATTTAATCTGCGAAGATATAAGCGAGGTATTCTATATATACTTTACTACTACTTCTCTCCCTACTCCGCCGTATACCCTTCTTAGTCCTTTACTTAGCCTAAGCTTTAGTAAAGAAGGTGTTATACCCGTCTAGGTTTCTTCTCTTTATAATAGATTATTATAATTAACCTAGGTTATCCTTAATATCTAAGTATTAAAGGATAAGATAATATTATAATTAATAAGCTTATTCTAGGCTACCTTCTAGAGTCTATATAAGTACCTAGTATAATAGTATAGTATAGATCCCTTCTATTATTAAAGCCTACTAATAGGTCGCGAGGTAGTTAAGAAGATCGCTGTATAGTAAGCCTTATACGACTACTTCTAGTATATTATACGGGGACCTTCCTCTCTTCTAACGTGCTTCTAATTCCCGATAATACCTATAAGGCCCTAGGGTAGTACCTCTATTTAGAGACGTAGGATTCGCGGTATAAGGTAATAGTACTAGGTAATATATATTAGCTTCTATCTATAAAAATATTAGTTATAAGGATAGATCTTTAATTTAGCCGGAGGATAATAACCGCGTAGATAGTAAAGGGTTACTAGTATTAATTATAAAATCTTTATTAATAAAATCTATCTAGGAATTATTATAAATTATAGCCTCTAGCTTAAATTCTATAGATTTAATATTAGTAAGAGAGACTAAGATAGCTTTTACTACTTCTTATCCTATAATATTTCTTAAATTATTAATAGTTATAACGAGTCGCTCCTATATACGCTATAGTACTTCGGGCGCTATATTAACACAGACGCTTAGACTTATACTTAAAAAGACAGATTAGTTAACTTAGACTTACGAACCTTAAGGTTAGGAAGTCTATACTTTAAAAGGTTCCGTCTAATAGCCTTATAAGGTCTTACTAAATAGCTAGAAGCTACCTAATAGGTATTACTCTAGATAATTATTAGTTTTATATCCGTTATATAACCGTTTTAAAAATAGTATATTTAGATAGCTTTTCTAATAATATTATTAATAAGAGTATAAGTATAACTATTAATATTATACTTCTTGCTATAATACTTACTTATCTATCTTAGCTACTTGTATTATTAATTTCAGTTAATTCGCTTTACTCTTTAGCTAGAGCTTATAATTCTATTACCCTTATTACTTAATTATTTAACTTGTTTAGCTTAGCGGTTAGTTCGAGCTTATCTAACTTTAATTATTTAATTACTATAGTAAAGCTAATTTTAGGACTACTAAAATCCTATTATTCTATTAGTTATTACTAAGTAGTAGTAAGTATATTTCTATAACTCCTCGTCTTTACTTAAGTAGTTTCCCCTCTAACATCTATCCCTAGGTTAGGGAAAGCCTACTATACTAGAAAATATAAGGGGTACTCTAACTTTAAGCGACTATAACCCTACGTATACGTCGGGATTTACTATAACTATATGTAAGTCGTATGCCGTAGCTACTTATAAATATTCGAGACTCCTCCTACCTGTAAATTACGTTCGTATAGTCGCCCTTACACCTAATTTATAGAGAGCCTCCTTTTATAGTATAATATTATCCCTTTCTTATAGTACTACTATTAAGCTCTTACTACTTTATAATACTTATAAATAGTCTTATCTAAGCCCTAGAGACTTACTACGATACTAGGAAGTTATTATTAGTCTTATATATACTATAGCGCGTAAATCTATATAAGGTTACTACCCTAGTTAGTACTTTTAATAAAAGTAGTTATTAACTCCAGCTAGTATAAAACTAACTATATAGCTTATATAATTATTACAGTATAATTTATTTATATTATATAATAAGCTATTATAACTATTAGACTTATAGTTATACTAACTCTTAGAATATAAAGATCTAATTCTAAGTAGTTAGTAAATAATTAATATATACCTCGAAGTAACTTTATTACAATCCTCTTATCTATTAGATAAAAATAAAAATAAGCCGCTAAATATACTAATATAAAACGTATCTCAGCGTTATAAAATACCCTGTATAATAAGATTTAATTAGGGTGTAATATTATAAGATCTAGTATACCTATAAAGTTACTACTAAATTATAAAAATATGAAAAATACGAGGGTAATCGTACTAATAATACGATTATCCTAGTAGGATATCTATAACTTATCTCTATAATTAGAATCTAATACGTAGGAATTCATGTAATAAATAGACCTCGTAGAGTGAATTTTACAAGAGATTTATAAATCTAAGTATTAATTAAAATACTATAGTATATAGTTATAAATGTATTTTATATTATAATATTATTAAGTTCTTTTATATTTCATACTATTTCATTTTACTTATAGTTATAGTAAGAGCCTTATATACTTATAGTACTTATCTATCTCTATATATCTATATATTAGTATCTATAAAAAGATTTAAGCTCCGTTATAACCTTATAGAAATCGGTTCGTAATACCTTTACTTTTCTACCTTTCTCTCTTATATCTGATTAGTCTTTAGATAACTCGAGAATAATATAGAGTAACTACTCGTAATAGTTAAGAGTTAAAACCGTTTCTTGTAATGCATTTTATTATATCTAGAATTATATTATTTTTGAGATCTATTTACCGTTCTATAAAGCCTTTTTCTACTTCTATAAGCTAGTATTTAGAATGACTTTTCGTATTAATAGTAATAAGTATAAATGCTAATTAGTATTATATACTTTATTACTTCTATTAAGTACTCGCGAATATATCTCTCCCAGTTTTATATACCTATCTCGACTAGCATTAAGTAAGCGTAAGTTATTAGTAGTACGGAGTATAAAGGAATAATCTAGGTCTTATACTTTCTCCTTTCCATCTAGCGCCTGCTAATACATCTTCTCCGCCTCGCTATACTTACCTTAATTCTTATAAAGAAGGCCTAAGTTGTCGACGGTACTAAGGGTGAATATATAATCTAGGCCCTATACTTTCTCCTTTCTATCTAGCGCCTACTAATATATCTTCTCTACCTTAGTACTTATATTATTCTACTAATATAGATTTATAAGTATATATAGATCTCTAGGCGTAATTATACTTTAGTTAATTGCAGTTTTTATTTAATTATACTTAAATTAACGCGTATATAATAATACTTACCGGTTTCTTATTTAGTACTCCGCTTCTAACTCCTTACTTATATTCGCCGTTATAGAGTAGATAGCGATCCGATATCGTTTTTAATTAAGTTTATTATTTAAATACTTTAGCGTTTAATCGTACTTATACGTATATAGGCTATACTACCCTGTACTTATCTTAAGAAGAGAGAAGTTATATAGTATTAAGATTACCTAATTAAACCTCGCCCGGCTCTTTAGTATATTAATTCACTATACTAATACGTCACTAACATCCTTATAAAAAAGTCCGTACTAGAGATCTTAATTATCTAGTAATACTATTAGCTTTAAAAGCTTAGCGACTATAGAGTCTTAATCCTAAATATATTAAAATAACACGTTCTATATTAAATACAGTATTTACTCTTCGTAATCTACCGATCCGCTACTATTCTAACTGAGATCGTTTCAGCTATAATTATATAGTTCGAAGTACTCGTTAAAGCTATCCGCCGACTAACTGAAATATACGCTAGCCGTCGCTAGTACTAATAACAGCCTATTAAGGCGTCGTACGAGTCGTTTAGCTAAGATATCTAGGGAATAGTAGAAAGGTTAGCTACTGTAATTACTTCTCCGTATCTATAGTCTTTCTCCTACCTCCGTCAACCTTGCAGCCTAACCGCGTTATAAGAATAGCTAGGCTCTAACTAATATCCTAATATTTAGGAATTATATAATTACTAATTAATATGTAATATACATGTAGTAAGTTATTAAACCTCTTACCTGAAATTTTAAGTAGATGTAGTAAGGATATCTACGCTTTCTATAATAGTTAATATACTAATATTAATATTAGACCTTTCTAGTATAATAGAGGAACTACATACTATAATAGAGTGAAATTAGCGTTTCTTAGAAGTTATATACATGGCAAGTTGCTGGATAAGATAGTTAGGTAAGCTAATTTTAGCTGTAAGTTTAAGGATTCCCTAGAACTAATTTAAGTTATACTTATTAAAACTTTGTCGCTGTCTACGCTTTTAGATTTACCTCCCTCCTATTTAGGTTTAGTATAGCCCCTTCAGGTAACGCGCGCTCTCGATACTTTACCCTAAGATTAAATCCTACTCTATTTAAGTTTTCTTTTCCTTTTCCCCCGATCTATTTACGGATCCTCCTTAGCCGCTAGTACTTCTTCTCTTTCACTCGTATCTAGGACTAAAGTCTACTACGGTATAGATTAGCTAAATGGATTGAGATGTAGGAGGTCGTACTATCGCCTTTACTTAAACAGACCGCTTCTACTCCCTTATAGTACTCTGTTATTAGACTTGTTAATAGAAGTTAAACACTAGTAAATAATAAATAGTATCTTAATTACAGGTAAAATTTTGCCTATTAACTTGTTAACCGTAGACTAGTATTTAGTTATACTTAGTACTTTCTATTTAACGTATTTAAGACTCTTATTAAAGCTTAGCGCTTAATATAGAAATTTCCCCCCCTTATTTTATATATAAAATCTTATAATAATTAGCTATTAATATATTATTAATTAATAATATTCTATCCTATTAATATTAAGGCTATATATAATTATAAGTACTAGGTTATTACTCTTATATTATACCTTATTATCTTATCTCTACCTATAATTAATCTTTAACTAAGGAGCTCCTTCTTTCTTACTTACTTATTATATCTTTACTACTACTTCTACGTACTTCTTAGCTAATACTTGTATATTTACTAGAGCTTAGTCGCTAATAGTAGTATTACTAGTATAAGTACTTCTTCCTAGTTATTCTACTACTATACCTACCGCGCCTACCGCGTCTACTACTAGTACTTATTACGTCTACGATAACTCTATTAACCTCTTCCTTTATAGTACGATCTACCTATAAGATATTCTTCGTAGAGCGACGAGGGTTAATAGTATTTAGGATAATAAAGAGTAAATTAGACTTATAAAACAAGTATAATACGCGGTTAAAGATATAACTATAAGAGTTATATATAGCTTTAATTTTAATAGATTAAGATATTATAGATAGGAAATATCTAAATAGCTAATTATTATAGGATTTTATATATAAAATAGGGGGGGGGGAATTTCTACGTTAAGCGCTAAGCTTTAATAAGAGTCTTAAATATACTACATTATTCTATATTCTAGCTACAGATTTTATAGCCTACTAGTCTTCAGCCTCGAAGAACTAATAGAAGGGTTTATCTAGATTAGGCGTATACCTATATTAGGTGTACTATTTTTCTCTAATTATCTATACCTATTTATTTAATTATTTAGGTAACCTATAACTATACTAGATACTATCCCTACTAGATAGAGCGTTAGAACTATTAAATAATAATATTCTACTAGTTATAATATAAATGTTACTTTAATAGCCCTAGCGCCTTATAAGGCTACGCCTCTTCTAGGTATATATCTAATCTAGGTAACCCCTTCTCGCAGGTAATAAAAGTCTCTAATATTTCAGCCTGATAAAGAATCCTACTAAAATTTATATATATTTCTCTAATTATTCTACTCTAAAACCTAGTTATTATACTATATATATTAATTACAGCCTGTAATCTTTATAGTATAGTAGATATACGCTTATTAATAAATAGTATTAATATATACTCCTATCCTTTATTAATTATAGCGCGTGTTATATAGTCGTCCTAATAGGGAATCTTCCTAAGATTTTACTTTAAGGCTTGCTAGCAGTTCTTAATTAGAGCTAGATCTAGAGAAGAAGGGATATTAAAGTAGTGTTTTAGCCTATTTTCTACCTTCTATCTCTATACAGGGTTCTGTATTTTACCCCCGCTATACCCTAAGTCTCTATCCTCCTCTAGTATAAATAGATTAATACGACTACGTTTAATATCCTAAATCTATAGTTTTATAATTAGCTCTAGTATTAAATCGATATATACCTAATATAATATACTCCTATTCGTATTACCTAGTACTATATAGTATACTAGGTTACTTTTAAAATTATAACTAATAGTAGCCTAGGTATACTATTATTTTTAGTCTTTTACCTAGGCCTTACTATATAGGTTACCTTCCGATATATAGTCCTAATAGTATTACTCGTCGGGCTTCGGTATAATACGTAGTTTACCCTAAGGCCTGAATCTAAAATAATATTCGTCGCTGAATCTAATAGAAAACTAGTCTTCTAGCTTTAAATACCGCTATATCTAGTACTCAGCGTACTCTACACGTCGTTTTTTTATCCGTTCGTTACACTAGCCTTTTCGACACGCGATACACTTATAGTAATCTATCGTATCTATATGTCGCTGTACGGTTCGGCTAGTAATATCGAGGCCGGCTTCGTATCCTAACTGCTGCCACGTGAGAGCCCGGGAGTAGAAACCGTCCTCCTGGAGAATTAACTCTATTTGCTTGATATCTTTAGCTGAAATCTTTGTAGCTTTCCCCCGTTGACTGTCTCTTTTCGGGTTATGAATGGTCCTTCTCGAGCTTGTATCCTGACAGATATCACGGACTGTAGAAAACGGTATCG
>JAABUR0100000055.1_pt1 | contig 240659 bp, 216 predicted proteins | sample 5560091 | NCBI WGS metagenome assembly JAABUR01 (sample SAMN10711879, study PRJNA513375) | rock metagenome | isolation source: Antarctica rocks | place: Antarctica: Victoria Land, University Valley sud | reverse complement strand
ACCCGACGCACCCACCGCGGCGACACGCGGCCAGCCAGCCACGACCAACACCAAACGAAAGGAGAAAATGATCAAGACCAACTGCCGTCACACCGACCCCGCCGACTCACGAAAGATCGAGGCTAGATGAAGCAACGTCAGAGCCCGGGTCGACACTCACCCGGTGAACGGCAGGTCCGGCTGATGTCGGGGCCGCTTGCGACAATCGACCGATGGCACTGATCGATCTGGTCGAGGCGGCCGCGGCCACCGCCGCCACCCGCTCCCGGTTGGCAAAGGTGGCCGCCATCGCAACGCTGCTGCGCACCCTGGACGACAGCGAGATCGCGCCGGCCGTCGGGCTGCTGTTGGGCAAGCCGCGGCACGGCCGCACCGGCGTCGGCTGGCGCACCATCGCCGACGTCCGGCCGGAACCGGCGGCCGCACCGACGCTGACCATCGCCGATGTCGATGTCGCCGTCGATGCGCTGGCCGCGGCGGTCGGTTCCGGGACCGGATCGAACACCACCCGGGCCGGGATCCTGCGAGACCTGTTGTCCCGGGCCACTTCCGCCGAACAGGAATTCCTGGTGCGCACCCTGCTGGGGGACGTCCGCACCGGTGCGCTGGAAGGAATTCTGGTGGAGTCGGTCGCCTCGGCCGCCGACCTGAAGCACGTCGATGTCCGGCGCGCGGCAATGCTCACCGGCGACCTCGGCGAGACGGCGCGGCGGGCCCTAACCGGTTCGGATCTGACCGACATCGGGCTGACCGCCGGAGTCCCGGTGCTGCCGATGCTGGCCGGCACCGCGGCCACCCCGGCCGACGCGCTGACGATCACCGGCGAGGCATCGGTGGAGTTCAAGCTGGACGGCGCCCGGATTCAGGTTCATCGGGTCGATGGCGTCGTCAGCGCCTTCACCCGCAGTCTGGCCGACATCACCGGTCGGGTGCCGGAGGTGGTGGCCCTGGTCGAGTCGTTCCCCGGCGGCGACCTGGTGCTGGACGGCGAGACGCTGACCTTGGACGAGGCGGGTAAAGCCCGTCCGTTCGCCGAGACGATGAGTCGATTCGGTGCGCAAACCGCACGGCAGGCCCGGCTCGCGGTGCGCTTCTTCGACATCCTGCACGCCGGCGGCATCGATCTGCTCGACCAACCGTTGCGGCAGCGACGGGCCGAGCTGGAGCGCATCGTCGGAGACTCGATGATGCCGGGCAGCATCACCGCCGATCCGGCCGAGGCCGACCGGGTGTTCGACCGGGCGCTGGCCGCCGGGCACGAGGGAATCCTGGTGAAGCAGATCGACAGTCCGTACGCTGCCGGCCGCCGCGGCAAGAGCTGGATCAAGGTCAAACCGGTACACACCTACGACCTGGTGGTGCTGGCCGCCGAATGGGGGTATGGCCGGCGCACCGGGTGGCTGTCCAACCTGCACCTCGGGGCCATCGATCCGGCCGGCGAGTTCGGCGAACCGGGCGGATTCGTCATGGTGGGCAAGACGTTCAAGGGCCTCACCGATGCGACGTTGCGCTGGCAGACCGAGTACTTCCCGCAGATCGAAACCCGCCGCACCGATAGCACCGTGTTCCTTGCGCCGACCACCGTGGTGGAGATCGCCATCGACGGCGTGCAACGATCCACTCGCTATCCGGGTGGGGTGGCGCTGCGATTCGCCAGGGTGAAGTCGTACCGCACCGGCGATCAGGCCAAGCGGCCGGCAGACACCGACACCATCGACACCCTGCGCGCCCTACTGGTGCAATAGCCGGCCGACGCCGTCACGGCTGCGGCCGTCGACGTCCCAGCCGATGCGGTGTGGTGGCCGGTCCGGTCCGGCCGCGTTGCCGGACCGGAAGCTGGGGCAGCCGCCGACCGTCCCGGGTGCGGCCGGCCACCCGGCGGCGTTGTGGCATCCGCGGCCGGAGGCGGGCACTGCGGGCCCGCCGCAGCCGGCGGCGTCGTTCGTCCTGCCAGAGATCGGGATTGCGCTTCACCCGGCGCAACTTCCACGAGGCATAGGGCAGGTGTGCCAGGTAGACCAGCAGACCCAGGGCCAACATCACCTGCGGCTCGTAGAAGGCCAGCGCGACCCCGACCACCAGCAGCACCAGTGACGGCAGGATCAACTTCGACGGGATGAACACGTTCTTCAGGGCGATCGACGGCAGCCGGGAGATCATCAGGATGGCGATGAACAGCATCCAGAAGGCGGCCAGCCAACTGTTCGACCACCAGCCGTCGTGGAACCGGGTCCACAGCATCATCGGTTGGATCGCCAGCAGCGCGCCGGCCGGGGACGGCACCCCGGTGAAGAAGATCTTCGCCCACGGCTTGGGATTGTCGTCGTCCAGCAGTGAATTGAACCGGGCCAGTCGCAAGGTGGTGCAGACCGCGTAGACCAGGCAGATCGCCCAGCCGATCGGGTGGTGGTCCAGCGCCCACATGTACATCACCACGGCCGGCGCGATGCCGAAGCTGACCAGGTCGGAGAACGAGTCGAGTTCGGCGCCGATCTTGCTGGTGGAATGCAGCAGTCGGGCGGCCGGTCCGTCCACCGAATCCAGGATGGCTGCGGTGGCGATCAGCGCCGCGACCAGCAGCCATTGCGACGAGGTGGAGATCGTCGGGTTGACGGCGGTCGTGGTACTGGCGCGGTAGGCGAACGCGATCGACGACAGTCCGGCGCACAGCGCCAGCACGGTGATCGCATTGGGCAGGAACCGAACGCCCGAGGGAATGGCCATCGTCGTCGCTCAGTCGGCGCCGAGGACGGCCAGCACGGTTTCGCCGCCGATGGTCCGCTGACCCTTGCGGACGGCGATCACGGTGCCGATCGGCAGATATGTGTCCACCCGTGAACCGAACCTGATCAACCCGTAGGTTTGTCCCGGATGCACGGGGGTGCCCGCTGTCACGTCACACACGATCCGGCGGGCCAGCAGGCCGGCGATCTGGGTGACCACCACCTCACCGCCGGCGGTGGCCGCGATCTGCATCGAGTTGCGCTCGTTGTCCTCGGAGGCCTTGTCCAGGTCGGCGGACAGGAACGTCCCCGGCCGGTAGGCGATCCTGGTGACGATGCCCTCGACCGGGATCCGTTGGACATGGACATCCAGCAGTGACAGGAACACCGAGATCCGGGGGCGGGGGACGGCGTCCGGGCCCAGTTCGGTGGGCGGCACCGCCTGGTCGACCAGCGCGATCAGACCGTCCGCCGGGGCCACCACCGTGCTCAGGCCGGTCGGTGGCACCCGATGCGGAGCCCGGAAGAACAGCGCGGTAGCAGCCGTACCGGCGAGCCCGGTCCGACCGACGAAGCGGCCGGCCCGCTTCAACCCGAGTCGCCGCAGCAGGAACCGGGCAGCCAGCGATCCGGCGGCGGCAGCCACCACTATCGGCCGGCCACCGGGATGCATCGGCGGGACGGACTGACGCACCAGATCGAGCATGTGGCCGGCTCCGCCGGATGAGCCGGCGCCGTCGGGCTGACCTGCGGGTGTGGTCATCGTTGTTCCGTGCGTCCTCGTCGTCGTGGTGGGCGTGAAACGGGGTCCGGCGGCTCCCCACGGTAGTGCACGACCCCCGGTGGGCCATGAAACGATGGTGGCCATGAGTGCGCCGAGGATCACCGAGATGCAGACCGATACCACCGCGATCGACGGCCTGCTGATCCTCACCATGAAACAGGTGGACGAGGACCGCGGCGTGGTGCGGGAGTTCTTCCGGGCATCCAGCTACGCCGAACCGCTGGCCGGACTGGGCAGCTGGCAACAGATCAATGTGACCGAGTCCAAGCACCGCGCCATTCGCGGCCTGCACGGCGAGGCGATGGCCAAACTGGTGTCCTGTGTCGCAGGCGAGGCGTTCGGGGCGTACCTGGACACCAGAGAAGACTCCGCGAGCTACGGCGCGGTGGTGACGGTTCCGCTGCGGCCCGGGACCCAGGTGTTGGTGCCGGCCGGGGTGTGCAACGGGTTCCAATCGGTGTCGGTAGCCGGTACCCAGTATCTGTACTCCTTCACCGAGGAGTGGCGGCCTGGGATGGCCGGTACCGCCTTCTCCCCACTGGACCCGGGACTGGGCATCGACTGGCCGTTGCCGGTGGACGTGACCGACCCGACCCAGGTCTCGGCGAAAGATGCTGCGGCACCACTGTTCTCGGAACAACGCAAGCACTGACCCGGACATCCGGACTCGGCGTTGATGAGTTCAGCGATCACCAGGAAACCCACGATCGGAGCCAGGAATCCGGCCGGCGCGGGTACTACCGGCGGTTTTCGGACGCCAGTCGGTCGCAGTACCAGCGGACCATCTCCTCACCGGCCAGGATGCCGCTGCTCTGGGTGACGGCGACGTGTGGGCGATTCCATTGCGCCTCGTGCAGCTCGCCGTGCCGCGGCCGGATCGCCGCGTCGGCCATCTCCAACACGTCGGCATCCAGGATTCCGTCGCCGGCGCCGAGCAGGAAATCGGCACCGGTCCATTCGCAGATCCGGCGCACCGCAGTGGATTTGGTGAGCGGCTCGGGAAGGGCATACACCTTGCGGCCCTGCACCGACACCCGCCAACCGCGCGCCCCGGACCAGGCCCGCAGCTCGTCGGCGAACCCGTCCGGCAGAGACGTGGTGTGCGCAACGAGGTAGCAGAACAATGAGTCGGCAGTGCGCACCGTTCGCACCCAATCGTGCCCGGCCAACGGACTGAAGTGCTGCTCGATCTCGGACAGCGGCGCGGATTCGGCGACGCCGGCGGTGATGCCGTCCCGCCACTGCGGATCGGGCACGTCGTCGATCAGGATGTTGCCGCCGTTGCTGGTGATGGCATGGCGCGGTCGGTCGATCGGCAACCTGACCCGCAGGTATTGCTCGATGGTGCGGGTGGTGGCCGGTACCAGGACGCCGGCCGGCAGTCCCTGCAACAGCGCCGCGGCCGTCAGCGTCAGATAGGACTGCGGAGCCCCCTGATAGAACTCGGCCGTCACCAGGTTCGGTGCGGCGGCGTCCGGAACCGTGAGATCAAATGCGGCCCGGGAATAGACCAGAGTCCGATCCAGGTCGGTGACCACCAGGGTGCTCACTGCGCCGCTCCGATCGGCCGGATCAGGCCGAGGCAGGCGTACGGCAGTTCCGGCACCACCTCGATCGGCACCCCGCGATCGGCGGCCAGCAGCCGGATGTGCGCGTGATCCGGCGATTCAGGTTCCCGCACGAGGATCTTCCACGGCACCCGGCGAAGGAGCACTCTGGTGGTTTCACCGACCCCGGGCTTCACCAGGTTGATCGACGGCAGCCGGTACTGCTGCTGGATCCGCTGCACCGCCCGCCAGCCCTCGAACGTCGGCGTCCGGTCGGCCGCCCGGAGCGCCGGCAATTCCGTCTGTACCTGGTCGGCGACCTGATCGAACCGGCCGGAAACCGTGTCGACAAAGGTCATCGACACATCGACGTCTGCCAGCTCGGGGTAGAACTTGGCGCCGTGGAATTGGTGCGGTGAGGTGAGTTCCGGATTCAGTACGGTGCGGGACACCAGCCCGGAGACGGTGGAGTTCAGGCATGCGGAGGCGATCAGGTAATCGTCCCTGGTGCCGTGCAACGGCGTACAAGATCCCGGATCCGCCAACACCGCCACCGTCGGGTCGAACACCGGCCCGCCGGCATCGGTCAGCATCCGCAACGCTGCCGCCAGTTCGACGGCGATGGCGCCCTTGCCCGTCCAACCGTCGACGAAAACGACATTCGCCGGATCGTGTTGTGTTGCCAACAATTCCAACGCCACCGGATCGATGCCCAGATCGCGGACGATCGACACCGCGTAGTGCGGGAACTCCAGCCCGTGCCGCTGCGAAGCCCAGCGCCGCATCAGGATTCCGACCGGCGTGCCGGCCCTGGCCAGCGAGGCCAGCACCAGGTCGTCACCCCGCTCGGCCAGCACCAGTTCGGTCAGCAGGCCGACCGCGATCGCCAACCGATCGGCCGAGGTCGCCAGCACCTCGGCGAACAACGCGGTGTACTCGGCGCTCGGCTGGTACTCCACCGGCAGCGACTCGGCATAGTGTTCGGCGCCGGCCTGGATCCGCCGCTCCCGGTCGTCGACCGTTCCCTCGAGATCGGCGGCCGACAGGTCGGTCAGCAGCCAGCCGACCTCGGCGGCCGGGTAACTGCCGAACGCCGGGCCGCGGAGCACCGGCGGGGTCGGCGACTCCGCTGGATGCGATACCTCGATGGTCGGGACCCCCAGGGCAGCAACGGCTTCGGTCACCGTGCCGGGCAGATCGTCGGTCACCAGCACGATCGCATCCGGGTCCTCGCCATCGCCGGGATGACCGACGGTGGCGTTGTACAGATAGCGCGGGCCGTCATCCGCGCCGGCGAAACCGAGCATCCGCTTGACCGGATAGCCGGCTGTGGTTTCCGGATGTACCGGCGACCGGGTGGTGGATTGGAACCAGACGTCTAACCGCTCGGCCAGCCGGACACCGAGTTGCAGCGGTAGGTACATCTGTTCTTCGGTGCCGACCACCAGGATGCGCTGGGCACCAGCAGGTATCGCCACCACCACCTGTTCAGTGAGGGCGGCCACTGCATGGCGGAAGGCCGGACCGCAACCGTGGCCGAAGCCGAACCGACCGCCCTGCCGCAACCCGGCCGGCCACACCGCACCGATCAGCACGGGGCGCACCGGACCGACCGATCGGCTCCGGAGCTGACGCCGATCGGGGTGGGCGTCGATGTGCGCCGCGGCCAGTTCGAGGACGTCGGCGGGCAGCGACACCCGGCCACGCACCAGCGCCACCACCTGCACCTGCACTCCCAGACCGGTTGCCCAGTCGGTCATCACGGCCGCATCGGCGGCCGAGCGCAGGTCGACCAGCGCCGCCACCAGGTACCGGCGCCGCCGCGGGAACAGCCGGTGCAACACTTCGATGGTGGCCATCGCGGTCCGGCCGGTGGACAGTTCGTCGTCGACCAGCACCAGCGGATCGTCACCGTCCAGCAGTCGCGCGGGTGCCGGCAGCAGCAGGTGGGTGGTGGCGTGCGAGTGGCCCTCCTCGAAGGTGCCCGCGACGGGCACCTCCGCGCAGGCCCGCCGGGTGGAGTGCAGATAGACCCGGCCGCCCAACGCATCGGCCACCGAATGTCCCAGCGCGGTGGCGGTTTCGGCGAATCCGATCACCACCGGACCATCGGCGCCGCGCCACCAGGTCACTGTCGACGCAACCGGTGGATCGGCGACCGCCGGCAGCACCCGGAGCAGGGCGCCTGGGTCGGTGCCCGTCACACTCGCCCGGGCGGCCGCTGCCCAGGAATCCGGGACCACGGATCCGGTCAGCCGGGCCGCCACCAACCGGCCCAGCAGCAGACCGCAGCCGTGCACCACCCGCGGGTCGACCCCGACATGCTTGCCGAGCACGGTGGACACCAACAGGTGGGCCCGCCGCGGATTGTGCCGCAGAGCCACCGCGATCAGATCGTCGATCCGCAGACCGACCGGTGAACTCACGGTAGTCAGCGAGATGCCCAGCGGACCGCTCATCCTGCGGTGCTGGCGGCCAGCACGTGGGCCATCGACACGCTCCCGGCGAGCACTCCGAAGACCCCCGCGCGCACCATGATCTGCTCGGCCCACAACCGGTGCGGGCGGAACTCGTTCATCTTGTTGCAGTATTTCGATGCCCGTACGCCGCCCGGGCCGCCGACCTCACCGGTCACCTCGGCGAGTACATCGCCGGCGTCGACGAACTCCTCGTGCGACACCGCCGACATGGCATGGACAACGGCCACATGCGAGGGATGGATCACCGTCTTGCCGGTGAGCCCGTTCGACCGGTCCAGCCCGATCTCCTGGATCAATCCGTCCAGATCGTCCTGCAACAACTTCTCACGCACCTTGTCGGCGTGCAGCAGCTCGAACGGACTGGCCCGCAACCGGGGCCGCAGGATCCGCCCGTGGCCGGCGAAGTATTCCCACACCGGACCGGAGATCGGAAAACCGGTACCGTCCGACCGACCCAACTGGTTGACGATGTCGCCGATCAGATCAGCGACGATCTGTACGTGGTAGATGGTCAGATCCCGATCCCGCCGGATCCCGTACAGCCCACACAGATCGGTGGCACCCAACCGCAGGCACAACACCAGATCCCGCTGGGCCAGCAGGATCTCGCGCAACTCCCGGATGGTGGCGTCCCGGCTCTCCCGGAACAACAGATCCGGCGTCTCCAGCACCGGCATCGCGAACATCCGGGCGTTGACGGATTCGTCGACCGACCGGACCGCTTCGAGGTATTCCACGGCGTTGTTCACCGAGAACTTCGGGGTGACGAAACCGGTGAGTGCGCCGCACTTCTGGCCCAATCTGTCGGCCAGCATGCGGATCTGGTCGGGGTGTCGGGGCCGGACGAACAACAGCACCGCCGGATCGTCGTCGGCCAACTCGGCGATGGTCCGCACAGTGTTGTCGACGGCGTCGTCGAGGTCGTCGTCGTGAACGGCATCCTCCAGGTCGATCACCATCGAGCGGACGCCGCCGGCCACCCGGCGGCGGATCACCTCGGCCAGATCGGGGCGGGATCCGGGCACGTACAAGGTGGCGCCGAGGGCCTGGGCCAGCACCTCGGGCGCGGAACTGCGATCGAAGTGCTGGGGCGCAGTGTGGAACAACTCGGCGATCACCTCGTCGCCCAACTGATCGAAGTGCCGCATGTCCGCCCTCCCTCAGCGCCTCGGTGGCTGGATCTCGGGACGATCCGGTCAGCCGTCCCGGTGGGCCCGCTGACGCACCCGGTCAACGATATCGGTGACGAACGCCCGCACCGCCTGAAGTTCGGACAACAGCGCCCAGTAGTCCGGATGCGGTCCGTCCAGGGCGGCCACCGCGCGATCCACCCGGGCGGACTGGGCATCCAGGACCGAGCCCCACTCGGCGGCCAGTCCGCGGTCCACCACCAGCCGTTGGGCGTCCCTGATCGCGAATCGCACCGGGTTCTCGGCGGCGCGCGGGTCCCGCTTGACCGCCCGGAGCTGCTCCAGCCGGTTCGTCACCTCATCGATCAGCCGATCGACGGCGTTGGCCTGCGCCCTGGTGGCGGCGATCGCGTCGTGCGCGGTCTCCGGATCACCGCCGGCGACGGCGGTCTCGGCCTTGCCGAACTCCGCTCGGGCGGCGGCCAACCCGGCTTCCGCCTGGTGTTGGTGCTGGGCGAGATCGGCCGAGCTGGCCTGGTTGAACTCCTGCCACATCGCCGATTGGGCCTGCGGCAGCCGCTGCATCCGGGTCGCCAGACTGTCCAGTCTGGTCCGCACCGACGGCAACGACGTGCGGGCCCGGTCGGCCAACTGCGGCGCCTCGTCCAGGGCCTGGCTCAGCGCCGCTGCTGCCGATCGCACCCCGGCTGCCGATTGTTGCTGGGCCGCCAACGAGCCGCCGGCGGTCAGCTGAGCCATCGCCGCCGAGACCGAGTCGATGCCCGTCATCACCGACCGGAAGTCCAGCAGCTTCGGATCCCGTTCGCCGACGGATGCGGCCTTGTCGGTGGCGGCGTTCGCGGCCCGCCGGGCCTCGTCGATCTGCCGGGGGATCGCCGCCAAGGCCTGTTTCCCGGACTCGATGCGCTCCCGGTGCCGGACGTAGAAGGCGTCCACGTCAGCGGCGGCGTCGGCCATCGACCGGTGCGCCCCGATGAAGGCCCGCCGGGCGGCCTCCACGTCCAGGCCGGCGTTCGGTTCCCCGTAGGTGTCCGTGAGCGGATATTTCGCGGTGGCATCCAGATACTCGGCGGATGCGGTGAACGACCGCTCGGCGATCGCCTTCCACGATCGGGCCAGGTCGTCCAGACCGCCCAGTTCGCGGGCCGCCTTGATCGCGTCATCGACGTAGCCCTGCCGGGTGTCCAGGTCGATCAGCGCCTGGGCGGCGCCGTCCAGCGCCGATCTGGCCGGTGTCAGATCGGTGTGGCGTCGGTTGCGGCCGCCGCCGAACCATGGACTAGTCATCGGCGCCGATGCTAGTAGCCGCGAGCGGGTGGCGAGCGGGCTGTTCGCTGCCGGTGCGGTTCGGGGGTGAACCAGGGACATTCCCTGACTCGGGCCTGCTCATGGCCTGTAGTGTCGAAATCGAATCCATTCGCAGATCGACGGAGGTTCCAAGAACATGGGTGTCAGCCTTTCCAAGGGTGGGAACGTCTCTTTGACGAAGGAAGCCCCGAACCTGACGGCCGTCACGGTCGGCCTCGGTTGGGACGTCCGAACCACCACCGGAGTTGATTTCGACCTGGATGCCAGCGCGATGGCGCTCGGTGAGGACAAGAAGGTGTTGTCCGATCAGCACTTCATCTTCTTCAACAACCTGCGCTCGCCGGACGGTTCCATCGAGCACACCGGGGACAACCTGACCGGTGAGGGCGAGGGCGACGACGAAGCGATCAAGGTGAATCTGGTGGCGGTGCCGCCGAACATCTCCTCGATCGTCTTCCCGGTGTCGATCTACGAAGCGGATCAGCGCTCGCAGTCCTTCGGACAGGTTCGCAACGCCTTCATCCGGGTGGTCGACCAGTCCAACAACACCGAACTGGCCCGCTACGACCTCACCGAGGATGCCTCCACCGAGACGGCCATGGTGTTCGGCGAGCTGTACCGCAACGGCCCGGAATGGAAGTTCCGCGCCGTCGGCCAGGGGTACGCCTCCGGCCTGGCCGGTATCGCCCGCGACTTCGGCGTCAACATCTGACGTCCATCCCCGCTGAGGACCCGTTCGGCCGTCGGCCGTCGGTTCGTGGATTCCACGACCGGCGGCCGACGGCTATCGCGCTTCCCTGTCAGCTCTGGCTGACCGCTACCGAAAGACAGCTATGAGAATTTTTCTCTGGTCGACCATCGTCTCGCTCGTCGCGCTGGTGGTCGCATTCGTCTACGACGGCCTGACCGGGCTGGCGCTGTGCCTGATCCTGGGCATCCTGGAGATCTCGCTGTCGTTCGACAATGCGGTGGTGAACGCCAAGATCCTGGAGCGGATGAGCGAGTTCTGGCAGCGGCTGTTCCTGACCGTCGGTGTGGTGATCGCCGTCTTCGGCATGCGGATCCTGTTCCCGGTACTGATCGTCGGCCTCACCGCACACCTGAGTCCGGTCGGGGCCTGGGAACTCGCGATGGAGAAGCGGCCCATCGACGACCCGACGTCGTACGCGGCCATCCTGCAAGCCGCCCATCCGCAGATTGCCGCCTTCGGCGGGATGTTCCTGCTGATGCTGTTCCTGGACTTCATCTTCGAGGACAGGGACATCCAGTGGCTGCGGTGGCTGGAGCGGCCGCTGGCCAGGCTGGGCAAACTCGACCAACTGTCGGTGGTGGTCGCCGCCGTCGCACTGGTGATCTTCGCCGAGATCGCCCACAGCGACCGCACCGAAACCGTGCTGCTGGCCGGCATTCTCGGGATCGTCACCTACATCGTGGTGAACGGGCTCGGATCACTGTTCGAGGGCGCCGGCGGCGATGACGACGTTGAAGACGCTGTGGACGCTGTGGATGCCACCTCGGAACAGAAGGCCGCGACCTCCAGCGGACCGTCGAGTGTGGTCAGAGTGGTCGGTCGGGCCGGCTTCTTCCTGTTCCTGTACCTCGAGGTGCTGGATGCCTCGTTCTCCTTCGACGGCGTGATCGGCGCGTTCGCGATCACCGCCGATCCGATCATCATTGCGTTGGGACTCGGGTTGATCGGCGCCATGTTCGTCCGGTCACTGACGGTCTACCTGGTGCGCAAGGGCACCCTGAGCGAGTACGTCTACCTGGACCACGGTGCCCACTGGGCGATCGGTGCACTGGCCGTCATCCTGTTGGTGTCGATCGGGGTCGAGGTCAACGAGATCATCACCGGTCTGGTCGGGGTCGCGTTCATCGGCGCCGCGTTGGTCTCCTCGGTGCTGCGCAACCGCACGCTGCGCGCCCAGGGCATCGAACCCGAGCACGTCGGCGCTCACTAGTGCGGCAAGCCGATTCGATCCAACTGCGCCCGGCAGATACCTTGTCGGACATGACGGATCCGGCAGAGTCGACTTTCGAGCGGCCGAATCCCGCTCCAGCGGACGAGTCGACAGCCGGCGTGGTGATGCCGATCGGTGGAGCGGAGGACAAACTCGGCCGGATGACGATCCTGCGCGAGGTGGTCAAGCTTTCCGGCGGCCCGCAGGCCCGGATCGTGGTGCTGTCCACCGCTTCGTCGCTGGGTGACGAGATCACTCATGCCTACCTGAAGTTGTTCGCGAACCTGGGCGCCGAAGACGTGCAGGGGCTGCGTCCGGAGTCCAGGGCGCAGGCCGCCGATCCGGCCGTGGTAGCCGCCATCGAGCAGGCCACCGGCATCTTCGTGACCGGTGGCAACCAGACCAAACTGGCCACCCTGATCGTCGGCACGCCGGTGGGCGATGCCATCGTCGCGGCCCATCGGCGGGGTGCGACCGTGGCCGGCACCTCGGCCGGCGCCAGCATCTGTGCGCTGCACATGGTCTCGTTCGGCAGCGGCGGGTCGACGCCGAAGTTCCGGGTGGGTCAGGTGTCCGAGGGGTTGGGCCTGATCCGCGGCGCCATCATCGATCAGCACTTCACCCAGCGGAACCGGTTCGGCCGGCTGTTGGCACTGATCGCGGCCAACCCGGCCCAACTGGGCATCGGCATCGACGAGGACACCGCGGCGATCATCTCGCCGGACGGCACTCTGGAGGTCAAGGGTCGCGGGGTGGTGACGATCTTCGACGGATCCCGGGTGACCACCACCGCCTACACCGCCACCGGCACCCAGCCGCTGATGATGTCCGGGATCTCCCTGCACACGCTGCCTCGCGGTGCGGTGTTCGACCTGACCAGCCGGACCCTGCTGTCCGCGCCCGGGCTGTCCGACAACGGCGGGCCGACGTCGGTGGCCACCCTGGCCGACGTCCCCGAGGGCAGTCGACCGCGGACTAGGCGGATCGCCGCCGAAGGACGGCACGAAACCGTCGCGGAGCTGCGACGCCGACCCACCCGCCGCGCCTCCGGCTGATCGGCCGGCGATCGGCCCGGTATCTTTTCGCCGTAACGGACGGTGCACAATCGGCGCACTCGACCCGGTTGTCCAGGGAGAAAGAGAGGGCCCCACAGATGCCAGAGACCTCCGAACGTCGATCCATCGAAATCCGCCAGATGCGGGTATTGCGGGGGCCGAACTATCACTCCTACGAACCATGCATCCACATGGTGGTCGACATCGGTGCGCTGGAGGAGTCGCCGACCGACACGCTGCCGGGCTTCACCGAGCAGCTGATCGAACTGGTGCCCGGGCTGCATGATCACCAGTGTTCGCGGGGCCGGGACGGCGGGTTCGTCGAGCGGCTGAACGAGGGCACCTGGGTCGGTCATGTGGCCGAGCACGTCGCGCTGGAACTGCAACGCACGGCGGGCCACGAGATCACCAGGGGCAAGACCAGGTCCACCGGCGAGACCGGTGTCTACAACGTGATCTACGGCTACCTGGACGAGACGGTGGCGCAGCTGGCCGGTCGGTTGGCGGTCCGACTGGTGAACCACCTGGTGATCCCGGAGCCTGATTTCGCCTTCCAGGCCGAGCACGAGAACTTCCTGCGGACCAGCCAACGGGTCGCCTTCGGTCCGTCCACCCAGGCCATTCTGGACGAGGCCATCTCCCGTGACATCCCTTGGCAGCGGCTGAATTCCGCGTCGCTGGTGCAGCTCGGGCACGGCGTGCACGCTCGCCGGATCCGGGCCACCATGACGTCGGTGACCAGTTCGCTGGCCGTCGACATCGCCTCCGACAAGGAGCTGACCAACCGGCTGTTGGCCGCCGCGGGCCTGCCGGTACCGAAGTCCGATGTGGTGCGCACCGCCGATGATGCAGCCGCGGTCGCCAACAGAATCGGCTACCCGGTGGTGGTGAAGCCATTGGACGGCAACCACGGTCGCGGCGTCGCCATCAACCTGACCACCGACGACCAGGTGCGCGCCGCCTACCCGATCGCCGATCGGGAGTCCCGGCGCGGGCAGGTGATCGTGGAATCCTTCATCACCGGCAAGGACTATCGCTGTCTGGTGGTCGGCGGCAACATCGTCGCGATCGCCGAACGGGTGCCCGCCCACGTGATCGGTGACGGCAGCCATTCGATCACCGAACTGGTCGAACTGACCAACGCCGATCCACGCCGGGGAGTCGGCCACGAGAAGGTGCTGACCAGGATCTCCGTCACCGACGGGGCGGTGGAACTCGTTCGGGCCCAAGGGTTCGAGATGTCCGACGCGCCGCCGGCCGGGGTGATGGTGAACCTGGCGTTGACCGGCAACATGTCCACCGGCGGTATCTCCATCGACCGCACCTTCGAGGCCCATCCGGACAACGTCGACATCGCGGAGGAAGCAGCGAGGGTGGTCGGCCTGGACATCGCCGGCATCGATTTTATCTGCCCGGACATCACCCAGCCGGTCCGCGAAACCGGCGGCGGCATCTGCGAGGTCAATGCGGCGCCCGGATTCCGGATGCACACCCACCCGACCATCGGCGATCCGCAGTACGTGGCAAAGCCGGTGGTGGACCTGCTGTTCCCGCCGGGATCCAGTTCGCGGATCCCGATCGTGGCGGTCACCGGCACCAACGGCAAGACCACCACCAGCAGGATGATCGCGCACATCTTCAAAGCGATGGGTCGCAAGGTCGGGATGACCTCCACCGACGGCGTGGTGATCGACGACCGGCTGGTGATCAGGTCAGATGCCTCCGGCCCCAAGTCGGCCAGGATGGTGCTGCAGAATCCGCGGGTGGATTTCGCGGTGTTCGAGGTGGCCCGCGGCGGCATCCTGCGAGAGGGGCTCGGCTACGCCCGCAACGACGTCGCGGTGGTGCTGAATGTGGCGCCGGATCACCTCGGGCTTCGGGGCATCAACACCGTCGAGCAGCTGGCCAGGGTGAAACAGGTGGTGGTGGAAGCGGTTCCACGATCCGGTGCGGCGGTCCTGAACGCCGACGACGATCTGGTCAGCGGGATGCGCCGAGCCTGTTCCGGTGAAGTGGTCTGGTTCTCGATCATGCCGAACAACCGCCGGATCTCCGATCATTGCCGGCGCGGCGGCAAGGCGGTGATCCTGGAGCCCAGCGAACTCGGTGACCTGATCGTGCTGATGCACGGCCGGCGCCGGATGCCGCTGGCCTACACGCATCTGCTGCCGGCGACGTTCAACGGCAAGGCCATGTTCAACGTGCAGAACGCGATGGCGGCGGCGGCCGCAGCCTACTGTTCGGGTGCACCGTTGCACGACATCCGGGCCGGTCTGCGGTCGTTCACCCCGAGCTACTACCAGGCGCCCGGTCGGATGAACTTGACCGAGGTGCAGGGCGTGAAGGTGATCGTCGACTACTGCCACAATGCGCCAGGAATGGCGGCGTTGGGCGATTTCGTCGACCGGTTCTTCGACGACGCAACGGGTTTCGAGCGACCACAGAAGATCGGTGTGGTGGCCACCGCCGGCGACCGGCGGGACCAGGACATGATCGATCTCGGCCGGGAGGCGGCCAAGCACTTCGATCGGCTGGTGATCCGGGAGGACGTCGGGCTCCGCGGACGTCGAGCAGGCGACACCGCTGCGCTGATCGAGCAGGGTGCCCGGGAGGACCCGAACGGCAATCGGGTCAAGGAGATCGACATCGTGCTGGACGAGATCGAAGCCACCGAGGCGGCGATGCGGTGGGCCAATGCGGGCGACCTGGTGGTGCTGTGCGTCGACCGGGCCCGCGAGGTGTGGGACAGCTTGCAGGCGATCGGGCAGGTGGCGCAGGCCGGCGCGATCGCGGAGGACGCCGAGGTGTAGCTGCCCGCTGTCGGTCAGTCGCCGGGTGGCTGCTGGGTCCTGGCCGCCGGCACCGAGGTGTCGGCGCCCGGCGCCGGCGGGCCGGCGCCGTCCTGACTCTCCTCGCCGCGCTGTTCACGGGCCCGGGCCAGGTCGGCCAGCACCGAGATGGCGGCGGTCGGTGACATGCCGCGACCGACTGCCATCCCGAGCACGTAGCCGGTCATCGGGCCGGCCAGCGGGCCGACGGTGCCGGCCACCTCCTCGACCAGGTCCAACAGCCCCTTGCGCAGATCCGCCGGCACCTCGTCGGCCCGCAGCCCGAGCGCGCCGGTGGCATCCACCACCCAATTGTCCAGCGATGTCATGGGGTCTACCGTACGGCGCCTCGGCCGGTGAGCTGGCACCATCTGGCAGATGACGACGACCACCCCGACCCACTCGCTCAATCGCCCGGACCGGATCATCATGACTGCCGGGGTGGCGGCCATCGTGCTGGCCTTCGTCACCCGGTCGGTCGGCGGTGCCGTGTTGGCGTTTCTGTGTTCGGCGCTCGCGGTCACCCTGCTGGCCGCCCTGGTGGGACGGTCGGTGGAGCAACTCGGTGACCGGTTCGGGCCCGGTGCCACCGGGGCGCTGCAATCCGCGCTGGGCAATCTGCCCGAGTTGTTCATCGCGTTGTTCGCGCTGAAGGCCGGCCTGGTCGACGTGGTGCAGGCGGCGTTGATCGGGTCGATCCTGGCCAACGTCCTGTTGGTGCTCGGGTTGTGCTTCGTCGCCGGCGGGCTCAAGCACGGCACCCAGCAGCTGAACTCGGAGCGGGCCCGCAGCAGCGTGGTGCTGATGGTGTTGGCGGTGGCGGCGCTGGTGCTGCCGTCACTGGCGTCCTATGTGCACACGCCGGCGGCCCAGCACGAGAAGACGCTGTCGCTGATCGTGGCGATCGTGCTGCTGGTTCTGTTCGCCTTGTACCTGCCGGCCTCGCTGCGCAGAACTCCCGCTGCCACCACGGACTCTGCCAAGACTGCCGAGAAGGCGGAGCCGGACCTGACCGAACTGCCCCGGTGGCCGTTGTGGTTGGCATTGACGGTGTTGGTGGCTGCGTCCGGGGCTGCGGCGTTCGTCTCGGACTGGTTCGTCGACGCGCTGCAGCCGGCGATGTCGACACTGCACATCTCGCCGGCCTTCGCCGGGCTGGTGATCGTGGCCATCGCCGGCAACGCGGTGGAGAACGTGGTCGGCATCCAGCTGGCCAGGTCCGGCCGATCAGAATATGCGTTCAGTGTGGTGATCAATTCGCCACTGCAGATCGCACTGGTGCTGGCGCCGCTGCTGGTGGTCCTGTCCCAGGTGTTCGGGCTCGCCGCGCTGACTCTGGTCTTCAGTCCGATGCTGGTGGTCAGCGTGGTGATCGCGGTGATCCTGGCCGCCTTCATCACCTTCGACGGGGAATCCACCTGGCTGGAGGGCGCTGCCATGGTGGCCGTCTACTGCATCATCGCTGCGTCGTTCTGGTGGGGATGAGGCCGGATCCTCGTCATTGGCCGGGCGACCGACCGTCCACCTTCTCGAGATGACGACTCAGGTGACTGGCCGAGTGGTAGCCGTTGAGGGCGCGATGGCCGAGTACCTCCGCCAGACCGTCCACCAGCGGTTCTCTCCCGCCGAGCGATTCCTGCTGGACATCTGAGGTCGGGCCGGTTGTCAGGTCAGGTCCCACACCTCGACCGGTGCGCCGGCCGCCAGCTCGGTGATGTCCTCCGGCAGCACCAACAGGCAGTCGGCTCCGGCCAGCCAGCCGAGCAGGTGTGAGCTCGGTCCGCCGAAGGCCGAGACGGTGCCGGCTGCATCGTCGAGTCGGCCGCGGCGGAACTGCCGCTTGCCGGGAATCGAGCTGAGTGATTCGGCCAGTGGCAGCCGACGGGACGGCCGATGCCGACGATCGGCCGGCTGGCCCATCGCTGCCCGGATCGCCGGCCGCACGAACACCTCGAAGGACACGAACGACGACACCGGATTACCGGGCAGGGTGACGATCGGGACCTGGCCGGACCCGACCTCGACCAGTCCGGCGCCCTGCGGCATACCGGGCTGCATCGCCACCTTGATGAACTCGACACCTCGTCCGGTGAGCGCGTCCTTCACCACCTCGTAGGCGCCGGCCGACACCCCGCCGGAGGTGACGACCAGATCCATCCCGTCGGCGGCCGCGGCGAACGCCGACCGGAACTCGGCGACATCGTCGGCGACGAAGTGCGCAACGGTCGGCTGGGCGCCGGTGGCGGCCAGGGCGGCCGCCAGCATCGGAGCGTTCGACTCGTAGATCTGCCCCGGCTGCAAAGGTTGTCCGGGCGCGACCAGTTCGCTGCCGGTGGACAGCACCAGCACCCGCAGCGGCCGGTGCACCGGCAGTTCGGCATGACCGAGGGCGGCGGCCAGCCCGATCTGCGGCGGTCCGAGCAGCAAGCCGTTCGGCAGCACCACGGTGCCGACGGCGACGTCGCTGCCCCGTGGCCGGACGTGCCGGCCGGCCTCGGTAGCCGACTCGATCCGTACCCGGTCGACGCCGCCGTCGGTCTGCTCCACCGGGACGATCGCGTCGGCGCCGGCCGGAATCGGAGCGCCGGTCATGATCCGGGCCGCCGTGCCCGGGGCCAGCGCCGTGCTGCCCGGGTGGCCGGCCGGAATGTCCTGGGAGACCGGCAGTTCCAGCGGGGCACCGGACACCTCTGCGGCCCGCACCGCGTAGCCGTCCATCGCGGAGTTGGCGAACGGCGGCAGATCGATGGCAGCCGTCAGATCCGCGCCCAGCACCAGACCGGCCAGCCTGTCCAGCGGCCGTCGTTGGATCGGCGTCGGCGGGATCAGCCCGGCCACCACGGCCGCATGTTCGGCAACTGTGCGCATCTCGTCACTCCTTCGACCGGTGATCACGACCGTGCGAGGTGCAGGTCACGAACTGTTGTCGAGATGACCGGTCACCCGCGCGGAGATCTCCGCCGGGTTCATCTCGTGTCCACCGCGCCCGGTGATCTCCTCGATCATCTCGGCGCGTTGCTCCAGGGTGCAGACGGCCAGCGCGGAACCGGCCGGCAACCCGCCGTCCAGCAGGGTGCGCAACGCCGCGACTTCGTCCGCTGCCCTGGCCACCTCGCTGACGCCGGCCTCGGCGGCACCACCAGCCCAGAGTTCTTCCATCTCACCGATGGCCCGGTCGCGCAGGTACTTCGACTTGCCGGCGACCACCATCAGATCGGCCGCCTCGGCGGCCATCGCGCCCATCGCGTGGATCGCCTCATCACTGCGATCGCCGGCCGTCGAGGTCACCACCCCGAGCCCGCCGCCCGGCAGCCGCAACGCACCGGCCACCTCGAGCAGCGAGGCCAGCGATGCCTCGTTGTGCGCCAGGTCCAGCACGACGGCAGTGTCGCCGACCAGATAGCTGTTCAGCCGACCGGCATTGTGCGCGGCGTCGGCAGCGAAGGTGCGCAGCCCCTCCCGCAGCCGGTCACGCTTCACCCCGACGGCCAGCGCTGCGGCGGTGGCCGCCAAGACGTTCTGCACATTGACCCTGGAGGCCCCGGACATGGTCAACGGGACGTCGGCCAGATCGATGATCCTGCTCGGGTCGGAACCCCTTGACAGCACGACGATCTCGTCGGCCAGGATGGTGATCGCCCGACCGCCGGCATCCAGCGCCTCGGTCAGGTGCGGGTTGGCCGGATCGACCGAGTAGAACCACGGCCGGGCCCTGGTGAATCGGCGCATGCCGAGCACCAGCGGATCGTCGGCGTTCAACACGCACCAGCCGGTGGGTTTTGTCACCCGGACGATCACCGACTTGACCTCGGCCAACTGCTCGACGGTGTGCACCCCCAGCAGGCCGAGATGGTCGGCCGAGATGTTGGTCACCACCGACACGTCGTTGGCGGCAGTTCCCAAGCCGCGCAACAGGATTCCGCCGCGAGCGGTCTCGGTGACGGCGACCTGCACGGCCGGGTCATCGAGCACCCTGGCGGCGCCGCCCGGACCGGACCAGTCGCCGCTCTCCACCTCGACCCCGTCGATGAAGATGCCATCGGTCGAAGACCAGCCAGGGGTGCGGCCGCCGGCCTTCACCAGGTGGGCGATCAGCCGGGTGGTGGTGGTCTTGCCGTTGGTGCCGGTGACGGCGATCACCGGGATGCGGGGCTTGACCGGCTGAATCTGCTCGCCGGGGTCGTGGCCGGCCATCGCCGCCGGTATGCCGGCCAGCACACTGCGGACCGAACGGCCGGCGGTGATGGCGGCAAAGGCATCTGCCACCACAGTGCCGAAAACCCTGGCAGTGCCGATGTTCTGGAACGGGAAGGCGACGACAACGGTGTCGCCGTCCGCCGGATGTGAGACCGCCGGAATCCTGCTCCGAATGGTGCCGGCGGCCCGCCGGACCAGGGTAGCCGCCAGGTCGGCGACACCCAGAGCGCGGGACTCGGACCCGGGCAACCCGACCTGGGTGCCGTGCATCTTGAGTCCGCTCTGCCAATCCAACATCGTGGAGGCATCGGCAGCCGAGGCAGCCGTCGCGTCCAGGGTGAGCTTCACCGCCGGCCGGGAAAAGTACAGATTCGGTCCGGTCAACAACCGCAACTCGAGCGGCGCGACCCGCATCGACGCGGCCGGTTCGGTCGGATCGGCCTGGACGTCGGCGTCCGATCGGGATGCGGTGGCCGGGTCGGATACCGGGGCCGGGTCGGACACCGGGAGAGCGCCGCCGGCGTCGGTGCTGGGCTCGGTCGCCATTCTGCGACCCTACTGGCCGTCGCCAGCCACCCGACACCGTCGTGGTCGGCCGGCCGACCGGCGTCGATCTGATCGGCACGGCGCTGTCGAACCGGCCATCCGACCGGGCCCGCGACGATAGGGTCGATGGCGTGTCGGCGGACCTCACCGGGCAGCGTCTCGGTCACTACCTGGTGCAGTCGGTGCTCGGCTACGGCGGCATGAGCACCGTGTACCGGGCCGTTGACGAACGCCTGGACCGGCCGGTGGCGCTGAAGGTCATCAGCGAGAACCTGTCCGCCGATCAGGAGTTCCGCAAACGGTTCGTCGAGGAGGCCCGCGCCGCCTCCGCCATCGACCACGTCAACGTCGTCCCGCTCTACGACTTCGGTGAGGCCGAGAGCTGGCTGTACATCGCGATGCGACTGGTCGACGGAACCGATCTGGCCCGCGAGGTGGCCGACGGACCACTGGCCCAGCGCCGAGTTCTCGACCTGCTCGGTCAGGTCGGTGAGGCGTTGGACATGCTGCACGAGAGCGGCTTGGTGCATCTGGACGTCAAACCGGCCAACGTACTGATCACCCGGAACGAGTCGATCGGCCGCGAACACGTCTATCTGGCCGACTTCGGTCTGACCAGACGCGGCACCTCCGGTCATCGCACCGCATCCGGCGATTTTCTCGGTTCGCCGACCTACGCCTCACCGGAGCATCTGCGCGGTGATCCGGTGCTGCCGGCCGCCGACCTCTACTCATTGACCTGCGTGCTGTTCAGCTGTCTGGCCGGTCGGGCGCCGTTCGTCGGGACCGTCCGCGAGGTGGTGTCCGGGCACTTGCGTGGGCAGGTTCCGTCGCTGGCGGCGTTGACCGGTCTGCCGTCGTCGATCGATCGGGTCATCGCCCGCGGGCTGGCCGCCGACCCGACCCTGCGGTATCCGAGCAGCGCCGAACTACTCGGCAGTGCGCGCCGGGCGTTGACGTCCTACGGCGCCGACGACACCGAATCCGGCGGCGGTCCGACACCGTCGGCCGATTTCCTGCCGCCGGTGGCCACCGAAGTGGTGACGGCCGCCGCATCGGCCGCTGCCATCGAATCGACCGGCGCAGCATCGACCGGCGCCGCATCGACCCGCAGCACGGATGACAAGGCCGAGCAGCCTGCCGCGTCGAGTGCTGAGGGTGCGGCGAGTGCTGGTGTGGCGAGCGCCGGGGGTGCGGCGAGTGCCGACGGAGAGTTCGCGGCGGCACCGACAGTTCCGCCGGGGACCGGTGCCAACACCGGCCCGGTGCCGGTGGTCGATTCCGCGGATCGGCCGACGTTCGATCGGCCGGCTGCCAATCGGCCGGCCGACATTTCCGCGGGGCCGTCCCAGCCGATCCTGGGTCGTTCGGTGAACGATGACCTGTCTACCCAGGCGCATCGACCGATCAGCGCGGCCCCGACCTTCGACGAGCGCGGGCTGCGACCATCGGGCGACGACCGGCCCCGCTACTCCGGGTTCACTCCACCGCAGGCTGCACCGCAGTACCCCCAGCAGCAACAGCAGCGTCCGACACAACAACAGCAATCGACACACCACCAGCTGTCGACGCCACCGCCGGTGGCACAGCGGGGGCAGCGCGGCCAGCGTCAGCCGTCAGAGGCATCCCGACATCGGGCACCGGCGAAGCGCTCACCCTGGCCGTGGCTGGCAGCCGGACTCGCCCTGCTGATCGCGCTGGCCGTCGTCCTGATCATCGTGCTGACCGATGGGAAGGATCCGGGGCCGACTCCCTACCCGGGCCCGAGTCCCGCGGGCTCCTCCCCGGCCACCTCACCCAGTGACGACCCGACCACGGATCAACAGAGCACCGACCGGACCAGCGCCGAACCGAGCAGTGTCAACGGCGGTTCTTCGGCGAACGGATCCGGTGGACCGACGTCCGGGCCGGCAACCCGGTCCGAGATCCTGCCGACGTTGATCAATCCGAGCCAGATCAGCGGCGTCAGCGGGTTGAGTATTCCGATCGTCACCCCGTCCGGCTGACCCCGCGACCGCGATCCGGCGCGACCTTGCACTCTCGTCGGTCGAGTGCCAGACTTGGACCTGGCACTCGAGGACCTTGAGTGCCAGGTCGGTGCGATGAGGTGGACCTGCCGCCGCCCCCATGGGTGTCGCTGGTTCTCCGTCCGTCGCGGGCATCGGTGCCGGCCGGAACCCAATTGAACCGCCCACCCGACGTGCCGATCGTGGCGTCGACAGTGGGTGAACACTGGAGGACTGGACCTACTTATGTCGAAGCTGATCGCTTTCGATGAGGAAGCGCGCCGCGGTCTCGAGCGTGGGATGAACATCCTCGCCGACGCCGTCAAGGTGACCTTGGGGCCGCGCGGCCGCAACGTCGTACTGGAGAAGAAGTGGGGCGCGCCGACCATCACCAACGATGGTGTGTCGATCGCCAAGGAGATCGAGCTCGAGGATCCGTACGAGAAGATCGGTGCCGAGCTCGTCAAGGAAGTTGCCAAGAAGACCGACGACGTCGCGGGTGACGGAACCACCACCGCCACCGTGCTCGCCCAGGCGATGGTCCGCGAGGGCCTGCGCAATGTGGCGGCCGGCGCCAACCCGATGGGCATCAAGCGGGGCATCGAGAAGGCCGTCGAGGCCGTCTGCACCCAGCTGCTCGCCGATGCCAAGGATGTCGAGACCAAGGAGCAGATCGCTTCCGTCGCCTCCGTTTCCGCGGGTGGCGACACCTCGATCGGCGAGCTCATCGCCGAGGCGATGGACAAGGTCGGCAAAGAGGGTGTCATCACCGTCGAGGAGTCCAACACCTTCGGCCTCGAGCTCGAGCTCACCGAGGGCATGCGCTTCGACAAGGGCTACACGTCGCTGTACTTCGCGACCGACCTGGAGCGTCAGGAAGCCGTTCTCGACGACCCGTACATCCTGCTCTACGGCAGCAAGATCAGCACCATCAAGGATCTGCTGCCGATCCTGGAGAAGGTCATGCAGGCCGGCAAGGCGCTGCTGATCATCGCCGAGGACGTCGACGGCGAAGCCCTGGCCACCCTGGTGGTCAACAAGATCAAGGGCACCTTCAAGTCGGTCGCCGTCAAGGCTCCCGGCTTCGGTGATCGCCGCAAGGCGATGCTGCAGGACATCGCGATCCTGACCGGTGGCCAGGTCATCAGCGAGGACGTCGGTCTCAAGCTGGAGACCGCCGACATGTCGCTGTTGGGCACCGCCCGCAAGGTCGTGGTGACCAAGGACGAGACCACCATCGTCGACGGTGCCGGCGAGGCGTCGCAGATCGAAGGTCGGGTCAACCAGATCCGCTCCGAGATCGAGAAGTCGGATTCCGATTACGACCGCGAGAAGCTGCAGGAGCGGTTGGCCAAGTTGGCCGGCGGCGTTGCGGTGATCAAGGCCGGAGCCGCCACCGAGGTGGAGCTCAAGGAACGCAAGCACCGCATCGAAGATGCTGTGCGGGCCGCGAAGGCCTCCGTCGAGGAGGGCATCGTTGCCGGCGGTGGCGTCGGACTGCTGCAGGCCGCCACCAAGGCGCTCGACGCGCTCAAGCTGGAGGGTGACGAGGCCACTGGCGTCAACATCGTCCGGGTTGCCGTCGAGGCTCCGCTCAAACAGATCGCGATCAACGCCGGCCTCGAAGGCGGGGTCGTCGCCGACAAGGTGAAGGGCCTGCCGGCCGGTCACGGTTTGAATGCGGCCACCGGCGTGTACGAGGACCTGCTGAAGGCCGGCGTGCCGGACCCGGCGAAGGTCACCCGCTCGGCGCTGCAGAACGCCGCGTCGATCGCCGCGCTGTTCCTGACCACCGAGGTCGTGGTGGCGGACAAGCCGGAGAAGGCTGCCGCCGGCATGCCTGGTGGTGGCGACGGAGGCATGGGCGGAATGGACTTCTGATCGGTTCGGCCGATCCGGAGGTTCCTGCGCTCACGGCGTCTGTCCGCTGACACGCACAGCACTGCGAACGGCCCGTCACCCTTGCGGTGGCGGGCCGTTTCGCATGCCCGCTCCGGCTGCGTGTGCGCTCTGCCCATCAGTGGCATGATTACCAGGTGCAGGCGGATCTGCAGCACGAACGCAAGCGAATGTGGCCACTGGCCTGCAAACGCGCAAAGACCTACTGGCCAACGGCTTCACCGATAGTCAGATTCGGTGGGCGGTGCGCACCGGCGGCCTGATACGAGTGACCCGCGGGGTGTACGGCAGGGTGCGATCGCCGGCCCCGGCCGGTGTCGATCAGCGCGCCCATGAGTACTGCCAGTTGATCAAGTCCAGTGCTCTGTGCGGCGACGATCCGCTGATCAGCCATGCGTCTGCGGCTGCCCTGCATCAACTTCCGCTGGTCGAGATCGACCGCCACATCGTGCACGTCACCCAACGAACACGATCCGGCGGGCAGCGGCGCGGCCGGGTTTTCCGTCATCTCGGCACCGCAGCGATCGTCGAAACCAGGATCGATGGGATTCGGGTCACCAGCGTGCCCAGAACACTGGTGGATATGGCTCGTACCAACAGCTTTCGATCCGCCGTTGCGGCGAGCGACGCAGCGCTGCACGGCGGATCGGTCAGCAAAGAGCAACTCGCTGACGAACTTCGATCGGCGGCCGGGCGGTCCGGAGCGGCGGCGGCCCGCCGCGCGATCGAGTTCGCTGAGGGGCTGAGCGAAAGCCCGGGAGAATCGCTGACCAGGGCTGCGCTGGGTGAATTGGGCTTCCCGCCGATGCACCTGCAGATGCGAGTCTTGGACCGGCACGGTGTATTTCTGCGCCGGGTCGATCTCGCCTGTCTGGAATTGGGCCTGCCGATCGAATTCGACGGCCTGGTCGAATACGGCGGTCTGGTGGACGGACCGGACGCCAGGACTGCGCTGATCAGGGAGAAGTGTCGCCAAGACGGTCTGCGGGCCGCCGGCTTCATCGTGCTGCGACTGACATGGTCGGACCTGAACCGGCCGGAACACCTGCACCGGATGGTGTAGGACGCAATCGAACAGGCGGCGGCAGCCAATGCGGCCGGGCTGATGACCGGAACGATCACCCGGTGAGGATCGACCCGGCCGACACATGCTGGCGTTCTGTGCGATCTGCTGGCGCTGCAACGCCAGCATCTGGCTGAAACGCCAGCATGTGGTGTCGAACGGTCGGCGAGAATCTGCTCACTGGGAGCGGTAGTTGCCGATGCCGGGGGCGGATTCCAGCAGGGTCACCGGGCGCAGACCGCCGGGAGCGGTGGGGTCGGCGGCGGACAGTGCGGACACCCGGCTGGCCGGCAGCCCGGCGGACATCTGCGCCGCCGGGTTCGTCGGGCCGAACAACGACTCCGATGACGCCGGTCCGGATCTCGTCAGTTGGTCGATCGCTGCCGATCGGGTCAGGGTGCGAGCAGCGCACATCGGCTCCAGGATCCGGGTCCAGCCCTCACCGGTGGCGTATCCCTCGAGCATCCGCGGGCCGGGGTCGGTGTGCCCGGAGTCGGCGAACGCAGAGTCGACGGCCCGGACAGTGGGGTGATCGGCGCCGGGCGACGGGGTGACGGTGGCAACCAGTAGCCGACCGGTCTGGCCGGCCGGCACCAGTACCGGGTCGTAGCCGTCCAGGGTGGTGGCAATGACCGGACCGGCAGCGGCCCCGTCGTCAGGAGGCCGAGCCGCACCGGTGGTTGGTCCTGTCGCGCCATCGGCCGATCCGGCCGATCCGCCCGATCGGGCCGATCCGCCCGATCCGGCCGGTCCGGCCGATCCATCACCGGTCGGCGTTCCGGTGCTGGCGGATGATGGAGTGGAGTCCGAGATACCGCTGCTGACAATGGATTCCGAGCCGCCGGCCGACCCGGTCGCTGTCAGCAGTTGGGCCACCTGTTGAGGTCCGGCCGCGGCGAACACGGCCGGTAGGTCGGCGGGAACCGGCCCGCCGATCTGCAGCTGTTGCAGCCGGACGTCGTTGCGGTTCGCCCACCAGGTGAGCCCGGCGACCACGTCGTCGTCGGTCGCCGGGTCGTCGATGAGTACTCCGAGAGTGCCGCCGGCGGCGATGACGCCGGCTGACAGCAGGTGCGATGCCGCGTTTATCGCCAGCAGGTCGTCGGTCGCCCCGAGCACCAGGGGGGATCCGGTGCCGACCAGATCACCGGCGGTTCCCTCCGGCGTCAACGTCGGGATTCGATCGCTGCGCACCCTGGCCGCCAGCTGCCGGCCGGCTGCGCCTGGTGCCAGGGTGATCAATCCCACGGTGTGCCGGCCGAGCTCGAGATAGGCAGCTTCCGGGGTGGAACCCGTTGTGGCCGTAACGATCTGGATGGTGCGGCCGCAGATGCCACCGGCCTTGTTGGTGATCTCGGCCCAGAGGTCGACTCCTGAAGTGAAGCCGCGGTCCGCGGTCGGATCGACGATGAGCCCGACCGAGATGGAGGCATCGTCGATACCGGGTCCGGTGATCATCCCCTCGACGGTGACCGGATCTACGGTGGGCGCTGTGGTCGGAGCAATGGCACTGGACGGCTGGGCCGCCGTCGACCCGACGGTTCCGGTAGGCGGCAGCACATTGGATGGCGATGAGGCACTACTGGATGTCGAGGCGCCGGTGGTCGTGGTGCACGCCGCCAGCAGCAGGGCGCAGGCGACCGCGACTGCTGGCCCGACCCGGCGCGGCCGACTTGGACGTCGCAGACGACTTGGACGTCGCAGACGACTCGGACGCCGTAGACGGCGCGGCCGACTCACCGGACAGCACGAGCCGCTCACCGGACGCCACGAGCCGCTCACCGGACAGCACGGGCCGCTCACGGGTCAACACTACTGCCGGGGCAGTGGACCGCTCCGCTCGACGACCGGCGGCTGCCAGGGCCGCGGATCGGCGGGCACGGCAGCCAGCTCGGTGGTCAGCGAGAGCTGCCACCAGCTCACGTCGTGCCAGGCGCCGTCCTTGAATCCGACCCGGCGGTAGGTGCCGACCGGCTGGAATCCGAGCCGTTCGTGCAACCGGACCGATGCCGGATTCGGCTGGGTGATGCCGGCGAAAACGGTGGCATAGCCGAGGTCTCGCAGCTCGGCGAACAGTGCTGTGTACAGGCGATTGCCCCAGCCGGCGCGTTGGAAGCCGGCCGCCAGGTATACCGAACAATCGACGGACCATCGGTAGGCGGCCCGCGATCGATGCGGAGCGGCATAGGCGTAGCCGACGATCTGATCGCCGACCTCGGCGACCAGCCATGGCCGTCGCGGGCGGACCAGCATCCGGCGGACGAACTCGTCGGTGTCCGGCGGATCCTGCTCGAAGGATGCCACCGTGTCGGTGACGTAGGGCCGATAGATCGCCGCGATGGCGGCGGCATCCGCCGCGACCGCCGGCCGGACGATGCCGGCGTCGCTGTGCTCGTCCGTCATCTGAATTTGCCTACCGTCAGCCGAGAAACCATGCTCACTCTGCTGTTTCGCCGATGGCCGGGCCAAGTAGGTCGTCGGCATCGACGATCCGATAAGCATAACCCTGTTCGGCCAGGAACCGCTGCCGGTGGGCGGCATAGTCGGTATCGACGGTGTCCCGGGCGACCACCGAATAGAAGTGGGCCTGCCGGCCGTCGGCCTTTGGTCGCAGCAGCCGGCCGAGCCGCTGCGCCTCCTCCTGTCGGGAACCGAAGGTGCCCGAGACTTGAATGGCCACCGCAGCTTCCGGTAGATCGATGGAGAAGTTCGCCACCTTGGACACCACCAGGGTGGAGATCTCGCCGGCCCGGAACGCGTCGTACAACCGTTCCCGCTCGATGTTCTTGGTCGAACCCTGGATGATCGGTGCGTCCAGCGCCTCTCCCAGCTCCTCGAGCTGATCGAGGTAGGCACCGATCACCAGGGTCGGCTCACCGGGATGTCGGCCCAGAATCGATTGCACCACCGGCAGTTTCGTCCGGACGGTCGATGCCAACCGGTACCGCTCCTCCGGCTCGGCCAGGGCATAGCTCAGCCGCTCGGCATCGGTCGGGGTGACCCGGACCTCGATGCATTCGGCGGGAGCGATCCAGCCCTGCGACTCGATGTCCTTCCAGGGTGCGTCGAACCGCTTCGGCCCGATCAACGAGAACACGTCGCCCTCCCGACCGTCCTCCCGGACCAGGGTGGCCGTCAGCCCGAGGCGGCGCCGGGACTGCAGATCCGCCGTCATCCGGAAGACCGGCGCCGGCAGCAGGTGCACCTCGTCGTAGATCACCAGGCCCCAGTCCCGGGAGTCGAACAGATCCAGGTTGCGGTACTCGCCACGGGATTTGCGGGTCATCATCTGGTAGGTGGCGATGGTGACCGGGCGGATCTCCTTGCGTTCCCCGGAGTACTCGCCGATCTCCTCCTCGGTGAGCGAGGTTCGGGCCAGCAGTTCGCGACGCCACTGCCGGCCGGCCACCGTGTTCGTCACCAGGATCAGCGTGGTGGCCTTGGCCCTGGCCATCGCTGCCGCCCCGACCATCGTCTTGCCGGCGCCGCAGGGCAGCACCACCACGCCGGAGCCGCCCGCCCAGAAGCCCTCGACCGCATCGGACTGATAGGAACGCAGCTCCCAGTTGGCGGTGTCCAGCGAGATCTCGTGCGCCTCCCCGTCGACGTAGCCGGCCTCGTCCTCCGCCGGCCAACCGACCTTGAGCAGCACCTGCTTGAGCCGGCCCCGTTCGGACGGGTGGACGATCACCGTGTCCTGATCGATCCGGGCGCCGATCATCGGTGCGACCTTCTTGTGCCGCAGCACCTCTTCCAGCACCGCCCGATCGGTGGTGGACATGGTCAGGCCGTGCGCCGGATGGGTCTGCAACACCAGCCGGCCGTAGCGACTCATCGTCTCGACCACGTCGACCAGCAGGGCCTGCGGCACCGGGAATCGTGACCACCGCACCAGCGCGTCGACCACCTGCTCGGCGTCGTGCCCGGCCGCGCGGGCGTTCCACAGCGCCAACGGGGTGACCCGATAGGTGTGGATGTGCTCCGGAGATCGTTCCAATTCGGCGAACGGCGCGATCGCCGCCCGGGCGGCCGGGGCGTCGGCGTGCGCGATCTCCAGCAGCAGCGTCTTGTCGGACTGGACGATCAACGGGCCGTCGGTCACGAAGTGGATCCCTTCTCGGACAACGTCGGGTACAGATGAACGGCTGTTCGAGTGCTACCCGAGCCCATTGTCCAACCTCACACCGACGGTGGCCATTCCCTGGTCAATCCGGTGGTTCGGCCGGTAGCACAGGCCGCGGGCCGATAGGGTCTGCGCGAACCAGAACGCGCGGTCGTGCAACCGGATGAGGAAGTCCGAACGACCAATAGCCGACGCCATTGACTCCGGAGGTCTGACATGTCGACACCGCACGAGCCGCAGAATCTAGGCTCTACCCCGAACCAGAACGACCCGGGTGGGTCAATGCCGGCCCAGCCCGCCGACTCCGGATCGACCTCTCCCTCGCTGGACAGGTCGGTCGACCCGGCGCAGCAGCCACCAGCCGGTCGGCCGATCCAGTCCGGACAACCCGCGCAACCCGGTCAGTACGACCCGACGGCGCAAGCTGGTCTGTCCGGACGACAGCCGCCGGGTCAGGACGACCCGACGGCGCAGTACGGCCAGCAGCAGTACGGCCAGCAGCCGTACGGCCAATCCGACCCGGCCGGCCAGCCGGGGACGGTCGGGCAGCCAGGAATGGCGCAGCCAGGAATGGCGCAGCCAGGAATGGTCGGTCAGCCGGGGATGGCGCCGGTGCCGCCCGCGACCAACAACAAGAACCGCAACATCATCTACGCGGTGGTCGCCGTTGTCGTGATCGGCGTGATCGCCTTCTTCGTCATCCGCTCGCAGAAGACCGACACCGTCAACGCCAACGTCGGCGATTGTGTGCAGATCGTGGACGCAAATGCCACGCCGCCGAAGACCAACCAGCTGGATTGCGCCGACCCGAAGGCGACCTACGTGGTGACCGAGTCGGGCAGCAACATCGATTGCGATCCCAAGGAAGCCAAGTACTACGAGACCAAGGGCGGCGACAAGGTCGTCTGCATGCGGCCGAATTTCAAGGTCGGCGAGTGCGCAAAGGTCGAGGGAGCGGCGAACGGCGACATGGAGAAGATCGACTGCGCGGCCGCCGCCGATACCGACGTCAAGCTCGCGTCGCTCGATACCACCAGCGCTGACGAGGGTAAATGCACGGAAGGTCAGTTCGCCTACGTGTTCGCCAAGCGCAACATGGTCTACTGCTTTGCCTCCGCCAAGCCCTGACCGATTGCGGAGAGTCGGCGGCCGGATTCCGGACGGCCCGCACGAGCGTGCCGACCCCGATACGCTCGGCGGGCACATCCGGCTGACGGGCGACAGACGGGTCACTGACGGGCGATCGACGGGCAGCAGCCCCGGACGGTTGGGCTGGAGGAAGCACGATGACGAACCCGTACGATCCGAATCAGGGGTCTGGCGGTTGGCAGGGCCAGGGTGGATTCGGACAGCAGGGCCCGGGTGACGGACAACAGTGGCCGGGCGGACAACAGCCGGGCGCCGGCGCGCAGGGTCCTGGACAGCAAGGTCCTGGACAGCAAGGTCCTGGACAGCAAGGTCCCGGTCAGCAGGGCCCCGGCTACCAGGCTCCCGGCTGGCAGGGCTACGGCCAGCAGCCGGAGCCGACCCAGGCGCTCGGGTGGCCCCCGGGTCAGCCGGCGCAACCGGATCCAGCTCCCACCGGCCAGTTCGGCTGGCAGCCGCAGGGCCAGTGGTCGCCGTCCGGACCCGGTGGTCCGCCGCCGCGCAACCGCACTACGTTGTGGGTGTCGTTGGGTCTGGCAGCAGTGCTGGTGGCTGCCGGCATCGTCACCTGGTTGGTGCTGGCGAACAAGGACGACACGGTGGCCGGTGGCGGGGAGAACCCGTCGACATCGGTGACGGTGCAGACGTCGGGTCCGGCCTCCGACGACACCCAGACCTCTGATCCGGAAACATCTGGTACCGAAACGTCAGACACAGAAACCACCGACACCTCAGAGTCCGATATCTCGGACTCTGAAACCACCGACACCTCCGAATCCGATACGTCGGACTCCGACACCACCGACGCGTCGGGAGAGATCCTGGTGGAGGTCGGCGACTGCGTGTACATCAAGGACTCGGATCGCGTCGACCTGAACAAGTCCGGTATCGCCTGCAGCGACCCGACGGCGGTCTATCGGATCACCGTGATCGGCACCTCGAAGAGTCAGTGTGACGCCAACGAAGCTAACTGGCCGGGTGCCACCGGCGCACTGAAGGGCAAGACCCTGTGCCTGCTGCCGAACATGATCAAGGGGGAGTGCTTTCGGACCGCGGGCGCCGCCAACGGCGACTACGAGAAGATCTCCTGCGACAAGGCGACCTCGAAGGACCAAGAAGTGGTGTACTCCAGCATCACCACCGCCGACAAGGCCAAGTGTCCGACCGGATCCAAGCCGTACGAATTCCCCAAGAGACACGCCCTGCTGTGCTTCGCCCAAGCGGGTTGAGCAGGCCGGTCGGCGGGCCGGAGATCGGCAGCCGGACCTGCCGAAAGCCGGGATGACGGAGCGGCTGATCGACCGGATCGAGGTCGGTCGCACCGATCCGGACGACCTGCTCGACATCTTCGCCGATTGGGCCGCCGAGTCCGGCCGGCCGCTGTACTCGCATCAGGAAGAAGCCTTGCTGGAGATCGTCTCCGGCGCCCACGTGATCGCCGCGACGCCGACCGGCTCGGGCAAGAGCTTGATCGGCACGGCGGCGCTGTTCACCGCGATCGCCACCGGCCGGCGCGGCTACTACACCGCGCCGATCAAAGCCCTGGTCAGCGAACGGTTCTTCGAACTGGTCGAGGTGTTCGGCACCGACAACGTCGGGATGATCACCGGCGACTCGTCGGTCAACCCGAAAGCCCCGATCATCTGCTGCACCGCCGAGATTCTCGCCGGGGTGACCCTGCGGCAGGGCGGCAGTGCCGCCGATAATCCGGTGGGCATCGCGGTGATGGACGAGTTCCACTACTACGGCGACCCGCAGCGCGGCTGGGCCTGGCAGGTCCCGTTGCTCGAGTTGCCCCAGACCCAGTTCGTGCTGATGTCCGCCACCCTGGGCGACGTCTCGTTTTTCGCCGACGACCTGCGCCGGCGCACCGGGCGGGAACTGGCGGTACTGGACGGAGTGCAGCGACCGATTCCGCTGTTCTTCTCCTATGCGGTCCAATCGATGCAGGAGTTGCTCATCGAACTGCTGGAGACGGCCAAGGCGCCGGTCTACATCGTGCACTTCACCCAGGCCGCCGCCCTGGAACGGGCCCAGGCGCTGTCCAGCATCACCGTCGCCAGTCGCGCGGATCGCGACCAGATCGCCGACCTGATCGGCGATTTCCGGTTTTCTTCCGGCTTCGGCAAGACGTTGTCCCGGCTGGTCCGGCACGGCATCGGCGTCCACCACGCCGGCATGCTGCCCAAGTACCGCCGGCTGGTGGAGCGGCTGGCCCAGTCCGGGTTGCTCAAGGTGATCTGCGGGACCGACACCCTGGGGGTCGGCATCAACGTGCCGATCCGGACCGTGCTGTTCACCGCGTTGTCCAAGTACGACGGCCGGCGCAGTCGACTGCTGTCGGCCCGCGAGTTCCATCAGATCGCCGGCCGGGCGGGTCGGGCCGGCTACGACACCTCCGGTGATGCGGTGGTGCTGGCGCCGGAGCACGAGATCGAGAACGCCAAGGCGGTGGCCAAGGCAGGTGACGATGCCGCCAAGCGACGGAAGGTGGTGCGTCGCAAGCCGCCGGAGGGTTTCATCAACTGGTCGGACAAGACCTACGAACGGCTGATCGCCGCCGAACCCGAGCCGCTGACGTCGCACCTGCGGATCAGCCACACCGTGGTGCTGGGCATGCTGGCCCGGCCTGGCGATGCGGTGGCGGCCATCCGCCGGCTGATCGAGGAATCGCACGAGCCCAGGGATCGGCAGCTGCGACACCTGTTGCGGGCCATCGCGATCGGCAAGGCGTTGCTGTCGGCCGGGGTGGTGCAGCGGCTGGACGAGATCGACGAGTTCGGTCGTCGGTTCGTGCTGATGGTCGATCTGCCGCCAGACTTCGCGCTGGACCAGCCGCTGTCGCCGCTGGCGTTGGCCGCACTGGACATCCTGGACATCGAGAGCCCGGAGTATCCGCTGGACGTGGTGTCGCTGTTCGAGTCGACCCTGGAAGGTCCTGGCACTGTTCTTGCGGCGCAGCGTTTCCACGCCCGCGGCGAGGCAGTGGCAGCGATGAAGGCCGAGGGCATCGAGTACGAGCAGCGGATGGAGCTACTCGACGAGGTCGACCATCCCAAGCCGCTGGCCGACCTGATCGAGGTCGCCTACGACTCTTACCGGGCCGGACATCCGTGGGTCGCCGAGTTCGCGCCGGAGCCGAAGTCGGTGGTTCGGGATCTCTACACCAGGGCGATGACGTTCAACGAGTACGTCTCCTTCTACGGTCTGACCCGCTCCGAGGGAGTGTTGCTGCGGTACCTGGCCGACGCATTCCGGACCATGCGCCGCACGGTGCCGGTAGCGGCCCGCACCGAAGAGCTGGAGGATCTGATCGCCTGGCTCGGCGAGTTGGTCCGCGGCATCGATTCCAGCCTGTTGGACGAGTGGGAGGCGTTGGCCCATCCGGAGGATGCGGAACTTGTGGACGGACAGTTGCGGCCGCCGACGGCGTCCCGGGGGATCACCGGCAACGAACGGGGCTTCACCGTGCTGGTGCGCAATGCCCTGTTCCGTCGGGTGGAGCTGGCGGCCCGGGAAGCCTGGCACACGTTGGGCGAGTTGGACTCCGCCGCCGGCTGGACCGAGACCCGGTGGGCCGAGGCGATGGACGACTACTTCGACAGCTATTCGGATCTGGGGATCGGCCCGGAGGCCCGCAGCGCCGCGTTACTCACCATCCGCAAGCAACAGCAGCACTGGCAGGTGCGGCAGGTATTCGACGACCCGGACGGCGATCGGGACTGGGGGATCACCGCCGACATCGATCTGGCCGCGTCCGACGAGGCCGGCGAGGCAGTCGTCACCGTGCTGAATGTCGGGCCCTACGAGTCCAGGTCCTCGACCGGGTAACGCTGCTCGACGACATCCCGCGGGGCCATTGCCGGCGGGCTGTCGTGGTCGACGGTGACGTCGGTGATCCGATGCAGCGCAAAGGTTCTCATCGAACCGCGGAGCCGGTCGTAGGCCACCACCATGCCGCCGGACACCACCACCGGCTCGATCATCCGCCGGGTGGTGGTCCCCTCGGTATCCACATAGCCGATCCACACCGATTGCCGGCCGGTCACTGCTTCTTTGAGCAGCGCTACCGACTCGGTGGCGGTCAACCGGCGCTGATCGCCGGCGCCGCGGGAGGCGTCGACGCCCTTCATCCGGGAAACCAGCGCGGCCAGCTGCTCGTCCGATGGCACCGGTGGCTCCCGCCAGCGCTGGTGCAGATTGATCGTCGGCTTGGTCCGTCGCTGCCGGGGCCGCAGATCCAGCACACCGCCGCCGACGTCCTCCGCCGTCACGCCGATGCCGGCCGCTGCCAGCGCCTCCAGCAGATCCGGCAGCTCGGCCGCACCGATCGCCACCGTCGGGGCGATCCGGCGCAGCACGAAGCCGGCGGCCTGTGCTGCGGTCACCGCGTGCGCCACCAGGGCCGGATCGTCACTGCGCAGATAGCTGCTGGCGCCGCCGATCCGCAGTACCCCGTGCCGGCGCGCGGTGTCGTCGATCAGATAGCTCAGCGCCTGTGGCACACCGGTCGTCGAATGCTCGGTGAACAGGGCATGCAGATCGGCGGCCGACAGCCCGGCATCCAACGCGCCTCGGACGCTTTGCGGGGTGACCCGGTAGACGGTGGCGCTGCCACTGGACTCGACCTCGGCCACCTGCTCGAGCCGGCCGGCCAACATCGGATCCAGCCGGCCGGGCGCCACCACCGTCAGGTCGGCCTGCACCAGCACCCGATCCACCGGCGGCGGCATCGCGGCGGCCATCGCCGCGGCGGCGGCCACCGGATCAGCCGCCAACAGGTGGCGGCCGGCGGTGGTCACCGCATCGAAGGCCAGCACGCCGAGCCAGGTGCCCTCGGCGATCGTCGATTCCTGCAGGGCGGCTCGACGGTCCGCGGAGCGCATCGGCGCCCGCCAGGACAGGTAACCGGCCAACTCGTCACCGCCGAGGCCGGCCCCCGCCGGCAGGTCGGACAGCGCCCGCAGGACGAATCGGCGATCGGACGGCCCGCGGATCCAGGACAACTCCGGTGCCAACACATTCGTCACCCTGGCGGCCTCGTCGTGTCCGCCGGCCCGTGACGGATCCCGCCGCAGATCCAGCCACAGCCCGGCGATCTGCGCCCAGCCGGCCTCATCGGTACTGGTCAGGAACTCGTCGGCGGCAGTGGTCGGCTGCCAACTGCCGGCCGCCGCCGAACGCGAATCGGCGGTGGCAATCAACCCGCCGGCCGCCAACAACTCGAGACCGAGCGCCGTTCGATGCTCTCCTGCACCGAGTTCCTTGGCCAACCGGCGCAGGTCGCGCACCCCGATGCCACCGGACTTGAGCGCTGTCACCGGTGCGGCGCCGAGCAGAGTGATCAGTCGGGCCAGCTGTTGCAGGGAGGCCAGCGCCTGGCCGGCGGCGGTGCTGTCCACCCGGTGCACGTCGCCCCTGTTCGTCGGCAGCTCCGGCGGCGAGGGAATCGGTCCGAGGGGTCGATCGCCGCGCAGGGCGAGGCCCACCTCGAGCGGCATCTCGACGGTCATCCGGTCCAGCCGGACCAGCAGGCCGGCCTTGACCAGCCTGCCCACCACGGCTGCAGCCGGCGCCTCCGGCAGGCAGACGCCGCGTGGCGAGCTGCCGTTCAGCAGGTCCAGGATTCGCCGGGACTGATCGTCCAACGCGGCCAACGCGGCCCGCACCTCGTCGTCGACCAGGCCGCCCGGCGGGCCGAGCCCGCCCGGATACGGTCCGAGAGCGTCCACCACTGATGACGGGATGGACAGGCCGCGGTCGCTGCTGCGGACCAGACCGAGCGCCTCCAACTCGACCACCGCAGCTTCGGTGGCGGTCGACGACTCGGGACCGAGCAGTGTCGTCAGCCGGTTGCGCAGCACCGGACCGAGGTGCCCGAAGTCGAGCGTCAGTGCAGTCAGCACCGTCACCGCGAACGCGTTGAGTCCCTCCATCGCCCGATGCACCGACGTCGGGTTGTCCAGTCGCCGGCCCAGCACCTCCAGATCACTCGGCGCCGGGACAGTGAGGTCCGGCCGGGCGTGCAACAGCGCCAATAGCTGCTGGTCGCTGCGGGAACGCAGCCAGCTCAGGACGGACGGGGCGGAAGGCATCGCAGACCACGGTATCGACCGCCGACGACTCGAGCCCAGTCCAGCAGTCCTCGGGTGCAGCTCGGGTGATTTGCAGAACGGCGCGATACGCTCAGCCCAGCAGGTTCGACCCGACCGCCACAGATGTGTCCGAGGAGCAGCAACGGTGTCCGACAAGCGCAGCAAGTACGTCGATCCGACCTGGCCGGAAGTCCCGGAGGGCGAGCACGCGCTCAGCGAGTTCACCGCCGATCGACAGGGTTCGTTGTCGCCGTTCGGCGACCTGGAGTTTCCCAGAGATCCCGGCGAACTGCCCTACATCCACCCGACGACGGTCATCAACCGCTGAGCGGATCGGCGCCGATCCGATGAGCCGGATCGCCGGTCTGCTCTTGGCCGCCGGTTCCGGTCGACGGTTCGGCCTGCCCAAGGCGCTCGCCGATACCGGCGACGGTCCCTGGGTGCTGCGGGCACTGGCCGCCCTGCGCGGATGCGATCCACTGCTGGTGGTGGTCGGCGCCCGCGGCGACGAGGTGGCGGGCCTGCTGCCGCCTGCCGTCACCGTGGTGCCGAACCCCGAGCACCACACCGGGATGGCCTCGAGCCTGCGCGTCGGCCTGCTGGCGGTGCCGCCCGAAGTAGCCGCAGTGTTGATCACCCTGGTGGATCTGCCGGACGTCGACACCTCCGTCGCCGACCGGGTGCTGGCCACCGTCGGCGACGAACCGTCAGCGGCGCTGGCCCGGGCCACCTTCGATGGCCGGCCGGGCCATCCGGTGCTGATCGGCCGCGAGCATTTCGCCGCCGTGCTGGCGTCACTGGCGGCGGCCGGGCCCGATGCCGGCGCCGGCGGGTATCTGTCGGCCGGCAACGCGACGGCCGTCGAGTGCGGCGATCTGGCCACCGGACGCGACATCGACGCCAGGTCGGCAGGTCCTGCGCCGGGCACCGAATAAGCTCTAGCCGCGCGGTCGATCCAGCGGGCCGCACCAGTGCAGGACAGGAAGGGACGCAACGACATGGCTGTTCCCGGCCCCGGGTATTCCATCACCATGCGGGTCGCCACCGCGCCGTCGGCGACCGCGGCCGGCGACCTGACCACCGCCGTCGGGCTGGCGGGCGGAGTCATCACCGGATTCGACGTGGTCGAGTCGACGGCCGGCAAGATGGTGGTCGACCTGTCCTGCAATGCCCAGTCGCAGCAGCACGCCGAGGCGATCACCGCAGCGGTCAACACGCTGGACGGAGTCGAGGTCCGTAAGGTCTCCGATCGCACCTTCCTGGTGCACCTCGGCGGCAAGATCGAGGTGACCAGCAAGGTGCCGCTGCGCACCCGTGACGATCTGTCCAGGGCCTACACCCCCGGAGTCGCCCGGGTCTGTCTGGCGATTGCCGAGAACCCTGACGACGCACGGCGTCTCACCATCAAGCGGAACACCATCGCGGTGGTGACCGACGGTACCGCGGTACTCGGCCTCGGTGACATCGGTCCGGCTGCCGCATTGCCGGTGATGGAGGGAAAGGCCGCGCTGTTCAAGAAGTTCGGTGGTGTCGATGCCTGGCCGGTCTGCCTGGACACCACCGACACCGAGGAGATCATCCGGACCGTGCAGGTGATCGCCCCGGTCTACGCCGGCATCAACCTGGAGGACATCGCCGCACCACGGTGTTTCGAGATCGAGGCCAGGTTGCGGCAACTGCTCGACATCCCGGTGTTCCACGACGACCAGCACGGCACCGCGATCGTGGTGGTCGCCGCGTTGCGCAATGCCCTCCGGGTGGTGGGCAAGGACATCGGTGAGTGCCGGATCGTTGTCTCCGGGGTGGGCGCCGCCGGCAGCGCGATCATCCGGTTGTTGTTGCACAACAAGCCGTCCGACATCATCGCCGTCGACATCGACGGCATCGTCAGCCGGGACCGGGAAGGGATGGACCCGAACATGGCGGACATCGCCGCCTGCACCAACTCCGGATCCATCGCGGGCGCCTTGGCCGACGCGGTGATCGATGCCGATGTGTTCATCGGGGTGTCGGCGCCGAACATTTTGACCGGTGACGACGTGGCGAAGATGCGGGACGGCGCCATCGTGTTCGCCTTGGCCAACCCGGATCCGGAGATCGACCCGATCGAGGCGCAGCAGCACGCGGCGGTCGTCGCCACCGGTCGGTCCGACTACCCGAACCAGATCAACAACGTGTTGGCCTTCCCGGGGGTGTTCCGTGGGCTGCTCGATGCGCAGGCCAGGGTGATCACCGACAAGATGCTGCTGGCCGCCGCCGATGCGCTGGCCGATGTGGTGGCGCCGGATCAGCTGAACGCCTCCTACATCGTGCCGAGCGTGTTCGACGAGAAGGTGGCACCAGCGGTCGCCCGGGCCATCGTCACGGCCGCCGGCGCCGCACCGGAGGGCGGCGGCGCCAAGGAATCGGCGCTGTTCTCAGCTGTGACCGGAACGGCGGGCTGACGGTGACGGAACCCGTTGCGGGACAGTCGTTGTCGCATGTCGATGCTGCCGGTGCGGCCCGAATGGTCGACGTGTCCGGCAAGCAGGTGTCGGTCCGGCAGGCGGTCGCCACCGGGGTGCTGCACACCACCACCGAGGTGATCGGGCTGATCGCCGACGGCGCGTTGCCGAAGGGCGATGCGGTGGCAACGGCCAGGATCGCCGGCATCATGGGTGCCAAACGGACTCCCGACCTGGTCCCGCTGTGCCATCCGATCACTCTGTCCGGGGTGACGGTCGAGCTGCTGCCGCAGGGTGATTCGGTGACGATCACCGCCACCGTCCGCAGCACCGAGCGCACCGGGGTGGAGATGGAAGCGCTGACGGCTGTCACCGTCGCCGGGTTGACGCTGCACGACATGATCAAGGCGGTCGATCCGGCGGCCACTCTGGATGCGATCCGGGTGGAGCGCAAGGACGGCGGCAAGTCCGGCAGCTGGACCCGACCGGCCGGCCGATGACGACCGCTCGCCGGGCCGCAGTGATCATCGCATCCACCAGGGCGGCCGACGGTGTCTACCCCGATCGCACCGGGCCGATCATCGCGGACTGGTTGCGCGGCAAGGGTTTCGACGTCACCGACCCGACGGTGGTGCCGGACGGCGACCCGGTGGGAGCCGCCTTGCAGGCGGCGGTGGCGACCAGCAGTGTCGTCATCACCTCGGGGGGTACCGGAATCTCACCGACCGACGTCACACCGCAGCAGACCCGAACGCTGCTCGACTACCAGCTCCCTGGACTGGCCGAGGCGATCCGCCGCCGGGGTACCGACGCCGGCGTCCCCACCGCGGTGCTATCCCGCGGGCTGGTCGGCGTGGCCGGCCGCTGTCTGGTCGTCAACCTGCCGGGTTCCACCGGTGGGGTCCGGGACGGGCTGGCGGTACTGGCCACGGTGCTCGACCATGCGCTGGATCAGCTGGCCGGCGGCGATCATCCCGGTGCCGGGAGTTCGACCGAGGGTGGGCAGTCCGGATGACCGCCCGGATCGCGGTGGCCGGCGTCAGCGAGGTGCCGATCGACATGCATGCCATCATCGCCGCGGTCGCCGACCCGGCGGCGGGTGCGGTGATCAGCTTCGCCGGGGTGGTCCGCGATCACGACAGCGGCCGGGACGTCGCGGACCTGGAGTACCACAGCCATCCCAGCGCAGACCGGGTGGTGGCCGAGGTCGCCGCCGAGGTCGCCGTGAAATTCGGGGTGATCGCCATCGGGGTGCAGCATCGGGTCGGCCTGCTGACCGTCGGCGACGTCGCGCTCGGCGCCGCAGTGGCGTCGGCCCATCGACGCGAGGCCTTCGCCGCCTGCGCCGAACTGGTCGAACAGGTCAAGCACCGGTTGCCGGTATGGAAACGTCAGGTGTTCGCCGACGGTACCGATGAATGGGTCGGCTCAACCTGACCGGGTTGCCGACGTCGGGACGACCCGCTGCAGGTAGCGCCAAACTGCCGGGACGCGCCGGTGTAGGCGGCGTGTCGTGCCAACTTTCCGCTACCTGCTCGGGCTACCTGCGCTAGTCGCGGCGAGGCGACGTCGACTGCTGCTCGGTCGCCGCCCGGAGCCGGTGAATGCGCTCCGCGTCCTGCGCGGTGCGCGGCAGGTAGATGACCATCCGCGCCTCGGTCACGCCCTCGATCGCGTAGCTGACGGTGTTCAGCTCGATGATGCCGACCGGCTCGCGACGGAACACCTTGACCATCGGCCGGGGCGCCGTCACCTGGTGGTCCGCCCAGATCCTGGCCATCTCCGGGCTGGTCGCAGTGATGCTGTCGATCAACTGCACCCACTCGGGATCGCCGACGTGCTGGGCGTAGTTGGCCCGTAGGTTGGAGATCATCGTCGCCACCGCGTCGCGGCCCAAGTCTGTGGGATCCTCTGGGCGAGCATTGGCCAACCGCCACAACGCATTCCGCCGCAAACCGGTGGCCGTAGCCAGCCCTGGGAACAGGGCCGCGTAGCTGAGATTGCAGGCCTGCAGATCGTACTTGGTGTTGTAGATGCAGGCCGGAACAGGGTCCAGCTGGTCGAGCACCGCGACGGCATCGGACGGCAGGGGCGTGGGGCTCGCCGGTGCCGGTACCCCCGGCACATCTGCCAGCCGATACAGATACCACCGTTCCGCCGACTGCATCCGCAATACCCTGGCGATGGCGTCCAACACCTGGATGCTGACGTTGATCGGCCGGCCCTGTTCCAGCCAGGTGTACCAGGTGATGCCCACCCCGGCGAGCTGCGCCACCTCCTCCCGCCGGAGACCGGGAGTCTTGCGCCTGACCCCCGGCGCGATACCTGCATCGGCCGGCGTCACCCGCTCCCTGGCTTTGCGCAGAAAGGCGGCCAGCTCAACGCGGCGGTCGGCCCTGGCCCGCCGGGTCGCCGTCAACGGGGTGGAGATCTCGCTGACGGAGCCCGATCTGGCGGTGCTTGTCATGCCCACCATCCTGCAGCGCAGGCGTGCCGAGCACCACTGGTTCGGGGGTGCTTGCACTACCAGTGTCAGCGGACTCTCACCAGTTCCGCCGGTCGGCGGCGACGGTTGGTCCATGACCATCACCGGAAAGGCCGCCGAGTCGGCGGAATCGGCAGCGCCGTCGAAGGCCCGGCCGGCCGCCATCCTGGCCGTACTGCTCACCGCGCAGTTCATGGCCATGCTGGACAACAGCATCGTCACCGTGGCGGCACCCAGTGTCCGGGCCGATCTGCACGCCACCGGCGCCGGCCTGCAATTCATCGTCGCCGGCTACACCCTGAGTTACGCCGTGCTGTTGATCACCGGTGCCCGGCTCGGCGATCGGTACGGCCACAGTCGGATCTTCCGGATCGGCATCGGCTGGTTCACCCTGGCGTCGGCCGTCTGTGGCCTCGCCCCGGACGCCGGCGCGCTGATGGCCGCCCGGCTGGTCCAGGGCATCGGAGCGGCGTTGATGATGCCGCAGGTGATGAGCCTGATCCAGCGCATCTTCTCCGGAGCGGCCCGGGCCAAGGCCCTGGCCCTGTACGGGGCGGTGATCGCCTGCGGCGCGATCGCCGGGCAGGTCGCCGGTGGCCTGCTGGTCAGCGCGGATCTGTTCGGCACCGGTTGGCGCCCGATCTTCCTCATCAACGTCCCGATCGGGGTGACCCTGTGGCTGGTGGGCGGCCGACTGCTGCAGCGTGACGCCGGCGACCGCGGTCGGTCCCTGGACATCGCCGGTGTACTGGGTATCAGCGTGACGATCGCGCTGCTGGTGGTACCGCTGGTGCTGGGACGGGAACTCGGCTGGCCGGTCTGGACGATCGTCATGCTGGCCCTGGTGGCCCCGGCGTTGGGCGGCTTCTGGCGTATCCAGGCGACCGTCGGCGCTCGTGGTGGACAGCCGCTGCTGCCGGGCACGGTGTTGCGTTCGCCCGGATTCGGCTGGGCGACGCTGGTGATCCTGGCGATGTTCGCCGCCTTCGCCGGCAACATGTTGACGCTGGCCCTGCATCTGCAGTCCGGTCTCGGTCAGAGCGCGCTCACGGTCGGTCTCGAATTCCTGCCCGGTGGGGTGGGCTTCGCCATCGGCGGCCTCACCTGGCGGCGCCTTCCTGCTGCCTGGCACCGTCGGATCGTTCCCATCGGCCTGGCCGTGACGGCACTGGGCTACCTGCTGCTGGCACTGATCCTGCGTGACGGTGCGACACCGGGAATCGCCTTCCTGGCAGTATTTCTGGTGATCGCGTTGGGCAACGGCTACGCATTCAGTCCCGCCCTGCATCTCGCTCTGGGGCCGGTGCCGGTGCGCTCTGCCGCCGATGCCAGCGGCGTGCTGGTGACGGTGTTCCAGGTGAGTCAGGTGCTCGGCGTCGCAGTGTTCGGCTCGGTGTATTTCGGCCTGCTGACCGGGTCGGGCGCGACCGTCTCCGGCCTGGCGATCGGAACGACGACGGTGCTGATCGCCGGCATCTGTCTGGGCGGAGCGGTGGCCGCCACCCTGTTCATCCGCGCCACGCGGCGAGCCGACCCCTCCAGGTAGCGGAGAACTGTCGCGACGCGCCGGCCGTGCGTGGCGTGTCGCGACAACGTTCCGCTACCTGGGGGGCAGTGCGCTCCCAACGGGGGGGGCGATCAGTTGAACAGGTCGTCCGGGTCGTCGGCCCGGCGCAGCGCCGGATCGCTCATGGCGGCGATCAGCAGCGAACCGGTGAGGATCACTCCGGCCACCAGACACAGCCAGATTCCCCAGGCATTGCCGTTGTCCGGCAGGGCGGCGACCGGGATCCACACCGCCGCCGTGCTCAGCAGCAGCGGCAACAAGGCGCCCATCGCCTTGTCCGCCGGCGGCAGCAACCGCACCAGATGGAAACCGGCGGCCAGCAGTGCCAACACCCCGGCCGGCCACAGACCGGTCGACCAAGCACTGGACCAGCCGCCGAAGTCGTGGGTCACCCAGGCCAGGAAGGTCGAGATGAAGGCGGCGATACCGGCGACCGCGATGACGATCTCGTTCACTCCGGCCCGGCGCCGGGCCGGCGGGTTCGGTGGCAGGGTGACGGGCGGGTGCGCGATCGGGCTGACCCGGCGCTTCTCCGGATCTGCTGGACCGCCGGGTGGTGGGATGGCAGGGGCCGGAGCTGGGTTCCGGCGCGCCGGTTCGGCGGTGGGATTGCCGTCGGGTGTCCCGTCAGCGTTGCCGTCGGTCAACTCGGTCGGTTGATCCGTCATCGACTCACTCCTTCGCGCTGCTGGGCGTACCCCTGCTCGGCAAGTCTGCCGTATCGATCCTGCCGTCTGTTCCACCGGCGCGCCCGCCGAGCCTCGTCGCGAACCGGCGACGTCGTCAGCCGCGCGGGATGTGGCGCAGATTGGATCGTGCCATCGCCGCCGCCTCGCCGATGCCGCCGTTCAACACGATCTTGGACATCGCGGTGGCGAAACCGGACACCTGCCCGGAAGTGATCTTCGGCGGAATGGACAGCGTTGCTGCCTATTCGGGAATGGCAACAGCCGCGAGTCCGAAGACTCGCGGCTGTGGTGAACCGTCACTCAGTGCGACAGTCCCTGCCGAAAACCGATCAGCGCCACTGCTGTGGCTGGAAACCGGTTGCCGCCTGCTGCATCGCCGGCTTGCTGCGTCGGGCGTACTCGAACAAGAAATAGGCCGTGGCTGCCGCCAGCACCACGGCTGCCCAAATACCCCAGCCGGGGCCGATGTCCACGCTGGCATTGGCCTGGCCCGCCGACTCCCGGATCTTGGCGAACTGCTCGTCGGACATGCTCAGGCATTCCTGCTTGGCATCGCCGGCGATCTGACTGCACATCTGCTCCTTCGACATACCGGCTACGCCGCCGGTCGGGTCGATGGTGAAGGTGTGGATCAGCACGCCGACCATGGCGACGAACACCACAACCCCGCCGTAGAACAGCCACATCGGTTGCAGTTGGGTCGACTTGATGATGTTGAAAACGACAAGCGCCAGCAATACGGCAACCACCAGCGCCAGGACGCCGGGCAGCCACCACCACTTGTTGTAGGCATTGCCGGAGAGGGTTGCGCCGCCGTTGGACGCGGAGATGAACGGAAAGAAGCCCACCAGGAATGTCAGCAACGCCCCGCCGAGTGCCGCCCAGGCGGACCAATGCACGGCAGCCAGATTGCCGGTGCCGGCGCCGGCCGGCTGGCCGAAGCTCGGACCGGAATAGCCGCCCTGGCCGTAGCTCTGCTGGCCGTATGCCGGCTGGCCGTATGCCGGCTGGCCGTATGTTTGCTGAGCGTAAGCCTGTTGACCGTAGCCGGGTGGTTGTCCCTGGCCATAACCCTGTTGGCCAGGTGCTTGCTGGCCGTAGCCCTGCTGGCCGGGTGGCAGGCCGTATCCCTGTTGGCCAGGTGCTTGCTGGCCGTAGCCCTGCTGGCCCTGGACCTGCTGCTGACCCGGCGGCTGGCCGTAACCGTATTGTCCGGGACCCTGTTGCCCGGGACTTTGTTGGCCGGGACCTTGTTGGCCGGGAACCGGGGGGTAGCCACCCTGCTGGGGTCCACCCGGAGAATGCTGCTGAGGCTGGCCGCCCTGCTGGGGATAGCCGCCCGGTGGGGGCTGAGTCACGTGCTCCTCCTGAATTCGTGGTGCGGGCGCGCAGCGGTCGGGCGCGCGTGCACGAGCACCGTAGCGCGGTCCGTCCGGGCATGTGCGACGAATGCACTACCCGAGCGAACCGCGCCGAAACTCAGCCGGAACCGGTCGATATCCGGCAGATCCTCAGAAGCCGGCCGGGCCGGGAACCTTGAACGGCAGCGCGCCTTCCTTCTGTGCGCTCAACGCCAGGAAGTAGGCGAACGGGATCGACAGGATCAGGCAGGCCCAGATGCCGAAGCCCGGACCGACTCCGTCCAGGCTGGAGAAGGTGGTGATCAGGGCGATCAGGTAGAGCAGCACGAGCAAGCCGCCGGCACCCGCCAGGGCGATCGGCGGAATTTCCTTCCGCAGGTTGCCGGTGAAGATCTGCACCACCTTGATGACCACAACGGCCAGCAGGATCAACTGGATCAGTACCCGCCAGCCGTTCCAGCCGCCCGAACTGTACGAGCCGTACGGCCCGAGATCGTAGCTCTGCCAACCGAAGAAGCTGAAGATGAACAGCAGGAATCCCAGTCCGAGGACGAGCCAGTCGCCCTTGGCCACGGTCGCCGGATCGAAGCTGCCGGCCCGCGGGGTCGGGTTCATGCCGCCGGGGGCCATGCCACTGGGGTTCATGCCGCCGGGGTTCATGCCGCCGGGGTTCATGCCGCCGGGGTTCATGCCGCCGGGGGCCACGCCGCCGGCCGGTGTACCGCCGACCGGAGCACCCTGTTGGTAGCTCGGATCCATCGGCTGGGCGCCGGGCGGATTCTGGAACTGTTCGGCCGGTGGTGGGTAGGGCGGGGGAGGCTGGCCGGCGGGATCCGGATAACCACCCTGGTCGCCGGGAGGAGAGTTCGGGGGTTGAGTCATGGCTGCTCCGCGTTCTGGGCCTGGCACGGCGGACAGTCACCGGCGGTGACCCGACGATCGCCGTGCGCGATTCCCTGGGATCGTCGTGCTGATTATCCGGCCGGACGGGACAAAAGAAGCGAGGCAACGCGGCATTTCGGGTGACTTTTGCAAGGCGCTTGATGACGCTCAGTGACGGGTGTCCGTCGTCAGCCGCCGGCAAACGGCGGCAGTACATCGACCACTGCGCCGGGGGCCAGCGCAGTGGTCGGTCCGGCGGTCACCTCGTCGACCAGGAATGAACAGCGATCCAGCACGGCGCCGAGCGGCGATCCGTGGTCGGCGATCAACTCGACGAGCAGATTTTTCAGGTCGGCCGGCGACGGTAGTGCGCGCTGCTCGTCGGCCGTTCCGGCGGTGGCCTTGGCCGCGGCGAAGAACCGGACGGTGAGACCCTCGCCGGGTGCTGGGACGGGACGGGTGCGGCCGGCCGGGTCGGTCGGGTCAGCCACCGATCGCGCTCATCGGTCGATCGGGCTGCAGAAAGGTCGGGTCGTCAATGCCGTGGCCGGGAAGCTTGCCCCACATGGCTTCTCGCCAGATGTCGGCGATCTGCCCGTCGGTGGCGCCGGACCGCAACAACTCCCGCAGGTCGGTCTCGGTGCGGGAGAACAGGCAGGTCCGGATCTGCCCGTCGGCGGTCAGTCGCGTGCGGTCACAGTCACCGCAGAACGGTCGGCTGACGGAGGCGATGATGCCGACATTGCCGAGGATGCCGCCGTCGGCGCCGTGCACGTCGAACAGCTCGGCGGGGGCGCCGGCTCGTGGTGCCGGATGAGGGGTCAGCAGATACCGCTCGGCGATACCGGCCTGAATCTCGTCGGCCGTCACCATCGTGCTGCGATCCCAGGAATGCCCGGCGTCCAGCGGCATCTGCTCGATGAACCGCAGTTGATAGCCGCGTTCCAGGGCGAATGCGAGCAGATCGGCCGCTTCATGGTCGTTCACGCCGCGCATCAGCACCGTATTGATCTTCACCGGCGTCAATCCGGCTGCCGCGGACGCCTGCAGGGCGGCGAACACATCCCGGATCCGGTCCCGCCTGGTCAGGGTGACGAAGCGGTCACGGTCCAGGGTGTCCAGCGAGACGTTGATGCGGTCAAGCCCGGCGTCCTTGAAGGCGGTGGCGCGGTTGGCCAGTCCGACACCGTTGGTGGTCAGCGACATCTGTGGCCGGTTCGGCAGCCCGGCGACGGTGCGGATGATCTCGAGGATTCCCTTGCGCAGCAGCGGTTCTCCACCGGTGAAGCGCACCTCGTCAATGCCCAGCGAGCTGGTGGCGATGGCGATCAGCCGGACCAGCTCGTCGTCGGTCAGCAGCTGCGGGCCGGGCAACCAGTCAAGGCCCTCGGCGGGCATGCAGTAGGTGCAGCGCAGGTTGCACTTGTCGGTGAGCGAGACCCGTAGGTCGGTGGCCCGCCGGCCATGAGTGTCGATCAGATACGGCGATTCCGGGCGGGGCGCGACGACTCGATCGACGGTCCTGCCCTCGATCGACGGAAGCCCCAGCGACACCGCAGCCATCCCATCAGAGTAGCCGCGTCAACCGGCGGGCCGTTCCAGCTGAGTTGCACTGCGCCGCGACAGCGCGTGATCAGGAATAGTGGGGTGATGACGGCCCATGCCACACCGGCTCCGGTCACCGGCGTTCCCGCCGACGGCGATCCGGCCGCAGCATCGCTGCAGAGTCCGGACGACGTCGCCGCGGCCCTCAGCGGAACTGGCTACCTACCCGACGCGGCACTGTCCACCGCGGTGTTCCTGGCCGCCCGATTGGCCCGGCCGTTGCTGCTGGAGGGTGAGGCCGGGGTGGGGAAGACCTCGCTGGCCGAGGCGCTGGCCCAGATCAAGGGCAGCGAACTGATCCGGTTGCAGTGCTACGAGGGCATCGACGCGGCACAGGCGTTGTACGACTGGGACTTCCCGCGCCAGGTGCTGCATCTGCGGGCGTTGCAGGCGTTGCGTCCGGTCGCCGAGGACGGGCCGGCGGATCCGTCCGCGTTGGCCGCGGTCGAGGACGAGTTGTACAGCGAACGGTTCCTGCTGGCCCGCCCGGTACTGGCGGCGCTGCGCACTCCGAACGCCGTCCTGTTGATCGACGAGATCGATCGGGCGGACGACGAGTTCGAGGCGTTCCTGCTCGAGGTACTCGCCGATTTCGCGGTGACGATCCCGGAACTCGGCCGGGTGGTGGCGGTCGAGCCGCCGCTGGTGGTGATCACCTCCAACCGGACCCGCGAGGTTCACGACGCGCTCAAGCGGCGATGTCTGTACCACTGGTTGGAGCATCCAGAGCTGCATCGCGAGGTGGCGATCCTGCGACGGCGGCTGCCGGGGATCGGCGAGGAGTTGGCCCGTGACGTGGCACAGGCGGTGCACCGATTGCGGGGAGCCGGGCTGCTGAAGCCGCCCGGGGTGGCCGAATCACTGGACTGGGCCCGAGCGCTGGACGCGATCGGAGCGTCCCGGCTGGATGCCGACAGCGCCGGCGTCACGCTCGGCGCTGTCCTGAAGTATCGGGAGGACATCGAACAGGTCCGGGCAGCCGGACCGGCCCTGCTGGCCGGTGCTGGATGACCGGTCGGCAACCTGATCTGGAGCTCAGGTCGCTGATCGCCTTCACTCGACGACTGGCCGCCGCCGGTGTTGCGGTGGACACCGAACGGACGGCGGCGCTGCTGGTGGCGGTCCGCGAACTCGGCACCGGATCGGCGCAGGTGTACTGGGCCGGCCGGCTCACACTGCTCGCCGGACCGGACGATTTCCCGATCTACGACAGAGTCTTCGCCGCCTGTTACGGCAGCGGAGGCATTCCGCTGCCGGTGATCTCGGCTCCGCGGCCGGCCCTCAGTCTGCTGGACGAGGAGCAGCAGACCGATGTCAGCGACGGTGACCCGACGTCGGCGCCACTGCGTGGGCGGGCAAGTAGCAGCGAAGTGTTGCGGCAGAAGGACTTCGCCGCGCTCACCGGTGACGATCGACGGGAACTGGCCGCGGTGATGGGGCTGCTCCGCACCGATCTGCCGGACCGGGACACCCGGCGCCGCCGGCCGCACCACCGCGGACCGATCGATCGACGGCGGACCACCGCGGCGATCATTGCGGCCGCCGGTGAGCCGACGAAGCCGTTGCGGCACCGGCGATCCCGCCGCCCACGTCGGGTGGTGCTGTTGATCGATGTGTCCGGATCGATGGAGCCGTACGCCGACTCGTTGCTCCGGTTCGCGCACCTGTTGGTCCGTCGTCAGCCGGCAGCGGTCGAGGTGTTCACCCTGGGCACCCGGCTGACCAGGGTGACCAGGGCGTTGGCCATCCGAGATCCGAACGGGGCATTGGCTGCCGCTGCTGCCACCATTCCGGACTTCTCCGGTGGCACCAGGCTCGGCGAGACCCTACAGGCATTCCTTCATCGATGGGGTCGCCGCGGCACCGCCCGTGGGGCCATCGTCGTGGTCTTCTCCGACGGCTGGGAACGCGGATCCGTCGAGACGCTGGCCTCGGCGGCACTGCAGCTGAAAAGACTGACGCGGCAACTGATCTGGGTCAATCCGCATCTGGCCAGGGCCGGTTATCGGCCGGTGCAGGGCGGTATCGCCGCGGTCACCCCGCACCTGGATGCCTTTGTCTCCGGCCACTCGTTGGCGGCGCTGGCCGAACTGCTGGTGGTGATGGCCGATGCGTGAGGTACTGACCGAGCTGCTGGGCTGGTGGCGGGCCGGCGTCGACGTCGGCGTCGGGACCGTGGTCCGGACGTTTCGTTCGGCGCCGCGACCGGCCGGCGCTGCCATGCTGGTCGGGCCGGACGGGACCGCCGTCGGCTCGGTCTCCGGCGGCTGTGTCGAGGGCGCCGTCTACGAGCGCGCTGAGACGATCAGGGATGGCGAACCACCGCACCTGCAGCGCTACGGGGTGTCCGACGACGCTGCGTTCGCCGTCGGCCTCACCTGCGGCGGGATCATCGATATCTTCACCGAGAAGATCAGCAGGACAACGTTTCCCGAGCTGGAATCGGTGGCCGCATCGATCGAGGCACACGATCCGGTCGCGGTGGTCACCGTCATTGCCGGAGCGCCCGAGCAGATCGGCCGACACCTTGTGGTCCGCCCGGAGTCCGTCGAGGGCACCCTGGGGTCCACCCGACTGGACGAGGCAGTACGGGATGATGCCAGGGGCCTACTGGCCGCCGGCCGCACCGCGACCCTGACCTACGGGCCGGACGGGCAGCGTCGGGGCGAGGGACTGCGGGTGTTCGTCGCCGGTTATGCGCCGGCACCCCGGATGCTCGTCTTCGGCGCGATCGACTTCGCCGCCGCGGTCGCCAGGATCGGCGCGTTCCTCGGTTACCGGGTGACGGTCTGCGACGCCCGTGGCGTTTTCGCGACGCCGCAACGGTTCCCGGACGCCCACGAGGTGATCGTCGACTGGCCGCATCGGTACCTGCAGCAGCAGATCGATGCCGAGTTGATCGACCAGCGGACCGTCATCTGCGTGTTGACCCACGATCCGAAGTTCGACGTGCCGTTGCTGTCCGTGGCACTGCGATTGGACGTCGCTTACGTCGGCGCGATGGGATCGCGGGTCACCCACGAGGACCGGGAGTCCCGGCTGCGGGACGAGGGGTTGACCGACGTCGAGATCTCCCGGCTGTCCAGCCCGATCGGCTTGGACCTGGGTGCCCGCACCCCGGAGGAGACTGCGGTGTCGATCGCCGCCGAGATCGTCGCCCGCCAGTGGCGCGGCGGCGGCCGGCCGTTGTCCGAATTGGGCGGGGCGATTCATGCCGATCCGATGGTCGAGTCCGCCGCGGACAGCGGCGGCCGGTGACCGGATGACGCGATCACTGGGCCGCTGACTCCCGCTACTGCACTGAACTCTGCAACTGCCATGAATTTTGCTATTGAACAGTGGGGCCATGCCGGACCGTCCGCAGTTCGATCAGGTTGAGCGTGGCGAGCGCCAGCGCCAACAGGGTCAACGCCAGCAGCGCCGGCAGCAACGGGGCCAGCGGCATCAGGATCAGTACACCGGCGGCGGCGATCAGTCGGGTCCGTGACACCAGGTGGAACATCATCCAGCGGGTGTAGCCGAAGGTGGCCAGGTACGCAGCGCAGCCGCCGTAGAGCAGCGCGGCCACCGGCCAGGACATCCGCTCGCCCGGATGCGAAATGGCGTCGTGCATCCCGACCGCGACCGCGATGATCGCGCCGATGAAGAACAGGTGCGCATAGGACAGCACGTGCCGGGCAACGGTGACCTGCACCTGCGCCGTCTCCATCGCATAGCGGATCGCATCGGCGGCGAAGTGAAAGTAGACCCACCACAAACCGCCGGCCACTACGAACGCAGCGACCACCGCCAGCAGCGCAGCGGCCGACAGGTGATCGCTGGCCGCCGCCGGTGCGCCGATCGCCACCACCGTCTCACCGATCGCGATCAACACGAACAGCCCGAACCGTTCCGACAGATGGCCAGGCTCGAAGTGCAGCGCGGCGAGTCGTCGCTTCAACACGGTCGGCGTCGACAGGTCGATCAGTGCGGCGACGGCCCACACGATGGTCCGGGCCGGTATCGGCAAGAATCCGCCGAGCAGCAACAGGGGACCGCTGACGACCATCGCCACGGTGAACGGCGAGATCGACCACCGGCCGCCGGAGACGGCGACCAGTCCGAGCACCAGCCGGCCGCCGAAGTAGGCGGCACCGAACAGCAGCCCGCGATCGGCGTAGGCCTGTGGGACGGCCATCGCCATCAGCAGGCCGCCCAACGCCACCGCGAAGAGCGCCAGCCGGGTCGGCAGTAGGGCGACGTCCCGTAGGTTCGTCTGCACCGAGCTACCGACCCAGGTCCAGTAGATCGGCACGAAGACCACGGCGGACTGCAGCAGACCGACCGCGGAATGATCATCGGTCAGCAGGCCGGAGACCTGGGTAATCGCGAAGACGAACACCAGGTCGAAAAACAGTTCGGCCCAGCTGACCCGCTTCTCGGTCGTCGGCTCGCCCACGCCGCTCACCCTAGGCGAGATCGCGGGTCGATCAGCCGCCCAGCGCCGGAATCACTTCTTTCTCGAACAGCTCCATGCCGGAGGTGTCGTAGGCGGCTTCCGGGAAGTAGCAGATCGCATAGGACATGCCGAGATCACCGATGGCGCGCAGCTTCTCGACGATCTGCTCAGGGGTTCCGCAACCAGCAGAGTCCCGCAGGTCGTTGACGATGCTGTCGGCTTTCTCGGCATTTACGTACCGGGTGTAGTGGTCGCGCAGCCAGGACAGCCGGTTCTCCACCTCGTCCGCGGTGGCCGCGACGGCGATGTTGAAGTTCGCCGATCGGGTGATCGCGCCGAAATCGGTGCCGACGTCCTTGCAGTGCTGCTCCAGAATGGCCGACTTCTCGGCGAACACCGGCGGGGCGAAGTTCGTGTAATTCGCATATTGGGCGGCAATCCTCAGCGTCACCTTCTCACCGCCACCGGCGATCCACAACGGAATCCCGCCCTCCTGCAACGGTTTCGGCTGCACGATGGCGCCGTCCACCTGGAAGTGCTTGCCGTTGAGCGTCGCGGTTCCCGTCTGCCAGGCCTGCCGCATGATCTGCACGCCCTCGTCCAACATGCCCAGCCGGACGCCGGCCCGTGGGAAGCCGTAGCCGTAGGCCTTCCACTCGTGCTCGTACCAGCCGCCGCCGATGCCCATCTCCACCCGGCCGCCGGAGATGATGTCGATGGTGGCCGCCACCTTCGCCAGGTAGGCCGGATTGCGATACCCCATACAGGTGCACATCTGGCCCAGCCGAACCCGCTGGGTGACGGCCGCGAACGCAGACATCAAGGTCCAGGCCTCATGGGTGGCGTCGTCGGACGGCTCCGGAACGGTGTGGAAGTGGTCGTAGACCCAGATCGACTCCCACGGTCCGGCGTCGGCCCGCTCGGCCAACGTCGACATCGTCTTCCAGTGCTCCGCCGGCTCGATGCCGGCCAGGTCCATCCGCCAGCCCTGCGGGACGAAGACTCCGAAACGCATCGGTGTATCAGTCATGTCCCAAAGTTACCCGGCCGGAACGGCGGACATCTTGCCGGCCTTCGGTATCGACAGCCGGCGGCGACGGTAGGGCAGTCGGGTCAGCCGGTCCATGACCTGAGCTTCTCGGGGTTGCGTACGGCCCAGATGCGGGTGATCCGGTCGCCGGCGACATCGAAGGCAAAGACCGCAACCGTGACGCCCACCTGCTGAGCGACCAGGCCGGGCTGGCCGTTGACCGTCCGCTCCAGGATCGTCAGATCGGGTGCCTTGGCGGCGAGATCGATGACGGCGCGGGCGACCTGTTCGCCGCCGTCGATCGGCTGGAGTTCAGCGCTCACCAGGCCGCCGCCGTCGGCGACCGCGGTGGCGTCGGGGTCCAGCAGGCGGATCAGGGCGTCGATGTCCGTGGCTTCCCAGGCCACCTTGAAGGCCCGGACGATGTCGACACGGTGGGCGGCAGGGATCACCGGAGCCTGAGTTGCGGCGATCCGCCGACGGGCCGATGATGCCAGTTGGCGGCAGGCCGCCGGTGTCCGGCCGACGATCTGGGCCACGTCGGGAAAGGCGTAGCGGAAGACATCGTGCAGGACGAATGCGACCCGCTCGGCCGGCGTCATCGATTCGAGCACCACCAGGAAGGCCATGGTGATCGACTCGTCGAGGGTCACCCGGTCCGCCGGGTCGATGGCGGCGCCGCCGGACGGGCTATTGAGCCACTCGGTCTGTTCGGGCAGTGGCTCCGGAATCCATTCGCCCACGTACGTACCGTTCCCGCCGGACCCGGGCGGAACCGAGCAGGTCCAGGCAGATCCGACTGGCGACCGTCGTCAGCCAGCCACCGGGCGAGTCGATGGCTTCCTGCTGCGGTGCGGTCATCGCATGCCAGCGGGCGTAGGTCTCCTGCACGACGTCCTCGGCATCGGCCAGCGATCCGAGTAGCCGATAGGCGAGGTTGATCAGCTGACGCCGCTCGCTGATGATCCCGCTCAGGCCCGGATCGATGCGGCCCTTCGCAGGATCGGAATGCGTACTCATTATTCGCCGGCTCCTTTGGTCGCGGTTGTCCGCACCGTTCGACGAGACAGCGAAACGGACTGTGAGGTGGCGGGGCCGCCTCACAGTACGAGCACCTGTGTCGTCGGACAGCTGAGACGACACAAGGAGAACCTGATGAACATCGTGCTGTGGATCATTGCAGGACTGCTGGCCGCTGCCTTTCTGGCCGGTGGCGTGATGAAGCTGCTCCAGCCCAAGGAGAAGCTGGCTGCCGCCGGCCTGGGATTCGTCGAGGACTTCAGCGGCGGCGCCGTCAAGGCGATCGGTGGCGTCGAGATTCTGGCAGCCGTCGGCCTGATCCTGCCCGCCGCTCTGGACATGGCGCCGGTTCTGGTGCCGATGGCTGCCGTTGGTCTGGTGGTGTTGATGGTCGGCGCGATCATCACCCACCTGCGCCGTCGCGGGGGTACGGCCATCGTGATGAACCTCGCCCTGCTCGTGCTCGCCGCACTGGTGGTGTGGGGCCGATTCGGTCCGCACTCCTTCACCGGCTGATTCGGCTTGTCGCCGTCGCGATCGGGTCGCTCGAATCACTCGTCGGAAGTAGCGCACTTACCAGAAGCCGGTGGCGCCATGCAATACCCTAGTGAAGTTCGTCTGGGCAGACAGCGGGCCGCAGCATGCTGGCGCCGGGCGACGCAACCTTCAGGTGGGCTCCGACGTCTTTGTGACGTCAGGTCCGCCGTATCTACCTCACCGGGGGAATTGCCATGGTTCGGAGTCGAACAGTTCGCACCCGCTCGGTGCGCACCGCGGCCGTCGCGATGCTCGGTGCGGTGGCCGTGCTGGCCGCCGCCCTCGGCTGCACCACCAGGTCGGAGGTCGACCCGGCCGGTCAGGCGCCGGTCGGACCACAGCCGACACCGGCCACCAGCACCCAGAATCCGGCTGGTTCGCCGGTCGGCTCCCAGGTCACGGCACCGTCCGCCGGGTCCAGCTCACCCGCTGCCCCGACCGGATCATCAGCCGCCGGATCGTCGACCGCCGGCACCAGCGGATCGTCCCCCGGCACCAGCGAATCGTCCCCCGGCACCAGCACTTCGCCGGCCGGCAGTACGAATCCGATGTCCACCGCACCGGTCGTGCGGGAACTGCTCAAGTTCGGGATGACCGGCGCGGACGTGATGGCTCTGCAGAACAAACTGAACGGGCTCGGGTATTGGAACGGCACCGCCGACGGTACCTACGGCGAGCTGCTCAGCCAGGCGGTGATGGCCTATCAGAAGGCAGCCGGCGTCGACGCCGACGGAATCGCCGGTCCGGATACCACTGCGGCGTTGGCCCGCAACGTGCGGCCGGTGCCGCGCACCACCACCGGTGACGCCATCGAGGTCGACAAGGCCAAACAGCTGGTGATGGTCATCATGGGCGGCAAATTGACGTACACCTTCAACACCTCGACCGGCAGCGGACAGAAGTACCTGCAGCCGGGAAACCCGGGCGAGCTGCCGACCGAAGAGGTCGCCATCACCCCGGTCGGCAAGTTCGTCATCGAGCGGTCCATCGACGCATTGCGCAAGAGCAAGCTCGGCGAGCTGTGGCGGCCGCGCTACTTCTACGAGGGATACGCCTTGCACGGCGCGACCAGTGTGCCCTCGTACCCGGCCAGCCACGGCTGTGTCCGACTGGCCAACGACGTCATCGATTTCGTCTGGGCCAGCAACCTGGCGCCGATCGGCCGCACCGTCTGGGTCTACTGATCGCACCGGTGCCGGCCGGCAGACTGTCGGTGCCCGATGAGAGGGTGGTGGTCTGGGTAGCCCGGCCAGACAACCCGCCGGGGCGACACGAAGGACCTTGGTGACGGTGGCAGACAGGACACTCACCCGGATCGCGGCCTTGCTCCGCAAGGCCGAGGGAACCGACAACGAACACGAAGCCGAGGCCTACCTGGCCGCGGCGCAACGGCTGGCAACACTGGAGTCGATCGACCTGGCGGTGGCCCGCTCGCACACCACGAGCAGCGAGGAACGCGCGGTCCCCGAGCAGCGGACCATCACCATCGGCGAGAGCGGCAAACGGGGGCTGGCCACCTACGTCCAGCTGTTCCTGGCGATCGCCAGAGCCAATGAGATCACCTGCGACGTGGCCAGGAATTCCACCTTCGTCTATGCCTACGGGTTCGCTGCGGACATCGACACCTGCGAAGCGCTGTACTCGTCGCTGGTGGTGCAGATGGTCGCTGCCTGCGAACGATTCCTGCGATCGGGTCGGCACAAGCAGGAACTCACCTGGGGCCGGGACGGGCGTACCGGTCGGCTGGTGCGCCGACCAGTGCACGGGGTGACGGCCAGGATCAATTTCCAGAACGCGTTCGCCGGGGTCATCGGTGAGCGGCTCACCGAGGCCCGCCGGCAGGCGAACCGGGAGGCCGAGCTGCAGTACGCGCAGCCAGCCGATCCGGTGGTCGGGGAACGGCTGGGTACCTCCAGCGTGGCGGTGGCGATCCGGGAGAAGGAGCTGGAGATCAAGGACTTCTACTCCGAGACGTCCGAGGCCCGCGGAGCCTGGCGCGGCGGCAGTGCCGGCTACTCGGAGGCATCGCAGCGGGCCGGCAGCCGGGCCGGCCGGCAGGCGCAGCTGGGAGATCGGACCGCGATCGGCGGCGCCCGCAAAGCGGTCGGCTCCGGTGCCTGACGGATCCAACGGCGCAGTAGATACCGGAGGCGGCCGGACTCGGGACGGCGACCGGTCCGCCGTGTACGAGGCCGAGAACCTGGTGCGGCGCCTGGTGGATCGGTCCTCGGAGTTCCCGACCATCGAGGTGGCCGGTTCGCGCATCACTCTGCCGGTGGAGCGTCGATTCGGTTCGATCGACTCCGTGCAGAGTTATCTGGATTCGGTGTTGCGGATGCCGGCTGTGCGCAGCCGGTGGCCGGAACGGTCGGCGTTGCCCTGCACGGTGCGCCGCCGGCAGGGCAGCGGCGAGGCGCACTACCAGTTCGCCGACGCCATCATCGCCGTCCCGACATCGATGAGCAGCCGGCACGGCACCGCCTGGGCGATGCGTGAGCTGGTCGTCCTGCACGAGCTGGCCCATCACCTCGCGGGCGACGCAGAAGCCTTTCACGGTCAAGCTTTTCGCAGCACTCTGCTGGAGCTGGTCGATCTGGTGATCGGTCCGGAGCTGCGACTGTTGTTGATGGTGACCTATGCCGATTGTGGTCTCGGCCGGCGGGGTGCACCCCGCTGACGCCGCACCCACCCCTGAGTACTGCGGTGTTCGGCGTGGGTGCCAGGGTGCCGATCACCCGGCACGCCGTCGATCTGGTTGCCCCGGTCGAGAAGCCGCCGGCCACCACCGTCCGGTCAGTCCCGGCCGACCTGGCCGAGTACTTCGCCGCCCGCCGGCCGGCCCGGGGTCAGTAGCCGGAACCCGACCCCGCGGTGACCATCCAATTCGGCGCGTTCCGGGCAGGACATCAGCACCTGCTTCTCTGCCTGTTGCCACACCGGCGTCTGCGGATCCAGCACGGACAGATACTCGTGATGCTCGGCCAGTGAGCGGATCGCGGCATCGGTATGCCCTTCGACGTCGACCAGATGGTCCGGCTGCACCGCCTGCTCGAACAACCGGTATTCGGTGGAGTCCAGGGCCTGAACGGCGGCCCGACCGAATTCCATGTGGTCGGACTGGTTGGGAACATCGGGCGCCCACTCGGCGCCGAAGTAGCCGACCAGCACCAGCTCGGGTCGCCGGTCGGCGACGGCGGCGGCGATCGCCGTCCGGAGCTGATCGGTGGTGCGCAGCCGACTGTCCGGGAACCCCAGGAACGCCACATCCGCCACGCCGACCCGGTCGGCCGAGCGGCGCTGCTCCTGCTCCCGCAGTGGGCCGGCCACCTTCGGGGCCATGCCCTCGATACCGGCTTCGCCACTGGTCGCCAACAGGTAGCTGACGGTCCTGCCCTCACCGGTCCAGCGGTCGACGGCCGCTGCCATGCCGTATTCCACATCGTCGGGATGAGCCACCAGCACCATGGCGGTGCGCCAGTCGGTCGGGAAGATCTGCATGTGTTCAGCATCCAACCTCAACCGCGCTGCAGGGCAACCACGTCTGGCCCGATGTGTGGAGTTTCCGGCGGCCGCGGTCGGCCTAGGATTTCGGAATGCGCTTCGCCGGATTTCCCGCGGCCGCCTTCGACTTCTACGACGATCTCGAGGTCGACAACTCCAAGGCCTTCTGGGAGAAACACAAGACGGTCTATCAGGAATCGGTTCAGCAGCCGATGTCGGCGTTGATGGCCGAACTGGAGTCGGAGTTCGGCGAGGCCAAGTTGTTCCGGCCCTATCGGGACGTCCGGTTTGCCAAGGACAAGACGCCGTACAAGACCCATCAAGGCGCCTATGTGGCGGCCGCCGCATCCACTGGTTGGTACGCGGAACTGGCGGCCCCGGGTTTCCGGGTCGGCGCCGGCTTCTACGACGCATCCACCCCGAGGTTGACGGCGATCCGGCAGGCCATCGAGTCACCGGCCGGCCTGGAACTGGAGAAACTGCTGAAGCGACTGCGGCGGGCCGGCTGGGACCTCGGCGGCGATGTGCTGAAGACGGCGCCGCGCGGCTACGACGCCGATCACCCCCGGATCGAGCTGCTCCGGCACAAGACCCTCACCCTGGGCAGGTCGTACCAGTTCGACCCGATCATCCACACCGCCGAGTTGGCCGGAAAGGTTCGCCGCGACTGGCGAGCGGTGGCACCGTTGGTGGACTGGGTCTGCCGGCACACCGCTGGCGTGCAGTAAGATATGAATCGATTCAGAACACCGTTCTGACGAAACATCCCATCGGACCGGCATCGAGGCCGGAACGCCCCGGCCTCGAAGGTTTCCGCCATGTCCTTGTCTGTTCTGCTATCCCGTCGCACGGCCGATCCCGGCGACAAGCCGATGCCGATCTCGCTGCTGGCGCTGGCGATCGCCGCCTTCGGCATCGGCACCACCGAGTTCGTGATGATGGGCGTACTGCCCGAGGTGGCTGTCGCCTTCGGCGTCGGCATCCCGGCAGCCGGCAACCTGATCACCGCCTACGCGATCGGCGTTGTCGTCGGCGCCCCGCTGATCACCGCCGCCTGCGCCCGGCTGCCGCGCAAGACCGTGCTGCTGGCAATGATGGCCCTGTTCGTGATCGGCAATGCGCTGTTCGCGCTGTCGCCGACCCTCGGACTCGGGGTGGTCTTCCGGTTCATCGCCGGCCTGCCGCACGGCGCGTTCTTCGGAGCCGGCTCGATCGTCGCGGCCGGACTGGTGGATCCGAGCAGGCGTGGCCGGGCGGTATCCCGGATGTTCCTCGGGCTCACCCTGGCCAATGTGGTCGGCGTACCGCTGGGCACCCTGCTCGGCCAACAGGTCGGCTGGCGGGCGACCTTCGCGGTGGTCGCCGGGATCGGGGTGGTCGCGATGCTGGCAATCCAGCGACTGATCCCGGACCTGCCAAAACCCCAGAACGCCGGCCTGCGGCACGAGATGGTCGCCTTCAAGCGACCGCAGGTGTGGCTGGCCCTGGCCATCGTCACCTTCGGCCTCGGCGGGCTGTTCGCCTCGATGAGCTATATCGCGCCGATGCTCACCGACGTCACCGGGTTCGCCCCGTCCAGTGTGACGCTGCTGCTGGCGGTCACCGGGATGGGGATGACGACCGGCGTGCTGGTCGGTGGTCGGTTGGCCGACCGGGCGTTGATGCCGGGCATGTACGGCGCATTGGCATCGCTCGGCATCGTCCTGGGCCTGTTCACCCTGACCGCCGACAGCAAGGTCGGTGCGGTGGTGACGCTGCTGGCCATCGGCTTCGCCGGCTTCATGATCGGGCCGATGGTGCAGGCCAGGGTGATGCTGGCGGCCGGCGGGAACCCCTCGATGGTCTCGGCCGCCGTGCAGTCCGGCTTCAACATCGCCAACTCCATCGGTGCCTATCTCGGCGGCATGGTGATCGCCGGCGGTTTCGGTCTGCTGGCGCCGAATGCGGTCGGCGCGGTGCTGTCGGCGGTCGGGTTGGCCCTGGCGCTGTTGTCCGGACTGATGGACCGGCGCACTGCCCGGCGATCCGCCGACCTCGCGGGTGAGGGATCCGCTCCGCGTCAGTCATCCGCAGCTGCGGCAGTAGACTGAGCTTCATGACGCACTATCGGATCGGTCAGGCGGCCGACCTGCTCGGCGTGAGTGACGACACGGTGCGACGATGGGTCGACGCCGATGCCCTGGCGGCCGACACCGACGACGCCGGGCGGGCGGTGATCGACGGTGCAGTACTCGCCGGCTTCGCCCGGGTCCAGGCCGAGCGCTCGCGCAGCGCCCGGGATTCGTCCGGCATCGGCCGGTCCGCGCGGAACCGGTTCATCGGTCTGGTCACCGCGATCACCACCGACACCGTGATGGCGCAGGTCGAGATGCAATGCGGGCCGCATCGAGTGGTCTCGCTGATGTCGTCGGAAGCAGTTCGCGAGCTCGAACTCGAAGTCGGTTCGTTGGCCGTCGCGGTTGTCAAGGCGACGACCGTCATCGTCGAAACCCCCGGGAGCACTTGATGCGCGCGGTCCGCCGGCTCCGCGCAGTCATCACCGTGGGACTGCTGCTGACCGGCTGCGGATCGTTGGACAGCGGGACACCGTCGTCCAGTCCCACCTCGATGGTCACGTCCGGCAGCGGTGTCGCGGACAGCGCCGGTTCGGGTGTCGGCAGCAGCGAGGCAACGATCGGCAGCGAGCTGGGCGGCAGCACCACAGAGGGGTCGGGGCCGGCGATCATCGGCACCGTCACGGTGTATGCCGCCTCCTCGCTGAAGAAGTCGTTCGACACGATCGGGGCAGCATTCGAAAAGCAGCATCCGGGGTCGAAGGTGCAGATCTCCTATGACGGGAGTTCGACCCTGGTCACCCAGCTGACCGGCGGCGCGCCGGCCGATGTGTTCGCCAGCGCCGACGAGAAGAACATGACAAAGCTGACCGATGCCGGTCTGCCGGCCGGCACGGCGGAATTGTTCGCCTCCAACACCCTGCAGATCGCCGTCGCGCCGGGCAACCCGAAGGCGATCACCGGGCTGGCCGATCTGGCGAAAGACGGTGTGGTGACGGTGCTCTGCGCCGCCGAGGTGCCGTGCGGTGGTGCCGCGCACACCGCGCTGGACGCGGCGAAGGTGACCGTCGATCCGGCCAGCGAGGAACAGAACGTGACCGCGGTGGTCGCCAAGGTATCGACCGGTGAAGCGGACGCCGGCCTGGTATACAAGACCGACGTCTCGGCATCCGGTGGCAAGGTCGATGGTGTCGACTTCCCGGAGTCGAGCCAGGCGGTGAACAAGTACCCGATCGTCGCGCTCAAGGCCGCGCCGAACGCGGCCGGGGCCGCGGCATTCATTGATCTGGTGACCAGCGCTGAAGGCCGTAAAGTGTTGGCCGGCTCCGGTTTCGCCGCGCCGTGAGCGCTCGCAGCCGCAGCGACGCGGTCCCGATCGGTCTGCCGCGGTGGGCCTTCGTGCCGGCCGGACTCGCTGTCGTGCTGCTGGTACTGCCGCTGCTCGCACTGGTGATACGTGCCGACTGGACCCGGGTTCCCAGTGCGTTGTTCTCCGAACAGGCCCGCGATGCGCTGTGGTTGTCGCTGCGCTGCGGTCTGGCCGCGACGGTGATCTGCCTGGTCCTGGGGACACCACTGGCCATACTGCTGGCCCGTCGGGACGGTGCCGGTTCCCGGCTGCTGCGGGCGGCGGTCACCGTTCCGCTGGTGCTGCCGCCGCTGGTCGGCGGCATCGCCCTGCTGTACCTGCTCGGCATCAAGGGCCTCGCCGGCCGATACCTGTTCGCCTGGTTCGACATCCGGATCGCCTTCACCACCATCGCGGTGGTGATCGCCGAGACATTCGTCGCGCTGCCGTTCCTGGTGCTGACTCTGGAAGGTGCGGTGCGCAGTGCCGGCACCAGGTACGAAGCAGTCGCCGCCACGCTGGGTGCCGGCCGCTTCACCGTGCTCAGGCGGGTGACACTTCCACTGCTGCGGCCGGCGCTGGCTTCCGGGACCGCGCTGTGCTTCGCCAGAGCGCTCGGTGAGTTCGGCGCCACCGCGCTGTTCGCCGGCAACCGGCAGGGCATCACCACGACGATGCCGTTGGAGATCTACGGCGCGTTCAACGGCGGCGCGGAGAGCACCGATGCCGCCATTGCCATGTCGCTGCTGCTGGTCGTGGTGGCGGTGGCCATCCTGGTGCTGATCCGGCCGCGGAGATTGGCCGAGTGACTATCGTGGACCAGCCGTTTCTGACGGCCAGGGTGGTGGTGCCGCGGACCGAGTTCGTCGTCGATGTGGCGGTCGGCGCCGACCGGGGCGAGATCATCGCCGTGCTCGGACCCAACGGTTCCGGCAAATCCACTGTGCTGCAAGCGATCGCCGGACTGATCGTGCCGCAGTCGGCACAGGTTGAACTCGCCGGCCGGACGCTGGCCGAGCGTGGCAGCACAGCGAATGTTCCGCCACACCGGCGCCGGATCGGTCTGATGGGGCAGGATCCGCTGCTCTTCCCGCATCTGACCGCCCTGGAGAACGTCGCCTTCGGCCCGAGGTCGACCGGCGCACATCGGGAGTCGGCCAGGCGGACGGCAAGGAACTGGCTGGCCCGATTGGATCTCGGCGCACTGGCCGATCAGCGGCCGGCCCAGCTGTCCGGCGGCCAGCGGCAGCGGGTGGCGCTGGCCCGGGCGCTGGCCGCCGAACCCGACCTGCTGCTGCTGGACGAGCCGATGGCGGCCGCCGATGTCCGGACGGCCGGCGAGATCCGACAACTGCTGCGCGAACATCTCCGGGACGCCGACCAGACCACCATCGTCGTCACCCATGAAGTGCTGGACGCAGCGGTGCTGGCCGACCGGGTGCTGGTGCTGAGCGCCGGCCGGGTGGTCGATGCCGGCGAGACCAGCCGGATGCTCACCGAGCCGGGTACCGAGTTCGGCGCGGCACTGGCGGGTCTCAACCTTTTGCTCGGACACGGAGACGGCGGGGGGTCGCTGCGGACCGAAGCCGGCATTACGGTGTCCGGGATTGCCGAACCCCCGTTGCCGGCCGGCGCGGCCGCGGCCGCGGTGTTCCCGCCGTCAGCAGTGGCGATCTATTCCGAGCCACCGGTCGGTAGCCCGCGCAACGTCTGGCCGGGGTTGGTGCTGTCGGTCGAACCAGGACCGGCCGCCGTCCGGCTCCGCATCGCCGTCACCGGCACGTCGGCGGTGCTGGCGGCCGATGTGACGCCGGCTGCGGTGGCAGCGTTGCCCCTGCATGCTGGAGCGAAGGTGCATGCCGAGGTGAAGGCCACCCAGGTTCGGTTGTACCCACGCTGAGTGCGCTGTGACGCGAATTCCGGTGACCGGTGCAATGCGACGGATCGGGCAGCAGCACGGGAAGATGGAGCGGTGACCGAACCAGATCGCCGACAGCACCAGCCCGATCCGACGATGCAGGCCGGCGACCCGCCGCAGTGGTCGTACTTGATGGACATGGACGGCGTGCTGGTGCACGAGGAACATCTCGTTCCGGGCGCCGACGAGTTCATCGCGGAGCTGACCGCGCGGAACGCCAATTACCTGGTCGTCACCAACAATCCGATCTTCACCCGACGCGACCTGGTCGCGCGGCTGTCGCAGACCGGCCTGATTATTCCCGAGGACCGGATCTGGACCTCGGCGCTGGCCACTGCGGAGTTCCTCAAGTCGCAGCGGCCGGCGGGCAGCGCGTTCGTCATCGGCGAGGTCGGGCTGACCACCGCCATGCACGAGGCCGGCTACATCCTCACCGACCGGCATCCCGACTATGTGGTGCTGGGCGAGACCCGCACCTATTCGTTCGAGGCGATCACCACAGCGATCCGGCTGATCGAGCGAGGCGCCCGGTTCGTCTCCACCAACCCCGACCCGACCGGGCCGTCCCGATACGGATCGCTACCGGCCGCCGGCGCGGTGGCCGCGCTGATCGAGAAGGCCACCGGCCGGACGCCGTACTTCGTCGGCAAGCCCAACCCGCTGATGATGCGGTCGGCGCTGCGATCCATTGGGGCACACAGTGAATCGACGCTGATGATCGGTGACCGGATGGATACCGATGTGATCTCCGGGATGGAGGCCGGGTTGGCCACGATCCTGGTACTGACCGGCATCTCCAGTCGGGAGAGCATGGAGCTTTTCCCCTACCGGCCATCGCTGGTGCTCGACTCGATCGCGGATCTGGTCGGGCACACCGACGACCCGTTCGGCGATCGGCACTAGTCGACCCGAACGGACAGCGAAAGGGCCCAGCATCCGATGGATGCGAGGCCCTTTCGCTGTACTGCGGGGTGTGGCGAGGATCAGCCGAGACGCAGCTGCTGGCCGATGTTGATCACATTCGGGTCGGAGATCGAGCCACGGTTGGCGGCGTAGATCGCGGTCCATGAGGTGCCGTGCGCCCCGGCGATCTTGAACAGCGAATCGCCGGCCTTCACGGTGTAGCTGCCCTTGGCAGACGATGTGGCGGCGGCAGCCTGCTTCGGCGCGGCAGAGCCCGAGACGGACAGCTGCTGGCCGACGCTGATGACGTTCGGGTCGGATACGGCGCTGCGGTTCATCTCGAACAGCCGGTGCCAGCTGAGGCCGAACCTGGTGGCGATCTCCGACAGCGTGTCGCCGGACTGAACGGTGTAGCTGCCGTTCGATGAGGGCGCCGACGACTTCGGCGTCGAATGGCTCGACGACGAGGAACGGCTGGACGACGAACTGCCGGAGGACGACTTCGACGAGGTGCTGGACGACACCGTCGAGGTCTTCACGCTCGAGCTGTCACCCGCGGTGGCGCGGGAGTTGCCGGAGCCGTAGGCGCCGACGTTGTCGGCACAAGCCCATGCGCCCCAGCCCTGACCGGCGAGCGTGCGCTCGGCGATAGCGATCTGCTGTGACTTGCTGGCCAGATCGGCGCGCGGCGCGTAGCTCGTGCCGCCGTAGGCCTCCCAGGTGGACTGGCTGAACTGCAGTCCACCGTAGTAGCCGTTGCCGGTGTTGATGTCCCAGGTGTTGGTGGACTCGCACTGCGCCACCTTTTCCCACACGGACGCCGGAGCGGCGGAAGCGGGAGCGGCGAGCGCAACAGCCGGAGCGCCGACGAAAAGGCCGGCGACGGCGGTGCGCACTGCCACGGTCTGCAGGGTGGACGACTTGCGGTGACGGCCCTTGTATCGGGTCACGGTCATGTGAATTCTCCCCATATGCTCGCGCCTGCGAAGTCAGCTGTCGGGTTCGGGCGGTGTGCGACCAGATTGCTCTGATCGGCACCGGGGTGGTGCCCGGCCGGTTCTCACCGACTTAACCCCTAGGCGGCACACACGTGCCGCCGCACATCTTGGGTCCCCCGCCGCTGTCCGTGCTTCTGCTGTGTCGGGGCCCGGGAACGTGGACAGCGCTCGGCGCCGCTCTCGGGAGGGTGGCCTCGGGGCGGATCCCCATGGCCTCGGCCGACGATACGGATGCCTGTCGGGGAGGGAAACTCGACCATCGGGCAATCACGGAACGATAACTTTCGTGACCGTACCGATATCTGCGACGTTTCCGCAGGTCAACCGCCCGATTCCGAGAGCCGGCGGAGCAGTGGCGGCGGGATCGGGCCGAACTAAGATTCACCCGTTCGGTGTAGCCTGCCATGCCTGCCATGCCGCCAAAGAAACATTGATGGGCCCAACTGTGGTGATGGTCACAGACTCGGTAACAGCCCGGTCACCGTACGGACCCCGGTGTGTCTCGGGGCAATACCGACACAGTCTGTCGGCTGCCCCGCCCGTAGGCTCGGCCGGTGACATTCACCGTCGGATTCGACCTCGACATGACGCTGATCGATCCGCGTCCGGGAATGGTCGCATTGTTCGACGCGATGGCCGCCGAAACGGGTCTGCCGTTGGACGGCCGGAGCTTTGTCAGCCGGCTCGGGCCGCCGCTGCGGAACGAGTTCGCCCGGTACGGGCTCGACCGGGCCAACACGGATCGCCTGGTGGCCCGATTTCGCGAGTTGTACCCAGCCATCGTCATCCCGGCCACCACGGCCATGCCCGGCGCCGCCAGTGCTCTGAGATCTGTCACTGAGCGCGGCGGCCGGGTGATCGTGGTGACGGCCAAGCTCGGTCAGCATGCAGCCCGTCACCTGGAGATGTTGGAGTTGCCGGCGACGGCGGTGATCGGCGAACTGTGGAGTGCCGGCAAGGCGACGGCACTGGCCGAATACGGCGCCGAGATCTACGTCGGCGACCACCTCGGTGACATCACCGGCGCCCGAGCCGCGGATGCCCTGGCGGTGGGGGTGGCGACCGGCCCGATCGCTGCCGAGGATCTGGCGGCCGCCGGCGCCGACGTGGTACTGCAGGATCTCACCCAGTTCCCGGACTGGCTGGACACCTACCTATTGGCCACCGTGCACTGACGCATCGGCCGCCGCGTCGGCCTGCTGGATCAGTCCAGCGCACTGCCGGTCCGGCCGACCCTCACCGATCCCACCAGCAGGCCGATCGGCGCCAGGGCCACCGCGAGCCAGAGCCAGAGCGGGAAGTGCCGAGTGCCGGACGCGAACATCACCAACACCGCCAGCAGCGCCACACCGCCGACGAAGAACAACGTCATCGCAATCCGGAAGGCGAGCGGGGATCGTCGCAGATTCTCCGGCCGAGACTTGGGTCGCACGCTTGGTGCCTCTGTCGGCTGCTCGGTGGTGCGCCTGGGACGGGCCGGCCGAGCGGCTGATGAACCACTCGGGGCGGCGTCGTCAGCCGGGTTCGAGGTGCTCACCGACCAAGGATAGGGCGCGGAAGACGCGTCGCAGACCACCACTGATGACGACACCGGTGCAGGCGCCGGTGACGATCGCTGTGGTCGATTCCGGCTGGCGGACGCCAGTACGCTGAGGACGGATCCGGCACATCCGGCCGGTGATGACGTACCTCCCACGGAACAGTCGGTGGATCTCGTGCGGCTGTATGGCCGACAGATTCGTGCCGACGGTGGGATGTGCGAGTGGGTCAAGTACCGAGGAACAGGTGGGCAGCATGCCGAGCGGTCGTGTGAAGTGGTACGACGCCGAGAAGGGATTCGGCTTCATCGCTCAGGAGGGCGGTCAGGACGTTCACGTCCGGTCGTCCGCGCTGCCGGCCGGAGTCACCGAGCTCAAGCCGGGCCAGAAGGTCGAGTTCGGGGTGGCCGACGGTCGCAAGGGTCCGCAGGCACTGCAGGTGACGGTGCTGGAAGCGCCGCTGTCGGTGTCCATCGCCAGCCGGCGCCCGGCCGAGGAACTGCACGGTCTGGTCGACGACATGATCAAGCTGCTCGAATCCAAGGCGCTGCCGGAACTGCGAAGGGGCCGGTACCCGGAGCGGGCCATCGGTGGCCGGATGGCAGATGTGCTGCGCGCCGTCGCTGCCGAGCTCGGCGCCTGAGGCCCCTTTCTGTCGATCGTTTCCGATACTTCGACGTGGTTCTGCGGGCGTGGCGTGCGCCGGGGTCGTCGTTTCCGATACTTCGACGTGGTTCTGCGACGGCAGTGTGCGGCGGAGCCCCCATTTCCGATACCTCGACGTGGTTCTGCAGCGGCGCCGGGCGCCCCGATTCAGGCCGGGTCGATCACCAGCACCCAGGTGCGCATCGCGGCGTAGTCGACGCCGCTGCCCGACGCGGTGGCGATCGGGGTGAGGCCGCTCTGCACCTCCACCCGCACCAGCTGGTCGGTAGCCGACGGCGGCCGCAGGATGTAGTCCTGTCGGGCCCCGGCGGCGAACAATGGGCCGCGGGCGTCCTGGGTGGCACCGGCGGCGTCCCGGTACTGGAACAACACCACCCACGGAGCTGCGCCGAGGGTGGCCGGCAGGTTCACCGACACCGCGTGGCCCTTGGCCACCGTTAACCGGGGGGCATCGCCGTCACCCTTGGCGACCCGGCAGTCGACCTTCGATCCGGCGGCATCGGCTGCGCACCACAGGCTCGGATCGGCGGCCACCGTCGTCCGGCCACCGTAGAAGGTGACGTCCGGCAGCGGCGCGGTGCAGCCACTGAGCAGTAGGGCCGCGGCAACGGCGATGGATCCGGTGACCGCCCGCACCACCCCTGGATGACGATGTTGATTCACCGTGGCTCGCCGGCTTTTCGCGGCCGCAACCCGCGTCGCGGGGGATCGGACGCCGAGCGAGCCGGCGGCGGTCCGGCATCGCCGTGTTGCTCGGGCTCGTGTTGCGGGGACCCATGCTGCTGGGGCATCGGGGCCGTCGGTGGTGTGCCACCGAGCCTGGTCGTCGGCTGATTTGCACCGCCGGCAGGCGTCCGCGCAGTAGAGCCGGCAGAGCCGGATCGCCTGCGCTGCAACAGATTGGCAACTCCCGGCAGTAGCGCGCGACCGGTGCGGGCCAGCCAGGCCTGGACCAACGCCAGCACCACCAACACTGTCACCACCCCGAAGCCCAGCATGTACACCGGGTTTCCCTTCAGGTGCAGCACACCGCCCAGCAAAAGGCCGACCACGCCACCGCCGACCCAGGCGAGTTGCAGGGCCGACTCGCTCATACCGAATGCCGATGCCCGGCTGACCTCAGGGAGTTCGTCCTGGATCACCGAGTCCAGGCAAACCTTGGCCAGTGACGATGAGGTGGAGCCGACCAGTCCGACCACGGCGCCCATCGCCAGGCCGGGAACCAGCATCGCCACGAAGGTGGTCAGCGCGACGCAGCAGACCGCGATACCGGCGATGACCTCCGGCTTGTGCAGATGCAACCGGGCACCGAGCGCATTGCCGAGAAAGCCACCGGCACCGGCCGCGGCGCCGACGATGCCGAGCAGCAACAGTTGGTTGAAGCCGCTGACGTGGGAGTACTCGGTCTTCACCACGAACGCGATGAACAGGGCCAGGAAGCCGGTCTCGATGCGGTTGGCCAGATTCGCCCAGAGGGTGGCCGAGACACTCGGTGGGAAGCGCCGGACCTTGCCCCGCTGCAGCACTTCGCTGTGCTGGACCGGAATCTCGCCGGCCGTGGACTCCACCCAGGACGGGATCCGGATGCACAGCACGCCGCCGGCGATGCCGCACAGTGCGGTCCAGATCAATGCACCCGACGAGTTGGACATGGCGGCGAAGGCGGCGGCGATGGCGCCGGAGACGCCGCCCGCCATCAGCCCGAAGACCGTCAGCCGGGAGTTGGTCTTCACCAGGGTGATCTGCTCGGGCAGTACCCGTGGGATGAGCGCCGCCTTGAGCACACCGAACGACTTGGACAGCACCATTATCCCGAGGGCGCACGGGTAAAGGATCCAGGAGTCGAAGTTGAACGCCATGATGATCGCCAGCACGCTGCGGCCGAAACTGCAGACTGCCAGCGCGATCCGGCGGCCGTTCTGCACCCGGTCCAGCAGCGGGCCGATGAACGGCGCGATGACGGCGAACGGGGCCACGGTGATCAACAGATAGAGCAGCACCTTGCCGGTGGACTCGCCGGCGGCGGCGGCGAAGAACAGCGTGTTGGCCAGCGCCACCGCCAGCGCGGCGTCGACGGCGTAGTTGGCCATCACGGCGTAAGTGAGATGGGTCAAGCCGGACTGATCCGCACCGTCAGCGGTGGCCGCTCGGCGGAACAGCTGCACCCCGCGGTTGGTCAGTTCCTTGCCGCGGAAGGCGGCCACCCTGGCGACCGTCATCTTGCGGGGCCCGGTGCCGTCCGGTCCGCCGGCCCGGCGCTTGACCAGATCCGGTTCCGTGTACGGCGGCAGGTGCTGACCGCGGGGCTCCGGACGGCGCTGGCTGACGGCCGGCTGCGGGCGATCGTCCTGCATCCGGGCCCGGCCGCGTTGGTCCGGCTCGTCGTCGTATTCCGGATAGTCCTGCCCGGTGTAGTCCGGCTCCGGATAGTCCGGCCCGGTGTAGTCCGGCTCCGGATAGTCCGGCCCGGTGTAGTCCGGCCGGTCGTAGTCCTGCCCGGTGTAGTCCGGCCGGTCGTAGTCCTGCCCGTCGAGGCCTTGATCGTCATAGCGCTGCGGGTAGCGCTCGACCCGGTCCCGTTCGGGATATTCCTGATCGCGGTTGCCGATCGGGTCATCCCCTGGGTAGTAACCCGACTGGTCGGGGTCGGCGGCACGATGGTCGGGACGGCGGGGATCGGAGCGCTGGTCATCGGCAAGACGGCCGCGGTCGTCGTCGTACTCATCCCGGGCGATGCGGCGCCGGCGGCCATCATTGCCTGGCCGCTGACGCTCCGGGCGATCGAATCCGCGTCGGTCGTATCCGCGTCGGTCGTATCCGCCTCGGTCGTATCCGCGTCGGTCGTATCCGCCTTGGTCGTATCCGCCTTGGTCGTATCCGTCCCGATCAGACCCGGCCCGGCTCAGTGGCGGCCGGTACCCGGATTGCTCTCGCGGCTGCTGCTCCGGCGAGTATCCGGACTCCCGGTACGGCGTCGCCGGTCGCTCGCCGCCACGGGCCCTGGGGTCCGGTTGCGGACCGCGCGCCTGCCGCATCGGCCGGCCGGTCGGCGGCGGCTCGTCCCGGATGGGTCGCTGACCCTGCACCGGCGACAAGTTCGGACCCCGCGGTTCGATGGGACGCTGCGACTGGCCCCGTCGCGGGTCCTGCACCGGCCGCTGCCTCCGGCCCGGTCGCTGCTGGTCAGGGCGAGAACCTGCACTGCCGCGCGGCAGCTGAGTGGTCGGATACTCGGCCGGCCCGCCGGTCACCGGATCGGTGGCGTCGTCCGGTTCAGCGTCGGCCGGTTCAGCACGGTCCGGGGGCCGGATTCGCCGGGCGCGATCGTCCGGAGCGGGATCGTCATCCCACTCATCGAAGCCGTCCCCACGAGCCATCCCTTCATCCTGCCGCACGTGACGCCTGTCAACATCACCCTGCGCGCAATAGCGGAGTTTCAGCGGTGGGCCCCGGTGCGGCATCATGGCGGACGTGATGTCCACCAAGCTGTTGCCGCAGGCCGAGCTCACCGACGAGGTGGTCGCCCTCGCCCGGTCGGCCGCGCACGACGAAGCCGGTACCGATCGAGCGATCGGCGACTACGTCGGGGCAGTCGCCGAGGACGAGGCAGCCGTCACCGCGTCGTTTTCCGCAGTGTTGCGCGGGTATTCGGGATGGCGCTGGTCGGTCACTCTCGCCCATCCGGACCAGCAGGCCGGCGGCTGGACGATCAGCGAAGTGGTGCTGCTGCCCGGACCGGACGCCCTGCTCGCGCCGGCATGGACGCCGTGGGACCAGCGGGTCCGGCAGGGCGATCTGGGTGTCGGCGATCTGCTGCCGACGACCGAGGATGACGAACGACTGGTCCCCGCCTACCTGCAGTCCGATGATCCGGCCATCGACGAGGTCGCCATGGAACTCGGTCTCGGCCGGGTCCGGGTACTTGGCCGGGACGGCCGCGCCGATGTCGCCGAGCGCTGGCATGACGGTCCGTTCGGGCCTGGTGACGAGATGGCAGTGGCCGCCCCAGGCCGGTGCGGCAGCTGTGGCTTCTTCCTGTCGTTGAGCGGATCGCTCGGCGGCATGTTCGGCGCCTGCGGGAACGAGCTGGCTCCGGCCGACGGTCGGGTGGTCGACGTCGAGTACGGCTGCGGGGCCCATTCGGAGGCGGCGCTGTTGGCGCTGCGGCCCATTCCGGTGTCCGATGTGGTGATCGACGAGTTGATGCTCGAGGTCCACCAGCGGCCCGACACCGTCGAGTCGGCAGACACCGCGCATGGGCTGGTCGGTATTGCCGACACCGAAACCGGGGGACTCACCGATCTGTTGGCCGAACTGTTGCCGTCGATCCTCGTCCTGGAGGCCGGGCCGCAACCGGTGGCGATGCTGACCGCCCCGCCGCAGCTCGCGGCGATCGAAGCCGGACCCGACCGGACGACCGCCCAGGAACCTGACGACGCTGCACTGCCCGAGGAGCCCACCGCCGGTGTCGACCCGGCCTGATTCGGCCGACCCGTTCGGAACCGCGGAGCTGCGCACGGCAGTCCTGGCCACCTGGGCGGCATCGCCGGCCCGATTCCGGGAGGACGCCAACGCCGAGGAGTCGCTGTCCCGCGGCTACGTCGATCGGGTACTGGTCGAACTGGCGGCCAACGCCGTCGACGCCGCGAGGGCCGGTGGAGTACCGGCCAGGATCCGGATCAGCCTGCAGCACAACGAGATTCGACTGGCGAACACCGGGGCCGCACTGACTCCGGCGGGGGTTGCCGCCCTGGCCAGCCTGCGGGCATCTGCCAAACGCGACCAGCGGGCCGCCGTCGGGCACTTCGGCGTCGGTTTCACCGCGGTGCTCGCGGTGTCCGATTCGCCGCGGGTGATCTCGGCATCCGGCGGCGTCCAGTTCTCGGCCGACCGCACGGCGGAATCCGTTGCCGCACTGCAGGTTCCGGCGCTGGATGCCGAATTGGCCGCCCGCCAAGGTGTGCTGCCGACGCTGCGCTTGTGCTGGCCGGTGTCGGATCCGGATCCGCTGCCGGAAGGATATTCGACCGAGGTCCGGTTGCCCCTCGCCGAAGACGCGGACGGTCGCCAGCTGGTCGCCGAGTGGTCGAAAGCCGCCGTCGACCATGTCTTCTGGGCATTGCCGGATCTGCAGGCCGTCGATCTGGGCGACCGAGTCATCGCCCGCCGCACCGCCCCCGGTGACCGGGTCGAGCTGGTCACCACGACCGATGGCGACGGGCTGTCCGCGGAGGAACGGCTCGCCGGCTTCACCTGGGTGACCGCCGGCGGTGAACTACCGGCCGAGTTGCTGGCCGACCGTCCGGTCGAGGAACGGGGACGGAGCAGTTGGCGGATCAGCTGGCTGCTGGCCGACGGCGAGCAGATCGGTCCGAGCGATCCGATCCCGTTGTGTGCGCCCACCCCGACCGACGAACTACTTTCTCTGCCGGCGAGACTGGTCGGCACCTTTGGGGTGGACGACACCCGACGGCACCTGACCGACGACGCCGTCAACGCCTTTCTGCTGGACCGCGCCGCCACCTGCTACGTCGACCTGGTCGCCACGGTCAGCGCCGACCTACGCTGGATGTTGGTACCACCGAACGGTTTTCCGGCCGGCGACGTCGACGCCGGGCTGCGCTCGGCCGTGCTGGCCGCCTGGCAGCACGCACCGGTGCTGCTTACCGCCACCGGCGAACCGGTGTCCCCGGCTACCGCGGTCACCGTTCGCGGTATCGACGAGCCGACAGCGGTGCTGTTGTCGGACGCCATCCCTGGGTTGCTCCGACCGCCGGGACGATCGGCGGCGGCGGAAGCGTTGCGCACCTTGCACATCCGGGAGCTGACGATCAGCGAGGCGATCGATGCACTGGCCTCATTGCAGCGTCCGCCCGAGTTCTGGCAACAGATCTACCAGCGGTTGTCCGGCTCCGATCCGGACTCGCTGGCCGGCTTGCCGGTACCGCTGGTCGACGGCCGACAGGTGCTGGGAGTCCGCGGCACCCTGCTTCCCGATCCGGACACTGCTCCGCTGGCGGCGCGCGCGGCCACGGTGGTGCCGAGCCTGCGGATCGTGCACCCGGCGGCGGTGCATCCGTTGTTGGAACGGCTGGGCGCCGAGCCGGCCGATCCGGACGCGGTGTTGAACAGTGTCGCTCTCCGGGACGAGATCGCTCGCGGCGCCGCCGATCTCGATGACGGCGAAATCGATCCGGCGGATCTAACCGAGGCATCGGTGACAAAGGTCCGGCAAGCCGCCGCCGGACCGGCCGGCACCGCAGCACTGGTGCTGGACCTGATCGCTGCCGGCGGCCGCGCGGATCCGACGGTGCTCGGTGATCTGGTGCTCACCGACGCCACCGGCGAACCCTGGCCGGCGGCCGGGCTGATGATGCCGGACTCGCCACTGCGGGCTTTGATCAGCCAGGACGATCTGCCCACCGTCAACCGACTCTGGGTCGAGCACTGGTCGGCCGCGGTGCTCATCGCGGTGGGGGTCCGGGCCGGCCTGCTGGTGATCGCGCCGAGCGACGCCCGGGCTGAGGATCTGCTGGCCGGACTGGACGACTGGCTCGAGCAGCTGCCCGGCGGATCGGAACTAGACCTCGACAACCTCTCCGCCGTCACCGATCTCGATCTGATCAACGACTGGCCGAGTTTCCTGCCCTTGTTGGCCGCCGATCGGACGGCGCGCACCGCACTGCTGACGCCAAGGTCTTACACGGCCTGGTGGTTGCGGCGGCATGTCCGCATCGATGGTCGCGCACCCATCGAGTACCGGTCGCCGGCGGCAACCGAGCTGCTCGGTCTGTACGAACCGTTGTCGATCGGGCTGGACCCACTGGTGGCTGCTGCCATCGGGGTGCTGCCGGACCTGGCCACTGCGATCGCCGTCGATCCGCAAGGGTTCTTGGAGCGGTTCTGCGACCCGGCCCGCAAAATCAGCGGATCGCGGGTGGCCGGCCTTACTGCTGGTTTGGTGTCCGGCCTGGGCATGGGCGACCGGGTGAACCTGCCGTCGACCGTCCGCACGCTGGCCGGCACTGCGGTGGACGCCGACCAAGTGGTGGTGCCGGACGGACCGTGGTGGGCCCAGGTGCTGCCGGCCGGTCAGTTGCTGGCGCCCGGACCGGAGCCGCTGGCCACCGCCGAACTCTTCGACGTCGATCTGGCCTCGGACCACTGGTCGGTCAGCGTCAAGTCCGGAGCAGACTCCGGCGGGTCAGATGCAGCCGAAGTGGTTACCGGACAACAACTCCGCCAATTGGTGGCGTCGGTGGTCGATGCGCTGGCGATCGACGGACGGTCGCCGGAGTTGCGCCTCGGGCCCGAGCTGACGGTGCGACTCGGCGATGGCGAATCGGTCCGGGTCGGCTGGTGGCCGGCCGACGGCGAGGCGTTCTGGGTGGACGGGACTGCGGACGCGGTGGCGGACGCCGTTGCCTGGTCCGCCGGTCGCTACCCGGATCGGGAGCTGGCCAGAGCCGCCGTCCACGGCGAGCCCGACCGGGTGATCGTCGAGTCGGCGTTCGACCCGCCTCGGTAGTTCGAGCTGACCGGTCGTTCGATTGGTACCGGTGGTGGGCATCGATCGACCGGGGGAGTGATGGGTCCAGTCAGAGTTCCTCGTCCAGCGCCATCGAACTGGACCCGCGGGTACCGCGCCGGGCAGCGTGCCGCTGCCAGAAATAGATGGACAAGCCGATCAGGCCCAGCACCCACCCGGACAGAAAGGTCCACAGCCAGTTCATCGCGTGGTGCTCGCGCAGCGGTCCGATGAAGAACAACATCACCAGGAATCCGACGAACCAGATGCCGGTCGCCGGGACGACGAGATGCGCGAGACCGGATCGGACCGGCGGAAGTGGTGGCGGGCCAGCAGGTTCGGCGGCGGCCGGCTCGGGGGACTGCGTCACGGCGATGAGCGTAGCCCGGGCCCCGGTCGGCAGGGATCTCTCGCTGTGGAGGATCGGTCCGCCGCCGCGCCGCCGGTCGAGGATCAGTCCGGAGGTGAGCCGGCCGGGACGACGATGATCACATGTCGTAGGCTGGCAGTATTCCCAGTAGGCCCAGAGCAGGCGGTGAGTCAGACGAGTCACGAGGACTCGGAAACCCCCTCTGAGCAGTCCATCCCATCTGCGCAACGTCGCCGCAGTCATGCCCAGCGCCGTCGTGAACAACAGATCCGGCAACGCCGGGACACCCACCGCGAGGAACGTTCCTCGCTGCAATGCGCCGCCGAGGAAGCCGAGTCACCCTCGGCGAAGGGGCCGGCGCCGGAACCCATTCCCCGCACCGACCAGCCACCCCAGCCGGCAGCGACCGGCGGGACGTTCCGGTCGCTGCGGATCCGCAACTATCGGCTGTACTTCATCGGCAACGTGACCTGCCAGACCGGGACCTGGATGAACCGGGTGGCCCAGGACTGGCTGGTGCTGCAGCTGACCGACAACAACGCAGTGGCCCTCGGGATTGCCACCGCGCTTCAGTTCGGCCCGACCTTGTTGCTGTCCATCTGGGCCGGGACGGTGGCCGACCGGTCGGACAAGCGACGGCTGCTGGCCTGGATCCAGGTGGTGCTCGGGCTGGCTGCCGTCACCCTCGGGGTGCTCACCTGGATCCACGTGGCGCAGATCTGGCATGTCTACGCGGCCTGCGTGGTGGTCGGGATCGCCGCCTCGATGGACGGTCCGGTGCGACAGTCCTTCGTTTCCGAACTGGTCGGTCCAACCCAACTGACCAACGCCGTCGCGCTCAACGCGATGGGCTTCAACGGCGCCCGGATCGTCGGCCCGGCGGTCGCCGGGGTGCTGATTTCCTGGGTGGACACCGGCCCGGTGATGACCATCTCCGGACTGTCCTACATCGCGGTGATCATCGGGCTGATCCGGATCGACCCGGTGCAGCTGCGGCAAGCCAAGCGGGTGCAGCGCACCAAGGGGCAGATCCGGGAGGGGCTGCGCTACGTCCGTAACCGGCCCGACCTGGTACTGGTACTGCTGCTGTTGTTCATGGTGGCCACCTTCGGGATGAACTTCCAGGTGACGATGGCGATCATGGCAAGGATCGTCTTCCACCGGGACGCCGCCTCCTATGGCCTGCTGTCCACCGCGATCGCGATCGGCGCGCTGGCCGGCGCCACCCTGTCCGCCCGACGGACCCAGGCCCCGCGCCAGCGGCTGCTGATCGGGACCGCGCTGGGGTTCGGCTTGATGCAGGTGGTGCTCGGGTTGGCGCAGTCCTACGAACTGCTGGCCATCCTGCTGATTCCCGAGGGCATGCTGATGCTGGCCTTCAGCAATGCCGCGAACGCCATGGTGCAGATGACGACGGCGCCGTCGATGCGCGGCCGGGTGATGGGCATCTACACGCTGGCGTTCCTCGGCGGCACCCCGTTCTTCTCCCCGGTGCTTGGGGTGCTGGCAGACAACTTCGGCGGTGGTGCTCCATTGGTGTTCGGCGGCGCGGTGTCGGCGATCTCGGCGCTGCTGGTCGGCGGCTGGTTGCTCCGCACCTCCCAGGTGCACTTCCAGGTGCGGGTGTCGCCGCTGCCACATCTGCACCTGCAGAATCCGGCGACCGACGACGACGAGCACATCTCAGAGAGCATCGCCGACTCGCTGCACCGGATCGGCGGCGGCGCGCGGCGATCGGTTCGGCCGGCCGTCCGAGTGGCCCGGCGCGCCGGTCGAGTGGTCCGCCGTCCCGCCCGCCGCCGCTGAGCCCTACCGATAGGCCGTCGCCCTCTGCACGCGACCAGAATGCTGGGGCCCGGGCGATCCGCAAGGGGGTTGACGGGCCGGACCGTTGATGCAAGGGTCTGTCCTGACATCGTTGTCAGGCTGGCATTGGCTGCCGCCGTTCCGACAGGAGGGCTCGTGATGATCGTGCCGAACTCACCCACCGGATCCGGTCGCCGGGTCGCCTTCCCGACGCGGTGGGGACGCAACGGGCATGCCCGGCAGCGGTGGTCCGGCCGGCTGCTGACGGTCGTCCCGGTGCTGACACTGATGGTGGGAGCCGCACTGACCGGCACTCCGGCAGCCGCGGCGCCCGGCGGACAGCCAGGCGCCGGCGTTACCGCCGCGGCGGCGGATCTGAACAAGTGGGTCAATCCGTTCATCGGCACCCAGAATTTCGGCAACACGTTTCCCGGTGCCAGCGCCCCGTTCGGCATGGTGCAGGTGAGTCCGGACACCGGCGGCCAGGGCGGTTACGACTATCTGCAGACCAAGATCTATGGATTCAGTCAGACCCACCTGTCCGGTGTGGGCTGCGGTGTGGTCGGCGAGCTGCCGGTGATGCCGACCACCGGTCCGGTCACGTCGGTCGATAACAAGCAATACGGGTCGGAGTACTCGCACGATGATGAGCAGTCCACTCCCGGTTACTACCGGGTCGGCCTGTCGAAGTACGGCATCGACGCCGAGCTGACGGCCACCGACCGCACCGGCTGGCAGCGGTACACCTTTCCGGCCGGCAGCCAGCCGAACGTGCTGTTCAACACCGGCAAGGCCAACATGACCGTCTTCGATTCCGAGGTGCATGTGGTCGGCGACCGCAGGGTCGAGGGCCGAATCCGCAGCGGAAACTTCTGCGCCGGTAAGGATCAGCACACCACCTACTTCACCGCAGAGTTCGACCGGCCGTTCTCGACCTTCGGCAGCTGGACCGGATCGGCGATCAGCGCGGGGAAGCGGGACGCCGCCACCACCAGCGGCAACAACGGCGCCTACGTGAGCTTCCCGGCCGGAACCACTGCGGCTACCGTCAAAATAGGCCTGAGCTACACCGGGCTGGCCGGTGCCCGGACGAACCTGACCAGCGAGACCACCGACTCCTTCGACTTCGATGCCACCCGCGCGGCGCTGCAGGGTCGATGGAACACCGAACTGCACAAGGCGACGGTGACCGGCGGCAGCGACGAACGTCGCACTGCCTACTACACCTCGCTGTACCACTCGCTGCTGCACCCGAATCTCGCCGGCGACGTGGACGGCCGCTATCTCGGGTGGGACGGAAAGCCGCACATCGCAACGGATTACACACCGCGGCAGAACTTCTCGCTGTGGGACACCTATCGCCCGCAGAATCAACTCCTGGAGATACTGGAGCCGGACGTCGCGCGGGATTCGAACCTGTCGATCCTGTCCATCGGCCGGGAGGGCGGCTGGCTGCCGCGATGGGCGTTGGTCAACAGTGAGACCAACATCATGACCGGGGACCCGGTGACGCCGTTCCTGGTCGAGGGTTGGTCCAAGGGCTTGCTGGCCGGCCACCAGCAAGAGGCCTACAACCTGTTGCGCCGCAACGCCACCGAGCGCCCGCCGGCCGGTAGTCAGTACAACGGCCGCAGCGGAGTCCACTACTACTCACAGCTCGGGTACGTACCGTTCGGTCTGGACGTCGGAACCGACTGCGTCGACCACGGCGGCGACAACGACTGTGTGCACCCGGCGTCAGCCACCCTTGACTACTCGGCGGCCGACGCGGCATTGTCGCTGATGGCCAAGGGCTTGGGTCGCCAGCAGGACGCCAAGATGTTCGCCGAACGCGGCCGCTGGTACCGCAATCTGTGGGACTCGACGATCAGTACCTTCCGACCGCGGATGGCCGACGGGTCCTGGCTCACCCCCTACAACCCGGTCGACGCCTCGCACGCCTTTCATGAAGGCGGCGCCTACCAGTACCAATGGTTGGTGCCGCAGGACCCGGCCGGCCTGGTGACATTGCTGGGCGGCCCGGCACCCGCCGAGCAGCGACTGGACGACTTCTTCGTGTACGACAAACTGCTCACCGACCCCGCCCGGACCGCTCGCAAGGACTGGATCAGTGCACCGTACGACTACTACGCCAAGCCCACTTACAACCCGAACAACGAGCCGGACCTGTTGGCGCCCTACATGTACGCCTGGGTACAGCACCCGGCCAAGACGGCAACGGTGGTACGGGCGGCCTTCGACCTGTTCACCACCGGCCCGGACGGGATGACCGGCAACGACGACCTGGGCACCATGTCGGCTTGGTACGTGTTCTCCTCCTGGGGAATGTATCCGACGATGAGCGGCGGCAACTTCTTCGTGCTGTCCACTCCGCAGTTCGACGCGGCGACCGTGCAGATCGGCCGGCCGGACCAGCACACCGGACAGGGCGGGACGTTGCGGATCACCGCACCCGGCACCACCGACACCCGACGCTATGTGCAGAGCCTGAAGGTCAATGGTCACAGCAGCTCTGCCAGTTGGGTGGACTGGGCTTCGGTCGAACGCGGCGGATCGTTGGACTTCGGGGTGGCCGCGACGCCCGGCCGGTGGGGAACCCTGGCCGGCGACGTCCCACCGTCGGTCGATTCCCGGGCGGCCGACCATCGACGGACCCTGTCGGCAACGGTGTCGCCGAGTCCCCTGGTGCTGCCGACCACGGTCACTTCGACGAAGCTCACCGTCTCGCTGCTGGCGCAGGCACCAGGCAGTCTGCCGGTGACGGTGCACGCGGCCGGCCCACCCGGCTGGACATTGCGACCATCGATCAGCGCAACAGTGTTGCGCAGCAACGGCATTCCGGCCGGCAAGGACGTGCCGATCACCGTCACCCTGCCGAGGAACGTGCAGCCGGGCAGCTACCAGCTGACCGTCACGGTAGCGGCGCCGAAGATTCCCGCGATCACCCGGAAGGTGACGGTCGAGATCCGGGAACCGGCAACCTGCGGAAGTACGGCAGGTGCGACATGTGGGGTCGATCTCTCCGGTGACTACAACCATGACGGCACTGCGACCGTCACCGCTTCCACCGAGGGCAACTTCGATGGGGGAGGGTGGAGCTACGACGCGGCCCTGCTGCCGCCGGCCGGACCGGCGACATTGTCCGGTGTCGCTTACGACGTCCCGGACCCGAACGGCACGGCGAAGAACTTCGTCCAGGCCACCGGCCAAACCCTGCTGCTGCCGGCCGACCGGTACAACGCCCTGCACCTGGTGGGGGCGGCCCACGGCGGCGACGTGAGCAGCGAACTGACCGTCAGCTACGCGGACGGGACCACCGGACAACTGCCGGTCACGCTGACCGACTGGGCCGCCGGGTCCGGCCACGGCGGTAACACGGTGGCGATCAACATGCCGCACCGGATCAAGGCCGGCGCGGGCGAGGACGGCCCGGCGGTTCAGCTGTTCGCCGCCACCGTGCCGATCGACGCCGGCCGCACGGTGACATCGCTGCGACTGCCGAACAATCCCGGCATGGAGCTCTACGCCCTCACCCTCGGCTGATACCCCAGTGCTCGTCCCTGGCGAGGATCAACTTCGCCTACGAGGATCCGATTCGCTCGTTCTGGCACTCCAGCCACAGAACTGGGGAAGTTGATCCTCGCAACGCATCGCAACGCAACGCAACGCGGGGCGGGGTGGACGGCCGAGCAGGAACCGCCGCCGGACGAAAATCGGCGACCGCATAGGGTCGAGGAATGACCGCCGCTGACGCCGATCAGGCTCCTGCCCCGACCCCGCCGGACACCGACGCCGAACCGGTGACCCCGGCCGACGATCTCTCGGCCACCTCGCACACGCTCCGAGTCGGCCGCCGAACGTTGAACTACACCGCGACGGCCGGCCGAGTGGTGTTGCGTGAGGAGAAGGTCACCGACGGGGTGTTCAAGGGGCATCGGCCGACGGCGGAAATGTTCGTCACCAGCTATCTGCTGGAGGGCACCGATCCGGCCACCCGGCCGGTCACATTCTGCTTCAACGGCGGCCCGGGATCGTCGTCGGTGTGGCTGCACATGGGATTGTTCGGACCTCGTCGGATCGTGATGGGTGACGCCGGCGATCTCAAGTCGCCGCCGTACGAGTTGGCCGACAACGCCGAATCGCTGCTGGCCCAGTCCGACCTGGTGTTCATCGACCCGGTGTCCACCGGCTATTCCCGTGCGGTCGAGGGCGGCAAACCCGGCGATTATCACGGCTACAGCGCCGATCTCGCGTCGGTGGGCGAGCTGATCCGGTTGTGGACCTCCCGCAACGGCCGGTGGATGTCGCCGAAGTTCCTGGCCGGCGAGTCCTACGGGACGCTGCGGGCGGCGGCCCTGGCCGACCTGCTGCAGACCGACTTCGGGCTGTACCCCAACGGCATTATCCTGATCTCCAGTGTGCTGAACATGGGCACCCTGCGGCCGCACGAGGACAACGATCTGCCGACTACGTTGTTCCTGCCGACCTATGCCGCATTAGCGCACTATCACGGGAAGCACGGCCGGAAGGCGCTGCGAACGGTGCTGACCGAAGCGGAAGAGTTCGCCGACCGCGACTATCCGTGGGCGCTGGCCCGCGGCGGCCGGCTGACCGCTGCAGAGCGCACCGACATCGCTGGTCGGCTGGCCGAGTTGACCGGACTGACCGAGGACTACGTGCTGCGCAGCGATCTGCGGATCGACCCGCACCGATTCTTCAGCGAGCTACTGCGCGACACCGGCCGGACCACCGGACGATTGGACGGTCGATTCACCGGCTGGCTGCACGACGGCGCGGCGGAGGTGTACGACGCCGATCCCAGCTATGACGCCATTCTCGGGCCGTACTCGGCGGGCTTCAACGCCTACATCCGCAGCGAGCTCGACTATCGCAACGACCTGCCGTACGAGATCATCAGCGGCAAGGTGGCGCCGTGGTCGTACAAGGAGTTCGAGGGTGAAGCGGTCAACGTCGCTCGCCGGCTGGCCAGGGCGATGCGAGCGAACCGGCACCTGAAGGTGCATGTTGCCTTCGGCTACCACGACGGCGCCACCGCCTACCACGCGTCGGAATATGTGTTGGCACACTTGGCGATTCCCGACGAGCTGCAGGGCAACATCGAGCGGGCCTACTACGAGGCCGGTCACATGATGTACGTCCACGAGCCGTCCAGGCAGCAGCAGTGCAAGGACCTTGCCGACTTCGTCACCCGCGCGTCCACCACCTGACCTGTCGGGGCAGGGCGGGCCGGTGAGCGAGCGCATCGAGATCGACGATGCGGACGATCCGCGGCTGGACGACTTCCGCGATCTGAGCCGGGCAGATCGCCGACCGGACCGGCCGGGTGGCCGCGGTCTGGTGATCGCCGAGGGCGCGGTGGTGGTGCGCCGGCTGCTCACCTCGAACTATCCGACGCGGGCGCTGCTGGGAGTGGCCAGACGGTATGACGAACTGCTGGCCGAGCTGGCCGGCAGCGCCGCATCGTACTTCTCGGTTCCGGTCGAGGTGATGGACCGAGTGGTCGGCTTCCACCTGAACCGCGGCGTGTTGGCCACCACCGACCGGCTGCCAGCTCCCGAGCCGGCCGCCTTGCTGCAACGGGCACGGACGATCGCGGTGCTCGAGGGATCGGCGACCACGAGAATCTGGGCGGGGTGTTCCGCAACGCCGCGGCGTTGGGCATCGATGCCGTGCTGCTGGCCGGTGGCTGCGCCGATCCGCTCTACCGGCGCAGCGTCCGGGTGTCGATGGGACATGTCCTTGCGGTGCCATTCGCCACACTTGATGGGTGGGTGCAGGGCGCGATCGAGCTCTTGCACGCCAACGGTTTCACCGTGGTGGCCCTGACCCCCGCCGACGATGCAGTGCCACTGAATCTCGCCGGTATCGGCGCAGGCAAGACAGCGATCCTGCTCGGATCCGAGGGACCTGGGTTGACCGATGCGGCCATCGGCGCCGCCGACCTGCGGGTCCGGATCCCGATGTCCCGGGGCGTCGACTCGCTGAACGTGGCCACCGCCGGCGCGGTGGCTTTCGCTGCGCTGAGCCGATTGCTGCCCTGATCGCTTCGATGCGTTGAACATTCGTTGCGTTAAACATCCGCTACGTCGAACGGTTCGCTGCGCTGAACGTCAGCTGCGTTGAACGTCAGCTGCGCCGGACCTGGCCGCAGTGACACACTGACGGCATGCACGACAGTGACAGGTCCGCGTACGCCCAGGGTCGCCGCGGTCCCGGTCGCCGCGATCCCACCGAATTCGCCCCGGCTGGTGTGCTTGACCTGAGGTCGGAACAGCGTCACGACCGGCGCACTGAGCTGGTGCTGGACGACGACCCGACCACCCGTATCCCGGAAGCCGAGATGCATTACCGGGACTGGGGTTGGGTCGAGGAGTGGCGAGCTCAGCGGGAAGGTCCGGCGTGGGCGCCAGGCGTGACCATGGCACTGTTCATCGCGGCCCTGGTGGCGGTGGCGTTGATCGTCCTCACCTCGGGCCTGAGCGACACCTGGTGGTTGGCCGTGGTGGTCAATCTGGTGATCGCGGCCGGGATGGCGCCGGCGCTCTGGTTGTCCCGTGGTCTGCCGGTGTTGCGCTTCCTGGCGGCCGGCGCCGCCGTCGGGTTGATCGTCGGCTGGCTGTGCATGCTGGTGGCGTTACCGAGCTGGACCTGATCCACCTCAGTCGAGGTGCACGGCCACCGGGGTCGGTAGTTCGACGGTCCGGCTGACGGTGCAGAGCCGCTCGTGGGACTTGCGCACCGCGTCGGGCAGCACCGCCCTGGCGGCTTCGCCGTCGGCGCCGTCGGGGAAGATGACTCGGAACGTCAATGTGATGTCGGTCAGGTGATTTCCCTGTTCGTCCCGCACCTTCTCGGCGCCGACGGTCAGCTCGAAGGTGTCGGGATCACTGCGTCGGCTGGTCAGGATATCGACGTCGATGCCGGAGCACCCAGCGATACCGGCCAGCAGCAACTCGACCGGGGTGAAATCAGCGTCCTCGCCGCCCGAGCCGATGGCAATCTCGCCGCCGCGGGCGTTGACGGCTCGGAACCGGCCGGCGGCCGTCCGGCTCAGGCTGACGGAACGGTGGTCGGCAGAGTTCGATGCGGTCATGGCTCCAGGGTGCCACTGACCCGATCGGCGCGGGTCGGCCGGGCCCGTGACGTCAAGTGGTTCAGCCGGCCAGGCTGCGTTGCCAGATCCGGAGCATTGGTTCGGCCAGCGTCGGCGTGGTGAGCAGCACCCCGCCGACGGCGGGTCCGATGGTCGCCGCACCGGTTTCGTCGAGGCAGACGCCGCCGGCCTCCAACCCGGCCAGGATCGACGCCTGATTGTCGATGGGCGAGTAGGTGGAGATGACCGCGCCGGCCGCCCGGCCGGTGGCCACCTGCAGCAGGGTGAGCGCGGAGGACCCCAGAATTCTGCTGGTGCAGGAGCTCTCGGCCAACGCGTCCATCATTCGATAGAGGCCGGGCCACGGCTGGTGGGCGCGCAGTTCGGTGGTGAAGACCGTTCCGGCCAGCGTGTCGGTGGGGGACACCGTCAGCCGCTGCGGTTCGCCCGCCGGCCGGAACTTCGAATCCAGGGTCCACCGCCAGGCGCCACCGCCGCGACGGGCCAGCACCAACTCACGGCGTACCGGGTGGGCCACCACGCCGAGTAGCGCACCGGCAGAGTCATTGCAGCACAACGAGAACGAGCTCCAGCCTAGATCATTGGCGTAGTTGGTGGTGCCATCCACCGGGTCGCAATACCAGGTGTATTCGGCGGCGGTGTCGCCGCTGCTGCCGAACTCCTCGCCGACCACCTGATGGTCCGGGAATTCGGCCGACAGCCGGCTGCGGACGGTCGTCTCGATCGCGGTGTCCAACTCGGTGACCAGATCGGCGGGGTGCGCCTTCGTCCGGATCCTGACCGGCGCGGTGCCGGCGATGGCGGCCGCCGCGTCGCAGGCCAAGTCGACGGCCAGCTGCTCGGCACCGGCTGGAAGTGCTGCGCCAGAAGCTGTTTCAGACCCTGCCGACGATTCCGTCACGCCATGCCTCTCGTTCGATGGCTGCTGCCAGCTCCAGGATACTGTTGCTGATGATGGCATCGGCGCCCTGCGCGATGGCGGCGGCCATGTCCGCCGGGTGGTCGACCGTCCACACCGATACCTGCATGCCACGGTCATGCATCTCATCGACGATCCCGCCGGTCAACAGCCGGAAGTAGGGATTGAAGTACTCCGGACGTCGCTCCCGCAGCAGTTCCTCGGTCGGCAACTCGATGCTTTCCCAGCTGAGCGCGATCCGGGCCGATGACGAGTGCGCCCGCAGCGGGCCGGTCCGGCCGGCGAACAGCATCGAGTCGAGCAACCCGAGTCGGTCCAGCAGGTCGTAGGCGACGGGCCCGGCGTCGGCGGCCGGCAGATCCACCATCAGCTGACAGTCTTGCTCGGTGGCCAGCCGCGCTACCTCCTGTAGCCCCGGGATCCGCTGCCCGGCAGGGCCTTTCACGGCCTGCACGTCGACCAGCTCGAGACCGGCGAGTGCGCGGTCGAGCCCCCACAGCCTGGACAGGTCGGCGTCGTGCAGCAGCACCGGAGCGCCGTCGGCGGTCAATCGGACGTCGATCTCCACCATGTCGGCGCCGGCCTCGATGGCGGCTGCTACCGCCTCGACGGTGTTCTCCCGGTGCCGAATCGGATCGCCGCGATGGGCGATCGACAGCACTGTCATGGGATGGGCTTGACCAGCGACGGCTCGACGCCCGGAAGTTCGTCGGGAGCGATGTCGTCACCGACCAGAACGCCGTCGGCGTAGACCAGGGCCCGTTCGGCGCGGATCCCGATCACCTGCTCGTTCTCCGGATCGGCTGCGGTGTACGAACGGAGCTGGGTGCCGTGCGACTGCACCAGGACCTCGCGATAGTGACCGCGCGGAATCACCCGCAGCACCACGCCGCGAGCCGTACCCGGTTCATCGGCCGGCGTCACCCGCAGATCCTCCGGCCGCACCCAGCAGGTGTCGCCGTCCATTCCGCTGAACTTCGAGCAGGGCAGCAGAACGCCGTCCTCCAATGGAATCCCTTGGGCGGCCGGTGGAGTGCTGAGAATGTTCATGCTGCCGACGAAGCCGGCCACGAAGGTGGTCCGCGGCAACCGGTACAACTCGGCCGGCGGTGCCAGCTGCTCGATGCGGCCGGAGTTCATCACAGCCACCCGATCGGCGATCGACAACGCCTCTTCCTGATCATGGGTGACGAACACCGTGGTGATGCCGAGCCGCTGCTGGATCTCCCGGATGGTCTCGCGGACCTGGACCCGCAGTTTGGCATCCAGGTTGGACAGCGGCTCGTCCATCAGCAGTACCTCCGGCTCCAGCACCAGCGCCCGAGCCAACGCCACCCGCTGCTGCTCACCGCCGGAGATCCGGGCCGGCATCGAGTCCTTGTGATGCTGCAGGCCGAGCAGATCCAGTGCCCAGTCGACCTTCTCGGCGATCTTGGCGTTGGAAAGCTTGCGGACCCTGAGACCGAAGGCGATGTTCTTGGTGACCGACATGTGCGGCCAGAGTGCATAGTTCTGGAACACCATCGCGGTCGGCCGACGTTCCGGTCGGGAGTAGGTGTGGTCGACACCGTTGATCGTCAGCCGGCCGGTGTCCGGCTCGAGGAATCCACCGATCATCCGCAATGTCGTCGTCTTGCCGCAGCCGGACGGTCCGAGTAGACAGACCAACTCGCCCTTGTGTACGTCCAGGTCCAGGTCCTCGACGATGATCCGGCCACCGAGCATTTTGGAGATGCCGGCCAGCCGCATCCCTTCGTTCGCGACGTCATCGGCGGCAAGGTCGGTCTCGGCCGCGGCGTCCGGAGCCTTGCTGGGGCTGGTCACTTGATCTGGAAACCTTCCGCGAGATGTCCGCCGAGGATGTACCGACGGACCAGCACCAGCAGCGCGACACTCGGGATCGTCAGGACGATCGCGAAGACGGCCGCCGCCTGCTCCGGGTAGTTGTCGACCAGGGTGTACATCTGGGTCGGCATGGTGACGTAATTCGGTGAGCCGACCAGGTAGGTGCCCTGCGCCTCGTCGAAACAGGCCAGGAAGGCCAGGATGGTGGCCACCCCGATGCCGGGCAGGGCCAGCGGCAGGGTGATGGTGCGGAAGGTCCGCCAGGCACCGGCGCCGGCATCCCTGGCCGCGTCCAGCAGACTCGGCGTCACCGAGGCGAACGCGGCTGCCGGAATCCACACCATGGTGACGATGGTGCCCAGCAGCTGAACGATCACCACACCCAGGCCGGTGCCCATCAGGTGCAGCGAGTAGAACAGGGTCGCGATCGAGGTGTACAGGCCCATCTTCGGAAACGCATTGGTCGCGAAAAGGCCGACCAGCACCACCCGCCGCCCGGGAAATCGCTTGCGGCCGAGGGCATATGCCGCCGGCAGACACACCAGCGCCGACAGCGCGGTGGCGGACACCGCGAACCGCAGGCTGAGCCAGAACGAATGGCCGAGTTGGGGCTGCTCGAAGACCCTGCTCCACCACGACAGCGTCCAACTCTGCGGCAGCAACGATGGCGCCTGCCATTGGGAGGAGAACGCCGACAGCGCCAACCAGATCAGTGGCCCGACCACGAACAGCACCAGCAGCACGCTGATCAACAGACCCACGAGCCGGGCGACCACGGCGGCCGGCGATCGTGGCTCGCGGGAGGAGAAGTCGGGCCCAGGCCGGTCGATCGGTGGTTCGGTGAGCACTGCCACCGTGCTGCCGTCCGGCGCCAGCATCCCAGCAGAGCCGTTACCTGATCCGGCGTTGGACGCCCTGGTGGCGGCGTCCGCTGGATCGGTCGACGTCATGATCCCATCACCGCCGACGACCGGGCCTGCCGGGCGTTCGCCCAGACATATCCCCAGCCGATCGCGATGGCCAGCACGAACAGCACCACGGCCATCGCCTGTGCCTGCTGCGGCCGCTGGTAGGAGTTGTAGGTGGTCACCAGCTGCACCCCGAGCATGGTCGGGCTGGTCGGACCGATCATGAACGGAACCGTGAACGAGCCGAGCACGCCGACCCCGGTGAAGGTGGCCACGATCACCGTCGGCACCGTGCACATCGGCACCATTACCGACCACACGGTGCGGACCATCCCGGCGCCGGCATCCCTGGCCGCGTCGATCAGGGCATCCGGTACGGCGGCCAGGCCGGAGGAGATCAACAGCACCGCGAATGGCAGCGACGTCCAGATCTGTCCGACGATGATGCCGGACGTGTGATAGCTGAGCGGCGGCAGATCGATGCCGAACAGCTTGCCGGCGCTACCCCAGAAACCGGTGCTGAGATAGAACTTCCGGATCGCATAGGCACCGATCACCACCGGGATGAACAGCGGCACGATCGCCACCCCGGTAACGATCCGGCTCCACCGGGAACCGGCCAGCCGGGCGTACAGGGCGATCGACCAGGCAACCATAGTGATTACCACGACGGTGACGACGGTGACGACGATCGTCACCCACAGATCGGACAGGAACTGGGAGTCGGCGAACAACGACTTGAAGACGTCGAAGGTGGGCGAGCCGTCGTTCTGCAGGACGCTGGTCGACAGCAAGGTGGCAATGGCATTCGGGCCACCGGTGTAGCCGACCGCGAAAGCGATGCCGGTGACGACCGGAATGCCGACGAAGATCAGCACCACCAGTACCGGCGGCGACACCGACAGCCAGCCGCTGCCGATCCGGCGGGCGGAGCGACCCAACCGTCGTCGGGTGTCGGTCCCGCTGGATGTCGGTCGGCCACCGGTCGGTTCGCCACCGGCCTCGACGGGCGGGGCGATGGTGGTGGTCATCGACGGATCAGCCCGGAACCGTCGAGGCCCACTGCTGCTTGAGATCGCTGTCGGTCTTGGACTCCAGTGCCACCCGAAGGTTCTGGGTGTCCACGTCGGCGAATGCGCCCTGGGCAGCGGCCGGCAGCTTGTCGATCGGGATCGCCGGGAAGCCGGCGATGGTGGTGACGATCTTCGCCTGCTGCTCCGGCTGCAGGACCCAGTTGATGAAGGAGGCGGCCGCGGCCTTGTGCTTGCTGGTCTTGATAATCGCCATGTTGGTCGCGCCGCCGGTGAATGCCGGATCCGCGATCTGGGTGACCTTGAACTCCTTGCCGAGCTGGGCACTCTTCTGCGCGGACAGGAACTGATCCGACCAGACCGGCGCCATGTCGATCTCACCCTTGGACAGCAGGTCGAGTACCGCCTGGTTCCCGTTCGGGTACACCTTCTGGTAGATCGACGGGGTCAATCCCTTGAGGACGTCCAGGCCGGGCTTGAAGTTCGAGTTCAGCGACGGGTCGTAGTTGGTCTGCATCTTCTTCAGCACATCCGCCGGCATCTTGGAGGCGACCACCGTCTCCACGAACGACTCACCGGAGCCGCCGGTATCCGGGCTGTTGTAAGTGAATTTGCCGGGGTTGGCGGTGATCCAGGCCAGCAGGTCGGCAAGCGTCTTCGGCGGTGAGCTGACCTTGGTGGAGTTGTAGGCCAGCAACACCGACGATCCGCGATAGGGCACCGCGGCGTTCTTCACCTGGGTCATCGCGTCCTTGCTGACATTGGCGATCGCCGGAATGTCCGCGGTGGTCAGTGGTTCGGTGAGGCCGGCCTGGGCGGCCTCGGTGGAGTAGCTCTCGGTGACATCGACCGGCACCGTCTGACCCGACTTGATGGCAGCGCCGATCTTCGCCACGTCCAGGTTGGCGTTGGCGCTGTGGGTGTCGAAGACGAAATTGATCTTGATGTTCGGGCAGGCCTTCGCCCAGGCCGGCAACAACGTCTTCTGCCACAGGTCCTGGATGTTCACGTCACCACCGGAGGCGAAGGTGAAGGAATCCGCGGCCGCGGGGCAGGTCCAGCCGGTGTCGCCGGCGGGGGCCGCACTGCCGGAGGAACCGGCCGCACTGCCGGAACCGCCGGCCGAACCGGTCGATCCTCCGGACGTCATCGAGGCATCGGCGGTCGGTGCCGAACTGGCACCGCCGGTGTCGGAGTTGGTCACCTGGGTGGAGCCACCGCAGGCGGCGAGCACCAGCATCAGGCTCGTCGCAGCTGGGATGAGAAGAGTCTTGGCCCGCATCACATGTCCTCCGATTCGGCGTGCCGGTCACGCGATCCGACTTGTCGACATTTCAGGGAATTGGTGCCCAGCCGGCGCCGCGAGACTAACGGCCGGGTGAACACAGGGTCAATACTCGCTCCCACAATCAAGCCGGCTTCGGGTTGCCATCGAGCAGGGTTGCAGGATGACTGTGTCGACGGTGGTGCCGGAGTCACCTACCACGAGCTCCGCCGCGGGCCAACGCTGAACAGGCAGCCGCCGGGTATCGGCAGCACATCGAGGGAGTCGGCCTCGTACTCTTCCCATTCTTCTTCCACCACTGGTTCTCGGTTGATGGCACGCCGGACGGGTACCGGCAGCGGCGCCCGCGTGGGGGCGGGCACCGACGGTGACAATATCGCGCGGGTCCCGGTCGCGACGGTGGACCGGCGGGTGAGGCCGGCTCCGCAGGCGGAGCAGGTACGCACGCCGTGGTTGACCGTCTCGCACACTCCGCACCGCCAGTTGGCGTTCATCGGTATCGCCCCCGTTCCAGCTTGGTCAACAACTTGCCCACCAGGTCGCCGAGCATCGAGCCCGTTGGTCCGGGTTCGGCAGATCCGGTCGTGGCTGGCTTAGCTGGAGGCGTTGAACGATCCGGCCGGCCCAGTGCCCGGGACGCCACCCGGCGGCCGGCAGATGGCCGTCGCCCTGGGGCAGCGATTGGCTCGACTTTCGTTGCAACCGCCGATGGGGTGCGCGCGTCATCGGCTATTCGCACTCCCTTGCCACGCAGCAACGACCCGACGTTCCGGCCAGGTGGAGCAGCAACGTGCGGCGGCTTTCCGGTGGTGTGTGAAGCGACGGCGCGGTGCCCCATCAGAGTGGCATGCACCTCATCGATCTTCGGCCGGGCGCTGGGGTCCGCAAGCAGCATCCGGTTCACCAGTTCTGGGACGGGTGTGGGGAGCCCAGCCGGCGGTAGCCGTAGTGGATTGCCGTTGAGAACGGCGATGGCCGGTTCGTGATGAACGGGCTCGAAGGAGGGCAGAGAACCGGTGAGGTACTGGGCATAGATCAGACCTAGCGCGAAGATATCGGAGGCCTCGGTGAGCTCGGATCCGTTGTCCGCGCCCTGGATGTAGCGGACCAGCTCGGGCGAGTAGTAGTTCATGGTGCCGACGATCTCGTCCGCCGGAGGGGGGCGACCAACGACATAGGAGTTGTCGAAGTCGATCAATTTGGTGGTGTAACCCAGCTCGGTACGCTTGATCAGCACGTTGCTCGGCTTGAGATCACTGTGCACGATGTGCAGGTCGTGCAGAATCTTCAGGCTGTGGGCGACGGTCTTCAGCAGCACCAGCCTGGTGGGAAAATCCAGTCGGGCAACGTCTTCGGCCTCTAGACCCGCCAGGTCGACCCTCTCGGTAACCTTGTAGTACTTGGCGCCCTGCCGGAAGAAATCGACGGTGGTGATCAGGTTACCGCCATACCGGGTGACGGGAGCAAGAGCGACCTGTATCCCGCGGTGATGCGCCTCGAACGCGGCGCAGCGCGCTCGCTTGCGCAGCTTGGTCGATGCGCTGCCCGGAGCCTCATCGTCGGGGTATGTCGGACTGAGGAACCGCTTGATGAAAAACTCTCGGCCGTCCCGCTCCGCAAAGGTCCATTCGCTCAGCCCGGCGCCGACGACCCGGAAGTTCTCCAGCAGCCGGTAGCCGCCGACGACATCGCCGGCCTTCATGACGGCCCCGCCGTCGCTGCCGGCTCGCCGAGATAGCTCACGTAGCCCGGCTTGTAGCCGGCCCACAGATCGGCGGTGAGCTCGCTCTGGCGTTCGCGGAGAGAGTCCAGTTCCGCTGCCAATCGGTCGATCTCCATTGTCAGCTGATCGATCGGGTGCACCCACCGATTCGCCACCGTAGTCAGACGTTCGGCGAACAGAGTCCGGAACCCGTCATGGTCTGAGCCGGCACCGAGCAGAGCCATGGAAGCATCGTCTCCGGTGATCGCGGTGATCTGTTCCTGCACTGCAGTGGACCAGCTTTCGGTGTCAGGGGCATCGAGCAATGCCGCCAGGATCAAGTGCTCGAAATGCATCGGCGACCGGAAGTATCCGAAGCACCCATCGGTTGCGGCGATCAGCAGGAACGGCGAGCTCAGCTCGACGCTCCGGTAGCGGATCTCGAAGGGCGTGTCGGCGGACATGGCATTGCTGACAACAGAATCATCGCTGAGGTTCGCCAGGGCATCGCCCTGGTCGCGGATGTCGTCGATGGTGAGCTGGTGGGCGCCGCCAGCGGGGTCCATTGCGTAGACCCGGGAGTCGCCGGCCCACCACAGCTCGCACGTCCAGGTCTGGTCATCCGATTCGTGGCGCCGGACCAGAGCCAGCGCCATCGTTGTCGGCAGGGCCCGCAGCAGTTTCGAGCGCAGGCCGCTGCGCGGTGCCTGCAACTCGGCCAATCGGGCCGTCAGCGCCTCTTCGACGCAGCGCCGCAAGTCTTCAGCGGCCCGCGGCCCGTCCAGTGCACTGCCAAGGTTCACCATGTCGCCGATGCGCTGCGCGACTGTCTGCCGCGCTGCCCGGGAGGCGAGGTACGCGCCGGTACGCGGACCATCCGGCGTCTGGTAGACGGTGCCGCCGGCCCCGCCCATTCCGTCGAACACGGCGACGAGCCCTACCTGGTGACGACCGTTGTCCAGAATCGGATCGGCATCCTCCCCCTGCCCAGCGATCTTTCCGAGGTTGAACCCGAACGAGACCGTCCACGCGGAAGTCGCTGATTCCGAGGCCGGAGCCACCTCACCCCGCGTCGGCTCGTCACCCACCGGAGGCGCGTCCGCCACCGGCGGCGCGTCCGCCACCGGCGGCGCGTCACCCTCCGATGTCGAGTGCACTGGCGAAGCTACGTCTGCCGCCTCGACCGGCTCTGCGGTGGGCTGCTCTGCCGACTTCGCCGACTGCTCTGCTGCAGCAGCCGACTCGGCGTCGGGCGGCTCGTCCGGCGACATAGGTTCGCCGGGCTCGGCGCTGTCGCTCACACTGAATTGCCGATGGAGTCGATGATGGTGCCGTAGTCGATCTCGGACAAGCCGCTGCCGGCCTGCGAGGGGTGATGCACGACGTTCTCCCAGTTCGCCGAGATGTCACTCCAGCCGGAGCCGTCCGGCGCGAACAGGATGAGACGCTTGCTGCTCGCCCCGACCGGCCCCTGCGGGTCCTCCCACAGATCGGTCAGCGCGCTGAAGTTGCTGGGGACGGAACTGGTGAGATCGGCGGGGAGCTCAGCGAAGTTCAGTGGGTGGGCCGGCGCGTCGGTCCACACCACGATCACCTGACGTCGCCGATCGCCGTCCGAGGTCCACGGCGAGTTGATGGCCAGCGACAATGCTTCCAGGCCCGACTCGGCAGTGTCACCGCCGCCTTCGGCCACCAGGCCGCTGACGAACGCGCTGAACGCGGCCTGCTCGTCGGGAAGTGGGAAGAACGACGACTCCTGAAGCGGCACAGCGGCTTCCGAGGTGAAGTCGCGGAATGCGATGACCCGGATACGGAGCGTGTCGACGTTCTTACCCTTGGCCGTGAGGTTCGTCTGCACGTCTTCGTAGAAGCGCAGGGCGTTGGTCTTCACCTTGTCGATGATCGGCGTCATGCTGCCCGTGACGTCGATGCAGAACACGATGTCGACGGCATAGCTCAATCCCCGCGCCGCGGCCGGAGCGGAGGATGGCGCAGGAGTAGCCGGCGACGTTTCCGATGCCGCAGCAGCAGCTGCCGGAGTCGCGGCTGACGGGGCGTCCGGGCTGGTCGGGTCAGCGGAGGACACCGGCGGGTGCTCGGGGGATGACGTCGGCTCATCGGGGGGTGACGTCGGGTCATCGGGGGGTGACGTCGGGTCATCGGGGGGTGACGTCGGGTCATCGGGGGGTGACGTCGGGTCATCGGGGGGTGACGTCGGCTCGCTCTCCGTGGTGGTGCCCTTATCAACCCCAGGCGGGGACGTTTCGCCGGCTTCACCGCTGGCACTCGGATTCAACTGGTCCGACATGGGACTCCTCAGGGCTCACGGGCCGGGTGACGGATCGGATCCTGATCAGGGCGATCGGCCCGTCCCCCTGGCGCCTCACCGATGCTGGTGTGGCGAAACGCTACGGCACGTCGGGCCGGTGCTGCCATAGTCGGGTCTGCAGCCATCGACCCGAAGGGCCGTTTCAGACCAGCGATTCCCGCCAGGCAGCGTGCAGCCCGGCGAAATGTCCGCTACCGGCGATCAGTTCCGTCGGCGATCCGTCTTCCACCAGCCGGCCATATTCCATCACCAGCACCCGGTCGGCGATCAGCACCGTCGACAACCGATGGGCGATGATCACCGCCGTGCGGCCGGCCAGCACCGACTGCAGGGCCCGCTGCACCGCCCGTTCGCTGGGAATGTCCAGCGACGCTGTCGCCTCGTCCAGGATCAGCACCGCCGGGTCGGCCAGGAACACCCGGGCGAATGCCACCAGCTGCCGTTGGCCGGCGGACAGTCGACCGCCACGCTTGCGGACGTCGGTGTCGAATCCTTCAGGCAACTGCCGGATGAATTCGCCGGCACCGATCGAATCGGCAGCCGCCTCGATCTCGACGCGGCTGGCGGTTGGTCGGCCCAGGGCGATGTTGTCGGCCACCGATCCGGTGAACAGGAACGATTCCTGCGTCACCATCACCACCCCGCGGCGCAGGTCGAGGGTTGAGAGCTGGGCCAAGTCGATGCCGTCCAGGCTGATGGTGCCGGCCGTCGGGTCGTAGAACCGGGATAGCAGCTTGGCCAGGGTGGACTTGCCGGCACCGGTGGCGCCGACCACGGCGATGGTCTGGCCGGCCGGAATGTCGAGCGAGAAATTTGGCAGCACCGGCACTGTCGGGTCGTAGGCGAACGCGACGTCGTCGAACCGGACGGCCCCGTCGATGTGATCGGGCAATGGCCGGGGATGCACCGGTTCGGCGACCCCCGGCTTCTCCTCGAGCAATCCGGAGATCTTCTCCAGTGCCGCGGTTGCCGACTGCAGACCGTTGTAGAAGTACGCCAGCTCCTCCAGCGGGTCGTACATCCGGCGGACGTACAGCAGGAACGCGGCCAGATCACCGATGCCGAAGGTGCCGTCGATCACCCGGATCGCGCCGACCACCATCACCACGGTCAGCGTCAGGTTGCCGATCAGCCGCAGCCCCGGCGTGTAGACCGCCAGTGCGATCATGCTGTCGCCGGTGGCCTCGGAGTATTCGCCGTTCAGCGCGCCGAAGATCTTGGCGTTCCTGGGTTCTCGGCGGAATGCCTGGACCGCGCGCAGCCCGTTCATCGTCTCGGCGAACTGGACGATCAGGGCGGCGATCGAGGTGCGGGTGCGGCGATAGATCGACTGCGACCGCTTCTGATACCACCGGGTCAGCAGGAAGATGGGGATGAAGGCGGCGATCGAGATCAGCCCCAGTTGCAGGTCGTAGACCAGCAACGTCGCGGTGATGACGATGATCGACAGCACCGAGTTCGCCAACTGGTCCAGGCCCTCGCCGGCCAGCTCCTGGAGAGTCTCGACATCGCTGGACAGCCGCGAGATCACTTTGCCCGACGTGTATTTCTCGTGGAAGTCCAGACTCAATGCCTGCGAATGCCGGAACACCCGGCCGCGCAGGTCCAGCAGCACAGCCTGGGTCAGTTTCGCGCCGATCCTGGTGAACGATGCCCGGGTGAGCGCATTCACCACACCGGCGGTCAGGTAGATGATCGCGGTGAAGGTCAACGGCCCGCCGTCGCCCCTGGTCAGTGCCGGAATGGCGGTGTTGATGCCGTAGGCGACCACCAACGGGCCGGCCAAGTAAGAGGCCTGCTCGATCATGGTGATCACCACCAGCAGCAGCATCCGGCGCAGGTGCGGGCGCACCAGGTTGCCGAGCAGCCGCCGGGACCTGGCCTGCAGTTTGCCCCCGACCTCGACCGATACCTCGTCGTCCTCGGAGGCGACTCCACGCCAGGCCGCCCCGTCCTGATGGTCGGCAGCATCGCCGGCCTTCTCGGTGCCCGGATCCGGCGCACCACCGGAGAGATCCCGCCAACCGTCGTCGGCCTCCGGCACCTGGTCCGGCGCCGGGACCGACTGCTGGCCGCTCATCGCGAGTGTCGTTCCGTTGCTGGGTCTTTCGGGTCCTCGTGCTGGTCCAGTTCGCTGGCCAACAGATACCGGTACTCCGGCACCGTCGCCATCAGTTCCGAGTGGCCGCCGACCGCAGTGATCTTCCCGTCGGCCAGCAAGGCGACCCGGTCGGCCAGCATCACGGTGGATGCCCGATGGGCGATCACCAGCGCGGTGGTGGAGCCGAGCACCGACCGGAGCGCAGCCTCCACCTGGGCCTCGGTGTGGATGTCCAGTGCCGACAGCGGATCGTCCAGCACCAGCACCGAAGGCCGGCCGACCACCGCCCGGGCGAGGGCCAGCCGCTGCCGCTGGCCGCCGGACAGCGACATGCCCTGCTCGCCGATCCGGGTGTCCAGACCCCACGGCAGGTCGTCGACGAACCCGGCCTGGGCGATCTGCAGTGCCTCCCGCACTTCGTCATCGGTGCCGTCCGGCCGGCCGAGCAGCACGTTCTCCCGGACCGATGCCGAGAACAGCGTCGGCTCCTCGAAAGCGATCGCCACCCGTTGCCGAAGATCGGCCAGGTCGAGCTCTCGCAGATCGACGCCGTCCAAGGTGATCGATCCGGAGGTGACGTCGTAGAGCCGGTCGACCAGCGACGTGAGGGTGGTCTTGCCGGAGCCGGTGGCGCCGACGACGGCGACGGTCTCACCGGGGGTGATGTCCAGGTCGAGACCTGACAACAGCGGCTGGGTGTCTGGTTTCGCGTCCTGGAAGCGGAAGCCGACGTCGGAGAAGTGCAGCCGGCCGGCCCGGCTCGGCGCGGATTCCGGCCGGTCCGGTGAGCTGATGGTGACCTCGGAATCCATCACCTCGAAAAACCGGTCGGTGGCGGCGGCGGTGTCGTTGGCGATCGCCAACAGCCAGCCGATCGAGTCGATCGGCCAGCGCAGACCCATGGCGACACCGAAGAAGGCGACCAGCTCGCCGGATGTCAGCTGACCCTGCGCCACCTGCCGGATGCCGAAGATCAGCGCGATCCCGAGGGCCAGTTCGGGCAGCATCACGACCACCGCCCACAACATTGAGATGACCCGGGCCTTCTCCAGTTCGGTGCCGCGCAACTCGCGAGCCTGCTCGAGGAACTTGCGAGCGAGATGAGCGCTGCGACCGAAGGCCTTGACGATCCGGATGCCGAGCACCGATTCCTCGACTGTTGTGGTCAGATCGCCGGCCTGATCCTGCGAACGGCGGGTCAGTGACTGGTACTTGCGCTCGTAGAACGTCGACAGGCCCACCAGCGGAATCGCCAGGGCCCCAACGATCAACCCGAGCGGCACCGACAGCGTCATCAGGACGACGACGCCGACCACGAAGGTGCCGATGTTGACCACCAGGAACACCGCGCCGAAGCCCATGAACCGTCGGATGATGCCGAGGTCGGAGGCTGCCCTGGAGATCAACTGGCCCGCCGGCCAGCGGTCGTGGAAGGCGATCGGCAGCGACTGCAGCTTGGCGTACAGGTCTTCCCGCATGGCCTGCTCGACCCGGACGACGGGCCGGCTGGCCAGCAGTCGCCGGACGTGGAACAGCACGGCCTCGAAGACCCCGAGTATCAGCAACACGATGGCCGGCAGCGTTCTTGTGAGCGATCGGGCCGTCGATGATCCGCTGGATCACCAACGGGAACGCCATCCCGCACAGGGTGGCAGCCGCGGCGACGACGGCCGAACCGATCAGGTAGGGCAGCGCCGGCTTCATGTACGGATACAACCGCTTGAGCGCACGGAACACCGAGTGGGACTCGGCCGATCCGCTCGAAGTGGGGCCGGCCGCGGGGCGCCGGGTGGGCGGGTTCGGCGGCGTCTGGTCGGTTTCCGGCAGCGCCGGGTCAACAGAGTTCGGTGCGGGGGTTGTCATGACGTCCTCAGGTTACGGCGCCGGACCGACAGCCCCGTAATGGTTTTCTGCGGGCGGAGACGGCTGGGCATCCGTCGAGGCTACGAGGTGAAGTGGGGTTGAACTCAACTGGCCGGGTGGGTCTGCGATGGGCCCGATGGTCGCATCGAACCCGTCGGATCAGCGCGGCTTGATCCCGCCGCCGAGCAGCACGTCGTCCCAGCTCGGCATTGCCGGCTTGGTCGATCGGGAGTGCTTCTTGGCGGACCGTGCCGACGCGTGATCGGTGCCGGTCCTGGCGATCTGCTCGTCCACCCTGGAGGCGGGCCGGACGCCGGCCCGATCGTCATCGACGGTGTCGGCGACCAACTGCTCGTCATCCGGCTGCGCGTCATCGGCGGTCTCAGTCACCCGATCGTCGGTCTCGGTCCGCCGGGTGCTGGTTCGCTCGGGAGTGGGGGCGCGGCCGGTGGCCGGTGCTGGCGAGTCGCCCTGCGGCCCGTCCTGCACTCGCGGAATCCGCTGGGTGTCGGCCAGCGTCAGGGTGTCGACCGGCCGGACGGTACGCAGCGGCTTGGGCGCTGGGTCCAGCAGATCGGTGGCGACATCGTCCCTGGGGGTGACCGTCCCGCCGCCGGGGCCCGGATGCAGCGCGAACAGAGCGGTGTTCTCACTGCGGCCGGCCCGCCAGCGAACCGCCAGTAGCCAGCACTGGCTGTCCTTGAAGGCGTCCCACTCCACCGGACCGGTATGCCCACGTGACTGCAACGTCTCGGCCACCACATCCTTGATCGAGATGGCAGCGGGGCCGGCCGGACCGACCGGGCGTGCTCGGCCAGCCTGCTCGGCCATGGTCGAGCGCTCCATCAGCACCGGGTAGGCGAACCGCTCGATCCGCTGGGCGCTGGTGCCGGCCGCTGATGCCACCTCGGCCACCGTCGCGCCGGCTCGGATCCTGGCCTGGATCTCCTTGGGTCGCAGCTGGGACTCCAACTCGATCTCCAGCTGGCCCAACCGGCTGACGTCGCCGCGTGCCGCAGCAGTCAGTCGTTCGTTGGCCGGCAGCGTGAATTCCTCACCGCTGGCCGGGTCCTGGCACACCAGGTTGGTTCCGTCTTCGGCGAGGCCGATGACCTCGAGTGCGCGCATGCGCCGTCTCCTCCCAGAAGTCGTCCCCCGAGGCTATCCAGAACCCCGCGGCCGACCCGCCAGGCGCGCGCGGACTCGACCAGGAATTGCTGTGACATCGCCGGTGCCGGTGCCGGTGCCGGTGCCGGCGGGGCGGAGCAGTCAACGGTTCGTGAGGCTCCACAGTGGTGAGTTACGTACCGGCTGTGGGTCGCGATCGTTGCGTAAGGCTCCACTGTGGTGAATGGCGCACCGGTTATCGGTCACGGTCGTTGCGTAAGGCTCCACTGTGGTGAGTGGCGCACCGGATGTCGCGCGCGGACTCGACCAGGAATTGCTGTGAAATCGCCGGTGCCGGTGCCGGCGGCGGCGGAGCAGTCAACGGTTCGTGAGGCTCCACAGGGGTGAGTTACGCACCGGCTGTGGGTCGCGATCGTTGCGTAAGGCTCCACTGTGGTGAATGGCGCACCGGTTATCGGTCGCGATCGTTGCGTAAGGCTCCACTGTGGTGAGTGGCGCACCGGATGTCGCGCGCGGGCGTTGCGGAACGCTCCAAGGTGGCAAGTTATGCACCGGTTGCCCTCCCGCTCGAACCATCGGCGTGACGACGAGGTCGAACGCGAGGATGGTGCGAAACCGGTGTCGGTCTAGTTTCACGGCGTGGAGCCCCGGCACATCACGGATGCGAAGCGAAGTGCGGAGAAGACCGGGTTCCTCTCCGCCGTCGGGGGCCGGGTGACCATTGCCCCGGACGGCACTCCCGAGACGCCCCTCACTCCTCAGCAGCGGCACGGTCATGAACGGTGCTGCGACGGGTCGGACGAATGCAGAGGCTGATCGGACGCAGCTTGTTCGTCGTCGCGGATCGGCGCCCTGTTCCGGGTGTCGGCGAGGGAAGCGATCAGAGCTTGACGTCTCCGGCGAGATGTACCTGCACGCCGAGACCTGCGAACATCGCGGCCTTCGCGGCCAGTGCCCGGTCGGCGGTCTCGGCGTCGGGGGCGTAGACGACGTTGGCGTGGTTGGCCTTGTGCCTGGCCATCAACTGGTCGCGGCCGACACCGTGCAGGACGATGTTCATCAGCGGCCATTCCGGGTTGGTGGCGTCCAATCGTCGCTGTGACTCCTCGGCCGGTAGCTCCACCGACGTGCCGCGGCCGATGTCGACGTGCAGCGCGCCGTTCATGATGAACACCCGCGACCAGACGATCTCGCCGGGCTTGGAAACACCGGACAGGGTGCCGCCGCCCAACGGGAAGAACATCGGCGGCTGTCGCATCGAGTACGACTTGTCGTAGCCGCCGTTGTGCGAGGCCGGGACCGATCCGGAGATTTCGAACACCCAGACGAACTGGCCGTTGTAGTCCTCACCCCAGCGGATGTCGTGCAGGGTGGTGGCCGGATCCAACCCCATCGCGGTCCAGATCCGGTTCGTCACCAGCGAATCCACCGCGACGCCCTCGTCCACCTCGTTGAAGTGCGGCAGCGGAGCGCCGGCATACAGTTCACGTTCGCCCTTCCGGCAGAGCACCGGCGGGCGGTCGGCGTTGTTCAACAGTCCCTCGGCCAGATCCGAGGCCGGCACCGTGTCCTTGAGTCCCTGTTGGTATTGGATGCCGACGGCGTCCAGACCGAAGTCATCGGCGATCCGCAGCGCGGCGATGTACATCTTGAACTGGCTGTGCAGTTGGTCGTCGGTGAGCTCGGTGCTCTCATCGGTTCCGGTGCGGAACTCCATCCCGCGTTCGTCCAGCCAGGCCCGGACACCCTTGGCCTCCTGGTCCGGGACCTTGTTCATCTCGGCCACCAGCGCGGCCTGGCTCAGCCTCTCCTTGTAGATGCCGAGCGGATTCAGCAGTTCGTCGTCGAAGATCGCGTTGTACATCCCCATGCAGCCCTCGTCGAACACCCCTATGATGGCCTTGTCCTGCTGCAGCTGGGCCGCAAGTGCTTGCCCCAGTTGAGTTTCCGGCGTGTCCGGCAACTCAGGCAGGTCGCGGATGTGACTGGTGTCGTGGACCAGTTCACCGGTCTCCAGCCAGGTGTTGAGCCCGTCCAGCGCCCACTGGTCGGTGAAGTCCTCGCTCCACAGCAGCGAGTACTTGATGTCGGCCTTGGTCAGCGAACCGGCCAGGTTCAACAAGCCGACCAGGCCGGGGAATTCGCCGGCCCAGTTGGCGACCACCAGGATCGGGCCGCGATGGCTGCGCAGTCCGGCGAGTACATGGTGGCTGTACTGCCACACCGCTTCGATGACGATCAGCGGCGCGTCGGTCGGAATGGTCTTGAACACCTCGATGCCGGCCCGCTGGCTGTCGATGAAGCCGTGTCCTTTGGCCGGGTCGACGTCGTGGCCGCGGTGGATGGTGCGGCCGAAGGACTGCACCGCCTTGCTGACGTCGGTCTCCAGCTGCTGTTGGGTGGCCCAGCAGGTGACGTTCGCCGGCAAGCGCAGGTCGCCGCTGGCTACGGTGTAGACCACGCCCGGCTCGGCCTGCGGCGGTTCGTGGGTCTCCGGGAGGGTGTACTCATGCGTCGTTCGAGATGTCATATCGGCTCCCTTGCCTGATCCGGATCCGAGTCCGGTGCTGTGCCGGCCGTCGGTCGCCGACCGGCTCGGGGTTCGAGATGCCGAGGGCATCCGGTTCGCTGCCACTGGTAGGCCCCCACGCGCATTCCACACCGGCGAACGGTGCCCATTGTCGGTCGACGGGTCGGACGTCTTGGCGGTTGCCAGCGTGCCGGAAATCGATTACTGAGTCAAGAGTGGTCACACCGAAGTTTCCGCTCGAGTGAGGTCGAGGGCCAGTTGGGTAAGGCCCCAGCTCGAAACCATCCCCGGTCACTGTGCCGGTCGCAGGCGCAGCTCCTGCATGCCGCCGTCGACGGACAGACCGATTCCGGTAGTGGATCCGGATCGAGGCGACGCCAGGTACAGCACGGCGCCGGCCACCTCGGCGGCGGCCACCAATCGACCGTGTGGTTGCCGGGCGTTGAGTGCTGCCCGTTCCGCATCCGGATCGTCGGCCGAAGCGAGCAGCCGCCCGACCCAGGGGGTATCGGCGGTGCCGGGGTTGACGGCGTTGACCCTGATCCCCTCCCGCAGGTGATCCGCGGCCATCGCCCTGGTGAGGGCGAGAACGGCACCCTTGGAAGCGCAGTACAAGGCGCGTTGCGGCAGCCCCGCGGTGGCCGCGATCGACGCGGTGTTGACGATCGCGGCTGCCGGTGACATGCGCAGGTGCGGTAGCGCCGCCCTGGACACTCTGGCCATCCCGACCACGTTGATGTCGAACACTCGGTGCCACTCGTCGTCGTTGTTGTCCTCGACGGTGCCCTGGGCGCCCACACCGGCGTTGTTGATCACAATGTCGAGGCGGCCGAAGGTGCTGACCACCGTGTCGATGGCGGCCCGCACCGAGGCGTCGTCGCCGACGTCGCAGCGGATCGGCGTGCTCTGCGGATGAGCCGGCGCCGGATCCCGATCCAGCACCGCCACCTCGGCGCCGGCCGCCAGCAGCTGTTCGACAATGGCGGCGCCGATGCCGGAGGCTCCACCGGTGACGACGGCGACCAGGCCGGCGAACTCTGTCCCGCCGGCCGAACCGGGAGTGGGTGTGCTGTCGGTCATGGGGTTCCTTCGGTTGTCCGCTGCCGGGTGCGATGGCTGCCGGATCATCGGTGCGACGGCCCGACGGCCCGACGGCGACGGCGACGGCGACGGCGACGGTGCTGGTGCTGTGCGGTTGGAGGTGGGGCGGCGAGGCTCGGCGTTGAAACAGAATGACGCATCGGATGTTCGACGTCGTCCGCCGGCTTGGTGACCCGAGTGATCCGAAGACCGAGCACTTGCCTCCGGCACTTCCACCGATTGACCCGTCAAAGATCCGATGTATACCGTAGCGGAATGAGCACCATCATCGCCATCGACACCGCGGACGTCCGCTTCCCGACGTCCCAGCAGCTGGACGGGTCGGATGCGATGAACCCGGACCCCGACTACTCCACCGCCTACCTGCGGATCGTCACCGACGATGCCGACGGGCCGTCCGGTCACGGCTTCGTGTTCACCATCGGTCGGGGCAACGACATCCAGCTGACAGCGGTGGCTTCACTGGCCCGCCGACTGATCGGCCGGGAGGTGGATTCGGTGCTCGCCGATCTCGGCGGCTTCTGGCGGGAGCTGGTCCACGATTCGCAGCTGCGCTGGCTCGGCCCGGAGAAGGGCGTCATGCAGATGGCGGTCGGCGCGGTGATCAACGCGCTGTGGGACCTGAGGGCCAAACGAGCCGGTAAACCGCTGTGGTTGCTGCTGTCCGAGCTGACACCCGAGCAGATCGTCGAGCTGGTCGACTTCCGCTATCTGTCCGATGCGCTCACCAGGGAGCAGGCCCTCGACCTGCTGAGGGCCGCCGAACCCGGTCGGGCGGAACAGATCGAATCGTTGCGGCGCAACGGGTATCCCGCATACACCACGTCGCCCGGTTGGCTCGGCTACTCGGATCAGAAGCTGGCCCGGCTGTGCGGCGAGGCGGTGGCGGCCGGCTTCGGTCAGATCAAGCTCAAGGTCGGCGCCGACATCGACGACGACAAGCGCCGGATGCGGATCGCCCGCGAGGTGGTCGGCCCGGACATCCGGATCGCCACCGACGCCAACCAGCGGTGGGAGGTGGCCCAGGCGATCGAGTGGATGAGCGCGTTGGCCGAGTTCGAACCCGCCTGGATCGAGGAACCGACCAATCCCGATGACGTGCTCGCGCACGCGGCGATCGCCCGTGGGGTGGCGCCGATCCCGGTGGCCACCGGCGAACACATGGCCAACCGGGTGATGTTCAAACAGTTCCTGCAGGCCGATGCCCTGCAGATCCTGCAGATCGACGCCACCAGGGTCGCCGGCGTCAACGAGAACATCGCGATCCTGCTGCTGGCAGCCAAGTTCGGGGTCCCGGTGTGCCCGCACGCCGGCGGTGTCGGGCTGTGCGAGGCGGTCCAGCATCTGTCGATGTTCGACTATGTGGCAATCTCGCAGACCGCAGACAACCGGGTGATCGAGTACGTCGACCACCTGCACGAACACTTCGTCGTTCCGGTGGCGATCGACCACGGTCGATATCTGGCTCCCGAGCAGCCGGGCAACGGGATGGAGATGCACGCTGAGTCGGTGGCCAGATACACCTGGAACGGTGATGGCTGAGTCACCATCGCGGCTCGCCGGGCAGTTGCCGCGGCTGGGCTATGGCGCGGCCAACGTCGGCAACTTGTATCGGGAACTGTCCGACGAGCAGGCATCGGCGGTGTTGGATGCGGCGTGGGAGGCCGGGATCCGGTACTTCGACACCGCGCCGCACTACGGTCTCGGCCTGTCCGAGCGTCGACTCGGCCGGTTTCTGGCCGGCAAGCCGCGCGCCGACTTCGTGCTGTCCACCAAGGTCGGCCGGTTGCTGCGGCCGAATCCCGGCGGTGGGGCAGAACTGGATCTGGCCAACGACTTCGCCGTCCCGGCCGACCACCAACGGGTGTGGGACTTCTCCGCGGACGGGATCCGCCGGTCGGTGCACGAATCGTTGGAACGGATGGGATTGGACCGGGTGGACATCGTCTACCTGCACGACCCTGAACGATTCGACCTGCCGGCCGCGCTCGGTACCGGTATTCCGGCGGCGAGGGCACTCCGGGACGAAGGGGTGGTCTCGGCGATCGGAGTCGGCTCGATGGACAACGACGCGATGCTGGCCGCTGTGCAGACCGGCGAGCTGGATCTTCTGATGCTGGCCGGTCGGTACACCCTGTTGGAACAGCACGCGGCGCAACAGGTTCTGCCGGCCTGTGCGAAGTACTCGACGTCCGTGGTGTTGGCATCGGTGTTCAACTCCGGCATCCTGGCCAGCGATCGGCCCGCGGCAGATGCCCGGTACGAATACCGGCAGGTGCCCACCGCCATCAGTGATCGGCATCGTGAGCTGGTATCGGTGTGTCACGCCAACGGCGTGGAGCTGCCGGCGGCGGCGCTGCAGTTCGGACTGCGGCACGACGCCGTCCGGTCAGTGGTGGTGGGCGCCGGCAGTCCGGAACAGATCACCCAGTGTACCCGTTGGATGGAATCACCGATCCCGCAACAGTTCTGGGACGCACTAGCCGATCGGGGACTGATCGGATGAGCCAGCGGTCGGCTGTTCGCCGCCGGCCACGGGGCACCGTCGAACTTCGCGGGCGAGTTCGATTCGCGCCGGATCAGCAGCCGGCATTGCCGCCCGTTCAGAAGCGATAGATGCGTCCTGCGGTGCCGGCCCGAACAGCGGACCGCTCGGCCGGACTCAGCGCATCAACCACATCCAGGGTGACGGCCCAGGTGTGCTGATAACTGCCGGACTGCAGCGCCACCGGCCAGTCGCCACCGAGCATCAACCGGTCCGGCCCGAACACCGTGAGCGCGTGGTCGACGTAGCGACGCCAGTCGGCCGCCGTCCAGTCCGCCCCGGAGACCGTGCCCAACCCGGAGATCTTGGCCACCACATTCGGCTCGCCCGCTGCCTGGGCGATCAGGTCGGCCCACGGTTGCCAGCTGCGGGTCGCGATGCCAGGCTTGCCGAGGTGGTCGAGCACGATGGTCAGCGTCGGATGCCGCCGGGCCAGCACCGGGAGCTGGGCGAGCAACTCGGGCCGCTCCGCCACCGCGTCGAAGACCAGCCCGGCAGCGGCGATCAGGTCCATCCCGGAGCGGACGTCAGGACGCAGCAACCACTCGGGATCCGGCTCGTCATGGATCAGGTGCCGGACGCCCACCAGCGCGGACCGCCGGTGGAATCGCTGCAGGGCAACGGCTGTGGCATCCGGATCGGCCAGCGGAAGCCACCCGACCACCCGTGTCGCAACCGGCGATTCGGCGGCCACCCTGAGCAGTTCGGCGGTCTCCGCCTCGGAATCGGCGGCCTGCACCAGCACCAGAGCGTCCACCCCGACCGCCGCGAGCTCCGGGCCCAACTCCGCCAGCCGGTAGCTGCGGTTCAGCATCGGCAACTGTGGTCCGAGCCAGGGATACCGCACTCCGAACGGACCGCCACCGTCCAGATCCCATACGTGCGCATGGGTATCGATCAGCGCTGCCGCGCAGGCGCCACCGGCAGCGGGCGTCGGCCCCGGGCCGGAAGTTCTCGGCGTCACCGGTCCACCATGCCACCGGAGTGCGCGATGAACTAACCTCCGAGGTGGTCGGAGGTCTGGCCGGCGACCACCGGATGGGTGAACAAGGGGAGTGACAGATGGCCGTCACCGACGAGGCGATCGAGAAGATCAAGGACATGATCGTCTCCGGGCGGCTGCGGCCCGGTTCCCGACTGCCGCGGGAGGCCGATCTGGCCGCCGAACTCGGACTGTCCCGTAACTCGTTGCGGGAGGCCGTCCGGGCGTTGGCGTTGATGCGCATCCTGGAGGTTCGGCAGGGCGACGGAACCTACGTCTCCAGCCTCGAACCCGAGGTGCTGCTGGATGCCCTGGGATTTCTGGTGGACTTTCACCAGGACGACTCGGTGCTCGACTTCCTGGCGGTGCGCCGCATCATGGAGCCGGCCGCCACCGCGTTGGCCGCCCGGAAGATGTCCGATGAGCAGGTCGAGCAGTTGCGGAGGACGGTGGCCACCGACAGCAGCCTGTCCACCAGCGTGGCGGAACTGGTGGACCACGATCTGGCGTTCCATTCCCGGATTGCCGCCGGCTCGGGCAACACGGTTCTCGCCTCGATGCTGGAGTCGATCTCCATGCCGACCGCCCGGGCGCGGATCTGGCGCGGACTCACCCAGCAGGACGCCTTCTCGCAGACCATCGCCCAGCACCAGGGCATCGTGGAGGCGATCGCCCAGCGGGACCCGGAGCTGGCGGCGGCCAGGGCGACGGTGCACATCGCCGGGGTGGAGGACTGGTTGCGGCGCACCCGAGCGGCGACCACCGACTGACTCGGACAGCCGGCAGGGGAGCCGCCCTCGGGCGGCTCCCCTGCTGTCCAGCTGTGCAATGGTGCCGAGTTACTGGTAGAGCACCGCGGCGATCTTCGGGTCGTCGATGTTGGTCTTGTCGAACCAGTAGGAACCGGTGTCGATGACCTTCTCCACCGGCATGCCTTCGATCACCCTGACCGCCGAATCGACGGTGTTCCGGCCGATGCCGATCGGATCCTGGGTGATGGCCCCGGCCATCGCACCGGACTTGATCGCATCGATCTGCGTCTGACCGGAGTCGAAGCCGACTACGGTCATCTTGCCTGCCGGTAGTCCGAGTTCCTTGACCGCATTGACGATGCCGATCGCCGAGCCCTCGTTGGTCCCGTACAGCCCGTTCATGTCCGGGTGTGCGGCGATCATCGCCTTGGCGATGTCGGCCGACTTCAGGTGATCGCCGTCGCCGTACTGGATGTCGGCGATCGAGATGCCCGGATGGTTCGACTTGATCTCGTTGACGAATCCGTCCCGCCGTTCCACACCGGTCGAGTTGATCTGGCTGTGCCCGACGATACCGATCTTTCCCTTGTCGCCCATCAGTTTGGCCATGTGCTCGGCCGCCAGCGCGCCGGCCTTCAGCGAGTCCGTCTTGGCGATGTTCGACGGATAGTCGTCGTCGCACCCGGCATCGAACTGGACGACCGGGATCTTCGCGGCCTTGGCCGCTTCCATCAGTGGCACACAGGCCTTCGGATCGAGTGCCGCGAAACCGATGGCGTCGGGCTTGCGATCGATGGCGGCCTGCAGCATCTGCAGCTGCCCCTGGATCTCCGTCTCGGCAGCCGGACCCTCGAAGGTGATCGTCACACCGAGCTTGGTCGCCTCATCCTTGGCGCCGGAGTTGACCGCCTGCCAGAACTGATGTTGGAAACCCTTGGAGATCAGGGCGATGTTGTAGTTCTTCTTGGCCTTGGTCAGTTCGCCGCCGCCACCGGCTGCCGACGAGCCGCTGCCGGCCGATTCGGACCCGCTGCCGGCCGATTCGGACCCGCTGGCGGCCGATTCGGACCCGCCGCCGGCGGACTCGGAGGCGCCCCCGGCCGATTCGGACCCTCCACCGGCGGACGCCGACGCGCCACCTGCGGTATCGCCGGCCGTGACCGACGAATCGGCGGACGGTGCCGGGGTTTCGGCGTTGTCGGATGCTTTGCCGCAGCCAGCCAGGGCGAGCACGACCGCCAGGCCTCCGGCCAGCAGGGCAAGTTTGGTTCTTCTCACGTTCGGTCCTTTCTCGGGGATGGGATGACGTACGGCGATCCGCAGGAGGTCAGCTACCGCCGCCTTCCGCGCGCCGCTTGCGGAGCTGATCGGTGAAGACGGCCACCAGCACGACGGCGCCGACGACCACGTTCTGCCATTCGGGCTGGATCGACAGGATCCGCAGACCGTTGATCAACACGCTCATGATCAGCGCACCGATCAGCGTTCCCAGGATCGACCCACGACCGCCGAGCAGTGAGGTGCCGCCGATCACCACGGCCGCGATCGCCTGTAGTTCGTAACCCTGACCGATCTGCGGCTGCGCCGACCGAAGCTGGGAGGCGATCACCACGCCGGCCAGACCTGTTGCCACGCCGGCCAGCGCGTAGATCGCCAGGGTCCATCTGCGGGTGTTGATGCCGGATAGCCGGGTGGCCTCCTCGTTGCTGCCGATGGCGTAGGTCATCCGGCCGAGCACCGTCTTGGCCAGGATCAGGCCGAAGACGATGGCCAACGCGAACAGGATGTACACCGCATTCGGAATCTTGAAACCTATGCTACCCAGGGCGATCCCGGGAAAGCCGGGAACCTTGTCCAGGTAGATCGGTCGCACGTTCGCGAATACCAGCGCCAAGCCACCGGCCACCAGCATCATCGCCAGGGTGGCGATGAAGGACGGCAGCCGCAGGTAGGCGACATTGAATCCGTTGATCAGGCCCAGCAACGCGCCGGTGCCGATACCGCCGAGTACCCCGACGAAAACCGGCATGTCGGCGTTGATCAGCAGCAGGCCGGTGACCACGGCGCACAGCGCCATTCCGGTCCCGATGGACAGATCGATGCCGCCGGTGATGATCACCAGCGTGGTGCCGACCGCGAGAATCCCGATCACCGCGGTGGCCAACAGGATCGAGGTGATGTTCGATTCGGTGAAGAAGTTCGGGCTGGCGATCGAGAAGATCACCACCAGCCCGATCAGGGTACCGAAGGCCAGCATCTGTTGCAGCCCTTGACCGATCCGGCTGTAGAGGGGGGACCGGTCGACCGGCCCGGCGGGTGCGATCGCGGCAGCACCGTCGCCGACCGCACTGTCGCCGACCGCACTGTCACCGGCGGCGCTGTCGTCGGCCTGCAGGTCGGGGCTCTTTCTCAGGTCGGTCATGCCGCCTCCTCCGGATCGACGAGCTTCGTGGCCAATTGCATGACTTTCTCCTGATCGGCGTCGGTGGCTTCCAGTCGTCCGGTGACGCTGCCGTTGGACATCACGACGATCCGGTGCGCCAGCCGCAGCACTTCGGGCAGTTCGGAGGAGATCACCACGATCGCCTTACCGTCGGTCGCCAGCTGATGCAGCAGCCGGTAGATCTCTTCCTTGGCACCGACATCGATGCCGCGGGTGGGTTCGTCGAAGATCAGCACCTCGCAGTCCCGCGCCAGCCACTTGCCGATGACGACCTTCTGCTGGTTCCCGCCGGACAGGTTCTTCACCCTGGTCAAGGCCGACGGCGTCTTGATCCGCAGCAGGCTGATGTGTTCCCTGGCGACCCTCATCGCCTTGCTGCGCCGAATGATGCCCGGTCCTGCCGAGTACCGACGCAGTGAGGACATGCTCATGTTGAACATGACGTCCTGGTCGAGCATCAGGCCGTGCCGCTTACGGTCTTCCGGCAGGTAGCCGATGCCGTGCCGGACCGCGACCTCGGGGCCGGTGATCCGGACCGTTCTGCCGTTGATGCTGATCTCACCCGCAGTGATGGGATCGGCCCCGATGACGGCCCGTGCGGTCTCGGTGCGACCGGCACCCATCAATCCGGCGAAGCCCAGGATCTCGCCCCGATGCACGTCGAAAGACACGTTGCGCAGCAGCCGTTTCGTGCTCAGGCCGCGCACCGACAGCACCAGGTCGCCCGGGTCGGGTGAGGTCGACTCCACTCGGCGATGTTCGGCGGCGATGTCGCGGCCCACCATCATCGCGATCACCTGATCATCGGTGATCTCGGCCAGCGTGCGAGATCCGATGTACTGACCGTCGCGCAGCACGGTGACCTGATCGGCGATCTGCCGCAGTTCGTCCATCCGGTGCGAGATGTACACGATGCCGACGCCACGACCGCGCAACGAACGGATGAGGGTGAACAGCACCTCGGTCTCCGCCAAGCTGATCGCCGAGGTCGGCTCATCCATGATGAGAATCTTCGTCGAGTCGTATGACAGGGCCTTCGCGATCTCCACCATCTGTTGCTGGGCGACGGTCAGGCCGCCGACCAGGGCGGTCGAGCGCAGATGGATGCCGAGTCGTTGCAGCAGGCCGTCGGCCTTGCGGCGCAACGCTCTTTCCTGCAGCCACGGTCCGCGCCGCGGCTCGCGGCCGATGTAGATGTTCTGGGCGACGGTGAGGTGCGGCAGCAGGTGCATCTCCTGGTGGATGATGCTGATCCCGAGCTCCTTGGCATGCTTCGGGCCGTTGATCTCGACCGGCCGGCCGTCGATGACGATCCCACCGCTGTCCTTGGAATAGATCCCGGACAGGATCTTCATCAGCGTCGACTTGCCGGCGCCGTTCTCGCCGACCAGGGCCAGCACTTCACCGCTGTGCAGGGTCAGGTTGACGTCCTGCAGCGCCTGGACGCCGGGAAAGGCCTTGGAGACATTGGTGATCTCCAGCAGTGGCGCGTCGCCGGTCGCGGCGTCTCCGGCACCCGATTCCGCGGACGTTGCGTGGGTCATACGACGCCCTTCGTCATCAGATAGCAGCTGTACGGGACTGTCTCGCCGGTCTGGATCATCACCATCGCCTGCACCGCCTGCTGATAGAAGTCGAATCGCTCGACGCCGATGATCGGAATCTCGCGCTTCTCTGCAGCAGCGGCCGCATCTGCCAACGCGGTGGTGGCGGTGCTGATCTCGTCGGGTTCACCGTCGATCTCCATCCGCCGGACAGGGTTGTCGATGAACGAGTCCAACGGGAAGACCGACAACAATGCGGCAGCGGCGGACGCGGTGTCGGCAGCCCGCAGGTCGACGACCGGGACCCGGTAGCGGTAGGCGGGGAAATTCCGATCCACCAGACCGAGTACGTCGCCGTGGCCCATTTCATCCAGCTGTCGTAGCAGGCTGCCGGTCAGCAGCGGGTTCACGTTCCTGAGCACGGGGCGACTCCAGTGGGCTCAAAAGATACTGTCACAGCTGGTATCCGGTGTGATCGGGATTGGGCACAGTCTTCCAGCCGGCGACGTCCTTGACCACCAGAGTGGCCATCCCGCCGGCCCGGGAGATCAGCTCGTAGTTCTGACCGGCATCCGCTGAGTAGCAGAACAGGGTGACGAACGGAACGCTGGCAACGTTGACGCTGCGATGCACCCAGTGGCCGGGAACGTGGACCGCTTGCCCTTCGACGAGTTCGACTGCCCGGTGGTCACCGGCGATACTTTCCAGCAGCATCACGCCGTGCCCGGCCAGGCAGTGGTACAGCTCGGCGCGATCAGCGATGGCATGCAGGTGGCCGCGGGTCATGGCGAACTCTTCGCCGTAGGACCCGGGACGAAGGGTACTGGTGCCGACGATAAGCGCACCGGCATCGTTGCCGGCGCGGTGCTCGGTGACCGAGTAGACCAGATCGTCCGGGCCGCGGTCGGTGAGTTGGCGCCGGTAGGCCAGCCGATCGCGGTAGACGCCGTCCATCCCGCCGAGGACCTGCTGATAACCGGCCGTCGCGCCGAGCATCGACCCGTCGCGACCGATCGTCAGCGCACCGAGCTCTGTGGTCAATGCGTTCATGCGACTCCCTTGTCCGCACCTACAGCCTCGCAGCCGTCCGATGATTCAAGCACACCCAAAGAGGTAATGACAAGGGTTGACATCATGTCGTTACAGGTTGCAAGATGGCCGGATGGCCAGCTCCGGCAGTGCATGCAGCCGCCGATGATCATCGCTCACGACCTCGGCACCACAGGGAACAAGGCGTCGCTGCATCGCGACGACGGCAGCCAGGTGCAGTCGGTGACGATCAGTTACCCGGCGGATTTCCGGGCCGGCGGAATTGCCGAGCAACACCCATTGACCTGGTGGGAGGCCGTCGGAGAGGCGACCCGATCGCTGCTCGAGCAGTCGGGCACCGATCGGTCCGAGGTGTCCGTTGTCGGACTTTCCGGCCAGATGATGGGCGCGGTCTTCCTCGACGCTCAGCTTGAGCCGGTGCGTCCGGCAATGATCTGGGCCGATCAGCGCAGTGTGCCGCAAGCAGCGGAGCTGCAGCGCCGGGTCGGCATGGAGGCGGGCTACCAGGAACTCGGTCACCGAATTGACCCGACCTATTCGCTGACCAAGGTGATGTGGTTGCGCGATCAAGAGCCAGCCGAGTTCCGCCGCACCCGCCATGTCTGCCAGGCCAAGGACTATGTGGTGGCCCGGATGACCGGCGTGCTGGTCACCGACCCGTCCGACGCTTCCAGTACCAATGCCTATGCGCAGGGTCGAGGCGACTGGTCGCCGCTGCTGCTGCAGGCCGCCGAGCTGGACCCGGCGCTTTTCCCGCCGATCGTTGCGTCCACGACCGTTGTCGGCGCCTTGACGGCGGCGGCCGCCGAGCATCTCGGGCTGCTGCAGGGAACGTCGGTGGTGATCGGCGGTGGCGACGGGCCGATGGCGGCCACCGGTGCCGGTGTGGTCGGCGCGCAGGACCCGCCGTATGTCAGCATGGGTTCCTCTTCCTGGATTTCCTGCGCCGCAACGGCTCCGCTGCACGATGTGAAGATGCGCACGATGACCTTCGACCATGTCGTGCCGGGTCATTACGTGCCGACCGCGACGATGCAGGCCGGCGGGGCGAGCCTGTCGTGGGTGATGGAGCTGTTCGGCGGGACCGACGAGGTGTACACCCGGCTGCTGGCGCAGGCGGCGCAGGTGACGGCGGCCGATCAGGACCTGTACTTCCTGCCGCACCTGCTGGGTGAGCGATCGCCGTACTGGAACTCCGCTGCCGCCGGCGGTTTCGTCGGACTGAGGCGGCATCACGGGCCGGCGCATCTGGTGCGCGCTGTGCTCGAGGGGGTCGCCTTCAATCTGCGGACCTGCCAGCAGGCCTTCGCCGAGAACGGTATTGCCGCCCAGGAGTTGGACGTGATCGGCGGCGGTGCCCAGAGCGACACATGGATGCAGATCTGCGCCGATATCTGGCAGGTTCCGGTACGCCGACGCAGCATCGTGGCCGACGCCAACAGTCTCGGCGCGGCGATCACCGCCGCGGTCGGTGTCGGCCTGGTGGGCGGATTCGATGCGGCGCGTTCTCTCTCCCATCTGACGGCGACGTTCCAGCCCGATGCCGGCAGGTCGACCGTGGTGGCCGCACACCATCAGTCGTTCCTGGATGCCTATCGTCGCCTTGAGCCATGGTTCGAGGGCGAACACCAGGAACCGACGCAGCAGGACACGGATCGGTCATGACCGACGGCGCTGCGTCTCCCGGTCCGCCCGACGACGGATCGCCGCAGCTACCAACGGTTGTCGTCAGCTCCCGGTCGTTCTCCACCGGCGACCGCGACCTCATCGGCGAGCTGGCGGCCGCCGGATTGCGGACCGTTCGGGTCGCCGCCGATCACCACCCGGACGAACTGCTGCCGGTGCTGCGGACCGCGGTGGCCTGGATCGCCGGGACCTCGCCCGTCACCGATGCTCAGCTGAGCGCAGCGCCCGGACTGCGGGTCCTGGCCCGCTACGGCGTCGGGGTGGATTCGGTCGATCTGGCGGCAGCGAACCGGGCCGGGATCACTGTGACGAACACTCCTGGGGCCAACAGCGAGGCCGTCAGCGAACACACGGTCGCCCTGATGTTTGCGGCGCTGCGGGGGATCTCGGGTGCCGATGGGCGGATCCGGCAGGGCGACTGGACGGTGAGCCGCGGACGCCAGCTCGGCGGTTGTGCGGCCGGAGTGGTCGGTTTCGGCCGGATCGGCCGGGGGACCGCCGCCAGACTGGCCGGCCTCGGCTGTCGAGTGATGGTGAACGACCGGTACGTCGGGGATTCGGCGATCCGGGCGGCCGGCTGTGAGCCGGTGAGCATCGAGCAGTTGAGGCAGCGGGCCGACCTGGTAGCGCTGCATACGCCCGGTGGCGAGCTGCTGGTCGATGCCGGCTGGTTGGCGGACTGCCGACCGGGGCAGGTGATCGTCAATACTGCCCGCGCCGACCTGGTGGACGAACATCGGCTGGCCCAGGCGCTCAGTGATGGGCGCATCTTCGCCTACGCCGCGGACACCCTGGCTTCCGAGTCCGGATCCGACCACGTCTCACCGTTGCTGGATCCGCAACTGCGGGACCGGGTGACGATCACTCCGCACCTCGGTGCGCAGACCGTGCAAGCCATCGACACGATGGGTGCGATGGCCGTCGCCGACGTTCTCGCGGTGCTCGACGGACAACCCCCCGCCCATCCGGTCCACCTCGACGTTGGCGCCGCGGCGTCCCTGCCGGTGATCTGATTGTCCACCGAACCCCGCCGGATGCGATTCGTCGGCGCCCACACCGGCAGCTCGTCGATCCTGACCCTGTTCCCGGCGTGGTCGTCGACCCTTGGTCTGGACGCCGAGTTGACCGGCATGGACATCCCGATCGGCGCACCGGCACAGCAGTTCCGGGACGCGATCGCCGCCATGCGCGACGACGAGCGATGTGTCGGCGCGCTGGTCACCACCCACAAGATCTCGGTGTACCAGGCCGCCGTCGACATGTTCGACGAGATCGACCCGTTCGGTGCGGAATGTGGCGAGGTGTCCTCGATCGCCTTCCGCGACGGCCGGATCCTCGGCGCCGCCAAGGATCCGATCACCGCCGGACTGTCGATGCAGGAGTTCTTGTCCGACAACCACTTCCGCGGCGGTGGTGAGGTGCTTTGCCTGGGCGCCGGCGGCGCCGGCACCGCGATCGGTTGGTACCTCGCCCAGCGCAACGACCCGCCCGCGCGGCTGACCTTCGTCGACACCGCCGTCGATCGGCTGCGGCACCTGTGCGGCGTGGTCGCCCCGCACGCCGCCGGCACCGAGTTGGACACCCTGACCCCGGCCGAGGTCGACCTGCCGGCCCGGCTGGCTGCGCTACCGGCCGGCTCGTTGGTGATCAATGCCACCGGCCTCGGCAAGGAACGGCCGGGCTCGCCGCTGCCGGACTCGACAATCTTCCCGGAGGACGCGGTGGTCTGGGAGCTGAACTACCGCGGCAGTCTGGAGTTCCTGGCCCAGGCCCGCGCCCAACAGCACGACCGCCGGCTCACCGTGATCGACGGCTGGCGCTATTTCATCCACGGCTGGACCCAGGTGATCGCCGAGGTCTTCGACATTCCGATGCCGCCGGACCGGGTGGAAGAGTTGGCGACAGCAGCGCAGGAGTGCCGGTGACTGCCGTCATCCGCACCGTATTGGGCGATATCGATCCGGCATCGCTGGGCCCAACGGACTATCACGAGCACCTGTTCCAGCGGACCCCGTTGCTGCCCCAGGACGATCTCGACGACGAGAGGGCCAGTGCCGCCGAGGCAGCGCTGCTGCACCGCGCCGGCGCCGCGGCAATCGTCGATGCCACCCCGCTCGGCCTCGGTCGGCGGCCGGCGGCGACGGCGGCCATCTCGGCGGCGACGTCGCTGACCGTCGTGCACGTCACCGGCGTGCACCGCAGCGCCCATTATTCACCCGAGGATGCGCTGCTCTCCGCGTCGGTCGACGACCTGATCCACGCCTTCAGCACCGATCTGCTGCACGGCATGGACGGCACCGCGGTGCGGGCCGGGGTGCTCAAGGTGGGTGTCAGCCTCTGGGAGTTCACGCCGTTCGAGGGCCGCGCACTGCAGGCGGTCGGCCGGCTCGGCGGACAGTGGGGGATCCCGGTGATGGTGCATCTGGAGAGCGGCAGCGCCGCCCACGAGGTACTCGACGAACTGGCTGCTGCCGGCTGCGCCGCCGACCGGGTGGCGCTGGCTCATGTCGACCGCAATCCGGACCCGGGTCTGCACGTCGAACTGGCCGAGCGCGGCGCCTATCTCGGATATGACGGCGCCGCCAGACACCAGCGTTGGCCCGACTCGATGCTCATCGACTGCCTGCAGACCGTCGTCCGGGCAGGCCAGGGCGAAAGGTTGTTGCTGGGCGGCGATGTGGCCCGCCGGCGCCGGTACGTCAGCTACGGCGGGATGCCCGGCATGGCCTATCTCTTCGACCGGTTCCTGCCGCGGGTACGCGCGGCCATCGGCGACGTCGCCACCGACCGCATTCTGATCGACAACCCAGCGCGCTGGCTGCGCTGGGAACCACCTACACCGAACGGACTTCGATGACCAACACTGCTTCCGGCCCGGATCCCAGCCTCGAACTGTTCACCATCAGCCCGGTCATCCCGGTGGTGGTGATCGGGGCCGTCGAGCACGCGGTCCCGCTCGCCCGGGCCTTGGTTGCCGGTGGAATCGGGATCATCGAGGTCACCCTGCGCACTCCAGCCGGCCTGCCCGCCATCGAACAGATCGCCGTATCGGTCCCGGAGATCCGGGTCGGCGCCGGCACCGTCACCGAGGTGGACCAGCTGGCATCCGTCGTCGATGCGGGCGCGCAGTTCGTCGTCACGCCCGGCAGCCCGGCCGCGCTGATCGACGCGATCCTGTTGCGGGAGCTGCCGTTGCTGGCAGGAGCCAGCACCCTCACCGAGATGATGACGTTGACGGCTCGCGGCCATCGGGCCCTGAAGTTCTTCCCCGCCGAGCAGTCCGGCGGGGCGGCCTACCTCAAGGCGGTGAACGGTCCGCTGCCGACGGCGATGTTCTGCCCCACCGGTGGGATCACCACCACGACCGCGCCGGATTACCTTGCCCTGCCCAATGTCGGGTGTGTCGGGGGCTCCTGGCTGACGCCGGTGGCACTGCTGGCCGCCGGTGACTGGGCGGCGGTCACCGCACTCGCTCGCAAGGCAACGGAGCTCGGCCGGTGACCAGATCGTTGTCGGCTCCGGCAGCGGCGATCGATCGCACCTCCGATGCGCCGTTGTACCTGCAACTCAAGGAGATCCTGCGCGGGCAGGTGCGTTCCGGCCAGCTGCAGCCGGGCCAGCAGTTGCCCGGTGAGCATGTCCTGTGCGGGGTGTACGGAGTGTCCAGAACCGTTGTCCGCCAAGCACTTGCCGATCTGGACATCGAGAATGTCATCGAACGCCGCAGAGGGCGAGGCACCTTCGTCTCACACCACCGGGTGGCCCAGGGCCTGGTTCAGCACCTCGGTGGCTTGCACGACGACATCAAGGCAATGGGCCGCACGCTGCACAGCGAGGTACGTCGCCTGACGATCGAGCTGGCGGACAGCGAGATCGCCGAGCGGTTGAAGATCCCGATGAGCACCCCGGTGGTGGTGATGGAGCGGCTCCGCCTCGTCGACGGGGAACCGTGGGTGCTCACCGTCAGCCACCTGCCGGTGGCGATGGTGCCCGATCTGGTGACACTGGACATGCGGAAACAGTCGCTGTACGAGGTGTTGCGGGAGCGCTACGGCATCGTGCTGGCCAGCAGCGACCGGTCGGTCGAGGCGCGCGGTGCGGACCCGGTGCTGGCCAAGGCGCTCGGGATCGCCGACGGCGACCCGACGCTCAAGCTGGGCAGCGTCAGCTACGACGAGAAGGGCACGGCAGTGGAGACCTTCGTCGCCTTCCACCGGGCCGATCGGTCGAGGTTCGAGGTCCACCTGACCCGTGCGCAGAACGCCCCGGACGCCTCACTGGTACGGCTGGTATGACGACCGACCGCAGATGGGCAACGTCGAGTCCACCCGAAGAGCAACGGCGCCAGGAGGCCTAACGTGAGCACCACCGCCGGAACAGTGGTCGTTTTCGGATCATTGAGCCAGGACCTGCACCTGGGCATGTCGCGGCATCCGCGCAGTGGCGAGACGGTGATGTCCGGTGACATCGAATACCGGTTCGGCGGCAAGGGTGCGAACCAGGCGATCGCTGCGGCCGCGGCCGGCGCGGCGTCCGTCTTCATCGGCAAGGTCGGCGACGACCCGCACGGCCGCGAGTACGTCGACCGGCTGGGCCGGTTCGGGGTCGACACCTCGACGATGGAGATCGTCCCCGGTTCGCCGACCGGCACCGCGATCATCTACCTCGATTCCAGCGGCGAGAACATGATCGTCGTGGCGCCCGGTGCCAACTTCCGGATGGGGCATGACGACCTGGCGAAGCTGGCCGGCTTCGGTGCCGGCGATGTGCTGCTCATGCCGCTGGAGTTGCCGCTTCACCTGGTGGCCGCGGCAGCGCGGCAGGCGGCCGGCCAGGGCATGCGGGTCATCCTCAATCTCGCTCCGTACGCCGAGCTGCCGGCCGACGTGCTGGCGCTGTGCGATCCGGTGATCGCCAACGAGCACGAGGCCGAGCTGCTCGACGCGTCGGGCACCAGCGCCGAGTCCCTGCTGGTGACCTTGGGCGCCAACGGTTCCCGGTGGGGCGAGCACGAGGTGGCCGCGGTGACGGTGCAACCCGTGGACACCACCGGTGCCGGGGATGCCTACTGCGGCACGCTGGCTGCCCGGCTGGCCCTGGGCGAGAAGCCGGAACAGGCGATGACGGCTGCGTCACGGGCCGCTGCCGATTGTGTGCTGCACCACGGCGCCCAACCGGATCTTGCCACCGACTGACTGATGCAGCCGACTCGATCCTGGTGCAGGGCCGACGATCTCGTGTGCCAGGTCACCCGCTATCGGTTTGACAGTGTGGTGAACCGGCCATACCGTGGTGGTTGGTCATGAGTTCCAGCATCAAGCCCTGGCTTGCTGGGCGGCAACCCTCACGAACGTGGCGGGGTGCTCCAGGTGACGACCCGGTGAGGTAACCGCCTCGCAAGCACGCGCACCGCTTCGGCGGTCGATCACGAGGACGATCATGAAATCCATGTCACCCTGTGCATTTTCGAGCATGCCGTCAACCGCGGCACACCCGGTATCCGGCCGATGTCGCGGGTGCTGCAGCGGCTGACCTGCCAACTCGCCTGGCCCCGCTGAGAGCGCTCCGCCGGGAACTCGTCTTCATCCTTCACGCGCCGATCCATCCCGCCGTCGTCGCCGGTCCGATCGGTCAATCACCCCTGCCTGAAACCCGAGAAACCCTGTCCTGAAAGGACTTCCGATGAGCATCGAGATCAACGACAGCCAGCCCGAACCGCCTGCGCTTCCGGAACGGCCCGGTCGCAGCCGCAACCGGCTGATCCAACTGATCGTCGCCGCCGGGGTGGTGATCGGGGCGATCGTCGCCACCGTGATCATCGTATCCGGCAAGCACGACGCGCAGGCCTCGGGACGCACCGTGGTCAGGATCGGCACCACCGATCAGAGCGAACCTTACTGGCCGACGTTGATCGACTTGGCGGCCAAGGACGGCATCGACATCCAGCTGGTGAACTTCTCCGACTACACCCAGGCCAATCCCGCGCTGACCCAGAAGCAGTTGGATCTGAACGTGTTCCAGCACCTGCTGTACCTGGCCAACTACAACGTCGAACAACACGACACGCTCACCCCGATCGGGTCGACCGTGGTCGTGCCGCTGTCGCTCTACTCGAAGAAACACACGGCACTGGAACAGATTCCAGCCGGTGGCAAGGTCGCCATCCCCAACGATCCGACCAATCAGGCGCGGGCACTGCTGGTCCTGCAACAGGCCGGTCTGCTCACCCTCAAGGGCGGCGGTTCGGTGCTGACCACGCCGGCCGACATCGACCCGGCGAAGTCCAGGGTGACGGTGACTCCGGTGGACGCCGCCCAGACGGTGGCAGCCCTGCCGTCGGTGGACGGAGCCATCGTCAACAACAACTTCGCGCTGGACGCGAAGCTGGATCCGACCAGCGCGCTGTATGCCGACGATCCGGCGAAGCCGGCCGCCGAGCCGTACATCAACGTGTTCGTCGCCCGCGCGCAGGACAAGGACAGCCCGACCTACCGCAAGATCGTCGAGCTGTACCACCGGGCGACCGTCACCGACGCGGTGCTGGCCGCATCCAAGCACACATCGGTGATCGTCGACCGGCCGCGCACCGAGCTGGCGGGCATCCTGCAGAGGTTGCAGGACACCGTTGTCGCCGCCCAGAAGTGACCCGGCCGATGACGCAGTCGTTACCGCACATCCGGTTCGCCGATGTCAGCAAGTCGTTTCCGACCGCCTCCGGTGCGGTGACGGCGCTGGACGCAGTGAGCTTCGACATCCAGCAGGGTGAGATCTTCGCGGTGATCGGCTATTCCGGTGCCGGCAAGAGCACCCTGGTGCGGCTGATCAACGGGCTGGAGTCCGCGGACGGCGGCAGCATCACCGTCGACGGCACCACCGTCACCGGACTCGCCGAGAAGAAGATCCGGCCGATCCGCTCCCGGATCGGGATGATCTTCCAGCAGTTCAACCTGTTCCGATCCCGGACGGTGTTCGGCAACATCGCCTTCCCGCTCGCACTGGCCGGCTGGAGCAAGGCCGACCAACAGCGCCGGGTTGCCGAGTTGCTGTCCTTCGTCGGGCTGACCGACAAGGCCTGGGTCTACCCGGATCAGTTGTCCGGCGGGCAGAAGCAACGCGTGGGCATCGCCAGGGCACTGGCCACCGAGCCGACGATCTTGCTGGCCGACGAATCAACCAGTGCGCTCGACCCGGACACCACCCAGGACGTACTCGCCCTGTTACGCAGGATCAACGCCGAGCTGGGGGTGACCATCGTGGTGATCACCCATGAGATGGAGGTGGTGCGCAGCATCGCCGATCGGGTGGCGGTGCTGGACGCCGGCCGGTTGATCGAGATCGGTTCGGTGGACGACATCTTCACCGCGCCGGCCACCGCCACCACCCGCCGGTTCGTCCGCACGGTGCTGCACCACCCAGATACCGACGACATCCAGGGCTGGGAAAGGCATCGCGCCGGACAGACGCTGGTCACCGTCACCGTCGAGGACACCGCTGGTTTCTCCCGGGTGCTCGGCGGAGCCGCCCGCCGAACCGGGATCGAATTCGAGATCGTGCACGGCGGCATCGTCACCCTCAAGGACCGGTCGGTCGGCAGCTTCACCGTCGCCCTGTCCGGCACCGCCGAAGCGGTGGCCGGCACCGCTGCCGCCCTGCGCGCCATCGGCACTAGCGCGGCATGAGCGAGTGGAGCACCATCTGGCCGGTGTACACCGGTGCGATCGGCGAGACCTTGCTGATGGTGGCCGTCACCCTGGTGATCGGCGGCCTGCTCGGCCTGGTCCTCGGTGTCGCGCTGTACACCACCAGGCGCGGTGGACTCCTGGAGAACACTGTGCTGTACACGGTGCTGAACGTGGCGGTGAACATCGTCCGGCCGATCCCGTTCATCATCTTCATCACCGCGGTAGGACCGCTCACTCTCGCGGTCGTCGGCAGCACCATCGGAACGGCCGCCGCGATCTTCCCGCTGGTGATCGCGGCCACCTTCGGCATCTCCCGGATCGTCGAACAGAACCTGGTGACGGTCGAGCCGGGGGTGATCGAGGCCGCCCGGGCAATGGGCGCCGGCCCGCTGCGGATCATCGTCACCGTACTGATCCCGGAGGCACTCGGCCCGCTGATCCTGGGCTACACCTTCGTCTTCGTCTCGGTGGTCGACCTGACGGCCATCGCCGGGGCGGTGGGCGGCGGTGGGCTCGGCGACTTCGCCATCGCCTACGGCTATCACCGTTTCAACTGGACCGTCACCTGGATCGCCGTGATTACCATGATCATCTTGGTTCAGCTCGCCCAGTTCATCGGGAACGCATTGGCCCGCAAGGCATTGCGGCGCTGACAGCTATCTTCCTGACGGGCTAGAGCGCGGCGACCACGAAGTCGATGCACTGGGTCAGCGCGGTGACGTCGTCCGGTTCCACCGCCGGGAACATGCCGATCCGCAGTTGATTACGGCCGAGTTTACGGTACGGCTCGGTGTCGACGATCCCATTGGCCCGCAACGTCTTCGCCACCGCAGCCGCGTCCACTGCATCATCGAAGTCAATGGTGCCGACCACCTGCGAACGCAATTCGGGCTTGGCGACGAACGGAGTGGCGAACTGGCTGTCGGCCGCCCACGAGTACAGCCGAGACGACGAATCCGCGGTCCGGCCGGTGGACCAGGACAAGCCGCCCTGCCCGTTCAACCAGTCGAGTTGATCGGCCAGCAGGAACAGCGTCGCCACCGCCGGGGTGTTCAACGTCTGGTCCTTGGTCGAATTGTCCAGGGCGGTCGCGATCGACAGGAACTCGGGGATCCACCGGTCGGTGCCGGCGATCTCGGCGATCCGGTCCACCGCCCGCGGCGAGGCCAACGCAATCCACAGTCCGCCGTCGGAGCCGAAGACCTTCTGCGGGGCGAAGTAGTACACGTCGGTCTCGGCCACCGACACCGGCAGACCGCCCGCCCCCGAGGTGGCGTCGACCAGCACCAGCTGGTCGTCGCCGGCGCCGGCCGGTCGCAGCACCGGAACCGCGACCCCGGTCGATGTTTCGTTGTGTGCCCAGGCATAGGCATCCACGGTCGGATCGGCCACCGCGGCCGGGGCGTCACCCGGGTCGGCGGTGATCACCGACGGCTCACCGAGGAACGGGGCCTTGTTCGTCACGGTGGCGAACTTCGCCGAGAATTCGCCGAAGGTGAGGTGCTGGGCCCGGTCGCGGATCAGCCCGAGTGCCGCAGCGTCCCAGAATGCGCTGGTGCCGCCGTTGCCGAGAATCACCTGGTAGCCGTCGGGCAGTTCGAACAGCGATGCCAACCCTGCCCGGACCCGGTGCACCAGATCCTTCACGGCCGGCTGCCGGTGCGAGGTCCCCAGCACCGAACCGCCGGAGCCGGCGAGCGCGGCGAGGGCCTCCGGGCGGACCTTGGACGGCCCGCACCCGAATCGTCCGTCGGAGGGTTTCATCGCATCGGGGATGACGATCGCCTGAGTCGCACTGGTCATCGGGCCAGTCTCCCATCGGCCCGGATCACGTCGGGAGTCAGCCTCCTCTGACCGCCGTCGGGATCGTCGATTGCGGCACTCGGATCGGCAGCACGGTGGCGTCAACTGCTCGGGGATGACGAGTAGCGTCGCGGAGGTGAGCAGCAGCGACCCCAGCGACCTGTCCGAGATGCGCATCGACTACAGCGGCATCCCTTTCGACCTGCCCGATCTGGCCGCAGACTGGTGGAGTCAGTTCGACCAGTGGCTGGCCGACGCGGTGGCTACCGGCGTCACCGAGCCAAATGCGATGGTGCTGGCTACCGCGTCGACGGAGGGCGAGCCCCGCTCGCGGAACGTGCTGGCCAAACACATCGGCGAAGACGGCGTGGTTTTCTACACCAACTATGCCTCGGCGAAGAGCGCGGATCTGATGGCGAATCCCCGGGCGTCGGCCACCTTCTGCTGGCTGCCGCTGCATCGCCAGGTTCATGTTCGGGGTGCCGTCGAACGGGTCGATGCCGACACCACCTCGACCTACTGGCGGACCCGGCCCCGCGGTTCGCAGATCGGCGCCTGGGCCAGCACCGTCGTCCCGCAGTCCAGCGTGGTGCCGGACCGGGCCACTCTCGATGCCGCCCAGCAGCAACTCGAACAACGCTTCGGCGGGCCGGATGGCACCGAGGAGATTCCGGTCCCGCCGCAGTGGGGCGGGTGGCGGATCGTGCCGCACACCGTCGAGTTCTGGCAGGGTCGGTCCGGTCGGCTGCATGACCGGCTGCGTTTCCGCCGGGACACCGCCGGCCGAGATATCGCTGATACGGCCGGTACGCTCCCAGACTGGTCCGTACAGCGGCTGGCTCCCTGACCGATCGGCCGTCACCGCACGATGGCACCGTCACCGCACACGGTGCAATCATCGCTCGGCGGTGGCCGCCGAATGGATGTCCTGCAACACCCGATCGATGGCTGAGACCTTCTGCGCCACATCGGCTTTCACCGGACGAACTCCGACCTTGACACCGAGGAACACGTCGTCGCCGGCCGCCCGTAGCGACCGGGTGATCTCGGCCGGCGTCAGCAACGATGTCGGCTCCACCGATGAGGTGGGCAGGTGCGCATCCAGCCAGGCCGACCCGAACTCCGACTCCGACTCGGCGGCGCCGGAGAACATCAGGCCGGACAACAGACCGGCCGCCCTGGCCCGCTCGAGGTGTTCGACCGGGCCGTCCACCGATCGGCTCTCAATGGCCGATCGTCCCCAGTTGATCACCAGCCCGACGTCGCCGAGCTGATCGAGCACCGTCAGCTCGTCGGTCAGCGACAGAAAGCCCTTCTGCGACTCCTGGCCGGGAACGGCGGCGTCGGAATGTTCCAGATGCAACCGGGTGCCGTTCCAGTCCCAGGACAGGATCTCAGCAAGTGAGACGGCCAATGCGTCCGGTGTACCGCCGCGTGGTGCCGAGTGCAGAAACAGGTGTTGCACCTTGCCTCCGCCGACCTGCTCGTCGAACCGGCCGATCTGTTCCCGCAGACCGGCGACGAACTCCACTGCCGCTGATCGTCCGGCGCTGTCCATCGAGGCCAGCCCGGCCGAAGGAGTGTTGGCCATCGCCAGGACGGTGCCGGGGAAGCAGGTGACGGCGTAAACCCATTGCGGTGACACGAATTGGACCATCGACTCCACGGCGGCGAGATCAGCCAGATGGTGGCTCGGCACCTCGAGACCGGCCACCAACTCGTGGCCGGAAAGGGCGGTGATGAAGTCGCCGAACTCGGGGGACGACGGGTCGGTGGGGGCAGCGGCATAGGCGCCCAGCAGATAGCTCATCCGGTCTATGCTGACCGGTTGCCGTCGGCATGGCAAGGCCGTCGGCCCCGCCGAACGGACTCACTACAGTGATGTGAGTGACATCAGTGGGATCGCCCGAACCAACACCCGACCGCCCGGTACCCGCCGCCTTGCCACCCCGGAACCGGTTCGGTCCCGATCTACGGCCGCTGGCAATTCCGGCCTATCGCCGGTTGTTCCTCGGCGGAGTGGCGACGGCGATCGGTTCACAGCTCAGCGCGGTTGCCGTGCAGCAACAGATCTTCGACATCACTGGTAGCAGTGCCTATGTCGGTCTGGCGTCACTGGTGGCGCTGGTCCCACTGATCGTCTTCGGCCTGATCGGCGGCGCCATTGCCGACACCCACGATCGCCGCAAGCTGCTGATGATCACCTCCACCGGGATCGCCGTCACCGCCCTCGGGCTGTGGCTGCAGTCGCTGTGCGGTCTGCACTCGGTGGTGGTGGTGATGGCACTGCTGGCCATCCAGCAGGGCTTCTTCGCCGTCAACCAGCCGACCCGGTCGGCGATCATCCCGCGGATCGTGCCGGCCGAACTGGTGCCGTCGGCGAATGCCCTGGGGTTCACCGTCTTCGGCTTCGGGGTGCTCGGCGGTCCGCTGCTGGCCGGGCTGCTGATCCCGCTCACCGGGTTGGCCTGGCTGTACTTCGCCGAGGCGGTCGCGTTGGTCGCAATGCTCTACCCGGTGTTCAAGTTGCCGCCGATCCCGCCACTGGGCGAGCTGAGAGAACGGGCGAAGGTGTTGGAGGGCCTGAGGTTCCTGTGGTTCCAACCGCTGATCCTGATGACCTTCGTCGTCGACATCATCGCGATGGTCTTCGGGATGCCGCGGGCCTTGTTCCCAGAGATGGCCGAGAGCACCTTCGGCGGACCGGTCGGCGGCGGCCCGCAACTCGGGCTGCTGAACGCCGGGATGGCCATCGGGGTGCTGGCCGGCGGGCTGACCAGCGGCTGGTTGAGCAAGATCAACCGGCAGGGAGTCGCGATCGTGCTGGCGATCTGCCTGTGGGGCGGATCGATGGCCTTGCTGGGCACCAGCTCCGCCATCTGGGTCGCCGTCGGCGCCCTGGCGGTCGGCGGTTGGGCCGACATGGTCAGCGCCACCTTCCGGTCCACCATCCTGCAGACCGCGATCGAGGATAGGATGCGCGGCCGGATGCAGGGGGTGTTCACCGTGGTCGTCGCCGGTGGTCCACGGATCGCCGATCTGGTGCACGGACTGGTCGCCGACTGGACATCGACGAGGATTGCGGTGACCGGCGGCGGGCTGCTGGTCGTGGTCGGGACGCTGTCGGCGGTCGCGATGGGCCGGTCGTTGTGGCGCTACGATTCGCGGGTTGATCGCGCGCAGGAAAAACTTTCCTGACCCGGCGCCGCGATTCTGACGCTCAGCAGCCGAGAAGGAGAACGCCCTATGACCACCCCGCACAGCCCCGAGGACTGGGCTCCGTACCAGCGACTCGAGGACGGCGTCCGCGCCTACATCCGCGATGCCGATGCCGCGCTGGAGTCGTTGGCGGGCGTCATCGATCTCGCTCAGGTGCAGGCCTACACGCTGGAGCGGGTGTCGTCGCCACAACCGTGGGGGGAGTCGTTGTGGCAGGAGGTGGCCGTCACCGACGGGCGCCGGTTGATCCTGTGGCACGGCGACGACGAGACCGAGGAGGACCGACCGGAGCAGCTGATGTTCTCCTCGTCGGTGCGCACCATCCCGTTGCCGGCCATCGTCGATCAGGGCCTGCGTACCCGGTTCCGGACCGAGCAGGGCGGCTCCCGCACCCTGCACACGGTGATGCTGTACCTGTCGACCCAGACGCCGGAGCGGTCGATGACCGAACTCTCCGATCCGAACGAGACCCGCACCACCCAGTTCGTCGAGACCTACCGGTTCTCCAAATCGGTGTCCGACGGCGGACTCGCGCAGATGCAGCGACTGCTGCAGTTCGGCCGCGCACTGTCGCACTTCTCCGCACTCGCCCGGTGACCGGGCAACCGGTGCGGCCGGCCAGCGGCGAACAGTTCGAACTGCGCTTCGGTGACGGCGCAGGCGCGGCCCGAGCGGTGGTCGGCCAGGTTGCCGCGGTGCTGCGGGAGTTCAGCATCGGCGGCGTCCACTACACCGAGACCTGGCCCGACGACGAGCTGCCACCGATGGGCTGCGGCATCGTGTTGTCGCCGTGGCCGAACCGGGTGGAAGACGGTCGATGGACGAGCCCGGACGGCACCCCGCAGCAGCTCGACATCACCGAGGTCAGCCGGAACACCGCCATCCACGGGTTGCTGCGCAACACCGGGTATGCAGTGACGGCGCAGACGGCGGATTCCGTCACACTGGCCGCAAGTGTCTATCCGCAGCACGGATATCCGTTCAACCTGGACACCACGGTGACCTACCAGCTGTCGTCAGCGGGTCTGTCCGTCACCCACACGGTGACGAACCGCGGCGCCCAGCCGGCGCCGTTCGGTATCGGCGCTCATCCGTACCTGCGGATCGGCGACCTCCCGGTCGAGCAGCTCACCCTGACCGTTCCGGCCGACACCCATGCGCCGATCGACGATCGGTGGTTGCCGCAGGGACTGGCCCCGGTCGGTGAACACGGCCCCGACCTGCGGACGCCCACCGTGCTGGGTGCGGTCAACTGCGATGTGGCACTGACCGATCTGGCCGTGGTCAGCTCCGGCGACCGAGACCGGCACGAACATCGGCTGACGGCGCCGGACGGCTCGACGCTGCTGCTCTGGACCGATGTCGCGTTCGGCTGGGTGCAGATCTACACCCCGCCGGATTTCCCCGGACACGGGCCGGACCGGCGATTGGCGGTGGCGGTGGAACCGATGACCTGCGGCGCCAATGCCCTGCGCACCGGCCGGGACGTCATCCTGCTGGCTCCCGGCGACACCTGGTCCGCCGGCTGGGGCCTGACCCCGGAACCTGTCTGAGGCGGTCAGCGACCCTCGATCTCGGAGTAATCCCGGGCAGTGTGCCCGGTGTACACCTGCCGCGGCCGGCCGATCTTGGTATCCGGATCGGTGATCATTTCGCGCCACTGGGCGATCCAACCGGGCAGCCGGCCGATCGCGAACAACACGGTGAACATCTTGGTCGGGAAGCCCAACGCCTTGTAGATCAGCCCGGTGTAGAAATCAACGTTCGGGTAGAGCTTGCGTTCGATGAAGTACTCGTCGCTGAGCGCCACCTGCTCCAACTGCTTGGCCAGGTCCAGCCGCGGATCGCTGGTGCCCATCTCGGCCAGGATCTCGTCGGCAGTGGCCTTGACGATCGCCGCCCGCGGGTCGTAATTCTTATAGACCCGGTGACCGAAGCCCATCAGCTTGACGCCCGGCTCCTTGGCCTTGACCCGCTTGACGAAGGCATCGACATCGCCGCCGTCGGCCAGGATGGCATCGAGCATGTCCAGCACGGCCGAGTTGGCGCCGCCGTGCAGCGGACCGGACAGCGCATGGATGCCGGAGGAGATCGACCCGAAGAGGTTGGTATGGGCGGAGCCGACCAGCCGGACCGTCGAGGTCGAACAGTTCTGCTCGTGGTCGGCATGCAGGATGAACAGCAGATCGAGCGCCTTGACCACCTTCGGATCCGGCTGGTACGGCTCGGCGGGGAAACCGAAGCTCATCCGGAGGAAGTTCTCCACCAGGCTCAGGGAGTTGTCCGGGTAGAGGGCCGGCTGGCCCACCGACTTCTTGTAGGCGTAGGCGGCGATCGTCGGCAGCTTGGCCAGCAGCCGGATCGTCGACAACTCGACCTGGTCGGCATTGAACGGGTCCAGCGAATCCTGGTAGAAGGTCGACAGCGCCGAGACCGCGGAGCTGAGCACCGGCATCGGATGAGCATCCCGCGGGAAACCGTCGAAGAACCGCTTCAGATCCTCGTGCAGCATGGTGTGCCGGCTGATCCTCGCCTGGAACTCGGCCAGCTCGGTGGCGGTCGGCAGCTCGCCGTGGATCAGCAGGTAGCTGACCTCCAGGAAGCTGCTCTTCTCGGCCAGCTGATCGATCGGATACCCGCGGTAACGCAGGATGCCGGCGTCGCCGTCGATGTAGGTGATCGCCGAGGTGGTCGATCCGGTGTTCGTGTACCCGGGATCGAGGGTGACGATGCCGGTGGTGGACAGCAGCTTGCCGATCTCGACGCCACTGGCCCCCTCGGTGGCCGGGACCAGCTTCAGGTCGAGGTCCTTGCCGCCATAGCTCAGCGTTGCGCCCGGCGCATCGGCCGCGCCGTTGGTGTTCTGCGATCGGGTATCAGCAGTCTCGGTATCGGATGAAGTCGTATCCGTGGTGGAAGTTGCCTCGGTCATCAAAGTTCATCGCCTTTCGTTCCGGCCGGTCGGAACACTCGGATGTCGTTCCGGGTCCCGCACGTCCGACGACGTCCCGGGGCTGGGTGCGGCCAGTGACGACGGCGTCGATCGGTAACTCGAGGTTAGTGTCCCCGCGGCCGACGCTGTGAACCGAGTCGGGGTGAACTTTCCCTCATCGGAGCAACCAAACGGTCGCGCTACGGTCCGATGCCGCCCTTGGCCACTCGGCGCTGTGACCGGCGTCATGACCGGAGGATGGACCCGGCGCGCTTCCACCGGTTGTCCGGCCGCCCATGCGACCGTTGCCGGGAGATCCGAACGAGGGCACCGGGGTGGTCGATGACACGCAGATACGTCACGTTGGCGGTGGTGGTGATCCTCGCTGTCATCACCGGGGTGCTGGTCTATCAGGGCGACCATCCGCCACAACAGGCAGGCCAGCCGGTGGTGAATGCCGGCGGCGCTGCACCAACGGCTCGGACGGGATCCACCTCGCCTGGCCCGGCGGCGGCGGCAAAACCCGCTGCCCGCAAGGCGACCAACGTGCCGATGAAGAAGTTGGCGCCCGGCGCCAAGGCGCCACAGTTCATCATTTTCTCCTTCGACGGCGCCGGCGACCATGACAAGTGGAAGCAGTTCATGGCAGCGGCCGCGCCGACCGATTCCCGGTTCAACGCGTTCCTCACCGGGCTGTACCTGCTCTCCGAAGGCCAGGAGAAGCGGTACACCGGGCCCGGTCACTCGCCGGGGAAATCCTCGGTGGGGTTCGGCGGGACGACCGCCGAGCTGGCTGCCAGGATCACCGATCTGAACACCGCGTATGCCCGGGGCCACGAGATCGGTACTCACTACAACGGGCACTTCTGCGCCGGCGCCGAGCCGAGCGCCGGCGTCTGGTCCACCGCCGACTGGAACTCCGAGATGGACCAGTTCTTCGGTCTTTTCGCCGGATACGCACGGAACAATCCGGGAGCCGAGCTGCCGAAACTGACGGTGCCTGCCTCGTCGATCAAGGGCGGTCGGACGCCGTGCCTGGAGGGTCAGTGGGACCAATTGGTGCCGGCCTGGAAGAAACACGGCTTCAGCTACGACTCGTCGATGAATTCCCCGACGTCCGGCGTCAGCTGGCCGGTGCGCAAGGACGGCATCTGGGAGTTCTACATGCCCTACGTCTACTCACCCGGGTTCGACGGCATGGTGGTGAACATGGACTACAACATGTGGGTCAAGTTCAACGGCGGCAAGAACCAGCCGGAGACCGCGCCGCAGTTACGGGAGAAGGTCTATGCGACCTATACCCACTTGTTTGACGCCACCTACGGCGGGAATCGGGCGCCGCTGTTGATCGCCAACCACTTCAACACCTGGAACGGCGACTCGTTCAATCCGGCGGTGCTGAAGTTCATGAAGAACTACTGCGGCAAGCCCGACACCTACTGCACCACCTACTCCGACGTGATCGGCTGGATGCAACTGCAGGACCCGAAGGTGTTGGCAGCCCTGCAGAAACAGGCCCCGGTGGCCTACTCTGCCGACAGCTGACCACTCTCTCACCGTGCGCGCCGATCAGGCCCAGCAGGCGCACAGTTCGGCGGCCGACAGTGGCTGCCATCAGCTGCGTTGCCACGCCTCCGCGCAGTTCTGCGGAGCGCCGTGCCGATCGGCGTTGGCGTGGATCGCGTCATGGACCCATTGCGCCAGACCGGGTTCGACGTCGTCATACGTCTTGGCGAACCGCTCGTCGGCCAGGTACATGTCGGCCAGGCCGCGCTGCTGTGCGTGGGAACAGTCGTAGAAGATCTCGATCCCCTGGCGGTGCTCCTCGGCCACCGCCATGGCCCCCGCGCTGTCCGGGGCAACGCCGTTGCGCTTGGCGGCGCCGAGCTTCGCCATCAAGGCGTCACCGTCGGCCTTGATCTTCTTCCACTGCTCCTTGGTGAACTTCTTGGTGCGTGCGGACGACTGCTTCCAGGCGTCCGACTCGCCCCACCGCTCTTCGGCTTCGGTCTCCCACGTGGGTTCGTAGGTCTCGCCGAAGATCTCCAACTTCTCTTCCGGTGTCAGTTCTGCACCCATGGTGCGGGCCTCCAGTTCTTTGTCGATCGCAGCGACCATCCCGGACAGCCGATCGAGCCGTTGCGTCAGCAGCAGTCGCTGACGACGCAGGTGGTTCGTCGAATCCATTCGTGGATTCTTGAGAATGGTCGCGATGTCCGGCAGGGCAAATCCGAGTTCGCGGTAGTACAGGATGTGGTGCAGCCGGTCGAGATCTGCCGTCGAGTACTGGCGGTAGCCCGATCGACTGCGCTGCTCCGGTTCGAGCAGCCCGATCTGCTCGTAGTGGTGCAGCGTCCGGACGGTCACGCCGGCCAGTTCGGCAACCTTGCCGACGGTGTACTCGATGGTCGTCGTCACTGCGCTTGTCCTTCCGCTCACCCGGCCGTCTGCCGGCGGCGCCGGTTGTCGACGCCGAAGACCACTGTGAAGCCTGACGCAACGTCAGGGTCAAGCCCATTGTCCGACCGGACCGCCGATTCCGCCGCCCGAACCTAGGGTGACCAGATGTTGTTCGAAGGCAGAGTCGCCGGCAGCGGACCGTTGCCGGTGCTGACCGGTCCGGGGATCGGGCTGATCCCGGCCGACATCTCGCACCGGGAGCGCCTGCTCGAGGTACTCGCCGCCCCCGAGGTCCGGCTGTGGTGGGACGAGCCGGATCAACCCGACGGGTGGCCGGCAGACGACCCGACCGAACCGGATACCGTCCGCTACACGATCACCCTGGATCCCGGTCGTCCCGGCCAGCGGACCAACGGTCGCCCGGATGTGGTCGGGCTGATCCAGTACGCCGAAATGAATGTTCCAGAATATCGGCATGCCGGCATCGACATCTTCCTCGACCCAGCGGTCCACGGCCGCGGCGTCGGCAAGGCATCGGTACGTGCCCTGGCCGAGTTCCTGTTCGCCGAGCGCGGGCACCACCGGCTGGTGATCGATCCGGCCGCGGCGAACGCGATGGCGATCGGCTGCTACTCCTCGGTCGGCTTCAAGCCCGTTGGCCTGATGCGCCAGTACGAACGCGACGTCGACGGAACCGGTTGGCACGACGGTCTTCTGATGGACCTGCTCCGCGGCGAACTGACCTGACCTGACCTGACCTGACCTGACCTACTTTGCTGCCCCCTTCTTTTATCGATCATGGTTTGCTGCACGACAAACCGGACAAAATGTGGCCAAAATGTGTGCAGCACGCCATGATCAACAGGGGTCGGCGGGATCAACAGGGGTCGGCGGGGGTCTGCAGGGGTCGGCGGGATCAACAGGGGTCGGCGGGGGTCTGCAGGGGTCGGCGGGGGTCAATAGGGGTCGGCGGTGGGCTGACGCCGGTGAAAACCTGTTGAGCGACGCCGGTCCGAGGTGAGACCGTCAAGCCATGGTCATGTTCACGGTGATGCGTCGTGTCCGCGGAACAGCCCGGGGCGCTGCGGCGATGGGGTTGGCACCGGCTTGATGCCGACTGGGCTCGCCGGATCGTCGAGAGTGCCGGCATCGAGCCGGGGGCGCGGGTGGTCGAGATCGGAGCCGATACCGGGGTACTGACGGCCGCGTTGGTCGCGGCCGGCGCCGAGGTTCTCGCTGTCGAACTGCATCCCGAGAGGGTGCGGCAACTCCGGTTCCGATTCGCCGGTGACCCGGTGACGATCGTAGCCGGTGACGTGCTGGACTTCCGCTGGCCGCGGACGGCCTTCCGGGTGGTGGCGAACCCGCCGTTCGGCATCACCGCTGCGCTGCTCCGGGCGCTGCTGGCACAACAAAACACCCTGCAACGGGCCGATCTGGTGCTGCAACGAGGGGTGGTGAGCAAGTACGCCAGCAGCAACTGGGCATCGAGGTGGTTCACTGCGTCACGCGGCATTGTCGTTCCGCGATCCGCCTTCTCGCCGCGTCCGCGAGTGGACACCGCTGTGCTCACTCTGACCCGCCGAACTCGTTGACCCCCCGGTTCAGAGTCCACACTGGTGACGAACTGCTGCTCTGGGACGGCTGGGGAGCGATGGACGGGCCGGGGATCGATCCGGAACCCCGATCTGATCGACGAGATCGCCGCCCTGCTGGTCGCTGCGGACGATGGTGACATGGATGCCGAACTGCAACTGCTGCAGCGCTATCGGGCCGACGATCGGCTGCATCCGGGCTTGCGGGTGCAGCGGAACTCACCGCTCGGTGATGATGTGGTGCTCGACGAACTGCACTGACCGGCCGACGCTCGGACCGCTCAGCGACGGGCGAGGTAGATCAACTCGGCGACGGTGTCATCGACCGGACCGCCGTTCCAGTCGCCGCAGAGCTGCTCGATGTCGAACCCGGCATTGCCGAGCGATGCGGTCAACCTGTCCGCCGACGGGAAGCGCAGGCAGTCGGTGAACACCTGATCCTGACCGTCATCGGTGAGGTTGTGGGAATCGAAGGTGACCAGGTCGCCGCGCACCGAAGTGACCTCGTGCCAGCTCTGCACCCGGCGTCCGTTCACCTCGAGGATGGTGCGGGAATCGACGGAATTCCATCCCAGCCATGCTTGCGCTGTCGGGTTGCGGGACTCGAAGGCCAGCCGCCCGCCGGGCCGCAGCGCGCGGTGGATCGCGGTGATGGTCTCCATCCAGGCGTCGTCGGTCTGGAACACCTGGGCGACGTGACCGGTCATGACGGCCAGGTCGAACGATGCTTCCGGTAATGCGGTGGCGTCACCGGCCAGCCAGCTGACGGCATCCCCGCCGGGCCGGCTGCGCGCTGCCGCCAGCATCTCATCGGCCGGGTCGATGCCGGTCGCGCGATGGCCACGGGTGGCCAGATCGACGGCCAGCACCCCGGTACCGCAGCCGATGTCGACCACATCGACCGAACCGAGCCGGTCGGCCACCGCCAGGTAGTGGTCGATGTCCCAGCGGCCGGCGTTGATCCGGTCGTACAGGGCCACCTGGTCCGCATCGTTGTAGGCATTGCTGTCAGCATCTGTGTGTTCCATTGCGGCCAAAGATAGATCCGCCGTCCACCGAATAAGCGGCGAGCGGATCAGCTCCAGTCAGCCGGCTGTCGCCTCGGTCAGGTCGAACACAGTCGCGCCGCCAACAGTTGTCGATGTGAAGTCCTCCCGCACCCAGCTGCTGATCACCGCACTCGAAGCGGATCCGCCGCCACCCATTCCGCCGCCGGCAATGAAGTAGCTGATCTGACCGTCGGTGACGTACTGCTGGAACTGGGCCAATGTCGGCGCCCGGGTCGGATCCGGTCCAGCCGCCCGACCCGCTCGGTGCGATGCCGCCCGGGACAACTGGTACCGCGCGGCCCGACCTGCTCGGTGCGATGCCGCCGGGGACAACTGGTACCGCGCCGCCCGGCTCATCCTGGCCCACGGCGTCCGAAGTGGCTGCACCGTCAGCGCCCTGGCCGCGGCATCACTGTCCGGACCATCGGCGCCGACCGCTGATCTGAATGTGGTGGGATTGCCGGATGCGTTGTCGCATCGACGCCGCCGCTGGCGATGGATCGCGTGCTGGCCTGGGAACTGTCGATCCACGGCTCGCCTGGGATGGCGGCGCATGAATATCTGCCGATGCTGAAGATGATCGTTGGGGCTGCTGCGCCCGGACGACCTGGTCGGTACCGTGATCACGCTGGACGGCGCGGGAGCCGCGCCGGCGGCGATGGACCGGCCGGCATCGGCCGCCGGCCTCACGGCGATCGAGATCTGAGGAACGGCATGGCCATCGGACCGGCGGTGCAGGTGATCGATTCGCACACCGGGGGCATGGCGACCCGGGTGGTGGTCGGCGGCGTCGGTGATCTGCCAGGGACAACCATCAACGAACGCCGGGAGTACTTCCTGGCCGAGATGAGCGACCTGCGAACGTTTCTGATGTGCGAGCCGCGAGGCCATCAGGCGATGACCGGGGCGCTGCTGCAGTCCAGCACCCGCCCGGACGCCGACGTCGGGGTGATCTGGATGGAGGTGCAGGGCGCGATCGCCGCCTGCGGCCACGGGGCGATGGGTGTTGCCGCGGTTCTGGTTGCCACCGGCCGGATCCCGGCCGTCGAACCGGTGACCACCGTCCGGCTCGACACTCCGTCGGGTCTGGTGGTGGCCAGGGTCGAGGTCGAGGGCGGCCGGGTCGGGCCGGTGACGATCAGCGGGGTGCCGTCGTCGTCCGTCGGCACCGACTTCGTCGTCGATGTCCCGGGCTTCGGTTCGGTCAGCTATGACCTCGCCTACGGCGGTAACCATTGCATTATCACCGATCTCGCGTGCCTGAAGTTGCCGTTCGACCGGGATCGGGCCGAGGACATCCTGCACGCCGGGCTGGACCTGATTGCCGCCGTCGCGTCCGGAACCAGGTTGCGCCACCTGGATGGCAGCCCATCGACGCTGCGGCACGCGCAACTGCTCGCCCCGGGTGCTTCGAGTGCGAAGTCGCAGCATGCCATGGTGATCGCCCCCGGCTGGTTCGACCGATCGCCCTGCGGCACCGGCACCGCGGCCCGGATGGCCCAGCTGCACGCCCGTGGTGAGCTGGCGATCGGTGACGAGTTCGTCAACGAGTCGTTCATCGGCAGTAGTTTCACCGGCCGGCTGGTGGGGGGGCGGGACGGAACGGTGCTGCCCGAGATCACCGGCCGGGCCTTCGTCACCGGCACCACCGAATTCGTTCTGGATCCCGACGACCCGTTCCCCACCGGCTTTCTGATCTGAACGCGGGACGCCTCGCAGTGGGGCGGATGTGCGGCCTTGCGAATGCCGTGTGCCGTGTGCCCCTGTGTCCCAACAGGGTCCGACGGTGCGCGACGTCGGCGGGGCAGGGGTCAGTCGGCCCAGGTGGCGGAGTGCCGGAGGGCCATTTCGATCTCGGCCGCGGCTTCCTGCACCAGAGGGACCAGGGCCCGCATGTCGTCGACCGACTTGCGCCCGATGTGGGTGGACAGGTTGATGGCGGCCCTGGCCCGGCCGGCCCGGTCCCGGACCGGCGCGGCGATCGCCACCAGGCCCTCTTCGAGTTCTTGGTTAACGAGTGCGAAACCGTTGCGACGGACTGTTTCCAGTTCCCGTCGGAGCTCAGTCGGATCGGTGATGGTGCGGGGTAGCAGTGCGGTCAATTCGGTGGTGGTCAGGTAGTGATCGAGTTCGGCCGGGGGTAGGTTCGCCAGCAGAACCCGGCCCATCGCGGTGGCGTGCGCCGGCCGGCGGGCCCCGATGTTGACCGAGATGGTCATCAATGCCGGCCCGGGAACCCTTACCACGTAGACGATGTCGCCGTCGTCCAGGATTGAACCCTCGCTAGCCTCGGCAGTCCGGGCCACCAGCCGCTCCAGGTGTGGCAGGGCCACTTCGGGGAACGACAGCGCCGCGAGGTACGAATAGCCGAGTTCGAGGACCTGCGGGGTGAGCTCGTAGCGGCCATTCTTGGTGCTGACGTAGCCGAGATGGATGAGGGTCAGCAGGAATCGTCGCACCGCGGCCCGGGTCAGTCCGGCCACCTGGGCGATCTCGGACACCGACAACGACGGCCGATCACCGCTGAACACTCGGATGATGGCGAGGCCGCGTTCCAGCGACTGGACGAAGTCACGTGACGGACTGGACGGGCTCAGATCGACGTCGTCGGTGTCGATGTCGTCCCGATGGTGGATCGGCAACAGATTCACCGCAGTGCCCTTCGTCGGCGGGTGGGTGCCCTGACAGTCAGCGGATGTAGGAAGCCCCGTTGAGGTCGACCGTCCCGCCGGTCAAGCTCGGGCAGGCGCCGCTGGCCAGGAACGAGATGAGTTCGGCGACTTCCTGAACACCGACATGCCGACCCATGGCCAGCCCGTCGGCGACGCTGCGGACGGTGGCGTCGTCCTGCCCGGCGGTACCCATCCCGCCGTCGACGACACCTGGTGCCACGACGTGGACCTGCACGCCGGCCCGGGCGTAGTTACGGGCGACGGTCTGCGCCAGATTGCGCAGCGCTGCCTTGGACGCGGCGTAGGCGCTGACGTCCAGGATCCGGGAACCCTGCTCGGCGGCCCAGCTCGACACTGCGACAACGGTGCCGCCCCCGCGATCGGCGAAGCATCTGACCGCCTCCCGCAGCAGCGCCCCGGCACCGATCACGTTGACCCGCATGGCTTCTTCCCAGCCGGCGTCCCACTCGGCGTCCGAGCCGTTCATCGGAGACTGCGGGATGGCGGCGGCGTTCAGCACCAGAACGTCGACGGGTTTCAGGCTCTCGGCGTCCCGCCAGATCTTCCGCGCACTTTCGGGTGTTCCTAGATCGCCGCCCACCAGGTGCTGCCGGTCGGCCGGGACAGCGGACAGTGCGCGCAGCAACGCCTCCGGCTGGCTGCGGTACTGAGCGATGACGGTGGCACCGGCCGCGCCGAGCGTCGCCGCGGTGGCGCTGCCGATGCTGCCGGACGCGCCGGTCAGCAACACCGTGCGATTCGCCAAGGCGTCGGCGGCCAGCACCATATCGTCCCCTACAGGATTCCGCCGTCGACGGCGATGAGTTGACCGGTGATCCCGGCGGCCAGGTAGCTGCTGAGGAAGGCGATGGTGTCGGCGACGTTCTGCGCAGTGGCGATGCGGCGCAACGCCGTTCCGGCGGCGGCCTGGGCCAGCGCCTCGGCGACCGACAGGCCAGTGTTCTCGGTCCGCGAGTCCATCCGGGTCAGCAGCGCCCGGGTGGCGATCGGACCCGGAGCGACCCCGTTGACTCGAATCCCCGACGGACCGAGGGCCAGCGCGTAGGACCGGATCAGGCCGAGTACCGCATGCTTGCTGGCGGCGTAGACGGCGATGTTCGGATCGCCCCGCCACGAGTTCAATGACCCGACAATGGTGATGGCGGCGCCCTCGGTGAGGTGCGGAGCCGCGTATTTGACCGTGGCGGCCACGCCTCGCACATTGATGGCCAGCACCCGGTCGAGCTCTTCGAGATCGAGTTCCGTGGGCCTGCGCCACGACGGCACCACGCCGGCGGCCGCGATCATCAGGTCAAGACCACCGAGCCGGGCGACCGTCGATTGCACGGCCTGTTCGACCGATTGCTCGTCAGTGACGTCGGCGGCGACCGCAGGCCAACGGCTCTCGGATCGCTCGATCGCAGCCGCCAGATCCAGCACCACGCCGTCGGCGCCCATCGAACCGCAGGTGTGCACGACCGCAGCGCCGATTCCGCTCATTCCTCCGGTGACCAGCACCCGCCGGCCGGCGAGCAGTCCGTTCACCCCGAACCACCGAGGGTCGCGCGGATCTCGGACAGGTTAGCGGCGAATGGGTCCACGTCAACGATGATCTCGTCGATGCCGGCGTCGAGCAGCACGTCCGCGTGCTCGGCAACGGTCGCCTGCCGATCCAAGGATCCAACCAGCCGCAGCACCATCCGGATGGCGGCCGGATCGCGGCCGGAGCGCTCGGCCCACAAACGGATCGTGGCGATCTCGGCGGTCAGAGTGGCCGGACCCAGGTCGGGCACCGATTGCTGCCCGAGCCAGCCGTCACCGATCCGTCCGGCCCGCTCCAATGCTTTCGGCGAGTGTCCCCCGATCAGCACCGGGACGGGAGCGGCGGTGGCCGGCAGCACCAAGATCCCGTCCGCCAACGGGTAGGCGTCCTGGCGAGCCGCCGGGCGGCCGGTCCAGCAATCCCTGAGCACCTCGATCCAGGTCTCCATGCGCGCCCCCCTACCGCCGAACCGGGCACCTAGCGCCACGAACTCCTCCGCCAGCCAGCCGGCCCCGACGCCCAGGTCGAACCGGCCGCCACTGACGGCGTCGACGGTCGCGACCTGCTTGGCCAGCAGCACTGGATTACGTTGGGGCAGAACCAGAACGGCGGTGCCGAGGCGAACTCGATTGGTCACCGCGGCGGCCAGGGCCAGCACCACCACCGCTTCGAGGTACGGCGTATCCGACGGCCAGGTGGCGACGCCGTCCTCGGCGAACGGGTACCAGGACGTGATGTGCTCCGGCATCACCACGTGGTCGGACACCCACAGCGAGTCGAAGCCGGCCGACTCGAGGTTTCGGGCCGCGTCGGTGACGGTCAGCGGGTCGACCGCACCGGTGTGCGGCAATCTGGCGCCGACGAGCAGGGCCACCGGACGAGTACTCCTCTCGGTTCGATACCGAACCGCGACTCCCAGGAAATCGTGGAGTCATCAGCCGTGGGTAGACCGTCATTGTCGGGACGCACGACCCGTGCGTCAAGCGCGCAACCGCGCGCAATGCGATACATTGCACGTATTGCGTTCATTGGAACGGTGTGCGAGCATCGCTCCACGATCGGCACCCTGGCCCAGTTCGAACGGACATAGCACCCCCCGTCCAGCCGGAGGCAGCGACTGACATGCTCGAAACCCCCGCCCGGTTCGGCACCCTCACCGGCCTCGATCACATCGGTATCGGAGTGTCGGACATGGCGCGCGCCGTCGATTTCTACACCGACCTGGGCTTCACCGACCTGGCCTTCGACTATCAGGGTGAACTTCCGGGGCTGGGCGACGTCACCGGTCACAACCATACCGAAGCGCGAGTCGTGTTCCTGCGGACCGCGAACCCGACGGTGCTCGGCCGGGCCTCGATCAAGTTGGTCCAGCTGACCGATCGGCTCCCGCCGCCGCAACCGGCCGGCCAGGCCTGGGGTGAGCCCGGCATCTGTGAGGTGTGCGTGCATGTCAACGGCCAGGCGGAGTTCCACGCCACGCTGGTCGACGCCGGCCGCACCAACCTGATGGATCCGAATGAGGCCGACCTCGAGCCCTACCAGACGCATTGCGGTCTCTCCTATGTGTCCGACCCGGACGGCGCGAAGATCGAGCTGATCGAATGGTCGACCCTGGAAGCCGGTTGGCCGCACGGGCCTGGGCCGCAGGGTGTCAACCACGTTGCGTTCGGAGTGTGCGATATCGAACGGACCCGAGAGTTCTATCAGGGCCTGGGTTTCACCGGGCAACTGTTCGAATCGGACGGCTACTTCGAGCCCATGCACCCGTGGTTCGCCCCCAGAACGCCGCCGCGGCAACGGATGATGCTGCTCACCAGCCCCTATGGCGGCAACCTCGAACCGGTCCAGCACTACCCGCCGTCGCCGGACATGCGTGGTGAGTGGGGGCATCTCGGCACCTTCGAGTTCGCCATCGGTTCCCGCTGCCTGGAAAGATCTCTCGACCATCTCGAGCGGTCTGGGATCAAGCTTGCCGGCGACCCGGCCATCATCGACCTCGGTGACGGCGCCACCTGGCGCTACGCCTATTTCCAAGATCCTGACGGACTGTACGTGTGCGTGACGGAGGTCCGGGCGTGACGCTTCCGGTCGAGGCCGCCGCCGTTGGGCCCGCGAGCGAGGTCAGCCCGCTGATCCGGATCCGTGGGCTGCGCAAGACCTTCGGCAAGCTCGAGGTCCTGCGCGGGATCGACCTGGATGTTCAGGCCGGACAGCACGTGGTGATCTTCGGGCCGTCCGGCTCCGGTAAGTCGACGGTGCTGCGCTCGATCAACATGCTGGAGCCGCCCACTTCGGGATCGTTGCAGGTCAGGGGAAGCGAGTACGGACCTGGCCTGCCCGGCGAGGCCGCAGTCAGGAAGGGCAAGCGACTGGAGCTGCGCCGTACCGTTGGCATGGTCTTCCAGCAGTTCAACCTGTTTCCGCACCTGACTGCCCTGGACAACGTCACGCTGTCGCTGAAGTCGGTGCGGGGCATGAAGACCCGCGAGGCCGAGCACCGGGCGGCCGAGTCGCTGCGCGGCGTCGGCCTGCTGCAGCGGGCGGCGCACTTCCCGGCCGAACTCTCCGGCGGCCAGCAGCAACGGGTGGCGATCGCCCGGGCGCTCGCCCTTGACCCCGCGGTCATGCTGTTCGACGAGCCCACTTCAGCCCTCGACCCGGAGCTGGTCGGCGAGGTACTCCGGACCATGCGCGAGGTCGCCGAAATGGGAATGACCATGGTCGTTGTCACGCACGAGCTCGGTTTCGCCCGGGACATCGGCGATCTCAACGTGTTCATGGAGGACGGTGTCGTGGTCGAACAGGGCCCGCGCGGCTTCTTCGAGAACTGCACCAGCCCCCGAGCCCGCGAATTCATCAAGGCCGTGCGCTGATGAACATCTCCGACTACGATTGGGGTCTCATCTGGGACAACCGGGCCGCCCTGCTCAACGGCCTGTTGACCGCGTTGCAGGTATCCGGTGTCGCTCTGGTGATCTCGGTCGTCGGCGGCTTGTTGCTGGCATTGCTGCGGATGTCCGGTCGGCCGTGGTCCTGGCTGGCCCTGTTCTACATCAACATCTTCCGTGGCGTCCCCGCGCTGGTCAGCGTGATCTGGGTGTACTTCGGTGTGGCCCTGCTTCTCGGGGTGAACTTCTCGGTGTTCCAGGCCGGCGTCATCGCACTGTCCCTGCTGTACTCCGCCTTCCTGGCTGAGATCTTCCGGTCGGCGTTGAGCGCCGTGCCGCCGGGTCATCGCGAGGCCGGCCAGGCACTGGGCCTGCGCGGCAGCCGCATCTTCGTCTCGATCATCCTGCCGCAGGCGTTCAAGATCGCGCTGCCGAACATCGGCAGTATGTTCATCGGAATGATCAAGGACACCTCCACGTTCACCGTGATCGGATTGCTTGAGGTCGTCCGGGTCACCCAGAACCTGGTGTCCAGCACCTTTCAGCCATTCGTGCTCTACACGGCGGCCGCCTTGATCTACGTGATCGCCGCGTTCGTGATCGACCTGCTGTTCCGGCTGATCGAGAGCGCCTATATCCGGCCGCCGAAGGGAGTTGTCGCCAAAGCACTCCGTGCCCGTCGGCATCGACGGATCGAACAGCTCGTCGCCGAGGTCGGGACCTGAGCTTCGCGAAAGGCGTTCTACCAGTAGCACAGTCACGAGAATCACCGCAATGACAGCAGTCCGAACACCGCAGTCCCAGCACCGCTTACTTCCACCGGCATCCCCCGCCCCGGAAAGGAACGACCGTGAACAATCGAGTCTCCCCACGTGCAGTACGGCGCCGCGTAGCTGTCGCTGCGCTCGCCGCCTGTGCCGCTGTCCTGACAGCGTGCGGCAGCAGCAACTCCACCACACCCGGCAGCTCGGCGGCCGCCTCGAGCGCGGCCACGTCGAGCGCCGCGTCCAGCTCGGCCGCATCGCCGAGCGAGGCGTCGTCATCGGCGTCCTCGAGCGAGGCCTCCTCTTCGGGGGCGTCGTCATCGGCGTCCTCGAGCGAGGCCTCCTCTTCGGGGGCGTCGTCTTCGCAGGCGTTGTCGAGCGCATCGTCGCCGGCGTCATCAGCGACATCCTCCTCGGCCGCAGCCGATCTCGGCCTGATGACGCCCGGCACCCTGGCCGTCGGCATGAACCTGCAGTTCAAGCCGGAGATGTACCTCGACGATGCCGGCAAGCCGGCCGGCTACGACGTCGACCTGCTCAACGCGCTGGCCACCTCGCTCGGCGTGAAGCTCGACATCCAGAACCTCGACTTCAACGGCCTCATCCCGGGTCTGCAGAGCAAGAAGTTCGACATGGTGTCGGTGGGCCTGAACGCCACCGACGAGAGGAAGAAGGTCATCGACTTCTCCCGTGGCTACGTCCCGTACACCAGCGTGCTGGCCGTCAAACAGGACGACAATTCGCCGGCCACCATCGACACCTACAACAAGGCCGGCGTGATCATCACCGCGCTGCAGGGTTCGACCGGTGAGGCGTTGGCCAAGAAGACCTTCCCGAACGCCACCGTCAACGGGTTCCCCGACCAGAACGCGGCGCTGCTGGAGGTGGCCACCGGCCGCGCCAAGGGTTCGGTGCTGGAGGACTACATTTTGGCCCAGTTCCAGAAGGCCAACGGCAATCAGCTGAAGCCGGCAGCGTTCGACAAGCCACTCGAGATCTCCTACGGCTCCTGGGGTGTCCAGAAGGGCAACACCGGTCTGGTGACCGCGCTCGATGCATTCCTGTGTAAGGCCCAGACCGACCGGACCCTCGCCGACCTGTATAAGAAGGACTTCGGCGTCGCCGACTTCCCGCCGATGCCGTCGGGCTGCTGATCAATGATCGACGAGCAGGGTTACGTAGTTCTGGTGATCGGTGGTGGTCCGGCCGGAATGTCGGCCGCCATCACTACCTCGGACGCGGGACTGCGCACCCTGCTCGTCGACGAACGCCCGACCCTGGGCGGTCAGATATTCAAACAGCCCGGTCCGGGCTTCCGGGTGGACGACCCGCGAAAGCTGGGGCGCCAGTGGCGGTTCGGCCGGGACCTGATTGATCGCGCCGAACGCTCGCCCGCCGAACTGCTGCTGCGCACCGCCGTCCTCGACCTGGAGCCCGGTCCGGACGGCTGGACCGCGATCCTGCACACCGATGGCGAACCGGTTCGGCCACTGACGGTTCAGCGAATCGTCATCGCCGCCGGTGCTCACGACCGTCCGGTGGTCTTTCCGGGTTGGACGCTTCCGGGCGTCGTCACCGCCGGCGGCTTGCAAACGCTGGCCAAGACCCAACGGATACTGCCGGGCAAGCGAATGGTGTTCGCGGGATCCGGTCCGGTGGCGCTGGCCTTCCCGGCCCAGCTCGCCGGTTTCGGTGCCGACATCGCGGTAGCGCTCGAGGCCGGTCCGACCCCGGGACCGAGGGATGTGGTCCGGATCGCCAGCGCCGCGCTGGGCAATGCATCGCTGTTGCGTGACGCCGCGCAGTTCCGTGCGCAACTCCTCCGGCACCGGATCCCGTTGCGGTACGGGCGCATCGTGGTCAGGGCCGAGGGCGACCGAAGGGTGCAACGGGTGGTGCACGCCGCCGTCGACTCGAACTGGCGGGTGCTGCCCGGGACCGAAGAGACGGTCGAGGCCGATTTGCTCTGCCTCGGTTACGGCTTCGTGCCGTCGCCGGAGTTGCTACGGCTGTCCGGTTGCGCGTTCGACGACGACGAGTACCTGGGCGGCCCGGTAGTGTGGCGCGACTCGTGGTGCCGCACCACCGTTCCCGGGATCTATGCCGCCGGTGACGGCGCCGGCGTCGAAGGCTCCTACGTTGCCATCGACGAGGGAATCACCACAGGCGCGGCCGTCGCGATGGACGCGGGACGTATCGATGCGCGCAGGGCGATCCGGCTCACCGCTCCGGCCCGCCGTCGGCTATCCCACCGCCGCGCCCTGACCGCGGCCACAGCCCGGATGTACCGGGTCGGCCCTGGAATCTACGAGCTGGCCGCCGATTCCACCGTGGTCTGCCGGTGCGAGGAAGTTCGGAGCATTCAGCTGGACGAGGCGATGGCCAGGGTCGGGGAGATCAGTGCGGTCAAGGCCGTCACCCGGGCCGGGATGGGGCCGTGCCAGGGCCGGAACTGCCAGCGGCACATCGTGGCGATGCTGGCCCGTCGCAGCGGACAGCCGGTCGGCGCCGTGCCGATCGCCACCCCGCGAATGCCGGTGCGCCCGGTGCCGATCTCCGCGATGGCCGATCGCCAGGTCCAGGACCCGGGGCTGTTCGTCGCCCCGGAAGAGGCTGGAGCCCCGTTGCCTGAATTTGCTCTGGTTGACCGCCTTCCGTCCGGGCAGGCGCTGCCGCGGTCGACCAACGTTCTGATCGTCGGCGGCGGAATCGCCGGCGCTGCCATGGCTTTCCACCTGTCCAGGGCCGGTGTCGAGGTCGTACTCGTCGAGCGGGGTGAGCTGAACCGGGAGGCGTCCGGCACCAACGCCGGCAGCTTCCACCTGCAGCTCGCCATCCATCAGCTGTCGGGCGCCGGTACCGACGCAGACCGGGACCGGCTGCTAGCGGACGCTCGGCTCAGCCTCGAGGCCTTCGATCTCTGGAACAAGCTCGGAGCCGATCTCAACGCTGACCTCGGCGTGCACCAGACCGGCGGTTGGATGGTCGCCGAAACCGAGGCTCAACTCCAGATCCTCTATGAGAAGGATGTTCTCGAGCAGGAAGCCGGCATCGAGACCGAGGTGCTGACCGGTGCGGCGCTGCGGGCCCGCGCGCCGTACTTGGCCGAGCATCTGCTCGGAGCGACCTACTGCCCGGCCGAGGGTCATGCGAACCCGTTGGTGGTGGCGCCCTACTACGCATTGCGGGCCGAGGAGAGCGGCGCGGAGATCCGCACGGGTGTCGAAGTGCAGGGTATCGACGTGCTCTCGGCCACCGGTGGCCGGCGATTCACCGTGCACACCGACGCCGGACCCATCGACGCGCACCGCATCGTGAATTGCGCCGGGGCCTGGTCCGGAGATCTCGCCGAGATGGTCGGACTACACCTGCCGGTACGCCGAGAGGGCCTGCACGTCAACGTCACCGAGGCCCGACCTCGACTCTTCGAACCGATGATCCAGCACATCGGCCGACGATTGACCCTCAAACAGACCGGGAACGGCACCTTCATCATCGGTGGCGGATGGCCGACCGGGATGGCCGACCGCCCTCGACGTTTCCCGACGTTCTGGCACAGCGCGGCCGGCAACGTCGCGGTCGCGGTCGATGTGGTCCCGGCCCTGGCCGACGTCCGGGTGATGCGGACCTGGTCCGGCGTCATCGTCTTCACCAACGACTATGCGCCGTTGGTCGGCGAGTCCGCGCTGGTGCCTGGCTTCTTCGCGTGCATCTCGTCGACCGGATTCACCTTCAGCCCGCTGTTCGCACAGAAACTCGCAGAGCGGATGATCGACCCGGGTGCGGTAGCTCCGTTCCCGGACCGCTATTCGATCGACCGGCTGGTCGGATCGTAAAGAGCGTGACGCCAACCGATACCGGCGCACGCACAGCAACACGAACAGCAATCGGTGATGCAATGGGTAGGACAAAGGAGAACAAATGAATCGCGAAGACGTCGACTGGCAGGGCTACTTTCCCGCGGTGGTCACACCGTTCACCGAGGCTGGTGCCCTCGACCTGGACACCCTGGCCGCGCTGGTCGAGCATTACGCGAGTGTCGGCATGCACGGCATGGTGATCAACGGGACATGCGGCGAGTGGTTCTCGCAGCACCCCGACGAGCGCAAAGCCGTGGCGGAAACCGCCGTCTCGACCGCAGCCGGACGTATGCGGGTGTTGATCGGGTGCACCGACTACCGAGCGGACGACATCGTCGGCCTGGCCAAGCACGCCCTGGCCGCCGGGGCCGACGGTGTGCTCGCCTCGCCGCCGCCCTATGCGAAGCTGTTCCCGAACGAGATCGTGGCGTTCTACGAAGAGATCAGCGCCGGCATCGACGGAGCGCTGGTGGTCTACAACTGGCCGCACGGCAGTGGTGTCGACATCGGCCCGGATCTGGCCGACCAGCTCGCGAACATCGACAGTATCGTCGCGATCAAGGACAGCACCCCGGATGCCGACCAGTTCTTCGAGACATCCCGCAGGGTCCGGGACCGGGTCAGGGTTTTCGGTCCCTACATGTCCGAGCGGGGCGTCGAGGTGCTGCGGGCCGAGGGCGGTGACGGGTTCGTCGGTGGTGGCTCCTTGTGGGGCAGGCCGGACCCCGGATTCTGGGAGAACTACTGGGCCGAGGACTTCGACCCGATGACGGAGCACGCAGCGAAAGCTGACCGACTGTTCCCGAAGCTCTGGCTGCCCGGTGGCTGGGCCGGGATCTACGGCGCGTACCAGAGTCAGCTCAAGGAACTGATGAGGATGCTCGGCCAGCCGGCCGGGCATGTCCGGCGCCCCCGGCTGCCGATCACCGACCCGGCGGCGTTGGCCGCTTTGCGGACAGTGCTGATGAGCGAGGGACTGTTGGCGGCCGACGCCGGAGTGGGCGCGGCCTGACCATGCGTCGCAGCCGCCTGGAAAAGCTGAAAGGGCTGGCGCGCGGACCGGCGGTCGAGATAGTAGTCGACGGGCGGCGGCGCACAGCGTACACCGGGGAGTCGGTGGCCGCCGCGCTGATGGCCGACGACGACGAACTCGAACTCCGCACCACGACTGGAGGCGAGCCCCGCGGACTGTTCTGCGGAATGGGAGTCTGTTTCGACTGTCTCGTCGTGGTCGACGACGTCCCGAGCACCAGGGCCTGCGTGACCTGGGTCCGGCACGGCATGATCGTGGATCGCCAACGGGGCACCGGATTCGCCTACACGGAACCAGAAGCGCAGCCCGAGTCGCACTGATCCCTTGCGTGCGGTGGCCGCCGGCATAGGCTCGCCTGGTGGCTGCCCACCGCACCCGTGCCGCTTCGACAGATGTTGTTCCGACTGTTCCGACTGTCTCGACCGTTCCGGCTGTCCCCACCACGGCCGCCACCCGGCTGCTGCAGGTCCTTGGCGCGTTCTCGGCCGAGTTACCGGCGCTCGGCCTCACCGAGATCGCCGCGCAGACCGGGCTTCCGAAGTCGACGGTGCACCGGTTGGTGGCCGAGCTGGTCGACTGGGGAGCGCTCGAACGCGGCAGTGACCGGCGCTACCGGATCGGCCTGCGAGTCTGGGAGCTGGGCACGCTGGCCCCCCGGGGCCGCGGCCTCGGGGACGTCGCGGCACCATTCCTGGAGGACATTCGCACCGCTACCGGGCAGAACGCGCTGCTGGGCGTCCTCGACGGCACCGAAACGGTGTACGTGCAACAACTGTCGGGCCGGGGCGCGATTCCGATGAAGATCCGCGTCGGCAGCCGGCTCCCGGTTCATGCCACCGGTGTCGGGCTGGCCCTGCTGGCGAGTTCGCCGGTGGCGCTGCGTGAAGAAGTACTGGCATCGCCGTTGCGGCGCTACACCGATCGGACCGTCGTCGACCCGCGCGAACTGCGGCGTATCCTGGCCGAAGTGCGTCGCCGGGGGTACGCGGTCAGCGACCGGCAGGTCGAGCGGATCGGGATGTCCGTGGCCGCACCGGTCTTCGACGCGGCCGGTGTGGCGGCGGCACTCTCGGTCGTGATGCCGTCGGGTTCGGATCTGCGCCGCTTTGCCCCGGTGGTGGTGGCGGCCTCGCGAGGCCTCACCCGTGCACTCGGCGGCGGGTGACGAGTTCCGCCAGACGGAACTCAAGCTTCCTCACCTGCGGCGGATCGGCCTACCATCGACTGATGGCCTCTTCGTTCCTTTTCGCCGCGGTCCCGCTGGCCGCCTTGCTGGCCCGGTCACCGGCGCTGGACGTGGCACGGATCGATGACCTCGTGATGGGCAATGCCAACGGATCCGGCAAGGACAACCGCAACGTCGGACGGATAGCCGTACTCCTGGCCGGCTTGCCGGTGTCGGTGCCGGCGAACACGGTCAACCGACTGTGCGGATCCAGCCTGCACGCCGCCATGATCGCGTCCAGCGCGGTCGAGACCGGTTACTCCGTCGTAGTGATCGCCGCCGGCGTCGAATCGATGACCCGGTCGCTGTGGGTATTGCCGAAGCCGGCCAAGAGTTTCCCGGCAATGGAGGTGACCGCGGTGTCCACCACCTTGGGCTGGCGCCTGGTGAACCCCGCGATTCCCGGCGAGTTCGTGATCTCCAACGGCGCCATCACTGAAATGCTGGCCGACCGCTTCGGCATCGACTGCGAACGACAGGACGCCTTCGCGTTACGCTCGCACCAGCGGGCCGACGCCGGGTGCATCACCGCCGGGAATGCCTCGCCGCTCAACGATGGAGCGCCGGCGGTGTTGGTCGGCGGCGAGTCAGCGGCGGCGATCGGCCAGGAACCATTGGCGCGCATCGCCGGCCGCGGGGTGTACGCCGACGAACCCCGCTGGTTCGGGTACGCCCTGGTAGGGGCGGCCGAGCGGGCGCTCAAGCAGGCCGGGTTGACCTGGTCCGACATCGGCGCCGTCGAGCTGAACGAGGCATTCGCGGCCCAGAGCCTGACCTGCCTAGATACTTGGGACATCGACCCGGAGCTGGTGAACCAGCGGGGCGGCCCCATCGCCATCGGCCATCCGCTCGGAGCGTCCGGCGGCCGGGTGCTGGCGACCCTGGTGAACGTGTTGCGAAAGACGGGTAGTCGGTACGGCGTCGCTGCGATCTGCATCGGCATCGACATCGGCCTGGCCGTGGTGCTGGAAAATCTGAACACGGACACGGGCCAGACCGCCGCATGATCTCAGTGGTCGACAACCCGGACGCAGCGGTCGCCGGGGTCGAGGACGGGTCGACGGTGATGGTCGGTGGGTTCGGCACGGCCGGACAGCCCTTCGCGCTGATCGACGCGCTGCGCCGGTCGGGCGTCCGCGATCTCATCGTGGTCAACAACAACGCCGGCAACGGCGACCTTGGGTTGGCCGCGCTGCTGGCCGCCGGGCTGGTACGCAAAGTGATCTGTTCGTTTCCGCGACAGAAGGACTCGTGGGTCTTCGACGGCCTCTACCGATCCGGCCGGATCGAACTGGAGGTGGTGCCGCAGGGCACGCTGGCCGAGCGAATCCGGGCCGCCGGAGCTGGAATCGGCGGCTTCTACACCCCTACCGGCGTCGGTACCCTGCTCGGCCAGGGCAAGGAAGTCCGCACCATCGACGGCCGCGACCATGTGCTGGAGTACCCGCTGCGCGGTGACGTGGCGCTGGTATCCGCGCACGTTGCCGACCGGATGGGAAACTTGGTGTACCGCAAGACCGCTCGCAACTTCGGTCCAATCATGGCCGCCGCCGCTACCTTGACCGTGGTTCAGGTAAGCCGGGTGGTCGAGGTCGGCGATCTCGACCCGGAGGCGGTTGTCACCCCCGGGATCTACGTAAATCGAGTGGTCGCCACCGATCTCGGCCCGGAACCGCGCCCGGAGTTCCTCAGTGGGACGCCGTCGTGACGATCGAGAACTCGGACGCGGCCCCGCTCGATCGGGATGCCCTCGCGGCGGTGGTGGCCCGCGACATTCCTGCCGGCGCCTACGTCAACCTCGGTATCGGGCAGCCGACCAGGGTCGCCGACTTCCTCACTCCCGAACAGGGTGTGGTGCTACACACCGAGAACGGCATGCTGGGCATGGGTCCGGAGGCTCACGGAGATCAACTCGACGCCGACCTGATCAATGCCGGCAAGATCCCGGTCACCGAACTGCCGGGGGCGTCGTACTTCCACCACGCCGACTCGTTCGCAATGATGCGCGGGGGTCATCTCGACGTGTGCGTCCTCGGTGCCTTTCAAGTGTCAGTCGCCGGTGACCTGGCCAACTGGCACACCGGGGACCCCGGCGCCATCCCGGCGGTGGGCGGTGCCATGGATCTGGCCACCGGCGCCAAGGATGTCTACGTGATGATGTCACTGTTCGATCGCGACGGCGCCGCCAAACTCGTTGCCGAGTGCAGCTATCCGCTCACCAGCCTGGCCTGCGTCAGCCGGGTCTATACCGAACTGGCGGTGTTCGATCTGCGGTCCGGGTCGGCGACCGTGGTCGAGACCTTCGGCACCACCGTCGATGAGCTGGCCGCACGACTCTCCCTTCCGCTGAACGGATCCGCCCGGTGACCGAATCACCTTCCCTGTTCGACCCGATGCCGCTGCGCGGGGTCATCGTTCCCAACCGGATGTGGATCTCGCCGATGTGCCAGTACTCGTCGGTGGACGGTTTCCCGTCCGACTGGCACCTGGTGCACTTGGGCAGCCTGGCCCGGGGCGGTGCCGGGCTGGTGATGACCGAGGCGACCGCGGTCACCGCCGACGGCCGGATCTCCCCGGATGATGCCGGAATCTGGACCGACCAGCAGGCCGAGGCGTACGGGCGGATCACCGCATTCATTGCCGGACAGGGTGCGATACCGGCGATCCAACTCGCCCACGCCGGCCGCAAAGCGTCCACGTTTGCGCCCTGGCGCGGCCACGGATCCGTTCCGGCCGACCGCGGTGGTTGGCCGACCGTCGGGCCGTCGGCGGTCCCATTCGGCGACTACGCCCGCCCGGCGGCACTATCGATGGCCGAGATCGAGTCGATAGTAGTCGCTTTCGCGGCGGCGGCCGTCCGAGCACTCGAGGTCGGATTCGAAGTCATTGAGATCCACGCCGCGCACGGCTATCTCGTTCACGAATTCCTGTCGCCGCTGTCGAATCGGCGCACCGACCGTTTCGGCGGAACCGGGCGGTCGCAGTTGCTCCTCGACGTCGTCGACGCAGTGCGGCACGCCATCGCGGATCAGGTTCCGCTGCTGGTGCGAGTGAGCGCGTCCGACTGGGCACCAGGAGGTTTGACTGTCGAGGAGGTCGCCGGGGTCGCCGCATTGCTGTCCGGGCACGGTGTCGACCTGATCGATGTGTCCAGCGGTGGCAATGCCGCCGATCAGCAGATCAGCCTCGGACCGGGCTATCAGGTGCCATTCGCGCGGGTCATCCGCGAGGTGTCCGGACTGCCGGTGTCCGCGGTCGGCCTGATCACCGAACCCACTCAGGCGCAAGGCTATCTGGCCGAGGGCTCGGCCGACGCGATCATGCTGGGCCGGGCAGCCCTGCGAGAACCGAACTGGCCGTTGCGCGCGGCCGAGGAGCTGGGTGGCGAAGTGCGCCGGCCGTCGCAGTACCTGCGAGCCCGGACCGAACCAGCGCGCTGACCGGTTCGGATCCGTTCAGCGGGCGCCGGTCCGGGTCCATGCTGCCGGGTCCGCCGCGGCCACCACCTGGCGAATCAGCTTCTCGTCCCGCCGGAGGACGTTCTCGTCCCACTGGTCGAGCGGCTGGACCGCATGCAGCTCGTCGGCGACGCTCGCCACCAACTCCGGTGTCCATGGGTCATTTTGCCCGCGTTCGGCTCCCATTCGGGCATAGGCCGGACCCATCAGGGTGGCGTGCCGCTCGATGCCGCCGCGGGTGTTCAGATCCGAGGTAGCGAACGGTCCGATTACACCCCACCGCCGACCCAGTCCCAGCCGGACGATTTGGTCGATATCCAGCGCGGACACCACCCCGTCCCGCACCAGGCAGTACGCCTCTCGCAACAACGCGCCCTGCAGCCGGTTGAATACGAAACCCTCGACTTCGGCGCGGACGGCAATCGGCGTCATCCCGACGCGGTGCAGCAGATCGTGGGTGCGAGTGACGGTTTCGGGGCTGGTGAACGGAGCCGGGACCACTTCGGCGACCGGAAGCAGGTACGGCGGATTGCCCGGATGCACAACCAGACACCGCGATCGGCCGGGGAGGTCGGCCGCGAACCGGGACGCCGCGATCATCGACGTCGAGCTGGCCAACACGGTACTTGCGCCGGTAGCTGCGTCCAGCTCCGCGAAGACCTGCCGTTTGACGTCAACGGACTCCAGCACGCACTCCTGGACGTAGGTCGCGTCACCGACCGCGGTCGCCAGGTCAGTGCCGTAGCTGACCCGCTCGGCGATCTCGTCCAGTGCCGGCACCAGCTGGTGATCGCGCAAAGTCTCGATGCAGCCGCGAATCTCGCCGGGTGCGGCTGCGATCCGAGCTGGATCGATGTCGTACACCGAGACCGGCAGTCCGGCCCGGGCGAACACGACCGCCCAGGCGCCGCCGATACTGCCGGCGCCGACGATCGCTATCCGGTCGCTCATTGCTCGGCTCCCTCGTGCCACACTCCGACAGGCTGGTGTCTGATCAGATTAGTCGTTACACGCACAGGTGTGTGCTGGTCGTGCGGTGATCATGCAGCGGTCGTGCTGGACCGTCACGGGAAGGAGCGGCATGGAACTTGAGTTCACCGGTGAGCTGTTCTACCAGCGTGGGCCGGGGCCGCTCTACTTCGTCAGCGTTCCGTCGGCCGATGTGCTGACCTGAAAGAGATCTCCTGCTCCGTCAGCTACGGCTGGGGCGCCATCCCGGCGATCATGCGGATCGGCGACACCGAGTGGCCGACCTCGCTGCTCCGAACGACGGTGGCTACCTCGTTCCGGTGAAAGCCTGGGTGCGCGAGGCGGAAGCGCTGATAGACGGCGTCGCGGTTACTACAACGGTCTTCGTCGGCGGCCGATAGATCGCGTTGGCCGCCGATCTGTCATGCCCTCTCAGCTCGAAGTCGGCGCCATTCGATCCGGGCCAGTACCGCGAAGATGATGGCCACCAGTGCCGTCCCCACCGCGATCATCCACTCGGCCGAACCGTCACCGTTGTCCGGCTCGACGCCGAACACGATCTCGATCCAGTCCTTCAAGATGATCGTCAACAGGAATAGGACGGCGCTGAGCGCGGCCAGCGTGGTTTCGATCCAGAATCGGGTCTTGCGGCTCATCAGTTCTCTTCTCGGCAGTAGGTCCGTGCCGGTCGGCACTGACGTCGGCAGCAGTCAGTGATCCGGTGGCGCGGCGATGGTGCCGACCGGGGTCGGCCTTACCGGCGCCTGCGGTCGAAACCCGGAGTAGGCATCCGGAGCCGCCCCAGTAACCGCCTGCGCGAGCCCGACGACCGCGGGCCCGCAGTACCGGCCCTGGCATTTGCCCATCCCCACTCGGGTCACACGTTTGAGGGCGCCGGCCGCCCCCACCCCGGAGGTCAGGTCGGTCGTCAGATCCGCGAGCGTGACCCCTTCGCACCGGCACACCACGGTCCCCGGGTCGGCAAGGCTGACACTCAATATCGGTGCGGAATACGCTGTGGCCAGATTCCTCTGAAACCTCAGATGTCGATCCAGCGCCCGCCGAATCCGGCTGACGTCGGGGCTGCCGACCGCCGTTGCCCCTGCCCGGTGGGAGAGCGCAGCGCCGCACAACGCGCCGGCTGCGGCGGCCACCTTGGCGCCCAGGGATTCTCCGCCGGCGCCGATCACCCAGACGCCCGGAACAGTGGTACGCCCGGCCGGATCCCGGACCACCCGCAGGGCACCTCCCGGCAGATCAGCCCGGTGTTCGCACCCGAGCGCGCGGGCGAGTTCATTGGACGGCAGGAACCCGTAGCCAAGACAGACGGCATCGACCTCGAACGTGCGCGACGACCCGGCAACCGGATCGCCGGCTCGGTCGATCCGGGCCACCGTGACACTCCGTACGGCGGTGTCTCCACTGCACCGGACGACCGCACTCGACTGCACCACCGGCACCCGGCGACGGAGCAGGGTGACAAGGTATCCGGCGCCGAGCCCGGCAAGTGCTGGCGCGGCGAGGCTCATGGCACCGACCGAGCGGAGACGTCCAGGGGTGAACGGTGATCCGAGCTCGGCGACGGCCACGACGGTGACGCCGGCCCGGGTGAGCTCGGCTGCAAGTTGCAGGTTCAGCGGACCGTTCCCGGCGATCAAGACCCGCCGGCCCGGCGCCACCTGGTGCGACCGGAGGAGTGTCTGGGCGGCTCCGGTGGTCATCACCCCCGGTAATGTCCATCCCGGGACCGGAATGCCGCGCTCATAAGCGCCGGTGGCCAGCACCAGTTGCCGCGGGTGGATCACCCAGCGGGTGTCCGGACCGGCGGCGACGACGTGGTCGGGCGCGAATGCGGCCCAGACCTTCGCCCCGCTCAGCGATTTCGCACCCGAAGCGGCGAATCGGGCGATCAGTGCGCGTCCTTCTCGGTACTGACCGTCGAGCCGGTCCGGGTCGATCCGGGTGCCGGCTGCGGGTTGCTTGTAGTACTGGCCGCCGGGCTTGGCCCGCTCGTCGACGAGCAGGACGTCCACGCCGGACTCGGCGGCGACGGCAGCGGCGGTCAGCCCGGCGGGACCACCGCCGACGATGAGAACATCTGGTCGCAAGACGATCTCGGAAAGATCGGCGTTGCCGGCACCGTCGTCTGCGGGCCGCAGGACGGTTCTGGCAGGTTGCCGCTCGATCGTCATGCCATCCTGGACCGGGGTGAGGCACGCCAGGGCACCATCGCGGCCGTCGACCACCACCGAGCACTCGGCGCAGACGCCCATGCCGCAAAAAAGCCCGCGCGGATCGCCGGCGTCGGTCTCCCGACAGGCCCTAATTCCCGCCGCGGTCAGCGCGCTGGCTACCGAATCACCGGCACTGGCAGGGATGTCGGTGCCGCTGTACGAGATCGTCAGATCCGGATCGGCGTCCGCCATGCCGGTGCCGTGTGCGCGCATGTCCCTCCCAGAGACTCGGCGTTATTCAGCCCGTGAACAACGGAGCGGCGTGGATGCAGCGACTGGCAAGTCGTGTGCGACTAGCGTACGTCCGCTCACTATATGAACATAGCGGGACTAGCATGGTCGAACCAGTCCCGACGGACCAACCTCGAAACGGAGGCGACCGGTGGGACTTCTCGACGGCCGGACCGTACTGCTGACCGGTGCGTCCCGCGGCATCGGCGCGGCCACCGCCGCAGCGATCGGTGCCGCCGGTGGTCGCCTGATCGCCCACTATCGGGCGGATCGGGCAGGCGCTGAGCGGGCGACCGCGGGGTTGGCCCTGGACCGGGTGCACCTGATCGCCGCCGATCTCGGCGAATCCGGCGCCGCGTCACGACTCTGGGCCGACTCGCTGGCCTGGGCCGGACGGATCGACACGCTGGTCTGCAATGCCGCGGTGATGCCCGGCTCCCCCCTCGACGGCGCCCCCGATGCCTGGGACGCAGCCTGGGAACTGGCGTTCAAGGTGAACGTCCGGGAGCCCGCGACCCTGATTCGGGAGGCGGTGACCCATTTTCGGGCCCGTGGTGGCGGAACCGTGATCGTCCTATCCAGCTGGGCCGCGCAGCGGGGCGCGGCCAACCCGGAACTCGGTGCGTACACCGCCTCGAAAGCCGCCCTGGCTGCCTTCGCCAAAACCGTTGCCAGAGCTCACGCCCGCGACGGTGTACTCGTCTATGTCGTCGCTCCCGGGGTCGTCGACACCGAGATGTCGGCAGAATCGGCGATGGCCCAAGGCGGCGCCGCCGCTGTCACCGCCGGGCTGGCGATGGCCGAGCTGGTGCCCCCGGCCGAGGTCGCCGACCTCATCACCTTTCTGGCCGGCGGACGTCAGCGGCATCTGTCGGGCGCGACGTTGGACGTCAACGGCGCCAGTTACATCCGCTGACCTCAGACGTACTCGTCATCACCTTCCCGGAATGCCGGGCCGTTCAGCACCAGGTACCGCGCCGATCCACCGACCGAGTAGCTCGCGCCCCTGGGCACGATCGCATGCCCTCCGGCGTCCACGGTGACCGATGGACCGTCGCCGACCACGACGGTCAGGATCCCGTCGAGCACGTAGTAGACCCGGGTGGACGCGTTGCTGCGCAACGACTGGTGCCGCCCGTCAATCTCGACCCGGGTGAGACTCAGCGCGCCGTCGGTATCGCCGGCCGTCACCAGTGGCTGGGCGGTCAGCCCGTTGTCCGGCTCGGCGACGAGCGGAACGCGCAGGCGGTCGATCCGCCGGAGATCCGTGTCGTCATCGAGCAACTCCCACCGCTGCAGGGCGACCGGTACGTTGCCCTCCAACCAGAGCCGGTCGTGGAAGCGCTGCAGGTTGAAATCGGTGGCGTCCGCCCGGACCGTGTCCGCGAACAGCCGCAGGATCTGGGTCTTGCCGATCTGATAGGTCAGCGCCTGACCCGGGCAGGCGGCGAAGAAGGCCGCCTCCTCCTGGGCGGTCTCGGCGTCCATCGGCACCACCCGCCGGAGAAAGTCGGCTGCGCCGTCGATGTCGAGATCGCCGACGGCGAGCCGGACGTCGACCTCGACCCGCAGGGCGCGGAGTCGCATGAAGTTGTACATGATCTCGCGGGTGGCCGGTGAGTCGTCGAACAACCCCGAGGCGAGCATCAGCTCCTCGTTGTAGAACGCGATGCCCTCGTTCGGCCCCGAGTCGTAGTAGTGCCGCCGTACCGGGTTCGGGTGTCGCCAGGACAGCGCGAGTTGCTGGTAGTGGGCACCCTCGTGGACGATCCCGGCCCGCGGGTCGACAGCATTGGCGGCGTAGAAATACGGCGCTTCACCCGGGAAGGTCGGCACGTAGCTCAGGCCGTCCTGGTCCAGGCGCCCCGGGCCGGTGAGATCGTCGGTGACGCCCAACCAGCGCAGCGGCGCCAAGTAGTCGGGAAGCGGGGCGTTCAGATAGTGCCGCAACGAATCCGGTTGCCCGAGGAGACAGCGATCGGTGTAAAACCGGCGTACCGCGAGCTCTGCCTCGGCCTCCGCCGCCGACTGGTCCTCAGCGGTGCGCCGGGGTGCCGGCTCTCGGTACTGGCCCGAGTGGCGGTTCCGATTGCGCTCCAGCGTCTCCAGGGAAACGGCACGATCGAGCTCGACTCGTCCGGTGGCCAGGATCTCTTCCGGGGTGCTGGGAATCAGCGCGACTTCGGTCAGAAACCATTGGTACGTTTCCCGGCCGACGGCGCGCATCGGGGCCAGGGTGGGGATGATGCCGGCCAGCCAGTCCCGGTAACCGACTAGCGCAGCGGTGGTCCCTTCGCCGGCAGCGACCAGCCGCTCCGCCACACCTCGGGCGGCCGGCAGGGCAGCAAGGGCGGCAACGGCCGCCGGGATCTGGTGGTGAACGTCGGCAAGTTCGGTCACGGCCAGCTGCGCGAATTCGGCCACGGCGTGATCGGTCAGGTTCGCCCTGGCGTCGTCGAGGATCTCGGCCGTCACGTCCAGGATCGCCGTGATCGACCCCAGCCGGGCCGCATCGGGGGCGGGCTCGGTGAGCAGATCGAAGACGACGCCGATGGTCTGGTCGACGTAGAACCGGGGTTGGGTCTGCCACATCCGCAGGATGTCCAGCTCCCACCGGACCCTTGCTATGGCCGATCCGAGCAGTCGCCGGTCGACCATCTCGGCTCGGTCGGCGGCATCGGGCAAGGCGGCCAACCGGCTTTCGAATCCGGCGAGATCACGGCGATAGCCGGCGACATCATCGACCGACCAGCGTGGTCGCCAGCCACCCGGCCGGGCGATCCGGGGAATGTCGTCGTGGGAGCGGGGTTGCTGGGAAGCGCGCCAGGACCAGAAGTCCTGGCCTAGAGTCTGTGTCGTCATCGTCCGGCCGGATCTATGACGGTGCGCCCGTAGACGAGGACGCCGGGCGGCCTGCGGAGCACTTCCGGATCGGCGAGCGGATCCCCGTCGACGAGGATCAGGTCGGCAGCCGCACCGGGCTGCGGGACCGTGTGCTCGCCCAGACCATTGAGCGCCCGGCCTCCGGTGGTCGCCGCCCGCAGCACCGACAACCGGTCCATCCCAGCCACTTCTAGCATCTTCAGCTCGTCGTGCAATCGCGGACCGATCGGGTTCAGGTCGGCGCCGGTGGCGATCCGGACACCGGCGGCGACACAGGCCGCCAGCGCAGCGGCGTGCTGGTCGGCCGACTCCACCGCGCGGGTCCGGGCATGCTCCGGCCAACCGTCGGCGTCCATCATCGCGGTGTCGTGGGTGACCCCGATGGTGGGAACGAGCCACGTTCCGGCTTCGGCCATCGCCGCCGCGGCCCGCTCGTCGAGGGCGTAGCCGTGTTCGATCGACCGGCCGCCGGCCCGCGCGAACCGCTCGGCGACCCGGCCGCTGCCGCAGTGCGCCGCTACCGGGATACCGCGGCCACCGGCCGCCTGCATGACCGCATCGAGTTCGGCCTCGGTGAACTGTGGGTCTTCCACCGACTCGTGTGCGCTGTACAGCCCCCCGGTCAGCATCACCTTGATCCAGTGGACGCCCTGCTCGATGAGAGCCCTGGTGGCGCGCAGCATCCCGTCCGCGCCGTCGACCGCCCACTCCCACTGCACCTCGACCGGGCGGCGCGGGAACGCCGTGCCGTGGCCGCCGGTCGTGCGCAGGCCGGCGCCGGCACACCGGAGTCGCGGGCCCGGATAGGTCCCGGCTGCGAAAGCCTTGCACCAGGCCAGGTCGACCCGGTCGGCCTCGGCAACCGCACGGACGCCGGTCACCCCCATCCGGGCGGCCTCCATCAAGTTAGCGCCGGCGCGGACGGTCCAGTCCGCGGAACCGTCGAAGTAGCCCTCGGCCCTGGGGTCGTACATCAGGCCGCCAGGGTGCGCGTGGCAGTCCCACAGCCCGAACATCGCGGTCAGTCCGTCGGCCTCGATCACCGCCGGATCGCTGAGCTCGGCGACCGGAGCCACAGTGCCATCAAGGATCCCGAGGTCGCCGACGGTGGTCTCGCCGGTGCTCACATCCAGGATCGAGGCGGCCCGAATCAGGGTGGCCGTCATCCGTTCACCACCATGGTGGTCGGGTGCTCGTTCAGCTTGCGACCACCGTCCGCCGTGCACGCGATGACGTCCTCGACGCGGGCACCGACGTGACCGGGCCAGAACACCGAGGGCTCGATGGTGAAGGTCATGCCTTCCTCGAGCGGGGTGTTGTCCTCCTCGGAGATGTACGGCAACTCATGGACATCCAGCCCGATGCAGTGCCCGGTGCGGTGCCGGAAGTGCTCGCCATAGCCGCCGTCGACGATCACCGCGCGGGTCGCGGCATGCACCTCCGCGGCGGTGACACCTGGTCTTACGGCGTCGATCCCGGCCTGCTGGGCGGCCATCACCAGGGCATGCACCCGGACGTACTCGTCCCCCGGGTCGCCGACGTGCACGGTTCGGCCGAAGTCCGAGCAGTACCCGTTGACGACCGACCCGAAATCGAAGGACACCCCCATGCCCGCCCGCAGCGCCTGGGTGGAGACCCGCACGGTGGCATCGCGATCGTCCAGCGGGCCCATCGACCAGACCGCGGTGTCAAAGGACTCGGTGCGGGAACCGTTCGCCCGCATCAGGTACGCAACCTCGGATGCCAACTCCAATTCGGTGACGCCAGGGACGACCTTCTTCTCGATCTCGGCCATCACGCCGTCCACCAGCCGGCAGGCCTCGGTCATCAGGGCGAGCTCGTCGGCGGTCTTTATGCGCCGCATCGGGTTGATCACCGGCTCGGCCGCCACGAACGAACCCGGCGCACTCAGCGCGGTCAGCTCGATCACGCTGCGAGCCCAGGTTCGGTCGCCCAGGGCCAGCGTGCCGACGGTTCCGAATCGACCCAACACACTGCCGACAATGCGCTGGGCGTCGTCCTTCTCATTCACCGTCACCACCTCGCCCACCACGCCGTCGGGTAGGTCGAACTCGGTGATCATGCGGGGGAGCACGAAGACCGGTTCATGGTCGGGTGCGAAGAATGCGCCGGCTGCCCAGTGGTGGGCATAGCCGACATTGCCGAACGCCGGCACCCGGCGATGCATGCCGGTGAGGTACTCAAGGTCCGCCGAGGGCGGCAGGAACATCAGGTCGACGCCGGCCGCCTGCATGTGGTCACTGAGCACCGCCCGGCGGGCGGCGTAGTCGAAGGGGAATGTCATGGTGTCCTCCGTAGTTCGTCGGGAAGCCCGAGAAGCGCCAGCTGCTCGATCATTTCGGTGAGTTCCTGCTCCTGCTCCTGCCACACTGCGAGCACGGCGCCGGTCGGGGCCGTGTCCGAGAGTTCGACGACGATCTCGGGCAGCAGCACCATTCTGTCGGTCAGGCTCGGAAGGTTCTTCAGCGCGTCCTCTGTCGATCCGGCCCCGCCGGCCAAGCGGCGGGCGAACACAGCGAGCCGGTCCGACGCCGGCTGCCGGCGGATCCACCCGACCACCCGGCCGATCTGGTCGAGCCGGTCACGGATCCGGGCCAGCAGCCGGTACTGCGCCGTCAGTGCCGCATCGTCGGACACGATCCGGGGATCCCGGACCACGTCGACGGCCACGGTTTCGGCCCAATCGCCGGCATGCACCGTCACTGCGTACCGGCCCGGAGGTATCCGAGGTCCCGGTGTCACCGCGGTCACCGATCCGTCCGGCTCCGGTGCGCTCGCCGCGGGTTCGATGCGCAGGTCCCAGACCACCCGGTGCAGGCCGGATGTGCTCGGTGGCAACGGCTTCGCGGGCTCCGGTCGCCCCGGCCGCGCCAGCCCGAGGGTGCGCAGGACCAGCCCGCTCGGCTCGGCGATCTCGATCCGCAAATCGTCGACGTCCGTAGCCAGCCGGTACCAGAGCGCGAGCCCGTCGGGTGGGTTCTCGCCGCCGTCGATCATGACGTTGCGCATCGACCCGTCCGGCTGTGGTTCCGGAGTGAAGGAGGCCCCGCCCAGGGGCACCCCCGGATACCCGCCGACCCAGGTCCCCTGGCCCGGCATGGCGAAGCCGGTCGGGGTCGGATACCGGTGGACGATCGGTGGGGTGTGCACGGTGAGCACGCCGTTGTTCCGTCCGGACTCGCGGATCGGGGTGAGGTCGTCGAGCATCCAGAATCCGCGACCGTGGGTCGCGGCGACCAGCTCGTGGTCCCGGAACGCCAGATCGCAGACCGGTACCGGCGGTAGGCCGGTCGCCGCGACCTGCCAGGTCAGCCCCCGGTCGACCGACACGCGGACGTCCAGATCCGTTGCCAGGTAGAGCACGTCGGGGTTCACACGATCCTGACGGACGCAGCGGAGAACGGCCGGCTCGGAGCGGCCGACGGTAATTCGGGTCCAGGTCGCGCCGAGATCGGCGCTGACGAACAGGTAGGCGGCCCGGTCCTGCAGGCGGAACCGATGCGCGGCCAGGTAAACGGTCGACGGATCGTCGACGGCCGGCTCGATGCTCACCACGGTGGCGAGTGGCGGCAGCTCCGGTGGCGTGACGTCGGTCCAGGTGTCACCGTCGTCAAGCGACAGGTGCACCAGTCCGTCATCGGTGCCGGCCCACAGCCGGCCGCGAACCAGGGGCGACTCCGCGAACGCATGGATGGTGCAGAACACTTCGGCGCCCGACGTGTCCTTGTTGATCGGCCCGCCACTGGCCAGCAGCTTGGCCGGATCGTTCGTGGTCAGGTCCGGACTCCTTGCCTCCCAGGTCATTCCTGAGTCCGTCGACCGGAACACCCGCTCCCCGCACACGTACAGGGCCGCGGGATCGTGCGGCGAGAACCGGATCGGATAGGTCCACCCGAACCGATGCGGGTGGGTGACCGGGTCGGTCCCCATGAAATGCCCGACCCAGACCGCCACGTCCTGCGCCTGCTGGGTCACCTGGTCGAAGCGCAACAGTGGGCCTGGATGCCCGAACCCGGCGCCGCCCAGGAATACGAAGCGCGGATCGGCGGGATCGATGGCCACATCACCGGCCTCGGCCTCACCGGGTTCGAGACAGTCGGGCCAGCGGATGGCACCCTTCCACGACCGGGACGGAACCCTGATTCCCGAGTTGTCCTGCTGGGTGCCATAGAGGTCGAACGGGAATTCCGGACCGATGTCCACGCGGTAGATCTGCGCGGTGGCCTGGTTGTACACCGACGAAAATGTGCGACCACCGTTCAGCGAGACGCACGCGCCACCGTCGTTGGCCTGGATCATCCGGCGCGGATCGGCCGGATCGAGCCACAGGTCGTGGTTGTCGCCGTGCGGGGTCTGGATCTGGCTGAAAGTCCGCCCGCCGTCGCCGGACCGCCAGAACCACAGGTTGCACGTCCACACGACGTCGGCGTCCCGGGGATCGGCGAAGATGTGGCTGTAGTACCAGGGCCGACCGGTCTGGCCCGATTCGGCGTTGACGAGATCCCAGGAATCACCGCGATCATCGCTGCGGTAGATCCCGCTCTGCCCGTCGGCAGCTTCGACGACGGCATAGACGCGGTCGGGACGGACCGGTGAAACGGCCACGCCGATACGGCCTTTGACCGCGGTGGGGAAGCCCGGGGACGCGCTCATCGGCGTCCAGGTCTGGCCGCCGTCGACCGTTCGGTAGAGGTCGCTGTCAGGTCCGCCGCTGGACATCTCCCACGGCCGCCGGACCGCCTGCCAGATGGCCGCGAAGGCGATATCAGGATTCGACGGGTCTATCGACAGGTCGGCGGCCCCGGCCCGCTCGCTGACAAACAGCAAATGCTCCCAGGTTCGTCCGCCGTCCGAGGTACGGAAGATTCCCCGCTGCTCGCTGGGCCCGAAGATGTCGCCCAACGCCGAAACCCATACGCGGTCGGGGTTGTCGTCCTGAATGCGGACCCGGGAAATGTGCCGGGACTCGGTCAGACCGCAGTTGGTCCAGGTCGTGCCGCCGTCGGTGGTCCGATACACCCCGTCGCCCTGGACCACGTTGTTCCGGGTACACGCCTCTCCGGTCCCGACCCAGACCGTGTCCGGCCGGGTGCGGGCAACGGCGATCGCACCAATCGCCGAGCTGGTCAGGTGCCCATCGGACATGTTGCGCCAGTAGGTCCCTGCGTCAGTGGTCTTCCAGACACCGCCGGCACAGGCGCCGAACCAGAAAACACCCTGATCGTCCGGATCGCCGGCGACGGCCACCGAGCGACCACCGCGGGACGGACCGACGGGCCGCCAGCGCAGTGCCTCGACAGTCGCGGTCAGGCTCGCCGGCGCGGCCGTCGCCCCGGTCAGATCCGCTCCCATCAGATCCGCTGACTGAGCGGCCGGATCCGCAGGATCACCCGTTCGCTCTGGATCTGCTCCTGGATGTACGGCCGCCCGAAGTACCGCCACGCCAGCGTATCGATGTGCGCACGGGCGGCCGGACCCTCGATGAACTCCTCGACGAGGCCGCGGATCTCCAAGTATTTGTACGGATTATCGTGCTGCCACAGGGTCACGGTGACCCGCGGATCCACGAGCACATTGCGGTACTTGCGGCGATGCTTCTCGGTGTTGATGAGGATGCACTCGTCGTCGGCGTCTACCCACATCACCTGGCTGGCCGGATGCCCGTCCGGACGGATCGTGGTGAACGTCGCGAAGTTCCTGCCGGTGGCCATTTCGATGGTGTTGGGTTCGAGCACGTCTGTCCATCTCCTGACCTGAGACGTCATACGGTGACCCGGCTGTCGAGCAGGGCGTACACCAAGTCGATCACTATGTTGGCGACCACGACGAAGAACGTGGCGAGAAGCACGACTCCGATGATCGTCGGTTGATCACCGCGGGTGACCGCGTCGACGGCGAGGCTGCCGATACCCTGCAGCCCAAAGATTCGCTCGGTCACCACCAGACCGCCCAGGAGTGCGGCCAGGTCGACGCCGAATTGCGAGATTAACGGGGTGAGAATGCTGCGCATCCCGTGCTTGTAGACGACCCGGCGCTCGCTGAGGCCCTTTGCCCTCGCGGTTCTGATGTAGTCCTCGCCGAGGACGTCGAGCATCATCGCGCGGCTGAGTCGCGCATAGGTCGCCGCGCTGACGAAGGCAATCGTGATCCAGGGCAATATTAGGTGCCTGGCCCATTCCCAGGGCGAATCGGTGAAGGCGACGTACCCGGATCCCGGGAAAATTGGCAGACCCGCCGTCGTCAGCAGATAGAACGCGACGTAGAGCAGCAAGAGGCCGAACACGAATGTCGGGAAACTCAGGCCGGTCAACACGAAGATGGTGCCGAACCGGTCGCGGAAACTCCCGGGTCGGCGTGCGGCCATGACTCCGATGCCGACACCCACCAGCGCGAACACTACGGCTGATCCGATGGCGATCGAGAAGGTGACGGGCAGCCGTTGGGTAATCTGACTGAGCACGGATTGCTGGCTGTAGTAGGAGAATCCGAGATCGCCGTGAAACAGGCCGGTGAGGAAGAGCCAGTAGCGCTGCGGGACCGGCTTGTCCAGACCGAGGTTGTGCCGGATCAGTTCGACCGTTTCGAAGGTGGCTTGCGGTCCGGCGATCGAGCGGGCCGGATCGTTCGGGGCGACGTAAAAGAGCCCGAAGATGATCATGCTGACGGCGATCAGCGTCAGAGCGCCGAGCAGGATCCGGCGGATCAGGAACCGGGTGATGCGCATCAGCGGTTCCTTCCGCGACTACCAGCGAGGGATTTCCGTCCGCCCGGCCGGCGACGGGATGCTCGCGGGTCGAGCGCATCTCGCACGCTGTCGCCGAACAGGTTGAATGTCAGGGTCGTGATCAGCAGCGCGGCCGACGGGAAAACGACCATCCACCAGGCCACCGTGTAGAGCGCATCATTGCTGACGTCGGCGAGCATGTTGCCCCAGGTCGCCGTGGGCGGCACGACGCCGAGACCGAGAAATGACAAGGTTGCCTCAAACACGATCGCCGACGGGATCAGCAACGTCGTGTACACGATGATGGGTGCCAGCAGGTTGGGCAGCACGTCCTTGCGCAGGATCCGCAGCTTGCTGGCGCCGAGAGATCGTGCGGCTTCGATGAACTCGCGCTCCCGCAGGCTGAGCACCTGGCCACGAACGACCCGCGCGATCGGTCCCCAGGTGAAGCAGGCGATCACGATGACGCTGATCCGCAGGCTCGGCCCGACCAGCGACACCAGCGAAATAGCGAACAGCAGGAACGGAACCGACAACACGAGATCGATCACCCAGGTGAGGGCGATATCGACCCGGCCGCGGAAGAAGCCGGACACCGCGCCGATCATGACCCCGATCGCGACCGCGCAGAGACTTGCCAGCACGCCGACGATCAGCGAGATCCGGCTGCCGTAGGCCAGCCGGACCAGGACGTCGCGCCCGAGTTTGTCGGTCCCGAGCCAGAACTCGCCGTTCGGAGCGACCGGTAGGCCCGCCGCAGTGAGCCCGGTGTCGCGGTACTGGGTGTCCGGCGGATGTCCGGTGATCGCCGCGATCACCGGGGCGAGAACGGCGACCAGGACGATGATCACGATCACCGTGAACGACACTACGGCGACCCGGTCGCGACGGATCCGGGCAAAGGCCAGCGCGACCGGTCCGCGGGCGACGATCGTGCTACCGGCGGTCGAACCGGCCGGCATCGGTTGGTTGCCGCCGGGCTCGCCGGGTCGGTTCAGCGCCGGTTCGAGGCCTGGGTTGATCGAGGGGTCGATCGGGGGTGGCGTTGTCACTCAGTGCTCCTGGTTCCGGACCGTGACGATCGGGAAAAAGCACGCGACCCTGGAGGACCCGCTCTGCGCGTCGTCGATTGTTTCCAGTGCAGGAATCTCGGACCGGCAGCGCTCCTGGACGCGGTCGCAGCGGGGGTTGAATCGGCAGCCGTGCGGCGGGTGCACCGGCGATGGGACCTCGCCGGGCAGCGGACGGCGGGTCCGCGCGTCGGTGGCGTCCGGGTCGGCGATCGGTGCGGCGGCCAGCAGTGCGTAGGTGTACGGGTGCGTCGGCCTGGCGAACAGCTGCTCGGTCGGCCCCGTTTCCACCATCCGGCCCAGGTACATGACCGCGACCCGATCACTGATGTGCCGGACCACCGAAAGGTCATGGCCGATGAACACATAGGTGAGCGCGAGTTCTCGTTGCAGACGCTTGAGCAGGTTGATGATCTGGGCCTGGATGGAGACGTCCAGCGCCGATACCGGCTCGTCGCACACCACCAGCTTGGGGCGGGTGGCGAGTGCCCGGGCGACGCCGATCCGCTGCCGCTGGCCGCCGGAGAACTCGGCCGGAAACCGGTTGTAGTGCTCGGGATTGAGCCCGACCAGCTCCATCAACTCCTGGACCTGACGGCGGATCGAGCGTTCGTCGTGCTCGATGCCGTGGATGTGAAAGGGCTCACCGATGATCGAGCCAACCCGGCGCCGCGGATTCAACGAGCCGTAGGGATCCTGGAAGATCATCTGCACGTCTCGCCGTACCGGACGCAATTCGGACTCGGTCAGCGCCGTCAGTTCACGGCCGGTCAGGTCGACACGGCCCGAGGTGGCCCGGAGCAACCCGGTTACCACCCGGGCCAGCGTCGACTTGCCGCAGCCGGATTCGCCGACGATGCCGAAGGTCTCGCCCTGGCGTACCTCGAAGCTCACCCCGTCGACCGCATGGACGACGTCGTGACCGCGGCCGAACCATCCGTCGCGGATCGGGAAGTGTTTGACGACATCGGTGACCCGCAGCAGGATCTCGCCACTGTTCACGGCGCCGCCGGTCGTCGCACCGGGCGTCGCTCCGGGCGTCGGGTCCGGCGCATGGGCCATGCGTTGCTCGGCGACCGGAGGCAGCCAGCAGAGGGATCGATGACGATCGCCGATCGTCCGCAGCGGCGGATCCTCCCCGCACTCGGGCATGGCGTGGTCGCACCGGCTCCGGAACACGCAGCCAGGTCCGAGCGCGAGCAGGCTCGGCGGTTGGCCCTTGATGGTGTGCAGCGGCACACCGGTGGGATTGTTGCCGGGCACGCTGTCCAGGAGTCCGCGGGTGTACGGATGATGGGGGCGGTAGTAGATCTCCCGGCGAGGCGCGGTCTCGACCATGCGCCCGGCGTACATGGTCATCACCCGGTCAGCCATGCCCGCGATCACCCCGAGGTCGTGGGTGATCATGATGATCGACGTCCCGAACTCAGTCTTGAGTTCCTTGAGCAGTTCGACCACCTGGGCCTGGACGGTCACGTCGAGGGCGGTGGTCGGCTCGTCGGCGATGATCAGGGCCGGCCGCAGCGCGACCGCTATCGCGATCATCGCGCGCTGCCGCATACCGCCCGAGAACTGGTGTGGGAACTCGTGGAACCGCCGATCCGGTTGGCCCAGCCCGACCCGGGCCAGCAGTTCGACGGCGCGGTCCTTGGCCACGTCCGCGGACATTCGCTCGTGGGCCCTGATCGCCTCGACGATCTGCTGTCCGACCCGGAAGTACGGGTGCAGGCTCGACAGCGGGTCCTGGAAAACCAGTCCGATGCGGGCGCCACGGATCCGCCGCAGCTGGGACGGGGCCATGCCGATGAGGTCCTGACCGTCGAACATCGCCCGGCCGCTGACCCCGGCTCCGGGGACCAGGCCGACGATCGCCTGGGTGCTGACACTCTTACCCGAGCCGGATTCGCCGACGATGCCGAACGTCTCGGCTACGTCGACCGAGAAGCTCAGGTCGTCGACGGCGACCAGCTCGCCGTCCTCGGTGTCGAAGCTGACCCGAAGGTTCTCGACAGCGACAAGGGTCATGGGTTCCTCATATCAGCGGCCCGGACAGGTTCATCGGGATGGCCCGGCCGATGCCTCGGGCGGGCCGGGCCATCCGGGCCGCACTAGTTCAGCGCGACGTTGGTCATGTCGCCGTTGTGCCAGCCGGGGACGAACACGAATCCCTTGACCCGGTCGCTGTGCAAGGTCGCGACCTGCGTCCGTGCTATCGGAACCCAGGCGGCATCCTGGCTGGCCAGCTTGTCGGCATCCGCCCAGACCGCGGCCGCCTGCGTCGGATCCGGTGTGGCCAGGGCCTTGTCGATGAGGACGTTGAGCTGGTCGTTGTTGTAATCGCCGTAGTTCGGTGATCCCTTCGCGTACTTCCGGCCGTCCAGCAGCGGGACGAAGAAGCCTCGGGCCGCGTTGCCGAGGTAGTCGGGCGTCCAGCCGACCGGAGCGATGTCCCAGGTGCCGTTCTTGGTCGCATCCGGGTTCTGCAGGTACTGCTGGTAGAAGCTGTTGCGCGACATGGATTGCAGTTCCAGCGTCACGCCGGCCTTGGCCAGATCCTGCTGAATCACCGCGGTGATGTTCGGATACTGGGCGTCGTTGCGGTAGGGCATCTTCAGGGTCAACCCGTTGGGATATCCGGCCTCCGCGAGCAGCTTCTTGGCTTTGGCGGTGTCGCCCTTGTCGTCGGGGGTCTTGTACGGGTCCGTCGGTGCGTACCCGACGATCTCCGGCGGCAGGATCTGCCCGGTCACCTTGGCTACGTCGGCACCGCCGAGAGCCTGCACCACCGCCGCCTTGTTGACCGCGTAGTTCAACGCCTGGCGCACCTTCAATTTGGTCAGGGCCTTGTCGGCGTTGGGGCTCAGGTAGTTGAAGGTCAGGTAGGGGAGGAGAGTCCCCCCGCCGCCGATCACCAGCCGGGGGTCTTTGGTGGCGATCAGTGCGGGAACCTCGGAGGTCGGCGTGACCGCGTCGCCCCACTGCATGTCGTGGGTGCCGGCCTTGATCTGCTGGGTGATCGCCGAACTCTCCTGTCCGGCCTGGATCTCGATCTGGTCGACGTACGCCTTACGCAACGAGTCGGTCTTGGCGTCCCATGCCGGGTTGCGGCCAAGGGTGAACGACTGGCCCTGGACGTATTTCGTGATCATGTACGGTCCGTCGGACACGGTGTGCTGGCGCATTTCGGGGCCGTCGGGCAGGTAGTCGTTGTACTCGGCCGGTTGGGGAGCGACGAACGAGCCAAGCGCGGCGATCGCCAGGAAATCGCCGGCCGCCTGAGTGAGGGTGAATACCACCGTCGAGTCGTCGGTCGCCTTGACGCCCGAGATCTCGTGGGCCGACATGTACGCCTTCATCGCCTGGACGGTCGGCTCGACCTTCGCGAAACCTTCGCAGTACACGGCGAGCCCGGCGATCGTGTCCGTGTAGTAGCCGAGCACCGGCGATCCGAGCTTCGGGTTGCAGATCCGTTTGGCCGCGATCACGACGTCGCCGGCGACGACGGGCCGATCGCCGTTGGGGCCGTGCCATTTCACCCCGGATTTCAGGTGCACGGTGTAGGTCTTGCCATCCGCGCTGATCCCGCCATTGGCGGTGGTCGGCACCTCGGTGGCGATGTCCGGTGCGACGGTGATCGCGGCGGCCGCGTCGGCCGTGGCCGGATAGCCGAACAGATTGCGATTGATGGCGCGTTGCATGTGCAGATCGGCCGGGCCGTAGGCGGTAGCGGGATCCAGGTTGCCGATCTCCTCGGGTCCGGCCAGCCTGAGCGTTCCGCCGGCGCCCGCGGTGCCCGCTGCGCCCGACGAGGCTGCACCCGACGAGCCTGCACCCGACGAGCCGCCGGTGGTGCTGGACGAGCACGCTGCCAGCACCAGGCTGGCTGCGAGACCCACTACGAGAAGCGATTTGTGTTTTGCCACTGGGGTTCCACCGACTTCCGGTCAACAGGAATGACTGCGGTTGTGGTGTTCGCAATGCGGACTAGCGAACGTAGAGAGAACACTAGCCAGAGTTTGTGCGCATGCCAAGTATTTGTACGCTCCGCGAGCAAGTGAGTTGGAATCTTGACGGAGCCGTCACGAGAGGAGTTGTCGATGCAGGAGCGCCTGGCCGCCGTGTGTCGCCCGTTCATGCAGTCGGTGCGGGAGGAGGGCGGCCGTCATGAATTCGACGGCGAGATCTCCGATCTCTCGCCCAGTGGAGTCCGGTCGATGGTGGAGCAAATCGGCTCGGGCGAACTGGACGATGCAGACCTGGCCCACGTGAAGGCGTTCGAGGACCTCGCCAGGGTCTGGTTCGGCGATCTCGAGGTTCATCGGTGGAATCCGGATCTGCACATGCGCAACCTCAACCTCGTGCAGTACGAGCGGCACTACGCCCCGGAGCGGGAACGATCAACCGCCCGGCTGCGGCACCTGGCCCAGTGGCCGGAGGCGGTCGACATGGCACTGCAGTCGATGGACCGGGTTTCGGCGCCGATGGCCCGCGCCATGCTGTCGTCTGCTCAGGGTCTTCATGCCCAGGTCGACCGGGTGCAGGCCGGCGGTGTACCGGACGATCTGACCGGACGGGCACACCGATCGGTCGACCGTTTGGTCGACCACCTGTCCGGTGCAGTCGAGAACGGCGATCCCAGCGCCGCTCTCGGCGCCGGAAGGCTGGCCCAGCTGATGACGGCCAGCGAGGCGCTCGAATTCGACGTGGCCGAGATGACGGCCGTCGTCGAACGGGAGACCGCGCGGCTGACGGCGATGTTGCAGGCTGCCTGCGCCCGGATCGATGCGGCCGCGGCGCCGAGGGACGTGGTGCGGCGCCTGCTCAGCGACCGCCCCCGATCGGACCAGGAGATCCTGGAGAACGCCCGCCGGGTCACCACCGATCTGGTCGCGTTCACCCAGGACCGGGCGCTGGTGCCATGGTTGGACGGAGAGATGGAGTTCGGTATGGACCAGGATGCCCAGGGACTCTTCTTCGCCAACATGCGGTTCTGCGCGCCCGAGGAACCGGATTCGCCGGCGACCTATCATCTGACGCCGCCGGATTGGTCGTGGCCACAGGACGACATCAATGAGTGGTTGGAGACGTTCAGTCCGGCGCTCATCGGATCGATGAGTGCGCACGAAGCCGCCCCCGGACACTTCGCGCACGCCCGTGCGCTTCGGCGGGTCGACGGTCTGCCGCGCCGGATCTTGATGGGCTACACGTTCGCCGAGGGCTGGGCGCATTACGCCGAGGAACTCTGTGTCGAAGAAGGGTTCTCCAGCGACGATCCGAGATTCGAGATCGGCATGTGCATCTGGGCACTGGTCCGGGTGACCCGGCTGGCGTCGGCGATTGGACTGCACGACGGCAGCATGACCATCCAGGACAGTGTCGCCAGATTCATGGACACGGCCTACTTTCCGCGTCCGGCCGCGATCGCGGAGGCGAACCGCGGCCTGTTCGACCCGATGTACGCCCGCTTCACCTGGGGGAAGCTGGTCATCCGGGAGACTCGCGAGCGGGCCAGAGCTGCTTGGGGCAGTGGATTCTCATTAGGGCGCTTCCATGCCGCCCTGTTCGAGCTGGGGTCGCCTCCGATCGGGCTGATCGGATCGGTCGTCGACCGTCCGTCACCGCAGTGACGGCAGCACCTCGGTGCCGATCAGATCGATCGAGGCCGCCGGATCTCGTCCGAGTGGCGGCCCGAACGACAGGTGGGTCGCACCCCGGTCGACGAGCCATCGGCACCGCCCGATCACGTCCTCGACATCACCGGCGATCCCGAGGCCCAGCATCGTATCGGTGACCTTCGATCGGGCCAGCGTCCGGTCACCGCCGGCAAGAGCTGCTCGCACGGCGTCGAACTCGGTCGGGTCGACGCCCACCCACCCGAGGAACTCGGCTGCCCCGGCGGCCGGTCCGAGCAGGAACCGTCCGCCGGACAGGTCCTGGAGAGTGGCTGCGACTCGGCCACCGGCAGGTCGTTGTGGACCCGGAGACTGAACTTCACCGGCCGACCGTCTCATCACGCGACCACCGGCCCGACCGGGACCGGAACGGTGGTCCCCGGCAGCTCGGCCCGCCAGCAGTAGGCCAGCCGTCCGGGCGTCTCGACCGCGACTGGATCCTCGGTGCGGCAGCGGTCGATGACCATGGGGCATCGAGGATGGAACCGGCAGCCGGACGGTGGCCGGGCCGGGTCGGGGACATCGCCTGGCAGTTCCAGCGGCAGGTTGCCGGGCCGTCCGACTCTGGGGACGGCGCCGGTCAGCGCATGGGTGTACGGGTGTGCGGGTGACGACCACAGCATCTCGGTTGGAGCCCGCTCGACGATCTTGCCCAGGTACATCACCGCGGTGGTGTCGGCGATCTTCCGGACGATGGACAGGTCGTGGCTGATGAACACCAGGCTCAGCCCGAGTTCCCGGCACAGCGAGACCAGCAGGTTGGCGATCTGGGCCTGGGCCGACGCGTCGAGGGCGGCGATCGGTTCGTCGGCCACGATCAACCGCGGCCCGGTGGCGAGCGTCCGGGCGATCGAGATGCGTTGCCGCTGACCACCGCTGAACTCGTGCGGGTACCGCTCTGCCGCGGTGGCGGGCAGCCCAACCTGATCCAGCAGGGTGCGGACATCGCGTCCGGAGGCGTGGCCGTCGGCACTCAGGGCGACGGCGTTGGCGAGTTGCCGGCCGACCCGGATGCGCGGGTTCAGCGACGACGACGGGTCCTGGAAGATCATCTGCAGTCGGCGCAGCGGCAGCGCCCGGCTGCGACGACCGATCGGCTCGACGGCCTTGCCGTCGAAGAGCACCTGGCCGCTCTCCGGAGCCACGATGCCCACCATGGCTCGCGCGAGACTTGATTTCCCGCAGCCCGTCTCGCCGACCAGGCCGACGATCTCACCGGGCTCGACAGTGAGATCGACCCCGGCGACGGCGCGGACCGGCAGATCACCCGGCCGGTTGTACGTCACCTCGACGTCACGAACCTCGAGCAGGCTCATCCGGCCACCTCCGGGACCCGGAGCGGGTCGGGTGGGCAGGCGGCGGTGCGCGCGGGGGACAGCTGGATCAGCGGCGGAACAGCGGTGCGGCATTCCTCGAGGGCGTACCGGCAGCGAGGGTGGAACCGGCAACCCGGGATCTGTTGGCCGAGCACCGGCGGCACCCCGGTGATCGGCGTCAACGGCCGCTCCGGCCGGTCCGGGTCCGGGAGGGCCTCGAGCAGGCCCTCGGTGAAGGGATGCCGAGGGTGGGCGAGAATTGCGGCGGTGTCGCCGGACTCGACCACCCGCCCGGAGTAGAAGACATACAGCCGATCGGCGATCGACGACAGCACACCCAGGTCGTGGGTGATCAACACGACCGACAGGTCGGTCTCCCGGCGTAGCCGGTCGATCAGGCGCAGGATGCCGGCCTGAACCGTGACGTCCAGCGCCGTCGTGGGTTCGTCGGCGATCAGCAGTTTCGGCTCACAGGCCAAGGCCATGGCGATGGCGATGCGCTGGCGCATTCCGCCCGAGAAGTGGTGCGGGTGCTTGTCAAACGCCTCCGCGGGGTTCGGAATCCGGACCACGTCCAGCAGTTCGAGGGCCCTATCCCGGGCGACCCGCTTGGCCACCGACCGGTGCACGCGCTGGTGCTCGGTCAGCTGTCGCCCGACCGTCAGCATCGGATGCAGAGTATTCATCGGATCCTGGAACACCACCGCGATCTCGCCGCCCCGGACGGACCGGAGTTGCCTCCGGTTCAGGGCCAACAGATCCTGGCCGCGGAAATGCGCGGTGCCGGCGGCGACACCACCGGGAGGCAGCAGGCCGAGAAGCGCGAGGACACTGAGGGTTTTGCCGCTGCCGCTCTCACCGGCGATGCCGACGATCTCGGACGTGCCGACGGTGAAGCTCACCGACTCGACCGCCGAGAGGTCCCCGCGCCGGCTGGGCAGGCGTACCGAGAGGTTGCGGACATCGAGGAGAATGTCGCTCATGAGCCGATCGCCCTGGCGGTCCGTGGATCGAGTGCGTCCCTGACGGTGTCACCGAGGAAGTTAAACGCGAGCACCACCGTGAGAATGGCCAGGCCCGGGAACAGACCGATCCACCACTTGTCGAAGTTCATCGCGCCCTCGCTGACCATCGAGCCCCACTCGGCTTGCGGCGGTCGGGTACCCAGCCCGAGAAACGACAGGCCGGACAGCAGCAGTACGGCATTGCCGAGATCAAGCGCGCTGAGTACCAGGATCGGGCCGGCCACATTCGGTCGCACCTCCCGGAACAAGGCCTGGCGCCCCGACTCTCCGAGCAGCCGGGCTGCTGTCACGTAATCGGCGTCCCGCGTCGAGAGCACCAGACTGCGACTCACCCGCGCATACGACGGCCAGGACACCACCACGATGGCCAGCACCGCGTTCAGCAGATCCGGACCGAGGGCGGCGACCACGGCCATGGCCAGGATGATCGCGGGAAATGCGAAGAACAGATCGGTCACGCGCATGATCACCGATTCGGTCGCGCCACCGAAATACCCGGCGACGGCGCCGATCAGCACCCCGACCACCATCGAGGCCACCACCAGCAGTACGGCCAGTGGGATCGAGATCCGCGCTCCGGCAATGACCCTGGACAGCACGTCACGACCGAGTTCGTCGGTGCCGAAGAGATGGGCGCCCGATGGTCCGGCTAGCAGTGGGAAGTCCTGCGCCAGTGGGTCGTACGGCTGGATCAACGGGGCGATCGCCGCGACCACGACCCAGAGAGCGAGCACCACCAAGCCGACGACGCCGAGCGGTTGCCGCCAGACCGACCGGGTCGCCCTCCGTCCAGGCACCGGTGGTGTCGGCGGATGTCCACCGTCGACGACCGTCGAGTCGGGGATGTTGTTGATGGTGGTCATGAGAACCGGATCCGCGGATCGATGATCCCGTAGAGGATGTCGACGATGAAATTGATGACGATGTAGATGACCGCGACGACCAGGCTGACACCCATGATCGACGGCAGGTCCAGGTTCAGCGCGCTGTCGTACGCATACTGCCCGACACCCGGCCAGGAGAAGATCTTCTCGACCAGCACGGTGCCGGAGAGCAGGCTGCCGAAGGCGACCCCGAAGACGGTCAGAATCGGGACCAGGGCGGGCCGGAGCACGTGCCGCAGGATCACGGTCCGCTCCGGCATCCCCTTGGCCCTGGCGGTGCGGACGTAGTCATGGTTCAAGACCTCCAGCACCGATGCCCGGGTGAAACGGGTCAGCAGGCCGATGGTGAAAGCGGCCAGCACGACGGCCGGAAGAATCAGATGGGACAGCGCATCCCAGAACTTGGCCGGGTCACCGGCCAGCAGGGAGTCGATGGAATACAGCCCGGTGTGGTCCGGCGGCGGGTCGACCCCCGGGTTGAGCCGGCCGCCGCCGGGAAGCCAGCCGAGCTTGAAGAAGAACACGTAGTAGCAGACCAGGGCCAGCCAGAACGTCGGCAGTGACACCCCGGACAGACTCAGCACTCTCAGAACCTGGTCCGGCCACCGGTTCCGGCGCATGGCCGCGACGATGCCCAGCGGCACGCCGACGATCACGGCGAGCAGGATGGCGGTGATCGCCAGTTCCATGGTGGCAGGGACGTACTCGCCGAGCTCGGAGGCCACAGGGGTCTGGGTCCGCTGCGAGATTCCGAGATCACCGTGCACCAGGCCGCCGAGGTACTTCAGATACTGGACGGGCAGGGGCTTGTCGAGGCCGTTCTTCTCGTTGAAGGCCTGGACGATGGCCGGATCGGACACCGCGGTCTGCCCCAGGTTGGCCGCGGCGGGATCGCCCGGCACGAGATGCGTGAGGATGAAGGCGATCAACGTGATGCCGAGCGTGAGGAAGACGAGCGCGATCAGACGACGGATGACGAACCACAGCATCATGTGCCGGGTGATACGCCGCCTGATCGCGCCGAGAACTGCCACTGAGAATGCCGCTGACTACTTGAGGGTCGAGAACTCGACGGTCCAGATCGCGTTGTAGGCGAAGCCGGACACCGTCTTCGCGGTCACCGCGACCTGGGCGGTCTGGAACAGTTGCATGAACGGGCCTCCTTCGTTCAGCTTGACCTGGATGTCCTGGTACAGCTTGCCCCGCGCGGCGCTGTCGATGGTGGTCGCAGCCTGATCGCCGAGCTTGGTCAGGGCGTCGTCGCTGCCAGCCGCCCATCCCGCCCGGAGGCCAACCGTCGCACCGGGCAGGAACGCGAGATAGTCACTGGGGTCGGCGTAATCGGCACCCCAGAGCCACAGGCCCATCTGCTCCTTCCCATCGCGGTAGTTCGGCAACGACGTGGCCAGCGGTGCCGGCTTAAGGGTGATGTTGATACCCGTCGCCTTCAGCTGAGCTTGCACTCGTTGGGCGACGACGCCGAGCGACACGCCGTTCTTGGTCAGATCGCTCGGGTACTCCAACTCGATCTCTTCACCGGCGTAGCCGCTGGAGACCAGTGCCGCCTTGGCCTTCGCCGCATCGGTCTGCGGTGCCCGGGCGGCGTCGAGCGCACCCAGGAATAGGTTGGGGACGATGCCGGGCGCCTGCACCGAACCCGCGCCGGCCAGCTCGACCAACGACTTGTAGTCGAGGCCGTAGCGGACCGCCTGCTGGAAGTCCTGGTTCGAGGTGATCTTCGAGATCTCCGGGTTGTTGTTCGTGAACACGAAGAACGTGTTGGTGGTGGGATCGCTGAGCACGTCGACCGAGTCCCCGAGGCCGGTGGCCTGCTGCGGCGACAGATCCAGCGCGAGCTGCGCCTGACCCTTCTGGACGTCCAGCTTTTGGACGTCGGCGGTGACGTTGCGCAGCACCACCTTCGTGTAGGTCGGCTTGTCCGGGCCCCAGTACTTCGGATTGGCTACCAGCACCACTTCGGACGTGGTGCTGAAGCTCTGCAACTGATACGGCCCGGATCCGGCCGAGTTCTTGTTCAGCCAGGCCTCGGCGGTATCCGACTTGTCGGCACCGTCGGCGTCGGTGGCGCCATTTGCCTTGAACACCTTGGAGTTCTCGATGCCGAGGGCGGGGTTGGACAGCAGGAACGGCAACGCGGGATTCGGCTTCTCCGAGGTGAGTACCACGGTGGCGGCGTCCTTGGCGGTGGCCGTCACCCCGTCGAGCAGGAAGGACGGGTTGCCTTTGAGGTTCTTCACCCGGTTGAACGAGAAGACCACGTCGTCGGCGGTGAGTTTGCTGCCGTCGGAGAACGTCACGTCGTCGCGCAATGGCAGGGTCATGGTCTTGCCGTCCGACGAGACCTCGAACGACTTCGCCACTAGCGGCACGGGTTTGCTCAAATCACCGCCCGCGAAGGTGAGCAGTGGTTGATAGATGCTGTGGATCACCATGCCGCCGGTGATCTCGTAGACCCGGCCGGGATCGGCGGTCTTCAGGTCGAAAGAGTTCTCGACCACCAGGGTCTTCTCTGCGGCCGCCCCGCTCGACGACGACACGGAGGTCGCAGTGTCGGAGCCGCACGCCGACGCGGTCAGCGCCAACACGGCGGTCAACGCCACCGCCGCGGACTTGGCCATGAAGGTGCCGCCAGTTCGGTGGGTGGATCGAGTTCGGTTGCTGGATCGAGCCATGCCGTCACACTCCTCGGGTGAGCGATCGTCCCGCCGGATCCGTGAGCCTCGGACGCTGCGAGGAACTGGGACTTCTCGAAGAAGGGCTGGAGGGCCTTGCCGTTCCAGCGCGCTACAGTATGTTCGGTGGACGCACATTAGCACGCTATGCGAATTCCGGGCGGCCCGAGATCAGGTTGTAACGAAGTGTGCGCAGTGCGACCAGCGCCGCTGTTCGTCCGCTATGTTCGGCATCCGAACGCCGGCTTCCCGACGCGGGGGGCAGGCCCGGTCGATCAGGTTGAGGAGAAGTGCAGCGATGGCTCTGGTCCCGCCCGATGCCGGGGACGAAGATCGCCCGGAGTTCGTGCAGTCGCTGGCCCGTGGGCTGGCCGTGATCCGGGCCTTCTCGGCGGAACAACCCGCGTTGACATTGTCGGACGTGGCCCGGTCGACCGGGCTGAGCCGGGCCGCCGCCCGCCGGTTCCTGCTGACCCTGGAAAGTCTGGGATACATCGGCAGCAACGGCCGGCTGTTCCACCTCCGCCCGCCGGTACTGGACCTCGGTTATGCCTACCTGTCGTCGTTGAGCCTGGCCGATATCGCCCAGGATCACCTGCAAGCGTTGAGTTCCCAGCTCGAGGAGTCCTGCTCGGCCAGTGTCTTGGACGACGGTGACATCGTGCACATCGCCCGGGCGGCCAGCAATCGCATTATGGCGGTGCGGATCGATCTGGGCTGGCGGATCCCGGCGTATGCGACCGCGATGGGCCGGGTGCTGCTCGCCGGGCTCTCGGACGACCAGCTGGACGATTACTTCCGGAACTATGAGCGGCCCGCGTTGAATCCGAACACGGCCACCGGCGAGCAGGAGTTGCGGGTGGCCCTGTCGTCCGTTCGCGACAACGGTTACGCCATCGTCGATCAGGAGCTCGAACACGGGATTCGGTCGGTTGCGGTCCCGGTTCGCGACAGCGCCGGTGTGGTGATCGCTGCGATCAACGCCAGCGCCCACACCTCCCGCGTGACGGTCGCCCAATTGCGCCAACGATTCCTCTCCCAACTCCAGGACACCGCCGCCGCCATCGAGCACGATCTGGGGGCCGCCCGCAAGTAGTGTCCGCCGGATTTGAAAGCGTCTGCGGCTCGGACGATCACCGTCCGACGAGGTCGTCGACCAGCTTGTCGAGTTCACTGATCAGCACCCGGATCCGGGCAACCCGATCGCGGCCCTCAGCGCCGAGTTGCTCGAAGGTGGTCAGGGGGGGCCGGACGTCACCGACCGGATGACCCACCGTGGCCGCCAGCGCTTTCGAATAGCACTGGTGGCCGTACGTCGGGTGTCCTTCGGCAATGATCTCGTCGATCTCGTCGATGACCCGCTGCAGGCGTCGGGCATCGTCGATGCGGCCACTCTCGAGTAGGTCGAACACTCGCGACGAGCCCCGCGGGATGTAATTGCCGAATGGATTGACATAGCCGATGGCGCCGAGCAAGTAGGAGTCGACCGCGCGCTCGCCGGCGAACACCTTGAGCAGGCCGTCGGAGGCGTCGATGACATCCCGGACCCGGGCGAGATCCTGGCTGGACTCCTTGATGTAGCGGATGTTGTCGGAGATGCGGGCCAGCCGGGCGACCAGGGCCGCCGACATGTCGACGTTCGAAGTCACCGGATTGTTGTAGAGCATGATCGGAAGCGATACCGCTTCGCAGATCGCGCCGTAGTAGCGGACGATCTCGTCCTCGGTCGGTGTGTAGTAGTAGGGCGGCAACACCATCAGCCCATCGGCACCGAGATCCTCGGCCTGCCGGCTCTGGAACACGGCCGTATTCGTGTGCGCATTCATGGTTCCGACCAGCACCGGGATCCGGCCGGCCACGTGCCGAACGGTGGTCTGCACGATCTCGGCCCGCTCGTCCGGACTGACCGTGAGGAACTCACCGGTCGTTCCCAGCATGATGATTCCCGGCACCCCGACCTCGAGTTGCCAGTCGAGAAACGACCGCAGAGCGGTGGTGTCGATGGCCCCGCCGTCTTCGGTGAACGGTGTGACCGCGACCGTGTAGCTGCCGCGAAACTCGAGTGTCACTACTGATTCCTCTTTCGACCGGGGCGAGATCGTGCACCCTGCGAACGAAGGTGCGCGTTGAGAACACCCGTAGCATACGATGCCGAACGTGAAATGGCAGCCGTCGGCCGACGGAATCGAGCACTGCGACGTTGCCGTCGTCGGCGGTGGAATCGCCGGTTGCGCCGCCGGGTATTACCTGGCCCGATCCGGGGCGGACGTGGTGGTCGTCGAACGGTTCGAACTGAACACCCAGGCCTCCGGCCGGAACGCGGGCAGCCTGCACGGCCAGATCCAGCACGAGCCCTTCGTCCAGCTCGGCGAGGTCTGGGCCCGCGACTTCCTGCCCGCTCTGGGGCTTCTGGTCGATTCGGTTCGGCAGTGGCGGACGCTGTCGGCGGAACTGGGTGTCGACCTGGAGGTCGTCACCAACGGCGGCCTGCTGGTCGCGCGCACCGCGGAACAACTCGAGGGCATTCGACGGAAGGCGGCGATCGAGCACGCCGCCGGCTTCGACGTCGAGGTGCTCGGACGCGACGAGCTCCGCGAGGTGGCGCCCTACATCTCCACCGATATGGTCGGCGCCCAGCTGTCCCGGGACGAGGGCAAGGCGAACTCGCTCCTCGCCGCGCCCGCCTTTGCCGCGGCCGCGGTGCGATCCGGGGCCAGGGTGCGGACCCGGACCGCCGTCGACCAGATCGCCGTGATTCCGGGGTGTTTCCAGCTCAGCACCGCGACCGGCACGATCGAGTGCGGGAAAGTGGTGGTGACCACCGGTACCGACCTGGTACATCTGTTGGGGCCGTTCGGATGCCGACCGCCGGTGACGGCAGAACCGGTGCAGGTCAGCGTCACCGAGCCGGTAGCGCCGCTGGTCGGACACCTGGTCTATTACGCCGGCGGCCGCTTGACGATGAAGCAGACCCGCGCCGGCTCGCTGCTGATCGGGGGTGGGTGGCCGGCCGACTCGGATGCGGCCGGTAACCCGGTGGTCAGTGCGGCGTCCTTGCGATCGAACCTGCGCGTCGCGCTGACCGTTGTCCCGGCGGTTCGGGATGCGCTGGTGCTGCGGTCCTGGGTCGGCGTCGGCAATGGGACACCTGACCATCGACCGCTTCTCGGCGAGGTGCCGGGTACCCCGGGGCTCTACGCCGGGATGTTCCCGTACATGGGTCTGACCGCGGGACCGATCGTCGGCCGGCTGCTGGCCGACCTGGTGCTCGGCCAGGATCCTGGTCGCGATCTGGCTCCGTTCGCCCTCGACCGCTTCTGACTCCGCCTCAGCCGCCGATGCCGGAACCCGTTCCGGTGGAGTGGATGTCCTCGTGGCTGTGCACCAGCCACCACTCGCCGTCGAAGCGATGCCAGGCCGACGACACCCGGATGACCTCTGATGTTGCGGGGGAGCCTGTGCCTGTGCTGGTGACCTTCAGTACGTGCCGCCCGATCGCGGTGTCACCGAACACCGTGACCACGGGCGCCTCGACCGACAGCTCGGTGACCACCGGAGCCGCGGCACCTATCGGACGTTCCGCCCGGATCCGGTTGAGATCGTCCAGCCCGCGGGCGATCTGCTCGTCGACCCCGTCCCAGATGGTCGCGGTCGGGTGGATCCACCGGTCGATGCGGGCGCGGTCGCCGGCCAGGAAAGCGGCGTACATCGCCTTCTGCTCGGCCCATATCGCCGCCTGGTCGGCGTCGAATTCGCCGGTGTCGGCGTGGTCGGTGACAACGGTGGTCGCTTCACTCACGGTGGAGATCTCCTGAATCAAGGGGATTTGTCGTCGGCACCGCGGGCAGGCACGGTGGGGTCGAGCCATGAATTCATCAACTGCCGGGCGTAGCCGGATTGGGGTGCGTCGCAGACCTGGTCGGTGGGGCCGGATTCGACCACATCGCCGTGGTACATGACGACGATCGAATCCGAGATGTGCCGGACGACGGCCATGTTGTGACTGATGAACAGCATGGCGACGCCGAGCCGTTCCTGGACGTCCAGGAACAAGTCGATGATCTGCGCCTGGACCGAGACATCCAGTGCAGAAACGGCTTCGTCGCAGATCAACAGGCGAGGTTCGGGGGCGAGTGCCCGTGCGATGTTGACCCGTTGCAGCTGCCCGCCACTGAGTTCCGCCGGCCGGCGATCGGCCAGCGCCGGATCGAGGCCGACCGACTCCAGGAGCTCGAGCACCCGCCGGGACCGCTCGGCGGCACTGGTGGTGCCGTGGATGACCAGCGGTTCGGCCACCGACCAGCCGACGGTCCGGCGCCGGTCGAGCGCGAGCAGCGGCTGCTGGAAGACCGCCTGTACCCCGGCCCGGTAGGCTTTCCGCCCCCGGCGCAACCAGTCGGCCAACGGCTTTTCGTCGTAGTCGATCTCGCCGCTGTCCGGCTCCAATAGACCGAGCAGGATGTTGGCGATCGTCGACTTGCCGGAGCCGGACTCGCCGACCAGACCGACGATCTCGCCCGGGCGGATGGTCAGGTCGACGTGGTTGGCCGCGACGGTGGCGGAGTCGTCACTGTGAAAGGTCTTGCACAGGCCGCGCACCGAGAGCAGTGGCGCGGCGGTCATGACTCCGCCCCGGATCGGATCGGCTCGGGTGAATCCGAGTCCTCGGGCGACCAGGCCCGGTCGGCCTTCAGCCGGGTCTTCCGGGCGCTGTGCATGCCGATCGTGGACGCCAGCAGCGACCGGGTGTACGGATGCCGGGGGGCGCCGACCACCTGCTCGACCGGGCCCTGTTCGACGACGTCACCACGGAACAGCACGACGACCTCCTGGGCCATCCGGGCGACCACGCCGAGATCATGGCTTACCAACAACATTCCGAGGTCACGCTCCTGCCGCAGTTCGTCGAGCAGGTCCAGCAGTTCCGCCTGCACTGAGGTGTCCAACGCACTGGTCGGTTCGTCGGCCACCAGCAGTACCGGATCGTCTCTCGATGGCGCGGCGGGCGGCTTCCTTGTCGAGCGCGACACTGCCTCCCAGCCGGGCGATCTCCGGCAGCCGGCCGAGCAGCACGTTGGCATCGGTCACGGTCTCGTCCTCCAGAAGGCCGGCCAGGGAGCGCCGACGGTTGAGGTCGCGACGGCGGGGTCACCGTATCAACCCGCGCGCGCTGCGAACAAGTGCACGCACCTACGTTAAGGTTACGGCCACAGGGCCATCCGGTTGCGGAGGGTGGGAGCTGTCGCAAGTACCGGTCGGCGAGGCCTCGCGATCAAGCCAGAAGTACAGCCAGGTATCGGTTTCACGATCGATTATCCGGTTCATCACACCCAGAACCGTGGTTTCGTCCACCCGCTTGAAATGGTCGAGGACCGGTTGATCGTCGTAGATGAGTGCCGCGGTCACTTCACCGCGGAACTCGATCATCCACAGACTTCCGCCGCCGCCGGATGTATACAGGCGCCCTTCCGGAGTAATGCAGATGTCCGGGCGGGCATCGTCGAGACTGGTGAAACGCTTGCCGTACCAGCGCGATTCTTCGGTCCGCCGGTTGAACGGATGACCCGTGTCGAACAGCCCGCCGCGCCAAGAGCCCAGCAACTCCTCAGGACGCACGGTGTCTAGTCCGGCCCAGACTGCGGCCAGCTCCGCCGGATCGATGGCGCCCATGCGTGTCCGGAGATCGGCCAGATGTGTTGCCTCGACGTCGATCGGCATCCGAATAATCCTTATCGTCCGCGACACCGACCGCCACCATTACTGGAGGTAGTCGATGCGGTGGTGAAACTCCAATGCACAGAGCTATTTTCGCAGAATTGAACCGGTGCCACTGCATTGACCGGTTCGTTCGCTTGCCGTATAGGTTACCGCAGCGCGTGCGGTGGTGCGTTCTGCGCACACCGTGCAGATTCCGCTTCACCTACCTCGGAGGTCGGGTGTTGGGACGGTCCTGGCTGCCCCGCGATCGGCCGGGCGTCCGGTGACGGCAGCGATGACCGGACGCCAGGCCGTGCAGGGCTCGCGGTATGCGATCAGCTCGACCCACTCTCTGGCCACCGAGGCCGGTATGCGGGCGTTCCGGCGTGGCGGTAACGCCATCGACGCCGGCGTCGCCGCCGGAGTCGCATTGGGCGTGGTGGAAAGGGATCTCGTCGATCTGGGTGGGGTCGCACCGATCATCCTGTTCCAGCCGGGGCTGCCCGCCCCGATCACCCTCGACGGCCTGAGGCGGTGGCCGTCGCATCTGACCTTGGCCGGCTATCTTGAGAAGTACCGCGGGACCATGCCGCCCGGTGTTCCGAGGTCTGTGACACCGGCGGCCATGGACAGCTGGCTGACCGCGCTCGCCGATCACGGCCGGCTTTCACTGGCCGAGGCGCTGGAGCCGGCGATCGAGCTGGCCGCGGGATTCCCGATGTACCCGCGGCTGGCGGCGGCCCTCTCCAGCGAACAGAATCAATTGCGGCAGTGGCCGTCGAGCGCCTCGGTGTTGCTGCCCGACGGGAGTGTCCCGGAGTTCGGGGACCAGTTCGTGCAGTCCGATCTCCAGCGGATGCTGGAGTCCCTGGTCGCGGCTGAGCGGGCGGACGACGGTGATCGGGCGTCCGGGATCCTGGCCGCCAGGGAGCACTTCCACCGCGGCGACCCGGCCTTCGGATCGCGGCTTTCATGAGGGCGGTCGGTGGGGCGATCACCGCGGACGATCTGGCCCCGGAGCGGTCGTGGACATCGGACCGGTCGCGCCCAGCACCTACCGCGGCACTGATGTCTACGCCTGTGGACCGTGGAGCCAGGGGCCGGTGGTGCCGATGACGCTGAACATCCTCGAGTGCGTCGACATGTCCCACCTGGCTCCGAACCATCCGATGTTCTTCCACCTGTGCGCCGAGGCACTCAAGCTGACCTTCGCCGATCGCGAGGCCTACTTCGGCGACCCCAGGTCCGCCGACGTGCCGCTGGAAGGCCTGCTCGCCAAAGGATATGGCCGGATCCGGCACGGTGAGATCACCGATCGGGCGCACTCGGCGCTGCCACGCGCCCATGTCGCGGCGATGGACGTGGCCGGGAACGCGTTCTCGGCGACACCATCCGACTCGGGGCTGAGCGGACCGCTGGTGCCGGGCCTAGGAGATGTTGACGATTCGCCCCCAGCCCCCGGTCTTCATGTCGCCGATCACAGCCTGGGAGCACAAGAACGCCCCTCGGAGGTGCACGTCCATGACCAGATCCCAGCGGACGTCGTCGAGGTCCTCGAGCAGGGCATTGCCGAGCACCCCGGCATTATTGACCAGAATGCCGATGACGCCGAGTTTCTCGCCCGCCATCTGAACCATCTCGGCGACGGCCGCACGGTCGGTGATGGCGGCCCTAAACGCCGCGCACCGCGTACTGGTCTGCTCTTCGAGAAGGCCGGCGACAGCAGTGGCCCGGTCGAGATCGACGTCATTGACCGCTACCCGAACCCCGCGGCGGGCCAGCCGGGAAGCGATGGCGGCCCCGATCGCGCCAGCGGCACCGGTGACCAGTGCAACCCGGTGTCCGGTGGAGTCAGGTTTCGGGTCGGCGCCAACGGTATCGGTCATGCTCGTGATCATGTCACGGTCGCCAGGGCGAATCCGTGGCGCAGGACACTGATCTCAGTTGACCCAGGCAGTGGAATGCCGCAGCCCCAACTCGATGTCGGCGGCTGCTCGCTTGATCAGCGGTACCAGGTCGCGCATGTCCTCGACCGACTTCCGGCCGATGTGGGTGGAGAGATTGATGGCCGCCCGGGCCCGGCCCGCGCGGTCCCGCACCGGCACCGCGACCGCGACAAGGCCCTCCTCGAGTTCCTGGTTGACCAGGGCGTAGCCGTTGCGCCGCACCAGGTCCAGTTCCTTGCGCAGCTTGGTCGGGTTGGTGACGGTGCGGGGCAGCAGTTGCTCGAGATGGGTGCTCGTGAGGTAGTCGTCGAGCTCGGCCGGTGCCAGGTCGGCCAGCAGCACCCGGCCCATCGCCGTCGCGTGGGCGGGCCGGCGGGCCCCGACATTCACCGAGATCGTCATCAGGGCCGACCCGGGAACCCTGACGACGTAAACGATCTCGCCACGGTGCAGGATGGACCCCTCACTGGCCTCGGAGGTCTCGGTGACCAACCGCTCCAGATGTGGCAGGGCGACCTCGGGAAAGGACAACGCGGAGAGGTACGAGTACCCGAGTTCCAGAACCTTCGGCGTCAATTCGAACCGGTTGCCCTTCTGCGAAACGTATCCCAGATCGCTGAGGGTGAGCAGGAATCGGCGGACCGCCGCTCGGGTCAGCCCGGACTCGTGTGCCAGGTCCGACACCGTCATCGACGGGCGTTGGGCGCTGAACACCTTGATGATCGCCAGCCCGCGTTCGAGCGACTGCACGAAGTCCCGTGGCCGGGCGCCGGCGGCGTCCCGGTCCGGCGAGTCGTCGATGTCCTGGTCGACGACTGCGCTCTTGCTGACCACCTTCACGCCAGTGCTCCCCCTGTCCGATGCGGGCCTGGCCCGCTCCGGCAGACCTGGTGTCCGCAGCGATGGGTGCCCCGAGTCGGTAGCCTACCGACCGTTGGACTCACGCTACCCCGGTCCGGACCGTCGTGACCGGCTATCTGCGTCGATGTGGATGGACAGCGATCAGCGGTCGAGCCCGTCGACGCACAGGTACTTGATGTCGGTGTATTCGTCGATGCCGTGACGCGAGCCCTCACGACCGAGCCCGGACTCCTTGACCCCGCCGAACGGCGCTCCCTCGTAGGAGATCAGGCCGGTGTTGACGCCGACCACCCCGAACTCGAGGGCCTCGCCGACTCGCCACATTCGACCCAGGTCAGAGGTGTAAAAATAGGCGGCCAGTCCGAACGGGGTGTCGTTGGCCATCGCCACCGCCTCGTCCTCGGTCTCGAAGCGGATGACCGGCGCGACCGGGCCGAACGTCTCCTCGCGGCAGATCAAACTGTCCGGCCGCACGCCGGTGATCAGCGTCGGGGTGAAGTAGGTGCCACCCAAGGCGTGCCGGGTACCGCCGGTGACGACGGTGCCGCCGCCGGCCACCGCGTCCTCGATGTGCCTGGTGACCTTTTCGACGGCGGCCTCGGTGATGAGCGGTCCCTGCTCGGAGCCGGCGTCGAAACCGTTTCCCACCACCAGCTTCTCGATCGCCACTCGGAAGGCGTCGACGAACCGGTCGTGGATCCTGGATTGCACGATGACCCGGTTGGCGCACACGCAGGTCTGGCCGGCGTTGCGAAACTTGGAGGCGATCGCTCCGGTTACCGCGGCATCCAGGTCGGCGTCATCGAACACCACGAACGGGGCGTTGCCGCCTAGCTCGAGCGCCATTCGCTTGACGGTTCCGGCGCTCTTGGCCATCAGCAGCTTGCCGATCTCGGTCGAGCCGGTAAAGCTGAGCGTGCGGACGGCCGGGTGCGCGGTGAGCACATCGCCGATCATCGCGGGCTCGCCGGAGACGACGCTGAGCACCCCGGCCGGAATGCCGGCCCGGGACGCCAGCTCGGCCAGTGCGGTGGCCGAGAGCGGAGTCTCCTCAGCAGGTTTAACAATCATCGTGCAGCCGGCAGCCAAGGCTGGAGCGGCCTTGCGGAGGATCATCGCGGAAGGGAAGTTCCACGGCGTGATGGCGGCGGTGACGCCGACCGGCTGCCGGATGGTGATCAGTCTGCGATCGGCATTGTTGGTCGGGATGACGTCGCCGTAGTTGCGCTTCCCTTCCTCGGCGTACCACTCGACAAATCCTGCGCCGTAGTGAATCTCGCCACGAGCTTCGGACAGTGGCTTACCCTGCTCGGCCGTCAGGATGGCGGCCAGGTCGTCGGCGTTCTCGACGATCAGGTCGAACCAGCGACGCAGGATCTTGGACCGGGCCGGAGCGGCGAGGGTTCCCCAGGCCGTCCCGGCTGCGATTGCGCCGTCGATGGCGCGCAGCACGTCGCCGGAGTCGGCGCCGGCCATCACAGCAACCAGGTCGCCAGTCGCGGGATCGAGGACCTCGGTGCCAGCAGCGCCCCCGGCGACCCACTCGCCGTCGATGAACAGTTCGTCACGCAACAGGCTCGGGTCGCGGAGCGCTGGCCTCCGAATGGTGGTTGTCATCTGGGGTCCGGCTCCCTTGTGGCTTCGACCGCCGCGCAATCCCCGGCCGGATCGAGCACGGGCAAGTTGGCGATGCTGACCGGCATGCGGGCAATCGTACGCCAAGCGGCCATCCTTTGCTACAGTTCTCCCGTGCCGGACGACCCGCTCGCAGCCCATCGATCGGTGTGGCGTAACCGGCAGTACAGCGATGAATCGAGCGGGTTCAGCCCGTGCGAATTCTTTCTCCAGATGGGGAGGCGTCCATGACCGTCGAGGACCTCGACCGCGAGTACTTCTTTCACCCCTTCACCAATGCCCGTCAGCACGAGCAGTCCGGGCCGTTGACGATCGTCGAGGGCAAGGGCTCGACGGTGATCGACACCAACGGACGTCGATACCTGGATGCCATGGGTGGGCTCTGGTGCGTGAACATCGGGTACGGCAGCCAGGAAATGGCTGACGCGATGCGCGAGCAGGCGGCCAAGCTCGCGTACTACCACACGTTCGCCGGTATGGGGAACGAACCGACGGCCCTGCTGGCGCAACGGATCATCGCGATGGCACCGGGCGACATGTCGAAGGTGTTCTTCGGCAACAGCGGGTCCGACGCCAACGACACCCAGGTCAAGTTGGTCTGGTACTACAACAACGTATTGGGCCGACCGGCCAAGAAGAAGATCATCTCACGGAGTCGTGGCTACCACGGTGTGACGATCATGTCGGCCAGCCTCTGCGGCCTGCCCGGCATGCACGCCGGATTCGACTTGCCGTTGCCGATGGTCCGACATGTCCGTGCGCCGCACCGGTTGTGGGAGAAGCAGCCGAGGCAGAGCGACGACCAGTTCTCCCAGCAGCTGGCCGACGAGCTCGAGCAGTTGATCCTGGACGAGGGCCCGGACACGGTGGCGGCCTTCATCGCCGAGCCGATCCAGGCCGCCGGTGGCGTGATCATTCCGCCGGAGTCCTATTTCCCGGCGATCCAACCGGTGCTCCGCAAGTACGACGTGTTGATGATTGCCGACGAGGTGGTCTGCGGATTCGGCCGCACCGGTGAGGCGTTCGGCTCCACCGTCTTCGGTCTCGAGCCCGACCTCATTACCGTGGCCAAAGGCATCACCTCGGCCTACATGCCGCTATCGGCGTGCATCGTGTCGGCGCGGGTATGGGACGTGATCTCGACCGGATCGAAGAAGTACGGGGTCTTCAGCCACGGCTACACCTACTCGGCCCACCCGCTGGCCGCCGCGGCAGCCATGACCAACCTCGACATCATCGAACGGGACGGCCTGGTGTCGCAGGCGAAGGCCCGTGGCGACCACCTGGCTGCCCGGCTGCAGGCCGAGTTCGGAGGGCACCCGCTGGTCGCGGAGATACGGGGCTACGGGCTGCTGGGCGCGGTCGAGTGCACCCCGACCCAGAACCCCTTGACCAACTTCGAACCGCTCGGCAGCGTGTCCGCGGCGGTCGTCGCCCGAGCCCGCGAGCTCGGCGTCATCACCCGCGCGTTGCCGGCGTCGGACACGGTGTCGTTCTCTCCACCGTTCGTGGTGACCGAGGCCGAGATCGACGAGATGGCAGCGACGATCCGGCAGGCGCTCGACGACGTCGCGGCCGCCCAACACCTACTGGTCTGAGCCCGGGATGAACCCGGGGGCGAGTCCCGTGACGAACCCGGCGACGGGGCCTGACCTGATCTTGGGTGTGCTGGTCAACCCGATCGCCGGGATGGGCGGCCGGGTCGGCCTGCACGGCACCGATGGTGACGCTCTGAACGCTGCCGTCGCCGCCGGAGCGGTGCCGGTCGCCGGAGATCGGATGCGACGGACACTGACTCGCTTGTCGCCGTCCGGACTGCCGTTAACAGTGCTGACAGTGGCCGGACCCATGGGCGCCGATCTGATGCCGCCGGGCTGGGTGGTGGAACTGATCGGCTCGCCGGGCCGGGTCACCACAGCCGCCGACACCCGCGCTGCGGCAACGGCCATGGTCGAGCGCGGAGTGTCGTTGCTGTTGTTCGGTGGCGGAGACGGGACCGCGAGAGACGTGGCGGCCGTGCTGAACTCGCCCGGGTCGAGGATCCCGATGCTCGGGGTGCCGTCCGGCGTCAAAATGCACTCCGGGGTATTCGCAGTGAGTCCGGAGGCCGCGGGCGACGCGGTCGCCCGGTACCTCGCGCGCCCGTCCGAGCTCGGCGAGGCCGAGATCGTCGACACCGATAGCTCCGGTACCCGGCTCTTCGGAACCGCTGCGGTGCCACAGATCTCCGGTGCATTACAGTCGGCCAAGGCCATCTCCACCGGCGCGGTCGACCGGGATCTACCCGGGCTCGGTCGCGCGGTTGCAGCCGAGATGGAAGCGGGCCGACTCTACCTGCTGGGACCCGGGTCGACGGTCGCGCAGGTGAGTCGGGCACTCGGGCTGGCGCCGACCGTCGGGGGCGTCGACGCGGTGCTCGATGGCCGAACGCTGGTCGCCGATGCCGGCGAGGCCGACCTGTTGCGGTTGTTGGCCGTTCATGCCCGAGCTGCCCTGATCCTCGGGGTGGTCGGCGGTCAGGGCTTCCTGTTCGGTCGCGGCAATCAGCAACTGTCGCCGGCGGTGCTGGCGGCCGTCGGGTCGGAGAACATCGAGATCATCGCCGCCGCCGGTAAAGTCGCGGCGTTGGACCCACCGGTGCTGCGCATCGATGTCGACGATCGGTCCCTGCGGGAGTCGCTGGTCGGCTACCGGCGGGTGCGAACGTCCCGGCAGCACAGCACGGTGTTGCAGGTGCTGGCGTGAACCGGAACTGTTGAGTTGAAATGAAGGGATCACCGATGGCGCATCCGTACATGCCGAATTCGACGGTCGGCGACAAGGCGGCGATGATGAGCGCGATCGGGATCGCCGACATCGACGAGCTGTTCGAGCAGATCCCGGCCGATCACTATGCGGCGGAACCGATCGCACTCGCCGACGGGGTTCGGTCCGAGGTCGTGTTACGCCGCCACGTCGGCGGGCTGCTGAGGAAGAACGCCAGCTGCGCCGACAATCTCAACTTCCTCGGCGCCGGGTACTGGCAACACTATGTGCCAGCAGTGTGCGATGAGATCGCCGGCCGCAGCGAATTCCTCACCTCGGTGTGGGGCACGCCGTCGTCCGATCACGGTCGCAACCAAGCCTGGTTCGAGTACGCCTCGCAACTCGGCGAACTGGTCGGTATGGACTTCGTCGGGTTACCGGTCTACAGCTGGGGTGCCGCAGCCGGTTTCGCGGTGCGGATGACTACCCGGATGACCGGCCGACACCAGGTGGTGGTGATCGGCTCGCTGGATCCGGAACGGCTGGCGGTGATGCGCACCTACTGCGGCTACGCCGAGAGCGAGTTCCCGATCGAGCTGCAGGTGATCCCGTTCGATCCGGAGACTGGCCGCGCCGACCTGGCCGCCGTCGACACCGCGGTCGGGTCCGACACCGCCGCGGTCTATCTGGAGAACCCGAACTACCTGGGGCGCATCGAGTCCGACCTCGCCGCGATCGCGGCACTGGCCCGGTCGCGCGGTGCGGAGACAGTGGTGGGCGTCGACCCGATCTCGCTCGGCATCCTGGCGCCGCCATCGGACCTGGGTGCCGACATCGTCGTCGGAACGACCCAACCACTCGGGATCCACCTGAACGCCGGTGGTGGCGTCGGCGGATTCATTACCACCCGCGACGATCCTCGGTACGCACGGGAGTATCCGACCCTGCAGGTGAGCATCACCGACACCACCACCCCAGGCGAGCGGGCGTTCGGCATGACGCTGTTCCATCAGTCGTCCTACGGTTCACGGGAAGATGGCAACGACTGGACCGGCAACTCGGTGTACCTCTGGACGATCGTGAATTCGGTCTACATGGCGCTGCTCGGTCCGGCCGGCTTCCGCGAACTGGGCGAGACGGTGATCCGCAATGCGGCCTACGCCGCGGGCCGGATCGCCGAGCTTCCCGGTGTCGAGATCCACTGGCCGGACGGGTTCTTCAAGGAGTTCGTGGTCGACTTCTCCGCTACCGGCCGCGCAGCGAGATCCATCAACGAGGATCTGCGGACACGCGGAATCTTCGGCGGCAAGGACCTGTCCACCGACTTCCCGGAACTGGGCCAGAGTGCGCTGTACTGCGTGACCGAGATCCATACTGCCGAGGACATCTCGACGCTCGTCGATGCTCTGGCGGAGGTCCTGGCATGACCGGCTCGGTGCGGCGCTACCACGCTGCGGTCTGGGACGAACCGTTGATCATGGAACTGGGATCGGAGGGCCGGCGGGGTTTCGTGCCGCCGGCGCCGATCGGTGGTCCTTCGCTCGACGACCTGCTGCCGGCCGGGGTTCGGCGGGCCGAGCCGCCAGCCCTGGGTGAGGTCGCCGAGCCGGATGTGTTGCGGCACTACTTGCATCTGTCCCAGCAGGTGATGGGGATGGTCGGGATCAGCTTGTTCGGTACCTGCACCATGAAGTACAACCCACGGGTCAACCAGGTGCTGGCCGCGCGCGACGAATTGGCCGAAGTCCATCCGCACCAGGACGATTCGACCGTACAGGGCCTGCTGGAGATCGTGCATCGCTTCGACCTGATGCTGCGCGAGCTGTCCGGGATGAGCCGGTTCGTATTCCAGGCCGGAGGGGGCGCGGCTGCCGCGTACACCCACGCGGCGGTGACCCGGGCTTACTTCGCCGAGCGGGGCGAGCTCGGGCAACGTCGTGAGGTGATCACTACGGCCCAGGCCCATCCGTGCAATCCGGCGACCGCGGCGGCGGCCGGCTTCCACGTGATCACCATTCCGCTCGGCTCGGACGGGCTGCCGTCGTTGGCGGCCTTGCGCTCGGAGGTCAGCAACCGGACGGCGGCGCTGATGATCAACAATCCGGACGACATGGGGCTGTACAACCCGGATATCAAGAAGTGGGTGGAGGCGGTCCACGAGGTCGGCGGCCTGTGCTTCTACGACCACGCCAATTTCAACGGCGTCATGGGCCGGATCCGGGCCCATGAACTCGGCTTCGACGCGTGCATGTTCATGCTGCACAAGACCTTCGGTGTGGCCAAGGGCGGTGGCGGTCCGGCGGTCGGTGCGTACGGCTGCGCAGCCGAACTCGAACGGTACCTACCCGGCCCGCTGATCGACGAGGTCGACGGGGCGTTCGTCCGCCGGGAAAATCCGGGCGGCATCGACCGGGTGCGCGAGTACCTCGGCAATCTCAACGAGGTGGTCAAGGCCTACTCCTGGCTGACGGCCATGGGCGGCAACGGCATCCGCGAGGCGGCCGACATCTCGGTGCTGGCCAACAATTACATGGAGACCCGGCTGCTGGCGATTCCCGGCGTGACGAAGTCATTCCCTGAGATGAAGAAGCACCGCATGGAAATGACCCGGTACGGGCTTGGCCAGTACACCGCCGAGACCGGTGTGACTGTCGTCGACGTGCAGAACCGAATGACCGATTTCGGCGTCGATGCCTTCTGGCTCAGCCACGAACCGTGGATCGTGCCCGAGCCGTTCACCCCGGAGGCCGGCGAGGGCTGGTCCCGTCAGGACATCGACTACTGGATCGATGTGCTTGCCCACGTGCTGCAGGAGGGACGTACCGACCCGGAGCTGGTGAAGTCCGCACCGCACAACCAGGTGGTGGCCCAAATCGACGGTTCGTCGCTCGATGACCCCGACCGCTGGGCGACGACGTGGCGGGCCTACCGGCGGAAGAACCCGGCCGTGTGAGTCGGTCCTCGCTGGCTGACCCGTCGGGGTGAAGTCGAGACCGGCTGCGCGGATCAACCAGCCGATTTTGGGACGCATGGGGCAAAAGCTGCCGACTTCAGCGACGCGGGAAAGTTGATCCGCGCAACAAGGGGGCGAGGTCGGACGTGGGACAGCGGGAAAAGTGTTGGGCAACAGACACTCAGCGACGTGAGCACCCTCTCGCGCAGGCTTCGGAACGAGGAAACCGACGGGCTCCAGTAGGAATGTGGACCATCGGAAGATCTGGCCGAGTTCGACATCCATTGCGCGCGAACGAAATCGGCGAAGACCATTGAGCCGCAACGGTGTCATGGTCAGAACGGGGTAGTCGACGCATGTCTTCGGAACGCGAATGTCGCGGAGAGTGGGTGATGCGCTCACTCTTCCGGTCAACGTTTGCCGAACGGACGCGCACTGCCTTGGTGCCGGGGAGCGGGCACGGTCGCATTCGACGCACTCCACAGCGTATTGAGTGCGCGGCCCCGCCCCTTGGCGTCCAGATGCACGGCCCGGACCGCCTCGAACGAGTCGGCCAGCTGATCGGCGAGCGCCGCGGTGCCGTCGGTGGAGGCATTGTCGGCGATGGTGATCCGGAACGAGTAGGGCAGCTGCTCCTGGAGATAACGGTGCAGTCGACTGACGGCGGGTGCCAGGTCGATCTCTTCGTTGTGCACCGGAACCACCACGTCCAGCATTGTGGTCGTCTCGACTTCGGAAAGGTGTCGCCAGTGACGGAGATCGCCAGGATCGGCCGGTTCGTGCCCCAGTCGGGTCGGGGTCCCGAAGGTACCCGCTTGATCCAGGTAGTTCATGCGCCGACTGTCGGCCGCCGCACTGTGTCAGGTCACGGACCCGGCTGTGCCCATCCTGTGACTGCGCCGCCGCGCCGGATGGGCGCTGTCAGCCGGTCAGTCGCGCGGCCAGGAAGTCGGTCATCCTGCCCACCACCGACGCGCTGTTCCACCGCTGAGCTTCCTTGGCGTGCAGCGAGATCGGGCCGTGACCGGCACCCTCGACCAGGTAACGGACGCTGGATGCCCCGGCCCGCAGCAGCGCGGCGTGCAGCAGCGCCGTCTGGACCGGCGAAACGATCCGGTCCTCGGTTCCGTGGAAGTGCAGGAACGGCGGCGAATCTGCGCTGGCCAGCGTGCTCGGGTCGGCCTTCTCGCCGGCCGTACCGAGGAACCGGTTGGTCGGCGACGAAGGGTTGGCGTGGGCACGCCGGGTGCGGTCGTCGAAGCCGTCGGCGATCCGGCTCAGGTCGGGGCCACCGAACATGTTGATCACGGCGTCGACGTGGCTGCTCTGCCCCGAGTCGTCGCCGCCACTGCCGCCATCGCTGCCGCCGCTGTCGTCATCGGCGGCCCCGTTGGTCGCGCCGACCATCGCGGCCAGGTAACCGCCGGCCGACTCGCCCCAGACGGCGACCCGTTCCGGTGCGATCGAGTAGTCGTCGGCGTGTGCTCGGAGGAAGCGGATCGCCGACCGCACATCGGCAATCGCGTCGAGATAACCGGCGCCGTCCTTGACCACCCGGTACTGCGCGGAGGCCACCACGTAACCGCTGCCGGCGATGTGGTTCCGCTGCGCCAGTGCCACTTTTCGGTTGGCGTTGACGAATCCGCCGCCGGGAAGGTAGACCACCAGCGGGTGCGTGCCCGGCTCGGCAGGGATCAGCAGGTCCACCTTCAGTTCGATGGCACTGCCGTCCAGGCCCTCGGGTCGGGCGTAGACGATGTTGTCCTGTCGGGTGGTCGCCGATTGGTCCAGCGCGATCAGCTCGGCCGGGTCGGGTCGCAGCAGTTCACTGCCGGCGGCGTCGACCGGAGCCGTGGTCCTGGACACCAGAATCGGTTTCCCGAACCATCGTGAGAACCCGACGATCTATTGAGCGACGCCCATCGGTGGCTCCTTCCGCCGGCCGCCCGAGCGGTGTCCGGCCGGCGATCGGTAGCGGAACCGCCGGCCCCGGTGTGACCGACCGACACGGTGTCGATCGTGTATGCGGTCGGTCCGGCGAGTAGCACCACTGCCGCGACGACGCCGGCCGTCCACTTGGCGATGCCGGCGACCGGCCCGGAGACCGCGGCAGCCAGCACCACGCCGACCGCCGCGACAATCGATCCGTACTGCAGCAGAGTCGCCAGCGCGTCGGCAGCACTGGGAACTCGGTCCAGCAGAATTTTCGCCCAGAATCCACTCACCACAACGGTTCCGGCGATCACACCCAGCGCCACCATGTTGTCCCGACGCTTCCACAACAGGTCGGCGCCGATCCCGACCAGGGTGGCGATCGCCGGTGCCAGCGCGACCGCGTAATAGGCGTGGTTGATGCCCTGCATCAGGGTGAACGTCAGACCGGTCACCAGCAGCCAGCCGCCCCAGACGATCAACGATGCCCGGACCCGGTCGGTGCGCGGTTGCCGAGCCGTCAGCACCAGCCCGGCGGCCAACCCGATCAGCGCCGCCCACAGCAGCCAGGACGCTTGGCCGCCCAGCTCCGACCCGATCAGTTTGCTCCAGGAGCTCTGGTTCTGCCAGCCGACACTGCCGACCTCGTCGCCGGTCAACCAGCCGAAACCGTTGTAGCCGAACATCAATTCCCACACCGAGTTGGTCTGCGAGCCGCCGATGAACGGTCGGGAGTCGGCCGGCCACAGTTGGACGATCAGCACCCACCAGCCGCCGGCGGCCACCAGCGCGGCGCCGGCGGCCAGCACTTGCCGCAGTCGCCGGCCGAGCCGCGGGGGACCGGTCACCAGGTAGGTGGCGGCGAAGCCGGGGACCACCAGGAAGGCCTGCATCATCTTGGCCAGGAAGGCGAATCCGATGAAGGCTCCGCACTACAGCAGCCACTTCGTCCGGCCGTCCTCCATTGCTCGGACCAGTGCCCAGCCGGCGGCGATCAGCAGCAACACCATCAACGCATCGGGATTGTTGAAGCGGAACATCAGCGCTGCCACCGGGGTCAGCGCCAATACCGCACCGGCCAGCAGTCCGGCCGCCGGCGACGACACCCGCCGCACCGCAGCGACCAGCAGCGCCACCGAGCCGATGCCCATCGACGCCTGCGGCAGCAAAACGGCGAACGAGGACAGCCCGAACAGCCCAGCTGGACCACAGACGGGACCGCCGGCCGATCGGGTCGGGGACCGGCGACCCGGCGACCGGCGGCCCGGCGACCGGCGGAGCGGGAGGCGTCGCAGACAGTGCAGGGATTGTCATCACAGAGAGCTTTCTCGGTTGATCGGAATCCGGACGGTGAACACGGTGTGGCCGGGGCGACTGTTGACCGCGACGGTTCCGTGGTGGGCAGCCGTCACCGCGGAGACGATGGCCAAGCCCAGCCCGGTGGAGCCGGCCGCCCTCGAGCGTGACCTCTCGCCGCGGACGAACCGGCCGAAGATCTCCGTCTGCAGCGCGTCGTCGATACCGTCGCCGTCATCGGTGACGGTGAGCACCGCAAGCCCACGCTCGGTGCGCAGACCGGTCGTCACCGTCGACCCGGGACGGGTGTGGGTGCGGGCATTGGCCAGCAGGTTGGTCAGCACCTGATGCAGCCGGGCGCCGTCGCCGGTCACCACCAGCGGTTCGGCCGGAAGGTGCAGCAGCCAGCGGTGCTCCGGTCCGGCCACCCGGGCGTCGGACACCGCGTCGATGGTCAGCAGGGTCAGATCCACCGGTTCGTCGGCCAGCGGTCGGCCGGCATCGATCCTGGCCAGCAGCAGCAGATCGTCGACCAGGGTGGTCATCCGTTCGGACTCGGATCGCACCCGTCCCAACGCATGTCGGACTGCCGGGGTGTCGTCGGGGTTGCGGCCGGCCAGTTCCGCGTAGCCGCGGATGGACGCCAGCGGGGTCCGCAATTCGTGCGAGGCGTCGGCGACGAACCGTCGGACCCGGCTCTCCGATTCCTGTCGGGCGGTCAGCGCGCCGGACACATGTCCGAGTAGCTGGTTGAGCGCCGATCCCATCTGGCCGATCTCGGTCCGTGGGTCGGTGTCCTTGCCGGGAACCCGGATCCCCAGATCCACCTCGCCGCGGTGCAGCTGCAGAGTGGTGACCTTTCGGGCGGTGGCGGCCACCCGTTCCAACGGCCGGATCGACCGGCTGACGATCAGCCAGACCAACAGTCCGCCCAACACGACCGCAGATCCAGCGACGATCACCATGATGATCGTCAGCCGATTCTGGGTGGCGTTCACCTCGTCCGTCGACAGCCCGGCGACCACCACCCGGTGGTTGGAGGCCGATGCTGCCACCACCCGGAAGTCGCCGAGGTCGCCGAGTGACACGGTCTGCGGAGGGTCGCCGACCGAGATTCCCGGTAGTGCAACGGTTTGTGCGGACGTCAGCTGGGTGCAGCTGCGGAACTGACCGCGAACCGCGGCGTCGGTCACCGTCCCGTCGACGACGATCGCGAACAGGCCCTCGGCGGGTTGTGGCCCGGTCGTCTCCTCGGTATCGGACGCATCCGGGCAGAGCTGTGCACTGATCCGGAGCTGCACACCGTTGGGGTCCGACGGACCCGGAGCGGGCCGATGGCCCGGGCCGTGCCCGGGCTGCTGGCCGGCGATCAGACCTTGGCCCAGCGAGCTCACCCGATCGTCCAGTTGGCGCAGCAGATAGTTGGACAGGAACAACTGGGTGACCACTCCGATCACCACCGACAACGCGATGATCGTCACCACGAAGCCGGCGATCAGCTTGCTGCGCAGGGTCATCGGTCGACGGCCGAGAGTGTCGGGCGGGTCGCCGCGGTCGTTCGTCGGCCTCGGACCAGGCGTCGCCGAGCCGAACTCAGACCGGTTTGAGGACATAGCCGAATCCGCGCATGGTGTGGATCATCGGTTCGCGTCCGGCGTCGATCTTCTTGCGCAAGTAGGAGATGTACAGCTCGACGATGTTCGCCTGACCGCCGAAGTCGTAGTTCCACACCCGATCAAGGATCTGCGCCTTGCTCACCACCCGCTTGGCGTTACGCATCAGATAGCGCAGCAATTCGAACTCGGTGGCGGTCAACGGAATCAGCTCGCCGGACCGGTGTACCTCGCGGGAGTCCTCGTCCAGGGTCAGATCGCCGACGGCGATGGTGGAGCTGTCGGCGATGGTCGCCACGTTGCTGCGTCGCAGCAGGGCCCGCAGCCGGAGCACCAGTTCCTCGATCGAGAACGGCTTGGTGACGTAGTCGTCGCCGCCGGCCGTCAACCCGGCGATCCGATCCTCGACGGCGTCCCTGGCGGTCAGGAACAACACCGGCACCGAAACACTCCCGCCGAGATCGTCGCGCACCTTGCGCAGCACCTGAAAACCGTCCATGTCCGGCAGCATCACGTCCAGCACGATCAGATCCGGTCGGAACTCGCGAGCCGCGGCCACCGCCGTGCTGCCGTCGTGCACGGCACGGACCTGCCAGCCCTCGTACCGCAACGCCATCCCGACCAGCTCGGCCAGGGTCGGCTCGTCGTCGACCACCAGCACCCGGATCGGTCGACCCGCCGGACCGGAGATGGCTTCGCGGGCGACCGGGCCAGGAGTGGCGGAGGCGGAGGTTGTCATGACGACGATCCTCGGCCGTCGGAGTGTGCCCTGCCTAGGGCCGGACTGTGCGTTTGCTGTGCGCGCCGCGGCGTCGCGTCGGTGCATGGAGGGGCATCGACGGTGGTTGCCGTCCGTTCGCACAGCTGATTCCGGGGCGTCCGCACAGCTTCCGGACAGCCGGCGAGCCGACGCTCGTGCTGGTGGCCGGTTCATCTGCCGGCATCCAGCCGAACGAAAGGTTTGCTGATGTACGAGCAGCACGAAGGACCAGCGACACCGGAACCCGATCGTCCGAACTGGGGTGAGCCGGTCGGCCAGCAGCCGCGGAAGTCGGGAACCTGGAAGAAGACGGCCGGCGCGGTCGCGGTAGCCGCGGTAGTGGTGACCGGCGGCACCCTCGCGGTGAATGCGGCCAACGCCTCCGGCGGCACTAGTGCGACGACCGTCCCGCCGGGCGGCTACGGGACCGGCGCGGCGGGCGGCTACGGCCCCGGTCAGAGTGGCAGTGCACCCGCCGGACCGGAAGCCGAGGGCGGCACCGATCAGGGACGGCCGGGCCCGCACGGACCGGGTGGCCACGGCGGACCACACGGAGCGCGGGAACTGCGGGACGTCCTGCACGGCGATTTCGTCGTCACCAACCCGGAGGGCGGCTATCTGACCCGGCGTATGCAGACCGGCGCGGTGACGGCGCTGGCCGGCGGCAAGCTGACGATCAAGAGCACCGACGGCTACTCATCGACCTACACCGTCGGCGAGGTGCCGACCACCGATATCGCGGTCGGCGACACCGTCACCGCGGTCGGCACCGTCAGCGGGTCATCCGTCACCCTGTTGTCCCTGCACGAGAAGGGGACGCGGCCGGCCGGCCCCGACGGTGCGCCCGGCGAACGCCCGGATCCACCGGCACCCGGCCAGGCTCCGGGCGAGCAGGATCAGACGCCGGGCACCGGCGTGCCGGCACCGGGCACCGGCACCCAGGCGCCGGCCCCACCGAGCCCGCCGTCGGCGGCGCCCAGTGCGCCGACCACCTCGTCCTCCGGCTGAGTCGGCGGCCGATCGACCCGGTTCGTCCGACTCGACCGGACGAGCCGGGATACGAACGCAGGGCGGCGGAGTCATCGACTGCGTCGCCCTGCGTCGTGGGGTACAGATCCTGCCCAAGCAATGCCTGCGGCTATCCCTGAACGACCGTGCCGTCCTTGACCGTGACGGTCACCTCGGGCAGCGGCAGGGTGGCCGGGCCCTGCAGCACGGCGCCGGTCGCTGCGTTGTACCGCGAACCGTGACAGGGACAGTGCGCCTCGGCGCCGGCGGCGGCCACCTGGCAGCGCATGTGCGTGCACACCGTCGAGTGACCGACCACCGTGTCGCCGGTTCTGGCCAGCAACACCCCGCTGACCGCCAGGCTGCCGCCGTCCGGGATGTCGGCGACGGCAGCCAGCTTCTCACCCGCTGCCTTGCTCGAGGGTGCCGCGGATCCCGGAGCGGGAGTCGCGGCACCGTCCCCCGAACTGCTGTCGGTGGAGCAGGCCGCCACCGAGGCGGCAACGGCGACGCCACCACCGGCGAGAATCGTGCGACGGGTCAGCGGATGATCGGATGTCGGGTTCGGCATGGGAATCCTCTCGATGGACGGCATGGTTCGCAGCCGGGGCTGGCACCTCACTGGTGCAACGGGAGCGGCGCCGAAATGGTTCACCCGCCGTCGGATCGCTCAGCTGGGGAACATGCCGCCGGTCACGTTGACGAACGCTCCGGTGATGCCGGCCGCCCGGTCGGACGCCAGGAATGTTGCGGTGTCGGCGATCTCGTCCAGTCGCGGCGATCGCTTCGTCATCCGCAGTGAATCCAGCTGGTCCAGGATGCCCTGCACGGCGGACTCGTCGATGTTGGCGTTCACCGCGGACAGCTTCTGAACGGTCAGCGTCTCCGGCACACCGGCCACCCACATCCCTGCCGTCCGGACGCCGCTCGGTCCCAGTTCCAGCGCCAGGTTGCGGATCAGCGTGTCGGTGGCGGCGTCGGCCGGCCCGGTGCCGCCCATCATCATGCTGCCGTGTGCCGAGCCGCTGTTCAGCGCCAGAATCACCCCGCTGCCCTGGGCGACCATGTGCCGTGCGGCCGCCTGCGCAGTGTTGATCGTGCTGGTCAGCCCGGTGATCACCGGTCGCAGCAGATCGTCGGTGCTCAGCTCGGCCAGCGGGATGCCCTGCACGTCGCCGCGGGTGATCAGGCTGAACGAGATGTCGATCCGGCCGGCACTGGCCACCACCTGGTCGGCGTGAGCTCGCACTGCCGCGGCGTCCAGGGCGTCGACCACGGCGGCTTCGGCGGTGCCGCCGCCCTCCCGGACGGCCGCCGCCACCGATTCGACGTTCTCGAGGTTCCGGCCGGACAGGAACAGCGATGCACCTTCCCGGGCGAAGGCCAGCGCGACAGCGCGGCCGATGGATCCACCGGCGCCGTAGATGACGGCCGTTTTGTTCGGCAGCAACATGATGTCCTCCGTGATGATCGAGCGCCGGGCCGATCCCGGCAGCGTCCGCTGTTGAGACGACGGCCCGGCCGATCACTCATCGGTCGCTGTGTCATTGACCGATCTCGACCCATCGCTCGGCAGCGACATCGGCAACCCGAAGGCCGGGAACAGATGCGGCTCGAAGGTGGTGATCTCGGCGATCCGGCCGTCCACCAGTCGCAGCACGTCCAGGGTCTGCGGGCGGTACACGGTGGTACCGGGTCGGCGCACATAACCGGCCGCCGCCGGTTGGCCGTTCGCTCGGATCGGCAGGTGCCGCCACTGTCCGAAGTAGGTCGGTGACGCCGGATCGAAAGTCGGTGTGATGAAGTTCAGCACCGCCTCCCGGTTGACGAACCAGAACGGGTTCGGCGGCATGGTGAGCACTACGTCCTCGGCCATCATCTCGCGCATGGCGGCCAGGTCACCGGTGGCCGCCACTGCAATGTAGCGGGCCAGCAGGTCACGCTCCTGGATCGTCGTGGCCGGCGACCGTTGCCAGTCGGATCTGTTGTCCGGCAATCGTTCTCGGAGCGTCGGCCGGGCACGTTGCAAGGCGCTGTTGACTGCCGGAACAGTCATGTCCAGCTGCGCGGCGGTGTCGGCGGCGGAGAAGTCCAGCACGTCGCGGAGCATCAGCACCGCTCGCTGCCGGGGCGGCAGATGCTGGATCGCGGTAAGGAACACCAGCTCCAAAGTCTCGGTCGATTGAGCTGCCGCATCCGGGGCCGGATCGCCGGCGATCGGGTCCGGGAACGGCTGCAACCAGGGGTAGCAATCAGGCGGCTCGCCATCGCCGGAATCCAGACCCGGAACCGGTTGGTACTTCGACGGTTCGCGGGCGTGGCGACGCAGGAAATCCAGACAGACGTTGGTGGCGATCCGGTACAGCCATGCCCGCAGGCTCGATCGACCCTGGAACTCGGCGCGGCTCCGCCAGGCCTTGAGCATCGTCTCCTGTACCAGGTCCTCGGCATCGTTGTAGGAACCGACCATCCGATAGCAGTGCACCTGCAACTCGCGGCGGTGCTGTTCGATGTCGGCGGCGAACTCGGTTCCATCGGTGGCCTGGTCACGATTCGTCACATCGGGATCAGTGACAGATTCCGCCTGGTCGGGAATCGTCACGGCAGGATCAGTGACGGACTCCGACGCGATCCTGGCGATCCGGCGCAGCCGTCCGACGCCGACCGACAGCTCGGAGGCGTCGCGGTAGAGGGCATCGGCCGGCTGTGGTTGCAGCGACCGGATCCGGCGCCTGAGGTCGGCGATCAGCTCGGGCACATCGTCACCGGCATGGCGCTGTCGGTAGGCCCGCTGCCGACAGGCCGCCGAGCAGTACACCGGGTCGCGGCCAGGACGCCCGCCGGCCCGATCCAGCGGACCGGCGCAGACCTGGCAGCACAACTCCACTTGTTCGGTCACCGTTGATCCTTGCCACGTTTCGTCACCAAGACCACGGTGACGAATTATCCACGGTGCGCGGTTCGGCGCCATCTCGGGCTTGTCCGGAACGAGACACGCGATCCTGGCGTCGTCCGGGATCCGAGATTTGGTGCCCCCAGCAGGATTCGAACCTGCGACACCCGCTTTAGGAGAGCGGTGCTCTATCCCCTGAGCTATGAGGGCCGATCCGGTCAATCGTAACGGGCCCGAGCGGGTGGTCAGCCCGGTGGGCAGGAGGCCGCGCCCGTCAGGGCGTCCGCCAGTGCCGCCTCGATCAGCACCCGATGACGATGGCGGCGATCAGTTGGTAACGCGCCTGGTCGGCGGAAAGGCTAGGGGGAGGCCGGGCCGGGCCGGGGCTGCTCAGGCAGCGGCGCGGACCACCCCAGCTGGGTTCCGCCGCCTTCGCTCTGGTCGATGGAACAGGTCCCACCGCTGTCGAGTGCTCGCTGGGTCAGGTTGCGCAGTCCGCTGCGGGTGGCGGTTTCCGAAATGCCGATCCCGTTGTCGATGACGTCGATGTTCAGGTTGTCATCGACCGATACCGTCACCGCGAGCCGTTGGGCCCGGGAATGGCGGACGGCGTTGCTGACCGCTTCCCGGACGACGGCGACGGCATGTTCGGCCAATGTCGTGGGAACGACGTCGAGCGGCCCGGCCAGCCGCACGGTCGTGCGGATGGCGCTGTCGGCGGTCAGTTCGTTGATGGCGCCCTGCAATCGGGCGCGCAGCCGTGGGGTGTGCTCCGGGTCGGCGTGCAGGTCGAAGATTGCCGTGCGGATATCAACGATCACCTCCTGCAGCTGCTCGATGTGATCGGTGATCCGGTCGGCCACCATCGGCACCTTGGCGCGCCGTTGGGTGCCCTGCATGGCGAGACCGATGGCGAAGAGCCGTTGGATGACCTGGTCGTGCAGATCCCGGGCGATTCGCTCGCGATCGGCGATCACCTCGAGCTCCCGTCGTGTCGACTCGCCTTCCGCCCGACGTAGCGCCAGCGCTGCCTGATCAGCGAAGGACGCCACGACCTGGAGTTCATGTTCGTCGAAGGGCGCTGACCCTGGCGAGCGGACCGTGACCAACACTCCGGACAAGATGTCGCCGGCACCCAGCGGAAGCGCCAGCGCGGGACCGGCTTCCTCCGTGAGCCCGAAGGCGAGTCTGGCAACATTGCGAGGAATGTGATCGCTGAAGACTGCCCCGGCAGTGGAGCCGGAGATAGGAATCCTCTGTCCGGTGAGTGCCTCAGCATGCGCCCCGACACATACGGCGATCGTGAGTTCAACGGTCTCCGACTTCAGCACACCAGGATCGTCGGCAAGCGCGATCAGCGCGTAGTCCGCCCCGGTGAGTTGCTGAGCGCGGCTCGCGATCAGTTGCAGGTCATGGTCGGTGTCGCTGCCGGCGAGCAGTTCAGCGGTGATCTCACTGGACGCTTCGAGCAGACTCTGACGGCGGGCGCCATCTTCGAAGAGCCGGGCGTTGTCGATGGCGATGCCGGCGGCTCCGGCAAGAGCCTGGACGATCGCCTCGTCGTCGGCGGTGAAGTCGTCGCCTGAGACCTTCTCAGTGAGATACAGACGGCCGAAGACAGCTCCGCGAGCCAGAATCGGGACCCCGAGGAACGTTCGCATCGGCGGATGATTCGCCGGGAACCCTATCGAGGTGGGGTGCTGCGTCAGGTCGTGCAGACGCAGCGGCGCTGCTGATTCGATAACCACTCCCAGGACACCCCGACCGGTGGGCAGTGGGCCGATCAGATCCCGGGTCTGTTCATCGATTCCTTCATTGATGAACTGGACGAGCATCCCATCCGGGCCTAGGACCCCGAGGGCGCCATAGGTGGCGTCGGCAAGGCCGATGGCTGCCTGGACGATGCGGCGCAGTGTGGTGTCGAGATCCAGATCGGAGGCGACCGCCAGCACCGCGTCGAGCAGCGCATCCATCCGCTCCCCGCTGGTGGCGACCACCAGATCACTGTGACACATCGAACGACGAGTCACCGGCCGACGGGGGCTACGGCAGTAGGGCAGTGACATTGGCCGGTTCGGCCGGGACGTTCTGCTCTACCCCGGCCCAGCGCTGTTCGCCACGCTGTGAACAGGTCCTGCCGCAAAGGCAGCAGGCGGATGCACGACAGTCAGGAGGGTCTCCGTGGGAGAATGCATTCCGGTCGGTGGTCTCACCGTCGAGCAGGTGCGAATGGTGCTCACTGCTGCCACCATGGCGCCGTCGTTGCACAACAGCCAGCCTTGGCGATTTCTGTGCACGCCGCAGACCATCGAACTGCACGCCGATCTCGATCGCACCCTTCCGGCGACCGATTCCGATCACCGTGGCGTGATGCTGGCCTGTGGGGCGGCGTTGCTGAACCTGCGGCTGGCCATGCGGACCGTCGGGATCGACGCCGACGTCCGGCTGCTACCCGACCATACTCAGCCAACGCTGATCGCTGTCGTCCGTCCGGGCGGGCCCAGCAGGATCACCGCGGAGGACCGGCAGCTGTCGGGCGCGATTCCCCGGCGGCACACCGATCGACGGCCGTTTCTGGACGTCCCGGTGCCGGAGGCGGTGCGCAACACGCTCCGCCGAGCAGCGAGGGTCGAACAGGCATGGATGGCGATCGTTTCTTCTGCGCAGGCGTCCCGGTTGCGCGTCCTGTTGGCCCAGGCGCACCGCACCCAACAGAGCGACCCGCAGTTCATGGCGGAGTGGTCGGCGTGGACCGGGCGAGAAGCCGGCGCACCGGACGGTGTACCCGCCAGCAGTGCGGGGCCACAGCCCGAACAACAGGACATCTGGGTGATGCGGGATTTCAGCGCCGGGCGTGCTGGAGACCGCGTACCCGGTAAGGACTTCGAAGCCGAGCCGCTGCTCGCCGTCATCGGCTCGTTCCGCGACGTGCCACGCGCCCAGGTGCAGTCCGGCCAGGCGATGCAGCGGATGCTGCTGACCGCCACCCTGTCCGGGTTGGCCGCATCGTTTCTGTCCCAGGTCATCGAGGTGCCCGACACTCGTGGCCAGCTCAGAGAATTGATCGGCGGTGGCCTCTGGCCGCAGACCGTGCTCCGTCTCGGCTACCACACCCCAACTTCCGCCACTCCGCGTCGGGACCTGGGTGCTGTGCTGGAGCCACCGGGCCGGATTGCCTCGGCTTTCATACGCTGACGGCATGACGACTCGGGTGTACGTGGCATCGTCGGAAGGCGAGACCGGCAAATCGGCCATCGCTCTAGGGTTGTTGGACGCCCTCAGTGGGCAGGCCGGTCGGGTGGGCGTGTTTCGGCCGGTGGTGCGGGACGCCCCGGGACCCGACTACGTGCTGGAGCTGTTGCTGTCCCGGTTGGCGGTACCGATGGATCCGCAGCTGGCGGGCGGCGTCAGCTACCACGACGTACACCATGATCCTGATGCTGCGATGGAGGCCATCGTGGATCGATTCCACCTCGCAGCAACGAATTTCGACGCGATGTTGATCGTCGGATCGGACTTCAGCGATGTTCCGTCGCCCACCGAATTCGGCTTCAATGCACAGGTGGCCGCCAATCTGGATGCGCCGATGCTGTTGGTGGCATCCGGGGCACACCGGTCGGCCGAGGACATCGGCACGGCCGCCGAGGTGTTGCTCGCCGAGGCACGGGCACACCACGCGCAGGTGCTGGCGGTGGTAGCCAACCGGGTGGACGCAGACCCGGCCGAGGTGGTGGCCGCAATCCGCCCGTTTGCCGGCGAACTGCCGGTCTCTGCGATTCCGGAAGTACCCATTCTGCAGGCACCGCTGGTCAGGGAGCTGATGGCTGCCTGCGGCGGCCGGCTGTTGTCCGGCGATCCCGCTCGACTCGACGACGAGGCAATCGAACTGATCGTGGCGGCGATGACCATGCCACACGTCCTCGACCGGCTCACCCCCGCTGCCGCAGTGATCACCCCGGGGGATCGCGAAGATGTGCTGCTCGGTCTGCTGCTGGCACACGCTTCCCGTACCTTCCCATCGCCGGCTGCGGTGATCCTCAATGGTGGTTTCGAATTGAGCGCCCAAATACAGCGACTGATCGACGGACTGTCGTCACGGCTGCCGGTGATTGCCTGCCCTGGCGGCACGATGGCGACGGCAACGGAATTGTCGAAAGTGCGTGGCCGGCTAACCGCCGACGCACCGCGGAAGATCGCCGCAGCGCAACTGGTCTTCGCCGATCACGTCGATGTCGCCTTGTTGTTGGACAGGTTGGACGCCCGCTCGCCCGGCGCCGTCACCCCTTTGATGTTCGAACAGCAACTGATGGACCGGGCGCGGCTCAGCCGTTCGCACATTGTGCTCCCGGAGGGTGAGGACGATCGCATCTTGACAGCGGCCAGCCGGCTGCTCTCCCGCGGTGTCGTGTCGCTGACCCTGCTCGGCGATCCCGGCACGGTGCGAGCCAGAGCCGATCAGCTCGACCTCGACATCTCCGAGGCGCAGTTGTTGTCCCCCAACGACCCTGAGCTCGTGGAGCAGTTCGCGGTGGAATACGCCGAGCGCCGGGCGCACAAGGGCGTCACGCTCCTGCAGGCCCGCGACATCGTCACCGATGTGTCCTACTTCGGCACCATGATGGTGCTGTTGGGCAAGGCCGACGGCATGGTCTCCGGTGCGCTGCACACCACGGCACACACCATTCGTCCCGCACTTGAGGTGGTGAAGACCGTCGACGGGGTCTCGGTGGTGTCCAGCGTGTTCTTCATGTGCTTGTCCGATCGGGTGCTGGTGTACGGAGACTGTGCGATCAATCCGGACCCGGATGCCGACCAGTTGGCCGACATCGCGCTGTCGTCGGCGCAGACCGCCCGCAGCTTCGGCGTCGAACCACGAGTGGCAATGCTGTCGTACTCGACCGGATCATCGGGCAGAGGCGTCGACGTCGACAAGGTCCGCGCTGCGACCGAGCAGGTTCGCCGGCGTGCACCGGATCTCCCGGTCGAGGGACCGATCCAGTACGACGCGGCGGTCGACGCGTCGGTGGCCGCCACCAAACTGACCGGCGAGAGCGCGGTCGCAGGGCGGGCAACGGTGCTGGTGTTCCCCGACCTGAACACCGGCAACAACACCTATAAAGCCGTTCAACGCAGCGCCGGTGCGGTCGCCATCGGCCCTGTCCTGCAAGGACTTCGCAAGCCGGTCAACGACCTGTCCAGGGGCGCGCAGGTGCGGGACATCATCAACACCATCGCCATCACCGCGATCCAGGCAGCGGAATGAGCACTGCCGATCAGGTCCTGGTGATCAACGCCGGATCCTCCTCACTGAAGTATCAGCTGGTCGAGCCCGGCACCGGCAAGGTCGCCGCTTCCGGGCTAATCGAAAAGATCGGCGAGGACAGCGGCGGCACCCACACGCACGTGGTCGCGGAACAGACGCATCTACGGGACGAGTACATCGCGGATGCGTCCGCTGCCTTTGCCGCCATGCTGACCGCCTTCGCCGATCACGGGCCGGACCTGGCCGCGGCTCCTCCGGTGGCCGTCGGCCACCGAGTGGTGCACGGTGGAGCACAGTTCGCTGCGGCAACGGTGATCGACGCTGAAGTACTGGATCGCATTCGCCGGCTGAGCCCGCTCGCCCCGCTGCACAACCCGGCCGGCGTCGCCGGAATCCAAGTGGCCATGCGAGCTTTCGACGGCGTTGCGCAGGTGGCGGTGTTCGACACCGCGTTCCACCGCACGCTGCCGTCGGCGGCGTACACCTATGCGGTCCCGAGGCAGTGGCGGGAGGAATTCGGTGTCCGCCGATACGGATTCCACGGCACCTCCTACCGGTATGTATCGGCGCGGGCGATCGAGCTGCTGGGCGGTGCCACCGGTCTCGGAATCGTGGTGCTGCACCTGGGGAACGGCTGCAGCGCCTGTGCTGTGCTGGATGGGCGCAGTGTCGAGACCTCCATGGGCATGACGCCGCTGGAGGGCTTGGTGATGGGTACCCGATCCGGTGACATCGATCCGTCGATCGGTGGTCATCTGGCGCGCACCACAAAGCTGACGGCGGAGCGGACCGATACAGCCCTGAACATCGAGTGCGGGTTGGCAGGACTGACCGGAGCCAACGACTTCCGCACCGTCACGCAGCGAGCCGCCGCCGGGGACACCGACTGCCAGCTGGCCCTGGATGTGGTCAATCACCGGCTGCTGAAATACATCGGTGGCTACGCGACGGTGATGGGCCGACTCGACGCGGTGGTCTTCACCGGCGGCATCGGTGAACACGATGCCGCGCTACGCGCCACGGTGATGGACGGGCTGGCGATCTTCGGTGCACAACTCGATGCAGCCGCCAACAGTTCGGCATCCGGTGAGCAGGTGATCACCACCGAGGACAGCCGGGTCGTCGGATTGGTGGTGCCCACCAACGAGGAACTGCAGATAGCTCGCGAATGTGTTGACGTCTTGGGAAGATCAGACTCGGTGCGCCGGCGGCGATAGATCAGTACCTGTCGTCAGCCCGCCTGGTGAGCTCGGTCGTCAGGGCGTGAATCTCTCGGGTGATCTGGGTGTTCGTCTTGAGCTCGGTCTCTTGCTCGATGAAGTCGTGCGCAGCCTTGGCCTGCTGGAACACCGCTGCCCGGTTCTGTCCGATCATCACGAACGTGGACAGGAAGATCGCCTCCAGTGAGACGACGAGGGTGAGAGTGGGCCACGGGCTCCGCTCGATGATCAGCATCCAGGCCGCGAACAGCGCGATGTGCAGGTAGACGAACCACATCGAACCCGCGAATTGGGTGATCGCGTCGGCGACCCGGAGCTGCAGCCGGGACGCCCGGTGTTCCCGGAACTTCACCACCGCCGGATGTTCGGGCCGCACCGATCCAGCCAGTGCCGAGCGCATCGTCATCGAGAAGGGCGGGATTGGCCGCGGAGTTCGGTGGCCAACACGGCGGCTTGGGTGCGACGTTCCATGCCGAGTTTGGTCAGCAGCCGCGAGACGTAGTTCTTGATCGTCTTCTCGGCCAGAAACATCCGTTCGGCGATCTGTCGATTGGTCAGGCCCTCTCCGATGAGATCCAGCACGGTTCGCTCCTGATCACTCAGACCCGCGAGCGGTCCTGGCTTGTCGGCTGCCTCCCGAAGCTTGTTCATCAAGGCTGCGGCAGCGCGGTTGTCCAGCAAGGAGTGGCCAGCTCCGACCGTGCGGACCGCCGACACCAGATCCATCCCGGTGATGTCCTTGATCACGTAGCCGCCGGCGCCGGCCATGATCGCGTCGACCATTGCTTGTTCGTCCGGATAGGACGTCAACATCAAACAGTTGAGTTGGGGCATCTTCGATCGCAGATCGCGACAGAGCTCCACCCCGTTGCCGTCCGGGAGTCGGACGTCCAGCACCGCAAGGTCCGGACGCAGGGCCGGAATTCTGGCCATCGCCTCGGCTGCCGTCGAGGCCTGACCGACAACAGTCAGGTCGTCCTCTTCTTCCAAAAGGTCGGCGACACCTCTCCGGACCACCTCGTGGTCGTCGGTCAAAAAGACCCTCAACATCGGTACTCCGGACGTCGGGATCCCGGCCAGGTGTCGGAACGCTGTAGTCACCAGACTATGGCGGCGCGGCCGGCATCACCGGAGCCGAACGACCATGGCAGCCGGGACCAAAGACCCCATCGCGCCTGCGCTGTCCCTGTTCACAGTCGTTTCGGCTATGGGACCTTTGCTCCTACCCGCGCAGCTGTCTGCGGTCGATGATCGAGTGAACTCAAATCGCGAGAGGCCTCCCATGACGCTCGGACAGATCGTTGTCGGTATTGACAGTTCGGCCGCGTCCGCGGCTGCGGCGGCCTGGGCGACGTTCCACAGCGGCATCACTCGACGGAACGTGGTGTTGGCCCATGAAGGTGGCGGGCCGCAACGACCCGACGAACCGGAAACGAGCCGTTTCGCCGGGACCGGCACCATCGTCGACGGGCTGGTGAGGTCAGGGTTGGCGGCCGGCGTCCGGATCGACGCCGTTACCGGAGAGAACACGGCAGTCGACGGCCTGCTCCGCTGGAGCTCGACAGCTGATCTTCTTGCGCTCGGCGCCCCGGCGAAGTCCCATCCGCGGCTGCTCGGGCAGCTGACCGATCATCTCGCCGCCACTGCGTTGTGCCCGGTGGCACTGATCAAACCGTCCTATCGCCCGCCCGCCGCGGCCGGCGGCCCGGTCCTGGTCGGGATGGTCGATGGTCCTGCTGCTCGACTGAGTCTGCGCTTCGCCGCGGCCGAAGCCGCCCGGATGAATACCGAACTGGTAATTGTCCGGGCCGGCCAGGACCACCTCGACCTGAGCATGCGCGAAGACCAGGAGCTGGCCGGAATCCACACCCGGTTCCCGCGGTTGTCCGTCACCGCGCTGGAAGCAGACGGAGATCCGGGTGAGGTGCTGGTGGAGCTGTCCGCGGCTGCGCAGCTGGTCGTGGTCGGGGCCCACCACAGCAGTGACCCGTGGAGCATCCGGCTGGGGCCGGTGACCGAGACCGTGTTGCGGCGGGCACCGTGTCCGGTGATCAGCGTCGGCCGCTGGCATCCGGACCGTTGAGGACACCGAAGCCCTACAACCATCCATTGGGTCCGTACGACCGATCGCCCATCCCGATGCTGACACCATCGGGCTGGGCGATCGACATGCAATGCTGCCACGTACTTATCAGCTTTCAGCAGCCCCGCGGATGATGACCAGCGGGCAGCTGCTGTGGGCGATCAGCGCCTGGCTGGTGGATCCGAGCAGCAGCCCGGCGAATCCGCCATGACCGCGACTGCCCACCACGATCATCGCGGGTCGATCAGCCTCGTCCCCGTGCTGGCAGTAGCGCAGGATCTCGGCGGCCGGTTGGCCATCCCGGGTGACCGGTTGCACCCGAACGTCCGGATACTTGTCGGACCATCCGGACAGTAACTCGGCAATCTGCACCCGGCGGAGCAGCGGTTCCTGTGCCGCATCGTCGCAACTCTCGGGCGGGTACGGCAGCCGGAAGCTGTCGGACCTGTCCCCCCAACAGTGCAGGGCCACCAACGGTGTTCCTCGCAAGGACGCCTCCTCGAAGGCGAACGACAATGCGCGCTCGGAGTCCGCCGAGCCGTCGAAGCCGACCAGGACCGGTCCCCGGTTGAGCGCGGGGGCGACGGATGGATCTGCGCGGATGACCACCACCGGACCGGGCCCGTGGGTGGCCAGACGCACCGGGATTGAACCGACCAGTGAATCCATGATGGCGCTGGTGCCGTGGGTGCCGACGACCGTCATCAGTGCATGGCTGCCGGCCTCGCGCAGCGCGACGAAGGGCACGTCGTGCCGCAGTTGGACGTCGATGTCCAGATCCGGATGTGCGTCCCGTACTGCGTCTGCGACGCTGGTCAACACGGTCTTCGCCCACTGCCTGACGTCGTCGAAGATGTTGGTCGGAATCATCACGCCCGGCCCGGCGAAGCCCACCGACACCGAATACGCCTGCACCAGACGCAGTCCGGCTTGACGGCGTTGTGCCTCGTCCGCAGCCCACATGGCGGCAGCAGTGGATGACGGTGAACCGTCGACCCCGGCAACGATGACGTTGTTCCCATGGGTGTTCATCAGGGTGGCTCCTTGTTCTGGTGAGTGCGCTGGACGATGGTCAGCGGAGAACCGGATGGGAGTTGACGATCGGCAACGTCGCCCACCAGCGGTTGAGTCCCCAGGTCGAGCTGATTCCCACTGTCGCGACGACGATCAGACCGATGGCATACAGCAGGTGGTAGTCCAGGAAGGGGTTGGTCGACCCGGTCGGGTCGCCGGTTGAGGTGTGTTGGGCCATCGGCCATTCTGCGGCCCACATCAGCACCAGCAGCACGGTGCCGGCCACCGCGGAGATCTGCAGTGCGACCCCGGTAATCAGCGCAACGCCGAGGCCCAGCAGAGCCAGCATGAACAGGGTGTTCGCCCAGCCTGCGCCGGCGATGGATCGGAAGCTCGACTGCAGTGGCCCCACCTCGACGTGTCCGAGGAATCCCTGCGTGGGTGATCCGCCGTGGATCCAGGCCTGGGCACTCTTCGTGGAGAAGCCGAGCCCGAATGTCTTGTCCAGGAACGCCCAGAGGAAGACCAGTCCGAGTCCGATCCGCAGCACGTCGACGGCGTGCCGGGACCGGGTCGATTCCGGCGCTTCCTGCGTCACTGGCGCTTCTGCGGAGGCAACGCCGACCTGAGTAGATGCGAGAACGGTCATGTTGCACTGCTCCATATGGTGGTGGGGCGGCTGGTCGGGATCGTGTCCCGACCGAGGTTCGCTCCCGAGGTCCACTTGAGGATCCCGCCGCCAAGGGTGATCCGGCAGGGGCGAAGGTCACCATTCGACCGGGACATGTGCTGCCGCCGGCGGTCCCGCAGTGCCGCCGATTGGCGGCGCACCAGGGACTTTCGGCCCTGCACGAACGAGCACCCGCATTCGTAGCCTGGAGCTGGATCACCTGCCGATGGAGAATCCTCGGCTTCCATCACACCGGCCTGGAGCTGAATGCCATGATCGAAACTCGTTCACTGCCCATCATTGTCGGGATCGATGGATCCACGAACAGTCTGGTCGCATTGCGCTGGGCACTGCGGGAGGGCGGCGTTCGCGGGGTGCCGGTGGAGGTCATCCACTGCTGGCAGGCTCAGCTGTGGCCGGGTGTCGTCTTCGGACCGGTCCAGGAGATGCACACCGGGTCGATGTGCATGGTGCAGAACGAGATCGCCGCGGCGCTCGTGGACATCCACCCGCGTCCGGACGTCATCCAGACCAGCATCAAGGGACAGCCCGTGCCGACGCTGCTGGCTCGATCGGCCCGGGCCTCGCTGATCGTGCTCGGCGCGCACGGCCACACCAACCTGCGGGATCGGTTGTTCGGTCAAGTCGCTGACAGCTGTCTGCGACGCGCCAACTGTCCGGTGGTGGTCATCGATCGGGATGGCAACGAGTCATCAGAACACCGCCTCGGTGAGGGTGCATCGGAAGAACTCGCCGGCCTGCTGACGGTCGGTGCCCCAGAGCCAGCCGGCCGAGAACTCTGACGGTTCGCCAGTGCACCACCGGATCAGCTGCGAGCTTGCCAGGTCCAACCGGCGATGGCGGGGTCGTCCTCGCCGTGTTCGCGGGTGTACTGGCGCGCTGCCAGTCGCGCGTCTTCCATCTGCTGGCGTAGATTCGCGGCGCGGCTGCCCAATGCCGGTACCCGATCGATGACGTCCATCACGAGGTGGAACCGGTCCAGATCGTTGAGCATGACGATGTCGAACGGTGTGGTGGTGGTCCCCTCTTCCTTGTAACCGCGGACGTGGATGTTGCGGTGATTGGTGCGCCGGTAGGTGAGCCGGTGGATGAGCGAGGCGTACCCGTGGTAGCCGAAGATGACCGGCTTGTCGGTGGTGAACAGGGCGTCGAAGTCCCGGTCGGACAAGCCGTGCGAGTGTTCGGTGTCCGGCTCGAGTCGCATCAGGTCCACCACGTTGATCACCCTGACCTTGAGTTCTGGCAGATGGTTGCGCAGCAGGTCGGCGGCGGCCACGATCTCCATGGTCGGAACATCACCGGCACAGGCGAGTACCACATCCGGCTCACCGTCGGTGTTTCCGGCCCAGGGCCAGATGCCAAGGCCTCGGGTGCAGTGGGCGATGGCCTCGTCCATGGTCAGGTACGTCAGTGCCGGTTGTTTGCCGGCAACGATGACGTTGACATAGTGCCGGCTGCGCAGGCAATGGTCGGCCACCGACAGCAGGGTGTTGCTGTCCGGCGGCAGGTAGACCCTGACCACTTCGGCCTTCTTGTTGACGACGTGGTCGATGAATCCGGGATCCTGGTGGGACAGGCCGTTGTGATCCTGCCGCCACACGTGCGAGGTGAGCAGGTAGTTCAACGAGGCGATCGGAGCCCGCCACGGTATGTGCCGGGTGGTCTTGAGCCACTTGGCATGCTGATTGAACATCGAGTCGACGATGTGGATGAAGGCCTCGTAGCAGTTGAACAACCCGTGCCGACCGGTCAACAGGTAACCCTCGAGCCAGCCCTGGCACAGGTGTTCGGACAACACCTCCATCACCCGGCCATCCGGCGACAGGTGATCGTCCCCCGGAACCAGCTCGGCATCCCAGGCCCGGTCCGTCGCCTCGAATACCGCCTGCAACCGATTGGAGGCAGTCTCGTCCGGGCCCATGATCCGAAAGCTGTCCGGATTGAAGGTGATGACGTCCCGGAGGAATCCGCCGAGGACCTTCGTCGCCTCACTCTCGAAAGCGGCCGGCGCATCGACGGCGACAGCGTAGGTGCGGAAGTCCGGCATCACCAGATCCCGCAGCAGCAGCCCGCCGTTGGCGTGTGGACTGGCACTCATCCGCCGATCACCTTGCGGGGCAAGGGCTTGCAGCTCCGGCAGCAACGTGCCGGTGGCATCGAAGAGCTCTTCCGGGCGATAGCTGCGCATCCATTCTTCGAGCTGTCCGCGATGTTCGGCGTTGGTGCGGGTTTCGGCGAGCGGCACCTGATGGGAGCGGAACGTTCCTTCGACCGGAAGTCCATCAACTACCTTCGGCCCGGTCCAGCCCTTCGGTGTGCGCATCACGATCATCGGCCAGAGCGGGCGACCGTCCGTCGACTGCGTGCCGTGGTCGCGGGCCTGCCGTTGAATGGCGGCGATGTCGTCCAGGGCGGCGTCGAGTGTCCCGGCCAACTGCTGGTGGACGTCTTCCGGGTCGTCGCCGGTAACGAATCTCGGGCTGTAGCCATAGCCCCGCATCAGATCGGACAGCTCGGACTCCGGAATCCTGGCCAGCACCGTGGGATTGGCGATCTTGTAGCCGTTCAGGTGCAGCACCGGCAGCACCGCACCGTCGGTGGCGGGGTTGAGGAACTTGTTGGAATGCCAACTCGCTGCCAGTGGACCGGTTTCGGCCTCGCCGTCGCCGACCACGCACAGCACCAACAGATCGGGGTTGTCGAAGGCCGCACCGTACGCATGAACCAGGGCGTAGCCGAGCTCTCCACCTTCGTGGATCGAACCAGGGGTTTCGGGCGCCACGTGGCTGGGAATGCCGCCGGGAAAGGAGAATTGGCGGAACAGGGCACGCATACCGTCCTCGTCCCGTCCGATGGCGGAGTACACCTCGCTGTAAGTGCCCTCCAGATATGCGTTGGCCACCAGACCCGGGCCACCGTGACCGGGCCCGGTCACATACAGCGCAGTCAGGTCGCGTTGATTGATGGCGCGGTTCATGTGCGCATACAACAGATTCAGTCCGGGAGTTGTCCCCCAGTGCCCGAGCAGACGCGGTTTGACATGCTCGGCGGCGAGCGGTTCCCGTAACAGTGGGTTGTCCAATAGGTAGATCTGGCCCACGGACAGGTAGTTCGCTGCCCGCCAGTAGCGATCAACCAGCTCGAGCTGTTCGTCGTTCAACGGCAAGGCTCGAGATCTGTTGTCGGCCACACTGGTCACGGGCTGTCCTCTCGGTAGGGCTTCACGGGTCGAGTCCGCGGTGGGTCGGATCCGGACGTCCGGATCCACTGTGCCAGCAGGCCGATCGCCGCGGCTAGGGTCGAAGGTCATCTGTCCGGTGCAGCAGTGCCGAAAGCCGCTCCGCAGCCGCGATCGACAGGGTGGGTTAGGGTGGCGACGATGACGCACCCGGCGCGTTTTGATCCGAAAGACCCGCTGCTGGGGAAGCTGCGAACGATCTGTCTCACGCTGCCATCGGCGCAGGAGAAGATCTCGCACGGGCACCCGAACTTCTTCACCCGTAAGGTATTCGCTGTGTACGGCGGGCTGGTCAAGGGCGATCACGCCGCCACCGACTTCGCCAGATCGGTGCTGATCCTGCCGGATGCCGACGAGCGGACCGCGCTGCTGGACGACGAACGATTCTTCAGCCCGGCCTACTCCGGACCGTTCGGCTGGGTGGGTCTGAACCTGGCCATCGGTCGGCCCGATTGGACCGAGGTCGCCGAACTGGTGGACATGTCCTACCGGAACACCGCCGGTAAACGGATGATCGCCGAGCTGGACGCCAGGTCCAGAGGCTGACGGGCACCTGGCCGGCGACTGTGCAGACTCACCAGTCCACGGCACCCGATAGATCGGTTGGTCGTGGACGGCATCCGAGGTCGAGCCGGGGCGGCCCGGTCGATGTTCGTCGGTGCGCTCGGACCGGCGCAGCCGACTGCGGCCAGCTGGAGGAACTGCGCCGAAAGGGGGAGACTGACCGGATGGAACTGTCGCTGGTGTCCGGAGACATCACCGAGCGTGAGGTGGACGCGATGGTCAACACCGCCAGTTCATCGCTGCTGGGCGGCGGTGGAGTGGACGGCGCGATCCACCGAGCGGCCGGCCCGCAGGTGTTGCTGGAATGCCGGCAGATCCGGGCCGACCGTTTCCCGTACGGGTTGCCGGCCGGCCAGGCAGTGGCGACCTCCGGGGGAAATCTGAGGGCTCGCTGGGTCATCCACACCGTCGGCCCGGTCTATTCGGAGGCCAAAGACCAGCGGGACGTGCTCCGGGCCTGCTACACCGCGAGCCTGCAGCTGGCCGACGAACTCGGCGCCGCAAGCGTGGCCTTCCCACTGATCTCGGCGGGCATCTTCGGCTGGCCCAAAGATGACGCGATCGTCCAAGCGGTATCGGCCATCTGCGCTGCCGACACCGAGGTGCAGCGGGCTGAACTGATGCTGTTCGATGAGGTGACATTGCAGCGGGCCAGGCGAATCATCGCCGAAGCCTGAGCCGGTAGTAGGCCGGCTCGGCAGCAGACCGGGTCAACCCTTGTTCACTTCAGTCGGCCGGCTAGTGATCGTCGGCGAAGATCAGCACAGGCTGGTCGCGATACAGCTGGTGGAACAACTGCTCGAGGTCGTGCACCTTCGGCATGTCGTTGATCGCGATGTACGGATTCGTCGGATTCGAGTTCAGAAAGTCCTGGTGGTGCGCCTCGGCCGGGAAGAACTCGGTGTTCGCCTCGATCCTGGTGACGATCTGGCCGGGATAGACAGCGTCCTTGGTCAGCTGAGCGACATACGCCTCCGCGAACCGTTGCTGCACGGCGTTCTGGGCAAAGATCTCGGATCGGTACTGGCTGCCGGTGTCCGGGCCTTGACGATCGAGTTCGGTCGGGTCATGAACGACCGAGAAGTAGACCTGCAAAATCTGGCCGTAGCTCACTTGGGCCGGGTCAAAGGTGACCCGCACCGACTCGGCGTGTCCTGTGGTACCGGTGCTGACTGTTTCGTAGTCCGCCGTGTCCCGGCTACCCCCGGCATAGCCGGACTCCGCCCTGGTCACGCCTTTGACGTGCTCGAACACCCCCTGGACGCCCCAGAAGCAGCCGCCGGCCAACACCGCGGTTTCGCTCACGGCAGGGGTCACCGCAGGAGCTGTCGGAGCCGCGGGAGCCGCGGGAGCCGCGGGAGCTGGCGGAGCCGCGGGGGCTCGCGGAGCCGCGGGGGCTGGCGGAGCCGCGGGAGCCGCGGTGGGCGAGACGGTGCTGGTGGTCTTGTTGTGGGTCGCCGCGGTGGGCGAGACGGTGCTGGTGGTCGTGGTATGGGTTGCCGCGGGGGGCGAGACGGTGCTGGTGGTCGTGGTATGGGTTGCCGCGGGGGACGAAACGGTCGCTTCGGCCACGGTGGGGGCCACCGGCGACGGACCGAGTTCCGGAGTAGGAACGGCGAGCGTCCTGGCAGCGGCGCTCACCGGTGTCGCTGACCGAACACCGAGGAACGCCACCACCAGGCATGCCAGCCCGAGGACGACGGCCAGGATCACCCGCGTGCGGGATGTCGTGGGTCTCATGTCAGGTTCCCCCGTCGCTGCGCACCATGGCACCAGCTTCCTCGGGCCGGGGACAGCAACGGCTCTCCGGTGGACAACCGTGAGCGATCCGTAAGGATTGTTCTTACCGATTGCTGACGAATGATCCACCCCACCCATCGCGGATCCTGCAGCCACTGGTTCGAAGGATGTCCGGCCCGACACCACCACGGCAGTCGGCGGCCCTGTCCCGACGGAGCTTGCTCCTGGGCACCCTGCTGCTCGGCGCGCTCGCCGGCTGCGGTTCACCGCGCGACACAACCGCCGCCGGCACGCCGGACACCTCCGACGAAATGATCGAGGTCTCCCACACCGACGCCGAGTGGCAACAACTCCTGACGCCGGAGCAGTACAGCGTGCTTCGCACCGCCGGCACCGAACAACCCTTCAGCAGCCCGCTCGACGACGAGCACGACGCAGGCATCTTCACCTGTGCCGGGTGCGCTCTGGACCTGTTCTCCTCGACCACCAGGTTCGACAGCGGAACCGGGTGGCCCAGCTTCTGGCAGGCGATGGACGATGCCGTGCTCGAAAGCAGGACGGCACAATGGACATGCCGCGCACCGAGGTGCCGTGCAGCCGCTGAGGCGGGCACCTTGGCCACCTGTTCGACGACGACCCGAAGCTGACCGGCATGCGGTACTTCATGAACGGGGTTGCGCTCAGCTTCCGATCGACCTGACGCCGCCCCGGCGAATTCGCCATGATCTTGTTGCCGGCGGGAACCTGATGACTCCCGGTGCCGAAGCCGGTTCAGCGGATCGATGTAGTCCGACATCAGATCCCGCCCTGCGGCATTCGATGTCGGGTGACAGCGACGACTCCGGAAGAACCCGAGCTGGGGGCAATGACCGAATCACGCCGGTTCTCCGTGCCCTCGCCCGAGGGTGGGCCCAGCGCGGAACTCTGCTCAACAGCGAGGACCCGGAGCACTGGTTGCTGCGACAGGCGTTGACGGCCGCCGCCCGACGGGCCGATGGTGGCCGGCTGCCACGTTCCGGGCCGGCGGCAGCGGACTCCCCGACGGGACCCGCGACGCGGAACAGCGCCATCGAGATGCTGGCATCTATCGCTCGGCGGCAGAGCTCACCGGCGAGGCCGTCGTCCTGCACGAGATACTCGGGCTGCCGTTCGAGCCGACGGCCGAACTGACCGGCGAGGCCATCGCCGAAGTCTGATCCCGCTCGGCCAGGGGTTGGAGCCGGTTGGTCCCCGAGAACGGCGGCGAGGATGCGGTCGTCATCAGCATCTCGGAACTGAAAGCGCATCTGCGGCAACAGATTCCGCTGCCGTCAGTTGAGGTTCTCGGTCGACAGGTTCGACGGAGATCACTTCGTCGCGGTGGCTTGACGGCGGCAGGTGTGGTGGTGGTCGCCGCCGCCGTGCTGATCAGCGTGGTCAGCACCCGGCGCGAGCAGGCTCAACCGTCGAGCACGGCGCCACCGCCAGTGATCACGATGTCGGCGTCGAGCCCGGTATCGACTGCTGCGCCAGTGCCGGGCCGTCCGCATCCGCGACGGCTGTCGTCACCGATCCACTCGACTCGGTGGTGCTGCTGACCGATTCCGCTGATGACCAGAATGCACCGGAGATCGTGAACGGCCCACTCCAGTTCGCCGACGCCGACCAGGCAGCGCTGGTCCGGCAGTTCTGCAGCACCAACAGCAGCCAGAACAGCTGTACCCAGCAGCTGTATCTGTTCGACCGCGGAAGCTGGATCCGACGAAAGCTCCCGGCAGAGATCGGCAGCAGCGCCGGCAGCATCGGTTACCCGTTCGGCGGTGGCCGACTGGTGTTAGCGAGCGGCGCGAACTCGCCGGCGATGTACAGCAAGGACGACGGCAACAGCTGGACGGTGGTGCCGTCGACTCCGGACGCCACCACCACCGAGATCGTGGACAGTGACGTCGGCGTCTTCCGCTGCGCTGCCGGCGGCGAGACCGGCGGCTGCCGGGATCCCGCAATCGTGGTCTACGACGGCGACACCGGGCGGGCATCCGCGCTGACCAGCGCCCCGAAGATCGACGCATCAGTCGGCCCGGGCCTGGTTACCGACCAAGCCGGCCGGCTCTGGCTGGCCGGTTTGTTCGACGGCCGGGTGATTCTCGCCAGTAGCGCCGACCGGACGCCCTGGATCGGTGTTGCTGTGCAGCGGATTCGGCGATGGCAGCGGCTAATTGGTGACCAGTGCCGCCGCCGTGACGCAGCAGACCTGTCCGGTCACCGGACGCCCGAGCCATGGACCAGGAGGCTATGTCGTCGATTCCGGCGATGACTCTTCCGGTCGGTCGACGGCAGGAAATGGACCGAGGTCGGGTGGCCGAAGGCGGAGAAGTGATGCTGCCTATGCGGTAGCTGGGCCGGCACCGACACCGCATCGCCGCTGGCGACGTTTCAGCTACCGAGACCTGCATCAGGTCGGCAGACCGGTGGTTGGAGGAGACGGCATGATGGAGCCTGACCCGTTCGCTGAACTGATCCGCCTCAGTTTCCATCGGGTGGTGCTGGTGGTGCTGCCGGTCACCCGGGAGCTGTCGGTGGCCGCCCGGATCGTCACCCACACCTTCGCCGAGGCGTGGGCGCATCGGGACACCGTGGCCGACGATCCGCTCCGAGAGACATGGTTGATCCGCAGTGCCTTGATCGGCTCCGCTGCCGGGTCCCGCGAAGGCTCGCGAGAAGGCACGGGGGACAGCGTGGACCAGCGGCTGGACCGGCCGGATCGTTCCTGGCCGAATCCCGACGACGAACCGGCGCAGAAGCTATTGGACGCGCTCACCTGGCCGCCGGCTCGCACCGTGCAGGCGGTTGTGCTGCACGACGTACTCGGCCTGTCAATCGACAAGGTTGCCAAGCTCACTGCGGTGACGGTCGACGAAGCCCGGTCGAGGTTGCGGCACGGCTGGATCCAACTGGCGATGGATCTGTGCGGCGATGTCCGGGTGGAGCGCGGCATCGCTGGGTTGAAAGATCTGCTCGGGCAACGACTTCCGCTGCCGACCATCGACCAACTCCGTAGGTTCGATGCCGTCGATTCGACCCAGCTCGGCGTCGCCTGACGGATGCACCCGGAGTCCGGGGCCAACTCATCGCACGTGGGCATTCTATGAAGACGCCCCAGTGGTGCGCCGGTCGAGCTGATGCACTGCAATGAGGCGCAGACCCACGCAGAGGCGAACGTCCCTGATGAGAGAGTCCCTCTGGGTCATCCGGGGCCACTTGTCAGGTCTTTCGGCACTCCCCCGCAATCCAATCGAGGCCGAGACTTCGAGTGACCATCACCGGGAACTCCGATCGCATCGTCGATCAGCGGCTCTCGCAACCGATGTCGCCGTCCGGGCGGAGGGTCACCTGCGCCCGGATGCCGTACCGGGCAAGGGCCAGTCGCAGATTGACCAGGGCTGCTCCGCAGGCCAGCCGCGCCTGGCGACCCTCCGGATCACCCGCTGGAAGGACATGTGGGGGTCGATATGGAGTTCGATCCGAGTCGACCTCAGCGCGAAGGCCCATGGCTGACAGTTGAGCATGGACGGGGCCTGACAGGCGGCGTCCAGCACCCGCATCAGGCAGAGCACCGGTGGCGGGTTCGCCGGCATGTCCCCGGTGCCCAATGTCAGGTTCGCCGGTCCGCTCGACACCGTCATTTCCGCCGAGTTGCTGGAGGGCATCCAGCTGTGCTGCGGGAATCCCTGACCAACGTCGTGCGTCACGCCCGGCACTCAACGTCGAGGTGGACATCGTCATCCGTGACGGCTGGTTTGCGGTCGACGTCGTCGATGACGGCGTGGGAATCGGTTCAACGACTCGGCGCAGTGGTCTGGACAACCTGCACCGCCGCGCCGAGGAATCGGCGGGACGATTCACTGTTGACGCTGCACTGGGGCGCGGTACTCACCTGACGTGGACCATCCCGCTGATCGACTGAGATCAGGAAAGGTTGACCAGTTCGTTGTCGACCGCTGTGATGCCCGGGCAGGACCACGCGGCGTGCTGGACCTGCCGGCGTTCGGCCGAGGAGGAGACATTGCCGCGCAGCATGACCTTGCCGTCGACAACGGTTACCCGGATGTTGCCGGCGTCCACTACAGCATTGCGCACCAAGGCCGCCATAATCTGGGCCTTGGCATCGGCGGCTGGCAGCCGTGAAGTCGGCACCAGGGTGACGGTGCTCCAGACTCCGGTGACCCCCGGCAGCGATGCCACCGCATGCCGGGCAGCGACGCGCTGGAACTCCCAGGCTGCCTCGCCGGTCAGGGTGATGACCTGCTGATGAACGGTTGCCTTCACGGTGCCGGGGACGTTCACGGCACGTTTGAGAGCGTGGCCGGCCTCCCGGGCGATGTCGACGTCGGCAGGGGGACCGGATGTGTGGCGGACGATGACTTCGTCGGCGGCAGCGATGACGCCGCTCACCCGCAAGGCTGCGTCCAGAGCCGCCACCTTCTCGGGATAGCTGGCAACCTCCCCGGAGAGAGTGACCGCACCGTCCAGCACAGCGACTCCAATATTCTCCGCACGAACGCTGGGAGCCCAGGCCAGCTCGGCGAGGATGGCGAACTTCAGACGATAGTCGGTGTCCTGCAGGGTGTGGGTCATAGCTACAGAATGATCGTGTCACCGCCGATCCGGCAGTGCCATTGGTCCCTCGATTGCCCTTGAGTGCTCAGGGCCGCTCCGCGGTGCTGAAGTACCCGGCCCGGCGGCGTTGGTGGCCGGCGGATCGCTCCACATGGCCGGGATCGACAAGTCCTTCGGCAAGCTGCTGGTGCTGGACGACAAGTGCACCCTAGGACCTCCGGAAACGCCTCCTGGCATTCCTGGACCGCCGCGCGGATCCTGACCACGAACGTGCTCGGAGGGTTGCCCCCTGCACCAACGAGCGGCTGATGCGCGCCTACGGCCTGCGGGGCGTCAACCGCGGGAGCGCGGTGAGCACCAACCGTTCAACTGACGTGTTGGACGAACCGGCGGCGGATGGTCTCCAGGACTGCCGCGCCATCGGCGGCCCAGACGTCGGCGTTGAAGATCTCCACTTCGATGTCGCCGGTGTATCCGGCCTGGTCGCACAGCGCGACCAAGTGCCTGAGGTCGATATGACCGTCGCCGAGCATGCCACGCGAGAGCAGTGCGTCATGCGGCAGGGGAGTGATCCAGTCGGCGAGCTGGACGCTGGCGATGCGCCCGGCGGCGCGGGCGATCTGCGGCGCGATCTGCGGGTCCCACCACACGTGAAAGGAGTCGACGACGACGCCGACGGCGTCGACGGGAAAGCGTTCGGCGATGTCCAGTGCCTCGCACAGCGTCGCGACCACCCCCCGGTCGGCCGTGTAGATCGGGTGCATGGGCTCCAGCGCCAGCCTGACCCCATGATCGATGGCGTGAGGGACCAGTTCGTGGATCGACTCGGCGACCCGGGCGCGGGCGGCAGGCAGGTCGCGCGAGCCCGCGGGAAGTCCGCCCGCGACGAGAACGAGGCACTCCGCGCCCAGCATGGCAGCCTCCTCGATCGCGCGACGGTTGTCCTCGAGGGCCCGTCGCCACTGCGCGTCGTCCAAGCTGGTGAAGAACCCGCCTCGGCACAGTGACGAGACCCGCAGGCCGCCGTCAGCCACCAGCCGGGCGACGCCCGCGAGCCCGTAGGCGTGCACCGGTTCGCGCCACAGCCCGATCGCTCCGAGCCCGGCTCGCACGCTCCCAGCGACGACGTCGGGAACGGACCAGCGATCGATGGTCTTCTGGTTCAGCGCCAACCTGCGGAGTCGCGGGTCGTCCGCGGGCGGCGAGGGCGCGGTGGCGGGGAGCCCGCTGGGGATGTCCACCACCTGCGTGGCCCGAGCCATCAGCTTCCCACCCCGGCTACGTCGAGCAGGGCGCGCATGCGCGCCACCGCGAGATCCGGGTCGGGCAGCAGGCCGGCCGCGTCGGCCAGCCGGAAGGTCTGAGCGAGGTGAAGGATGCTGCGCCCGCTTTGCAGGCCGCCGAGCATGACGAATCCCGGCTGTAGCCCGGCCAGCCAGGCCAGGAACGCGATCCCGGTTTTGTAGTAGAAGGTCGGGGCGCCGAAGACGTGTCGGGCCAGGGGAAGTGTCGGGGCCAAGGTCCCGTCGTAGGTGGCCACGTCTCCGCGATCCAGGGCCTGCAGTGCTTGCGCCGCGACCGGGGCGATCGCGGCAAGGATCCCGAGCAGTGCGTCGGAATGGCCATGCTCGTCCCCACGAATCAGGTCCGGGTAGTTGAAGTCGTCGCCGGTGTACATCCGTACGCCCGCCGGTAGGGCGCGCCGCAACCGCACCTCATGCGCGGCGTCGAGCAGCGACACCTTGACGCCGTCGATGTGCTCTGCGTTCTGCTCGATCACGGTGAGAAACGTCTCGGTGGCCTCGTCGACGTCGGTGCTGCCCCAGTAACCCACGAGCGCGGGGTCGAACATCGGGCCGAGCCAGTGCAGAATCACGGGTTCGGATACCTGGCCCAAGACTCGGTCATAGACCTCCTGGTAGTCGTCTGGACCCCGGGCAATTCCGGCCAGCAGACGGCTGGCCATCAGGATCACCCGGGCGCCGGCGTCCTCGGCGACGGCGATCTGCTGCTCGTAACCGGCGATGACCTCCCCCGATGTGGTGCTCTCGGGGCCGAGGTGGTCGGTACCGGCTCCGACGGCGATCACGCCACCGCAGGCGCGCGCCTCTGCTGCACTGCGCCGGATCAGCTCCTGGGTGGCGGCCCAGCCCAGACCCATTCCGCGCTGTGCGGTGTCCATCGCGTCGGCCACCCCGAAGCCGTAGCTCCACAGATGGCGTCGGAAGGCCAATGTGGTGTCCCAATCGATCGCCGCGGGTGCGCCGGGAGCATTGTCCGCCAGTGGATCGGCGACGACATGGGCCGCCGCGAACACAACCCGGGTGGCCGGTGGGTTGGACGGGGACCTCCACGTGACGCGGTCGCGCATCGTGTATGCGCCGCCACCTCCACTGTCCGGTAGCCAGATCACTCCGTTCACAGCGTGAGCGCGGGGATCTCGACGCGGCGCCCCTGCGCCGAGGAGCGCAACCCCAGTTCCGCGAGTTGAACACCCCGCGCGCCGGCCAAGAAGTCGAACGGGTGCGGCCCGTCATCGACGACGTGTCGGACGAACTGTTCCCACTGCGCCTTGAATCCGTTGTCCAGGTCCGCGTTGTCCGGCACCTGAAGCCACTGCTCCCGAAACCGCTCGACGGCCGGCAGGTCGGGATTCCACGTCGCCATCGGGGTGTTCACGCGGTGCTGGACCCGACAACCCCGCAGGCCTGCGACCGCGCTGCCGTCGGTGCCGTCGACCTGGAACTCGACAAGTTCGTCGCGGAACACCCGAACTGCCCACGACGAATTCAGTTGCGCGATGACCCCCCCGGCCAGCTCGAAGATCCCGTAGGCCGCGTCGTCGGCGGTTGCGGAGTAGGGCTTGCCCTGCTCGTCGAAGCGGGTGGGGATGTGGGTGACCACCTTCGCAGTGACCGTCTGCACCGTGCCGAAAAGGTTCTCCAGCACGTAGTTCCAGTGGCAGAACATATCGGCGGTGATCCCGCCACCATCCTGTCTGCGATAGTTCCAGCTCGGTCGCTGAGCCGGCTGCCAGTCGCCCTCGAACACCCAGTAGCCGAACTCCCCGCGGATGGAGAGGATGCGGCCGAAGAATCCGGAGTCGATGAGCCGGTTGAGCTTCACCAGCCCCGGCAGGTAGAGCTTGTCGTGGACTACCCCGTTCTTGACCCCGGCCGCCGCGGCGGCGCGGGCGAGTGCCAGTGCACCGTCGACCGACTCGGCGATCGGCTTCTCGGTGTAGACATGCCAACCGGCCGAGATCGCGGCCAGGACCGACTTCTCCCGTGCCTGGGTGACCTGGGCATCGAAGTAGATTCCGCCGGCACCACCCGCCAGGGCGGCCTCGAGGTCGGTGCTCCACCGCTCCAAGCCGTGCCGCTCGGCGATTCCTCGCAGCTTCGCCTCATCCCGGCCGACGAGCACCGGCTGCAGCTGCACACGCGACCCGTCGGAGAGCTGAACACCGCCCTGGCCCCGAATGGCCAACACCGAACGCACCAGGTGCTGCCGGTATCCCATCCGGCCCGACACCCCGTTCATCACCACGGTCAGAGTGCGCGCCACTGCCTCCTCACACGGACGGAAAACGCTTTCTCACAAGATAGGGCGGATCGGAATCTCGCGTCAAGACGCTGTGAGGCACGCCGATCAGGACAGCCGCCGGACTCTGGCGGAGCACATTGTCGCCCCGGACGGTGATCAGGGCACTTCCCCATTCATGCCCCGATCAACGTCGCTTCTCGTCCGCGGATCCGGGCTGAGGGCACCGGCCCGGTGGACTCTCGCACGATCAGTTCAGTCTGGAAGTGCCGAACCCGGGTCTCGGGGTCGGGGGCGAGACTCAGGGCAAGAGTCATCGCGGCTTTCCCGAGGTCCTCCAGCGGGAGGGCTACCGTGGTCAGCGCAGGCGAGACGTCGCGGGAGAGCGCGATGTCGTTGAAGCCGGCCACCGACATCTGTTCAGGAACGCGAGTTCCGACCTGGCGAAGGTAGGCCAAGGCCCCGACCGCCATCTGGTCGGCGGTGCCTACCACCGCGGTCACCGGGGCACGTCCGCCGAGAACGTCGGCCGCACCGGCGAAGCCGCCGTCGCGGGTTGTCTCGACGTATCTGATCACAACCTTGCCGCCAGCTCTCTTCACCACCTCCGTCAACCCCGAGATCCGGTCCTGAGTCGACGCCATGGTTCGTAGGCCGGCCAGCACACCCACTTGTCGGTGTCCCAGAGAAACCAGGTGCTCGGCGAGAGCCTGTGCGCCGTGCCGGTTGTCGACCAGGACCCGGTCCGCTTCCACGTGCGGGTGCCCGATGGTCACCACCCGCCCGCCGCTTGCCTGGTATGAGGCGATCCGCCGACTCAGCCCCTCCGTGTACCGGGGGTCGTTGAGCTCGCTGCCAGCGACGATCACCACCTCGGTGCGGTGGGACTGCAGAAGCGTGAAATAGCCGAGCTCGCGCTCGATGTCGCGGCCCGTGTTGCAGATGGTCACCAAGAAGTTGTGCTCGCTCGCCACGGCCTGGATGCCGTCGATGATCTGCGAGAAGTACGGATCCCCGATATGGCCGGCGAGCACGCCGACCGTGCGCAATCCTCGTCCCAGCAGTGCCCGGGCGTGAACGTTGGGGACATAATCCACCTCGGCGGCCGCGCGCTGCACCTTCTGACGGAGTTCGTCACTCACCGGATAGTCGCTACCCGACAGGACGCGCGACGCGGTCGGAACCGAAACCCCCGCTCGGCGGGCGACATCGCGCAGGCTGGCTGACACGGCACTGAGCCTAATGGGGCTTCGCCTCCACCGACGAGCGGAAGCGGGCCTGTCGGGGGTCGTAGGCGCCGGTCGCGGCACAACCGGGCACTGCCTGCCCGTGGTGTTGCCTCCTGGCGGTGGGTGGTCCGCAGCAGTAGCTGAGCTCGTCGCGAGACCTTGACGGCTCGGTCCACAGCCTCTAAGTTGGCCAAGAAAAGCTTTTCTCAGCAGCTCGCACAGATTTCCCCGGGCCCGTTCACAGGTTGCGCTGGTCTCGAAGACAGCCACCACTGGTGCCCCGCCACCCGAGATACGGCGCAACGGCGCGCCGGAGGAGATCATCATGAGGGCAGCACGGAGCAGCATCAACGGCCCTGGCAGGATCAGCGGCAGTCGCAGGATCAACGGCCTTTGCCTGACGGCCGTCACGGCCGCGCTGGCTTTGGCCCTGGCCAACTGTGCCGGGCCACCGACGACGCCACCGGGGACCAGCCAAGGCAACCAGAGCGGAGCTGTCAGCCTGAACGTGGTGGACGTCGGGGGCGTGAGCTCCTTCACCAAGCCGATGATGGACAAGTGCGCTCAGTCCCACTCAGACCGGATCAGCGGCCTGGCGTTCTCGAAGGCTCCGTCCACCGAACTGACGGGCAAGCTGGAGGCGCAGCAGAAGTCGGGCCACCTCGACATCGATCTGGTGCTCAGCGGCAGCGACGCTGTCGGTGCCGGCGTGGTCAAAAATATCTGGGAGCCGATCTCGGACCATGAGAGTCAACTGCCCGGCCTGAAGAACTACACCGACGACGCGCAAGTGATCTTTGATCAGTACAAGCGCCAGGCGCTGGTGGTCGCGACGGAGTTCACCGGTCCGCTGCTCGAGTACACCCCAGGAGCCGTGTCCACCCCTCCCACGACCGCCGAGGAACTCCTGGCGTACGCAAAGGCGAATCCCGGCAAGTTCACCTATGCCAAGCCGCCACAATCAGGACCGGGTCGTCAGTTCGTCATGGGTCTGCCCTACATCCTGGGCGACAAGGACCCGAAGGACCCCAAGAATGGCTGGGACAAGACCTGGGCCTACCTCGCCGAGCTGGACAAGTACGTCGGCGGCTCCTATCCGAGTAGCACAGGCGACACCTTCGAGTCTCTGGCGAAGGGTGGAGTCAACATGATCGCGAGCTCCGCCGGCTGGGACATCGGACAGCGGCAGCAGGGAACGGTGCCTGCCACCCTCAAGATCACCACGCTCAAGAACTCCACCTATCTGATCGCCGGTCACTTCGCCGCCGTCCCGAAGGGGCTCCAGCAGAACCGTCGGGAGGCCGTCTTGGCGCTTCTCGACTGCATGTTGTCGAAGGACTCGCAGACCAGCATCTACCAAGCGCAGAAGAAGTCCATACCTGGCCCTGCGATCAAGGGGATCAGCGTCAAGGACGCGCCCGCGGACGTGCAGGGCGAGGTAGCCCAGTTCGATCGGCCCGAGTACCAGCAACTGGTCGGCAAAGCCCGGACTGCTCCAGAACTGCCGCCGGAGCAAATGAGCATCATGTTCGACCGGTGGGAACGAGAGATCGGCGGCTGACCGCGTGACGACCTCCAACCGGACGACTGTCCAGCAGGTGCAGCTCTCACGCGTCACCCGGGCGTTCGGCGACACCGTTGCACTGGATGAATTCTCCCTCGACATCCCCGGCGGGCAGTTCGTCGCTCTCCTCGGGCCATCCGGCTCGGGGAAATCGACCGCGCTGAACTGCCTGGCCGGCCTGCTGCGTCTGACCAGTGGAGAGATCCGGGTCGACGGGGCCCGGGTGGACGGACTTCCTCCTGAGCGTCGCGGGTTCGGCATGGTGTTCCAGAACTACGCCCTCTTTCCGCACAAGACGGTGGCCGACAATGTGGCCTTCGGTCTGAAGATGCGAAAGGTCGGCAAGAGCCAGGTCGGCGACCGCGTCCGTGAATGTCTGGACCTGGTCCAGCTGACAGGCCATGCGCAGAAGTACCCCAACCAGTTGTCCGGGGGTGAACGGCAGCGAGTCGCGATCGCCCGCGCGGTCGCGTTCGAGCCACCAGTAGTCCTCATGGACGAGCCGCTCAGCAACCTGGACGCGAAATTGCGGCTGGAACTGCGTACGGAGATCCGAAAACTTCACCAGCGCCTGACGCTGACGACGGTTTACGTCACCCACGACCAGTCCGAGGCCCTCTCTCTCGCCGACCGGATCGTGGTCCTCAACCGCAGCAGGGTGGAGCAGATCGGCTCGCCGGAGGAGGTCTACGCGCGGCCCGCGAACGCCTTCGTTGCCGCCTTCATGGGTTACCGCAACCTGCTTCCGGTGAAGGTGACATCAATCCGGGGCCCGCAGGCCCTCGTGCAGCTCGCCGGCACCGAGTTGCAGGCCACTGTCGCCGAAGATGTGAGCGGTTCCAGCGCGTGCGTGGCCATCCGTCCGGAGGACATTCAGCTCGCCGCTGACGATGGGCCGGGAGTCGTGGACGCCTGCGTGGAGGTGGCCGAGTACACCGGGCGCGAGTTCTCGGTCGAGGCGACCTCCACCCGCGGTGGGACGTCGTGGGTCTTTTACAGCGATGCACCGGTGAAGCCGGGCGACAAGGTGCGGCTGCGGGTCCCGGCAGAGCGCCTTCTGCTCTTCGCGGGGAGTGCTGAACCTGCCGCACCCGCGGAGGAAGGGGCCTGACATGACGCCCTCCGTGACGGTGCGCGACCGGCTCCGCCAGGCAGTGGCCGGCTACGACCGGAGTGCGTTGCTCCTGCTGCCCGCGATGATCTTCCTGCTCGGTCTGTTCGTCTACCCACTGCTGTACGGCGCGCAGCTGTCCCTTCGCCCGGACACCGGGCCCTGGTTCACCAATTACCAGCGCTTCTGGTCCGACCCGTTCTTCCGAGACACCATCTGGTTGACGCTGCGTCTGGCGCTGCCTGGAACCATCATTGTCACGGCCATCGCCCTGCCGTTGGCGGTCCTGATGCGCGGTCGGTTCAGAGGCAAGGGCATCGTGAGTTCCTCCTTGGTGTTCCCAGTGACCCTTGGCGCCGTCCTGATCGGCAAGGGGCTGCTGGCATATCTTGGCCCGACCGGCTGGCTCAACAAGTCACTCATGGCCCTTAACATCATTGACGCCCCGCTCACTCTGACCCGGAACTACTGGGGCGTCCTGCTGGCCATCATCATCTCGGACCTGCCGTTCGTCTTTCTGCTCCTACTCTCCTACGCCTCGGGCCTTGACCCGTCGTTGGAGAAGGCCGCCGCTGTGATGGGTGCAGGACCGCGGCAGCGGTTCTGGCAGATCACGCTCCCCCTATTGGCGCCTGGACTGGTGACCACCGTCGCCCTGTCCTTCGTCCTGTCGTTCGGGACCTTCCCGTCCGCGCTGCTGGTCGGTGACCCGTCCGGCTCTACCCGGACCATTGCTGTGGTCGCCTACCGATCGGCCTTCCAAGACTTCAACTACAGCATGGCCTCGGCAGTGGCAATCATCATGGCCGTCGTCGAGCTTCTGGTCATTGCGGGGATCTTCACGCTTCGCAGCCGGCTCAACGCGACCCCCAGGACGTGAGGAACGACATGGCCATCACGGAGACGGCTCGCGCGCATGTCCCGAAGGACTCGCCGCGCCCTAGGGTGCGGGAGTTCGACCAGCCTTCCCGGTCAACCACGATCGCCGTGTGGGCGGTGCTGGCCGTCCTCGGTCTGCAGCTCGTCGGCACCATCGCGAGCGTCTTGGTCAACTCCCTGTCGAGGCAGTGGTTCGACTCATGGTTGCCCACCAAGTGGACCGCCCACTGGTACAGCGCTGCCTGGGAGGAATTCGGGCTGGCGCGGGTGCTTGGGGTCACCTTCATCGTCGGGCTGACGGTGGTGGCGCTGTCCCTGCTCATCGCCGTGCCGGCTGCCTACGCGCTGGTGCGAAGTCACTTTCCCGGCAAGCGTGTCGCCCTGCTGGCCTTGGGCCTGCCGGTTGTCCTTCCCACCATCACCTACGGCGTGCCGCTCGCGACACTGCTGTACTCCCTGGGCCTGGGCGGGACACTGACAGGGGTCATCATCATCAACCTCGTTCCGGCTGTGCCGTTCGCGGTGCTGGTGCTCGTCCCCTTCCTCGCTGCCGTCGACCACAAGATCGAACATGCAGCGCGTATGTGCGGGGCCTCCACGGCGAAGGTATTCCTGCACATCCTGGTGCCCCTGATGAAGAACGGCATCCTGGCCACGGCCATCGTCCTGCTGGTCAGGACGCTGGGAAACTTCGACCTCACCTTCCTCATCTCAGACCCCGATTCGCAGACACTCGTGGTCGCCCTCTACTACGCCGTGTCAGCTGCCGGATTCCGCGTCAATTCCTCAATCGACGCCATGGCCGTGATCTACATGCTGACAAACGTCGCGCTGCTGGCATTCGCCTTCCGGTACGTCAACCCGAGCCGGATGCTCGCCCGCACCACCTGACCCTGGAAGAACCGTCCCTGCGATCTCCCGCCGCCTCAGTGAAGGAACGACTCTCTGTGATCTCTATCGACCGCATCGATGTCTTCCCTGTCCAGATCCCGGTGACTGGCACCTTCCAATTCGCCTCCGGCACGGCGGCACGGGAAGGCGGCACCGCGCCGCATGTGTTTGTGCGCGTCACCGACTCGGACGGAGCCCAGGGCTGGGGGGAGGCGCGGCCCAGCCCCGGCTGGTCGGCCGAGACCTTGGAGACGGTGGTGACCTCGCTGCGCCGCTACGTCGCCCCGGCACTGAAGGGCCACCCGGTTCACGATCGCCACGGACTGCACCGTCGCCTGGACACAACCCTCGGTGGGCATCCGACGGGTCAGCCCATTGCCCGCTCAGCGGTGGACCTTGCCGTGCACGACCTGCTCGCCCGGCGGGCGTCCCTTCCGCTGCGTGCCTTCCTCGGTGGCTCACTGGAGCCCGTCGTCCTTGCCTTGTCCTACACCCTGACCGACCACGTTCCCGATGATGCGCGCGCGACGGTCGAGCGCCAGAGCGCCCTGGGCTACGCGCACTTCAACTTCAAGGTCGGCGTGGACGAAGACACGGACATCGCCGTCGCGGCGGCTGTCCGGGAGTCGGCGCCGCCGGGCGCATTTGTCTGGGCTGATGCCAACCAGTCCCTTTCCTTGCGCCAGGCCAGGAAGCTGGCCACCGCCTACGCCCTGATCGGCGTCGACCTGCTCGAGCAGCCACTTCGCGGCGATGCCCAGCACGACATGGCCGCCTTGCGGGCTCACACCTCCCTTCCGTTGGCCATCGACGAGGCGTGCGTGTCCCCGACCGACTACTTCCGCTACGCCGCACTCGGCCTGGTTGACTACCTGGTCATCAAATTGACCAGGACAGGCGGGATCTGGCCGACCATGCACCAGGTGGGGATCGCCAGCGCGGCCGGCCACGGACTGGTCGTCAGCGGGCTGACGGACAGCCTGCTGACCAGGGCGGCCGGGGCGCAGGTGGCCGCCGCATTCGGGTGTGAGGGCCCGCTGGCTCTCAATGGCGGCCAATTCCTTGACGAGTCAGAGCTCTACCCGCAAGGCCGGCTGACCGAACACGACGGCGCCTTGCACCTCGACGGCGTCCACGGCATCGGCGTGGAGCCGGACGTTCAAGTGCTGAAGAAGCTGCTGGTGGGTGAGAACCTGTGACGGCCAGGGTGCGAACCGCCATCGTAGGGACGGGCAGCATCGCCGCCCACCACGCGGTGGGCTTGAGCGAGCTGACGGACAGGGTCGACCTGGTCGCCGTGGCCGACGTCGACCAGAGCAAGGCGGAGACATTCGCCGAGCTCCATGGCGCAGCCAGGGCCTACCCCACGCTAACGGAGATGCTCGAGCGGGAGCGGCCTGATCTGGTCCAGATCTGCACCCCACCGCGTCACCATGTGGGCCAAGCGGTGCAGAGCCTGCGCGCGGGAGCCTCCGTGTTGTGCGAAAAGCCATTGACGCTCTCACTTGCCGAGTGCGACCAGATCGAGCGTGCCGAGAAGGAGACCGGCCACTTCTGTAGCACCGTGTTCCAGTGGAGGTTCGGCTCCGCCGCGCAGCACATCAAGGGACTGCTCGACAACGGTGTACTGGGCCGCCCCCTCGTGGTGGCCGGCATGACGAACTGGTTCCGGAACGACGCTTATTACGACGTGCTATGGCGCGGGACGTGGGGGTCGGAAGGGGGCGGCCCGACGCTGGGACACGGCATCCACTGCATCGACTTCGTGGTCTGGCTGCTGGGCGGGTGGCGACAGGTCGATGCCCGCCTCGGGCGCATGGTCCGAAATGTGGAAACCGAAGACGTCTCGGTCGCAGCGGTGGAGTTTCGCGGTGGCGCTCTGGGTACCCTGGTAACCAGCGTGGTGTCCCCGCGACAGGAGACCCGGCTGAGGATCGACTGCGAGCGGGCAACCGTCGAACTGGTCCACCTCTACGGCTACACCAACGCGAACTGGCAGGTCACCCCGGCCGAGGGCTGTGAGGACGTGGCCGATGCCTGGCGGGAACTGGCCGTGGACCAGGGCAGTACGCACGCAGCGCAGCTGCGCCATGTGCTCGACTGTCTGGAGGCCGGCACCCGGCCGCTGACCAGCGGCTACGGCGCCCGAGCCACGATGGAGATGGTGACGGCGATCTACCGGTCGGGCATCACCGGCGGGCCGACGGTTCCCGCCGATCTCGTTCCGTCAGACCCCTTCTACCACCAGCTGCACGGCGGGGCCGAGGACTGGGCGGCCGCCCCGGGAGCGGGAGCCCTGGCGGCGACATGACCGAGCGCATGGAGCTCCGTGAGGAGCACGACCACCTTGTCGTCAGCTTCGACGGGATGGACCTGGTTCGTTACGTCTTCCGGCCCGACACGCCGCCCTATGAGGCGCCCAAGCCATACCTGCACCCGGTGCGAACGCTCGCTGGTGAGGTCATCACGCTTCTCCGGCCGCACGACCACGTGTGGCACCGGGGATTCCAGATGACCTGCACCGACGTCTCGGGTCACAACTTCTGGGGCGGCGGCACCTACGTGCACGGGCAGCAGGAGTACGCAGAACTCGACAACCAGGGCCGCGTTGCCCACCGCGACTGGCTCGCCCTCGGAACCGAGCCCGTGGGTGTGACGATCGCCGAGCGACTCGACTGGCTCGGTCAGGGCGGTGAGCACCTGATGGAAGAGCGACGCACTATTGAGGTGGCGGACGTCGAACCGGAGTCCGGAAGCTACCGGATCAGAACCACCTTCCTGCTGACCAACACGACCGCCGAGACGCTTCAGTTCTCCAGCGCGGCCATCAAGGGCAGGGCACAGGCCGGCTATGGCGGGTACTTCTGGCGGGGGCCCCGTTCCTTCACCGGCGGAACGGTCTTCACCTCCCGCGGTGCCGCGAACGCCGAAGACGCCATGGGGACCCGGGCCGATTGGCTGGCCTTCGTGGGACAGCACGATGGATCGGGGCGGCACTCGACGCTGATCTTCGTGGACCACCCGAGCAACCCCCGCTATCCCACGCAGTGGTTCGTGCGGTCCCAGCCGTTCGCCTGCGTGAGCTTCGCCTTCATGTTCGACGAGGTTTTCGAGATCCGGGCAGGCGGGAACGCGCGATTCACCTATGACGTGCTCGTCTGCGACGGGCAGGTCGCCCCCGACTCGGCGGCCCGGCTGGCGGACCGTGCGCTCACCAAGCCCGACCTGGCTGCCGTGCGGTGAATCCCAGCGAGACCGACATCCGGATGGGCGCACGTTCCGATCCTCCACAGCACTCCCGGGTCACCGAACCAAGGAACAGGTAGCTCCGTGTCTGGAACGCAAGCAGCACCCATCGACGAGGCCTGGCTCGAGGAACGGCTCTCTCGTCCCGGGCCCGGCGTTGCGGAAGCGCTCAGTGCCGTGGAAGGCGACATCGTCCTGCTCGGGGCCGGCGGAAAGATCGGGCCGTCCATCGCGCGGATGGCCCGTCGTGCCCTGGACGCGGCAGGATCGTCCGCACGCGTCATCGCCGTGTCCCGGTTCTCCGACCCCGGTACGCGGAAACGGCTCAGGACAGCCGACGTCGACGTCCACATTGCCGACCTGGCGGACCCGCTGGCCTACCGTGAACTGCCCGACGCCGCCGCCGTGTTCTACCTGGCCGCCATGAAGTTCGGCACCACAGGACAAGAGCACATGACCTGGTGGTCCAACGCCGCGATCCCTGCGATGGTGGCGGACCGGTACCGGCGGGTTCCGTCCGTCGTCTACTCGACCGGCAATGTGTACCCGCTGGTCCCGGTGACCGGTGGGGGCTGTGTCGAGACGGATCCCACCGGACCGGTGGGGGAGTACGCCCAGTCGTGCCTGGCGCGTGAGCGCATCTTCAGCCATGCCGCGCACCGTTGGGGCACCCCCACCGCGATCTTTCGGCTGAACTATGCCTGCGAGCTCCGGTACGGCGTCCTGGCCGACATCGCCCTGAAGATCGCCGCGGGCGAGCCGATCGATGTGACCATGCCGGCCGTCAACGTCGTCTGGCAGGGCGATGCAAACGTCTGGGCGCTCCGTTCGCTCGAGCTGGGTAGCACGCCGCCCCACATCCTCAATGCCACCGGACCCGAGACACTCTCCGTGCGCCGCCTGGCGATCATGTTGGCGGACGCGATGGGGACGAGCGTTGCCATCACGGGCACAGAGTTATCCGACGCCCTGTTGAACGACTCGTCGGCCTGCCACGCCCGCTATGGCTACCCCACCGTGGCCCTGGGCGAACTGGTCTCCTGGGTGGCCGACTGGGTCGGCGCCGGTGGCCGACAGCTCGACAAGGCGACGAAGTTCCAGCAGCGCGAGGGGAAGTACTGATGGGATCAGAGGTGGGTGCGAGACTGGCCGGGGGAGTGACGGTTCCGGCTCATCCCCTTGCCCTTGACAGCGAGGGCAAGCCCGACCTGCTGGCTCAACGTGCCCTCACCCGCTACTACGCAGCCGCCGGAGCGGACGGCCTGGCCATCGGCGTCCACACGACCCAGTTCGATCTGCATCATGACCGGGACCTCCTGCGAGAGATCTGGGAACTGGGGGCCGCGACCGCGCTCGAGAGCCCGAGGCCACCGATGCTCATAGCCGGGGTCTGCGGTGACGTGCATGCGGCCGTGGCCGAGGCAGAGATGGCTGCGTCCACCGGATACACGGTGGCGCTGCTGTGCCCCTGGGGCATGGCTGACACCAGCGAGCAGGCGCAGATCGAAAGGGCAGCCGCGGTGGGCGAGATCCTGCCGACGGTTGCCTTCTACCTGCAGGAGAGCGTCGGCGGGCGGCGGCTCAGCCGAGCCTACTGGGCCCGCCTGTTCGACCTCGCCTGTGTGGTTGCCGTCAAGACCGCGCCCTTCGACCGCTATCGCACCAACGATGTGCTCCAGGTGCTCCTGGAGCATGACCGCTGGGATGAGGTGGCGGTGCTCACCGGCAATGACGACACCATCGTTCATGACCTGGTCACCCCGTATCGCCGCCAGGCCGAACACAACGTCAGGGAAATCCGCATACGTGGGGGACTGCTGGGTCAGTGGGCAGTGGGTACGCGCGCAGCAGTGGCGCTGGTGGCCGCGGCGCGCGAAGCCGGTCGGGCGGGCGCCGTCCGGGACGATCTGCTGGCCACTGCCCCGGACCTCGTCGAGATCAACGCCGCGATCTTCGACGTCGCCCATGACTTCGCGGGCTGCGTCCCTGGCGTCAATGAGGTCCTTCGCCAGCAAGGGCTCCTGGGCTCCGCGCGTTGTCTGTCGAGCTTCGAGCGGCTCTCGCCGGGACAGCAGGATGCAATCACCGCCGTCCGCTCGAGGTTTCCCCGCCTGCTCGATGAGGAATTCGTTGCGGACAACAAGCACCTCTGGCTGCAATAGGAACCGCTCCGTTGGGAGCGGCGCCGGACAGTTTCCGCGTCGGCTGACCGAACCCGCGCCGGCGAATTCGCGACTCGCAGCAGAACCAAGACCGTTCGGGCGCACAGATGAACGAGCGGATGCGCCGAACCTTGGCAAGCGTTACGGCCGGTCTGCCGTCCGCCTGGTGAGTTCGGTGGTCAGTGCGTGGATCTCCCTGGTGAGCTGAGTGTTCGTTTTCAGCTCGGTCTCCTGTTCGATGAAGTCGCGATCGGCTTTCGCCTGCTGGAAGCTGGCGGCGCGAGTCTGGCCGATCATCCCGAAGGTCGACAGGAAGATTGCTTCCAGCGACACGATCAGAGTCAGCGTGGGCCACGGGCTCTTCTCCGATTGCACGGACGACGAGGGCGGGCCGTCCACGACGTGGTCCATCGCCGCCACGACGCACTGATCGGTATGCCGGGTCGAGTGCACCATCCCGGTGCGGGCACCTCGCGCTGCATCAGCTCGCTCGACCAGCGGCGCCGACTGGGTCGCGCCGGTGCGCGGATCCCCCCGCAGCAGTGGCAACTGTTCATTCGCGATGAGCTCGGACTGCAGCACCACCTTGACCGCCGCGTCGAGCAGCTGGACCTCGTAGGCAATGGCGGCCACCGCACGCTGAGACAACGACACCAGCACCGGCCTCCGACCAGACGGCGAGCCGGTGCCCGGGCCCTCGGCAGTCGCGCTGTGTAGGCGCAGCCGATCCGCGTCGGCGGTCGTGGTGGCAGGAGGCTGCCAGGGCAACAGGCCCGCCGCGGCGCCCAGCACAGCTCTCGGCCCTGATCCACCGAGATGACCGAACCCCGATAAACAGACTTCGGTCAGGGTCGGCCCGGCATCGTCGGAGTCGGACCCCAGGCGCATGGGTTCGCATGGTGCGGCATACTCAGGCCTATGCAACGGATCTCGCTGGATGCCCTGGCGACTCAGCAACTCGAGCTGGCAGCTGCCCATGGGCGACCGGCCGGGGACACCGTCGTCGGCGGCCATGAACGGGTGCTGCGCCAGACGGTGATCGGGATGATCGCCGGATCCGAATTGGGGGAGCACGAGAATCCGGGGGAGGCGACGGTCCATGTGCTGCGTGGGCGGGTCCGGATGTCCTCGGGGGAGACCTCGTGGGAGGGCAGGGCCGGAGATCTGTTGAAGGTGCCCGACGCCCGGCACAGCCTGCAGGCACTGGAGAACTCGGCAATTCTGCTCACGGTGGCTAAACTGCCCTGACTCGATGGCCTCGGGCCCACTGGTCGGTGATGACCAGAGATCCCCGCCCGCGTCACCCCTCGGCGTCGATGCCGGACGAGCATCATCCCCGGCTGCCGGTCAGATGGACTGGCTGTAGCCGAAGAACTCGTGGTCGTTGTTGTAGCCGCCGTAGCCACCGCCGATCTCGGAGAAGTGCTCGACGAATTCGATGCCCTTGATCCATTTGACGAGTTTGAATCCCAGCTGCAGTTCGTTGCGCAGGCGCAATGGCGCGCCATGGCCGAAGGACAGTGCTGCACCGTTCATGTCGTAGGCGAGCATCGTCAGGTGGTTGCTCATCTGCTCGATCGGCTGGGCGTCGTAGTAGATTCCCTTGTCCGGACCCTCGGCGAAGGAATAGAAGATCACCCACTTCGCTTCGGGTCTGGGTTGCACGAGGTCCAGGATCGTCTGCATCGATATGCCGCCCCACTTGGCCACCCCCGACCAGCCCTGGATGCAGAAATGCTGAGTGATCTGTTCGTGGTGCGGAAGAGCCCGCAACTGGGTGAGATCGAGTTCAACGGCGTTCTCCACCAGGCCGTTGATCCGCAGCCGATAGTCCACGAAGTCACCGTCGCGCAATTGCTGGTACTGCGGCGTTTCGGGGTACTTCCCGTTGTGCCACAGGTACGGCGAGATGTCTTTCTCCGAGTACTGACCCGGCTTGGCGTCGAGGTGCTCGAACAGCCG